>Ga0075301_1000007_pt1 | contig 123573 bp, 122 predicted proteins | sample Browns_TuleA_D1_FD_120053 | JGI IMG/M metagenome (GOLD analysis project Ga0075301, IMG submission 120053) | Natural and restored wetland microbial communities from the San Francisco Bay, California, USA, that impact long-term carbon... | ecosystem: Environmental > Terrestrial > Soil > Wetlands... | reverse complement strand
TCGGGACGTGGCGGCAGATCGCCGCCATGCGCGTCATAGCCTGGAAAACAGAAACCCATCGGCACGATGGCAACGTGCTTCTCGTCATAAAATGTGTCGCGGTCCACGCCCATCCATTGGCGCAGGCGGTCGCCCGACGGATCGTTGAACGGCAATCCGGTGTTATGCACGCGGATGCCTGGCGCCTGCCCAGCGATGCAGATGCGCGCTGTAGCGCTCATGCGCAGTACCGGCCTCGGCCCGAGTAAAAGCTTTTTCGCGCAGATGCGGCAGGCGCGCACGTCCTTGAGTAGCGCGGATAACGGCTCACGCGCTTTCGTTCTCGCCAGCATGGAAATCTACGGACGGCTCAGCAGCAGCTTCATCTGCGGGTTCTCGCGCCGCCACATCACATTGTCGAGGAAATAGTGATGCACGTTGATGAAGATCGAGAAGATGAACACGAAGAGGTAACTGCCGAACACTTCGCGGTTATAGGTGCCGACAGCGTCGAGATATTTCGGCGCGGCAACGAAGCCGAGATAGCCGAGCGCAGTGCCGAAGGCGATAAAAAGCGCAAGCTGTCCCCATGCATTGGTCGACCAAAAGCGCTTGAACGTTTCCCAGCTGCTGCGTGCAGGTGGCACCGCCTTGGTCGGCTCGGCGTTGAGCTGGAAACGCCAGACGATCGCCAGATATTGCAGCGAGTGGAACGTCGGTACGACCGCCAAGAACAGTGGATTGATGCGCACGAAGATCACCCAAAGATAAAGCGTGACCAGATAAGAGATCACGCCGTTCCACGGCAGTTTGCCGCCATTGTCGCGCCATTGCTTCCACAGCGCGTACAGCGTCATCAGCGTGGTGAAGCCCGCGATCACGCAGACGGTCTGATAGGCGGGTGCAGGTAGCTCAAGCGAATAATATTTGGTGCCGATGTAGTTGAGCTCGCGCGCGATGGCGTGGTTGGCCATCAGCCATGAGACGAACCAGGAGGCATAGCCATTCACGCGCAGGATGAATTTGAGGTCCTGCGACATGGGAATACGCTTCTGCGCGGAATCCACGATCAGAATGCCGTAGCCCTGCTTCACATAGTGCCAACCAACGGTGAAGAACATGATGTTGGCGCCATAGCCGAGTAGGCGCGGATTGTCGCTCATCACCGCGACGGCGAAGAAGATCACCAGCGCCGCCGGCACGACGATGCCCGCGAAGATATAGCGAGCGCGCAGCTTCGGCGGGAACATCGTGCCCAGCGCCTTGTCGCGGAAGTTGCGGTAGAAGATCTGATACGAGTGCGCGAAATGCGGCTGATTGATCAGCGTCATCAGCACAACGACCATGATCGCCTGCTCCGCGCGGCTAATGCCGTTGGGTAGCAACGCTGCGATCAGCGCAAGAATGATAACCGCTCCGCCGCCCAGGCAGAGAAAATCGAACCACGGGCTGAAGAGGTAGCCGGGCTGGGGCGCTGTTGCGGACCGCACGGGTGCGAAGCTGGTGCTGGCGGGGATTACGCTATCGGCGCGTATGGTGTCGGTCATATCTTCTTGGCCCGATCGTTCCCCACTTGGATAACGATAGCAGAAGCATGGCCCACCCGGCCACTGGTGACAGGACGCCGCGCCGCGGCCACTGTTCCGGGTAACGATTCGTCCATACGGGTTTTCGATGCCCGAGCCCTCTGCCGCCCGCGCTTCCATCCGCGCCTTTACAGGCGCGCGGGCGCTGCCCGCCGTGCTCATCGTGCTTTTCCATTACTGCGAGGCCAACGGTTACCGGGGCGTGCCCGTGTTCGACGCCCTGATCAACAAGGGTTTTCTCTGGGTCGAATTCTTTTTCGCGCTGTCGGGTTTCGTCCTGGTCCACGCCTACGGGGCGAGAGCGCACGAGGTTTTCAGCGCGCGCGGGTATGGCACATTCGTGGCGGCGCGCGTTTCGCGCATCTATCCCGTGCATCTCGTAATGCTGTTGGTGCTTCTGACGCTGGAAATCATTTTACAGAGCACGGGCTGGCCGCCCAATCCGACGCGCGGGGCTACGACGTTCTTCACCAATCTGCTGCTGATCCAGGCGTGGAACATCCATGACAATTTTTCCTGGAACTGGCCTGCCTGGTTCGTGAGCGCGGAGTTTCTTCTTTATCTTCTATTCCCGATTGTCTTGTTCCTGCGACGCGCATGGTGGCTGCTCGTTCCGGCCGGCGCATGCGGGTTGGCTTTTCTCGCCATAACATCGGGCCACGGCCTTGACCTCACCTATCACAACGGAATTTTTCGCGGGATTTCCGCATTCGTCATTGGTGCCGGCTTTGCCGCGCTGTTCGAATTGACGAAAGCTGGCAAGGCCAAGCCGCTTCCCGAGATCGTGCACACCATTGCGCAATTGCTGCTGCTCGCCATGCTGCTTGTCACATTCTATTTCGGCGGCACACCGAAGACGCAGGCCGACATTTACTCCGTTCTTCCCATCGTGGCGTTTGTATTTTTACTGGCGTTCGATCGCGGCCTCATCGCACGCGGTCTTTGCGCGAGGCCAATACAAATTCTCGGCGAATGGGCGTTTGGCATCTACATGGTGCATTTCACGCTGCTGCAGCTGTTGCAGATCGCGAAGCAGACGATCTATGCGCCCTCTGGCGATTGGGCCGCGATCATGTGGTGGGGCGAGCCGGCCATAGTACTTCTGCTTTCGATCATCGGGGGCTGGGCGTTGACGCGTTTTGTCGAACGCCCCGGCGGCAATCTCTTGCGGCAGTGGCTCGTGCCCGCGCAGCCGTGATAATCTCGCGCCATGGTTTCGAGTGCGCTGGGCTGGCAACAAAAAACCCTGCGCCACAGGAGAAGGATGCGGTTGATGTGGGCGCGACGACTAGCCAACTGTGCATCAGCGAGCGTGATACTGATCTTACTGACTGCTGCCGCCGATCCCGAACGGGTACCAAAAGCAGAAGCGTGCAACACGACGCTACCCGACGAGGGCAAGCACCTGATCGAAGATTGCACTGCCGCGCTGGCTGTCGCGACCGAGAGCAACACGAAATATATGGCTTATTACCTGCGCGGCTACGGCTATAACGGCACTGGCGAACCGGAAGAAGCAATAAAGGATCTTACACTCGCGGGTCAATTGGAGCCTGACGCCTTCATGCCACTTATCGAACGGGCATATGCGTACAATGAGCTTGGCGAATACAAGAGAGCGCAAGACGATCTCGATTCTGCCGCCAAAATGAAGCCTGATCTTGCGCGCATTTATAAAGAGCGCGCGCTCTCGAGATTTAGGCTTTGCAATCTTGATGGCGCTCTCGCTGACCGCGAGCAGGCAGTCGCATTGGAACCCAATGATCCTGACCACTTGGTCGCTCGTTCCATCGCATATATGTGGCTTGGTAGGTTCGATCAAGCTTCGAGTGATCTCGATACTGCTACTTTGGCAGCTAACAAGACTGGCAATAAAACCATAGTTACTGATGTCGAATACTGGCGCCGCCAACTGGGACGATGGACCAAGATAAGTAGCGACCTAAAGTATTCGGACCGATGCATACACGCGCGGGACGAAAAGGAGTTTATAAGCGATACGTTCATCGGTGACTGCACTCGCGCTTTTCTTGAGACGCATTCACGACAAACAAAGGCCGACGTTCTTGCTAACAGAGCAATCGCTATTGAATTGCAGGAGCAGAGTCGAGCAGCTCCACTCGATGACTTCTTTCTCGCCGCATGCCTTGACCCCGACAATGGAGACACTCACGCCAACCTAGGAGGGTGGCTGAACGGCAACGATCAAGCGCGCCTCGCTCTAGAGGAACTCGATCTCGCCATAAAGCTGAAGCCAAGCTTTGTTGCCTTCGCGTCACGTGCGGCAACGAAGTATGATCTTGGAGATGATAAGGGGGCCTTCTTTGATGCCAAGAAGTCTTTCGAGATGAGGCCGAATGATGTTGCACTAACCGTGTTGGGCGATCTGTCATACCGAAAGACGAAATCTTATGACAAAGCGAAGGTTTATTGGATGGGCGCTCTTCGCTTAGGCGACCGCGACGATGGCTTGATAGCCAGATTGAAGGCTGCCGGCATGACCTAAGATGAGATTGATGCAGAAACGAAGAAAGCTTCTCAATAAAAAAAACCCCCACGCCGCAAGAAGCGGACGTGAGGGCTTCAAGCACTGCTCTTATAGCGAAGCTTCGACTGCGGGCGTTGGGGGCACCGGAGCGCAGGAATAAATCTCTGGCTCCACTTCCATCGCCGCCTTTTCGACCTTCAGCGGTTTCAGTTTCTTGACCGGCGCGGGCTTCGGCGCCTGCACCGGCAGGGGTTTCGGATCGGGCGTTGCCTCACCGCGAATTTCTAGCGGCTTCTGGAGCAGCGCCGTCTGTGCCGATCGCAGCAACTGCACGAACTCTGTGCGATAGCCGAACGGGTCGCCGCCCTTCGCGTTCTGGGCGATGTCGATGGCACGCGTCATGTCGAAGTCCTTGATGTAGGCGTCGTGACGCAGCAACTGCGCGGCGCCCGCCACCGACGCTGCGAAGCGCATATCGGTAGGCAGCTTGGCGAAGTCCACCTGCATGTCGGCGTCGGTCACGAGACGTGTGATCAGCTTCGAGGTGTCCTGACCCGGGAGCTTGTAGCGAATCTTCACAAACGCGATCTCGCTGCCCGCAGGCTTCGTCCCATCCGGCTTGCCGTAACGCAACGGGTCCGACATCTTACCCTTCGAGCCAACCGGCGTGATCTCATACAGCGCCGTGACCGTGTGGCCCGAGCCGATGTCACCCGCGTCCACCTTGTCGTTGTTGAAGTCGGTGCGGTTGAGCATCCGCGTCTCGTAGCCGATCAAACGATATTCGGCGACGCGGTTCGGATTGAACTCGATCTGGATCTTCACGTCCTTGGCGATGGTGAACAGCGTACCCGACATCTGCTCGACAAACACCTTGCGCGCTTCGTTGAGCGTATCGATGTAGGCCGCCGTGCCGTTGCCGGCCTGCGCCAGCTTCTGCATCATCAGATCGTTGTAATTGTCCTCGCCGAAACCGAGCACAGTGAGGTAGACGCCCGAGTTGCGCTCGCGCGTGACAAAATCCTCGAGCGCGTTTGGGTCGGTGATGCCGACATTGAAATCGCCGTCGGTGGCGAGAATGACGCGATTGACGCCGTCCTTGATGAAGCTCTGCTCGGCCAGCTCATAGGCGCGGCGGATGCCCTCGCCGCCCGCGGTCGAGCCTCCGGCGTCGAGCTGATCCAGCGCCGCCAGAATCTTGGCCTTCTCGGAACCCGGCGTGGGTTCCAGCACAACGCCCGCATTGCCCGCATAGACCACCATGGCCACGCGATCTTTCGGGCCTAGCTGGTCTACCAGCATGCGGAACGAGCGCTTGAGCAGCGGCAGCTTGTTCTCGGGCTGCATGGAGCCCGAGGTGTCGATGAGGAACACCAGATTGGTCTTGGGCCGCTCGGCCTTCGGCAGGTCGAAGCCTTTGATCCCGATGTGCAGGATCTGCGTGTCCTTGTTCCAGGGCGTGGGATAGACGGCCACGGTCGGCTCGAACGGCGCCGAGCGATCCTTCGGCAGCGCGTAAGCGTAGTCGAAGTAGTTGATCATTTCTTCGACGCGCACCGCATCGGCCGGCGGCAGCGCGCCTTCGTTCAAGAAGCGCCGCACATTGGCGTAGGAAGCGGTGTCGACGTCCACTGAGAATGTCGAGACCGGTTCTTCGCTGACGACCTTCACGGGGTTCTGCGTCGCATGCGGATACTTTTCTGTATTGGAGTCCAGCCACGGAATCGGCTGGCGAGCCATTGCAGCGCGTGAACCGGTGACGACCATCTCCTGCTGAGCAAGTCCAGATACCATTGGCGGAGGCGGCGGTGGTGGAGCCGAAGCATCCATGTCGGTTTTCTGGGGCTGCTGAATCGTGTCGTTGCTGACGGGCTGGGTTTGTTTCACTTCACAGGCGGAGACGAAAAACAGAATGGCTGCCGCACATGTCGCGAGATATGTCGAAGTGCGATGTTGGGGCGTGAGGCGCATGGAGGCTCCCTCCCTTGAGAACGCGCGAGCGAGCATCGATGCGCATTGAGCCGCCCCGAGGGCGCGATTGCGGCGGCTTCACGGCAAGCCCGCGCCATCAGCGCGGCGGCCCACGTGCTATAAACCCCCGATGGTCGACGAACGAATGGGAACGATCGAGATTCAGGTCGAAGAGATTGCTCAACTCTTCGACATGCTCGATCCCTTTCCTTTCCGCGAACGCGATCTGGACAAGGACGCCGAGGAATACATCGTAAGCTGGGCGCGCGAATTTCCTCGCACTGCACCTCTGCGCATTCTCGTGCATCTGCCAACCGGCGAAGCCGGGAAGCCGGCGGCCCGCGATCTCAGCGGGGCGTTGGCACGTTTTTTTCGGTACCGCGCCGACGCGGCCACGCGCGATCTGCGCGAACTGTTTCGTATCGGACGCCGCTCGCTCGCCATCGGGCTTGCCGTGCTCGCCCTCTGCGTCGTCGGTGGACGGCTCGCGGTGGGCGCTATGGGCGAAACCGAGTTGAGCAGCATCATAAAGGAAAGCCTCCTCTTGCTTGGCTGGGTGGCCAATTGGCGGCCCATTGAGATTTTCCTCCACGATTGGTGGCCGATTACGCGAAGGCGCGATCTCTATCGGCGGCTCGCCGCCGCAAATGTCGAGTTGTCGCCCCAGTAGCGCTTTGAAGCCAAGCGCTCAGGCCGCTAAATTGCAACCCGCTGGAGCCCCCAATGCTTAGCCTGCGCGCACACGTGATCATCTTTTTCGCCCTGCTCGGCGTCATTATCGTGATCGCAGTTGGCGGCAACGCACTGCAAGCATCGGGCCTGATCGAAAATCCGGACTCGCTCGGCGCACCGGCGAAGATACTTTTCTTCGCGCTCGTTGTGGCCCTCGCCTTTTCGGCCGTGCCGATGGTCGTGAAGCTTGTGCTCGGCTTTCAGAAGCGCATCGGCAACCAAGATGTAGGCGTCATAAAACAGGCGATCGCTAATGAGAAATACATCGTCTTCGCGCTATGGGGATTGATGGCGTTGGGCCTGGCACTCGCAATTCCGGCCGCGACGCAACGCGGCATCTTCGGCCCGATAACCGCAGGTGATGACATGGGTCCGTCGGAGGGCAGGTTGGTGGCGCGACCCGGCATGCTGGTGGCCGACATGTTCCGGCAATCAACTCTTAAGCTGAAGCGCAACGCCGGTCTGCCGGCGCAGGAGATCAATCCGCTGCCGATCGCAGGCGGCGCCACCTTCGACTTCGAGATCGCCGGCACAGGATTCATAGTGCCAAACTGCCGCTACTACTTCGTTTCTTCGTATACGCACGATCCCTTGCGGGTGGAGGCCATTAATGTTGGCACTTCTCCGCACAAGGTCAGTCGGGTCGAGGTGGAGCGGGAAAATGCGGCACTCCGGGCGCGGTTGAAAGCCGCGGGCTGGCTGACAGGCCACGAAGAGTACCGGACCGAGGAAGACCAGATCCTGCACGAGGGCACGACACACGGGCCTGAGGGCCGCACATGGCTCAAGGACGACGTAATACTCGACATCGCCAACCGGCGGATGGATGATGAGGTCCCCGGCGAGGACAAGGCGACCATCGGCGAGTGGATCCAGTATATCGATGTCTGGCCCCGGAAGGACTATCCGGGTATTGACCGGTTGGTCTTTGCGCCGCCTACACAATGAGGAGAATGATGCGTTACCGCACGATAGTCGTTGGGCTTGCCGCTGTTTGCCTTTGTGCGCCTTTGGCAGTTGCCAAGACGATGCAGAAAACCGACCGCGAGCGCGCGGAACTGCGCGGGCTGGTCAATATGGTCGTAACCGAGCAGGAAATAACCGACGTCGACGGCGACAACACGAATGTTCGACGCATCAAGGTCGGCGAAGCGACGTACGACAACGCGGGCAATCTGACCGAAGACAAGCTCTATATGTCGTCCGACATGACCAAGGTACGCACGCCGCAGCGCGTCGATGCCAACACGGTCACGTTCCAATCCGACATGGGCACCTCGACTGAGCATTATACCTTCGACAAGGCAGGCAATTTGATCGAAAAGGGCGTCACCTTCGGCGCCGATCCCAACGCCAAGCCTGACGAGACGATGCGCTATAGTTACGACAAGAAGGGCCGGGTGACTCAGGAAGACGTCATAGCCGACGACGGAGGCGTGGCGACCAGCATTATCTACACGCGCGATGCCAAGGGAAACGTTGTTGGCGTGGAAACGCACGCAAAGGACGCACAGCCGCCCTATCCGACACTGATCTACACTTATGAGTTCGACAAGCAGGGCAATTGGACCAAGCGGACGCAGACCGTGACCAATGTCGCGCCGGAAAATGCGTGGCAGTACAGCGAGAGCCAGCATGGCCCGCTGGTGCGGACACTGACCTATTATCCGGCACCGAAGGTCAAGAAGAAGCCGACGCCAGCGGCGCCCACCGTGGCTCAGCAGCCGCCGCCCGCTGCGACGACCGACACCTCACCAATCATCATCACGCCGTAGGGGCGCTACCGGCCTGGGCCGAGGATAGCCTCGCGCCGCGCGAGGCTTTCCTTCGGCCACAGCGTCTTCATGTCGTAATAGACCTCGAAGGCCTTCGCGTCTTCTGGCAACCGTACCCAAGGCAGTTTCGAGCGCGTAAAAATGTGCACGTCGGGCGGACATAGCGATGGCTCATCCAACGTACCGACGCGGACGAAGCGGATGGCCGGCCTGCGGCCGTAATCGCTCCACAGCGCGATCTGGCATTTCGGGCAGCGATAGATGTCGTGCGGGCGGCCGCTGTCGGTTTTCATAATGACCGGCGCCGGCTCGCCCGAATATTCGATGCGATCGGTCTCGATGATCGCATTGATCACGAAGGCGCTGCCTGTCTGCCGCTGGCAATCCTTGCAATGGCAGCAATGCACAAACATGGGCGGGCTGGTGAGCCTGTAGCGTACCGCACCGCAGAAACAGCCGCCTTCAAGTTTTTTCATGGTTCTACTCCGGGCCGTCATGCTTCGACATGCTTAGCATGAGGGCTGTCTTGAAATCCGCCTCACCCTGAGCTTGTCGAAGGGTCAGGCTGGAATTAAGACGTCAGGCCATGATCGTATCAAGCCACCGCTTCTGCGTCGCGCCCATGATGGAGCGCACAGACCGGCATTGCCGCGTGCTGCACCGGCTGCTGTCGAAACATGCGCGCCTATACACCGAAATGGTGACGGCCGAGGCCGTGTTACGGGGCAAGCGCGAACGATTGCTGGGCTTTTCGTCCCTGGAGCATCCAGTGGCGCTTCAGCTCGGCGGCGCCGAGCCCGTGACGCTGGCAGAGGCCGCGCGCATCGGCGAGGAATTCGGCTACGACGAAATCAATCTCAACGTCGGCTGCCCTTCCGACCGCGTACAGTCCGGAAAGTTCGGCGCCTGCCTGATGCGTGAACCGGCGCTCGTTGCCGATTGCGCGGCGGCGATGCGCGCCGCCGTGAAAATTCCCGTCACGATCAAATGCCGCATCGGCGTGGATGACCAGGATCCGCAGCATTCGTTGCGCGCGCTGGTAGATGCGTGCGCGGAAGCAGGCGTGAGCGTGTTCGCCGTGCATGCGCGCAAGGCGTGGCTGGAAGGATTATCCCCGCGGGACAACCGCCACGTGCCGCCGCTGGATTACGAGCTAGTCTATGCGCTCAAGCGCGAACGGCCCGATCTCACCATCATCGTCAATGGCGGTATCAACACGCTCGATGAGGCCGAGGCGCATCTCAAGCACGTCGATGGCGTCATGATGGGCCGCGCTGCGTATCAGACGCCAGCGCTGCTGGCAGAAGTGGATGCACGATTCTTTGGGACCCCCACCCCACCCTCCCCCTTGCAGGGGGAGGGAGCCTCGATTGGGCGCCTTTCTCCTGCTGCGAACGCGCACAAGATTCCTCCCCCTGAAAGGGGGAGGCCAGGAGGGGGTCCTCCTGCAAACGGTATCGATACTGCTGTCGAGGCTTACGTGGAGTACGTCGCCACGAAATTGAAAGAAGGCGTGCCGCTCAATTCGATGACGAAACACATGCTCGGCCTGTTCCATGGGCAGCCGGGCGCCCGCCTGTTCCGACGCCATCTGAGCGAAAACGCCACAAGACCCGACGCGAACATACAGACACTACGCGACGCGCTGGCTTATCTGCATGCGCCGCATCGCGAGGCCGCCTAGACCGTTGGATCCTCCGCATCGTGCGCGTGGCCGATGGCGCGGCGCAGATCAAGGTCGAGCACTCACTTGGCGCCCGGGTCCCTGAAGCCTACGCGCTTGTGACTATCGTCGCAGAACGGCTTGTTGTTGGAATGGCCGCAGCGGCAGAGCCATGTCTCGGTCGTCCGTGTGATCGTGCGTCCGCTGGCGGAACAGACTTCGAGTGCGCCCTCGACATGCAGAGGGCCGTCTTTGGTCGGCGTGACCTTGAGCATTTTGTTGCGCACAGACAGTGGTTCCGAACTTTCGCTGCTGGGCTCGCCCGTCGCCTTGAAGCCCGATTTGCGGTGCATACCATCGCAATAGGGCTTGTGAAATGACTTGCCGCAACGGCAGAGCGTGGCGCGATAGCTCGACCTGTCGCCTGCGATATCGAGCTCGGCATGAAACACGAGCGGCCCGTTTTCCCACACGCGTGCCGTGTTCACCGTCGGCGGCTGTTCGGGCGCCATGTTGCCCACCGGCTCGTAGCTGAGCGCCCCCGACGGGCATTTCTCCACCACCGCAATCACCGCTTCGCGCGCGGCCTCATCGGGCTTGATCCATGGCCCATCCGCGTTGGGCACGAACACGGAGTTCAGATTGAGCACGCAATAACGCGAGTGAATGCAGCGATGGCCGTTATTGCGGATGACGATCTTTTGCCCGCGATAGACTTCTGGCGCGCTCATGCGTCCCATCTCCTGTGCGCGACTCTAACGCTCCATCGCCGGCGAAAGCAAAACCCCTTATCGTCCTGCACGCAGCAATTGCGCTGCATTATTGGGGAGTATAGCAATGCCAGACCTCATTCTCGAACCCGTCATGGAGCCCGACGCTAACAAGCTGGAAGAGGCCTACGAAGTCGTCCAAGACCTGCAGACCAAATCTGGTGGCGTTACCATCAGGGTGCCGAAATTTTTCCAGTTCGACGGCGCCAGTATCCCGTCGCCGGCCTGGCAATTGATCGGCACGCCGTTCCATCCGCGGCTGATGACGGCCTCGGTCTCCCACGACTGGATCTACCACACGCACCAAGTGAAGAAGAAGGATGCTGATGACTTGTTCTACAATTTGTTGCTCAAGGATGGCGTCGGCAAGACGCGCGCCTGGCTCATGTACGAAGCCGTGAGCTCGTTCGGCGAGTCCTATTGGGCCAACGACGATCGCGACAAGGCGTACATCAAGCAACTCGCCACGCGTATCAAGAAGGACGGGCGCGATCCTGCGAGCTATGGGATAAAGCTGCAGTAGCGCGCGGCCGCCTCATCCTTCGAGACGCGCCCTCGCGGGCGCTCCTCAGGATGAGGTTTTCTGTTTGAGAGCCTCATGCTGAGGAGCCGCGAAGCGGCGTCTCGAAGCATGAGGTCAGATTTTCTGGTCGTATTCGCCGATCTCGGGGTGTTTTTTCAGGCGCGCGTCGATGTCGGCGAACATAGCTCGCATGCGCGCTTCGGAGATCGGGCTTTCGCACACCACCACGAGCGAAGGCTTGTTGGATGAGGCGCGCACCAGTCCCCAGGTGCCGTCGGCCAGCGTCACGCGCACGCCGTTGACGGTGACAAGGCGTGCGATCTCCTGACCGAGGATTTTTTCGTGTTTGGCATTTAGCGCCTGGTATTCCTTGGTGATCGCCTCCACGACTCTGTATTTGCGGTCGTCGGGGCAATGGGGCGCCATGGTCGGCGAGCCCCAGGTCTTGGGGAGCTCGCCCACCAGAGCCGAAATCCTTTTCCCCTTGGCGCGGTCGAGCATTTCAAGCACGGCGATCGCCGCGACGATGCCATCGTCATATCCGCGCCCGATCGGCGCATTGAAGAAATAATGGCCGCTCTTCTCGATGCCGGCGAGCGCGCGCAGCTCGGCTGTGCGGCGTTTGATGTAGGAATGGCCCGTCTTCCAGTAATCGACCGTTACGCCGTTCTGCTTCAGCACGGGATCGGTCTCGTATAGGCCCGTCGATTTCACATCGACCACGAATTTCGCCCGCGCGCTGCGCGAGGACAGATCGCGTGCCAGCAGCACGCCCACTTTGTCCGCAAAAATTTCGTGGCCTTCGTCATCGACGACGCCACAGCGGTCGCCATCGCCGTCAAGGCCGATGCCGATCTCGGCGCCACTCGCGCGCACGCCCTCGCCCATCGCGCGCAGCATCTTCATGTCTTCGGTGTTCGGGTTGTAATTCGGGAAGGTGCAATCGAGATCGCAATGCAAGGGCACGACGTCCACCCCGATCGCTTTCAAGGCGTCAGGCGCGAATGCGCCGGCAGTGCCATTGCCGCAAGCGACGAGCACCCGGATGGGCCGCGACAGTTTGTGACCGTTGCTGAGATCGTCGAGATAGCGCTCGCGCATACCCTTCACATGAGTCACGCGCCCCCCAGCGCGCGGCTTGCCATGCCCGCCCAGCACGATCTCTTTCAGCCGCGTGATTTCTTCCGGCCCGAAGGTCAGCGGGCGGTTGGCGCCCATCTTCACGCCGGTCCAACCGTTTTCATTATGGCTGGCAGTGACCATCGCCACACACGGCACGTCGAGCGCATATTGGGCGAAGTACGCCGTGGGCGTCAGCGCGAGGCCGATATCGAAGACATGGCAGCCCGCTTGCTGAAGCCCCGCTGACAATGCATCGCACACTTCCTGCGAATACGAACGGTAGTCGTGTCCGACCACGACCTTGGGCGCGACGCCGAGTTCGTGGAAATAGGCGCCGAGCCCCAGACCCAGCGCCTGCATGCCGGCCAGATTGATGCCCTTCGGATACAGCCAGCGCGCGTCATACTCGCGAAAGCCATTGGCCGTGATGATCGCGCTGTTTTTGGGGTCTGGAGCCATCGCGAAGGTGAACAGGTGTCGCCTGCTTATAACGCGAATCCCTGCCTTCTTGGCCAGTGCCGGTAAGGCCTTCTTAACCGCGGTTTAATCGCAATGGGCCATGCTTGGCCCGCGGAAGATTAAGAGCGGCTGGCGATGGCCAAAGCCCAATATCACAAGAACCAGCGTGTGTTCGTGAAGCCTGTGGGCACATGGGCGCTTGTCGAGCGCGTGATGCCGCAGTGGACCAAGGGCCTTGATGAGCCGATCCGCGTCTTCTACGACGTGGGCTTGGGCCGCGAGTTCGCGGCCGAGGAGCTGCAATCCGAGACAAACGAAGACAATAGCGTCAACGGCGAAATGTCGGATTGGCGCATCATGCGCGCCCGCAACAAATGGCAGTCGGCCGAAGAGAGTTCGAAACATCCTTTCCCCGGCACATATCCGGTAGTGGTCACCGGCGAAGCGGATTGGGGCGGCTGGCGTGTGCCGGGCGCCGAGTACGCGCTTGGCCCGACGGCGGTCGAAGCGCAGGCGCGGCTGATCGCGTCGGCGCCCAAGCTTGCGGCGCTGGCGAAATCGCTCCTTGCCTGGGCCAAAGACTCTTCGGAACACCTGCCCGATCCCGTACTCGAGCTGACGCGGCGCGCACGCGAATTGCTCGCTTACGTCGACGGACACGGCGAATAATTTGAGCGCCACATCTTGACAGCGCGGCGCTGCAACCCCACCTGACGATTATCTCCCGAAAAAGGATTCCGCGGGATCAAGGCCAAGGCTCTTGATCGCGCGTTTGCGCGGGCTAAGTTCATTGGCCCCAACAGGAACCGTTCATGAAGACCGTCGAGCCGCCTCGGCCGATCCACCTCAAGGATTACCGGCCGCCCGCATACCGCATTCCCGACATCGCGCTCGATTTCCGGCTTGACCCGGACGCCACACGTGTCATCGCCAAGATGAACGTGGAAAGACTGGCGGAGGACGCGACTCCGTTGGTTCTTGACGGCAACCGCCTGAAACTCGTCGGCATCAAGATCGACGGCAAGGCGGTCCACAAGAGCGCGTATGCGTTGGGCGAAGGCAATCTGACTATTCCAGCACCGCCCGGGCGCTTCGAACTCGAGATCGAAACTGAGATCGTGCCTGCTAACAACACTTGGCTGGAAGGGCTCTACACCTCGAACGGCATCTTCTGCACGCAGTGCGAACCGGAAGGCTTTCGCTGCATCACCTATTTTCTCGACCGCCCCGACAACCTGGCCAAATACGAGACACGTATTGAGGCGGACAAGAAGTCATGCCCAGTAATACTGTCGAACGGGAATTGCATCGAGCAGGGCGAACTGCCTCACGGCCGTCATTTCGCGCGCTGGCGCGATCCGTTCCCCAAGCCCTCCTATCTGTTTGCGCTGGTGGCGGGCGATCTTGCCCACATCCGAGACAGCTTCACCACCATGAGCGGGCGGGACGTGGATCTGCGCATTTATGTCGAGCATGGCAACGAGGAGAAAGTCCGCTTCGCCATGGAATCGCTTAAGCGCGCAATGAGATGGGACGAGGAAACCTATGGCCGCGAATACGATCTCGACATCTTCATGATCGTGGCCGTAAGCGCATTCAATTTTGGCGCCATGGAGAACAAGGGCCTTAACATCTTCAACGACAAGGTGCTGCTGGCCTCACCCGAAACCGCCACCGACGACGATTATGCGCACATCGAAGCTGTGGTCGGGCACGAGTATTTTCATAACTGGTCGGGCGACCGCATCACCTGCCGAGACTGGTTTCAGCTTTCGCTGAAAGAGGGCCTCACCGTTTTCCGCGAGACCAATTTCGCCGAGGACATGCGCTCGGCCGCGGTGAAGCGCATCGAGGACGTCAAAGATTTGCGCCTGCGCCAGTTCCAGGAAGACGGCGGACCGCTCGCTCATCCGGTGCAGCCGCAGAGCTACATCACCATCGATAATTTCTACACAGCCACGGTTTACGAAAAGGGCGCCGAAGTCATCCGTATGATCCGCACTCTGTTGGGGCGTGAAACCTTCCGCAAAGGCATGGATCTCTATTTCGAGCGCCATGACGGTCAGGCGGCGACGGTCGAAGATTTCGTGCGCTGCTTCGAGAACGTTTCGAAGCGGGATCTTAAGCAGTTCCGGCTCTGGTACAGCCAGGCGGGCACGCCGGAGATCGAAGCCAACGGCGAATTCGATGCGAAGGCGAAGACGTATGCGCTGAATCTCAAGCAGCACGTACCGCCGACGCCGGGCCAGCCCGAAAAGAAACCGATGCACATACCGCTTGCCGCGGGCCTGATTGGCAAGAGCGGCAAGCCCGTCGCCGGTCCCCGCGTGCTCGAACTTCAGAAAGCGGAAGACACATTCGTCTTTGAGGGCGTAAGCGAGGAGCCGGTGCTTTCCATTGGCCGCGGCTTCTCCGCGCCGGTCGTCATCAAGACGCCTGCGGACCGCAAGACGCGCGCCTTCTTGATGCGCTGCGACAGCGATCCGTTCAATCGCTGGGAGGCAGCCCAACAGCTTTCAACGGAGGTGCTGCTGGAGATGATGTCGGCTAAAAAGCCGGCGCCCGATCTCACCTACATCGAAGCGATTGGCGAAGTGCTTTCGCACGCCGACACGGATCCCGCCTTCATTGCGATGATCCTCATGCCGCCATCAGAAAGCGAACTGGCGCTCGCGCGCGCGCCGGCCGATCCGGAGGCAATCCATGCTGCGCGCGAGGCCCTCATTCGCGCTGTCGCGCAGGCGCATGGCAAAGCCCTCCGAGGACTCTATGAGAGATTAGAGCAGCGCGGACCCTTCCGTTCCGATGCCGAAACGGCTGGCAAGCGCGCGCTGCGCAACACGGCGCTTCGCTTCCTCACTTCCGATAATGACGAAAAGGCTGCGATATTGGCCGACGCGCACTACCGCGCCGCCACCAACATGACCGACATGATCTCGGGCCTCGCTTCGCTCACGCGCATGGCGTCGTCCAGGCGCGAAGCCGCCTTTCAGCATTTCCACGATCGATTCCGCTCTGAGCCGCTGGTGATCGATAAATGGATGGGCTTGCAGGCGATGTCGCCGCTGCCGGATACGATTGAGCGCGTACGGGCGCTAACCCAGCATCCCGCCTATTCGCTTAAGAATCCCAATCGCGTACGGTCGTTGATCGGTGCCTTCGCCACGGGCAATCACTTGCGGTTCCACGCCGCATCGGGCGCCGGCTACAAACTTGTGGCCGAAGTTGTGCGCGCGCTTGATGCCATCAATCCGCAGACCGCCGCGCGCCTCATCAGCGCTTTCGAAAGCTGGAAGCGCTACGACGAGAAGCGGCAGAGACTGATGCGCCGCGAACTTGAAAATATCGGCAAAGTGGAAGGTCTCTCGGCCAACCTATTCGAGCTGATCGGAAAGATGCTCGGCTAATAGCGGCCCTATAAATACCACTCGTATTCGACATCGGTGATCGCCTTGCGCAGGCGTTGCTGCTCGATGCGCTTGGTCTCGCGATAAAGATCCAGGGACTCCTTGCCGAGATATTCCGGCAGGATTTTCGCCCGTTCCAGCCCCTCGAGCGCATCATCGAGTTCAAATGGCAACGCCAGGTCGGGTTCGCGCGAAACGTTTCCCGTTGCGGGAGGGCCTGGATCAATCTTGTTGACGATCCCATGATGCACACCGGCAAGCACCGCAGCCAAAACGAGATACGGATTCGCATCGGCGCCGGCGACGCGATGCTCGATGCGCCGCGCGTCGTTCGGCCCGACAGGCACGCGCAAACCGGCCGAGCGATTGTTGATACCCCAGCGGCGGTTCACGGGCGCGAACATGTCTGGTGCGAAGCGCCGGTAGGAATTCAGGCTGGGCGCGAAAATGGCCATGCTCTCGGCCATCAGTGCGGCCAGGCCGCCCGCCGCAGAACGCAGCATTTCGCTGCCTTCCGGCGTGCCGTTGTCGAACACGTTCCGCCCGGCCTTGTCGAGCAGACTGACATGCACATGTAAGCCCGAGCCCGCGCGGTCGGCATAGGGTTTGGCCATGAACGTCGCGTGGCAGCTCTGGCTCACTGCCGCCGCTGTCACGATCTGGCGCAACAGGATGCACTGATCGGCCGCGAGCACTGGATTCGCCTGATGGCGAAGATTGGTCTCGAACTGACCGGGCGCGTATTCCGAACTCGTCGCCGTTACCTGCACGCCTTGATGCACGGCCGCTTGGTTCAGTGCGCCGACGAAACCCTGATAGCGATCGAGATCATCGACGCTATAAACGGACACCGCGCTTTCGCGCGCGCCCGTCCGCGGACACAACGGCGGTTGCGGGCGGCCCGCTCCGTTGCGCTTCTCGTCGATCAAATAGAATTCAAGCTCGAGCGCACTGACGGGCGTGAGCCCCAACGCGTCAAAACGCTTGGCCACGCGCGCTACTACCGCGCGCGGGTCGCCGGCAAAACTGCCGCCGGCAGAATCGCGAAACGCCATGAAGATCTGCGCGCGCTCGGGCTCGCTGCCCCATACACGCGTGGCTGTTCCCGGCACGGGCCACGCTGTGCCATCCGGATCACCGTCGCCAAAGCCGCGGCCGAACGGGTTTGCCATCTCGCCTTTCGCGTCCATGAGGTAAATGGACAGAGGAATTTGCATTCCGGATTCGAACAATTTTCCTGCCTCGGAGACGGGCATTCTTTTGCCCCGCAGAACCCCACAAATGTCGGCCATTACGGCATCGGTGAAGGAGATTTTCCTGTTGTCTTTCAGAAGCTTATCGAACTCAACAAGGGCCGCCGCAACGTCCGCGGCGACCGCTGCAGGGGGCGTCTTCGCAGAATCCACGCGATGGTTCATGGAAAATCCCCTATGAATCATCCCCCTAAGCATGGTTTTGCTGGCCAAGGCAAGAAAGACAGGCTGCCGCATCCGTCTTGTTGGGCCCGAGGCAATCCCCTAATCTCCCCGAAACTGTACGCCGTCATGCGCCGAGATGTAGGCGCTTGACTCATACGGCGCTTGTGCCGGGTGGGGCGGCGCAACAAGGAGGATGCGGAGCATGGGCCGTTCAGGGCTATTTATCTTGATCGTGATCGTCTTGCTGGCGATCGCGGCGTATTTCTGGTTCTCGCAGAAGGGAACCCAAAACGAAACAACGAACGCACCGGCTGCCACCGAGGAGACCGCTCCGGCTGAGCCGGCAACGGGTGCTCCAGGCGGGGAGAACATGGCTGCTCCGGAATCCGGAACAGAGAACATGGCGACGCCGGCACCGGAGAATGCTCCGATGCCTGAGCCCGCACCCGACAACATGGCGACACCACCGGCGCCACAGCTTTAAGCGTTCGTGTTTGAGATAGGCAGCACGCACGGGAGGATAAACCTCCCGGCGTGTTGCTTTATTTTTTCAGGCTTCAAGTTTCGATTTTTGCTGCCGCGCTACAAATGGTAGAGCCGAAACGCGCGCAACAGCATCGACATTCCCTGAAGACGTGAGACGGCGCACCGTCGCAGTGGTGCCGACCGACGCGTACGCCGGCTCAAGCTGCGCCAAAGCAATGGCGCGCCGCAAGACGGGCGAATAGGCCGACCGTAACGTCGCACCGATAACACGTCCGCCCTGCATCACGGGCGCATGAGCCATTGGCTCTTCAGAATCGAATTCCAGGCCGGTAAGCAAGCGCGCTCCCTCTCCGCCATCGGTCAGCCCGAGCGAAGAGGGCGCGGGTTCGCGGGCTTTGCTTTCACGCGCAGGCTCGAAGTCCGCGTGCGGAACAAGCACGCCCTGCTCGAGAAGCAGTGTGTCCAGCGCCTCCTGGCCTGCGGGCGCCAGCCCGAAATCGCGACCCACGCGCCACAGGCGGTCGAACACCGCGATGGCGTCCTCGTTGGCGCAAGAGATTTCGTAGCCGCCGAGCGATTGTGCCAGCGTGCTCCAGCGCGACACCGTTACATTGAGCCCGCGCCAGGACACCACCGCGTGCTGCGAGGGCTCGAGCCGTGCCGCCTCGCGTAGGCCGGCCGCGGCAAGCAGTTCCGTCGCCATCGGCCCAAACAGGAAGAGCAACCCTTTCTCCGTCGTTTCGTCCCGGATGGTGGTCTCAAAGCGCTTTGCGGCCGCATCGAACCAGGCGCCGTCGGATTCCATGCCGCGCAACACGAAATTCGCAGGCGCGAAGCGGCCGGCAACGCCGATGCCACGGACGCCACCGCCATCGGTGCGCCAGAACACTTGCCGAGAGCTTCCCGCTGGCAGCGCTTCAGCATCGAAGGCGCAGGCCGCCGACAGGAGCCGTGCAGCACCCGGACCGTGAACACGCAGCCGCGTCATGAAGGAGGCGTCAATCAGCACAACCGCGGCGCGCGCGGCCAATGCTTCCTGGTGCGCATCGCCGTAGCGCGCGGCGAGCGTGAAGGCACCGCGCCTGACCCACGCATTGCCGACATTGTGCTCGGCCGTTCGCACATGGAATGGGCTTGGGCGGGCGCTCATGTCACCGCGCCTTCTTGCGAAAGAACAAGGTTCGCCGCGACGCGTCCCGCGCAGCCGGAGATGGTCGACAGCGCTTCCGCGGATGCACCGCAGAGATAGAGGCCTGGCAGTGGCGTCCGGGCGCGGGTCACGCATGGCGTCAGCAGCCTGCGCACGCTGGCTGCGTCATCCGCATCCGTACCATAGCGCGACGCAATATCGTCTGGCGTCAGCAACTCGCGCCCTACAATGCGTTCGCGCAAACCTGGTGCATAGGATTCCAGGGTGGCAATGACGCGGTCTGCCAGGACATCGCGGCGTGTGCTCCAGCCCCCTTCTGGCAGCAGTGGAAGATAAGGAATGCGCACCGACATGATGTGCTGACCTTCGGGAGCCAGCGCCGGATCGGCGACACTGGGAACGGTGATCTCCATTACGAGTTCGACTGGCAAGCGGCCAGCAAGCGCCGCGCCTTTCGCCTCCGCCGCGCTTTCAGGACGTTCTGCGACGACAAGCCTTCCACGCAAAGCATCACGAGCGAGACCCGGGAACGGCGGCAAGCTGTTCAGCGTCAACAGCATCTTCGCGGTGCCGGTTGTCGTCGCATGGTGGGGAAGGCCGACGCCGATACTTATCGCTTCCGGTGGCAACAGATCGAGCGTCTTGGCAGCCGAAAGACTGGAAAGGATGGTCTCGGCGCGAAGGCTCTCATTGCTGTCAAGCACGACCCCGGCCGGCCTGGCGTTTTCCACTGTGATGGCTTTGACGTGGGCGCCGGTGCGCAACTCGGCACCAGAGGCGCGCGCCGCCTCAACGAGCGCGTCGGCCAGCGCGCCCGGGCCACCTTTGGGCTGTGCCACCGCCGCTTGGAGACCGCAACTCTCCTGGGCGTAGCGCCACATCAGAGCCAAGGCCGTGCCGGGCTCTTGCGGCGCCAGGCCAATCGCGGCCACATCGAAGCCCAAAGCGGCCTTGAGCGGGTCGGATTGGAACCAGCGGTCGAGATAGGTAGCCGCGCTCATCCGCGACAACGCCTCCAGCTCTCTGGTTCGCGCCGGCGACAGTTTGAGTGCCTGCGCGGCCACATCCGCCCGTGCCTCACCTTCGGGCAGGGCGCCGGTCCAAAGCGGCCGCAGATGCCTGGCCATAGCCAACGCCTCGCGGCGAAAGCGTAGATAGGCGTCGGCGTCCGGGCCCGTCTGCGCCCTCAGCGACGTGCGCGCCGCGTGAGCGTCACGGGCGATGACGATATGCTGACCGCCCGGCCGGAGAGCGACGAGCGGCATGTCACGCTCGACAAAACGAAGACCATGCTTGTGCAGCTCGAGCTCCTTCACCATACGCGGGTCCAGCGCGTAAAGCGCATGCGCGACAAGGGGCCCCGAAAAGCCCTCGCCGAGGCGCGCGTTCTCGGCCTCGGCGCCAAGCACGTTGCGTGCTTCCAGTAGTGTTACGCGCGCGCCGGCGCGCGCAAGGTAGGCCGCCGCCACCAGCCCGCCGACGCTGCCGCCGATGACGATGACGCTGCGGGAACTCACGGTAGCTGCCCGCTCATGAAATCAGCCATGAGCGTCCGCGCAGCGCGCTCGCCCGATGCACCGGTGAGATAGGGCGACGGCGCCGCGGACGATCCCGCGAGATATAAGCCGCAGATTCCCGTGCGGCCACCGTCCGTCCCAGGCCATGGCCGGAACGAAAACGCCTGATCGGGTGCAAGCTCGCCGCCTTCGAGGTCGCCCTCGGTCAGGCCTAGCATCTCTTCGATGTCAGACGCGACGATGACCTGCGAAGCGAGCACGCGATCACTTGTGCCAGGAGCCGCCTCGTCTGCGGCGGCCAGAGCGGCCTTCGCCAGCATCGCGCGCTTCTCCTGCATCCACGGTCCGTCAAACAGGCGGGCAGGCATCGCCGATAGCGTCGCCGTCATTACGGCTTTGCCCGGCGGCGCAAGGCGCGGGTCGGAAAGAGACGGCAGGCGTAAAGTCACCGGAACCTGCTCCGGCAAGGTGCCGCTGCGCCACGAGTCGTGCGCCTCTGAAAGCACTTCCAGAGACGGCGCGACGTGGATCGGCCCACGAGCCGCATCGGGCGCCTCGCGCGCGAAGGCGAATTCGGGCACGGCATCGAGCGCAAACAACACGCGCGCGCATTGCCCGCGGATGCGGAACTGCGCCGCCTGCTTCACCTGCGCTTCCGGCAACCCCTTCCAATCGAAGAGAGAAAGGAAGGTCTTCTTTGCATCCAGTGTCGACAGCACGGCTCGCGCCTCGATCTCTTCCCCGGCCGTCACAACTGCCGTCGCGCGCCTGCGGCCCCGGCGCTTGGCGAGGCGGATATCGCTCACATCAGCAAGGCAACGGATCTCGGCGCCGGCATCTTCTGCGGCGCTTGCCAAGGCGGCGCCAAGTGCACCCAGCCCGCCCACGGCCATGCCGGAGCCGACGGAGGCAGGAAGAAAGAGCGCACTGCCGGCCAGTAGCGGCGAAGCAGCGCGGCCCGACAGCATCCTTGCCGCCATGTGCACACGGATGGCTGGATCGCTGATACGTGCCGCCAGCGCCTCGGCGAGGGTGAGCTGGCCCAGCTCCTCTCCAGGCCAAAAGCTCGATGCAGGCCTTTCCCAGAACTTTAGTCGCGACGGTGGGGCCGAGACGGGCCTGCCGGCCTGCCCCGCCATGGCGACCCGCAGCCCAGCCATCTCTCGCCTGAGCGCCAGCACAGCTGGCGCCGCGAAGCTCGAGAGGGTGTGTGTCAGCCGCTCATCGTCGGTATAGAGAATTGTGGTGCCGCCAGCGGACATGCACACCGACGCTGGCGCCGGCAGCATGATTGCGCCACGCCGCGCCAGATCGAGCGACCAGAATAGCCTCTGCGGAATGGGCGCCAGTTCGTCGGCAAACGGCGAAGCGGAAAAGCCCGGATGGAATTCGCGCGTAACGGCGCGCCCGCCGGGCACGGCATTTTTTTCCAGCACGATGACATGGAGGCCCTGGCGGGCCAGCAGCGCAGCGGCGATCAGCCCCTCCACGCCAGCGCCGATGACCGCCACATCGAAGCGCTCCATGCCACGATTCCCCTGCGCAAACCTGGGGCGCAAAATACGCCACACGCGTGCGCGTAGCTTACCGGGCGCGCGCAAACGCGGAAACGGCGGACATGCCGCCGTTCCCGGTGATGGTTAACTGGTATTGCTTAGAGGACGCCGCGCTTGTGTTCGCCCAGCACGACGCGCTTTGGGCCAAAAGCCTGCGTGAGGACGTCGAGCGCTTTGCGGGGCTCGGCGTTGCCGCACATGAAAATGTCGAATGCGGCATAGCCCTTCTCGGGCCAAGTGTGGACGCTGATATGGCTTTCCGCCAATACCGCCACACCGCTGATGCCGCCATGCGGGGTGAAGACGTGCAGATGAATATGAAGGAGCGTCGCTCCCGCCGCATTCACTGCGTCGATCATCGCCTGCCGCATGCGATCTTCGTCATCGAGGCCTTTGGCCTCCCAAAGATCGATAATCAAGTGGCTTCCCGCAAACGTCACGCCGTTCTTCGTCGTGAAGTGATCCTTGCGGTAATCATCCACCGTGGGAATAGGAACCTGGACAGTCCTCGCCGAAGCGCGAGCACGATAACTCTTTGCTTCTTTGATCGCTGTCACACCAAGTCCGAGTCGAGCCATCCTGGCACCTACCCTTCCAAGTGTTGACACCAAAGCGCGTCCAAAACTTTCTCCAACGGACACGCCCCTAAGACAAAAGCGGCGGACGGAAATGTTTTCCGTGGCACGCCGCCTTGTTCTGCCTCAGTTAAGCGAAGCAGGACGCGCGAAATATAGGGCCGATGTCCCCTCGCGCAAGACCTTTGTCGGGGCAGGGTCAATTTTTTCTCAGGAGCGCGACGTCACGAACACGCACGCGCCGACGCCGGCGAGAGGTGGACAGCGCGCGCGCGACGCCCTATAGCGCGCCCGCTCGCAAGCCCCGAAGGAGTCGCAAAGTGGCCAAATCATTCAAGGAACGGCTTCACAAGGGCTACGCCCAGAGCATGGAACTGAAGGGCAAAGCGTTCATCGACGAGCGCAGCAAGTACCAGCGCATTAAGATTTTCGACACCGTGTCGAACGGCCGCGTCATGACGCTCGACGACATCGTCCAAATCACCACCCGCGACGAGTCGGCTTATGCCGAGATGCTCACCCACCTGCCGATGCTGGAGCATGGGCATGTCGAGCGGGTGATGATCGTCGGCGGCGGCGATCTCTCGATCGCCGATGAAGCGCTAAAACACAGCAAAATAAAGGAAGTCGTGCTGGTCGATATCGACGGCCGCGTGGTCGAGGTCTGCAAGAAATACTTCGGCTCCATCAATGCCAAGGCGTTCCGCGACAAGCGACTCACCGTCGAGATCGCCGACGCCTTCGAGTATCTCGGCCGGCGCGAGGCCAAGGGGCGCTTCGACCTGATCGTGGCCGACCGCCCGGACCCCGTTGGGCCCGGAAAGGCGCTTTTCGGGGAGACCTTTTACAGCCGCGTGCGCGGCGGGCTCCGCCAAGGCGGCTTCGCCACCTTCCAGACCGGGGTGCCCTTCTACCAGCCGTGGGAGATCACCGACGCGCTCCGGGAGCTCCAGGAGTTCTTCCCGCAGTCGGGCCTCTATCTGACCGTGGTGCCGACCTATATCGGTGGCTTCATGGCGCTCTCTTGGGCGGGCAAAGGTGGCACGCTCGGCATGCCGGCTGGCATCAAGCGCGCGACGGAACGGTTTCAGAAAGCCAAGCTGAAAACGGATTATTACAATCCGGAAATCCACGCCGCCGCGTTTGCCTTTCCCGAGTGGATCAAACGCCTGATCCCGTAGATTCCGTCGCGCCAAGCAGCCTGTTTCCTCCCCCGTAAACGGGGGAGGAAAACCAATCATCCGAACACGCTCCGAAAGACCAGATGTGCTCGGCTCTGAGCGGTGCGTAGGCGCAACTCCAGACGTCCGAAGCTCGCCTCGCCACCCACACGCTCCAGCAGTGCCTTTACGCCTGGAGAGGCGGCGTCGGCCTGAAACGGGCCGTCCACGGCGATGCACAGCGCCTGTGTCAGCGCGTGCTCGAGAAGCGCCGCATCAATCAGCTCGGCCGCCTCGGTGGCGCTGAGAGCACCCGCAGACCTCAACTTCTCTAGCGCCGCGACCGTGTTCTGATCGAGTACTTCGGGCTTCGATGGCGCGTGGCAAAGCTGGAGCGCCTGGGCGACGAATTCGATATCCACAAGCCCGCCAGCCGCATACTTAAGGTCCCAGGTGTCCCGGCCTGGAAATTGCTGCTGGAGCTTCTCGCGCATCGCGCAGGCGTCGGCGAGGATCCTTGGGGGCTCAACAGCGCGCATCAGCTCCTGGCGTATCAGGTCTTCCGCCGCGCGTCGCAGGTCATCCGGCCCACTCACGACGCGGGCCCTGGTCAACGCCATACGCTCCCAGGTCCAGGCCTGCTCGCGGTGGTAGGCGGCAAAGGCATCGGCATGCACCGCCACCGGGCCCTTGGTGCCTGAGGGACGCAGGCGCATGTCGACGTTGTAAAGCAGACCCTCAGCCGTTGCGGCGGTTAGCGCGGCGATGAAGCGCTGTGCGAGACGGGTGAAGTATTCGGTGGCGCCCAGTGGCTTCTTGCCGTCAGAGGATGTGGCCCTCTGGTCATGCGTGTAGAGAAAGACCAGATCGAGATCGGAGGCTGCCGTCATCTCGCGCCCACCGAGTTTGCCCTGCGCCACGACTGCGAACGCGCCGCCCGCAACGCGGCCGTGCGCCCGCGCGTGCTCTGCTTCCACGAGAGGCTGCAGGCCCGCGACCACCGTTTCGGCAATCGCGGCGTAGGCCGGACCGGCTTGGGCGGCGCGTGCGAGGCCTTCGATCACATGCACGCCGACGCGGAACATTTGTTCCTTGGCGAAGCGGCGCGTGACGTCGAGGCCCGCCTCGTAGCCTGGAAAGCGCGCGAGCAGATCGGCAAGACGGGCATCCAGCTGTTCACGGGTCGGTAGGCCGGCAAAGAAATCAGGATCGAGCAGCGCATCCAGCACGCCAGGATGGCGGCTGAGATATCCGGCGAAACCAGGCGCCGAACCCGCGATTCCGGCGATCAACCGCAGCAATTCCGGATTGGCCAAGAGCAGCGAGAACAGCTGCACGCCGGCAGGCAGGCCGGAGAGAAAGCGATCGAACTGGGCAAAGGCCGCGCTTGGGTCAGATGTCCTTGCGAGCGCGGCCAAGAGGGCCGGCGTGAGGCGCGTGAGCAACTCGCGGGCGCGCACGCTGCGGGTGGCGCGGATGCGGCCGTGATGCCACCCGCGGATGACATTTGCAGCATCGCTCGCGCGCGCGAAGCCCATTTTTTCCAGCGTTACGACTGTTTCGGGATCATTCTCGACGCCGGTGAACACCAGCGTGCCGCTATCCGCCCCAAGTGGCGCTTCGCGTTCAAAGAGACGCGCGTAATGGGATTGCACCTTCTTCAGATGATTCAGGAGATCGGCTTCAAACTTTGCCGTTTCCGCATAGCCCATGAAGCGGGCGATATGATCGGTCCCTTCGCCTATCTTCGGCAGCGCATGGGTCTGTTGATCATCGATCATCTGCAGGCGATGCTCGAGACGGCGAAGGAATGTGTAGGCATCCGTCAAGTCGCGTTCGGCATCAGAGGAAATCAGTTGGCGCTTCCTCAGCGCGGCCAGCGCGCCCAAGGTACCCGATGCACGCAAAGTGGGATCGCGCCCGCCGGCAATCAATTGCTGCGTCTGCGCGAAGAACTCGATTTCGCGAATGCCACCACGGCCGAGTTTGATGTTGTGGCCTGCGACCGCGATCTTGGCGTGGCCTGCATAGGCATGAATCTGTCGCTTGATCGAATGGATATCCTCGATGGCCGCGTAATCGAGGTTCTTGCGCCAGATGAACGGCTCCAGCGTCCTGAGAAACGCGATACCTGCTTCGCGATCGCCGGCGCACTGGCGCGCCTTGATCATGGCCGCGCGTTCCCAGTTCTGACCCATGCCTTCGTAATAGGCCTCGGCGGCATCGGTTGAGATGGCGATCTGCGTCGCGCCGGCATCGGGCCGCAATCTCAGGTCGGTGCGGAAGACATAGCCATCCGCAGTCATTTCGTTCAGCAGCTTGACGAGCCCGCGCGCCAACGCGATGGCGGCTGCGCGCTGATCGCCGTCGCGCGTGAAGGGGAAACGATCCCTGCGGTAGAAAACGACAAGATCGATGTCGCTCGAATAGTTCAACTCGAACGCACCATGCTTGCCCATGGCCAGAACGATGATGCCCGAATTGGCTTCGTGGGTTTGCGCCGCGCCCTTGGCGGCTTGGGCAAGCATGAAGCGCAGCGCGCCTTGGACACAGGCATCGGCAAACCGCGTAAGCGCGCCGGTAACAGCGGCGAGGTCATAGATGCCGCTGATATCGGCGAGCGCGATGGCAAGCGCCGCACGGCGCTTTGCAATACGCAACTTCGCCATTGCCGCGGCTTCGTCAGCCTCTGAACCGGCAGCAAGGGCTTCGGAATTAAGTTTGGCCAGGACTTCATCCGGACCACGCACCAAAAGATCGGGCAAGAGTGCGCTTTCGCGCACGATCAGCTTGGAGAGATATGGGCTGTTGCCCGCGGCGGCTTCCAGCACTTTGTGAAATCCGCCGTCAGTCAAGACAGAAGCGGGCAATTCACCGATCGTGCGCTCGGCGCGCGCGTGATCGAACAGGGGCACATCGAAATCTTGGGGCCAGCGGAACGTCATGGCCCAAACTATCGGCCCCGCGCCCACAAACGAAAAGGCCCGAGCAAGCCCGGGCCTTCCCACACGGAATAACGTGCCGCGGTCAGATGCCCGCGCACTTCTTCAGTTGCATAGAAGGCCGGAAGCGAAGCCGCTTCGAGGCCTTGATCTTGATCGGCTCGCCGGTCCGCGGATTGCGGCCCATGCGCGCCGGACGATTGGCGACAGTGAAGGTGCCGAAGGTTCCGATCTGGAACTTGCCGCCCGCCTTCACTTCCTTGATGCCGGTCTCAATACCATCAAACACCATCTCCACCGCGCGCTTGGCGTCGGCCTTGCTGATTTTGCCCCGCTTCGAGACGATCTCGATGAAATCCGACTTGCTCATGACTTGCCCTCTCTGGATGCGGCGTGAATGCCTGCGAGATATAGCCAAGCGGGTTAGGCGCACCTAATGAAATCCCCGCAGTTACGCGATTCCAGCGCATCGGACGCGCTAAAACGTAGGAGAAAGCTGGCTTTTGGCGATGGCGTGTTTGGTGGCTCGATTGGCCTCGCTGACGGCCGGAACCTCTAGAACCAAGCAAAAATGTGCGAATCAGCGAATCAATGGACCGTCGGCGAAGGCGCTGAACGCGACGGCGAACGACGGAAGCGAAGCCCAGCGCGCAGGCCTGGCGCGTTGTCGAGTAACTCGAATTCGGCGTCGTGCAGACGCGCGACGGCTGCGACGAGGCTGAGACCGAGCCCCGTTCCAGGCGAATGGCGGCTCGACTCCAGACGCACAAAACGCTCCGTGACCCGCGGCCTGTCGGCCGCAGGAATTCCGGGGCCGCTGTCGGCCACGACGATTGCCGGCCCCGTTACGCCATGCTCCAGCGAGACCGAGATCGAACCGCCCTGTGGCGTGTACTTGATCGCGTTGTCCACCAGATTAGCCAGCGCCTGCGAAATCAAATTGCGATTGCCGCGAATGACCGCCCCCGAACCTATGCGAATATCGAGCCGCAATCCTTTTTCTTCTGCCACTGGTCCATAAAGTTCACCAATGCCGACAATCGCGTCGCGCAAATCGAACTCTTCCATCGCCTCGCGCACGCTGCCGGCTTCCGCTTCGGCGATGAGCAGGAGTGAGTTGAAAGTCGCCATCAGATTGTCGGTTTCGCCGATGGCCGACTCGATGTCGCGTGCCGCCTCTGTGTCCGCAGGTTCGTTGCGATGCGCATGTTCAAGGCGCGCGCGCAGCCGATTGAGCGGCGAGCGGAGATCGTGGGCGACATTGTCCGAAACCTCGCGCATGCCGCGCAGCAGGCGCTCGATACGGTCGAGCATTCGGTTGAGATGTCCTGCGAGATCGTCAAACTCGTCGCCCGAACGTGTCACCGGCACGCGTTTTGACAGATCGCCAGCCACGATCTCACGGCTGATCCGGTTGATGACATCGAGACGCGCGAGGAACCGACGGCTGACAAAGAGGCCGCCCGCCAGGCCCATGGCGATCATCAACCCGACACTCCATGGCAAGAGGGTCGTGAACAGCGTTTCGATCTGATGCCGCTCGTGCACGTCGCGCGCGACCAGCAGGAATAGTCCCTGCGGCAGTCTGAATATTTTGCCTCGCGCGCGCCGAAGTTCGCTGTCGCCCGCTATGCGGCGCTCGTAATTAAACTCGACGAAGCCCGCGCCGCCAGGTTCGAATTCAACCTGCGGCCAACCGTCGAGATTACCGGCAATCGCTTTGCGGTCGCGCGCGGTCAGCATGTAGAGCCCCTGCCCGCCACGGATCGAACGCCGAATGATGACATCGGTGAGGCCGCTCAACCCCTGGCGCTGATATTGCTCCACCAGACCCGTGACTTCTGCGCCTATGGTTTCGTCGGTCTGTTGATCAAGAACGCGCGCGGTATTCCAGTAAACGAACGCGACCAACGCTGTCGCCGACACCGCGAACAGCGCGAGATAAATCAGAACAATACGGAAGGCCTGCGTGCGAAGGAGACGCCCAAGCCGCCAAGACCTATGCGTGCGCACGGATCATGTAACCGGCGCCACGCACCGTATGGAGCAAGGGTTCCTCGAAGCCCTTGTCGATCTTGGCGCGGAGTCGCGAAATGTGCACATCGATGACGTTGGTCTGCGGATCGAAATGGTATTCCCACACATTCTCCAGCAGCATGGTGCGGGTGACAATCTGGCTGGCGTGCCGCATGAGGTATTCTAGCAGGCGGAATTCACGGGGCTGCAACTCGATCGAGGCGGCGCCGCGCTTGGCCGTGCGGGTAAGGAGATCAAGTTCGAGCTCACCCACCTTCAGCTTCGTCTTAACCGATGTTGGATCGCGGCGGCGCATTAGCGCATCGAGGCGCGCGAGCAGCTCGGCAAAGGCATAGGGCTTGGTGAGGTAATCGTCGCCGCCCGCACGCAGCCCTTTTACGCGATCGTCGACATCGGACAGCGCGCTTAGGAACAATACGGGCGTCATGTTGCGCTCTTCACGCATCGAAGCCACGAGCTTCAGTCCATCCAGCTTTGGCAGCATGCGGTCGACAATTGCCACGTCGTAGGGACGCGACAGCGAAAGCGCGAGCCCGGTCTCGCCGTCGGCCGCGTCGTCCACCACATGTCCGGCCTCTTTCAGGCCTTTGACCAGATAGCGCTGCGCTTCGAGATCGTCTTCGATTACCAGAATGCGCATGGTCCCTCCTCAGCGAGATCCGTGCCGGCGGCGATTGGGGGGGCTCACGCCGCCGGCACGGCATTGGTCGCGGGTCCGCACCCGTGACCTATTCAGCTCTGCGCAATCTTGAGCGCTACGAAACGATCCCCCTGCTGGTTCGTCACCAGAAACAGGACGTTATCGCGCCCAGCATTCTTGGCGTCCTTGATGCCTTGCTCGATATCGGCGGGCGTGCGCACCGGCTTGTTGCCGACCGAAGCGATGATCTCACCCGCCTGCAGTCCCTTGTCGGCGGCTTCGCTATCGGGCTGTACGTTGCCGATCAGGACGCCATTCACGCTGTCATCGAGGTTGTAGTAGCGCTTGGCATCTGGCGTCAGCGCGACGAGGCCAAGGCCGAGGGCGTTCGCGGCGGCGGGCTTCGCGGGCACGGCTGGCGCTGATGGAGGGCCCGACAGGGCCGCAAGTTTTTCGTCATCCCGCTTGGCGATGCTGGCCGTGAGCTTCAACTGCTTGCCGTTGCGCACGACGACGAAATCGGCTTTGTCGCCAGCACGCAAGGCGCCCACTTTGCGGGTGAGGTCGCGGTTGTCTTCGATGTCCTTGCCGTTCATCGAGATCACGACGTCGCCCTGATGGAAGCCTGCACTCACCGCGGGGCTGTTCGCCACCACTTTCGAGACAATGGCGCCCTTGTCGGTCTTAATGCCGAGGCTTGCCGCCATGTCGGGCGTGAGATTCTGGATCTGCACGCCGAGCCAGCCGCGAGCCACCGAGCCATGGTCGCGCAACTGTGCGACCACTTCCTGGATGGTCGAGGCGGGAATAGCGAAGCCGATGCCGACGCTGCCGCCCGAGGGCGAGAAGATGGCGCTGTTCATACCGACGACGCGGCCCGAGAGATCGAAGGTGGGACCGCCGGAATTGCCCCGGTTAATCGGCGCGTCGATCTGGATGTAGTTTGTGTAAGGCCCGCTGCCGATGTCGCGGCCGATCGATGACACGATACCGGCCGTTACGGTGCCGCCGAGGCCGAATGGATTGCCAACGGCCACGACCCAATCGCCAACGCGCAAATGACGGTCATCGCCGAAGGCGACCGTCGGGAGCGACTTCGCGCCGTCCACCTTCAGCAGAGCGATGTCCGTGCCCGGGTCTGCGCTGATCAGCTTCGCCGTGAACTCACGCTTGTTGGCCGTGGTCACGGTGATTTTCTGGCCGCGTTCAACTACGTGATTGTTAGTCACGATGTAGCCCGATGGATCGATGATGAAGCCCGCGCCCATCACTTGCCCACGCTGCACGCGGGGCTGCGGCTGACCATTGCGGCCGAACTGTTGCCCGTATTGCTGGAAGAACTGACGGAAGGGCTCCGGCAAATCCTGCGGGTCGAACTGCGCAACCGGTTCTTCGCGATCTACTGAAATCGTGACGACCGCGGGGCTGACGTGTTCGACGAGATCGGCAAAACTGAATGGCGCACCTTGCTCCAGCATATGTGGCGGCGCTGCAGTCGTTGCTGTTGCTGCCGTCGATGCCATGCGCTCGTCGCCCGGCGGTTCCACAAGCGCGGTGGTTTTCGCCGGGGCCGTAGTCTCTTGCGGCGTGAATACCAGCGCGCCAGCACCGAACGCCAAGACTGCGACCAGCGCTGCGCCCAAAAGCAGGCGCGTCTTTTGCGGGGAGGCGGATGAACTGCCGGAAGGTTCCATCGTCATCGTCGTCGTGTCCTTGCGTTTGCCCATGGCGCAATTTGGCGCCCCCTAGAGCCCGTTGAATGTGGGTGCTCAGGCTTACGGTGATCTGTCATAAACATTAAGAGTTTTTTATGGTGGCCTAACGTTTTCAGACACTTAGCCGAAAGCGGGCGAAACTCCTGGGAATTATTGGGTGCGCCGATGCGACCGAAGGACGGTGACCGCCACGACGGCGCCCCCCAGAAGCAGAAGCAGGAGCGGCCCATACCAGAGGGCATAGGTTTCGGGCTTCACCGGCGGGCGCATCAGAACGAAGTCACCGTAGCGGGAGACAAGAAAATCTTTGATCGCCTGGTCGGACTCTCCTGCCGCAATGCGTTCGCGGATAATGCGTCTCAGATCGCGCGCAAGATCGGCATTGGATTCATCCAGCGACTCTCCCTGGCAGACCAGGCATCGTAACTCCTTCTGTAACGAGCGGGCGCGCGCTTCGAGCGCTGGATCCGATAATTTGTCGGCGTTGCTGGCGGCAACAGCAGCCGTGGCAACCAAGGCAAAGATCAGCGCGGCCAACTTCTTCATGTTGGCTTCGCTTCGTCGCGTGCATAGGCACGCGCCGTTCTTAGCCGCGCGCGAAAACTGAACAGCCCGCCCAGCGCGATGATGCCGGCACCAAACCAGATGAAGGGCGCCAGGGGATTGCCGTAGGCGCGCACGACCCAACGACCCTTCTCGCGTTCGTCGCCCAACGCGAGATAAAGATCGGACCAACCGGTCGTGCGAATTGCGGTTTTAGATACCGCCTGCCCCTCGACAGGATACGTGCGCTTCTCCGGCTGCATCATGGAAATTGGTTCGCCATTTGCGAACACGCTGAAGGTCGCGCGGTCAGCCATATAGTTTGGGCCTTGGATACGATCGGTGCGTTCAAGGCGCAGCGTGTAACCACCGACGCTCAGGCTCTCGCCTGGCGCGAGGACCTCGATCGATTCCGATTTCCATACGGTTGCTCCAGCGATACCGAGAGCGACAAAACCAAGTCCGGCATGCGCGAGTGTCATGCCCCAGGCGCCAGGCGACATTTTTAGATCGCGCCAGGTTTTCACCCGCCGCGCGGCGTAGGTGATGGCGCCTGCGATCATCCAAACCGCCAAACCAATGGCGAGCAGCCCCATCAATGAAGCGGGTGCGACGGCCATAGCAATCACCGCCGCAGCGAGGCCAATAATTGCCGCGAAGCTGAGCGCGCGCACTACAGTCGAAAAATCGCAGCGCTGCCATTTCAGGATGGGGCCGAATGGCATGGCAACAGCCAGCAACGCCATGATCGGCACGAAGGTCAGCGCGAAGTATGGCGCACCTACAGATATTTTTGCGCCGCCCATGGCTTCAAGAGCGAGCGGATAGAGCGTGCCGAGACAGACGGTTGCGGCTGCTACCGAGAACAGAAAGTTGTTGATCAGGATTCCTGTTTCGCGGCTGGAAGCCGCGAACGCATGGCTTGGCGTCACGTGCTGCGCGCGTAAAGCAAACAAAGTCAGCGGCACACCTATGGCGACACCCAGGATGGCCAGAATGAAAACGCCTCGCGCGGGATCGTTGGCGAAAGCGTGCACCGAGGTGAGCACGCCCGAGCGCACGATGAAGGTGCCGATCAAGCTGAACGAGAACGCGGCGATGGCGAGCAGTAGGCTCCAGATCTTGAACGAACCGTTCTTCGCCGTCGCCATCAGCGAATGGATGAGCGCGGTTGCAATCAGCCACGGCATCAGTGACGCGTTCTCTACCGGATCCCAGAACCAGAAGCCGCCCCAACCCAGCGTGTAGTAGGCCCACCATGAGCCGAGCGCCACGCCGAGCGTGAGCGCCGTCCAGGCAATGAGCGCGAAGGGGCGCGCGGCCGCGGCCCATGCCGTCTCCACGCGCGGCGCGAGCAGCGAGGCGACCGCGTACGCGAACACAGCGGACAGACCGACATAACCGAAATAGAGCAGCGGCGGATGAAAGGCCAAGCCCGGATCCTGCAAAATTGGATTGAGGCCGGCACCTTCAAATGGTGGCGGATCGAGACGCAGAAACGGATTGGAGGTGAAGATCACGAACAGAATGAACAGCACGGCAATGAAGCCCTGCACACCGAGCGCGCGCGACGAGAGCTGAGCGCCGCCTGCCTGCAGCCATGCAACAGTTGCCGAATAGACAGCAAGCACCAGCAACCACAGCAACATCGAGCCTTCGTGGTTTCCCCATACGCCTGAGATTTTGTAAATGAGCGGTTTGGCCGTATGCGAATTCTGCGCCACCGCCAGCACGCTGAAATCGGACGTGACGTAAGCGACTGTCAGCGCAGCAAACGCGGCAAGAACGAAAACAAACGCGCCGAACGTCGCGCCGCGACCAGCCGCCATCAATCGCGCGTCGTTTCGCGCGGCGCCAAGGAAGCTCAAAACGATCTGGACAACCGACAATGCCAGCGCGAGCGAGAGCGCGAGTTGTCCGAGCTCGGCCGTCACGAACCGCCGCCCTTGCGGTATCTGTGCCCCAGCGCCGCAAGTACAACTGCCATACGTCCTTGTTTCTTCGAGCTCATTCTCAATTCAAAGCTTTCCTGATGCTTCGACAAGCTCAGCATGAGGAAAGAACCAGGCTCACCCTGAGCCTGTCGAAGGGTGAGGCGGACGGACTATAATAAGGGGCATTCGCCGGTAAAGCGCGGCTGATCGCCTCGCTTCCGCCACCATGGGCTACGAGATTGGCCCACGCATTTCGAGAGGAATTCGATGACTTTGCTTGTTCGCGTTGCGGCGCTCGCGGCCGCTTTTGTGCTTGCCGGCTGCTATCCCACCATCGTTCATCCCATTGGCTCGACTGCGCCATCTACCATCGATGCGCGCCTCGTCGGTGGATGGAAGGCCTTGCCGAAAGAGAAGAAGGCTAACCCGACCTACCTCTTCTTCCTGGAGCGTAAGGCAGGAATGGAAGCGGTCATGGTCGGCGCTCCCGATCAAGGCGACGATGGCGGCTGGATGACCTTCAGCGTGAGCACTGCAAAGCTCGGCGCGAACAGTTTCATGAATGGCCGTACGATCCTTGACGATGGTAAAGCGTCGAAGGATACGGACTACACGCCCGTGTATTATCGCCTCGAAGGCAAACAGATGTTGCGACTGTATGTTCTCGGTACGGATGCCATCGAGGCCGCGATCAACAAGGGCGAGATCAAGGGCGAAATCAAGAAGAACTCTTACGGCGACGACGTGCGCATCACGGCGGACGCAAAAGCGGTCGACGCATTCTTCGCTTCGCACGATCCGAAGAAACTGTTCACTGAAGAGTTGGGCGCGTATCGCAGACTGCGTTGACCCCACCCTATTGTGTTGACCCCTCCCCAACCCTCCCCTTTCAGGGGAGGGGGAAGGCGACACTATTCCTCCCCCTGAAAGGGGGAGGTTAGGAGGGGGTCAATGCGGTGCTGTGCGCAAGACCTCGTCAGTCACACCGGTATCGTAGTCGAGCGCTGCTACCGTCAGCGTGATGGTGTGCGGCCAGTCGGCACGCGCGAGGCCCTTACGCGTGAGCGCGTTCCAGACTGCTTCGTTGAACAATCCGCTGGCATCGCGCGTCGCCACGGTCGCATCGCCGATGTGGAAATGATCGCCATGCGGCTGCGGAAAGCGGGTGATCGTCATCCCGCCATCCTCCATCTGCTTTCCGATACCATCGAGACGCGCCATCGCCTGTAATATCGCCAGCGTGCGCAGTTGCAGGCTATTGAGCTTAAGCGGATTCTGTCTGGGCGGCATGGGCTGTCAGAAATTCAGGCGGCGTAGCTGTTGCGGCGCAAAAGATCGGCTTCTTCCTTGCCGAGCGCAATGTTGAACAACTCGAGCGCCACCGCTAGGTGCGCTTCGGCATTGGCCCGCGTTTCGAGCACGTTCGCGCGCACTTCGCGGGCGATATCGTCGGCATAGCGGCGGAGTGCCGATACAGTTTCGTCTAGCGCCGGCCTGAATTCGCGCTCGAAGCCCAGCGGCACTGCCAGCACGCGGCAATGCACCAGAAGCTGCGCCAGTTTCTTGGCGTGCTCGACCTTCTCGATGTTCGGCGGCGACGATAAATCCAACCGCTTCGGATTGCGGAAACCGAACGCGCCCAATTTGCGAATGGGCAGTGCCGCCAGGATCACGCGCGGCGCACGTTCCATGAAGCCGTTCATCACATCGCTGACCGCCGTCCGATACTTCGCCAGCTTCTGCGGCTGCTTGTCGCGCGTATCATCGCCGTGCTCGCGCAGAAGTGCCGTTGCAAGCTTCGCAAAGGCGGCTAGATGGCCGACCAGCTCCTGCTCGTTGAAATCGGCGGGCCGTGCATTGCGGATGGCCGCGACATGCAGCTCCGCCTCGCGAAACATCTGCTCGGAGGATTTCGCCTGCGGCTCGCCGGCATCGACCGGCTTCGGACATAATGCGTTGAGAATAATATCGTGCGGGATACCGCGGCCGCCCGCGCGCTTGTCGGCCTCGACGGCCTTGGCCAGCCGGCTTGCCGTCTGTTGCGGCAGCTCGCTCAGGAAGCCTTCGAGGGCCGCCACTTTTTGAGGGGACAACATAGCGCGACCTTAGCGACGCCAGCGCGCATCTGCAATTTCAGGCTGGGGACAACTTTCGCGCGAGGCATAAAGACTTAGCGACGACACGAAGATGAACCGCACTCGCCCAATCTGGTGCGCGGACGTATCGCCTCAGCCCCTCGCCACCGGGAGTTCGAGACGCGCTTCGAGGCCGCCCAGCGGCGATTTGCCCAGGCCGAAATTGCCGCCATAAAGCTTGGCAATATCGCGCACAATGCCGAGGCCCAAGCCTGAGCCCGGCACGGACTCGTCGAGCTTCTCGCCCCGCTGCATGGCGCGCTCGCGCTCGCTTGGGGCAAGGCCCGGCCCGTCGTCGCTGACCGTGAAAGTGAAGCGGCCCGCCCCTTCGGGCGCGGCATCCACAACAACGCGCGTTTGCGCCCACTTGCAGGCATTGTCGATGAGATTTCCCGCCATCTCTTCCAGGTCCTCGCGGTCACCGCGGAAGAACAGCGATGCCGGCACATTCAGCGTGATGTTGAGGTGTTTGTCGGCATGCATTTGCTTGAGCACGCGAACGAGATCTTTCAACACGGGCGCGACATCGGCGCGATTGCCCAGCACGTCGAGCGAACCTGCGGCGCGCGCCCGCGCCAGATAATGATCCACCTGGCGGCGCATCACCGTCACCTGCTTCTTCACGGAGTCGGCCAGCGCGCCCGGCGCTGCCGAGGCTTCGTTGGCCAGAACGGTGAGCGGCGTCTTGAGAAAATGAGCGAGATTGGCAACGTGGCCGCGCGCCCGCGTCACCACTTCGGCGCTGTGCTCGATCAGGCTGTTGAGCTCGGAGGCGAGTGGCGCGATTTCGGCGGGGAAATTTCCTTCGAGGCGGCGCGCGCGGCCCTCGCGGATGCGAGTGAGCGCCAAACGAACGCCGCGCAGCGGCGCCAAGCCCAACCGCACCTGGATAATGATGGCGGCAATAAGCCCCAAGCCCAGCGCGCCGAACGACCATGCGAGCGTCGTATCGAAACGTGTCACGTCATCCTCGATCTCGGCCAGATCGCCCGCTACCATGAAGCGGAAAGTCTGCGATTTTCGTTCGCCGCTTGCGGTGGTTGCCGGCATTCGGATGCGACGCTCCAGCACGCGAAGATGCTGGCCGTCGGGACCCGCGGCGTAGCCCAACAGCATGCCCTGTTGCGACGTCGTGTTCTTGGGCGCGAGCGTCTTGTCCCACAGCGAGCGTGAGGTCTGCGGTTGCGGCGGCACGAGCGGAGCTGACGTTGCTGCTGCTGGAGCTTGCGTAGCAGGCGTTGGAGCCGGGTGCGGTACTGGAGCAGTTTGTGTTTGGGTTTGCCCGACGGGCTTCTCTGGTTCGATCTGCCAATACCAACCGGAATAGATGCGTTCGAAACGCGGATCGGCGAAGCGATCTTCCAGCGTGATCGAACCCGGCGTGTCCATGGCCGCCGCCGCGACCAGGCCTTCGAGATCGAAGGTCAGGCGGTCATCGAAACTCTCTTCGACCGCTTTGCGAAATACGTCCGAGAGAACGATGCCGCCACCCGCCAAACCCAGCAGCGTCCACACCGCCGCAATGGCGATCAGGCGAAACGTCAGCGAATTAAGGGTTGGCATTTCCGGTGCGGCGGTCTGCTATCGCGGTCTTCTCGGGACCGTCTAGGCAATAGCCTAGCCCGCGCACCGTGTGAATAAGATTGACGCCGAGCTTCTTGCGCACGCGCCCGACAAAGACCTCGATCGTATTGGAATCGCGGTCGAAGTCCTGGTCGTAAAGGTGCTCGACCAGCTCGCTGCGGCTGACGACCCGCCCCTTGTGATGGGCGAGATAGGCAAGCAGCCGGTATTCCAGCGAGGTCAGCTTCACGGGGTTGCCGTCAATCGTGACGCGGGACGAACGCGTGTCGATGCGCAACGAGCCCACTTCGATGTCTGGCGTGGCGAGGCCAGCCGCGCGCCGCAACAGCGCCCGTAGCCGCGCCAGCAACTCTTCGGTATAAAACGGCTTCGCCAAATAATCGTCTGCGCCGGCATCGATACCCTGCACCTTGTCGCTCCAGCGGTCGCGTGCGGTCAGGATCAGCACCGGCATGTTGCGGCCCGCCTTGCGCCAGCGCTCGAGCACTGTGACGCCGTCGATCTTGGGCAAGCCAAGATCGAGGATCGCCGCGTCATAGGGCTCGGTGTCGCCGAGGAAGTGACCTTCCTCGCCGTCGGCCGCCACGTCGACGGCGTAGCCCGCTTCCGTCATCGCCTTTTTCAGCAGGCGCTGAAGATCCTTGTCGTCTTCGATGAGAAGAATACGCATGCGCTACCACCGCTCCCTACGGGGTTCGTCGCCCTCCACGCCGTAAATCTCGCCGGTGCGCGCGTCGGTATCGAGCCAGATAACGCGGCCGTCCGGCGTCAGCCATTTGATGCGGTTGCGCTCGCCGCGTGGACCCCAGCCGCGCTGCACGTCAAGCAGCCGGCCCGGATACTGGCGGCGGATGTCGGGAAGAAAGCGATCGAGTGACGGGCGCTCGCCGCGTCCCATGTGGCGGCCTTCGGAACGCGAATTGTCGCCGCGCTCCATGCGCGGGCCGCTATCACGATCGCGCGAACGATCTCCGCGGCTTTCGTTGCGGGCGAAACTCTGCCCGCCCCAGCCGCCATGATGATCGCGCGCCAGCGCCGGTTCGGCGGCCGCCAGAAACGCGAAAAACCCAATCAGGACTAATACATAACGCATGCTGTCTTTTAGGCCTGCAGGCATGAACTCAAGATGAACGGCTCGGCCACCGCCCGTTCAGATAGCCGTGATCATACTCCAACGCGAATGTAAGGGCGTGGTCCCCCCGAGTTGAGCAACGGACATGGACCCACCCTTCGAGCTTAAGGTCAGGTCACTCACGTAACGCCCCTCCTCGTGATACCGGCCTTGAGGCAGAGCCCGCGCGGTAACGTAAGTTCCGCGCGGGTTCATTTTTGGGGGGCTTTCAACCTGGTGCACGAGCAGCTCAGTGCACGAGCGCCTTCTGACACGTGGCCCGCATCTCGGCGGTGACGGATTTTGGCGCGCAGTCGCGTTTGTGCGGGCTGAATTCGCCACGACACCAGTTGAACTGCTGAACCAGCGGGAAAAGCATGGGCTCGCCGTTCTTGGCGGCGGGCTCGTAGGTCAGGCGCGAGATGCAATCCCTCGCCGCCATGTCGATGATATCGCTGCCGCCGGAATCGGCGATGGTGATGTCCTGCGCCTTGCCGTCGGCGCCGACATTGTAGCAGACGATCACGTGCACCTCGCGCTTTTGGTCAATTTCTTTGCGCGCATGTATTTCGTTCGGCACGCAGGATTCTTTCGGACCGATCAGTTTCGGTGCTGTGATGGTGTCGGCGGCGAAAGCCGGCGTAGGCATGGCGAGAAGCACGGCCAGCGCAATGGTGGGTGCAATAGTGGACGCAGTGGCGAGTGCAATAGTGCGTGCTATCGCCGCCGCGAGAACGATACGTTTCATGCTTGGCCCTCCTGACGAGGGCGGCACGGTATAACGCCGCAGCCTGGCATTCCCATCACGTTCGCGTGGTGCGGTGCGCGGGCGCCCGCAACTCCCTTCCTCGTGATCCCCGCCCCAGACAGAGCCTACGCCGGCAACCCAAGTTCCCACGCGGGTTTCTTTTTCGGGGCGATTCTGGTAGCTCAAGAATGCCCCTCGATAAGTCGCAGTTTTTTTGGAGCCGTACGTTATCGCGTTCCAGTTATTTCAAAATACAAGGGGTTACTAATGCCAACCAGGGGACTTTCTCTCGTTGGGTTTCTGGATCAAGACCCAGCACTCGAACACCTACGCAATGTGTGCGTACCGGCTGACCCAAGCGACGCGGCGCTTATAGCCACTTGGCGGGCAGCTCAGGCGCAACTTGGTGCCACGATCGCAAATGCGGGCAACCCGAATATCCGCGATATACCCACCACCGAACAACATCATATAGACCAGCTTGTTCAGCAAGCTTGGGTAGTGGCTTCAATGCAAGGGCCGCTACAAGGGAGTATCTTCAGGCTTGTCGAAATTGATCCACTGTTGGCCTTCCAGTACACGGTAGATATTGATCGATCTGATCACCACTGCGGCCAGATAGGGCAGCCTCCATCGCTGTCGGAGCTGCTCCACGTCTGCCTACCGATCACACCACCTCCCGAACACTTCATGGTGTCGCACCATGACAAGTTCGCGCATATCCAATCAGCAATCATCAAGTCGCGCAGCTTGAATATCCGCGTAACGGCGCAGGGCGTATTCAAGGACCCGAATGGCGTGCCCGTTGCGGCTGGTTTTCAATTCGGGCCTGCGTTGCCACTCGTCCAAGTCGTGCGCTTCGGAGGACAGTGTTTTCTGCACAACGGCTTCCATCGTGCAGTTGGGGCCCGCCAACGGGGAGCAACCCATATACCCTGTTTGCTCCGTGATGTGGGCTCATATGCTGAAGTCGGGCTAAGGCCAGAGGGCACGTTTCAGCCTCAGCACTTTGCTCTACCCAGTCCACCTGCCGTGGGACATTTCACCCAAGGTCGCGCGCAAGCGGTACTCTTGCGCGCGATGACGCAAATCATGCACATAACATGGGCGACCCACGTCGTGCCGGACGAGTGAAAGCAAGTCTAGCGACAGACTTTAAATTCGCGGTACACGCCGGTCGGAACCGGCGGAGCGGATGCGTCGGGCGCTGGGTTGATCTGAACCATGTCTCCGAAGTTACCGACATTCGTGAGCGATGAATCGGCAGGTGACGCGTGCGCGCGTGCACGCATCAGCTTCGCCTCATGCGAAGAGCGTTTTTCCGGCTTTTTTGGTTCCTGGCGGCCAGTCATGTGAGCCTGCTCCGTTGGCCCCGTACCGTGACGTTCAAGCGTTAAGAAATTTCCCAAGCGCCGTCGCGCCCCGGCGGGGGCGAAGAGTGTGCATAGACGGATACTGCTAGTCCACGGCCCCGTCGGAAGGGCCCATCGGCTCAGGCACCGCAATTTGGGCCCGATTCGGGCCTTTTGTCTAGTAGTAGTGCTGAGGACCCGTGTGGCACGGATCAGCCACTTTGTAAAATTTTCGCGATTAACGGTCAGCAACGAAGCGTCACAACGTTCCATGAACGGGAAACGGGCTTGGACTCCCTGGCGATAAAGCGGCGATGCTGGCGTGGAGGGCGTTCCACTCGTCGGCGGTGGGGTCGCGGTTTTCGGCGATCATGGTCTTCACCGAGCTCACCGTGCCGGTGATGAGCGAGACGACTTCGGCGCCCGACTGAATGAGCGCCGGCAGCGACTCCAGAAACGCGATCAGTAGGTTGGTTGTTGCGGGTGTCATGGGGGGCTCCTGTGTTTCAGTTGTCGTTCCCGGCCGAGCGGCGAAGCCGTGAGGGGAAGGGAATCCAGGTGGATAGGGTTGTCGTGAACTCTCGACCTGGGTCCCCTTCCCTCGCGCGAACATACGTTCGCGCTCGCCGGGGATGACAAGGGTGGGTTGATGGTTGCGCTACTTCACGCCGGTGGCGGCCACGATATTGGCGAAGGCGGTGACGGCGTTGGCCGCCACGATCACCGCGTCGGGCAGCGCCGCGCCCTTTTCCCAGTGGAACGACGGGTTAGTGACGGTGCGCTCGGCTGCGGCGAGGGTTTCCTCGACGGCGATCTCCGTCTTGTCGATCGTGTTCACGACCGAGGACGACGAGCACAGCGGCGCAGGCTTGGCACCTGGCGTGCCGCAGGAGGCCTGCGCCGAATATTTCGCGGCCAGTGTCTTCACCGCGAGGTAATGCCCCTCGGCCTCGAACACCGCTTGCTGGGGTGTTTGCGGCGTGACAAACAGCGCGTCGCCCACGCCGTTCAGTTGCGCGCAGCCCGGCACGAGCAGCAGCAGGCACGCGAGCACATAGGTGAGAGCCGCGCGCATCACTTGCCTCCCGAGGCGATGGCATGGCGCATCGAGCCCAGGCCCAGCGCTGCCAGGATGGAGAGGATCATCGTGGTCTGATCGATGGCGCCGTCCCAGTATTGGGCGGCGGCAAAAAAAATCGCCGCGGCGGCGACGATGTAGGTCTTGTATCCGTTCAGCATGGTCATTCGTGGTCTCCTTGTCCTTCGATGAAAATTTCCTTGGCGCGGCGGACCAGCCGCCAGCGATAGACGATGCTCACACCGGGCTCCCCGACGATGCGGTGCGCGATGGTGCCGAAATTGTCGGCGTCGGCGAGTTCGTTGCATTTGTGCTCGCGCCAGAAGGCGAGCGCGGTGATCACGGCGATCTCGGGATCGGCCGCCAGATCGGGTTCGGCCTCGAGATCGACCAGCGCTTCCGCGCTGTAGAGGCGGTAATTGTCGCGACCCGTTAGCTGGATCAGCCCGCGGCCGCGATAGCGCCAGCCGTCTCCGCTCGCCTCGTCGCCGTTGCCGAGCTTGCCGGCATAGGCCGCGTTGGCGAGCGCCTCCGGGTGGCCGGCAAGCTCCATGGCGCGGGCGCGCAGCCGCGGCCACACCAGCGCAATGCGCGCGCCGGAGGTGTAATTGAGGTTCTCCTCGAGCCGGGTGAAATAGGCGCTCTCATAAGTGAGCTGCGCCATCAGATGCACCACGCGCAACGCGGTGGTGACCTCGTATTCCCCGCGGAACTGCTCGAGCAGCGGCGCCACGCGCTCGACGAGGGCACGCTTGCACTTGGGTGCCAGCAGCCGGATGCGTTCGGCGGTGATCATGATTTCCAATTCCGAAAAATGAGCGTCATCCCGGAAGCCGCGTCAGCGGCTATCCGGGACCCACTCAGAAGCGGCCCAGTGGGTCCCGGCTCGCGCGCTGCTGCCGCAGCGCTTGGCCGGGATGACAGCCAAATGAATTTTACCCCATCACCGCGCCGAAGCTGCGCGGTGTGCCGGAAGCCGGCGGCGTGTAAGTGATGCGCACATCAATGGCATCGACGCGGGCCTGACGGGCGTTGGTCACCGACACGGCAGCGAATAGCACCTGCAGATTGGTGAGGTCGGACTGCGTGAGACTGAGCCCCCACAGATCAGCCGCACCGCCATAGGTGATTTGCGTGTCCGAAGCCGCCCAGTTTGTCGTGGTGTCGGCCTTGTTGTTGGAGAGTGTGCCCGCGTCGCCCACACGGATAAAAACGCGCTCGTCGTGGCAGTTGCCGCTGCCCGAGCCCAAGCCTTTTTCCACTCGTGCCTCAACACCCAGAATGGTCGAGCCCGCGGGCACTGCGGAGAAATCAAAGCCCGAGGCTTTGAGGTAGTCCGACTTGCTGCCCGTGGGCGACAACGCGGCGATGGAGCGCGTATCGTCCGACGCCGTGACGTTGCTGGGGTTGGACCACGCAATGGTCGAGCCGCTGTAAGCCTCGTCGGCGCCCGACGTGGCCAGTTTGAATCCTGTGTCGGTCATTTTAGGTCTTCGTCACTTTGAGCGAGAGAGTGACGCGCTGGATCGTGGTCACGGAATCCACGTTGAAGGCGAGCACGTCGCCGGCGGTGATAGTGGTGGTCCAGCCAGTGAGCGTGGAGTCTTGCGCTTTGGTGGCCGACGCGATGGTAGGCGGCGCGCTGGCCGTGATCTTGTCGGCGACGGTGGGCGGGAAGTTGGCGTAGGTGTCCTTCCAGATATTGACGACGATGCTGCCCGACTGGTCAGCCAGCAGCGTCGCGCGATTGATGGTGCAGTCGAAGGGGATTTCGAGGAAGCCCTTCACGCCCGTGGTGATGGTGCTGCCGCCGCCGTCGATGATGAAAGCGATGTCGGCCAGTTTCTGGTTGGCGGCCAAGGTGGTGGCATTGCTGCCGGCGGACGCCGTGATGTCGCCCGTCAGGGCCGAGCGCTGAATGCCGCCGGAGCCGGTAAATTCGAGGCCGCCGCCGACAGTGAGCTCTTCCGTGTCGCCGGCACCCGCCGTGTCGCGCCCCAGCAAACGATCGGTGGCCGAGACATTCTGGATTTTCGCGTAGGTGATGGCGTCGTTGGCGATGCCCGCCGTGGCGATCGTGCCGAAGCCGAGCGAAGTGCCGGAGCGGCGCAGCACCTCGCCGTCATTGGCGGCGGCGATGTCGGCGGGATCTGCGCTGGCGTTGGTGCTGTTGCCGATGACCGAGAGCGCCGCGCTGTCGCGCAACTTGGCGTTGCTTACCGCATTGTTGGCGATGGTGGTAGCGTTGTTGCCAGCGGACGCCGTGACATCGCCGGTCAGCGCAGAACGCTGGACGCCGCCGGAGCCGGTAAATTCGAGGCCGCCGCCTACAGTCAGTTCCTCAGCATCGCCTGCACCCGCCGTGTCGCGCCCCAGCAGGCGGTCGGTGGCGGAGACGTTCTGGATTTTCGCATAAGTGACTTGGTCATCGCCGATGCCCGCAGTCGCTATTGTTCCAAAACCGAGCGCGGTGCCGGAGCGCCGCAGCACATGGCCGTCGGCGCCGGCCGCGATGTCGGCGGGATCGGCGGTGGCGTTGGTGCTGTTGCCGATGACGGACAGCGCTGTGCTGTCGCGCAGCTTCGCATTGGAAATCGCATTGTTGGCGATGGCGGTGGCAATGGTGCCACTGCCTGAACCTGTCACATCGCCGGTGAGCGTGGTCGAACCGCCGCCGCTGAACGCGCTCCATGTGCTGCCGTTGAAGGTGTAAAGCGTGTCTTCATCGCGGACGTAAGCCGTGAAGCCCTCGCGTGGCACGATCTTCTTCCACGCGCCGTCGACGTAATAGGCGATGTTGAGATCCCAGGTGGACCACGCACCCGTCGCGCCCGACGCGGGGATGTAGCGCGCGCCGTCGGCGGGGCTGCCCGGCGGCGTGGCGAGGTCCTTGTCCTCGACCGCGCACATCACCAGCGCATCCAAGAGCCGCACGCCATCATTGACGGTGACGTGCTTCTGCGCCTGGCTCGCCTGAAGATAAGGAAGCTGAAGATTGGTGCTGTTGCTCATCTATTCTTTCTCGATGTTCTTGCTGTCATCCCGGCCAAGCGCTGCGATAGCAGTGCGCGAGCCGGGACCCACCAAGCCGCGGCACAGTGGGTCCCGGATAACGCGCTGACGCGCGTTTCCGGGATGACAATCATTTGTAATAGACGTTGACGCGCTTGCCCTGGCCGCGGCCGAAAATGGAAGACAGCTGATAGACCGCGACATCGAGCGGGAACGGCGTCGTGCCGCCGAAGTCGGTGGTTTGCTGCGAGGCGGTGTAGGTCGCTTGCTGGGTCGTTATGGAAAGCGTGCGCACGACGTCGGCGCCGTCATAAATATCCATTTCATACGCTTCAGATTCTTCGCCGAGCAGGACTTCGGTTTGCTCCCACGAGTCGCCGCCAATGCGCGTACGCCTTATCCAGTCCAGTGCGATATCGCCCGAGCCCGATTGCGTTCCCGCGACGTGGCATGGGCTGTAGGGCCGGTAGCCGATGCCCTGAAATTGCTTCGCCGCGCTTTGATAGGCGGGATCGGAGATGTCCTTATCCTGCGGGCCCCAAAGGTAATTGAACGGCAGCGCGTATTGGGCCTGTGGAATTGAAGTCTGCAGGACGCTGGCGTCGAGTGCGACCACGCGCGCGCTGGCGGCGACGGGTGCGCGCATGGCGCCTTCGGTGCCCAGTTGCCCGCGCAACAGATGTGTGAGCTTCCACTGGTTCGTGCCGACCAGCTCGGCCGAGGCAAATTGCACGACTTCCCATTCGCCGTCTGCGTTCTCTACGGCCAGCGCATTCGCCCCGCCCAGCACCGTGATGTCGGAGGCACTCGCCAGCGTGCCGTTGATCAGCTGCACATATAAGGCATTGCCCTCGTCCCAGCGCGAAGTGGCACCCGAATAGAAATCATAAAGCGTCGTGCCGATGCGCGCCGGCGTGCCGAGCGTGGTGTCGAGCACATAATTGGACGTGGTCGGGCTGCGATAGAGCAGCACCGCACCCGGCCAGGGCGAGGCATAAGTCGCCACATGCGGCGCCCAGGGCTCCTCGCCGCCGGTCAGCATGGGCAGATCGGCGAAGACCAGCAGCGCGCGGCCCGTCTGCACCGGCAGAATGATCGGGCGCAGCGTGCGCTCCGGCCCAGAGAATGGCTCGTATATCGAGCCATCCGTCATCACCGCCGACACTTCGCGGCGCGTGTTGTCGTCGATGCCGTTGACGCGCATGCGACGCGCCCGCCCGCCCGCAGTGATGGCGATTTCGTCCGCTGGATCGAGCGCGAGGCGTGACGGCGGCAGCGCGAACGCCGCCGTCTCGCGCATCAGCCAGGCTTCCTGAATCAGCTGATCGCCGATGCCCAGCGCCTGCGCCTGACTCATCACCAGCGGGAAATGCGATTCCGCCACGCGGTTGGTGTTGCCCACCAGACGGCGCGCCTCTGCCACACCCTGCTCGTAATTGTTGTCGGGATCGATGTAGGTGACTCGGCTGGCCACCGGCAGATCGTTGTCCTGCGCGCGCGTCAGCGCGAAACCGAAATTGGGTTCGCCTTCACCGATGACCAGATTGGTTTCGAAGAGCGCGACGGCATCGGCCCGCCCGCGCATGAGGAAGTGGATCAGGCCTTCGCTCTCCACGCCGTCGAAGTGAAAGGCGGTGGCCAAGGGCTCGAGCGCATCGCGCGGGCTCATGGTGCTGGTCACCGAGAAGCCGGTGATCAGCCCGCGCAGATCGGCCACGTCATACGCATTGAAGTGGGCGTAATCGCAGATTTCGGCCACCAGATCGGGCAGCAGCACCGTGCCAAGCCGCCCGTTCAGCCAATGGCCGTGCTGGTAATTTTTCCCGTCGCTCCATTGATCGATGCGTTCGGGGAAGAACGGATAAGGCCGCGCATCCCAACACCAAAGATAAATGTTCGAGGCGTCCACCATCGGCGCGGAATAGACGCCGGAGGTGGGGTTGTTGGCGCCGTCCGTCCAGAAATTCAGATGCGCCTCGAGGAACATGCGCTGGATGAGATCGTCGCGCTGGCCGTTCGAATAATAAGGCAGCTGGCTTTCGCTCGATTTGGGATCGAAGAACACATTGGGCTGGTTGGCGCCCTTGTCGAGCGCTGGTGCGCCCAGCTCTGCAAACCAGATCGGCTTCGACTGCGGCACCCATGATGTATGACTTCCACTTTCGGTGCCATCGGGGCGGTCATAATGATAATTCGACCACCAGTTCCAGAAATCTTTCTGCCGCCATACCCACGGTTTGCCGTAAGCGGTGTCGGTGATCGGCGTACGGATCTGATTGTCGCGATCGGACGCGCTCGCGTAATACCAGTCGTAATCCTCGCCGCCCTGGATGTTGGCTGCGAGATAATTCGCATCGTAAATCGTGGTGGGGCCGTTCACGCTGTAATCGAGATGCGCCGCGCCATCGCGCCAATCGGAAAGCGGCAAATAATTGTCCACGCCGACGAAGTCGATGTTGGCGTCCGACCACAGCGGGTCGAGATTGAACAGCACCGCGCCGGCCGCGTCGCCCGTCTGGTGATTGTTGTATTCCGACCAGTCGGCGGCATAGCCCACCTTGCAGCCGGCGCCCACAATGGATTTCACGTCCGCCGCCAGCGTCTTCAGTGCGGCTACCGCGGGGTACGTCGTCGCATCCGAGCGCACGCGGCTGAGGCCGCGCAATTCCGAGCCAATGAGGAACGCGTCCACACCCCCGGCCGCCGCGCAAAGATGCGCATAATGCAGCACCATACGCCGCCAACCCCAATCCGTGCCGCCAGTCCAATGCACCGTGGCGCCGCTGACGGAAAAATCCGACACGCTGGCCGCACCAAAGAAGTTCGCCACCTGCGTGGCGGCGGTGGCGGTCTTGTCCACCGTGCCCACAAAACCTGCGGCGGGAGAGCACGTGATGCGTCCGCGCCATGGGTAGACGGGCTGGCCCGTTTCCGCCGCATTGTCCGAATAGGGATCGGGCAGCGTATTCCCCGCCGCCACGTCCATGAACAGGAACGGGTTGAAATTGACGCGAAGCCCGCGCGCTTTCAGCTCGCTGATGATCTGCACCACGCAGGCGTCGGACGGTGTGCCGCCATAGGCGGGGCGTCCGTCGATCTGCGAAATGAGATGCGCATCCGCGCGATTGACGCCGTCGACCTGCCAGGCCTGCGGGTACGTCACCTTATTATAGGTCTCCACACCTGGCTTGATGGCGATGTTGCCCGTGCGCAGATCGTTGCCGAACCAGCCCGCCACCACGGTGACCGCCTGAAGGTTGGGCGCCAGCGCCTGCAACGCGTCGAGCGAGACCAGCGCGTCGGCCACGCCGTTCGAATTGTTGTTGTTCTGGGCAATCGTCTTGCCCAGTCCATCATCGGCGGTGACCACCTCGGTCGCATAGACGAACTCGCCCGAGGCCGGGATCAGGTTCACGCCGAGCACGACGTTTTCCAGCGCCGCCGGATTGCGCGCCGCAATGGAATGGATGAGCTCGAACTGAAGTTGCGGAATGCGGTTGCCAAATTGGGCGAGCGGCATATCCTCGAAGACGATGTAGCAAAGCCCGCGATAGGCCGGCGTATTGCCCGCGCCCTCGATTTCCTCGATCAGGGGATCGGCGGTCTGGTCTTCCGTGCCGTGATAAAAGCGCGTGGTGAATTTCGACGCATCGAGCAGCATGCCGTCAGCCCAGACGCGGCCCAGTTGCGTGACGCGGCCCTCGCAAAGCCCGACCGCGAACGAGATGGAATAATTATAAGTGGTCGTCGAGGTGGACGGCGTGCCGCCCTTGCCACCGGACGTTGTGGCGGTCACCGTCTCCTTGAAGCGCGTGGCCCAGATGAGCTGGCCCGCAAGCCGCATGTAACCATAGGCGCGCGGGATAGGCGCGCCTTCGGCCGCGGTCTGGATGTTGAGATCGGTGAGACGCGGGCCCTTGCGCTTGATCGTGTGCAGCCCACCCAGCAGCGCATTGTCGATGGTCGAGCCGGCAAATGTGCCGATGGCGCCCCCAATCGATGCGCCGGTGACCGCTACGCCGAACAGCGAGAACGCAGTGGTGCCGAACAGCTCGGGGCCGAGAGCGGCCCCGGCCGCGCCGAGAACAAGTGCAGCCATGTTGGATTTTCGATTGTCAGAAAGTCAGTTGGAGCCGAATGTCTTTTTTGCGCCGACGCCAAAGGCGGGGCCCATGAAGCGAAAGTCCGTATCGAACACGGCGAACACGCGCGCATACAACGAAAAATCGTCCGTCAGTTTGTAGGTCAGGCCGGTGCCCACCACGGTCGAGTAATAGGGTTCGGTGTCGAGGATCGCAGAGATCAGAATGTCGTCTTTACACCGACGCCAACGCTCGTCCCCAGGAACCGGTAATCGGAATCGAATGACGCAAATAAGCGCGTGTATAAGGAGAGATCGTCCGCTGCTTGATAGGTCAAACCCGTACCCAAGACCGGGGAATAGTAATGGAATTTGTTGTCCAAACTGGCGCGCCAGCGCAAGTCGGCGGCATTCCAGGTCAGTTTCGTCGACATCTTCTTGTCGATGCCCGCACGGAAAGCGAAGACCGGAAAATTTCCCGCCCGGGACAAGCGTTCGCCGCCGCCAACATACCCATATACCGACAATGTCGGCGAATAGGAGTAACGGTAACCCAGATAGCCTTCGAGAAACCAGTTGGGTAGGCCGCCATGCGCGGGACGCGCGTTTTGCACCGCAGCGACCCAGCTGAAACCATAACTCAAAGGCTGACTGACCGTGAAAAAATTATAATTGAGGACCGGATGCGCGAGATCCAATTTGTCGCGTACGGTGCCCGCCTCGTACGAAGCTGATGTATTGGCCCATGCCGCGCCCGCGGCCAACAGCGCCGCGCAAGTTAGAACTGCAAACCTTCTCATTATTATGACCTGCTCTTCTAATTCGCCCCATGATTATGAAATCAGGCTGGCATACTTAATTTGCCAAGTCAAAAACCAATGGATGATGCAAAATTAGAATAAACGGCGTCGGTTCTCATTCGAAATGCATAGGCGAGTTTGCGACGCCACGCAGTCGAAAAAAGCTCCTCGCTGACGCGCTTGTTCTGGCGCGTATGGATGAGGGTGAGCATATGACCCCTCCTCAACCCTCCCCTTTCAGGGGAGGGAGAATTCTTTTTATCCTTCCGAGCGGAATCTTCCTCCCCCTGAAAGGGGGAGGTTAGGAGGGGGTCGTCGCATTCGCCGACAACGGCGCAATGCTTGGCCGGGCCGTGCGGCACGACGCGGAACAGCGCGATGTCGCCGGCAGCAAGTGCCGCGATTTCAATTTCGCCAAGATGGCGTTTCAGCACGGCGTAAAGCGTTTCCTCCCCGGTCGCATCGGACCAATCGGGCGAATAGGGCTGCATGGCTTCGGGCTCGGGGCCCACACACCCGCGCCACACACCGCGCAACAGGCCAAGGCAATCGCAGCCCGCGCCCTTCACGCTTGCCTGATGCACATAGGGCGTGCCGATCCACGCGCGCGCGGCGGCGATCACGGCGGCCGCGTCAGTTGCCATAGCGGCTGCCACCATCCATCACCTGTTTCGAATTCGGATACGACACTACCGCGTCGTTGCCCGGCATGTAGGGGAAGCCGCGGAAGTTCGCGACGTTGGCGAATTTCGCCTTGCAGGTCGCAAACTGCTTGTCGCAGCCGGCCGTGATGGCGAAGGCGTCGCCCGGTGCCACGCTCTCGCTCATCGCCTGCCACAGCTCGATGGAAACGGTGGCGCCGTTGACGCCGTGGCGTTTCACTTCCATGGCGCGCCCCGTGTTGGCGCCCGAGGTGAAGGCGAGCCTGCCGCCCGCGAACCAGCCATCGGCGAAACTTTCGATGCCGCCGACGGTGAAGCGCCGGTTGTCGGTGACGATGGCGGCGGAGCCCGTGCCGGAAAATTCGGGATTGCCGAGATCGATGGTGCAGCGCGCGTCGCCGAGATCTGCGTCGCAGGAATAAGAGTACGCGCGGCCCACCGGCTGGTTGAGGCCTTGCGCCAGCCCGCGCATCTCGGCCTGGAACGCGCGTTTGCCGCGCTTCACTTCGCCGAGCGTGCCCTTGCGCATCAACACGCGTTGATCGGGCGCGGCCCAGTTCACCCGCCAGATTTCGATGCCCGCGTTGTCGTAAAGCCCGGCCGCCAGATCGGCCTCGTTGAGATCGTCCGACGACAGCGCGCCCGACACGGTGAGATTGTCCACGCTGAGGCCGAGGGACGATTGCACCTCGCTGGCCGTGAAGCCGGTGGCGGCGGCATAGGTCACGCCGTCGAACTCCACGTCCACATCATGATCGGTGAAGCCCTGCACCGCGCTATCGCCGCGCACGATCTTCCAGCACCAGCACAGAGTCGTGGTGCCGCTGCCGAGATGCGTCTGCATCCCGGTCGGTAGGGTTTTCATTGTCTATATCCAATTAAGATTGTCATCACCCGCGAATGCGGGTGACCCAGGTTGTGAAGGCCACAGCCGTGAGGTGTCACCTGGGTGGCCCGGCGTGCTTTGCACGCCATTGATTAAACGCGCGGCAAGGCCGCGCGAGGCGCGGGCCATGACAAGTGGGACTGTGATTATAACCTTATCTCCACAATCGGGATGTGGGGGATGTCGCCGGCGTTGAAGGACTCCAGATTGATGGCGAGCGCATCGCTGTCGAAGCGCGCGGGCACATCGAATTCGTAGCCGGCGGTGATCGCCTGGCCACCCGCGGGCGCGACGTCGAAGGTGACAATGCCGGTCGTAGTGTTCACGCTCCAGCCGCTCATCTGCTCGACGCCGTTCAGCGCCATGAGCACCGTGCCGGCCACGGGCTTGGCGATGCTGCGCGTCCAGGAATTGGCGCCGGAGGCATAGGTCTTCACAAGCTGGAACGCGGTCGCAGTTCCATCACCCGTGCCGATCGCCTGGTCGGTGGGCGCGGGAATGCCACCCACGGCACAAGATTTATAATCCGCGAAATCCTTGAAGCGGAAACCGTAGAGCCGGCCCATGCGCGCCTCGAAGAAGGCGATTACGGCGTGAATGTCGTCCAGCGTCTTAACGCCGTAACCGACATTGTAGCTGCGCCGTGAATTCGCCCACACCGCGTTGCGCTCTTCGAAGCCGGAGCCGAGTGTGACGATTTCCGTCTTGCGTTCCGGCCCGCCCGACGAGCCAAAGGCAATCGCCGTGGGAAAGCGTATTTCGTGAAAGGTCATTTTCCTATTCCCAAAAAATGAATGTCATCCCGGCCAAGCTGCGAAGCAGCGCGAGCCGGGACCCACCGAGCAACGGCACAGTGGGTCCCGGATAACGCGCTAACGCGCGTTTCCGGGATGACAGTTTTTGTTTGTCACAAATTCCGCTGCCCGCGCGCCATGGCGCGGGACATCATGGCGGCGACAGTTACATCAGCGTTCTCTAGATCTGACGTCAAATCTGCGCCCAATCTCCATGGCGAGCGCCATCAGGAAGAATGCAAGCATCGCGGCAGGCGTAGCGATCCAATATAGCCGTGCAGTTTCTCGAAACTCGGGCTCAAATATCGAGGCGCCACTACGTGACCAAATCCAATACCCGGCAACGAGGGCGAAGAGCGCAATAAGAAATAGTAGCAGGCGGACCAAAAGGTCCGCGCACCATTTCCAAATCGCTTTTCCTTGTGCGACCTCAGATTTCATACCGAGAAATGTATAACGACTGCGGGCCTTTCACAAATTCCTCTGCCCGCGTGCCGTGGCTCTGGTCATCATAGCAATCGCGTCGGAAATCGGATTTCGTGAAAAGACATGGTATAAGTCTCCGCAATCTAATTTGGGATGCGTATGAGCGAGAGCGTTCCCGAACCTTGGTTTCGCAAGCGCCGCTATTGCCCTGGCCCTTTTTGGTTTGCCGTACCAATCCACTGGAAAGGCGTCGCGTTGTGGATGTCCTTCGCTCTGCTGTTGCCCGTATTATTTGTTCTCATGGCGGGTGTTATTTCAGATTATCCAATTCTCTTTCTTCTTTTGCCCGTAATTGTTTTCGCAATCCCCGTTATCGTCAGTTTGCGACATACCTCAGAAGATTGACGTCAGCTATAAATTCCTCTGACCCCGCGCCATGGCACGGGTCATCATGGCGGCGATCTGGGATTCGGATTTCAGAACCGACTGTGCATCGCGGGCGTGGATGTGAACCACGACCGAGGGCCGCCCGCGTGAACGCATACCGGTGATTTCGCCGCCGACACTGGGCACGAACACTTCAGGCCCGTGCTCGCCGACCAGATAGGGCGTGCCCGCGCCCACTGGCCCGCCAGTGGCGCGGCCGAACAATGAACTCACGGCCGCGCTCCCCACATTCTCCAGAAAATTCGCCAGCGGATTGACGATGAATTTGCGGATGGCGATGCGCTCGAGCGCACGAATGATCGAGTCCACCATTTTCCCGATGGCGCTCTCGCCCGATTTGGCGGCGGCTGATGCGCTCTTGGAGAGCTCGCCGAAGGCGCTGGCGAAGGAACCGGCGATGGCGCGGCTGGCCTGGGCCACGCTCCCTGAAGCGAATTGCGACAGATCACGCCCCGCCTGGGCGATGCCTTGCGCGAGCGGCGCGGTGTCGGCGGCGATTTGCACCACCAGTTTTTCGCTAATCGTGCCTTCGGCCATTATTTCCGATCCGGATAAAGCTGCATCAGTGCGTTCAGTGATTTGCGCTCAAGCGGTGGCGCGAAATTCCCGCCGCGCCGTTGCATGAAACCGGCCAGCGCCGCGTTCCATTCCACCAGGCTCATGCTCCACAACGTGTCGGGCGCGAGACGCATTACCCCAAGGCCGATTTCGAGGACGCGGGCCCAGGGAAAGGGCGAGCCCCCTCCGCCTCGCTTGCGCTCGGCCCTCGGGCGGGCGAAAGCTCCACTGGAGCTTTCGCTTCTCCGCCCTCGACCCCCAAAGGGGGAGGATGACTCTCATTCTTATCCTCCCCCACTGGGGGAGGTGCCGAGCGAAGCGAGGCGGAGAGGGCTTGCGTCTCGCCACCAAACGAAAATGCTTCGGTGATCGCTTGCACGATCGCACCGAGATCAGCGGCGAGGCGCAACGCTTCCACTGGGCTCATGTCGTGGCCACCGCCACGCAGCAGCGCCGCCAGCACGATGGCCAGATCCGCCGCGCGAAGATGTTTCAACCGCGTTTCGATTTCGCTGAGATCGTTGAGGCTGAGCCCGTCTTCGATCTCGGCGAGCGCACCCAACGTCAGGCGCAGGCGATACGCTTTGCCGCCGGCTGTGAGCTCGGTTTCGCCGCGCGCGCGGTTTGCCATCAGATGGCCGTGAAGCTGAGCGCGCCGGCCGAAGCCAACGTCATGGAAATGGTCACTTCGCCGTTGTAGACGCCCTCGTACTGCAGCGAGGTCACGCCGAAGGCGCCTTCGATGGTGCCGAAATCGGGCACCACGATCTGCCAGTTGGGCGTGGTCTGCGCGAAGAAGGCGGCGCGCACACTCTCGTCGGAGCCTGCGTCCTTGAACACGCCCGAGCCGGTAACGCTGGCCTGTTTCACGCCCGCGCCCGCCAGCAGCTCGCGCCAGGCGTTGGTGGAATCCGCGTTGGTCACGTCGACCGTCTGCGCGTTGAAGCCGAGCGAGGTGGTGCGCAAGCCCGCCACCGCGGCGAAGGCTTCCGGCGCGCCCCCGTCGCCCAACTTGATAAGCAGATCTTTGCCCTTCTGGGCGGTCATGGGTGTCTCCTTGAGAAAGAAAAGGCGGCAAACTCGCGCTTGCCGCCTTCAAAGAATCGATACGGTTGTCAATTACGGAACCCAAACGATCGGGAAATCGCATGCATACCAATTGGGGACACTTGTTGTTCTGCAATCACGGCGAAAGTCATCCAGATCATCTGGCGGGCGCCAAATTGCGGCAATAGCAGGTCTCGCGTAAGTGGGGGTTAGAGCACCTTCTTCAAATACATAAATGTCTAGTTGATACAATTCTCCTTTGTCGTCTCTATGAACTGTGCCCCGTTCGAGAGACATTTCTTGCATCAGTCTGACAATTGTTGCGTAATCTTCCCTGTCCTTCGCTGAAGTCCCTCCAGGACAAACATAAGGCTGCTTCCGTCCAAAGTCCGCGGCATGCGCCGTCTCAAGAAAGCAGATATTCGAATTCGACTGAGCAATCTGCACGATCCGATCTAACTGCGCGCGATGATCGTTGATAACGACTACTGCTTCATCCAGCGTGCCTGTGTCTCGCATAAGCCACCAGAAGGTCGCTAGCACGACAACAACTGTTCCGGCGGCGATAACGAGAAATGCCTTCATGAGGGTCCAATCCAGTATAGATTTACATTATATCACCTCCGTCACTGCGCGGTAGCGCGCAATGGCGTGGTAGATGAGGCCGTCGCTCTCGACCAAAATCTGCGACAGCACGAAACGCAAATTCACGAGGCTGTGGCCGCTGACGGTCAGCGATGCGTCGTGTAACACCGCATAAACGGCGGCGAGAATGGCGCGCGCCTCTTTCCGCCCGCCCGCGCGCGACCACGCGTGCAGTGTAAGCGCGTGCTCGGCGCCGTCATCGCTCGCGGTGCCCCAGTCTTCTTCCGTGCCGTCGCCGATCAGAAGATAAGGCAGCTGCGCATCGCCCGGCGGCTTGTCGAAAATGCGCGCGGGATCGCCGAGCACGGCTTTCACGCCCGCATCGGCGGAAAGCGCCGCGAACACCGCCTGCTGCAACGGCCAAGAAGCAATACTCATCCGGACACGCTCATTTCGCTTTCAGCGCCTTGCCGATTTGCGCGGCAACACTGCGCGCGATCTCGCGGCGGCGCGCACGCAGCGCGGGGCTGAGAACGGGCCGCGCTGGCGAGCCCAGCGTGCCGAATTCGCGCGCGACCGCCTGCGCGCCTTCCAGGGCGATAATCACCGTGCCGTCGAGATGGTGCGCCCGCGCGCCAAGATCGGCGGCCAGCGCGCGCGCCACGGAAAGCGTGCCGCTGTTTGCCGCGCGCGCAATTGTTCTCGCGGCGTCGTGAAAAAATGGTTTGGTCATGATGGTGCTCCTTCTTCACAGAGCAATGTCATCCAGAGCGATTGCGAGCCCTCGTCGAGAATTCCCAGAATGGCGAATATGCGCGCGCCAATCCGCGCGCGATGATTGGCGCTGACGTCGCCGCGGCGGCGGATGGTGAGGCGATGCGTCACGCGGGACTCGGGGCGCGCGGCTTCCGTGGGCTCGCGCGCGGACACGGGCTCGAGCGCGCCCCATACTGTGGCGTAGGTCTGCCAGTCTTCCGCGTAACCCCCGCCACCGTCGGGCGTGAGCGTCTTCGCTTCGAGGACCACGCGTTGGCGCGCGGCACCAATTTCCTTGGCTATCACAGCGTGAACACCCGATAGGGCGCGAGCAATGCCAGCGCCTGCGCGGGTGGGAGCGTTTCGCCCTCGCCGCGCCTTTCATAGAGATGCGCGATCCAGCCGAGGATGCCGGCGCTTATTCCAGCCGGAACATCGGCAGCCGCGGAGCCGTAGCCCGCTTCGAATTCGACCGCGATGGCGTTGGCCTCGCGCAGATTCACCGGCGGCAGCACCGTGTTCTTGAACACGATGCGCCCCGGTATCGAGGCCGCATCCACCAGATAGGATCCCGCGTCCACCACGGTGGCGTTTCCGTTCCGGTCGTAAGTGGTGACAGAATTCACGCCGATCAGCGGCGGGCGCGGAATTTCGATCGCCCAGTCGTCGGGCCAGAGGTCGAGCCACAACCGCCAGGTCTGCGCCACGAAGGCGCGGCCCGTGGCGCGCTCGGCGGCCCCACGCGCGGCCGCGATGAGGCGCGCGATCAGCGCATCCTCATCGCCCACGTCCACGCGCAAGTAAGCCTTGGCGTCGGCGAGCGAGACGGGCTCGACCGAAGGCGGGGTTATCAGTTCGAGGGAGAGCATGAGATTTCCTTGTCATTCCCAGCCGAGCGCTGCGTAGGCAGCGCGAGGGGAAGGGAACCCAGGTGGAAAGGGTTGTCGTGAACGATCCACCTGGGTCCCCTTCCCTCACTTCGCGCTACGCGCAAAGTTCGCCGGGGATGACAATTTTGGTTTGCGATTACGGGTTCGGCGTCGGCGTGACGTGCGGATGGCCGAGGATGGCGACCGCCGCCATCAGTGCGGCCGATCCGTTACCGGACGGCGTAATGGTCAGGCGCACATAGCGCTTGCCACCCACATAGCCGATCTTGCGTGTCTCGTTGTCGTCGCCAAAGTCGAAACCGGCCAGCGCCTCGGTGCCGAGCAGATCGTCGTCGGTGACGGCGGCCGCATCAGAGAGATTGGACTGATTGCCGTCTTGCACAAGCACGGTGAAAGTCGCATCGGCATCGGCGAGCGAGCCGGTGGCGATAGCGAAGGTGACGCTCTCGTAACCCTGGCGGTCGATGATCGCGCTTACCTGCGCGGTGTTGTCGGCCACCGACATTGGGGCAATCGCCGTACGCACGGCGACGTTGTTGAACAGGTCTTTCATTTCCAAAAACTCCTTGCAAAAAATGTCATCCCGGAAACGCGCGTCAGCGCCCTGCGTGCTTCGCACGCAAATTAAATAAATGAGCGCGCAAAGCGCGTCGGGCCGGGACCCACTGAGCAGCGGCAGAGTGGGTCCCGGCTCGCGCGCTGCTGGCGCAGCGCTTGACCGGGATGACGGTTGAGGATTTACGACGTGGCGAACTTCATCAGCTTGATGGCTTCGAAGTTCTGCACGCCGCCGCCCACGCGCTTTGTCGTGTAAAAGAGAACAAAAGGCTTCGCGCTGTATGGATCACGCAGCACGCGCACGCCGACGCGGTCGACCACCAAGTAGCCACGGCCGAAATCGCCAAAGGCGATGGAAAGCGAATTCGCCGCGATGTCGGGCATGTCTTCAGCTTCCGTCACCGCGTAGCCCAAAAGCGTTGCGGGCTCACCCACGGCCGTTCCCGGCTGCCAGATGTAATTGCCCTGGCCGTCCTTCAACTTGCGAATGACGGATTCCGTCTTGCGGTTCATCACCCAGTTTGCGCCCGCGCGATAGCCCTGCTTGGGCGCATAGGCGAGATCGACCAGCGCATCCGACGGATTGCTGGAGGCGAATGCACCAGAGGCACCGCTCGCGATGTAGCCGATCTTCTCCCAGGCCCAGCTGGCATCGGCCACCGTGGCGTAGGTGAGGAAGCCGCGCGGCTTGTTGACGCCGTCACCGCTGACGAAGGCAGCACCTTCCTGTTCCGCGAATTCGGTTTGCACTTCTTCCGCCAGCCACTGTTCGACGTTGACATAGGCGTCGTCGAGGAGGGACTGCGTCGCCGCCGGCATGGCGTAAAGCTCCATGGCCGGAAATTCGATGACGCTGATGGTGGGCGCAGTGGTTTCGGCGCGCGACGCCGCCTCGCCGACCCAGCCGGAGTCCGCGCCGGCCGTGGTGATCGGCTTGCGATAGGTTGCCGATCCGATCTGGCGCACAGTGGCGATCGCGCGAATGGGCGACACCTTGGCAAGAATGCGGTCGATCACGTTCTCGGTCTCGGCCGGCACCAGATAGCCGCCATCGGGATCCGATTGCGAGCTCAGCGCCTTCAGCTCGAAACGATCGAGCCCGCCGGCGTCGCCCTTGCGCACATAGCGCTCGAAGGCCGTCTTGTGCTCGCGGGTGGCCGGCGTCGTGGTGGATGAAAGCGCCGGGCGTTGAGCCGCTAACGCCAGCTCGTCGAGCGCATGCTTCTGCGCATCCAGCGCGTCGTTAATCCGATCAACTTTTTCGGTGGTTACGGCGTCGGACGCGCGTTTCTCGAGCTGGCCCAGCCGCTCGTCGTTCGCCTGCTTGAACGCGTCAAACGCGCGCATGAAGTCGTCGAACGCGTCCTTCAGTTCGCGATTATTGGCGACATCTTTTGTTTCCAAATCCATTCCAATCTCCTTTGAAAAGCGAATGGCGAATGGCGAGTAGCGAATAGGGACCCCTACTCGCCATTCGCTACTCGCCACTCGCCTGTTTTTCGCAGCGCCGCCGCTGCTTTCCTGATGGTTCCGGCGAGCGCGCGGCTCTCACTGCCGATGGCGAGGACGGAGGCCGCTTCGAGAAGCGGAAACGTCACCACCGAGATTTCCCAAAGATCCACCTGCAACAACGTACGCACGCCGTTGGCTTCTTTGCGCGCGCGCTGCGTCTTGAAGCCGATCGAGAGGCCGCCGAGCGCACCTTCGCGCAACAACGCCGTCACATCGCGTGCGCGTTCCACATCGAGGATCAGAGACCCGCGTACATAAAGCCCGCGCGCGTCTTCACGGATATCGGTCCACACGCCGATGGGTTCGTGCGCGAAGTGCTGATAGAGCATGCGCACGCCACCAGGCCCGCGCTTGCGAAGCGAGGCCGCGAAGGCGCCTGGCGCCACCACGTCGCCCGCGCCATCGGTGGCGCCGAAGACGCTGGCGTAGCCTTCGAAACCTTCTACGCCCAGCGCCGAAAGACGCGCAGGCGCAAGCTTGCGCGCGAGCCTGTGCTTCACGCGTTGGATGATGGGCATGTGTGTTCGTGTTTCTCTGCAAATCAATCGTCATCCCGGCCAAGCGCTGCGATAGCAGCGCGCGAGCCGGGACCCACGGAGCTGCGGCCCGGTGGGTCCCGGATAGCCGCTGATGCGGCTTCCGGGATGACAATCAGTGTTTGCGCTCCGGCTCGGAGAGCTGATCAATCTTCGTTTCGATCCGGGACAGTTGCTCGTGCAGCGCGGTGACTTGGGCTTCCAGGCGCACCACGCGCTCCACAGCACTGGAATTGACCTGTGTCTGGCGTTCGACTTCCAAAATGCGCTGCGCGGCGGACCCCGCCCAGAACAGCGCCCCACCCGTCTGCAAGACAAAGGCAAACACCAGCGCGACCGGAATGCGCCGGTCGAGGCGGAATGATCTCTCTTGGTTCATCTCAAGTCTCATCCTCTCCCCTGAAAGGGGAGGGCTAGGGAGGGGTCATAACCCCCTCCTCACCTCCCCCTTTCAGGGGGAGGAATTTGGCTGCCAAAACAAAAAGGCCGCCACGAGGGCGGCCTTTCCAATTCTGAACGCTGCGTTCGCCTAACCGCGTTATCTTATCTCCGGCGTCTTGAAGCCGGGGATGTCCTTGCACAGCGTGACCGCAGCGATCGGCGCGACCTTCTGCGTCACATAAGCCGCGAGCTGCCCGCGCGTGGGCCCGATGGGCTGGTTGACGTCGAACAGCGTCACGATGTCACCCATGCCTTCAACATTCGAGGTGACGGCAAGCTGTACCGTGGAGTCCGCGTTGCGCCAGGCGTTGGTGTTGGCGCCCTGGTTCGACAATTTCTGCAGCGCGTGCGCCGAGGCGAACCGCCCCAGTTCGCCGGTCACCTGCTTGTCCTGCGCGGCATCCGCCACGGCGACGGCGGAGCAATATTTGGCTTTGATGGGCGCCGCCTGCGCCGCCGAAATTCCCAACAGCAAAGCGGCGAGAACGAGAGAAGTCTTGGTCATGTGGCTCTGTTCGGTTGAGTGGCGGGCGTCACGTAAAGCATCTCGCTCGCGGACGCAAACCCTGCATCCTTAATCATAACGCCGCACCCACGATCGCGTTCTCGGCTTCGATTTCGCCGTAGCCCGCGGCCGCACGTTTTTCGTTCACGGTCAGGAACATGGCGGCATTGAGGCGAGACCAGACGGCTTCGCGCTCGGGGGCGAGCGCGTCCACCGCGTCGGCGTCGTAGCCGAGCCGCAGGTTTTCTCCAGATCGGGCGCCGAAGCGCGGGCTGAGCCAGCGGGTGAGCGCCGACGCCGTGCGCGCCACCAGCGGCAACACAGTCGTGCGCCAGAAGGCGAAATTGGCCTCGCGATAATTCGAGTAGGTGTTGTCGCCGGGGATGCCCAACAGCATCGGCGGCACGCCGAAGGCCAGCGCGATTTCGCGCGCAGCGGCAGCGCGCGCCGCAGCGAAATCCATGTCGGCCGGCGAATGGCTCATGGCACGCCAGTCGAGCCCGCCTTCCAGCACCATGGGGCGGCCCGCGTTGGTCACGCCCTGATAAGCGTCTTCGAGCTCTCGCTTGAGACGCTGGAACTGCTCGTCGCTCAGGTTCGGCGCGCCGTCGGGGCCTTTATATATGAGCGCGCCGGAGGGCCGCGCCGCGTTGTCCAGCAGTGCCTTGGTCCAGGCCGCGCCGGCATTGTGCACGTCGATGGCTGTGGCCGCTGCCTCGATCGGCGACAGGCCGTAGTGATCGTCCAGCGGATGAAACAGCCGCGCGTGGAGGATGGGCAGGAAGCCGGTCACGCCATCGCGCGCGAAGCGCACGGTGCGGTTGGCCACCGTGTAGTCATAGGCGTCGGTGCTCCCGCGCGCGCCCGGCACCGCCTTGATGCGGTCGGGGCGTAGCGCGTGCAGCTCGCGAACGTCACCGCGCAGCGTGACGGCCTCAAGATAGGCGTTGCCGGCGGTTTGCAGATGGCCGTACCAGGCGGTGAACAATTCCGCGCCACTCTCGTCGTGGTTAGGCGCGGCGAGAAGATCGAGCAGCGGATGCGTTTCGAGCTCGGCCGCGCCCTCATAGAGCAGCCACGGCACGCTGGCCGCCGCTTCCGCGATCATGCGCACGCAGCGATAGGCGACAGCGTTCCCCATCACACCTTCGCGCGCGAGGCTCGCGTAATCGCGCGGCGTCCACTGCGCAGCACCACACAGCTGCAACGCGATGAGGGGCGCGGACGCGCTCTTTGCCTCAGGCGCGCGGGCGCGCGCGCCGGTGAATTTGAACCAGCGTTCGAACATTTTTCCCTTTCAAAAAATTGTCATCACCCGCGAAGGCGGGTGACCCAGGTTATGAAAGCCGCCATCGCGGAGAACCCACCTGGGTGGCCCGCATTTGCGGGCCATGACAGTTGGTGGTTACACACCACGAACCTTCGGTACTGCCGTCGCATTAGGCGGAAAGAGGTCCGCCAAGGCCCAGACCAGCGCGTCCAAACGGTCGGGCGAAGGTGCGTCGTCCGAACCGTCGAACTGGCAGAGCTGATCTTCCAGTTCCGGAAATACTCCGGCGTGGTGGATAAGCCCACGCTCATATAACGCCGCGGCCGGCATGGCACGCGTGTGCTTCCCCCGTGTCGCATGCACCAAACGCACGCTCGCGAACGGGATCACCTGGCGGATGACGGCTTCCACCATGGCTCCGCCCTGGTTGGCTTCGGCGACGATCGTATCGGCGTCGAACTCGGCGTAGCTCCTCGCCACGCGCGTGGCCCAGCTCATGGGCGAAAGCCCGCCTTCCGAGCGGTCGGCCAGCACATAGCCTTCGCCCTCCTCGCTGCGGCCTGCGACCACGATGCCGCATTCGTCGGCATCGGCGCCCACGGAAACCGGTGGATCGACCGCGACCACTACGCGCGCGAGCGGGGGGCATTCGCGCACGCGGGCGCGGTCGATCCAGGCGCGGCGCCACAGCGCCGCGTCGTTGTCTTCGATCAATTCGGCGTCGAGCTCCTGACGGCCCAAACGCGTGCCGGCATATTGCGTCTGCATATGTGCGATGAACGCTGGCGCGAGATTGGGCGCATTGTCCGCTGTCCTCGCACGCGTCGTCACCACACCCGGCATTGTCATCAGATCAATGAACGCAGGCACCGCGCGCGGCGTGGTCGTGACAACACAACGCGGGTCAATACCCAGACGCAATCCCATCATCAGCATGTCGAAGGCGGCCTGCGGCTCGTGCCATTTGGCGAATTCGTCGCACCAGGCGCCATCGAACTGAAACCCGCGCAGGCCGTCCGGCTCTTCCGCGGTGAAGAGCTGCGCCATGGCGCCGTTTGGCCAATGCAGTTCGCGCTTCGAGGGCTCGAATTTGAGCGTGGCGTCGCGGCTGAGCGTCAGCAAACCGGATTCCCCTTCCACCATCACGCTGCGCGCATCGGCGTAAGTGGCGCCGACCAGTGCCACGCGGCGCATAAGGCCGCTGTGCATGCCTTCCAAAACCCACTCGGCGCCTGCGCGCGTCTTGCCTGAGCCGCGTCCGCCCATGAACAGCCAGATGCGCCAGCCACCCGGCGGCGGCAGCTGCTCATGGCGCGCCCAGAATTGCCACCAGCGCTCAAGAAGCTCCGCTTCCTTTTCGCCGACGCTGTTCAGCACTGCCTGCCGCTCGTGTGGACTCAAGGAGTTTATCCAGCCGGCGGACCAAGGCTTGTTTGAGTTCACTGTCATGCTTCCACTTGGTCTTGGCTCCGCGCGCTTTACCCCTCTGCTCAAGCACATCCAGCCGCTCCAGCGTACGCACGAGCTCGTTCAGCGTGCGCGCGTCGCGGGCGCGCGCGTTGGCCAGCTCCCGGTCTTGCGATTTCTTCTCGGTGATTGTGTCGATCATGAATTTCGTCACCTTGCGTGCGTAAAAGACGATGTCTTCGACGTCGGAATTCTCGTCCGGTATGTCGTCTCGTAATTCATCGGTCATGTTTTGGTTACGTGCTGTCATTCCCGGCCGAGCATCGCGACAGCGATGTGAGGGGAAAGGAACCCAGGTGGGGAGATCAGTAAGAGCCTCACCACCTGGGTCCCCTTCCCTCGCGCGAACGTCGTTCGCGCTCGCCGGGGATGACACTGAAATGCAAAGGGCGGAGGCGGCTTCCCGTCTCCGCCCTGTGTTCCGGGCGCTTTTCGCTGGATATAGGCCAGATGGTGTTTGCAGCGCCGCGCTGCAAGCCCCCCTAGCAAAAAAATCTTACCTACTTGTCATCACCCGCGTCCGCGCGGGCTATGACAACAGGTCGTTTTCCTTCGCACGCGAAGAGGTGATGGCGAGGGCCGCAGCCCCCCGCTTCCGTCCCGCGCAGACTTCCGGAGATAGTCGTGAGGTGGGTTGACAGCGCCGCGCTGTCAAGGGGCCGCGCCCCATGCTAACCAGAGTACGGCCATTAAACGGCCCCATTGGCCCTCAATTGTCCACGCGCGCGGCCGCGAGAACCAGATGTCCGGGTTGAAGAAATTCGTTTCCCTCTTCAAGTTATCCCCGCGCGTGTGGCGCTGGATATTTTTTTCGTTCGGCGGTCTTGCCGCGTTGGGCTTCATCGCCGTGGCGGCGGTTTATCTGGCGGTGGTCGGTTACGAGCCGCAGCTGCCGTTGGGCGCGGATCTTTATGCGCTGAACCGGCCGCAGGCGTTCACCTTCGAGGACGCGAAAGGGAAATTTCTCGGCCAGCGCGGTGCCATTGTCGGTGAGCGGCTGAAACTCACGCAATTGCCGCCCTATGTGCCGGCAGCCTTCCTCGCCATGGAGGACCGCCACTTTTATGAACATCATGGCGTGGACCCGAGCGGCATTTTGCGCGCGGCCGTCGCCAATCTGTTCGCCGGTCACGTGGCGCAGGGCGGTTCGACCATCACCCAGCAGCTTTCGAAGCTGCTCTTCCTCAGCCCTGAGCGCACATTATCGCGCAAGGTGCAGGAGATGAGTTATGCGCTGGCGCTGGAAAAGAACCTCACCAAGGCGCAGATACTCGAACTGTATCTGAACCGGATTTATCTGGGCTCAGGCGCCTATGGCGTGGACGGCGCGGCGCATGTTTATTTCGGCAAGTCGGCGCGCAACCTGACCGTGGCCGAGGCCGCCATGCTGGCGGCGCTCACCCGCGCGCCCACGGCGTTCAGCCCGCGGCGCGATCTGGCGGCGGCGCAGCAACGCGCCAGCACGGTGCTCGACGCCATGGTGGAGATGGGTGCTGCGACATCGGCGCAGATCGCCGAAGCCCGCCTGCATCCGGCCGAGATCACCGATCTCGCCGAAGAGAACGCGCGCGACTATTTCCTCGACACGGCGGCCGACGAGGCGCGCCGGCTAGCGGGAAGCGCAGTTGGCGATCTTACCGTCATGGTGACGCTCGATCCCGTGCTGCAAAGTGCGGCCCGCAAAGCGGTTCAGTCCGTTCTCGACAAGCGCGGCGAGAAGGCCAATGCCAGTCAGGGCGCGCTGGTCGCCATGACGCTGGACGGCGAAGTGAAGGCGCTGGTCGGCGGGCGCGACTACGCCGAGAGCACTTTCAATCGCATCACCCAGGCGCACCGCCAGCCCGGATCGGCATTCAAACCGTTCGTCTATGTGGCGGCGCTCGAGGCCGGGCTTACGCCAGGCACCACGCGCGAGGATGCGCCCATCACCATCGGCAATTACTCGCCCGAGAATTACGGCGGCACCGAATGGGGCACACTGACCTTGACCGAAGCGCTCGCCCATTCCGTCAACCGCATTACGGTCGCGGTCGAGCAGGAGGTGGGCGTCGAGTCGGTTATCGCGGTGGCACGCCGGCTCGGCATCACCTCACCTTTGGCCCCAGACCTCTCGCTCGCGCTCGGCAGCAACGATGTCTATCCGATGGAACTCGCGGCGGCCTATGGCAGCTTCGCCTCGGTGGGCGTGCAGGTGCAGCCGCATCTGGTGCTCGAAGTGCGCGATGGCCGGGGCAATGTGCTCTATCGCCGGCTCAAGGCCACGCCCGAGCGCGTCATGAGCGAGGAAGAAGCCAACGCCATGAACGCGATGCTTTACGAAGTGATCCAGTCGGGCACGGGACGCGCGGCCGCCATCGGCGGCGCCGAGCTCGCCGGAAAAACCGGCACGACGCAGGATTATCGCGACGCCTGGTTCGTGGGTTATTCCTCGAGCCTTATCTGCGCCGCCTGGGTGGGCAATGACGATTACACGCCGATGAAAGGCGTGACCGGAGGCGGACTGCCGGCACAGATCTGGAGCCGCTTCATGACGGCGGCGCTGAAGAGATATCCGCCCGGGCCGCTGCCGCGCGCGGTGCCCGAGGAAATCGAAACCAACGTCGTCATGGCGCCGGAAGATGAAGAGGCCGTGGCGGAAGAGCGCGACGAGCAAACGCGCGGCCGCCACGAGGAGCGCAAGGGGCTGTTCGATTGGTTGTTCGGTTGGGGCTCGGACGATGAGGACCGCCGCTCCCCGCCACCGCCGCGGCAGGAGCGCTGGAACAATCACCCGGCGATGGGCGGCCGGCAGATGCGATCTAGCGTACCGGACGCGCCGACACAGCCGGATAGTCCGCAGGAACCCTCCCCCGTCCCACCAGAGTAAGATGCTAAACACTGTCATCCTCGGCGAGCGCGAACTCCGTTCGCGCGAGGGAAGGGGACCCAGGTGCTGGGTCGAGCCTAGGACGACGGCGATGAGCGAGAAATTCTACTTCGCCTATATGTTAGCCAGCGAACGCAACGGCACTTGGACGGGTTCACCCGAACATATAGCGTTCATATTCTCGTTTGGTACGAAGCCCACACGGATGTCTGCGAAGCCATCATGAGAGAGAAGCAGATCAAAGGCTGGAACCGTGCGTGGAAGATCAAGATGATCGAGAAGAATGATTCGGGCTGGAATGATCTGTACGACAACCTTATCGGCGAGATCGCGCTGCCCGATCTACCTGGGTCCCCTTCCCTCGGATCGCGTTGACGCGCGATCCTCGCCGGGGATGACAAACTTTGCTTGAGGCAAAGATGGTTCGAAAAATTGCGATTGTTCTCTGCGCTTTGCTGGTTGCCGCTTGCGGCGAGAAGGACGAGCAAAAAAGCGCGGACGGCGAAGCGCTCACCAAAATCGTCTTCGTCACCGACTGGAAGGCGCAAGCCGAGCATGGCGGGTTTTACGAAGCGCTGGCGCTCGGGCTTTACAAGAAGCGCGGCCTCGACGTTCGCATCGTCCAGGGCGGGCCCGCGGTGAACGTGCCGCAGCTGCTGGCGGGTGGCGCCGCGGATTTCGGTATCGGTTCGAACGCTTTCGTGCCGCTGAACATGGTGCGCGAGGGCGCACCGATCCGCGCCGTGATGGCTGTGTTCCAGAAAGACCCGCAGGTGCTGATCACGCATCCGCGCGCCGACGTAAAGGCCATAGCCGATATGAAGGGCAAGCCGATCATGATCGCGGATAGCGCGGTGGCGACGTTCTGGCCGTGGCTTAAAGCGCGATACGGATTCGAGGATAACCAGATCCGGAAATACACATTCAATCTCGCGCCGTTCCTTGTGGACAAGAATGTGATCCAGGAAGGCTATCTGTCGTCCGAACCCTACACGATCGCGAAGGAAGGCCAGTTCAATCCCCAGGTGTTTCTGATGGCGGACGATGGTTATCCCGGCTACGCCAACATGGTGCTGGTGCCGCAGAGATGGATCGACGGGAAGCCCACGGCCGTGCAGGCCTTCGTCGAAGCCAGCATCGAGGGCTGGATGCGCTATCTCTATGGCGATCCCGCGCCGGCGAATGCGCTGATCAAGCGCGACAACCCCGAGATGACGGATGATCTGATCGCGCAGGCGATCCAGGCCATGCGCGCGCACGGCATCGCGCTGTCAGGCGATGCGATGACCATGGGCCTCGGCGCCATGACTGACGCGCGTTGGAAATCGTTCTACGACGAGATGGCGAAGGAAGGCGTCTATCCCGCCGGCCTCGATTCCCGGCGCGCCTATACGCTGCAATTTGTCAATCGCGGGCTTGGCCTGAATCTCGTGCCGCAGGACGCGCAGCCACAGCCGCCGCCGGCGCCGTAGGTCATTGGGCCCAATTGTCATCGCCCGCAAATTCGGGCGACCCAGGTGACACCGATCAAATTGATTCAGCAGAACAATGTATATTGGCGCCGGTTGTATGAGTCATTGAACGCTGAAGCCTTCATAACCTGGGTGGCCCGCAGTCGCGGGCCATGACATCAAGAATGAACCCCCGCGCATCCCTAGACAGTGTCGCCAAAACCTTCGCCAATGGGGTGGAGGCGCTGGGGCCGGTCAGCTTCGACATCCGCGCGGGCGAGTTTTTCTCGCTGGTTGGCCCTTCGGGCTGCGGCAAGAGCACGGCCTTGCGCGTCATCGCGGGATTGCTTGAGCCCAGCGCCGGGAAGATCGAATGGCCGGGGGCGCGACCGCGCCTCGGCTTCGTGTTCCAGGACCCCACGTTGATGCCGTGGGCCACGGCACGCGACAATGTGCGCCTGCCGCTCGATCTCAAGCATGTGCCGCGCGCCGAAGCGGATGAACGCGCCAGCACGGCCATGGCGCGCGTCGGTCTTTCCGGTTTCGAGGATGCATATCCGCGCGCGTTGTCCGGCGGCATGCGCATGCGCGTGTCTATTGCGCGCGCGCTGGTGGCAGAGCCGGAACTCTTATTGATGGACGAGCCGTTCGCGGCGCTCGATGAGCTGACGCGCGAGCAGCTCAACGAAGATCTGCTCAAGCTGTGGCGCGAGGACCGCATGACGGTCGTATTCGTCACCCACAGCGTCTACGAAAGCGCGTTTCTTTCCACGCGCATTGCGGTGATGACGCCGCGGCCGGGGCGCATTGCCATTACTCTCGACTTCAAGCCGCCGGATATCCGCGACCATGCCTGGCGCTTGAGTACCGAATTCGGTCAGCAAGCGGCTGCCGTATCGCGCGCATTGCGTAATGCGATGAGCGAGGCAGCGTAATGTGCGCTGCCAGCATCGCGAGGGGAAGGGAACCCAGGTGGATAGAATTGCCGTGAACCATCCACCTGGGTCCCCTTCCCTCGCGCCGCTTCGCGGCGCTCGCCGGGGATGACAGACTGTGGCTAGGATATGAAGCGCACGGACACAGAACTGCTGATCAAACTGGGGCTCCCCCTGGCACTCGCCCTGGCGCTGCTGGGGCTCTGGCAGTGGCTGGTTGTCCGCTACCAGGTGCCGCCGTTCGTGCTGCCGGGGCCGGTGACGATTGCAGGCGCGCTGTGCGCGAACTTCGCTTCGCTGATGGCGTCGCTGTGGACGACGCTGAGCATAACTGTTCTGGCGTTCCTGCTCGCTGTCGCGGGAGGCGTGGTGCTGGCCGTGCTGTTCTCGCAGAGCCGCATCGTCGAGATGATGCTCTACCCCTACGCGGTCATCCTGCAGGTGACGCCCGTCATCGCCATCGCGCCGCTGGTGCTGATCTGGGTGGGCTTCGAGCACATCAACGTGGCGCTTCTCATCCTCGCCTGGATCGTCGCCTTCTTTCCCATTCTCTCGAACACGACGCTTGGCCTGCGCTCGGCCGATCACAATCTGATCGATTTGTTCCGCCTCTATGGCGCATCGCGCTGGCAGATCCTCACACGGCTGCAACTGCCGACGGCACTTCCTTATCTGTTGGCGGGGATGAAAGTGTCGGGCGGGCTGGCGCTGATCGGCACCGTGGTGGCCGAGTTCACCGCCGGCACCGGCACCGCCACGGGCCTCGCCTGGCGCATCGCCGAAGCCGGCAACCGACTCGAAATCGCCAAGATGTTCGCGGCGCTCCTTCTGCTGGCCGCGCTCGGCATCGCCATTTTCTTTGCGCTGGCCTTGCTCGAGCATCTTATGCTGCGCCGTTGGCACGAAAGCGCGCTTGCCAAGGAAGCGTAGCTTGACCCGCCTTAGCCTCCCGCCTAAGTCACGGCCATGAACGACAAGCCGCAGACACGCAGCGCGAAGAGAACGAACGGGCCTGCGCACTACCCGTCCGTCTCCGCCTTCATCCAGGCGGAGAAGCCGGCGTTCCCCGTCTATTGCCTGTTTCCATCGCGCTTCCGCGCCATGGCGAAAGATTTTCTCGACCTTTTTCCCGGCACCACCATGTATGCGGTGAAGGCGAACCCCGCGCCGCTGGTGCTCGATCAGATCTGGGCCGCAGGCATTCGCCACTTCGACACGGCGTCGCTAGGCGAGATCGCCTATATCCGCTCGCGCTTTCCCGAGGCCATCTGCCATTTCATGGCGCCCGTGCGCATTCCGGGCACCACGCGCGAGGCCGCGCGCGAATATGGCGTGCGCGATTTCGTCGTCGACTCGGATGCCGAGCTGGACAAGCTGCTGGCCGAAACCGAAGGCATCAAAGGCCTGCGCGTTTTCGTGCGCATCGCCACGCCGCTGGGCGGCGCGCTGCTCGAGCTCTCGAGCAAATTCGGCACGACGCCCGAGGACGGCGCACGGCTCCTCAAGCGCGTGAAGGCGTCGGGGGCGACCTGCGCACTCACCTTCCATGTCGGCTCGCAATGTCTGAGCCCGTTCTCTTACGCGCAGGCCGTGGAGATGGTGCGCCGGGCGGCCGTGGCATCGGGCGTGAAGATCACGGCGCTCGACATCGGCGGCGGCTTTCCCAATCCCTATCCCGGCAACGATGTGCCGCCCTCGCACTGGTATTTCGACACGATCAAGGAAGCGCTCTCGACCTTCCCGCTCGACGACAAAGGCGAAATCCTCTGCGAACCAGGCCGTGCGCTCTGCGCGCAAGGGCTCTCACTTGTCACGCGCATCATCCTGCGCAAGGACGACAAGCTCTATCTTAACGACGGAATCTACGGCAGTTTCGACGAGCTCACCCTGCCCGGCTGGACGGCCGAATATGCGCACCGCGTGCTTATGATGGGGCCCGACGGCCGTGTGCGCGAGCGCACCGGCGAGGCCAAGCCGTTCAAGGCGTTCGGGCCGACCTGCGATACGCTCGACGTGCTGCCCAAGCCGCTGATGCTGCCCAAGGGCGTGGCCGAGGGCGACTACATCCTGTTCGAGAACATGGGCGCCTATTCGGCGGCGGTGCGCACGCATTTCAATGGCTTCTATCCCGACGAGTGGGTTTTTATCGACGCGGATTGAAGCAGCCCCAAACTCGGCTGAGCGATGCGTCAGCATCGCGAGGGGACCCGCCTCCGCTGAAGCTTCGGCGGGCGAGAGTGCGTGACTTGGTCCGCCGTAGCCTTAGCGAAGGCGGAAGGGAAGCCAGGTGGATAGAATTGACGAGAACCCAACCACCTTGGTTCCCTTCCCTCGCGCGAACTGGTGTTCGCGCTCGCCCGGGATGACACTGGTTTTTAACCAACTTCGGGGATCATCGCCTGGGAGCGGTGGTCCATGTCGAGCATCGAGAGCGGTCTTGAGCAGGTCGTGGCGCAGGCGGGTGCGCTGAGCGTGTCCGATAGGCGCGCGCTGCTCTTGAAGCTGACGGCGCGGTTTCTCGATGAAGCCTGCCCCTCGAGCGAACGCCAGCATCTAAGCAAAATCATCTGCCGCGTCGGCGCGACGCTGGAAAGCCAGGCCGACGTCCCGCCCGTCGAAGTCGTCCCTTGCGAGGAACAGCTGATCGCGCTTTTGCGCCAGGGCGACAACGAGGCGTTCATCGCCGCTTTCGTGAAAATGACGGGCATCGACGCCGGCGAAGCCACGCGCGCATTGAACGGCGACGGCGGCGATGCATTGGCCCGCGCATGTATGAAGGCCGGCATCGAGCGCGCCACCTATTCGGCGATTGTCGTCCTCTCCGACCCCGCGCGTGCGCCCGAGCAGACCGAGGCGCTGCTCATGCTCTATGAGCAACCGCCCGCGCGCATCACCCACGAAGCGGCGTAGTTACAGTCCTTCGTCAATCCACAACTGTATTTACGCCGTCTCCACCACCGGGTGGCGTTCGCGTGTCTTGAGGAATTTCACGCGCGGGAATTTGTCGCCGACATAGCCAAGCTCCCAATTGTTCTTGGCTAGAAACACGGGTGCGCCGTCTCGGTCCTCGGCCATGTGGCCCTTGTTGGCGTCCTTGAATTTTTCGATATCGTCATCTGTGCCGCTAAGCCAGCGCGCGGTTTCGTAAGGCGAAGCTTCCAGCGCAACATCGAGATTGTATTCCGCTTTCATCCGGCTTTGCAGCACGTCGAGTTGCAGCGGCCCCACCACGCCTACTATCCACTGCGTGCCGATGACGGGTTTGAACACCTGAGTGACGCCCTCCTCCGCCAGGCTTTCCAGCGCGCGCGTGAGATGCTTTTGCTTCATGGGATCGGCCAGCCGCACGCGGCGCAAAATCTCCGGCGCGAAATTGGGGATGCCGGTGAAGCTGAGCTCCTCGCCCTCTGTGAGCGTGTCGCCGACGCGTAAGATCCCGTGGTTGGGAATGCCGATAATGTCGCCCGGCCAGGCCTCGTCCACCGTTTCGCGTTCTTGCGCGAAGAAGAGGATGGGGTTGTGCACGGAGATGGTCTTTCCCGTGCCCGACTGTTTCAGCTTCATGCCGCGCTTGAACCGCCCCGAGCACAACCGCAGGAACGCCACGCGGTCGCGATGGTTCGGGTCCATGTTGGCCTGCACCTTGAAGACGAAGCCGGTGACTTTGTCGTCCGCAGGTGAAACTGTGTGTGGCGTGGCCGCCTGCTTGCCCGGGCTTGGCGCGTAACGGGCCAATGCTTCGAGCAGTTCGCGCACGCCGAAATTTTTCAGCGCCGCGCCGAAATAGACCGGCGTCATGTGGCCTTCTCTATAGGTGGCGAGATCGAAGGGCTGTGTCGCATGGCGCACAAGCTCGAGTTCTTCCTTGAAAGCTTCCCCCTCACCGCTCGCTACGCTCGCCCTCTCTCCCCCGAGGGGGGAGAGGGAAGGGTGAGGGGGCGGAAACGGAAAGAACTTGTCGGTGGCGAAATCGTGCACGCCCTTGAAGTTCAGGCCGGAGCCTGCTGGCCAGTTCATGCCTACGCATTCGAGCTGAAGCTGGTCGGCGATTTCGTCGAGCAGCTCCAGCGGCTCGCGCGCCTCGCGGTCCATCTTGTTGATGAAGGTGACGATGGGGATGTCGCGCAGCCGGCAGACCTCGAACAGTTTGCGCGTCTGGGACTCGATGCCCTTGGCCGCGTCGATCACCATGACCGCGCTGTCGGCCGCGGTCAGTGTGCGATAGGTGTCTTCCGAAAAGTCTTCGTGGCCCGGCGTGTCGAGCAGATTGAACACCGCGGCCGCGTATTCGAAGGTCATCACCGCGCTGGTGACCGAGATGCCGCGTTCCTGCTCGATCTTCATCCAGTCGGAGCGCGCGCGCCGCGCGGCGCCCCGGGCCTTCACCTGCCCGGCCAAATGAATGGCGCCGCCCAAGAGCAGCAAATGCTCGGTCAGCGTGGTTTTGCCCGCGTCCGGATGCGAGATGATGGCAAACGTCCGGCGCCTTGCCGCTTCGGATGCAGGTGTCGGGCTCATCTGTCAGCGATTAGCAGGAATAACTGCAAAAACGCAATTGTCTACACAATCGGCTCGTCGACGAAGGCGCGGCCCTGGCGGTCTTCGATCTCGATGATCCAGATGTCGGGATCGAACTTGATCTGACGCGCGAAATAATCGGTGGCTTTGGCTTCATCGGTCGTATCGCCCAGCGCCTTGGTCCAGACCAGCTTCCCTTCCGCGCCATGGGTGGCGCGCGCCAGCACGATGAAGGTGCCGTCGAGCCGGTTCACTTTCAGGAAGACCGCGCCCGCTTCCTCGGCGCCGCGGCGCAACAGATACGCCTGCGCGCCCGCGCTCTCGCAGCGCCGCATCAACGCCTGCACGTAGACCGAGCTTTTGAGCCGCGCCGATGTCAGGGTGAATCTCCGTTAAGCACGCGCATGGCCCAAAATGGGCGATGGTTGAAATTGTCGGAAATTTTCCGGCAAAAGTCGCGCGGGTCTTGGAACGCAAAGCTAGGCGTAACGCACGCGAAGCGCCACCTTCCCCAACTTACGGACATTTTTAGCGATCGCCGCAAGGCGCCCGCAACGCGCCCCCACTTAGGGTGGCCCCAAGATAGAGGGGGAATCCCATGTTTTTGGTGCGGGTGGTTTTCTGGCTGACGGTGGTGGCGCTGTTGATGCCGCGCGAGCCCGATGTCGGCTTGGGCGTGCCGGGTGCGGAACCCGGCCTGTCAGGACTGTTGCCTGTCTCGGCGGCTGCATCGGACGCCATGCCCGATTGCCAGGACTATCAAGCGGCGTGCGAGGCCGGCCTCGCCGTCGTTGACAATCTTCAAACCGCCGCGCGGAACGGCCTTGCTCGCATCAAGACTGAGCTTGAGCGCCAGAAGCGACAGCGCGGACACCTGTAAAGCGGCGTGACCAGCACCAAGGTTCCCACGCGCCGCATTGCCTGACGGCCCATTCGAACCCCTCCCGGATGGCCGTCAGGCTCCATTCTCTTCGGGCGCTTGCCAGGCACGGATGCGGCGGCTTCGCGGTGCAGGTTGCGACCGCATCCCGTAGTGCTCGGCCAGGCGATCGAGCGCGATGACGAGCACGATTTTTCCCGAACGCTTGGGCCAGCCTTTATCGCGCTCGGCGTCCTCCAGCCCGATTAGGTGACAGCACACATCGATCAGAAGGTCCGCGAGACCGGGCCCGACATGGGCTAGCGCGCGGCGAACGCGCTGCTTGGCGGCGAGAACGGAATGCACCAGCGGCGCGTCCGCCTTGATCCCGCGCTTGCCGCCGATGACGGGTGCCGCGAAATCCACTGCGAGCCGTGGCGTCATTTGCGCCAACGTGAAATCGCGGCGAAGTTTCTCGCCGGCCTCGAGTTGCGTGGCGTCGATCAAGGGCTTGCCGTCGCGGCCACGACGGTTGCGCAGCCAGCCCAAAGGCGACTCGCCTTCGTTGACAGTGACGGCGTGTTCGATGCCTTCGTTGTCGGTGATCATGCGGCGGGCACGCAACTGATGCTGGGCGGCGAAGGCGCCCTCTTCCGCCAGCGCACGCCGCAGCCAGCCAAGACCTGCATCGGAGAGGATGAATATTTCTTTCGCCTCCCCCTGCGCGGGGAGGCCGATCCCCCTCACCCTTCCCTCTCCCCCTTTGGGGGAGAGGGGCGAGCGCAGCGAGCGCTGAGGGGGACGCATTGGCTCAAGCCAATCGCGGCGGCGAAAGATCTCGACGAGCTCGCGCGCGACGGTAACGCGCGTGCGTACGGCATTGGGCGATCGTACGGTATAGCTCTCACCATCGGCCACAAGAGCCGCGCCTTTTGCCGCTAGCTTGCGCAGGATACGCCGTGCCTCGCGGACGATTTCGCGTTCGGTCATCATAGCGATGCTCCCATGCGTGCAGCGCGCAGCATCTCTTCGAGCAAGCTCAGCCGCCTATCCAGCCGAGGGTCGTCGCGCAAATCTTCGATGCGGTGGCAGGCATAGGAGGCTGTGCTGCGATCACGCCCGAAGCCGAGGCCGACCTCGTCAAGCGTGAGGCCATAGGTGATGTGCGTGAGATACATGGCCACGTGCCGCACGAAGGCGGTGTAGGCGTCGCCGCGATTGGGCGCGCAGAGTTCGTTCAACGGCACGCTGAAGGCGTAAGCGACGAGCGCCTGTGCCATGCCCACTTCGATGTACCGATAGCGCCCGCGGGGCGCCGCCCAACCGCCGTTCTGAACCATGTCCAATCCCCTTGCCCACCGAATAGGATGATAATGGCGATTATGCTCTATTCGACGGATTGAGCCGAATCTGATATGGTTTGGTTCATGCTTTTGGAAGCCATCAAATTCGCGGCCAAAGGGTCGATTTCTCGCGCCAACGCATGGGCACCAGTGGCAGGCGCGCTCATCTTGTGGGGCGGCACCTACATGATGGGTTACGAGGTAGCAGTGCCCTCTACTTGGCCGCAGGGCATCGCCATGTTCTTGGCCTGCCTAGGCGCAGCTTGGGTTGTGATCTTTTTTGGCAGGCTTCTTTACGCGCCATATCATCTTTTGAAAGCGGCTAGAGCTAGTCTAGCAGCGGGCAATTATGCCTATGCGCTTGCACTTGAACGCTTAGAGCCAAGCTGGGATCGCAAAAACGCCCGTAACACTCTTGAAATCAGGCTTGTCCTGCACAACACGACTGGGGGGCCGGTAAAATACCTTGTCGAGAGCCTAACCACTGACATCGCCGGAAATGTAGTGACGACCAAAAATAAAGGCGGCGTCATCCCAGCAAATAAACTTTCCACCTTCTTCCCAGCAGGCGGACTAACGCAGCATCAATTTAATGCAGCCGGTAATAGACCTACTGGCACTGTTCGCTATTCAATTCTCTATGGCCACCCAAATGAAAAGTTTGCTCGTCGGGCAGTTAAGGAAATGCGGCTAGATGTGTTCAAGCATCCTAAGAACGTGTCGATAAATTGGTATATTGACGTAGACGATGACATCGCAGTCTAGCCACTAGCACCCCTTATCGCCGCTCCGAATATGTCGGCGTCATCGCGGTGGTTATAGCGGAAGGCAAATTCGGCAACGTAGAGCGGAAGATACTTGCTGCTGACCTTGTGATAGCTGCCAACAATCCCGCGCTTAAAGATGCTCCAAAAGCCTTCGATTGTATTGGTGTGAACCGCACCAACCACATACTTGCCTTTGGTGTGTTCGCATGTGCCGTGCGGGTAGTCGGGAGCGAGATCGGAATAGCAGCGGCTTTCATCTGTCGCCAACAAGCTGACCTTCGTGGAGACTGTCTCGCGAACGAATTTATCAAGAGCCTCTTTAGTCACGCGATCAATCACGCGGGCCACGACTTTACCCTTACGGCTGACAGCGCCAACAATAGGTGTCTTGCCGGAATAACCGCCGCCCTTGTGGCCACGCTTACCGTGCTTATTGATGCCCTTGCCGCCGATGAACGTCTCGTCCACTTCGACAATGCCCATAAGCTGGCGGAAATTCTTGTCATGCAGGGCCACGCGGACGCGATGGCACATATACCAAGCGGTGCGGTACGAGCCGAAACCCATGACGCGATGAATTTGCAGGGCGCTAACGCCGTTCTTGCTGGTCAGCATCATGTGTATGACGCGGAACCAGTCCTTAAGGGGTTTGTTGGTGTTCTCGAAAATCGTTCCGACGATATGGGAGAACCGATAGGCCCCGCCCTCGCGGCAATCGGGACATTCCCAGCGCCATTTCATGGTTTTGAGGTCGTAGACCCGCTCGGAGCCGCAACGGGGGCACTGGACGCCCTTGGGCCAGCGGTTGCCGACCAGATAGGCGCAACAGGCGTCCTCATTGGGGAACAGCCGGTCGAACTCCCCGATGGTCATTTGCTGGATTTTCTTAGGCATTGGGCCCGCTCCTTACTTATGGCCCAAAGGTAGCCCATCCCCGCCCATCCGTCAAGTAGGGCATAATCGCCATAACTTTCTTATCCTGGCAACATCCGGCCAAGAAAACGACGAGAATTCAATGGCCTCAGCATTCTCACGCAACCTGAAGTGGCGTGGATAGAATCAGCTCGCATAGCGCGAGGATGCGGCCGGGATTGGGATTTTCGGTCTAGGCTGTGTTGGAAAGAGGTGCTGCGATTGCGCGTGCTGGCTGGAAGTCTTGCGCTTGTGCTGATGGTCGCGCTGTCGGCTTGCGTCTCGCGTCACAGAGCGGAAGGCCACGGCAACTCGCCCGCCTACGCTGCGGGCTACACCGATGGGTGCGCCACGGCGAGCGCGCGCGCGAACGGCGAGGTCGGCGGCGAGACGCGCGACGCTGCCCTCTACAAAAGCAACGCCGACTACCGCTCCGGCTGGCGCGCTGGCTATGGCGGCTGCGTCTCCACCATGCCGCCCAACCCGCTCGACAATCCCTTCGGCAAGCCGCCAGGAACGTGAGCGGCGCGGAGCCGCGTTAACCGTCGTTAAGCTGTCATTTACGAGCTCGCGCGCACCGTTGGCCATCGCGCGTCGCAGCGGTCCATCAACCGCGTACGGACGACGCGTTTGGAGAAACGCCGTATGCGGCGTAATATCCTCCGTGTACGATGTTTCGGGGAGCGTGTGATGTTGGCTCACCTTGTATCCGGCCGCTGGGGTTATGCGGCCGAGCGTCATGAAAGCGGTTCGCCGCTGGCGAAACAGAGTTGGTTCCGCCGCCTGGTTGCCGCGCTGTTCGGCAAAAACCGCTAGGCGTCATTCACTTCCCTGTCGTGGCCCGCGCATCACGCGGCTTTGCCGCGCGTTTGACCAATGGCGTGCAAAGCACGCCGGGCCATCCAGGTGGGTTCTTCGCGATAGTGGATTTCACAACCTGGGTTACCCTCCGGCGTGCTTCGCACGCCAACAAGTCGAATAGCGCGGCAAAGCCGCGCGGGCGCGGGTGATGACACTTGATAACTACTCCAGAACCAAAATCCGCAGATCCTGACTGGGTGAGAAGTCGCGTAAATCGCTTTCGTATGTCGTGGCGCCGGTTTTCTTGAGCGGCTTGTCCCAGCACAGCGAAATGACCCCACCCGGCTTCTCCTTGTCGAGCGTCAAATGGAAATGCCCGATGGAGCCCTTCCAGTTGTTGGCGGTCTTCAGGATGAAGCCGGTATCGTTCGCCCACATCAGGTAATCCTGATTGCCCTTCTGCGGCGGGCGCGTGGCGTAGATGCGGCGCAGCTCGGCTTCCGTGTTTTTGTCGACGCAGAACGTGTCGCGATAACACTTCCAGCCGTCGCCGGCGAGATCATACTTGCTCATGAAGCTCTGGCCGGTGACCGGCTTGTAGTCGTGCTCGATGACCACCGTCTTGTGCGCGGGGAAATGCTGCGTCCAGTAATATTTGGTCTGCACGATCCAGCGCGGCTGCACCCAATCATCGCCCTCCTGACTAAGATTCATCAGGCCTTGGTCGTGCAGCATTTTCTTCTTGGCAGGCGGAAGATGTTCGAGCGCCGTGTGATAGGCCTCGGAATAGATATCGATGTCGAGGCCGGCCGCGCGCACCTTGTCCGACACGTCTTGGCCCGCCTGCATCGCCTTGCGCTCGAACTGGGTCTTGATCGGCTTGCCGCCGGCGGTGGCCTTGAAGTCCACGAAGTTCCTGGTGTCCTTCGACATGCGCCCGATGGGCGTTTCGACCAGCTTCTCCATGTCCACATCGGGGAGCGGGAAAGCCACGATGGCGTCGATATCGCGATCGCTGTCATTGGCGAATTCGTAGCGCACCTTTACCGCCATCGGCGAAATGCGCAGGTCTTCCGACGCCATGCGGATGTCGGTGTTCTTGGTGAAGACCAGACCGCCGCCACTGAGCTCGGCCGTACTGTCATCGGCCAAGGCGGGCGACGCGGCAAGGAGCGCAGCGGCCACAATGGAAATCTTACGCATGCAAATCCCCACTCTTATTCACGCCCCATATTGTCATGGCCCGGGAGCCGGTTGACATTCAGCAAAAATAGGTTTTTATTCCTAAATTATTAAAGCAATTATTGAAGCTGATTCGTCAGGTAAGAAATACGCTACAAGTTATCTTGTATGAAAAACTCATACGCATTATGCGTAGTGCATATTGCACTCTGCGATATCGCAGATGGCAATAAACAAGGAAGCCCCGATCTGGCTAGAGACCGAGGCTTCCCCTGTAGGACGGGGGTTTTACGGAAGGCACGAATCGAACGTGCACCGTTGACCCCAAGGTGAGGCGGGTCCGCTCTATCCATTTGAGCTACTCCCGCCCGTACTACCAAGCGCCCCGGCTCTCCGGACGCGCCAGTCGCGAGATGCGCTCCCCCTCTGCAAGGATGCGAAGCACTTCGCAACTTTCCTAACTACCGCCGCTCAAGTCCGCGATCAAGAGGAATGAGGAATCCGGTTATGCGCATCGCGCATAATCGTAAGTATCGCTTACCCAAATTGGGTGTACGTCTAATGCAAAATGGGGTTGAGCAGTGGCGCAAAACTCAGAGAAACCAAAGACAATCTCACGTAATGAGCTGAACTTGGATCACCACAAACGGTTTGAACGCGCGGTTGATATGGCAGTGAAACGCGGCCCAATGCACTACTCTACCCACAAAATAAAACGCATACGGACTAAATTGACATCGGAGCGTAAGAATCAAAACTAACCGATACGGTTTGTATCGTTGCGTTTTTCGCAATCAATATTGCCGTAGTGGCAATTTTCTCTGTAGCACGGTCCAAAATTATAGAACGATCTATTTTTATAGAATGATCTATTTTTTCAGTGCTGTTTCGATTGAGCGCCAGATTCTCTACGCCGCTGATTTTTGCGGTGCGAAGCGGGAATAAATAGGTGTCGCCCCATATTGTCATGGCCCGCGAATGCGGGCCACCCAGGTAGGTTCTCCGCGATTGTGGGCTTCATAACCTGGGTCACCCGCATTCGCTGGTGATGACATATTGAAGTTACGCCGCGCTCTTCTGCGGCGCGAAGCGGGTGTAGAAGCCGTCGCCCTTCGCCGCCATGTCGCGCAAGAGTTTGTTCGGCGTGAAGCGCGGGCCGAATTTCTTGGCGAAGGCGTCGCAGCGTTTGACGAATTCCGCCGCGCCAAGCGTGTCGATGTACGACAGCGGCCCGCCGGTGAAGGGCGCGAAGCCCCAGCCCAGAATGGCGCCCACATCGGCGTCGCGTGGGTCGGTCACCACACCGTCCTCGAAGGCGCGCGCGGCTTCGAGGGCCTGGATGGTGAGGAAGCGCAGTTTCATCTCGTCCACCACCTCCAGCACTTCGTCCGCGCCGAAATCCTTTTTCCATTTGCCGCCGCCAAAGGTGAAGAGGTCCGGCCACAGCCGCGTGCGCTTGTGCTTGGCGTCGTAATCGTAGAAGCCCTTGCCCGCCTTGGCGCCGGGACGGCCGTTCTTTTCCACCACCCAGGTGAGGAAATCTTCTGCGGCCAACGGCGTGTCCTGATGCAGCACTTCCCTGCGCGTGGCCGTCATGATTTTCAGCGCGGTGTCCACGCCCACGGAGTCGGTGACTTCCAGCGGCCCCATCGGCATGCCGGCCATGCGGCCCGCGTTCTCGATGAGCGCAGGCCAGTAACGCTCGCCCACCATCTCGAGGCCTTCGCTCACATAGGTCATGAAAGTGCGCGAGGTGTAGAAGCCACGCGCATCGTTGACCACGATGGGCGTCTTCTTGATCTTGCGCACGTAATCCATCGCGGTGGCGAGCGCGCGCGGGGCCGTCTTCTTGCCCATGATGATTTCGACCAGGCCCATCTTCTCCACCGGCGAGAAGAAATGGATGCCGATGAAGCTTTCGGGGCGCTTGGAGTTTTCGGCCAAGCCCGAAATGGGCAGCGTCGAGGTGTTGGAGCCGAAGATGCAGCTGTCTTTCGTCACCGCATCCGCCTTCTTGGTGGCTTCCGCTTTCACCGCGCGATCCTCGAACACGGCTTCGACGATGAGGTCGGCGTTTTTCAGCGCGGCGAAATCGGCGGTCGGCGTAATGCGCGCCAGAACCTGCGCCTTCTTGTCGGCCGTCGAGCGGCCGCGGCTCACTTCGTAATCGAGCAGCTTGGCCGCGTGGTCCTTGCCCGCGTTGGCCTTATCCATTGTCGTGTCGAGTAGCACGACGTCGATGCCGGCCAGCGCCGACACGTAGGCGATGCCCGAGCCCATCAGCCCCGCGCCCAGCACGCCCAGCGTCTTGGTTTCGGTTGGCGGCTCTTTCGGGCGGCGCGCGCCTTTGCCCAGATCCTGCATGGATATAAACAGCGTGCGCACCATGTTGCGCGCGCTTGGCTGCATCAGGACCTTGGTGAAATAGCGCGACTCCACTTTGAGCGCGTTGTCCATGTCGAGCAGCAGGCCCTCGTAGACGCAGGACATGATGAATTTCTGCGCCAGGTAATTGTCGTAGGTCTGCTTGCGCAGCACGGCGTTGCCGATGACGAAGACCTGGCTGCCGCTCGGGTGATACGGCCCGCCGCCGGGAATGCGGTATTGCGGCCCGTCCCAGGGCTGCACGGAATTGGGCGAGGTCTTGAGCCATTTCTTCGCGCGCGCGATGAGCTCGGCGGCAGGCGCCACTTCGTGCACCAATTTTTGCGCCAGCGCTTCGGCGGGCCGCACGGATTTGCCTTCGGTCATCAGCAGGAGCGCGGCCTGCGAGCCGATGAGACGCGGCAGGCGCTGTGTGCCGCCGCCGCCTGGCAGCAGGCCGAGCCGCGCTTCGGGCAAGCCCAGCGTGATCTTCGGATTGTCGGCGACGATGCGGTAATGGCAGGCCAGCGTGATTTCGAAGCCGCCGCCCAACGCCAGGCCGTTGATCGCGGCCACCATCGGCTTGCCGCAAGTTTCCATCTTGCGCAGCGTGGTGTGCCAATTGTCCATCATCGCCTGGATGGTGCGCGCGTTCTCAGGTGTTTCGTTGCCTGCCACGCTCGCCATTTCGTCGAGATCGGCGCCGGCGCAGAAGCCGCTGTCTTTGCCCGAGGTGATGATGGCGCCTTTGATGGACGCATCGCCGGCAATCTTTTCCACCGCCTGGCCAAGTTCTTTAATCGCCACGGTCGAGACCACGTTCATCGAGCGGCCCGGCATGTCCCAAGTGAGCGTGACGATGCCGTCGGAGTCTTGGTCCCATTTGAAATTGGTGAGGTTCATGTTTGAGCCCTTATGGCGAAAGTGCCGCCACCCTCTCCGTCGCGCGTGCCGCGCGACACCTCTCCCGCAACAGCGGGAGAGGAAACAAATTGCCGCTGGTTCTCGATACAACTTCGATGGTCAGTTTCCTCCCCCGTTTACGGGGGAGGTGCTGAGCGAGCGCCAGCGAGCGAAGCGGAGAGGGGGGCTTCATCTCATACTCTCTCAATAATAGTAGCGGTGCCCATGCCGGAGCCGACGCAGAGCGTGGCGAGGCCCACCGAAAGATTGCGGCGCTCCATTTCGTCCAGCAGCGTGCCCAAAATCATGGCGCCGGTGGCGCCCAGCGGATGACCCATGGCGATGGCGCCGCCATTGACGTTGACCTTGGCCGGATCGAGCTTCATCTCGCGCATGTAGTGCAGCACCACGGCGGCGAAGGCTTCGTTCATCTCGACGAGCTCGATGTCGTCGATGGTCATGCCGGCGCGTTTGAGCACTTTGCGGTTCACGTCGGCGGGGCCGGTGAGCATGATCGCGGGCTCGGAGCCGATGGAGGCGAAGGCCTTGATCCGCGCGCGCGGTTTCTTGCCGAGTGCGGCGCCCACTTCCTTGGTGCCCAGCAGCACGGCCGCCGCACCATCGACAATGCCCGACGAATTGCCGGCATGATGAACGTGATCGATCGCTTCCACCTGCGGGTAACGCTGGATCGCCACCGCGTCGAAGCCGAGCTCGCCCACGCCAGCGAATGAGGGTTGCAGCGCGCCCAGCGACTGCATGGTGCTGTCGGGACGCGGGTGCTCGTCGCGGTCCAAGAGCGTCTGGCCGAGAATGTCCTTCACCGGAATGACCGAGTTCTTGAAGTAGCCGTTCTTCGACGCATTGGCCGTGCGTTTCTGGGACTCCACCGCGAAGGCATCGACATCGGTGCGGCTGAAACCGTCGAGCGTGGCGATGAGATCGGCCGAAACGCCCTGCGGCATGAAATAGGCCTTGATGGCGATGGCCGGATCGGTGGGCCACGCGCCGCCGCTCGCGAACATCTGCACGCGGCTCATGCTCTCCACGCCGCCGCCGATGCCAAGATCGGATTGCCCCGCCATGATCTGGCCCGCGATCATGTTGCAGGCTTCGAGACCGCTGGCGCAGAAGCGATTGATCTGCACGCCCGGCACGCGCACGTCGAAATCGGCGTTGAGCACGGCGGCGCGGGCGATGTCGGCGCCCTCCTCGCCCACCGGATCGACGCAGCCCAGCACCACATCGTCAACGATGGACGTGTCCTTCAGATTGTTGCGCTCACGCACGGCCCGCAGAACCTGTGTCGCCAGTTCGAGGGCAGTGACGGTGTGCAGCGCGCCGTCTTTCTTGCCGCGCCCGCGGGGCGTGCGCACGGCGTCGTAGATATAACAGTCGGTCATGGGGGCCTTTTTCTTTTATTGTGCCCTATTTGGAAAGGGTACCGCCACCCTCCCGGCCTCCTCCGGATTAAATCCGGGGTCGGCACCTCTCCCGCAACCGTGGGAGAGGAAACGCGCGTCCTGCAGTTTAAGGCTTCAACGCATCGTTTCCTCCCCCGTTTACGGGGGAGGTGTCCGAAGCCGCACCAGCGGCTGAGGACGGCGAGGGGATTCTGTCGGCGATCGCCTGCAACACGGCATCCAGGTTTCTGTAAACGTCCTCGTTGGTAATGCGCATGATGCGCCAGCCTTCTGCCGCCAGATAAGCGTCCCTTCGCAAATCATGAGCAAGTTCTTTGCCGGTTGAATGCGTGGCGCCGTCGACCTCCACGATGAGCGCCCCCGAAACGCAGGCAAAGTCTGCGACATAAGGTCCGATAGGATGCTGGCGTCTGATCAAGCGGCCGAGAATTGCGTGACGGCGGACGCGCGCCCAAAGGATGCCTTCCGCGCTGGTCATGTTGCGGCGAAGCTGCTTTGCGAGGGAGCGGGATTTGAGTTCGGTTTTTCTCATAGGTTACCGCCACCCTCTCCGTCCAGCCACTTGCTTTGCAAGTGGCTGGACACCTCCCCCGTAAGACGGGGGAGGAAAATTTCTACAGGCTTCTGGCTATTAAGAGTTTCATGATTTCGTTGGTGCCGGCGTAGATGCGCTGGACGCGGCTGTCGGTGTACATGCGGGCGATGGGGTATTCGTTCATGTAGCCGTAACCGCCGTGAAGCTGCACGCATTCGTCGACGATGCGCCCTTGCGCTTCGGTCACCCATAGCTTCGCCATCGAGGCGGTGAAGGCATCGAGCTTCCCTTCCAGCAGGAGCCCCGTGCAGTAATTGCAGAACACCTTGGCGATGGTGGCTTCGGTCTTGCACTCGGCCAGTTTGAATTGAGTGTTCTGGAAATCCATGATGGTCTTACCGAAGGCCTTGCGCTGCTTGACGTAATCGATCGTCACTTCGAGCGCGCGCTCGATGACACCCAGACCCATCAGCGCGATCACCAGACGTTCCTGCGGCAGCTGCTCCATTAGCTGCTTGAAGCCCTGCCCTTCTTCGGTGCCGAGCAGGCACGAGGTCGGCACGCGCACGTCGTCGAAGAAAAGTTCGGACGTGTCGTTGGCCTGCATGCCCATTTTGTCGAGCACGCGCCCGCGCCGGTAGCCATCGAGCGCATTGGTTTCGAAAGCGACAAGTGAAATGCCCTTGGCGCCCTTCGCCGTATCCGTCTTCACCACCACGATGCAGAAATTGGCGCTGCCGCCATTGGTGATGAAGGTCTTGGAACCGTTGATGACGTAATGATTGCCATCGCGCTTGGCCGTGGTTTTCACGCCCTGCAAATCGGAACCGGCGCCGGGTTCGGTCATGGCGATGGCCGAAACCAGTTCGCCCGACGCCAGCTTCGGCAACCATTTCTTCTTCTGCTCCTCCGAGCCGTAATGCTGGATGTAGGGCACGGCGATGCCGTTGTGCAGCCAGAGCGCGAAACCGTCGACGCCCATCCGCGACATCTCCTCGAAGATGATGGCGTCGTGTACGAAGCTGCCGCCAGCGCCGCCATATTCTTCGGGCACGGCCGCGCAGAGTAGCCCGGCCTGCCCCGCCCTGTTCCACAGCGCGCGGTCAACATGATGCTGTTTGATGAAGCGCTCCATGTGCGGCGCCACTTCGCGCTCCATGAACTTGCGTACTTCCGATTGGAAGATGCGCATGTCCTCGGTCATGAAGGGCGGCGGTTCGACTTGCAGAACGTCCATGGGTGGGGTTGTAGAACAAATAAAGGCAATCTGTCATTCCCGGCCGAGCATTGCGAAGCAATGCGAGGGGAAGGGAAACCAGGTAGACAGAATTGGCGTGAGCCATCCACCTGGGTCCCCTTCCCTCGCGCGAACGACCGTTCTCGCTCGCCGGGGATGACAATTCTATTTTGAAAGCAACCCTTCGCGTTTCACCCAATCAAGCCCGCGCGCAAAGCCGCGCTCCACACGGTCGAACATCTCGTCGATTTCCGAGTCCGAGATGATCAACGGCGGACAGAAGCAGACGCGGTCGCCCAACACGGAACGCACAATGACACCCTCTTCCTGGCAGAAGGTGGCGAACTTCATGGCCACGCCCTTCGCGGCATCAAAGGACTTTTTCGCCGCCTTATCGGCTACCAGTTCGATGCTGCCAATCAGGCCGATGCCTTGCGCATCGATAACAAGAGGATGCTCCGAAAGGCGGTAAAGCCGTTGCAGGAAGCGCGGGGAAACCTTGCGCACGTGATTGAGAATTTTCCGCGTCTCGTAGATCTCGATGGTCTTGAGCGCCACCGCGCACGACGCGGGATGACCGGAATAGGTGTAGCCATGACCGAAGGTGCCGATTTTGCCGGCTTCGGAGTCGATCGCCTCCGTCATCTCGGGCGAGATCAGCACGGCGGCGATAGGCAGATAGGCCGACGATAGCGCCTTGGCGATGGACATGGTGTCGGACTTCACGCCGAAGGTCTCGGCACCCCACAGGTTTCCCGTGCGGTAGAAGCCGGTGATGACCTCGTCATTGATCAGCGCAATGCCGTGCCTCTTCAACACAGGCTGGACGGCGGCGAAATATCCTTTCGGCGGCAGGATGGCGCCGCCCGCCCCCATCATCGGCTCGACGATCATGGCGGCGATGGTTTCGGCGTCTTCCTTCTCAATCATCGCGTTCAAATTGGCCGCGAGGCGTGACGAGTATTGCTCCTCGCTCTCATCTGCTTCGGCGCCGCGGAAATAATGCGGGCAATCGGCGTGGCGCACGAAAGAAAACGGCAGGTCGAAACTCTTGTGCGTGGCCGGCAGGCCCGAGAGCGACGCCGCCACCATGGTGACGCCGTGATAGGCCTTCATGCGGCTGATAATGGTCTTCTTCTTCGTGAGGCCGCGCGCGTTGTTGGCGTACCAGAACAGTTTCACCTGCGTGTCGTTGGCTTCGGAGCCGGAATTGGCGAAAAACACCTTGCCGACGCGGAACGGCGCGATCTCTTTCAGCTTCTCGGCCAAGGCGATGGCCGGTTCGTGGCTCTTGCCTGCGAACAGATGACCGTGCCCGAGCTTGCGCATCTCGTTGGCCGCGGCTTCGACGAGGGCTTCCTCGCCCCAGCCCAGCGCGTTGCACCACAGGCCGGACATCGCTTCGATGTAGTCCTTGCCCTTCTCGTCATAGACAAAGACGCCCTTGCCTTTCTCATAGACAAGCGCGCCCGTCTCGCGCAGCACGTTCGGATTGGTGTAGGGATGCAGAACGTTCTGGATGTCCCGTGTTTGCTTATTGGTAAGGGGCATGGCCTAGGTCCAATCTTCCAGGTTGAGACCTGGGATATCGCTAAAATCAGCGGCGTTATTGGTTACAAGCACGGACTCGGTCGCCAGCGCGTGCCCGGCGATCATACGATCGAAGTCGCGGCGCTTTGACAACCCCAACTTTGCGATAATTCGGCCGTAGGCATGCGCGGCCGCCTCATCGAAGGCCAGAACCGGTGCGATTCTTAGAAGTGCGATCAACCTTTTCTTCCGGGTCCCTACATTCGCGGGGTCGGCATAAATTCCGCGTTCAAGTTCGACCAAGCTCAGTGCGGATAAGAATGTCTCGCGCTTATGCTCCTCGCACCTGCTCAGCACCCTTTCATTGCCTTCTTCGACATGTATGGCGATGTTGGTATCGAGCAGATACGGCACGAGCGGCTAATCCCGCTTACGCTCAGGTAGCTCAATTGGCTCTCGGATCATCGGCCTTGTAGGCTTGGGCAGAGTGCGGAGAGCTTTGAATGCCTCTTCAATGCTGCCGTGGCGGGCCGGATAGATCGTTATGATGTCGCCGGTGCGGGCGATTTCCAGTTCGGCATTCATGTCGGCATAGGCGATCTCGGCCGGGATACGAACGGCTTGACTGTTGCCGGATTTGAAGGCGCGGGTGCGGGCCATTTGTCTCGTCTCATGAAGCAGATACATAGATAAGGCTGGGGAAGCAGGGTGTCAATACATGTATATACATAACCTGGAGATGCCATGCCTGGACTGATGCAGGATTGGCCGCTGCTGGTGCACAAGATCATCGATCACGCGGCGCTCTATCACGGCGCCCGCGAGGTGGTGAGCCGTACACTCGAAGGGCCGCTGCACCGCACCACCTATGATGAGATTCATTCCCGCGCGCGGCGCGTCGCCAAGGCGCTGCAGTTGCAGGGCATCCATCAGGGCGACCGCGTGGCCACAATGGCGTGGAACACCTACCGCCATGTCGAGGCGTGGTACGGCATCATGGGCCTGGGCGCTGTGTGCCACACCATCAACCCCCGGCTGTTTCCGGCGCAGATCGAATACATCGCGAACCACGCGGAAGACCGTGTGCTGTTTTTCGATACAAATTTTGCCTCTGTAGTGGCCGCACTCGCACCCAAGCTGAAATCGTGCACGCTCTATGTCGCGCTGTGCGGACGTGCGCATTTGCCGGAAGCGAAGATTCCCAACCTCGTCGCCTATGAGGATTTTATCGGTGCGGTGGACGATGATTTTGAGTGGGCCGCGGTAGACGAGAATGCGGCCTGTGGGCTTTGCTACACGTCTGGCACAACGGGCAATCCCAAGGGTGTGCTCTACAGCCACAGAAGCAACGTGCTGCACACGTTTCTCTCGGCGCAGCCGGATACGTTTGGCTTGTCGGCCAGCGACGTGGTGTTACCCATCGTGCCCATGTTCCATGCCAATGCATGGGGCGTGGTGTTCAACGCGCCCCTGGCGGGCGCCAAGATGGTGCTGCCCGGCGCGAAGCTTGACGGCGCGAGCGTGTACGAGCTGCTGGAGAAGGAGAAGGTCACCTGCAGCGCCGCGGTGCCCACCATCTGGATGACGTTGCTGGCGCATATCGAACAGAACAAGCTGAAGCTTTCCACGCTCAAGCGCGTTGTCATTGGCGGCGCGGCCTGCCCACGCAATCTTATCGAAGCGTTCGAGAACACCTATGGCGTGCAGGTCGCCCATTCTTGGGGCATGACCGAGATGAGCCCGCTCGGCACGGTGGGCAAGCTGACGCCCGCCACGGACGCCATGCCCTATGAGGAAAGATACGTCTTCAAGCTCAAGCAGGGCCGGCCGCCTTTCGGCGTCGAGATGAAGATCGTCGGCGACGACGGGCACGAACTGCCGCGGGACGACAAGGCCTTCGGGCGCCTGATGGTGCGCGGGCCTGCCATCGCCAAGGGATATTTCAAGGAGGAGAATGACGCGGTCGACGCGTCTGGCTGGTTCGACACAGGCGACGTGGCGACGCTGGATGCCCACGGCTTCATGCAGATCACAGACCGCTCGAAGGACGTGATCAAGTCGGGCGGCGAATGGATTTCATCGATAGCGATTGAAAATCTGGCGGCGTGTCATCCGGCGGTAGCCGAAGCGGCCGTCATCGGCGTGCCGCATCTGAAATGGAACGAGCGGCCGTTGCTGATTGTGGCGCTGAAGAAAGATGCCAAGACGACGCGCGACGACATGCTGGCATTCCTCACCGGCAAGATCGCCAAATGGTGGATACCGGACGATGTCATATTCGTGAGCGAACTTCCCCACACGGCAACGGGCAAGATCCAGAAGACCGCGCTGCGCGAGCGTTTCCGCGATTTCAAGTTTGCTGCGGCCACCAAAGCAGGTTGATGAATCTCCCCCCACTCGCTCGCGCTCGCAGCGCTCTAGCCGTCGCGCTAGTTCTTATTCTGCCTTTCTCCTTTTCGCCTTCCCACGCCGCGCAAGGCGTGATGAGCCATGAGATTCTTGTCGGCACGCATCTCGATCTCAGCGGTCCGCTTTCGCCCTGGGGACAGGCCACGCACAACGGATTGCGCATGGGGATCGAGGAGGCAAACGCTGCCGGCGGTATGAACGGCTCACGCATCCGCCTGATCGTCGAGGACGACAAATACGATCCGGCAGTTGCGGCCACGGCCATGCGCAAGCTGGTCGGCGAGGACCGCGTGTTCGCCATTCTTAGCCCGCTCGGCACGCCGACCGTCGAGGCGTCCATGGCTGAGGCGCTGAACCACGGCGTCTTGCATCTCTTCCCGCTGATGGCGGACGCGCAGAGCTACTATCCGTTGCACGCGCTCAAGTTCGCAATCACGCCGACCTATGCAAACGACATCGCAGCCGCGCTCGACTACCTCATCACCGCAAAACGCATGAAGAAGGTGGGTGTGCTGCATGAGGCGAACGCGTTCGGCCTTGGCATTTTCGACGGCGCGCAAACGGCACTGGCGCGGCACAAGCTGAAGCCTGTGGCGGTGGTGAATTTTCCTGCCGACGCAAGCAATTTTGGCAAAGAGATCAACAGACTGAAAGCCGCGAAGGTAGAGGTAGTCGTCCTGGGCAGTGTGGTGCAGGATACGCTCGGCATTTTGCGCGCGGCGTACACGCGAGGCTGGCATCCCGTCTTTCTTTGCTCGGCCGCGTGCTATACGCCCGAAACGACGACACTGGGCGGCGCACTGGTTGAAGGCCTGTATGCGATCGCAGACACGCCCATGCCTTATCGGGACGCTGCCGACGGCAAGCTCGCCGCCTGGGCCGCGCGCTACCAAAGCAAGTTCGGCGAGGCGCCCACCACTCAGGCGCTACAGGGATATCTCAACGCCAAACTGTTCGCCGATGCGGTGCGCAAGACCGGCGCCGTGCTGACGCAAGTGAGCTTCGCGCGCACGCTGGAAAGGATCGACGCCTGGACCGACGCCAAAGTCGGCGGCCCGCCTGTCAAGTTCAGCGCGCAAGATCATCTAGGCATGCATGCGGGCTTCCTCGCCCGCGTGCAAAAGGGGCGCTGGACCACGCTGACCGGCGCGCTGGATATGGTGCAGGCCACTGCAACCAGGAAATGATCCTTACCAATTCGGCGAGGTCAGCAAGCCCACGTAAATATCGATCGACTCCCAAAGCTCTTTGAGGCGCAAATTCTCATTCGCGGCATGCTGGTTGTTGTCGTAGTTCACGGTTGAAAGCACGATGATGGGCTTCTGCAGCGCATCGGCGAAAATGGACATCGGCAAGCTGCCGCCCACCATCGGCATTTTGATGACCGGGCCGCCGATGGTTGCTTCGATCGTACCGGCCAAAGTTTTGGCAACAGGCATGCCGAGATCGGCGCGATAGCCCGCATAATCGAGCGCCCAGTCGAGCCGGATCACTTTGCTATGCGCCGCGCGCGTGGCGGCATCGGGTTCGCCATGGATGATGAACCAGCCCTGCGCGCGCACGAAATCTTCCGTGAGCTCGCGAACGCGCTCCGGTTTCTGGCCCGGCGCGAGACGGAAATCGAGCGAGGCGCGCGCCTCGGTGGAAATGATGTTGGCGGCCTTGTCGCCGACGTCACCAACGCGAATGCCACGAATGTTGAGAGCGGGCTGCGTGATGGCAACGGGGAGTTTTTCGCTCGCCTCGGTGCGCCCGAGGGCAAGTTCTTTCTTCAAGCCCGCGTCGACATCGGGCAACGCAGCATAGGCCTCGCGTTCGTCCTTGTTGAGCGGGCCTACGTCGTCATAAAAGCCGGGAATGAGAATATGGCTGTTGTCATCGCGCAGCGAAGCCAGCAGATGCACCAGCATGGCGGCGGGATTGGGGGCCCAGTTGCCGTAACTGCCGTCGTGCAGCGGCCTGAGAGGCCCATAAACCGTGATGTCCACCTGGGCTATGCCGCGCGCACCGAACAAGAGCAGCGGATGATCGGTCTGATGGCGCGGGCCGTCACAGAGCAGGAGAAAATCACCTTTGAGCAGATGGCCGTATTTTTTCAGGATGGCACCAAGGTGGGGTGAGCCCTGCTCTTCCTCGCCTTCGTAAAAGACTTTGATGTTCACCTTTGGCTGTGCGCCGACGCCGCTCAACACGTCAAGCGCGCTCAACATCGCCTGCACGTGGGCTTTGTCATCGCTGGCCGAGCGGGCGTAAATCCGCCATTGCGAATCGATTTGACTTGCGTTCCGCCAATCGACATCGCGTGCTTTGGCGGAGGCCTGACCCGCTTCGCGCACAACCGGCTTGAAGGGATCGCTGCGCCAATCGGGTTGGGCGACCGGCTGGCCATCGTAATGCGCGTAGAAGACGATAGTGTGCGTGGCGCCGGGCACCAACCGTTCGCCGAAAACGTCCTCTGGCGTCTTGGGCGCGGCCGCGAGCAATTGCGTCTTGAAACCGCGGGCGGCCAGCTCTTTCTGGATGTAGAGCGCGTTGCGGTGAATGGCTTCGTAGTCGGTGGCTACGTTGGGAAGCGAGAGAAAAGTGGAATACTGTTCGATGATGTCTTTCTCGTGCTGGGCGCGATAGGTCTTAGCGCGCAAAAGAACATCATCGGCGGCAAATGATGGAAGCGCCACACCGACTACAGAGAAAAAAATAAGAATAAGAAACAGACTATGCTTTACCCGCACCAATTTACGCCTCCACGCGCCATAGCCTTACGGCGTGACAGCCTCCGCTCTAATCTCGCTTCGCCCGGCTTGCCTGTGGCTCGCCGAGCCGAAGAGCGAAGGCTGGTCGGAGAGAGAGGATTCGAACCTCCGGCCCCCACGTCCCGAACGTGGTGCTCTACCAGGCTGAGCTACTCTCCGCCGAAAGAGCGGGCGTTATAGCGGGGCAGTCCGGACCCCGCAACCGATCGCGACGTCAGGACTCTTCAGTTCATGCCGCCTTGATCGCGGGAATTTTTCTGACGTCGACCGAGCGTTCGGCATGCCAGGCGTCATAGGCGGCCTGCATGCGCAACCAAACAGCCGCGCCGTCGCCGAACGCCTTGCCTAGCCGCGCTGCCACGTCCGGCGATACCGCCTTCTTTTCATTCAGCAGGTCATAGAGATGCTGACGCGAGATGCCGAGCGCGCGAGCAAGCTCGCCCCTTCCCATCCTGATGGCAGGCAGAATTTCCTCGCGCAGAAGCTCGCCAGGATGCGTCGGGCAGCGCTTGGGATTGCGCTTGGCGGCATACTCGGTCATCACTGTTCTCCTAGTGGTACTGTTCGAAATCCACGCGATAAGCATCTCCACCTTCGAATTCGAAGGTGATGCACCATGGTCCGTTGACATGAACGCTGTAGCGAACTGGCTTGCCCTGCAAAGGATGAAAATTAAACCCGGGCACGTTCATCTCGGCGGGCACGGCGGCAACGTCGAGACGGTCAAGGCGAAGCAGGATTCGCTTGTGCATCTTATGGCCGATCTTGGCTGTTCTTCCTTGCGCCCAAAGTTCGGCAAGCGCCTTGCTTCGGAACGTCTTGATCATGGCTTATGTAAGCATAATATTTACATAATGTCAACAATTGGCTTACATTGAGAATCCATGATACTCGTCGGCCAATACGATTCACCCTATGTGCGGCGCGTGGCCGTATCCTTGCGCGTGCTTGGCTTCCGTTACGAGCACGACAGGCGCTCGGTGTTCGGCGATTTCAACTCCATGCGCGAGACCAACCCGTTGGCGCGCATTCCCTCTCTTGTGCTGGACAATGGTGAGACGCTAATCGACTCCGCCGCTATTCTCGATTGGCTCGATGAAAAGGTTGGTCCAGACCGCGCGCTGATCCCGGCCAAGGGCGAAGCGCGCAAGCGGGCACTGCGCATCATCGCGCTGGCCACGGGCGCCATCGACAAGATCGGCGCGGCGAACTATGAGCGGCTTATCCGTCCTGAGAAATATCGCTGGCCCGATTGGATCGAGCGCTGCCTCACGCAAGCCAAGGGCGCCCTGGCCGCGCTCGACAGAGAAGAGCTGCCCGATCGGGATATGATCGATCAGGGGCAGATCACCACGGCCTGCATGATTGGTTACCTCAAGCTGTCGGATCCCGCGCTAATGCCCGCGGGGCGGTACCCATCGCTTGACGCATTGTGGCAGCGCATGAGCGCGCGCCCCGAATTTCGTGCAACCGAGGTCACGGATTACGCGGTGCCCAAGGGCAATCTTCAGGCGTAAAAAATTTCGAGACCGTCCCCCCTGGCCCTACGGGCCATCCTCCCCGGCGAAGAGCGAAGCCCGACGGAACGGGGGTGAACGAACGGTTCTACAGGAGTAGACTTTTCCTACGGCACCTATCGCGGGGCAGGCGTTTAGGAGGACCGGATATGGATCACATCAAGAATCCCGTCGAATACACCGGCGCAGCGCTGGCGCGCATGGGCCAGGGCATCGCCACCGCCTACCACAAGCTGCAGCACATCCAGGAAACCATTCATTCGCCAGCGCCCACCGTGCGCCGCATCGGCCTTGCCGATCTGCGCGACGCGGTGCGCAAGGGCGTCGAGGATTTCGGCGACTATCGCACCGATGTGATTTTCGTCTGCCTGTTCTATCCGGTGATGGGCCTAGTGCTGGCGCGGTTCATTTTCGGGATGGACCTACTGCCGCTCTTGTGGCCGCTGGCATCAGGGTTCGCCATTCTTGGACCGTTCGCGGCTGTGGGCCTATATGAGATGAGCCGGCTGCGCGAACAGGGCAAGCGTGCCATCTGGGCCAACGCCTTCGACGTCGTGCATGCGCCAGACTTCAGCGGCATCGTCGTGCTGGGGCTGTTCCTGATCGCGATATTCCTGCTTTGGCTCGCCGCCGCGTGGCTGATCTTCGAGAACACGCTGGGGCCCGAGCTGCCGGCTTCGCTCAACGCGTTCCTGCACGATATTTTTCAGACGCGCGCGGGCTGGATGATGATCGCCGTGGGAACCGGCGTCGGGTTTCTCTTCGCGCTGCTGGCCATGACGGTCAGCATCGTGTCGTTCCCGCTGATGGTCGATCGCGATGTCGGACTCGACACGGCGATCAAGACTTCGGTGCGCGCTGTGTTCGCCAATCCGCTGCCCATGGCGGCCTGGGGGCTGTTCGTGGCTCTGAGCCTTGCGGTGGGCTCGTTGCCGCTGTTTGTGGGGTTGGTGGTGGTACTGCCCATCCTCGGGCATTCGACCTGGCATCTCTACCGCAAGCTGGTGGCGTAGAGTAGCCAAGTTCCCGTTTGAAACGGTGTCGGCCCGTCAGTATGGTCGCGCGCCTTCAGTTGGGGCGTCGCCAAGCGGTAAGGCACCGGATTTTGATTCCGGCATTCGGAGGTTCGAATCCTCCCGCCCCAGCCAGTGCGATTTTCCTGTCGAGCGCAGCGAGTTGGAAGGGCTGCTGAGTTGAGCGAGGCCGACGACATCCGGCCGTTGTTGTTGTAGTTGAAGGCATAGGTGTTGGAGGCGTCGCGCACGTCCTCGGACACCTGGCCGGAAGCCGCGTAGCTGAAGCTCCGCGTGTTGCCGCTGTGGGCCACCGTGCTGAGGCGATTGGCGATTGGCGCTCGAACTGTAGCTGTAGCTATCGGTCACGCCGCCCGCCACGCGCGTGAGGCGGTTGCCCGCGCCGTCATAGGTGAAGCTGAGCGAGCCGTAGGCGCCGCTGGCGGACGAAAGCCGGTTCAGATTGTCGTAGCCGAAGCTCTGGTTGCGCGCGCTTTGATAATTGTCGGTGATCGAGGTGATGTTGCCGGCGTCGTCATAGGCGTAGCTCAGGTCCTGGATTGTCACGCTCGCGGTCGCCGCGTCGATGGTGGTCACCTGCCCGTCGCCGTCGCGGCCGAACGCGGTGACAACGCCGTTGACGAAGCTGAGCCCCGAAAGCGGCCCGAAGGGGCGGTAGGTCACGCTGGAGGCCACGCCATCGGCCGAGCTGCCGGAATCGAGCTGCGTGGTGACGGCGGTCACGCGCCCCAGCGAATTGCGCGTGTAATTGACGATGCGGCCCGAGGGATAGGTGATTTTCGTCACATTGCCCGAGGCGTCGTAGAGATAATCCGCGTCGTAGGTGTTGCCGATGATGATGTGGCGCTCGCGCGTAATCTGACCGAGCGTGTTGTAGGTGTAGGCGATCGAGCCCGGCGTATCGTCGATCCCGGTAAGCCGCCCCACCCCTTTGTTCCCGCCACTCGTCGTATCGTAGCTGTAGGTGACGTTCTCGCCCGAAGAGGCTGGGAACGTCTTGGTCAGCGGGCGCCCGGCCGCGTCGTAAGTGAAATCGGTCTCGATGCTGCGGGCGTCCACCCGCTTGGTCATGTGGCGGGCCGCGTCGTACCAGAAGTCGGTGACGCCCGTGTCCGGGCTGGTCTGGCGGATGACGTCGCCGAAACCGTTGCGGACGTAGGAGGTCGCCAGCGAGCGCGCGTCTGTGACCGAAGTGACTTCGTCCTTGCCGTTATAGGCGAGCGTCGTGTGATACGAGTTCGGATCGGTTTCCTGGGTCAGCCGGTTCAGCGCGTCGAAGGCATGGGCATAGACCTTGCTGCGCGGATCGGTGATCGAGGTGCGGTTGTCGACCTTGTCGTAGGCGTAGGCTGTGGTCTGCGACGAGGCGCCAATGTCCTCCAGCACGCGCCCCAGCTCGTCGAAGGCGCGGCTGTGGGTGGCGACGATGGTGCCGCCCGAGGTCTTGACGTTGGTGGCCGATGCGCCTTGATTATGAGACGCCTCTTCGGAAAACATTTCTAGATCAATTTGCGTTAAGAACGTGGCGTACCGATCTTGAACACGCCTTGTGCACTAACTGGTTGCGCGAAGCCTTTGGTTCGCTCGCGCCAACAATTCCTGCTCATCGAAGCCGAGCGCTTTCAGGCGGCCGGTGCGCGCGAACAGTGCGAGGCCGGCGAGAGCGGCCGCCATCAGAACCACATCGGCTTGTTCGTCGCGCGTGCGTGGCTGCACGCGCGTGAGCGCGGTGAGTGCTGCGATCAGCTTGCCGTTGAAGTGACGTTCGGCTTCGCGCGGAACCTTGTCCGCTTCCAAAGTTTGCGCGGCTGCGGCCAGAGCCGCGCTGCCGCGCATCAGCGATAGCGCCGCGTTCGCTGCCGCGGCGCCATCCGGCGCCTCGCGCATGGTGCGTGCGAGATTGCCCAGCTCATCGGCCGCCAATGCCAAAACGAGCTCGGCGCGATTGCGGAAATAGGCATAGACGGTGGCCGGCGCGTAGCCAGCTTCGGCCGCGGTCGCGCGCAACGACAGTTCGGCCGGACCGCGGACTTCGGCCACGCGGCGCGCAGCGGCCAGGATGCTGCCGCGATTGGCCGCGCGCTGGCGGCTGCGCCGTTCGCTACGCCTGGTGGACGCTTCACTCACGCGCCGATGATAAGCGATTCGTGCGATGAACATTCCCTCCCTTGAAAAAGGGAGTGACGGACGCGCGAAGCGAGACGCATTCGCGGAGGGATCAGGTTCCGACCCGCCCGACCCGCTTCGCGGATCGACTTCTCCCTTTCAGGAAGACGAGAAAATCGGGCTACTGAGTCTTCGGGTGCAGTTCGTAATAGGTGTGAGATGCGCCGTTGAACTCGGCGCCGACGCGCTCTTTTTCACGCTGGTTCGCGTCCCCCGAATTCCTGAGATCGATCTCGATCTGTTTGTCGAACTCTTTGCCCTTGCGTGCAGCTTTCTCGCGCTCTGTCTTGATCTCGAGGAGCAGGCATTCCTGGTACTGGTCCGACTGTTTGATGAAGTCGATGACCTGGGCCTTGGAGCTGTCGAGCTGCGCTTTAGTGGCCGTTCGCCCGTCGGGCACAGTCGGCGCGTAGGGCTGCACGCAGCGGCTTGGATATGCAGATGCGGGCGCCGCGAGCAGTGCAAACGCCGCGGAAAGCAACAGCACACGCAACATGAATGAACTCCCTGCCTGACACCCTGTCCCGCGACGATGAAAGCACAGTCCTCACGCGGCTCAAAGCAGTACGTATCCTCCCCAGTAGTTACGGGGGAGGTGCTGAGCGAGCACTTGTGAGCGAAGCGGAGAGGGCACCCGCCGTGCCGCCCCCCTCGCCCGCCTTCGGCGGGCACTCCCCCCGTAACAACGGAGGGAGGAACGTCTTGCGGCGAAATCTCACCCCACGGAATGGATGATGGAGACCGCAGGTCCATCCGCCCAGGCATCGGACAGTGGCACGCCACGTTTTTCGATCATCAGGAGCGCGTGAGCATAGCCTTGCGCGATGGCGCGCTCATAAGACGACCAATCGCGCATGCCCACGCCCTCGAGCGGCGGTTCGAACAGGAAGTCCGCCTGCTCGCGCACGGTGCGGCGCTGGCTCTCGCTGCCCACTGTGCCCGCACGCATCAAAATGGAGACGATCGAAGGCGAGCCGCGCATGCGCTGGGCGATAAGCTGCCAGACCGAGCGTTCGCCATAGCGTTCATCGTAGGCACGAAGATCGATAGCGCCCGCGACATCTACCCCGATGATGGGACCGCGCGCTTCGGCCGCCATCACATCCACGGGCAGATTGTTCATCACGCCACCATCAACGAGGAGATGCCCGTCCATCGTCACGGGCGGCAGCAGGCCGGGTAGCGCCACGCTCGCGCGCAGCGCACGCCATAACAGGCCGTTGCGGTGCACATAATCGCGTCCCGAGGTGAGATCGGACGAAACACAGAAATACGGCTTGGCCAAATCTTCGATGCGCATGTCGCCGAAATTCGCCTTAAGCAGCGCGCTGACCTTTTTCCCTTTGAACAGCGCGATCAGCGGCAGGGTGAAATCGGACAAGGGATTGGTGTCGACGAAGACCTTTTTCATCCGTTGCGTGATCTCGTCGAGGCCCCATTCGATGGCCAGGCCTGCTGCGACAATGCCGCCCATGCTGGTGCCGCCAACATAATCGAACGGCACGTTGGCCTCCTGAAGCGCGCGCAATACGCCGATATGGGCGAAGCCGCGCGCGCCCCCTCCCGCGAGCACGAGGCAGATCGCGCGCCCCGCGATGAAGCGCGCGAGGCGCCTGAGATCGCCAGGCTCGCCCTCGCGCACATGATAATGGGCGCCGTAGAGTTCGCTTCTGAGCTCGATCGCCTCTGGCAGATTGTGACGCGCGCCCTGCTTATGCAGCAGCAGCAGTTCTGGCGACGCCATGATGCCGCGCTTGAGAAAGCGAGGCTCGAAAGGATGCACCGGCAGCGCCTTGTCCGCGCGCGCCACCAGCAGCACGCGATCGGCCTGGCGCAGACAGAATTGCGTCCAGGCGCTGCCCGCCGTGTCCCCCTGATAGAAGACGGCGTCGTGTTGCGCCTCGAGGCGGTTGAACCAGTCGGTGGGGTGAGCGGCCACCGAGACGTTGAGAAGCGCTGCCTTGGCGCCCATGCCCTTTATGGCTTCGACAAGCTGAGGCGCGATGGCAGCGCCCGCCAAACCTTCCTGCAACGGAATCAGCGCGAACGTTTTTGGCCGCGCCGGCTGCGGCGACGTACGCGTGGTCTGGCGCAGGCGCCGCACCACCAGCTTAAGCAGATTGAACATCACACGCGGATGGTGCGTGAGAAGCTGATCGAACACGCGCGGCCCCACGCGCAGCAACTCCGTGTCGCGCATGGCGACGAGCGCGGCGGAATGCTCCTCGCCCGTCAGCGCCGACATCTCGCCTACGGTCTCGCCCGCGCCCGCCAGCGCCACCAAACGCGGCGGGCCATTGGCATCCTCGACATAGACGCCGAGTGTGCCGGTGACGACCAGAAAGACCGAGTTGTTGTTCTCGCCCTCCCGCGGTAGTTGCGCGCCCCCTGGCAAACTGAACCAATCGGCCTCGGTCAGTAGGCTCTTGAGCGCCGCATCACTAATGTCGTCGAGAACCGCGAATTTGCGCAGACGCTCGTAGAGCTCGTACGGATAGGGCGTCTCCCGCCTAACCGCAGCTGACCCTCCGCCCTGGCCGCGCGCTTTCACGGCGGTAACTTTATCAAGCACTGTGGCCCCCGTCCGCCTGACATTCGGTGACGAAATGGAACGAAAGCCGTATGCTGCTCCTAGAGGGGTTGCTCATGCGTTTCGTTCCGCTGTTTGCCTTGGCCTCGATCCTTGCCGCCTGCGCTAATGAACCCGGCGAAGTTGGCGGTTTTTCGTCGCACTACTTCAAGAACCCCCCACCTGACAGGACTGTGATCGCTCCAGAGACGAGGCAGCTCGCGACGGCCGAGGCGCCCGAGGCGCCGCCCGAGCGGTCAGGCTGGTCCTCGCACTATTTCAAACACCAAGAACGCCCACGGCAGCAAGACGCGGCGCCGGCGGCCACGGAACCGGCGGAAGCGCCGAAGCCCGCGCCGGTACGTCAGCCAGCGAGCCCCCCCCCAGAACCGCCAAAACAGGTGGCCGCGGTCGAGCCCGCGCCGGTTGAGGCCGATACCAGCGAAGCGCCAGCGCGGCAAACCGGGTTGACCGGGTTCTCGTCGCGCTACTTCAAGAAGCCCCTAACGCGCGAGGAACTGTCCGTAAAACTCGAGGCGCGCGTGTTCATGCTGGTGGCGCAGGAACGCCGCCGCATCGATCCTAGCGCCAAGCCGCTCGCGCTCGACAGCGAGCTGAGCGATATCGCCCGCAGGCACAGCGAGGACATGGCAAGCAAAGACTATGTCGGCCATGCCAGCGACGACGGGCAGACGACCGCAACCATGATCATGGATCAGGACGCCAAATTCCGCGGCGTGCTGGGCGAGAATATCGCGAGCCAGAATTACAACAGCGACGACCGCATGGATCTCGACGATTTCGCCCAGCGCCTGGTCGATAGCTGGCTGAACAGCACGGATCACAAGGCAAACCTTGCCTATGCGCCGTATGAGAGAAGTGGTGTCGGCGTTGGCATCAACAGCCACGCCATCTACGTAACGCAACTCTTCGCCAGCGATCTCGGTCTGCCCGAACCAGACCTCACGCCGCCGCCCAGCGCGGCGCCGAAAAGACCGGGACAGCCGTAGAAAAGCGAAGCATTCACACACCAATTGTCATTCCCGGCCGAGCATTGCGAAGCAATGCGAGGGGACCCGCCTCCGCTAAAGCTTCGGCGGGCGAGAGTGCGCACTCATGTCCGCCGTAGCCTTGGCGAAGGCTGAAGGGAACCCAGGTGGGCAGAATTGATCTGAGCTGTCCACCTGGGTCCCCTTCCCTCGCGCCGCTGCGCGTCGCTCGCCGGGGATGACAATTCTGAGCAAGCGTGAGCTATGATGGCGTTCATGCCACAGTCGGACCAGCGCATTACGACTTACGCCGCGTTCTGGCCCTTCTATCTCGGCGAGCACGCGAAGCCGCAAACGCGGCGCTGGCACTTCTTCGGCACGTGCCTGTCGACGCTCCTCATCGTTGTGGCCGGCGTCACGCTCAATGCCTGGTGGCTGCTGGCGGCGCTGATCGCGGGGTACGGTCCCGCCTGGATCGGTCATTTCTTTGTGGAAAAGAATCAGCCTGCGACCTTCAAATACCCGCTGTGGTCGCTCGTTTCCGACTATCGCATGACCTGGGCATGGCTCACCGGGCGACTCGAAATCGAGTTGAAAAAGGCCGGAGTCCAAGCCCACATCATGACTCGGCGCTAACGCCAGATTAACTCTGAAGCGCGACCCTTCCCTTCGGCACGCCAGGTGGCGCACCGCCCGGATTTCCGGTAATTGGGGCATTCGGGTTTCTTTACACAATATAAGGGGCTAGCTACCTTGCCTTGGGGGTATCGCGTCACGGCCGGCGATATGAAGCAGACTTTGCCCTGGAGTGTCACGGGCATACCGCCCGAGGCGCGTGAGGCGGCTCGCGCCGCCGCCAGCCGCGAAGGTCTCACGGTTGGCGACTGGCTGACCAAGAAAATCCTGGGCGAAGGGGCCGTCAGCGAGCAGGCCTCACCCGAAGCGCGGTCTGACTGGCCACCCCCATCCTCGCCGCGGCGTCTTGCCCGCGACGAGGAGACGCGCCGGGATGGTGACGAGCTGGTCTCACGCATCGCCCGCGCCGAAGCCGAGACGGATTCCGCCTTCCACCGCATCGACGAGACGCTGCGGGGCATGGCCCGCCGCCTCGAAGCAACCGAGCGCTCGCAGAATGAGGCAAGCCGCGCCATGGGCGCGGCTGCCGCCGATATCAACGCGGCGGCGCGCGATCAGGCGAGCGCGTTCGGCACACTGGCCGAACGCATCGAGCGCGTCGAGCGTCACGCCGACAGTAGCTCGCTGCGCGACGCCGTGCGTGGGCTGCATCAGGGCCTGTCGCGCCTGGCCGACCAGATCGCGCGCACCGCCAATGAATCCTCGACACAAGTGTCGTCGCTAGCCGCCAACGTGGAAGCGTTGGCCGGAAAGCTGACATCAACGCGTGATGAATCCAGCAAAGCGACGCAAGCACTCGAAATGCGCATGGCGCAACTGGCCGAGCGCGTGCACGCGGCCGAAGAGTCGAGCGAGAACGCAATGAAGGCATTGCGTACGGCGCTGGGCCTGTTTGAATCGCGTTTGGCCGCCGCCGAACCCAAGGCCGAGGAAGCCGCGCGCCACGCGAGCGCGATCCAGAACCTGGAACACAGCGTGGGTGAGATCGCACAGCGTGCCACGAGCGCAGAAACGCGCGCGACCGCCGCCGAAGAGAAAATGCACGATGAATTGGGCCGCCACCTGTCGGCGATCGAGCGCAGCCTCGACACCATCGTGCAGCGTCTGGAAACGGGCGAGAAAGAAAACCGCGAGGCGCTGGGCGAGCTGCGCACAAACCTGAACGAAACAGCTAGGCGGCTCAACGCCCTAGCGAAGCCCACGGCTGCCGCCAACGAGGTGGTCGAGCCCGCGCCCCAGCTGCCCGCGCCAGTTCTCGATCTGCCGCCGTTCTCGGAATTGTCGCCTCCGCAAGCCGCGGCCTTCGCCCCGCCGCCGATGCAGGACATGGCACCATCGCCGCCGCAGGCGGAAGAAATTCCCATGGCGCCGCCGCCCTTCGAGCCTGCCGCCGTGTTCGCGGCCGAGCCTCCGCGCCCGCAAGGCGTGCCGCAGGATTATCTTGCCGCTGCCCGCCGCGCGGCCGCCGCTGCCGTGGAAGCCGAACCGCAGGTCGCGCCAGGCGGCGGCCTGGGCAGCTTCCGCGTAGGCGATCCAGAGCGCCGGTCGGGCCTCGCGCGCACGGCGCTGATCGGCGCGATCGTTCTTCTGCTCGTGGTGGCAGCGCTCGCTGGCATCCTATTCACCAACGGCGTCGGACGGGGCCCGAGCGAAGCCATCAATCAGCAAACCGATCAGGTCGGCCAGATTTTCAGCCAGCAGAACAGGCAAGCCGCCGAGCCCGCGCCGGCACCCGTGACGTCCGATGACACGGGCTACGGCGATGGCGCGCTGCCGGCGCGCCCGCTACCTCGCGACGAAGGCCCGCAGAACATGACGCCGTCGCCATCATGGCCCGACGAGACGGCAAGCGAGCCCGATACCACCATGGCGCCCGCTCCCCCGCCCGCGCCGGCAAACACGGCCACCGACCTGCCCGCCCGCCCGGCGCAGGCACTGACGCCCCAGACCAATGCGGCATCCGGGCCGCCGAACAAGATGGCCGCGCTATCGCCCTCCGAGCCTGCGCCGGCTTCGTCTTTGGCCAGCATGCAGGCAAAAGCAAAGGCCGGCAGCGCCGCTGCCGAACTGGTGCTTGGCCTCAAGTATCTGGAAGGCGATGGCGTGGCGACTAACGACGCGGAAGCCATGCGCTGGATCACCAAGGCTGCGCAACAGGGCCAGCCAGTCGCGCAATACCGGCTCGGCACGATGTACGAGCGCGGGCGCGGCACAGCGGTCAACACGAAGCAGGCGCATGACTGGTACGCCAAGTCAGCGCAACAGGGGAATCGCAAGGCGATGCACAATCTCGCCGTGTCGTATGCGCAGGGTGCTGGCACAGACAAGAATTTCTCCGAGGCGGCGCGCTGGTTCACCTCGGCATCGCAATTGGGCCTGGTCGATTCGCAATTCAACCTAGCGGTGCTTTATGAGCGCGGGCTGGGCGTGCCGCCGTCGTTGCGCGACGCTTACCGCTGGTATGCCATCGCGGCCGCAAATGGCGACACGGAGTCCAAGTCGCGGTTGGAAGCCCTAGCCACGCAGATCTCGCCCGCGGACAAGGCCGCCGTCGAAAAAACCGCCGACGGTTTCAAGCCGCAGCCCATGAACCGCGACGCCAACGAAACGCCCTCGCTGTCGCAGGCGATGCAGTAGGCGGCCCATCTTAAAAAGGCCCAGTCCAAAGGACTGCCATTCCCGGCCGAGCATTGCGAAGCAATGCGAGGGGAAGGGAACCCAGGTGGAGAGTGAATCCCCGATCTATCCACCTGGGTCCCCTTCCCTCGCGCGAACGGGAGTTCGCGCTCGCCGGGGATGACAGGTGGAGGGTGAGGCGTATAGTCCGAATTCCAGATTCTGATTTCCGAATCGCGACATCCACCATATGGAAATCTACCTTCCCATCGCCGAGATGTCAGTCAACTGGCTGATAATCCTCGGCTTGGGCCTAGCGGTGGGATTCCTCTCGGGCATGTTCGGCGTGGGCGGTGGGTTCCTGATGACACCGCTGCTCATCTTTTACGGCATCCCGCCGGGTATCGCGGTGGCGACGCAGTCGAGCCATATCGGCGCCTCCTCGCTTTCGGGCGCGCTTGCACAATGGCGGCGCAAGGCCGTCGACTTCAAGATGGGGAGCGTACTTCTCGTTGGCGGCGTCACGGGCGCGGCGCTCGGCGTGTTCATCTTCGGCCTGCTGCAGCGCATCGGCCAGGTCGAGCTGGTCATCGCCATCAGCTACGTGCTGCTGCTGGGCTCCATCGGCGGGTTGATGCTGAACGAGAGCGTTCGCACGATTCGCGCCGCGCGCCGCGGAGAGCTGGTCTCATTGCGCAGCCGCCTTGGCCAGCACCATTGGGTACATGGCCTGCCGCTCAAGATGCGGTTCCGCCGCTCGCGGCTTTACATCAGCATTATACCACCGGCTGTGCTGGGCCTCATCGTTGGCATCCTTACGGCCATTATGGGCGTAGGCGGCGGCTTTCTGCTGATCCCCGCCATGATCTATCTGCTGCGCATGCCCACCAATGTCGTGGTCGGCACATCGCAGTTCCAGATCCTGTTCGTGGCCGCCACGGCGACGCTGCTTCATGCCGCCGACAACCAAAGTGTCGACATCATTCTTGCCTTTCTGCTGATCGTCGGGGGCGTCATCGGCGTACAGTTCGGCACACGCGTGGCCACCAGGCTGAAGGGTGAAGAGCTGCGTGCGTTGCTAGCGCTGCTGGTGACGGGTGTGGCGCTGAGACTCCTGGTCGGCCTCGTGCTCACGCCTGGCGATGTCTATTCCGTCGTGATGAGCACGCCATGAGGAAAGCACTGCTCATCGGCGGCCTGATGACCTGCTTCATGGCGCAGGCGGACGCGCAGGAGCTCGTCTCCGGCCTTTCCACAGATGTCATCGAGATCAATTCCAGTTTCACCGGCACCGAGATTGTGCTGTTTGGCGCGGTGGAAACGTCCGACAGTTTCGCGGCTCAACCTGGCGACGATATCGTCGTCGTAATCCGCGGGCCCGCAGTCAACCTGACCGTCCGGCGCAAGGAGCGCGTGGCCGGCATCTGGCTCAATGCCGAGCAGGTTACGTTCGAAGGTATGCCCGGCTACTACTTCCTGGCCAGTACCAAATCGCTAGCGGATATCGCGCAGCCCGAGGTGCTGCGCCGCTTCGGGCTGGGCGCTTCGAACCTCGAGGCCCTTACGGACGTTGGCGTAAAACCAGAAGAGGCCGACATCTTTCGCCAGGCGGCAATCCGCAACGAGAAGAAAGAGGGGCTGTACTGGGAAAGCCCCACCGGCATCGAGTTCCTTAGCCACTCGCTGTTCCGCGCGCGCATTCCGGTGCCGGCTGGCGTGCCGCCAGGGCAGTACAAGGCCGAGGTCTATCTCTTCCGCAACGGCAGCATCGTCAGCGCGCAGTCGACGCCGCTGTTCATCGATAAGACCGGCATCGAGCGCCGCCTGTTCGAATTTGCGCACAAACAGTCGGTCCTCTATGGCCTCGTCACCATCCTGATGGCGATGGTCTTGGGCTGGATTTCCTATCTCGGCTTCCGCCAGCGCGGGGCGTGAAGCAATCCTCCCAGATTGCCATTCCCGGCCGAGCATTGCGAAGCAATGCGAGGGGAAGGGAACCCAGGTGGGCAGAATTGATCTGAGCTATCCACCTGGGTCCCCTTCCCTCGCGCGAACTTCGTTCGCGCTCGCCGGGGATGACAAGTTTAGTTGAACGCCTGAATGCCTGTCTGAGCGCGGCCCAAGATCAGCGCGTGAATGTCGTGCGTGCCTTCATACGTGTTCACACCTTCGAGATTCAGCACGTGGCGGATGACGTGATATTCGTCGGCGACGCCATTGGCGCCGTGCATGTCGCGCGCTGCGCGAGCGATTTCGAGCGCCTTGCCGCAATTGTTACGCTTCATCAGCGAGATCATTTCGGGCGCGGCCTGGCCTTCGTCGATCAGGCGGCCGAGGCGCAGACAGCCCTGCAGGCCGAGAGTGATTTCGGTCTGCATGTCGGCGAGCTTCTTCTGAATGAGCTGATTGGCGGCCAGCGGCCGGCCAAATTGCTTGCGGTCGAGCGTGTATTGGCGCGCCGCATGCCAGCAGAACTCGGCCGCGCCCATCACGCCCCAGGCGATGCCGTAGCGCGCTTTGTTGAGGCAGCCGAACGGGCCGGCCAGCCCCTTCACATTGGGTAGCAGCGCGGTTTCGGGGACGAGACAGTCTTCCAGCACGATCTCGCCCGTTGGCGAGGCGCGCAACGAAAACTTGCCTTCGATCTTGGGCGTGGAAAAACCCTTGGCTCCGCGCTCGACAATGAAGCCGCGGATGGCGTCCTTCTCGTCGGCGAGCTTGGCCCACACCACGGCCACATCGGCGATGGGGCTGTTGGTGATCCATGATTTCGCGCCAGAGAGGCGGAAACCGCTGCCGTCTTTCACCGCACGTGTCTTCATCGAGCCGGGATCGGAACCGAAATCGGGCTCGGTCAGGCCGAAACAGCCGACGAGTTCGCCCGTGGCCAGCTTGGGCAGATACTTCTTGCGCTGGTCCTCGGTGCCATAGGTGAAGATCGGATGCATGACGAGCGAGCTCTGCACGCTCATGGCCGAGCGGTAACCGGAATCCACGCGCTCCACCTCGCGCGCCACCAGCCCGTAACAGACGTGATTCAGGTCGGCGCAGCCATAATTCTCGGGCAGTGTTGAACCGAGAAAGCCGACCTCGCCCATCTCGCGCATGATGGCGCGATCGAATTTTTCGTGGCGAAAACCCTCGCGCACGCGGGGCATCAGCTTTTGCTCGCAGAATTTCCGCGCGCCGTCGCGCACGATGCGCTCGTCCTCCTTGAGCTCACGGTCGAGCAAGAGCGGATCGGCCCAGTCGAAGGCGGTGGTGTCTTTGGCGGGAAGCGTCATCAGGAATCCTCTTATTTCTATCCTACCACGTCATGGCCGCCCTTGAGGCGGCTATCCATCGCGCCTGCGTCTGCGGGCGCAAGAGAATCATTGGCGCGCGGACGCTCGCCAGATGGATGGCCGGGTCAAGCCCGGCCATGACGACTTACCGGAGGAAATCCGTCGCTGCCCGCTTGAAGAGGGGATCGCCCGCGGTGCGGTGGTGGTCGCGCCCGGGCACGATCTCGAGCCGGGAATTAGGAAACAGCCGGGCCAGTCGTTCGGGCGGGCCGCTCATCTCGTCGTTTTCGCCGTTTACGAAAAGCACGGGCGTCGCGATGGCCCTGAGCTCCTCCATGGTGAAGGTGATGCGCGGGCGCTGGATGCAGGCGGCCATGGCGGGAAGATCGTCGCCCGCGCGTTCGGCAAAGCGGCGGAATTCCTGCGCCAGCGGATCGGCGATTCCTTCTACATCCTTGGTCAGCATGGCGTCGGCGATTTTCTTTGCGCGCTTGTCCCAGAAACCGAAATAGGTGCCGCCGATCCCGCCACACACGGCGCGGGCCACACGCTCCGGGCGATCGTGCATCATGCGAATGAGCAGATAGCCGCCCATCGAATAACCCACCACGTCGCATTGGGGAATCCTCAGCGCGTCCAGCACAGCGATTGCATCACCTACCATGATGCTTTCGTCGTAGGATGCGATGTCGTGCGGCTTGCTGGACTCGCCATGACCACGATTGTCCAAAGCGATGACACGATGGCCCGCGTGGCGAAGATGCTCGTACCAGCCGGGCTTGCGCCAATTGATGTCACGGTTGGAGGCGAAACCGTGGATGAGCAGGACTGGCCGCCCCTCGCCCACGCTGTCATAGGCAATGCGCACGCCGTCCGGTGCTGTGACGAATTCGGTCATGACCGGAAGACGAGATGCTTGGAGCCGAAAAAATTGAATACCAGCCCTGTAAGAGAGCCAAAGGCCAGCGCCACGAACGGATTGGAGAACGGCGTGTCGGCGAAGGCCACCAGCGCGGCATAGGTGCCATAATTGATCAGACCTCCCACGCCGTTCACAGCGACGAAGCGCGCCCATTCCCTTGCCTGGCCATCCGCTGCCGCGGTTTGCGCGAAGGTAAAGCGGCGATTCATCGCCCAAGTGAAGGTGGCGGCGCAGAGAAACGAAATTAGTCGCGCCAGATATTTGCCGAGACCCAGAACCTGGAGGCCAAGCGCAAGCACAGCGGCATCGACAAGGAACCCCGCAGCGCCGACGAGAGCAAAACGGAAGAATTGGGACCTAACAACACTCGTCATGGCCGGCCGCCGAGCCGGCCATCCATCAGGCGAGCTTGCGAGCCAATGACTCTCTTGCGCCCGCCGACGCAGGTGCAATGGATGGCCGCCCCGGCGTGCTGCGCACGCCAATCAGTGAATGTGCGGCGGAGCCGCGCGGGCGCGACCATGACGAAGTGGTGGTTCACGGCAGCTTCAGGCCGTGCGGCCCGGGAATGGCGAGATAAGCCAGCCGCTTCAGCTCCCAACGCCCGCGGCTCACGGTGTCCAGGATCAGCCCGCTGGCTAGCGAGAGAAACGCGAGCAGCATCAGACCGGTGGCAAGAATGGCGGTGGGGAGCCGCGGCACCAGCCCCGTACGCAGGAATTCCAGCGCGACCGGAATTCCCAGGATGGCGGAAATCACGGCGAAGATCAGGAAGATCACCGTGAAAAACAGCAGCGGCCGTTCCTCGCGCAAGAGCCCGCCCAGCGTCGCCAGGATGCGGAAGCCGTCGCGGAAAGTGTTGAGCTTGCTGACCGAGCCCGCGGGGCGTTCGCTGTATTCCGTATCCATCTCGGCGCGCGGCATCAGCAGGCGGATTGCGTGCACGGTGAATTCCGTTTCGGCGCCGAAGCCTTCAGCCGTAAACGGAAATGATTTCACGAAGCGGCGCGAGAACACCCGGTAACCGCTAAAGATATCGCCGGCATCGGCAGCAAAGATAAAGGAGGCCAGCGCACGGAACATACGGTTGCCCATGACGTGCCCGCGCCTGTACGCGCTCTTGGCCGAATGCACGCGGCGGCCTACGACCATATCGAGGCCGTCCGCCACCAGCTTGGCTACGAGCCTGGGCGCGGCCGCGGCTTCGTAGGTGTCGTCCCCGTCCACCAGCACATAGATATCGGCCTCGATGTCCGCGAACATGCGCCGTACGACATTGCCCTTGCCCTTGCGCGGCTCGCTCCGCACCACAGCGCCCGCTTCTCGCGCACGCGCGATGGTGTGATCCTTTGAGGCGTTGTCGTAGACATAGATCTTGGCCGCGGGCAGCGCGCGGCGGAAATCGGCGACCACTTTGGCGATCGCCGCTTGCTCGTTGTAGCAGGGCACGAGAACGGCGATGCGTGCGTCAGTCATGCGGGGCCAACCGGCTGAGCGGGCAGAAGCGATACGGCCCGCCGAGATTCGTTCTCACATTTCCACATTCCGCAGGCACGATGGCAAGGCCGTAAGCGGCGACGGCTCCCTCCGCCCGCGCCGCTTCGTACCGCGAATAGAGAAGAAAAAGATCGCCACGATGGGTGGCCACGCGCGCTTTCATCGCGTCCGTGAGCGCCGAGCCGTCTTGCGGCCCCGCGAGATAACCATCGATTCGGAGCACGGGGATTTCTGGCGGCAGCGAGGGCACGATGAACCCCATGGGTTCGTACCCGGTCATCAGGATCATGGTGCGCGCGGGATGGGCGATTGCGGGGTATTGGACCTGGACATAGGGGTCAGCCACGCCCCCGCGTACGATCGTATTGTAGCGCGCGAAGACAGCCGTGGCGGCCAGCACCATGGCGACGGCGGCGAGCCGCGCGCGCGACGAGGCGGGGATCAAACCGAGCGCCGCCACGATCAACAGTGGCGCCAGCATTTCCAGCGCGACGATGTAGCGATAGATGGCGAATATGGCGAGCCAGGCGGCATATGCGCCGCCCGCGAAGGTGAAGAGAATGCGGGCGGCAGACGGATCGATGATCGGATCGCGCGCGCGCTCGCGAAATGCCCAGAAAAGCGCCGCCGCCGGCATGGCGATATAGGCTGCGAGCACGCGCAAGTTCTGAAACGGCGTGTCGTCTGCGACGCGGTAATTGAAGCTGAAGCGGAAGGGGAACGTCAGCGCATCCCATGCGTCGGTCGGCAGGAAGCGCGTATCGCGATAGGACGCCTCGAGGGCCAACGGCGAAGCGAACACATCGTTGAAATAGGGGAAGACGGGATTGCCCGTGCCGTGCCAAAGAATTGCGTACCAATACCCGCCCGTGAGTGCGACACCGAGCAGGCCGCCGAATGCGGCGACCGCGAGGCGAATGATTTTCTCTTTCCCGTTGCCCGGGATGGCGAGCAACGCAGCCCCGAACCCGACCGCGAACGGCATCTCGACCAGCTTGAAACCGGCAGCAGCGCCCACAAGGGCCGCGCCAAGCATTATGGCGGCGAGAGAGGGCCGCTCGCGTGTAACGATCACAACGGCAAGGCCCGAAAGAACCAAAACGCTCAAAACCGTATCGTAGCTCGTCACGCCTGCGAGCGAGAGCGCGGTGCTGCCGGTGATGCAGATCACGGCCAGCAGCGCACCGCCGAATTGCGGATCGCGCGTCAACGACGAACGCGCGATCAGATAGAGCGGAACGATGTTCGCGCCCTGAATCGCTCCCAGGCAGAACAGCGCAAGCGCTGATGACCCGCCCCCGAGCCAATAAAACGGAACATCGAGCAGCGGATTGTAATACGTGGCGTGATGGGCCACGGCCACATCGAAACCCATGCGGCCATTCAGAAACGCGTAGGCGTCGTACCAGTGATAGTTGCGGAAGTCCCAGCCCGTATCCTTGCCAAGCGCTACCGCGAGCGCGCCCCACGCCCCGATAACCGCCAAAAAGAACAGCCATTCCCGAGTAGAGAGATTCCTCCCCCTGAAAGGGGGAGGACGAGCCGCATTTGCGGCTCGGGTGGGGGTCGCTTCGCGTGGCAAATGTGATCCCTCCCCGGATCGCGTTCCGCGATCCGACCCTCCCTTTTCAAGGGAGGGAATGCAACGCAGGCGGACACGCAAAGCCCTTCAAGTTGCCACGCAAAACTGCGAATCTGTTCGAGTCATGACGGCCGAGACCTACGACAAATTCTCCTATTCATCGCCGGGAGACGCGCGCCTCAAACGCCTGCTCATCCGTTTCATCGAGCGCACCAGCGGCCAGCCGTATCTGAAATGGCTGTACGAAGACAACCGGAAGAACCCGACGCCGGGCGAAAGTTTCTGGGAAGCCGCTGTGCGCAGGCTCGAGCTGAACATTGTCTGCAATGAGGACGCGCTGGCTCAATGGCCGCAAACGGGGCCACTTGTTATCGTGGCAAACCATCCCTTTGGCGTGCTGGATGGCGTGGTAATCAGCTGCCTGACCGCGAAGGTGCGGCCAGATTTCCGCATTCTCACCAATAACGTGCTCAATCGCGCCGACGAGATCCGCGAACACTTGCTGCCTATCGATTTCGACGACACCAAAGAAGCGCTCGAGACCAACCTGAAATCGCGGGCAGCCGCCAAAGCGCATCTGATGGCGCGCGGTTGCCTGATCATCTTTCCCGCGGGCGGGGTCTCAACCGCGCCAAAACCATGGAGCGCCGAGGCCATCGATCCGGAATGGAAAAGCTTCGCCGCCAAGTTGATCGCTCAGGGCAAAGCCCCTGTGGCGCCGGTCTATTTCGCAGGCCAGAACAGCCGACTGTTCCAGCTTGCAAGTCATGTCAGTCTAACGCTGCGGCTGGCGCTACTATTCAAGGAGGTGCATGACCGCATCGGCACGGAAGTGTACATGCGCATCGGCGACCTGATCCCGTATGAACGCGTCGCGCACCTCGACCGCAATGCGCTGATGGAACATCTGCGCAAGGCGACCTATGACCTGGCCGCGGGCCTGCCTAAGCGCTCGCGCGCCCGCGTCAAGCGCCCGAAGCGCTCGCCCAAGCTTCGCCACGCCACATGACGGATCGCCCGCGCGTCGGATTGTTCGTTACCTGCCTCGTGGATTTCTTCCGCCCGCAGGTGGGATTTGCCGCGGCCAAATTGCTGGAGCAGGCGGGCTGCAAAGTCGAAGTGCCATTGCAATCCTGCTGCGGCCAGCCCGCCTACAATTCCGGCGATACAAAGGACGCGGCCGCGATTGCGCGGCAGATGATCGCGGCATTCGAGGGTTTCGATTTCGTCGTGGCGCCGTCGGCATCGTGCGCGGGCCAACTCCGCAACCACTATCCGCGACTGTTTGAAGGCGACGGCGCATGGGAAGAACGCGCCAAGGCGCTGGCGGCCAGAACTTATGAGTTGATTTCGTTTCTGGTGGAAGTCCGAGGGATGAAAAGCGTCGAGGCCGCGTGCAACGCGAGCGCCGCCTATCACGATTCCTGTTCGGCCTTGCGCCAGATGGGCGTGAACGCGCAGCCGCGCGCGTTGCTGGCATGCGTACGCGGACTGAACGTGCGCGAGTTGTCACACCGCGAAGTGTGCTGCGGCTTCGGCGGATTGTTCTCGGTGAAGTATCCCGAGGTTTCTGTGCGCCTCGCCGATGACAAACTGGCGGATGCGAAAGCCACAGGTGCAGAGATGATCGTGGGCGGCGATCTCGGCTGTCTTTTGCATCTGGCGGGGCGGCTTGCGCGTCAGGGCAGCCCGATGCGCGTCAAGCATGCGGCGGAAATCCTGGCCGGCATGGATGGCCCCGCGATTGGGGAAACCGAGCAGAAAGACTTGCACGAATGAACCCACACGATTTCACCTCCCCCTTGTGGGGAGGTCGATCCGTTAAGCGCAGCGAAACGGATCGGGTGGGGGGCTGTCGCTTCCCCCCACCCGGCTCGCTTCGCTCGCCGACCTCCCCACAAGGGGGAGGTAAAATTGTTTTTTCTCGCCCGGGGAATTTGCGGTGACCGGCGGCGCGCGCGCCTTTCCTGAAGCGGCCAAAATCGCGCTCACCGATGCGCGATTGCGCGAGGCGCTCGGCCGCTTGGAAACAGGCTTTCAGAGAAAGCGCGCGCAAGCTTTCGCCGCGCTACCCGATGCGGAAGCTTTGCGCGATGCGGGTGCGGCCGCGCGCGACTACGCGCTCGCGCATCTGGACGAGCTGCTGATCCAGTTTGAGGCCAAGGTGAAGGCCGCGGGTGGCCATGTGCACTGGGCGCGCAACGCCAAGGAAGCGCGCGACATCATCACCAAGCTGCTGACGAACGCGGGGGCCAAGCTCGTCACCAAAGGCAAGTCGATGATCTCGGAAGAGATCGGGCTCAATGCACACCTGGAATCCGCGGGCATCGTGCCGATCGAAACCGATCTCGGCGAATACATTGTGCAGCTGCGGCGCGAGCCGCCGAGCCACATCATTGCGCCAGCCTTTCACCTCACGCGTAACCAGGTGGCGGGTTCGTTCCGCCGCGCGCACGATCACCTCGATCCAGCGCGGCCGCTCGACGACCGCCGCGCGCTGGTGGCGGAGGCGCGGGCAACATTGCGCGCGCGCTTTCACCAGGCAGATGCGGGGATCACAGGTGCGAACTTTCTCGTGGCCGAAACTGGCACGGCCGTCATCGTCACCAACGAGGGCAACGGCGATCTGACGCGCCTGTTGCCGCGCATGCATATCGTTTTGGCGAGCATCGAGAAGGTGGTGGCAACGCTAGGTGATGCCGCGCTGCTGCTGCGTCTGCTCACGCGCTCGGCGACCGGGCAGGAGATCAGCTCCTACGTGACGTTTGCCACCGGTCCCAAACGCGCGGGCGACGCCGACGGGCCGGACAATTTCCACATTGTACTGCTCGACAATGGCCGGAGCGCGCTGTTGAACGGGCCCGCGCGCGAGGTATTGCGCTGCATCCGCTGCGGTGCCTGTCTCAATCACTGCCCGGTCTATGGCGCTGTCGGCGGCCATGCCTATGGCGCGGTGTATTCAGGGCCGATCGGCGCGGCCCTCGATCCCGCACTGGAAGGCATCGCTGTCGCACATCACTTGCCCAACGCTTCGACATTTTGCGGGCGCTGCGACTCCATTTGCCCGGTGAAAATTCCGCTCACGCGCATCATGCGTCACTGGCGTGAAGTCGAATTCAACCAGGGCATCAGCCCGCCCGAGGCGCGCCTTGGCATGAAGGTATGGGCGCGCCTCGCCCTGAAGCCGAGGCTCTATCAGTTTGCCGCGGGCATTGCCGCTCGCGTCCTGCGCGCCAAACAAGGATGGCTCTCCTCGCTTCCTATCTTGCGCGGTTGGTTTTCTGTGCGCGATTTGCCCAAACCTGCCGCCGAGAGTTTTCAAGCGCGCTGGCGCAAAGGAGAGCGCGCATGAGCGACGCGCGCGAAACCATTTTAGCGAGCTTGCGCGCTGCGGGCGGCTACGACGCGGAATCGCCAAATTACGCATTTCCGGCGCCTCAGGGCGATCTGGTCGCACTGTTCACGGCTAAGGCGAAAGAAGCCGATGCCGATGTCGCGAGCGTCGCCGCGCGCGAGGAAGTGCCGGCAGCTATCGCCGCGTTTCTTACTGCGCTGCGCCTGCCCCCTCGCCTGCATGTGCCCCAGAATTCGCTGCTGCGCTCGCTCAACTGGCAAAGCGCGGCCGGGCTTACGCTCAGCGCCGATCCGCCTGGGCCAGAAGACGCGGCGCTTTCGGAAGCCAGCTGCGCCATCGCCGAAACCGGCACGCTGGTGTTTCCGAGCGGCGCGCAGCAGCCAGCCGCATGGCATTTCCTGCCCGGCCGCGAGTTCGCACTGGTCCCGCGCACGCGCATTTTCGGGCGGCTGGAGGACGTGTTTGCGCTGGCCAACGGTGCACTCGCCAGCACGCTCAATTTTGTTACGGGCCCATCGCGCACCGGCGACATCGAGCAGACGATCGAGCGCGGCGCCCATGGCCCGCGCGCGATGCATGTGCTGATTTATGGGTAGACCTCACGAAAGGCCCGAATGACTCCACCCTCCCCTTGAGGGAGGGTGAAACTACCCTTGGTTCCTTAGGATAAGGCGCTCACCCGCTGCGACAGCGCGGTGAGGATACGGTCGAGGGTAGCGCGGTCACTCGCGTCGAGGCCGGCGAGAAATTCCGCTTCCAGCTTGCGCGCCATGGGGACGATCTCGGCATAGATCGCCTCGCCCTTGGGCGTGAGCGCAAGCCGCTGCATGCGACGATCGCGGGCATGCGCCTTGCGCGCGACGCGCTTGCGTTTGACGAGGGCCGCCACGGCGCGGCTGATCTGCACCTTGTCCATGCCTGTGCGCTCGGCGAGGTCACGCGCGGACAACCCAGGCGAGCCCCCTAACACCGCCATCACCCGCCATTCCGGCATGCTGAGGCCGAAGCGCTCGGTGTACTGGCGCGCAATGGCTCCGCTGATGCGGTTGGACAGCAGCGACAGCCGGTACGGCACGAAGGTATCAAGATCGAGCCGTACGCCGCTTACGGCGCTGCCTATGGCGCTACCGTTGGCGCCGCCCAGGGCCATCCCGTTGCGCTCGCGTAGCATCAACTTGCCTTCAATACGCCCCGGCGCACCTGGTCGGCCTCGATGCTCTCGAAGAGCGCACGGAAATTGCCCTCGCCGAAGCCTTCATTGCCCTTGCGCTGGATGATCTCGAAGAACGCGGGACCGATAGCGTTCTTGGTGAAAATCTGGAGCAGCAGGCCTTCGCCCTCGCTGCCGTCGATGAGGATCCGGTCTTGGCGCATGCGCGCGATGCTTTCGCCATGGCTGGGCACGCGCTTGTCGATCATCTCGTAATAGGTGTCGGGCGTGTCCTGGAACGTCACCCCGTGCTCGCGCAAGCCCTCGACCGTGTCGAATATGCGTGGGGTCGAAAGCGCAATGTGCTGAATACCCTCGCCCTTGAAGTCGTGGATGAATTCCTCGATTTGCGATTTGTCGTCGGCGGATTCATTGATCGGGATGCGAATGCGGCCACACGGGCTTGTCATCGCGCGCGACTTCAGGCCCGTGAGCTTACCCTCGATGTCGAAGTAGCGGATCTGGCGGAAGTTGAAGACCTTCTCGTAGAAATTCGCCAGCGCGTCCATATGCCCACGCTTGACATTGTGCGTGACGTGGTCGATCAGCGCGAGACCGAAGCCGTCATTCCGCATGCCCTTGGCCTTGTCGGTAGGCACGAAGTCGACGTCGTAGATGGTGCGATCGCCATAGCGATCGATGAGATAGATGGCGCTGCCGCCCACGCCTTCGATGGCGGGAATGGCCAACTCCATGGCACGAATGTCGTTCTGGAACGGCTTGGCCCCAAAGGCCAGAGCGCGTTTGTAAGCGAGAGCCGCGTCCTTGACGCGAAAGCCCATGGCGCAGGCACAGGGACCATGCAGCTTGGCGAATCTCTGCGCCGGGCTGTCGGGCTGACCGTTGACAATGAAATTGATCTCACCCTGGCGATAGAGCGTCACCGCCTTGGAGCGATGATGGGCGACGGCGCGGAAGCCCATGCGCTCGAACAATTTGTGCAGATCGGCCACGTTGGGCGCCGTGAATTCGATGAACTCGAACCCATCGGTGCCCGCCGGATTGTCCCAAAGTTCCTTCTGCGCCATGGCTGCTCTCCAGACTGTTGCAGTTGCAACCGCTATAGTTTCATTTGAAACCAAGTGCAAGATGAAAGCAGAAATGCCTGTTAGTAAAGGGGGTTAGGGGCGATTGCCGGTTACAGTACCTAGCCGTATCGTGCCCGCTTCCGTAAGCCCTCGCGCTTCGACAAGCTCAGCGCGAGGCTCTTTCCAAAACGTCTCAGCCTGAGCCCGTCGAAGGGTGAGACGCGCAGCAGAACCTGGGATGCCCAATGACTGTCGTGACGGCCGCACAAACTGAACCGCGCAAGCTGCGCCTGGTGATCAGCGCCTCCACGGCCGGCACCGTGTTCGAGTGGTACGACTTTTTCATCTTCGGCTCGCTTGCACCGATCATTGCCAAACAGTTTTTCGCTGGCGTCAACGAAACCGCGGCTTTCATTTTTGCTTTGCTGACATTCGGTGTCGGCTTCGCCGTGCGGCCCTTGGGCGCGCTGGTGTTCGGCCGCATCGGCGACCGGTTGGGGCGCAAATATGCGTTTCTCGCCACGATCACCATCATGGGCATCGCCACGTTTGCAGTGGGATTGCTGCCGTCCTATGCGGCACTCGGCATCTATTCGCCGCTGCTGCTGATCGCCATGCGCATGCTGCAGGGCTTTGCCATCGGCGGAGAATACGGCGGCGCTGCGATCTATGTGGCTGAGCACACGCCGCATCGCGAACGCGGATTGCAGACGAGCTGGATCCAGGCATCGGCGATTGGCGGCTTGTTTGCGGCGCTGATGATAATTTTGGCCACGCGCCTTGCGCTTGGCGAAGAAGCGTTCGACGCCTGGGGTTGGCGCGTACCGTTCCTGCTCTCGATCCTGTTATTCCTGGGTTCGCTGTACATTCGGCTAAAACTGGAAGAATCGCCGGTGTTTCGGAAGATCGTGGCGGAGGGGAAAGCCTCGAAGGCGCCGCTGAGCGAGGCTTTTCTCCGCTGGAAAAATCTTAAGATCGTGCTGATCGCGCTGTTTGGCCTGCTCTGCGCGCAGGGCGTCGTCTGGTACACGGCATATTTTTACACGCAGTTCTTTCTTGAGCGCGTGCTGAAGGTAGAGCCGGCCACTGTCAATCTGATGATGACGGGCGCCGTACTGGCGTCCGGCGTGCTCTACCTGATCTTCGGTTGGCTTTCCGACTTCGTCGGCCGCAAGCCGATCATGATATTGGGCATCGTTCTCACCGCCGTGGGATTGTTCCCCCTATTCCATGCGCTGACCGAGGCCGCCAATCCGGCGCTCGCCGCGGCGCAGGCACGCGCGCCCGTCGTCGTCGTCGCCGATCCGAAGTCCTGTTCGTTGCAGTTCGATCCCGTGGGCAAGGCGCAGTTCAGGACCTCCTGCGACATCGCCAAGAATGCGCTGGCGACCGCGGGCATTTCCTACCGCAACGTAGCCGCGCCCGCGGGCACGCTGGCGGGCGTGCATGTCGGCGATACGAACATCGCCAGCATCGAAGGCACCAGCCTGTCCAAGGACGACCTTGCCAAGGCAAAAATCGATTTCACGGCGCGATTGAAGAAAGCACTGACCGTGGCGGGTTATCCGGAGAAAGCCGATCCCTCCCGCGTCGACATAAGAAGGGTTGTAGGCATCCTTCTGGTCCTGATGGCCTTCGCCGCCATGCTGTACGGGCCAATGGCGGCGGCGCTCGTTGAGTTGTTTCCCACGCGCATCCGCTATTCGGCGCTGTCGCTGCCCTATCACCTTGGCATCGGTTGGTTTGGCGGCTTTCTGCCCGCCACCTCATTCGCAATGGTGGCGGCAACCGGTGACATTTATTTTGGGCTTTGGTACCCGGTGGTGGTGTCAGCGGCCAGCGCGGTGATCGCCGTGCTCTACCTGCCCGAGACGCGAAAGCGCGACATTCATGACTGACCTCAATGAAACGCACGATCCCAAACGCAAGAGCTGGATCGAAAGCGCCAATGACGAGCGCGGCGATTTTCCCATCCAAAATCTGCCCTTTGGCGTCTTCCGCGTGGATGGCGCCCGTAGCCCGCGCGGTGGCATCGCAATCGGCGATCGCATTCTCGATGTCTCGGCCATCGCTTCGATGTTTCACGAGCCCGCACGCGCGGCGGCCGTCGCCTGCGAGGCTTCGACGCTGAACGCGCTCATGGCGCTGGGCCACGAGGCCGCGTCTGCCCTGCGGCTAGAGGTTTCGCGGCTCCTGAGCACGGACCGCGCCGACATGCGTACGAGGCTGGAACGTCATCTTATCCCCATGCATGACGCCGAGTTGTGCCTGCCCGCCGAGATCGGCGACTTCACCGATTTCTATGCCTCGATCTTCCACGCGACCAACGCGGGGCGCATGTTTCGCCCCGACAATCCGCTGTTACCGAACTACAAGTATGTGCCTGTCGCGTATCACAGCCGGGCTTCGTCGGTCCGTGTGAGCGGCACGGCGTTTCATCGCCCGAAGGGCCAGGTCAAACCGGCCGAAGGCCCACCCGTCTATCAGGCCTGCCGCAATCTCGATTACGAGCTGGAGCTTGGCTTTTACATCGGCGCGCCGTCCGAACTGGGCACCACAGTTCCGATTGCGCACGCGGCCGATCACATTTTCGGCTTCTGCCTGCTCAACGACTGGTCGGCGCGCGATATCCAGGCGTGGGAGTACCAGCCGCTGGGCCCATTCCTCGCCAAGAATTTCATGACAACCGTGTCGCCGTGGGTGGTGACGCTGGAGGCGTTGGCGCCCTATCGCATACAGGCGTTCAAGCGCGCGGGTGGCGATCCCGCACCTCTGCCCCACCTCACGTCAGGCGATGATGCCAAGACTGGTGGCCTGGGCGTGACGCTGGAGGCCTATCTGCTCACAGCCGAAATGCGGAAGAGAAATCTGGAGCCCTTCTGGCTAAGCCGTGGCACCACCGTGGATCTTTATTGGACCGTTGCGCAGATGGTGACGCATCACGCGAGCAACGGCTGCAATCTCAAGACGGGCGATCTGATCGGCACAGGTACCGTGTCGGGCGAGAGCAAGAATGCCTGGGGCAGCCTGCTTGAACACACGTCACGTGGAAAAGAGCTGCTCGCGCTCCCGAGCGGCGAAAAGCGCGGCTTCCTTGAAGACGGCGATGAAGTGATTTTCAAAGGCTTCTGTAAGCGCGAGGCGCGCGCGCGCATTGGCTTTGGCGAATGCCGGGCCCTGGTGCTTCCGGCCGTCTAAACGGTCGCTATGACGCTTTTGGCGGCGGCATGGGCAGGGCGCGCACTGTGATCAGGCGCACTTCCAACCCGCCATTGGCGCCCGCGATATCCGACCAGATGCCGATATAGTCGCCGGCGCTATTCTGCGCAGGCGCAGCCGCGTTCGCGGCCGGCACCCTATAGGCGAAGCTGTAGGGCTTCATCTCGTTAGTCGGTTCGAAGGCGATCCAGCCTGTCGTCCCGCCCTTGCCACGTGAATAGGCAATGCCAAACAGTTTGGTGGGATTCTGCTGCGCCGCGCGCGCCCACATCGTGACGCGAACGCGCTTGCCAGTCAGTTCTGCGCTGACGTCGGTCGTGAGCTGGACATAGGCGCCATCGGTCGTGCCGATGGCGCGCGCATTCGCCCGGCTTGAGCGAATGATCACGGTCGAGCGGCTATCGTCGGGCACGCCCTGCACGACGCTGTTGCCTTGCCCCGCGTGGATCTCGCTGATCTTGCCATTGAAGACGGCGCGCGAATCGGATTCGAGCACGATGTCCTGTGGCCCGCCGATGAACGAGAGCCAGCCGGGCTTGAAAAGATAAATGCCGCCGACTGCGACGGTCAGCAGCACGAGACCGCCGATCAAGTAATACAGCAGCGTGCCGCGGCCGCGCGCGGGCGGCTTGCGCGGTTGCTCCTGCTTGAGCCCAGCCCTCACATTCGCGCGAGTATCGTCCGACATGGCCATCCGTCCGCGTTCCTAACTACTGCGAGGTCAGCTGACCTTTGAAGTACTCATAGGCCTTGGCGAAGTCCTTCAGGTCGATTTGCACCTGCTGGAGTTTCCGATTGTACATCACATAATTCGCCGTCGCCGTGGGCGACGTCGACATCGCCTGGAGCGTCGCCGCGTCCATGGCAAAGGTTGCCAGACAACGGCCGCGCACGCAGACGTCATAGGGGACGGTGGTGGGCACCTTATTGCCAATGGATACCCTTACGCCTTCCTTGATGGAAACGGCCGCGGGCATTTCGACAGTGTTCATCAACTGCTTGGACGCGTTCGTCGCCACCACCCAGGCAAAGACCACCTGCTTCTTCGGTCCGGCGGTGCGAGGCTGGGCCAGCTGGCAACGCTTGGGCCGGTTAGCGTCCTGCACGCAGGTGACCTTCCACATGCCGAAGGTCTGCTCCGTCTTTGTGGCGGCAACGGTGGAGCCCGCGCCAAGCACAAGGCCTGCGCTCATCACACAGGCAACCGTCAATGCAGAAACATAGTTCATGCCGCGCATACGCTTCCTCTCTTAATAACCAGGGTCGTAATCGACGCCCATGAGCTTGACGGGATTTTCGTCCTTGCCTTCGATGGCATCGCTGAGCGGGTTGAGCAGATCGCCGTAGCGGCGCCAGCGCTCTACGCTCGAGTTGTAAAGCGGCTTGCGGACTTGGGTAACGCTGGCCGTCTTTACCGCGCGCTCCGAGCGGTGGAATTCGAGGCACTTGTCGTTCCACGGCAGGCCGAGGAAGTCGATGATCTCGCGCGCCTTTTTCTCGCCCTGCCCCACCACGTCCTCGTAGACCACGTCCATCATGAAGCCCTTGGGCAGAACACGGCGCCAGTGCTCCATGATGTCCATGTATTTGCGGTAATAGCGGCCGAGCTCGCGCAGATTGTAACTGTGCGGCATGTCGTCCTTGTACAGCTTGGTGAAGGACGACCAGCACGTGTCGATGGGATTGCGCATCGTGTGAAGGATCTTTGCGTTCGGGTAGAGGATATTGATGAACCCGGCAAAGTAGTAATTGGTCAGCAGCTTGTCGGTGATGCGCTTTGACTTGCCTTCCGACATTTTGGTGATGAAGCCGAGATAGGCGTCGGCGACATTGCCGTATTGCGAAGGCTTCATCTGTGCCGCCATAGCCGGATATTTGGGCAGCATGGGGTACTTTTGGCGCAGCTGACCCAGGCATAGGCTGAGTGTCTTGATTTCGCCGGCGCCGAAAATGTCCGGATGGGCCGAGACGATCTGCTCGGTTAGGGTGCTGCCTGAACGCGGCATGCCAAGAATGAAAATGGGAACGTTGGTCTTGTTGCCCGCATAGACGCGCTTCTCGAGGTATTCCCTGGAGAAGACCGCCTTGATGTCGTCGAAGAATTTGAAGACTTCGGGCTCGTTGTACTCGAGCGTCTTGCGCTTTAGGCGTGCGCCGATCGAGAAGTGCTCGAACGATTTCGGGTAATCGCCGATGTCGTCGTAGGCCTTGCCAAGCGCAAAGTGGAGTGCGGTGAAGTGCTCTTCTTCCGGGTTCTTGGCGCGGCCAAGAATGCCAACCATGGCTTTGAACAGCGGATTGTCGGTCGTGAATTTCTCGAGATCCACCAGGTTCGAATAGGTGCCCATGGCGCGCGGCTGGACTTCGAGTGCCTTGGCAAAAGTGGCGCGCGCATCGTCGAGGCGGCCGACCGATTTCAGCGCGATGCCGTACATGTTGAGCGCCTCGATGTTGTTCGGCTGGATTTTGAGCGCCTTTTCGTAACTTGCGACCGAGTCGTCGAAACGATCCAGTTCCATGCAGGCCTGGCCGTAGAGGCAGAGTGCTTCCACATTCTCGGGATCTTGTTTGAGGGCCATCTTGGCGGCGCGATCGGCGACGACATAGGCGCCGCGCAGCAGCTGCGCCCGCGTGATGTTGAGCAGCGTCGACAGGTCGTTGGGGTGCGCCTTGTGCACGTCAGTCAGGAGCCGCAGCGCTTCGTCGTACTTCTTCTGCGAAATGTAGAGGCTGGCCAGGTTGTTGAGTGCTTCCATGTAATCCGGGCGCAACGCCACGGCCCGGCGGTAGGCAAGCTCGGCTTCCTCGAGCTTCAGCATGTCGCGCAGCACCGTGCCCATGTTGTTGTAGGCTTCCGGATAATTCTCGCGGACCTCGATGGCCGACTCGTATTCCTTGAGCGCCTCCTGGCCCTTGCCGACGGCGCGCAAGGCGTTGCCGAGATTGTTGTGGGCTTCGGCGTACTTGTCCTCAAGGCTGACCGCCTTGCGATAGCTGTCGATCGCTTTCTCGAATTCGCGCTTGTCGTAAAAGACGATGCCGAGATTGTTGTGGGCCTGCGCGGAACTGGGATCGAGCTGTATCGCCTTACGCAGCGCGCTGGCCGCCGCATCAAGATTGCCGCGCTGGCGCTCCATTTCACCGAGGTTCGAATGGAAATTGGCGACGTTGGCGTTGAGCTCGATCGCCTTTTTCAGCGAGGTCACGGCCTCATCAAGGCGGCCCTGCTTGTGGCGGACGACCGCTAGAATATTGTGAACGTCGGGAAGGTTGGGCCTCGCTTTGACGATCTGGCTGCACAGACTGTCGGCCTGGTCTATACGCCCGGCATTGACCAGCTTGGCCGCATTGGCCAGCGCGTCTTGCACGGGCATTTTTTGCATGTTCTGAGCGCCCTTAGCCATCTTGCCGCCCACCTGCGCAGCCTTGGCAACTTGGCCGCTTTCCCGGCGATTGTTCACACGACTCTCCTTGATTTTCCTGGGGATCGGGGGCCCGCGCATCCCGCGAAGGCCCACTCGATAGACCATTCAATAGATAATATCTACAGGTCCCGCGCATGAAAATCGCGGCGTCAAGACCTGGTAAATCCACGTCTTAGGCCTTCAATAACGTCGAGGGGGCGGTTTTGCCGCCCCCTCGCGCTTGTTTGCTCTCTCTGCCGCCCGAAGGGCGCCCGGACTTGATCCGGGGTTACCAGTGCAGGTTGACGCGGCCCGTGATGGCGTTGTCGTGCTCGTCGGAGCTGAAGTGCCCTTCGTAGCCGATATT
>Ga0075301_1000006_pt1 | contig 130202 bp, 134 predicted proteins | sample Browns_TuleA_D1_FD_120053 | JGI IMG/M metagenome (GOLD analysis project Ga0075301, IMG submission 120053) | Natural and restored wetland microbial communities from the San Francisco Bay, California, USA, that impact long-term carbon... | ecosystem: Environmental > Terrestrial > Soil > Wetlands... | reverse complement strand
GCTCCCCCGGCGCACCGGTCAGCAGCACGTGAAGCGGCGCCTTGACGTTGAAGCCGTTGATGTTGGGCGCGTCGTGCACCTGGCCGTCGGTGATGACGATGGCTCCTGCCACGCGATCGGGCGGTACGTCGGCCAGCGCCGTACCCAATGACTGAAACAGTGTCGTACCTTCGTCGGCACGCGTGCGCACATCGGCTTCGCGGATGTCCAGATTTTTGAGCTGCTTCAAACGATTGCGAGTCTCTTTCAGTGCGCGCTCGGCATCCGCGCGGCGCGAGCCCACGTCCTGGCTTTGCGTGCGATCCATGATGAGGGCCACGACATCGGAGAGCGGCTCGCGCGTTTCGTGCACCATGAGGGGATTGGCCAGCGCCGCCAAAACAATCAGGAACGCCAGCGCGCGCGCCCAACTCCCCCGCGCGCGCATGAAAACCGACATGGCGACAATGGCAAGCGCCGCCGCGGCCAGCAGCCACAGCATAAGCTCCGGCATATGGGGCGCGAAAACGATTCCGGTGAAGAAATTTTCGGCCATCGGCGGTTACTTGCCCAAACGTTCGAGCAGCGCCGGCACGTGCACCTGATCGGCCTTGTAGTTGCCGGTCATGGCGTACATCACCACGTTGATGCCGAAGCGCGTGGCAAGCTCGCGCTGGCGTTCGCCGCCCACGACGCTCGCGATTGGCTGGCCCATGGCGTCGCGCGCCCAGGCAGCCGCCCAGTCGTTGCCGCCGATGATGACGGGCGAAACGCCGTCGCCGCCACGCGCGGGCGCAGGCGCGGGCGCGGTATTGGGATCGGCGGGCGGCAGCGCTTCCACCCAGATGTCGCCCCCGTCGAAGCGCCCGGGAAATTCATGCAGCAGGTAAAACGTCTTGGTGAGAACGTGATCTTCCGGCACGCGCTCGAGCGGCGGAATGTCGAGCTTGGCGAGCAAACGGCGCAGCGTCTGCGTGCCCGGCGAGTTGTTGGTGGGCATGCCAGGCACAGTCGCATCGCGCGTATCGAACAGGATGGTGCCGCCATTGCGCATGAAAGTGTCGATCTTGGCGGCAGCCGTGGGCGAGAGTTCGTGCTCGCCCGCGTCCATTGGCCAATAGAGCAGGGGATAGAAAGAGAGATCGTCGGTCTCGAGATCGACGCCCACGGGATCGTTGGGCTCGTACGAGGTGCGCGCCTTGAGCGCGAGGCCGAGGCCGTAAAGCCCCGCGCGGCTCATGGCATCGACGTCCGGCACGCCGGTGATGACATAGGCAAGGCGCGTGTCGAGCGCGGCAGTCATGTTCTTCGCTTCGTCGGCGCGCGCATGCGGTGCGAGGAGCACCAGCAGCGCCAGCGGCGCGGTGTGCGCCAAGCCACGGAAGAGTTTCCGGTCGGGATCGAGATGGCCACGCAGCCAAAGCGAGATGAGCGCGTCGGCGAGCAACAACAGCAGGGCCAGCACGAGCAGCGGCCATTTCAGTTCCTGCGTGGTGCGCTCTGTGTAGGGGGCAACGGTCTGTCCGACGTCGCTCAATGGTTTCAGCATTGTGTTGGCTTTCACAGCATTGAAAGCGAAGAAGCCCGTCTCGTTGCCGTAAAGACCCGGGGGATGCGTTGGCCCTGGCTCGGTTGAATCGATATCCGCGCCATTGATCGGCAAGGCTTCAGCCGAAGGCTTTTGCAGGCGGCCGAAACCGTCGAGCACTTGCAGCGGCGGATAGGTGCCGGCCTGACGTGTGTTTTGGCCGCTTGGCTTCACGCCTTCGGCCAGCGCCAGCGTGCGGCGGAGCATTTCGACATAAAGACCGGACATCGGCAGCGACGACCAGCCCGGACTCGCCGCGATATGAAACAGCACGCTCCAGCCCTTGCCCCGCGCTTCACCCGTTACCAGCGGCGTGCCGTCGGCGAGCCGCGCCCAGCTGCGCTCGGACAACTCGATGGAAGGCTCGGCCAGAACCTGCCGCGACACGGTGACGTCGGAGGGAATGGCAAGCCCGCGGAACGGGCTGTCCTCGCTGAATGCGGCGAGATGCTGCGGCTCGGGCCAGGACAGCGCGCTGCCCATCAGGCGCTCGCCCGTGCGCAGCTTCACCGGCACCAGGTCGTCGGCATGCGTTGCAAGCCGCGGCCCCGCGAAGCGCAGCAGCACGCCGCCCTGCTCGACGAAGCGCGCCACGCGGTCGTGCTCGGCTGGCGTGAGTTTCCCCACATCGGCCAGCACCAGCATGGCAATGCCAGTATCGAGCATCTGTTCGATCGTGCCTTTGCGCACCTCGGCAAACGGTGTCAGCGCGCGCTCGATATAGAAGATGTCGGAGAGCAGCGGCTGCTCGACATCGGCGCTGCCGCCGGAAACGATGCCGACAGGGCGGCGGCGGAAACGCGCGTCGAGCAACTGCACCGCGCCTGCCGAATCTTGTGCGGCTATAGCCAGCCGCACCGCTTCGTTGCGCAATTCCAGCGGCAGCGTGAGCTGCGCGGTGGCTGTTTGCGTGCCCTTCGCAAAACGAAATGCCGCGTCACCAAGTGGCGTGCCATGGCCGTCCAGTGCGATCACGCGGCCGTCGCGCGCGGGGCCGGCATCGCCACGCATGACGGTGACCTTGAATCCACCGGCGATGCTTTCGGGCGGGCGCAGCGCCAATGGCGTCTTCAGATCGGCATCGGCAAAAACGAAAAGCGCGCCGATGCGCGCGAGGCCATCGGCCGTTGCTTTGGCGTCGCCATGATCGAGGCCATCGCTCAGCCAAAAGATTTGCGGGCGCGCCGGAAACTTCACGCTAGCGAGGCGCGCTAGCGCCGCGCTGCGGTCGGGCAGCCAGGTGCGCGGCGCCAATTCGTCGGCGCTTTTGAGCGCCTTGCCCGCATCGAGCAATGCTGGCGTGGCTTTTGGCTTGTCAGCGGTGGTGACGATGACAACAGCGCGTCCATCGCGCGAGGCCGTGTTGAGCGCCTGCGTCATCGCTGCTTGGCGCGCGCTCCATTGCGCGGCCGAGGTCCAGCCATTGTCCACGAACAGAACCAGCGGGCCGGAGCTCGTCGTCGCAGGCGCCGCGTTCAGCACCGGCTCGGCCAGTGCCGCAATAATTATGGCGGCCGCAACCAGGCGCAACAGCAGTAGCCACAACGGTGTGCGCGCGGGCGTTTCCTCTGGCGATTTGAGGCCGAGCAGGAAACGCAGTGGCGGAAAGGTGATGCGGCGCGGCGGCGGTGGTGTCACGCGCAAGAGCCAATAGATGATGGGAAGTGCCGCCAGCGCCGTCAGAATCCACGGCGCGCCGAAGCTCAGACTTTCAAACCCCGGCACCGCCTAGAATCCCCGGCGGGCACGCTGGCCGCCGATGGCGCCATAAAGCGCGATCAGCGCCGTTTGCGGCGAGCAGTCGGTGCGATGGCGGGTGAAATTCCACCCCAATCGGCGCGCGAGTAGCCCCAGTGCCTCGACATGGGCCGCGAAACGGCGGCGATATTCAGTGCGCACGCCCTCGGCGCGGCCCACAATGGCTGTCTCGGGCAAGAGCGGCGACTGGAAGCGCACGCGTCCTGCATAGGGAAAATCTTCTTCCGCGGGATCGTTCACCTGAACGAGGAAGCCTTTCACGCCGCCGTGCGCGAAATAGCGCATGCGCTCCTCGATGGTCTCGAACGGCTCGAGAAAGTCCGAAAACCAGACAAGCGCCGCGTTGCGTTTCAATTCTGCCTGCGGCGGCAGCGATTTTTCCGTGCCGTTCGTCAGTGCATGCGCAATGCGCGTCAGCGCCACGCGCCCGCCGCCCGGCGGATGGTCGTCGCCCACCAGCGCGATGCGCTCGCCTGCGCGTACCAGAAGCGAGGCCAGCGCCATTGCCAGCACACTGGCGCGCTCGCGCTTGGCAGGCACGGCATCCGATGAGGCGAAATCCATGCCGGCGCCACCGTCGCGCCAGAACCAAACGGACTCGGCCGCCTCCCATTCGCGTTCGCGGACGAAAAGATGCTGCGACTTGGCCGATTGGCGCCAATCGATTGCAGTGGAGGAATCTTCCGCTTGATAGCGGCGAAACTGCCAGAAGGTCTCGCCCATGCCGGCCTTGCGGCGGCCGTGCACGCCGAGCGCGCTCGCCGCCGCCAGCGTTTCGGCCGCCACCAGCAAGGGTGGCAACGTGGAGGCCAGCCGCTCGGCTTCCTCGCGTGTGCGGCTCCAGCGAGTAGTCTTAGCTTCGTAAGCTTCGTTCAAAGGTTGGCGCTGCACAGGCCGTCAATCACTTGCGTGATGGTTGCCCCTTCCGCCCGCGCCGAAAAATTGAGCGCCATGCGATGCCGCAGCACGGGCTGCGCCAGCGCCGCCACGTCGTCGGTCGATGGCGCAAACCGCCCTTGCAAAAGCGCGCGGGCGCGAATGGCAAGCATGAAGGCCTGGCTCGCGCGTGGGCTCGGCCCCCAGGCGACGAAGGCGCGCACGGCATCGCTCGCGCCTGGTTCGGGGCGCGCGGCGCGCACAAGGCGCAGGATCGCTTCGACCACCTTCTCACCCACCGGCAAGCGGCGCACCAGTTTCTGCGCGTTGATCAGCGTTTCGGCGCTGGTCACGCGTTGCGGCGCCGCTTCCTCGCCCACCGTCGTCGCCATCAGCACCTGACGCTCGGCGTCGTGATCGGGATAGCCGATGTCGATCTGCATCAGAAAACGATCGAGCTGTGCTTCGGGCAGCGGGTAGGTTCCTTCCTGCTCGATCGGATTTTGCGTCGCCAGCACGTGAAATGGATGGGGCAGATCGTAGCGCTTGCCCGCGACGGTCACGTATTTTTCCTGCATGGATTGCAGCAGCGCCGATTGGGTGCGTGGGGAGGCGCGGTTGATTTCATCCGCCATCAGCAGCTGGCAGAACACGGGACCCTTGATGAAACGGAACGTGCGCCGGCCACCGTCTTCCTCGAGAACTTCCGAGCCCACGATGTCGGTCGGCATCAGGTCGGGCGTGAACTGGATGCGCTTGGTGTCGAGGCCAAGCACGATGCCCAGCGTATCCACCAGCCGCGTCTTGGCCAGGCCCGGCACGCCGATCAGCAAACCGTTGCCGCCGGAGAGCAGCGTGATCAGGACCTGATCAATCACCTCCTGCTGGCCGAAGATCGCGCGGCCTATGGCGTCGCGCGTGCGCGCGAACTCGGCTGCCGCGGCTTCGGCCTGCGAGACCGCATCGCTGGCCCTGATCTGGGTTGCGGCTTCCGCGCCGCCGCTCTTGTTCATCGGCCGTCCGATTTTTCCATATCTCGCCGCGTCATAGCGGCATAATTTGGGCCGCTGTTTTTAGCCGCAGAGGCCGCCCAGTTTGCATCCCTCACGCGCACATGCAACAGCGGGTTCCCGTGTTGGCAAACGCAAAAACACAAGCGCGCGAGCGCCTTCGCTGAGAACCGTACCCCCGCCCGGACCCCAGAGGTGAGGACAGCCCACATCGCTGTTATGATTTACGCATGATCCGGCGACTCCTCATCGACCTGCTGCTGTTCCTGCTGCCGTTCGCGCTCTACGCCATCTATTGGCGGCTCGCGCGCAAAGGCGATCCCGAGCAGGCGGCCAAGCCGCACCCGTGGGCCATGCTGTTCATCACAGGGCTCGCGCTGGTGGCCGCGAGCTTTGTCTGGTTAGGCCTCACCGAAGGCACGCGCGGGCAGGGCGTCTATGTGCCGGCGCATACAGAGAACGGACAAGTCGTGCCCGGTCGCATCGAGAAGAAGCCGCCGTGAGCACGCGGCTCGATCCCGCCAAGCAGAGTTGGATGCGCGCGCCCGAAACGCGCGCGGTGATGGTGGCGCTGACCGCGGGTGGCGGCCAGGCGCGCTTCGTCGGCGGCGCCGTGCGCAACGCGCTGTTGGGCGAGAAGGTGACGGACATCGACATCGCCACGCCGCTCGTGCCCGACGAGGTGACGGCGCGTCTGCAGAAGGCGGGGCTGCAGGCCGTTCCCACGGGCATCGAACACGGCACGGTGACGGCGGTGGCAAACGGCAAGCCGTTCGAAGTGACGACATTGCGCCGCGATGTTTCAACCGATGGCCGCCGCGCGGTTGTGGCCTACACCCAAGATTGGGCGGAAGACGCGGGCCGCCGCGACTTCACCATGAACGCGCTTTATGCGAGCGCCGATGGCGAAGTTTTCGATCTCACCGGCGGCGTGGAAGATTTGAAAGCGGGCCACGTGCGCTTTGTCGGCGACCCCGCCACGCGCATCCGCGAGGATTATCTGCGCATCCTGCGCCTGTTCCGTTTCCACGCTTGGTACGGCAAGGGCGCCATCGACAAAGCTGCACTCGCTGCCGTGACTGCGAAAAAGGCCGGGCTGAAAAAACTTTCCGGCGAGCGCGTGCAGAAAGAATTGCTGAAGCTCCTGGCCGCGCGCGATCCCGGGCCCACACTGAGCGAGATGGAAAAAGCCGGCATCCTGTTCGAGATCGTGCCGCAAGCATCCCTCGACCGTTTGCAAGCTTTGGCTAGGCTCGACAGCGAAGAGCATCTTCCTGCCGACGCGATTCTTCGGCTGGCCGCCTTGGCGCCGAAAGGCGCGGAAGCGCTTGCGGAGAAGCTGAAATTCTCCAACGCCGATCGCGAGCGCCTTGTGGCGATCGGCAGCGCGAAGATCTCGTCCGATCTTTCGCCACAGAAGGCGCGCGCGCTGCTCTATCAGCACGGCCCCGGATGGCTGAAAGATGCCGTTCGCCTGCATTGGGCCGCGGATAAGCAGCACGCAACGCAATGGCGCGCACTGCTTCAGCCAATCGACACCTGGCAGCGGCCGAAATTCCCGCTCGACGGACGCGACGCGATGGCGGCTGGCATTAAGGAAGGCCCGGGGGTGGGAAAAATACTTGGCGAACTGGAACGCTGGTGGATCGAAAACGATTTCAAGCCCGATCGCGCGACGCTGCTGGCACGTCTCACGTCGAAAGCGAATTGAACACGTGCATGAGCTCTTCGCTCCCGTCCCAGATCATCTTGCCCGCGACATAGACAATGATGAGCAGCCCGACATAGGCGATCCACGGGTAGCGGCCCAGCAATTTGGCTATGAAGGTCGCGGCCACCGCCGTCAGCGCTATCGACAGCAACAAGCCTATAGCCAGAACCCAGAAATGATTGCGCGCAGCGCCCGCGACTCCCAGCACGTTGTCGAGTGACATCGAGATGTCGGCGACGACGACCTGGAAGATTGCGCGATTGAGAGAAACGTATTTGTCGCCCGGGCGGGCAGCCTTGCCATCATCGAACGCGGCCACGCCGGCTTTGGCTTCTTTCTCTTCGCGCAGCTGGCGATAGAGTCGCCACGCCACCCACAGCAGCAACAAACCGCCGGCGATGGCCAGGCCCAAAATGGTCAACAGCTCGATGGCGACGGCGGCCAGGCCGATGCGCAGCACGACCGCCGCGGCCAGGCCCCAGAAAATGATCTTGCGGCGGTCCTTGGGCGGAACGGTGACCGCCACCATGCCGATGACAACGGCATTGTCGCCGGCCAGCGTGATGTCGATCAGCACGACCTGAAAGAGCGCGACCAATGCGGGATCGAGGAAATGCAAATCCACGTATCGTCCTTGGCGCCGCTACGGCCAGCGCACTTCGGGGGGCAGCGACATCAGAATAGCCTCGGCATTTCCTCCCGTGGCAAGTCCGAATCGCGTGCCGCGATCGTAAAGCAGATTGAATTCCACATAGCGGCCGCGGGCGATCAGCTGTTCCTCGCGCTCTTCCTTGGTCCACGGCTCATTCATCTGGCGGCGCACAATGGCTGTGTAGCTCTCGAGAAATGCGAGCCCGATGTCGCGCGCGAAGGCAAAATCCTTCTCCCAGCCGCCCGTGTTGAGATCGTCGTAAAAAATTCCGCCGACGCCACGCGGCTCGTTGCGGTGACTGATGAAGAAGTAGCGTTCGCAAGCTTTGGAATAGCGTTCGTAATACGTCGGATCGTGCGCATCGCACGCGCGCATAAAGTCGCCGTGAAACATCTGCGTCAGAGGGTGCTCGCGCTTGCGCTGCGAGGCGATGGTGGGCGTGAGATCGCCGCCGCCGCCGAGCCACGATTTCGTTGTCACCACGTAGCGCGTGTTGAAGTGTGCTGCGGGAACGCGAGGGGATCGCGGATGCGCGACCGTCGAGATGCCAGATGCCCAGTAGCGCGGGTCGTCGGCGGCACCCGGAATTTCCTTCGCAAAGCCTGACGGAAAACGGCCAAACACGGTGGAGGCGTTGACGCCAACTTTCTCGAACACGCGGCCATGCATGAGGGACATGACGCCGCCGCCGCCATCGGCGCCTTCGTCGGGCGGCCGTGTCCAGGCTTTGCGGGCGAAATGCCCCTCCGGCAGCTCGCGCAAAGGTCCCGTGTAGTCCTGCTCGATCTGCTCGAACGCCGCGCACAGGGAATCGCGCAATTCCTCGAACCAAGCGCGCACACGTGCTTTGCGTTCTTCGAGGTCGGGCGCGGAGGCCATGAGGCAGCTAGGCGTGGCGTCGGCGAAGCGTCAAGCACATGAGCTGGAACTGTCTAACCTCCAGCATTTCCGCCCATTTTCTGCGGCATCGTGACGCAAGACCCTCAAAAACCGACTCTCTATCTTAGCCCCGCGTTTCGCATGCGCCGCAATTGCCGGGGACGGCGCGTTTGGTGGTTCCTACCTCCCGGCGTATCCAAGATTTGGAAAGGTGCCTGTGGCTCACTCGCAAGCGGTGGAACCGACGCGACGCGATTTTCTCTACATCGCGACCGGAACCGTCGGCGCGGTCGGCGCGGCGCTCTCCACGTGGCCGTTCATCAGCCAGATGAATCCGTCGGCGGCCGTCCTGGCACTGGCCTCGATAGAAGTGGACATTTCCACCGTCCAGCCGGGCCAAATCGCCACCGTGATGTGGCGCGGCAAGCCGGTGTTTATCCGCCGCCGCACGCCGAAAGAGATCGAGGAAGCGGTGGCCGTGCCGGTGTCCGAATTGATCGACCCGCTGGCGCGCAACGCGAATTTTCCCGCCGACGCGCAAGCCACCGACGAGAACCGGCTGACGCCGCACGTGGGAAACGCAGCCGCGACAGCTGAGACTCCGGCGACGCCGGCAGCAGCTGCTCCCCCGGCGCCGTCAAGCGCGGCAACGCCCGCGCCTTCTGCCGAAGCGCCGGCGGTAGGACTGCAAGAAAAACCCGAATGGCTTGTCGTCGTTGGCGTGTGCACGCATCTGGGCTGCATCCCTCTGGGCAATCAGGGCTCCTTTGGCGGCTGGTTGTGCCCCTGCCATGGTTCGCAATACGACACGGCGGGCCGCGTGCGTCAGGGTCCCGCACCGGAAAATCTCGCCGTGCCGCCGTACACATTCTTGACCGACACCCGCATCAAGATCGGCTAATCGATGGCTGGCGCTTCCACCTACAAACCAGGATCGGGATTCACCCGCTGGCTCGATACGCGCCTGCCGCTCCTGCGTCTGGTCAACGACACGCTCACCACATACCCAACGCCGCGCAATCTGAACATCTGGTACACGTTCGGCGGCGTGCTCACCTTCATGCTGGTGGTGCAGATCGTCACCGGCGTCGTGCTGGCCATGCATTACACACCCAATGCCGAGCACGCCTTCGACAGTGTCGAGCACATCATGCGCGACGTGAATTACGGCTGGCTGTTGCGCTATCTGCATTCCAACGGCGGCTCGTTCTTTTTCCTCGCCGTCTACATCCATATGTTCCGCGGACTCTATTACGGCTCGTACAATGCGCCGCGCGAAGTGCTGTGGATCCTGGGCGTCATCATCTACATGCTGATGATGCTGACGGCTTTCCTGGGCTACACGCTGCCCTGGGGCCAGATGTCGTTCTGGGCGGCCACCGTCATCACCAATCTGTTCAGCGCTATCCCGCTGGTAGGTGACAGCATCGTCTCCTGGCTGTGGGGCGGCTTCGCCGTGGACAACGCCACGCTGCAGCGCTTCTTCAGCCTGCACTATCTGCTGCCGTTCGTGATCTTCGGCGTCGTCATCCTGCATATCTGGGCACTGCATGTGCCGGGCAACAACAACCCGCTCGGCATCAGCGTGAAGGGCCCGCAGGACACGCTGCCGTTCCATCCCTATTACACGGTGAAGGACAGCTTCTATCTCGCGCTCTTCGTCGTCGTGTACCTGGCCTTCGTGTTTTATGCGCCGGATTACATGGGCCATCCGGACAACTACACACCGGCCAATCCGCTGGTGACGCCGCCGCATATCGTTCCCGAATGGTACTTTCTGCCGTTCTACGCGATCCTGCGTTCGATCCCCGACAAGCTGATCGGCGTGATCGCGCTGTTCGGTTCCATCGGCACGCTGTTCTTCGTGCCGTGGCTCGACACATCGAGCGTGCGCTCCTGCCGCTTCCGCCCGCTGATGAAGCAGTTCTTCTGGATCCTCGTCGTCGACTCAGTGCTGCTGGGTTACATCGGCTCGCAGCGCCCCGATGCGGTGTGGCATCTCTCCGGCGTCGACCTGCCGCTGGTGTGGCTTGGGCGGCTCGGCACGCTGTATTACTTCGCGCATTTCTGGATCATCACGCCAATCGTGGGCCTGGTCGAGACGCCAAAGAAGCTGCCCGATAGCATCGCCAAGCCCGTTCTGGCAGCCGCCGAGTGAGGATCATGCGCACACGCTCTTTCTACCTCATCGGTGTTGCGGCGCTCGCGCTGTGCGCACTTACGACTGACGGTTTTGCGCAAGGAAACAATGTGGCGGCGCCGGCGAATAATGCCGCGGCCGCCGCACCCGCGCCGGAAAACGCCGCGGCCACACCACCGGAGAATTCTGCCGCGACTGCCGAGCAGCCTGCCAATGACACAAGCGTTCCCGCCCAGCCTGCACCCTCGGGCGAAGCTGGTGCATCGAGTGGCTTGCCGCCTCCTGCGCTGCCGATGAAACACGTGAAATGGTCCTTCGAAGGGCCGTTCGGCATGTACGACCGGGCCGCCTTGCAGCGCGGATTTCAGGTTTACAAGGAAGTCTGCTCGGTCTGCCACAGTTTGAAGCGCGTGGCCTTTCGCAATCTCGGCGACCCCGGCGGCCCCGGCTTCAGCGTAGCGCAAGTAAAAGCGATCGCCGCGGGCTTCAAGGTTCCGGCCGAGCCCGACGATCAGGGCCGCACCTATGATGACAGCGGGCTACGCATCACGCGCCCCGGCACGCCCGCGGATTATTTCCCCGGACCGTATGAGAACGAGAAGGCCGCGCGCGCCGCCAACAATAGCGCGTTGCCGCCCGATCAGTCCGTCATCATCAAGGCACGCGAGGGCGGACCCGATTACGTCTATTCGCTCCTGACCGGCTTCAACATGCCGATGCCCGCGACCATGCACATGGCGCCGACCATGAACTACAACCCATATTTTACCGGCCAGCAGATCGCCATGGCGCCGCCTTTGAGCGAAGGAATCGTCACTTATGCCGACGGCACCAAGGCGACCGTCGATCAGATGGCGCACGACGTGGCGACGTTTCTCACCTGGGCCGCCGATCCCAAGATGGAAGAGCGCAAGCAGCTCGGCTTCGGCGTCATGATCTTTATGCTCATGCTCTCGGGCCTGCTCTATCTCAGCTACCGCAAGGTCTGGCACGGCGAGCACTAACTGCTCGCGCGAAGTGCACCCCCCTTCCGTCCGGCTTCGCTTCGCTCAGCCAGACACCTTCCCCCACAAGGGGGGAAGGGGATGATCAACGAACGATGCAAGATTATTCCTCCCCCCTTGTGGGGGAGGATGGCGCGAAGCGCCAGGAGGGGGGAGATGTCGCGCACAGAACAATGCTCGTCTCGCTCACTACGAATGAAACCCGCATGCTAGAACGCGATCCATGACCAAAACCGTTCTTGGCATCATTGGCGGCAGCGGCGTCTATCAGATCGATGGGCTGGAAAACGCGCGCTGGAAAAAAGTGGAAAGTCCGTGGGGTGAACCGTCGGATGAATTCCTGCTGGGCCAACTCGCGGGCGTCGACATGGTGTTCCTGCCGCGTCATGGGCGCGGGCACGTGCACACGCCGACCTCGATCAATTACCGCGCCAATATCGATGCGCTGAAGCGGTTGGGGGTCACCGACGTGATCTCGGTTTCGGCCTGCGGCAGCTTTCGCAACGAGCTGTCGCATGGAATGTTCGTGCTGGCCGATCAGTTCATCGATCGTACGCACGCCCGCGAGAAAAGCTTCTTCGGCACGGGGTTTGTCGGTCATGTTTCGATGGCGCACCCGGTGTGCCCGAAACTTCTGGACGCGCTGGAAGAGGCCTGCCGTGAGGAACGCATTCCCCACAAACGCGGCGGGGTCTATCTCGCCATGGAAGGCCCGCAATTCTCCAGCTTCGCCGAGTCTAACCTTTATCGCACCTGGGATTGCGACGTGATCGGCATGACGGCCATGCCCGAGGCCAAGCTCGCCCGCGAGGCGGAATTGCCGTATGCCATCGTCGCCATGGTGACGGATTACGATTGCTGGCACCCCGAGCATGACCACGTGACAGTCGAGCAGGTGATCAAGATCCTGATGAGCAATGCCGACAAAGCGCGCGGTCTTATCAAGCGCGTGGCGCCTAAGCTCGGGCCCGAGCGCAAGCCGAGCCCGCTCGGCATCGAGCATGTGCTCGATACCGCCCTCATCACCGCGCCGGACAAGCGCGATCCCGTATTGATGAAGAAACTCGATGCGGTCGCTGGAAGGGTGTTGAAGAAATGAAAACCCATCCGTCATGGCCGCCCTTGAGGCGGCCATCCATCGCGCCCACGTCTGTGGGCGCAATAGACTTATTGGCTCGCAGACGCTCGCCTGATGGATGGGCGGGTCAAGCCCGCCCATGACGAGGTGACCATATGGACTTCTCCACCGTCATTCGCTCGATACCGGATTACCCGAAAAAGGGCATCGTCTTCCGCGACATCACGACCCTGCTAGGCAACCCGCGCGCCTTCCGCCGCGCGGTCGACGAGCTGGTGCAGCCCTATGCCGGCGTTCGCATTGATAAGGTCGCCGGCATCGAGGCGCGCGGGTTCATCTTGGGCGGCGCCGTGGCGCACCAGCTTTCGGTGGGTTTCGTACCGGTGCGAAAAAAAGGCAAGCTGCCGTGGAAAACCTATGGCGTCGAGTACCAGCTGGAATACGGCACCGACCGGGTGGAAATCCATCAGGACGCGGTTAGCAAAGGCGACCATGTGATCATCGTCGACGATCTCATCGCCACTGGTGGCACCTGCTTTGCCGCCATCAAACTGATCGAGCAGGCGGGCGCGAAAGTCATGGGTTGCTGCTTCGTCATCGATCTGCCCGAGCTCGGCGGCGCCGATAAGATCCGCGCGTTGGGCAAGGAAGTGACGACGTTGGTCTCGTTCGAAGGGCACTGAGCGACTCGCTCGCCTTGATATCGTCCGCAGAAATTGCCACTTGAACGGTCCCTTTCCCGTCCCCTGGTTTACTTGTGTAGGGGGAGGGGGGATGGCCTGAGAGTCGAAAACAACCTTCGGCGGATTTGCGTTTGAAATCAGTTGGATAGGGTTTGGATGAAGATCAAGGGCAAGGCATATCGCACCATCTGGCCCGCCAATGGCGGCGTCGAGGTCATCGATCAGACCAAGCTGCCGCACGAATTCGCGGTCGTGAAAATCACCACGCTGAAACAGGCGGCCGATGCCATCCGCAAAATGGTGGTGCGGGGCGCGCCGCTGATCGGCGCCACGGCGGCTTACGGTGTGGCGCTGGCCATGCGCGAGGATGCTTCCGATGAGGCGCTCGACAAGGCCATCGATGCCTTGCAGCAAACGCGCCCAACCGCGGTCAATCTGCAATGGGCGCTGAAACGCATGCGCGATTGCCTGCGCAACCAGCCGCGCGAGGCGCGCGCGGGTATTGCGTGGGCCGAGGCCGCAGCCATCTGCGACGAAGACGTCGAGACCTGCCGCAAGATCGGCGAGCACGGCGCCGAGCTGCTGCGCAGCATTTCGGAAAAGAAGGGCGGCAAGACGCTCAACATTCTCACCCACTGCAACGCGGGCTGGCTCGCCTGCGTCGATTGGGGCACGGCGCTGGCGCCCATCTATATGGCGCACGATGCCGGCCTGCCTCTGCATGTCTGGGTGGACGAAACGCGGCCGCGCAATCAGGGCGCTTCGCTGACCGCCTTCGAGCTGGGCAGCCATGGCGTGCCGCACACCATCATCGTCGACAATGCCGGCGGCTATTACATGCGCGCACGAGAGGTGGATTTGTGCATCGTCGGTTGCGACCGCGTGGTGGCGAACGGCGATGTGGCGAACAAGATCGGCACCTATTTGAAGGCGCTCGCCGCCAAGGACAACAACGTGCCGTTTTATGTGGCGCTTCCCAGCACGACCATCGACTGGGGCCTGCCCAACGGCGACGCCGTGCCCATCGAAAAGCGCGATGCCGGCGAGATCACCGAAATGCGCGGCCGCACCAAGACCGGCAAGGTCACCACGGTGACGATCACCAATCCCGGCTCAGCCGCTGCCAATCCGGGCTTCGACGTGACGCCGGCGCGGCTTGTCACCGCCTTCATCACCGAGAAGGGCGTGCGGCCCGCCACCGTCGAGGGCCTTCGCACGCTGGTGCCGAAAGGCTAAGACAGCACCAAATGTTTGAGCAAAAACTCAAATGTCATCCCCGGCGAGCGCGAACGAAGTTCGCGCGAGGGAAGGGGACCCGGGTGGATGGATCACGACAATTCCATCTACCTGGGTTCCCTTCCCCTCGCATTGCTGACGCAATGCTCGGCCGGGAATGACACGATATATATGAGAGTGAAATGAAGTCCCTTTGGTTGGACAAGGAAGCGCACGAGTTCGTTGAGCGTTATGCGCGCAAAGGCGTGAACGCCGATCTCGCGCTGCGCACCTATACGACGCGGCTGCTGGGCGGCGATTCGCGACTGGTTCTGCATGGCGGCGGCAACACTTCCGTCAAGACCAGGATGAAAGATGTGCTTGGCGAAGATGTGGAGGTTCTCTGCATCAAAGGCTCGGGCTGGGACATGGGCTCGATCGAGCCGCAGGGATTGCCCGCGGTGCGTCTCGCGCCGTTGCGCAAGCTGCGCACGCTGCTGAAACTGTCTGACGAGGACATGGTCAATTTCCAGCGAGTGAATCTGTTGGATGCGAGCGCGCCAAATCCGTCTGTCGAGACGCTGCTGCACGCGTTCCTGCCGCACAAATTCGTCGATCACACGCATGCCAATGCGGTGCTGGCGCTGACCAATCAGCCCGACGGCGAGAAACTCGCCCGCGAAGTCTATGGCGATCGCGTGGCCTATGTGCCGTACACCATTCCGGGTCACCAGCTCGCGAAAAGTGTCGCCGATATCTACGAGAAGAATCCGAAAGTGCAGGGGCTCGTGCTGCTGCGTCACGGCATTTTCTCTTTCGCCGAGGACGCGCGCACGGCTTACGAACTGATGGTGGAATTCATCACGCTGGCGGAAGAACGCCTTGCGCGCAATCGCAAGGCGATGGCCGCTGCAGCACAGTCCAAAGCGGTCACGTTGCTGGCGGAAGTGGCACCAATCCTGCGCGGTGCCTGCGCGCTTTCCAATGACCGCCACGAAGGCATCGCCAAGCGGCAGATCCTTTGCTTCCGCTCTTCGCCGCAGATTTTGTCCTATGTGAATGGAGCCGACGTCTCGCGCTTCAGTCAGATCGGCGTGGCAACACCCGATCACACCATCCGCACCAAGAATTGGCCGCTGCTGCTGCCCGCGCCCGAAGCAGGCAAGCCGCATGAATGGGCAGCGCATACGCAAGAAGCTGTTGGCCGTTATGTCGAGCACTATCATTCCTATTTCCGCCGCAACAACGAGCGCGCCAACCCGAAAAAGACCGAACTCGATCCGCTTCCGCGCGTGGCGCTGGTGCCGGGTCTTGGGCTTTTCGGTCTGGGGGCGTCGGCGAAGGACGCCGCCATCGCCGCCGACATCGCCGAAGCGACGGTTGCCGTGATTTCGGATGCCGAAGCCATCGGCCGTTACCAGTCCATTCCCGAAGCTGATCAATTCGACATCGAATACTGGTCGCTGGAACAGGCCAAGCTCGGCAAGGCGGCGGAGAAGCCGCTGGCGCGCCAAGTGGCCGTCATCACCGGCGGCGGCTCAGGCATTGGCGCGGCGACGGCACGCGCGATGACGCGCGAGGGCGCGGAGGTGGCCGTGCTCGACCGTGATCTCGCGGCCGCGCAAGAGGTCGCCAAGAAGATTGGAAAATATGCGCTTGCCCTCACCTGCGATGTGACGGACGCCGATGCCGTGCGCGTAGCCTTCGATAAGGTGGTCGATACTTTCGGCGGCGTGGACATCGTGGTGTCGAATGCGGGCGGGGCCTGGCAGGGCCGCATCGGCGAAGTGGACGACGAAACGCTGCGCCAATCTTTCGAGCTTAATTTCTTCGCCCATCAATGCGTGGCACAGAACGCCGTGCGCATCATGCGCACGCAAGGAACCGGCGGCGTGCTCCTGTTCAACGCCTCGAAGCAGGCGGTGAATCCCGGCAAGGATTTCGGGCCTTACGGCTTGCCGAAGGCCGCCACCATGTTCCTGATGAAGCAATACGCGCTCGATTACGGCAGGGACGGCATCCGCTCGAATTCCGTCAACGCCGATCGCATCCGCACCGGCCTTCTCACTGACGACATGGTGAGCGCGCGCGCCAAGGCGCGGGGCATTTCGGAAAAAGATTACATGACCGGGAATCTTTTGGGCCGCGAAGTCAGCGCCGACGACGTGGCGCAGGCGTTTGTCTTCCTCGCACTCGCGCGTAAGACGACAGCGGCTTCCATCACCGTCGACGGCGGCAATATCGAAGCCTCGCTGCGATAATAGAAGTAGATTTGTCATGGCTCACGCCTCGCGCGGCTTTGCCGCGCGTTCAATCAATGGCGTGCAAAGCACGCCGAGCCATCCAGGTGATAGTGCACAAGTGATCGAGGCCTTCATAAACTGGGTCACCCGCATTCGCGGGTGATGACAATCAGGTTTTTGGTTTTCTCGGAATCAGAACGCGGCCGATGAAGGACATCATCAGTTCGTTGTTTTCATCGCGCGCTTCGTTGCGGGCTTCGAGCAATCCAAGCTCGGGCCGCGGCTTCCAGTCGAGCTTGGCGATGTTCTCGGTGGAATAGGTGAGCGTCATGCCAGGCCGCACCGGCTTGAACCAGCGCATCTCGCGGAAGCCTGGCGAGACGAACCCCGACAGCGCGCGTTCCGCCGAAACATTGTCATGCAGATATGCCACCATCAGCTTCATCCATACGGCAGCCGTCTGCCAGCCGCTGGCGATGATGCCGCCATAAGGCGATTTGGCCGCGGCCGCGCGATCCACATGAAACGGCTGCGGATCGTACTTGCGCGCGAAATCCATGATCGCTTCTTCGGTGAAGGTGTGGGCGCCGATGACGATACGCTGGCCCAGCGGAATGTCCTCGAGATACATGCTCAGCCCCGCGTGGCGAAAATGGGCCAGGTCGTGAACGTCAACACCTTGTCGTCGCCCCGAAAGAACTCGCACTTGAAGTTGACGAAGCCGCGCCCGCCTTTCGACGACTGCCGCACGCCGATGACTTCTGCGCGGCCGCGCAAAGTGTCGTCTGGCCGCACGGGCTTGTGCCAGCGCGCATCGTCCACGCTCACCCCGCCGATGCTGGTCGAGCGGTTGAACAGGCCATCGACCAGAAGCCGCATGGCAATGGCGCAGGTGTGCCAGCCGCTGGCGATCAGCTCGCCCATAATGCTCTGGCGCGCGGCTTCCTCGTCCACATGCATCGGTTGCGGATCGTATTCGCGCGCGAAGGCGACGATCTCCTCGGCCGTCACCTTATAGGTGCCGAGCTCGAAAATTTGGCCTGCGCGAAAATCCTCGAAATGGATCAGCTCAGCCATCAGGCCGGATTGTCCGTCACCATTACCGGCTTCTCGCGATATTGCGCGGGAAACAGTTTCTTCAGATTCTCGATCTTCGGCAGATCGTTATAGACGATGTAGGGCGACGTCGGATTATGGATAAGATAATCCTGGTGATAGTCCTCCGCCGCATAGAAGCCCTTCAGCGCATCGACGCGCGTCACGATGGGCTTGGCGAAGATGCCGGATTTGTTGAGCTGCTCGACATAGGCCGTGGCGATTTTTTTCTGCTGCTCGCCAGCGTAGAAAATGTTCGAGCGGTACTGCGTGCCATGATCCGGCCCCTGATAGTTCAACTGCGTTGGATCGTGCGCCACCGAAAAATAGATGCGCAGCAACTCGCCATAAGTAACCTGCGAAGGATCGAACGTGATCTGGATGGACTCGGCATGGCCGGTCGCACCAGTGCCGACAATCCCGTAGATCGCGCTTCCCCTGTCGCCGCCGGAATAGCCTGACAACACCTGCTTCACGCCTTTGACGTGCTCGAACACGCCCTGCATGCCCCAAAAGCAACCACCGGCGAGAACGGCCGTCTGCGTGGTGCCCGCCGCTTTCGGATTGTCGAGCGTGGCAGCCGGAATGACCACCGCCGATTCCGCGCGCGCGTAGTTGAGCGAGAGAAACCCGATCGCCGCCAGCGTGAGCGCGCCTGCAACAATCAGCGCAAGGCTGCGGGAGTTCTTGGTCGGTGCAACCATAGTTCGCTCCTTCGGTTAGGCGCGCGCGACAAAGCGCAGCGCGGCGGAATTCATACAATAACGCAAGCCTGTCGGCTTTGGCCCATCGTCGAAAACGTGGCCCAGATGCGCGTCACAGCGCGTGCACGAAATGGCTGTACGCGGATATATCAGAAGATAGTCCGTGCTTTCGCGCACATTCAACTTTGAGATCGGCTGCCAGAAACTCGGCCAACCCGTGTGCGAGTCATATTTGGTTTTTGAATCATACAACGCCGTGTCGCAACAGATGCAGCGATAGAGCCCATCGGCATGGTTGTCCCAAGTGGCGCCCGTGTATGCGCGCTCGGTGCCGGCTTCGCGCGTGACGTAAAACGATTCCGCGTCCAACTGCTTGCGCCATTCGGCTTCCGTTTTGACGACTTTGGCCACGCGCGCGTTGCCTAAGCTTTTGCCCGCGGGCGAGAAATTCTCGATCGTGACTTCTGCCGCAGCAGCTCTCACCCCGCATGCCACCAGAAGCGTGCAGCCGGCCGACCCCAGCAAAAGGCTACGTCGCGAAATCGCTTGGTTATTCAATGACATGGCAAATCTCTAAGGGCTGTGGCCGCATAATGCAGAGCAATTGGACGATATTACGGCAGCAGCAGTCTAGCGTTCACGCATTGAATCGAAAGTGCATCACATCGCCGTCCTGCACGACATAATCTTTGCCTTCGAGCCGCATTTTGCCGGCGTCGCGCGCGCCCGTTTCACCGTTCAAGGTTACATAATCCTCATAGGCGATAGTTTCAGCCCGAATGAAGCCTTTCTCGAAATCGGTGTGGATCGCCCCCGCTGCTTTCGGCGCGCGGCTGCCGCGTTCCACAGTCCACGCGCGCGCTTCCTTCGGGCCGGCGGTGAAAAAGGTCACGAGGCCCAGCAAATCGTAGCCCGCGCGGATGAGGCGATTGAGACCAGGTTCGCTAAGATGAAGATGCGCAAGGTATTCCTTGCGTTCGGCCTCAGGCAATTGCGCCAGTTCTTCTTCGATGCGCGCCGAAATGACAACACAGCCTGCGTGTTCGCGTTTTGCCTTTTCCGCGACGCGCGCGGAGAAGGCGTTGCCCTTGCCAGCAGATGCTTCATCGACATTACAGACATAGAGCACCGGTTTTTCCGTGAGCAGACCAAGCTGGCGGTATGGTTCGCGCTCTTCGGGTGTCAGCTTGGCCGCACGCGCGGGCTTGCCGGCACGTAACAGGTCGAGCGCCTTGGACATCAGCATGAACTGTTCTTTGGCTTCCTTCTCGCCGCCTTTGGCCTTCTTTTCGGCCGCCTGCGCGCGGCGCTCGAGGCTTTCGAGATCGGAGAGCATCAATTCCGTTTCAACGGTTTCGGAGTCAGCTACGGGATCGATACGGCTTTCCACATGCGTGATATCGTCATCCTCGAAACAGCGCAGCACATGGGCTACGGCGTCGACCTCGCGGATATTGGCGAGGAACTGATTGCCGAGTCCTTCGCCCTTCGAAGCGCCGCGCACCAAACCCGCGATATCCACGAAGGAAATGCGTGTTGGGATGATCTCGGCCGACTTTGCTATGGAAGCAAGCTTGTCGAGGCGCGCATCCGGCACGGCCACATCGCCGACATTGGGCTCAATCGTGCAGAACGGATAGTTCGCCGCCTGCGCCGCTGCCGTTTGCGTCAACGCATTGAACAGCGTCGATTTGCCGACATTCGGCAAGCCGACGATACCGCACTTGAAGCCCATTACGCGTCCTCGCCGGGCTTCGGCTTTTTCTCGGGCGGATTTAGCTTCACTGCAACCTTGTTCATGAAGCCGGCATCGTCGTCTTTGGCCAGATAGGGCGCGGCGTCGGCGATCGCCGACAGCAATGGGATCAGCCAGTCCTCGTCGGCCTTGGAAAAGTTCTGCAGCACGTGGCCATGAACGCGAGCCTTGTCGCCGGGATGGCCGACACCGATGCGCACGCGCCGGTAGTCAGGGCCGATGGCGGACGTGATCGAGCGCAGGCCATTATGCCCCGCGTCGCCGCCGCCTTCCTTGGCGCGCAGTTTCGCGGCGGCTAGATCGATCTCGTCATGCATCACGATGATCGAGCCCGGCTCCAGTTTGAAAAAATGCACGGCAGCACCGACGGACAGGCCGCTCTCATTCATGAAAGTGCCCGGCTTCAACAGATAGGTCTTGCGGCCGGCGAGTTTTCCTTCGGCAATCGCGCCCTGGAAGCGCGAACGCCACGGCCCGAAATCGTAACTGTCGTGAATGACGTCGACCGCCATGAAGCCCACATTGTGGCGGTTGCGCGCGTAGTCGATGCCGGGATTGCCGAGCCCGGCGATGAGAAGCGGCGAATCAGACATCGAAGGTGGTCATGCGTGGTCCTCATGCTTCGACAAGCTCAGCATGAGGGAAACTCTCGAGCCTCACCCTGAGCCTGTCGAAGGGTGAGGCAATGGAACAAGAACGTCCCGCTACTTCTTTTCGGGCGCTTTGCCTTTGGCAGCGGGTGCAGGCGCAGCGCCGGGAGCCGCTTTCGCGCCGCCGGCCGCGGGCGCGGCGCCTGGCGTGGTGCCAGGTGCGGCACCGGGAGCAGCGGCTGCGGCTTCGCCCTCGGCGGGCACGGCGCCTTCGGCCGGCACTTCGCCTTCGGCAGGCGCAGCAGCGGCCACCACCTCTTCGACGTAAGTGGTCGGCGGCGCGATGGTGGCGACGGTAAAGTCGCGCGTGCTGATCACGGGCTTCACGCCTTCCGGCAGCTTGAACTTCGAGATGTGGATGCTGTCGCCGATGTCGAGGCCTTCCAGGTCGCCTTCGATAAATTCGGGAATGTTGTCGACCGGGCAGTAAAGTTCGACTTCGTGGCGGACGATGTTCAAAACGCCGCCGCGCTTGATGCCCGGCGAACCTTCTTGGCCGCGAAACTGCACCGGAATGGAGATCGAAATCCGCGCGCCTTCTTCGAGACGCATGAAGTCGACATGGATCGGGCGGTCGGTAACCGGATCTGTCTGGATCGCGCGCGGCAGCACGCGCAGTTTCTTGCCGCCTATCTCGAGCATCACCAGCGTCGAGTGGAGCCGGCCCGTGGAATAGAGCTTCTCGAAGTTGCGAAGTTCCACCTGCACGGTTTCGGGCTCACCTTTGCCGCCGTAGAGGATGCCGGGGATTAAGCCCTTCTGGCGCAGCTGATACGCCGGACCCTTGCCCTTTTTCTCGCGCTTCTCGGCGCGAAGCTCCTGGATGGCACGCATGGGTAATCCCTCGGAATTCCTGGGTTTTTCGGGTGGCTATGCCCGGAAAGCCGAGGCTTTTAGCCGGTTGCGGTTGTTATAGCAACCACCGAACGCCTGAGTTTTGCTACCCTGTATGGGGCTCGAATGCGCAAGGAGCAGGTCATGAAGCGCCTCATCCTGATCGTGTCTGCCATGTGTCTGGTGGTGAGTGCCGGCGCCGCACTGGCGCTGCCGAAGAACTGGAAAACGAACTTGGAGACCGAGATCCCCAAAAATTATTATACGGGTGGCGATGCATGCACGAAGCTCGTCGCCATCGCGCGCGATCTCGACCTGCCGTTCGCCGATCCACAGGACCGCACGCACGCGAAAATTTCGCGCCGCGACCGGCTCAGCGGCTTTGGCCAGTATGGCGATCCGGCCGAGCTGAAAAGCTGGGTCGAGTTCCGGTTGCGTGAGCCCTGCGCCACCAAGAAGCAGTGGGTGCAGGTCTGGGTGAAGACGGGTCTTAAGGGAAACTTCTCGTTCGCAGGCAGCCTCAAATGTCCCGGTTGGACGATGAAGGAGGCCTCTCTCTCGCCGGGCGGTTATTTCTTTATCGACGTCTACAACTATACCGCCGCGCCGAAATCGGCCGAGGTGCGGCTGTGGGACGTCAACGATTACGAAGGGCAGGGCAAGGGCAGGAAGCCCTGCCCAAAGTAACGCTCAATCGAAAAGGCTGGAGACCGAGTGTTCCTCGCTGATGCGCTTAATCGCCTCGCCGATCAGGGGCGCGATCGTAATGCGGCGAATGTTCGGGCACTTGCGGATTTCTTCGGTCGCGTCGATGGAATCGGTCGTCACCAGCGATTTCAGTTTTGAATCGCGAATGCGCGCGACCGCACCGCCCGACAGCACGCCGTGCGTGGCATAGGCGTAAACGTCTTTCGCACCGTTCTTGATCAGCGCTTCGGCCGCATTGCAGAGCGTACCGCCCGAGTCGACGATATCGTCGATCATCAGACAGGTGCGGCCCTTCACGTCGCCGATGATGTTCATGACTTCCGATTGGCCGGCACGCTCGCGCCGCTTGTCGACGATGGCCAAGTCGCCACCCAGCCGCTTGGCCAAAGCGCGGGCCCGCACGACGCCGCCCACATCGGGCGAAACGATCATCAATTCCTCGCCGTCCAGATAATCCTGAATGTCCTTCGCCATAACCGGCTCGGCATAAAGGTTGTCGGCGGGAATATCGAAGAAGCCCTGGATCTGGCCCGCATGCAGATCGACCGTCAGCACGCGATTGGCGCCGGCGCCGGCGATCAGATTGGCCACCAGCTTGGCCGAGATCGGCGTACGCGGGCCGACTTTGCGGTCCTGCCTGGCGTAGCCGAAATAGGGCAGCACGGCGGTGATGCGTCGCGCGCTTGCGCGCCTCAGCGCATCGATGATGACCAGCAGCTCCATGATGTTGTCGTTCGCCGGGAAGCTGGTCGACTGGATGACGAACATGTCCTCGCCACGGACGTTTTCCTGCACCTCGACGAAGACTTCCATATCGGCAAAGCGTCGCACCACCGCCTTGGTGAAGGGCAGCTTCAGATGCTGTGCGATCGCCTCCGCGAGCGGACGATTGCTATTGCCGGCCAGAAGCTTCATGGGAGCCGTGTGACGGTTGCGTGACTCGCCTGCGTTCTAGCAAGCGCGGGTTTGGCGGTAAACCGGCGAAAGCGCAGTAATCACAGGGCGTTCGTCTCAATCGCCAAGCATGATAGCCGAAAGCTGGTGGCCGAATTCGCTTTCGTTGCGGTGCGTGGCGCGGCGGTAGCTGAAAAACTCGTTTTCATGCGTGTATGTGCAGACGCCAAGCTTTTCGATGTCGCCCACGCTGGCGCGCGCAAGGCGTGCCGCGACATAGGCTTCGAGATCGAATTGCCAATGATCCTTGCGGCTGCCGGGCACAAAGAAGCGCACGTTGTCGGCTTCGGCCTCGCGGAAGCGCGCGATGAATTCGGGCCCCACTTCGTAGGCTGTCTGACTGATGCACGGGCCGACGGCGGCGCGGATGTCTTTTGGTTTCGCGCCCAGTTGGCGCATCGCCAAGACGGTCGCCTCAAGCACGCCGTCGAGTGCGCCTTTCCATCCGGCATGCGCGGCGCCGATGACGCGCGCGCGCGGGTCAGAGAAAAGAACTGGTGCGCAGTCGGCAGTAACGATTCCAAGCGCGATCTGGGGGCGATCTGTCACCATTCCGTCGGCGCGCGGGCGGGCTGCCGGTTCCCATGGCTCGCGCACCGTCACTACGCCGGCCGTGTGCGCCTGATACAGCGAAAGCAACTTCGTCTTTGCATCGCTCGTAAGGGTGGCGAGAGCGCGGCGGCGGTTCTCTGCCACACACTCCGGCGCATCGCGCGTGCCAAGCGCGCAATTGAGCGAGGCATAAACGCCTTGCGACACGCCGCCCTGGCGCCCGAAAAAACCATGGCGGACGTCGGCAAGATTTTCGGCGTGCAGCACGATCATGAGAATGCTGGTAACGGTGAACTGCCTGAGGCTGCAACAGCCATGACTTTGAACAGATGGCCCATCTGGCTCGGAGACGTGAGGCGCTCGACAGCGTTATCGATCGCTTTGCGCGTTTCAGCGTCCACCGTCTCTTTCAGCTTCTTTGCTCGCGCATCAATCCCGAGCGCTTTGAGAAAGGCGCCCTGCGGTGCTGGTCCAAACACGTAGGTGTCGGCAGCCCGCGCGATATTCGATAGCGCTTCGAAATCCACGTGGCTGGTCAGATCCACTTCGCCAGGCTCGGCAAATAGGTCGGCATATTTATGCTGCTTCACGGCCTGCAGCGTGTCGCCGAAGCCAGCTTCCCCATGACCATAGTCAATGAACAGGGCAGCGCCGCCCGACTTTGCGGTGCGGCTCGCGATATCGCCGACGACCTCTGCCGCTATCGTGCATTGTTCGAAAATCGAACCAATGGTTGCAGCGCCAAACTGGCTAACGGTCGCTTTGTCGCTCAGAACAAAAAACAAATTGCCGTCCTTCGACGCGATCATTCGCTCATGCCAGCCATCGCCTGTTTTCACGAACTGATTGATGGGCAGCGCATCGAGAAATTCATTGGCGACGAGAAACAAAGGCGCATCATGGCCCACCTTGGCGAGGCTTTCACACCAGCGGATAGAGAGGCCTTTCAGTGTTTGCTGCTGGATCGCGCGGAGCGCCGAGCTCGTCTCGACCAGAAAAATCTTCGCTGCATCCAGGAATTCAGGCCGCATTTTGGCAGCGCGCAGCATGTCGGCCATTAATGTGCCTCGCCCGGGACCGAGCTCGACAAAACTAAAACAGTCTGGCCGGCCGCGATCTTCCCACGCTTGCACAAACCACAGACCGATGAGCTCACCGAATATCTGGCTCACTTCCGGCGCGGTGATGAAATCGCCTTTGGCGCCGAAAGGATCGCCTTTCATGTAGTAGCCGTGCTCAGGGTCGTAGAGCGCCATCTCCATATACTGCGCGACAGTGATTGGACCTTCGCTGGCAATTCGGCACAGAATTTTTTCTTTGAGAACGCTCACGACGCCGGTTTCGCAGGATGCGTATAGGCATACCAGAAGAAGAATGCGGCGGCCGCCCACATCGGCAGGCTGAGCAACTGGCCCATGCTGAACCAGTCATAGAGTTTGGACTCGGAGTCGCGGAAGAATTCGACGAAGAAACGCGCCAGGCCGTAGCCAGCCAAGAACCATGCGACGACAAGGCCTGGGCGGTGATGAATTTTCCAGCGATACATGGCGAAGCGCAGAACAAAGAAGAGCAGCAGTCCTTCCAGCGCGGCCTCGTAAAGCTGGCTCGGGTGGCGCGGAACATCTGGTGGCAATGCGCCTGGGAACACCATCGCCCATGGTGCGTCGCTCACTTTTCCCCACAGCTCGCCATTGATGAAGTTAGCGATGCGGCCAAAGAACAGGCCAATGGGTGTGGCCGCCGCGGCGATGTCACCTAGCGCAAGCAAATTCAGCTTCTGCCTGCGGCAGAAAAGTACGATGGCGAGCACGACGCCCAAAAGCCCACCGTGGAACGACATGCCGCCTTCCCAGGCGGCGATGATCTTGAGGGGGTTCTCCAGATAAGCTTGCGGCAGCCCGTCGCAGGCAACGCCATGCCAGATGCTGCAGTAGAACGTGCCGTAGAACAGCACGAATCCTAGCCGGCCGCCGAGAATAACGCCCACCGCGATCCACACGAGTAGGTCGCTGATTTGCTCTTTGGTCGCCGGCGGCCTGTAGTGGAAAGGTGGTCCTTTCCACAGGAAACGGTCCGACACCAAGCGCGCGGCGTACCACCAACCAAGCAGCAGCCCGGCAATGTAGGCCAGCGCGTACCAGCGTATGGCCAGCGGCCCAAGCTGAATCAGAACCGGATCAATGTCGGGAAAGGGGAGAACCGCCTCGTACATGGGGCAATGCGTCGCTTGGTGAACCGGCGCTGTCAAGCATAACGGCCGCGCGGTTTAGGTTTATAGCCGATACGCGCTTGTGCGATGCTGGGCGCGCGGCTCATAAGCGAGGGACCATGCAGACCGATAATCGCGTGATGGACAGTTTGGCGCGGCTGCTGACCGATGCTGCGGGCGCCGCCAAGAGCCTGCGCAGCGAGATGGAAACCATGGTCCGCCAGCGGCTCGACCGGCTCGCTTCGGACCTCGATCTGGTGCCGCGGGAGGAGTTCGAAGCGGTCAAGGCGATGGCCGCTCGCGCGCGGGCCGAGAACGAGCGGCTGGGGAAGCGTGTGGCGACGCTCGAAGCGAAAACGAGAGTCAAATCAACGGCGAAGACTCCAAATGGCAAGTGATGGATGCATTCGCCAAAGCTGTGAATTGAGAGAAGGGGTCAACAAGGGAGCGCGGTGCGGGCTTGTGTGACCACAAAACCTTGTGCCAGTTTGCCCGCAAGTGCTTCGCGCTTCGGGGGGAAATCGGTGACCGCTTTTAGTGCAGGGCCGTTTCCAGTCGGTGGGGTCAAACCCGCAACCCAGAGGGTCATCACGGTATGAGCATCCAGTTGAACGAAGAGATCGTAGCCCTTTCCCACCCGCTCGACATGCTCGAGCAGGCGGTCGAGGACAACGGCTGGCCGTTCGAGCGTTCCGCCCGCGACGAACTGAATCTGTCGGTCGCCGGACGTTGGTGCGACTATCATTTCTGCTTCACCTGGCGTGAGGATCTGCAGTCGCTGCATTTGTCAGTGAGTTTCGATATGCGTGTCGCCGCCGAGCGCCGTGCGGCAGTGGCGGAACTATTGATGCTGGTTAACTCGCAGCTCTGGTTGGGCCACTACGATTTGTGGGCCGACGATGGCGCCGTGTTGTTCCGTCATGCGCTGATTTTCCCGGACTCGCATGTCAGCGCCGCACAATGCGAGGCGCTGCTGCACTTGGCCGTAGAATCGTGCGAGCACTATTACCCCGCCTTCCAATTCGTGCTGTGGGGCGGCAAGTCGGCGCGCGATGCCATGGCTGCGGCCGTCCTCGAATGCGCGGGCCAGGCCTAAGCGTGCAGTGAAGGCGCGGCGCAAGGTCAGCGGATCGGAAAACACGATTGTGTTGCTGGGCGCGGGCCGCATGGGCGGCGCGTTGCTAAAGGGCTGGATTGCATCGAACAGATTTCCTTCGATCCACGTCGTGGAGCCCGTTCCTTCTAAGGCCATCACGACGCTGGCCATACGCAAGAATATTTTGTTGTCGAAGCAGTTGCTTCCAGGCCCGCGCGTGCGCGCCATCGTCCTCGCGCTCAAGCCTCAAATCATAAAAAGTGAGCCCTCTCTGCTTAAGGATATGGGAGCTGCGAGCCCACTCATCGTTTCTATTGCCGCCGGCATCACAATCGATTTTCTGCGCCAGGCCGTCGGGCCCAGGCCTGCAATCGTGCGCACCGTGCCCAATACGCCGGGCGCTATAGGGCAGGGCATCACGGCTCTCTACGCGCCCGCGACGACGGCGAAGGCCGACAAGGCTCTGGCTCTGGCTCTCATGGCGCCCTTGGGCAAAGCGCTGTGGCTCGACGACGAAGGCGCACTCGATGCGGTGACGGCGCTGTCCGGTTCTGGCCCGGCCTACGTTTTTCTGCTGGTCGAGACGCTTACGCAGGCCGGCATCGCGCAGGGGCTCAGGCCCGATATCGCGGCCCAATTGGCGCGCCAGACCGTGATCGGGGCCGGCGCCCTGCTTGAGGCGGACAAACGCTTTCCCGAGGAATTGCGTAGAGATGTCACCAGCCCCGCGGGCACAACGGAGGCGGCGCTCAAAGTGCTAATGGATCGCGAGGGTTTAGAGGCGCTGATGATGCGGGCAATCGACGCGGCGACGAAGCGCAGCCGCGAGCTCGGTCGCGCCTAGATCGGCAGGCGAACGACCGCCTTCAATCCGCCAAGCCAGCTTTGCTCGAGCACCACATCGCCTCCATGGGCGCGCGCGATATCTCGCGCGATTGCCAGGCCGAGCCCCACACCTCCACTTTGCAGATTGCGGCTCTCGTCCAACCTATGAAATGGACGGAACGCTTCTTCGCGCTGCAATTCGGGAATTCCCGGTCCATCGTCTTCAATGGAGATATTCACTGTGCGTCCGGTCTGACGCGCGGTGATTTCGACCTGGTTGCCGTATTTCAGCGCATTGTCGATCAGATTGACGAGGCAGCGCTTCAACGCCTTGCGCTTCATGGGAAGAATGAGGTGTGGTGTCGCGATCAATTTGATGCGCGAGGCCGCATTGGCGCGGGCGCGGCTGGCATCGCGCACAGCCTCTTCCAAGAACAGGGCAATGTCGGTGGGTTCGGCTCCTTCGCCGCCTTCCCCGCGCGCGAAGTCGAGATATTCGTTGAGCATATGCTCCATCTGGGCGAGGTCGGCTCCCATCGCATGGGTGTCGGTGTCCTCCTTCAGCATGGCGATCTGCAAGCGCAGCCGCGTCAGCGGCGTTTTGAGATCGTGGCTGACGCCTGCCAGCATTTCAGTGCGCTGCTGCACGTGGCGTTCGATGCGCTCCCGCATCTGGATAAACGCACTCGCCGCGCGCCGTACTTCCGCGGCGCCATGAGGCTTGAAATCGGGAACCGCGCGGCCCTTGCCGAAGCTTTCAGCGGCCAGCGCCAGATGCTCGATCGGTTTGATCTGATTGCGCAGAAAGATGATGGCGACAGCAAGAAGCACCAGCGACGAGCCGATCATCCAAAGGATGAAAATATCGGCGTTGGAAGCGGTAACGCGGTTCAACGGCACAAGCAGGCGCAGGACGCCCTGAGATACCTGCACCTTGATCTCGAGGTATTGCGGATAGCGATTGGTGTCGAAATTGGTCGGCTCGCTGACCTGGCTGGTGAGCACGCGAGCAAGTGCGCGATCGAGTGCACTGCGCGTTTGCGGTTTTGCGCGGGCCACGTATTCGCCAGGCAAGAAGAAGATCGTGTACCCAAAGCTGCGCGCGGCCACTTCGCGCAGCTGCTGCCGCTCGGCTTCCGTTTCCAGCGTGTTGTGCTGTTTGATAAGATAGGTCACGTCTCCAGCCACATTGCGCGCCATGCGCGATGTAACAACGTCATAATGTCTTTCGAAAAACGCGTAGGTGACGATGGCCTGCAGGATGACCACCGGTGCCACAATAATGATGAGCGAGCGCCCGAATAGCCCGCGCGGCAAAAAGCGCTTCAGCGCACGGAACGGATGAAGTGAGACCCTTCGTGCGCGCGGCCGCGCCTTTGTCTCACTCGACGCGGTCTGGGATGAGGACATAGCCAACACCGCGCACGGTCTGGACATAGAGAGGGAGCTTGGGGTCTTCTTCAATCTTGCGGCGCAGTCGCGTCACCTGCACGTCGACCGAGCGTTCGAGTGCAATGCCGAGCCGCGTGCAGAGATCTGCGCGCGAAAATGATCGGCCAGCGTTGCTCGCAAAGAGCTTCAGTAACTGCATTTCCGAGCTGGTAAGGCGCACGGGCTTTCCCGCGCGTCTCAGCTCGCCGCGCTCGGGATCGAAAACACACGGGCCCATGCGCACTTCGCGGTGCGGAACAGGACCAGCACCGCGCGTACGCCGCAGCAGCGCGCCCAGCCGCAGCATGAGCTCGCGAGGCTCGAAGGGCTTTGCCAGATAGTCGTCTGCGCCGCGTTCGAGGCCTTCGATGCGGTCGCTCGCCTCACCGCGTGCGGTCAGCATGAGGATCGGCACATCTGACTGCGAACGCACCGAGCCGGCGAGATCGAACCCATTTTCACCTGGCATCATCACGTCGAGAACCAATGCATCGAAGGCGAGGCTCTTCAACAGGACACGTGCTTCCGCGGCATCCGCCGCCGCCGTCACGCGAAATCCGTTTGCACTTAGATAGCGCTGTAAAAGTTCGCGCAGCCGCGCGTCGTCATCGACGACGAGAAGGTGCGGACTGTCAGCAGCTGCGGCTTGCGTGGCCTGCATACTCATTGCGCCAATCGCCTATTCATATTGACATCATTATGGCCCCTCTTTAGGCCTAGCAAGGGCATAAAATCCCCCAATATCCTAAAGAAGCGGACGTCCGCGTCCTCATCCAAACGAGGCTCTCATGGTTGCCATTATCCCCTTCGATCAGCGAGACGGATCGCTGTGGTTCGACGGCAAACTGGTGCCGTGGCGCGAGGCGCGGACGCATGTGCTGACCCATGGCTTGCACTATGCCTCCAGCGTGTTCGAAGGCGAGCGCATGTATGACGGGCGTATCTATAAGCTCGAGGAGCATACGCGCCGTCTGTTCGAATCCGCGCGGATTCTTCTCATGCAAATTCCGTTCAGCGAAGACGAAATCTATCGCGCCTCAGTTCAAGCTGCGGAGGTGCAGGGCTTGAAAAACGCCTACGTGCGCCCGGTCGTGTTCCGGGGCAGCGAGATGATGTCGGTCGCTGCAACCAATACGAAAATTCACGTAGCAATCGCTGCATGGGAGTGGGGGTCCTATTTCCATCCCAACGAGAAAATGAAGGGCATCCGATTATCGGTATCGGACTGGAAGCGGCCCGCCCCCGACACCGCCCCCTGGAGGTCAAAAGCGGCGGGGCACTACATGATCGGCACCCTGTCGAAACACGCGGCGGAAGCCAAGGGCTATCATGATGCGCTGATGCTCGATTATCGCGGCCTCGTTGCCGAGTCGACGGGCGCGAATATCTTCTTCACCAAAGAGGGCAAGCTGCACACACCGGTGCCAGATTGTTTCCTAGACGGCATCACGCGGCGCACCGTCATCTCGCTCGCCAAGGTGCGGCAGATTCCCGTCATCGAACGGCAGATAAAGCCGGAAGAGCTTTCGGATTTCGAGGAATGCTTCTTGTGCGGCACGGCCGCGGAAGTAACGCCCGTATCCGAGATCGCGCCGCATCGCTACAAGCCTGGCAGAATCTGCGAGACCTTGATGAACGATTATGTCGAGGAGGTGCACCGGCCGGTTTCGATCGAGAAGCGGCTCAGCGCCAGCGGCTAACGGCTTTCTCGTCCGTTTCTTTCGCGTCGACCCAGGTCTTTTGACCCGCACGTTCTTCCTGCTTCCAGAAGGGCGCGCGCGTTTTCAGATAGTCTATCAGAAATTCCACCGCCCTGAACGCGGCTTCGCGATGCGCAGCTGAAGCGCCGACAAAAACAATTCGCTCCCCGGGCGTCAGCATTCCGATGCGGTGGACAACACGAAGATCGAGGAGAGGCCAGCGCTCGCAAGCTTCCGCTGCATGGATCTCGATCTCGCGCTCGGTCATGCCCGGATAATGTTCGATCGTCATGGCGGTAAGACCGCCATCGGCACGCACAAGGCCAACAAAGCTCGCCAGCGCCCCCGATTTTCCACCGCTCGCGGTCAGCACCGCCAATTCGGCTGCCGGGTCGAAATCCTCCGCTTGAACTCGGATAGCGGTCATCCGCCCGTCACCGGCGGAAAGAATGCCACTTCGTCATCCGCGCCGAGGCGTGCAGCAAAATCAACGTGCTGCTGATTGACCGCACAGCGTAATCGCGAGACGTTGCCGAAAGCGTCGGCGTAACCCGCTCCGCGTTTGCGCAGCGCTTCGATCAATGCCGTGACATCCCGTACACCGGCGGGCAATGCAAACTCCTCCTCGCCCACTCCGGTTTTCTGGCGCACCCAGGCGAAGTAAAGAAGCTTCACGCCGCCCTCTTCGATTTCGGCTTGGCGGCGCGCGCGTGGCTGAGCCCCGCCTGCAAATAGGCGAAGCCCGTGTAGAACGTAAGACCCGCGGCAAACCACAAGCCGATCACGGCGATCTGCGTCACGCCTGGCAAATAACGCTCACTCGCGGAACAGACCATCAGAGCCGCGATGGCAACGAATTGCACAGCGGTTTTTGCTTTTGCAACGCGCGTTACGGGCAAGCTAACATCGGCTTCGGCCAAAAACTCCCGCAGGCCGGACACCAGAATCTCGCGGCAAAGAATGATAAGCGCCGGCACCAGCGCGAAGCCGTGCAAGGTCCCGTCCGCCGCCAGCATGAGCAGGGCTGCCGACACAATCAGCTTGTCGGCGATGGGGTCGAGCATGCGCCCGAACGGCGACACGGCATCCAGCTTGCGCGCTACCAGCCCGTCCACGGCATCCGTAATTCCGGCAAGGCAGAAAAGCGCAAACACCAGCCACGGCGCCCACCACACGGGCAGGAAGAATGCCGCGACGAACAGCGGCACCAGAACGATGCGGCCGATGGTCAGTGCGTTGGGAACATTCGACATCAAGTTAGTGTATCACGCCCGCCTTCAACCTGAAGGATGGAAGAAGTCGTAAATCTTGCGGGCGAGCGTGCCGCTGACCCCATTCACCGATTCGATGTCGGCGAGGCTCGCATTGGCGACCTCGCGCGCCGAGCCAAAATGGGCGAGCAGGGCTTTCTTGCGCGAGGCGCCGATCCCCGCAATCTCGTCCAGCGGACTGGCGCCGATGGCCTTGGCGCGTTTCTTCCGGTGACTGCCGATGGCGAAGCGATGGGCTTCATCGCGCAGGCGCTGCAGGTAGTAGAGAACAGGGCTCTTGTGATCCAAACGGAATGGGGGCTGGTTGGGGCGGTAGAAATGCTCGCGGCCTGCGTCGCGTTCCGGCCCCTTAGCGATCGCTGCCAGCGCGACCTCGCTCACGCCGAGATCGGCCAGCACGGTGCAGGCGGCATCGAGCTGTCCCTTGCCGCCATCGATCAGCACAACGTCTGGCCATTTGGCGCGCACTTCCTCCTCAGTGCCGGCTTCCTTCACCAGCCGTGAAAAGCGCCGCGTCAGCACTTCGCGCATCATGGCGAAATCGTCGCCGGGCGTGAGATCGGCCGATTTGATGTTGTACTTGCGATATTCTGCCTTCTCGAAACCATTCGGGCCCGCCACGATCATGGCGCCCACGGCATTCGCGCCCTGGATATGGCTGTTGTCGAAGACCTCAATGCGCCGCGGCGGCGCCTCGAGGCCGAAGGTCTCGGCCACACCTTCGAGCAGCGCGCGTTGCGTCGCGCTTTCCACCAGGTGGCGCGCCATTTGCTCGCGCGCGTTTTGCAGCGCTTGAAGCACGATTTCGTGTTTCTCGCCGCGGCTCGGCACAGCAATCTCGACCTTGCGTTCCGCGCGTATCGACAACGCTTCCGCCAGCAACGCAGCATTGGCGATGTTGGTGCTCAGCAAAATGAGGGGTGGCGCCGGTCGTTCGTCGTAGAATTGACCGATGAAGGATTCCAGAACTTCCTCCGCGCTCAGTTCCTTGTCGTGTTTCGGAAAGTAGGGGCGGTTGCCCCAGTTCTGGCTGGCGCGGAAGAAGAACACCTGTATGCAGCTTTGCCCGCCTTCCTGATGGATCGCAAACACATCCGCGTCTTTGAACGTTTGCGGGTTAATGCCTTGATGCAGATGGATGTGGCTCATGGCGCTGATGCGATCGCGCAACTGGCCGGCGCGCTCGAACTCCAGCGCGGCAGACGCCTCTTCCATCTCCTTCACCAGCTTCGCCTGCACCGCACGGCTCTTGCCCTGAAGAAAATCCTCAGCCTGTTTCACCAGCGCGTCGTAATCAACTTTTTGGATCCGGCCGACGCATGGGCCGCTGCAGCGCTTGATCTGAAACAGCAGGCACGGCCGCGTGCGCCCCTCAAACACGGCATCGGAACACGAGCGCAGCAGAAACGCGCGCTCCAGCGTATCGAGCGTGCGATTGACTGCCAGTGCGGACGCAAACGGTCCAAAATATGATCCTTTCGTCGAACGCGCGCCGCGGTGTTTCAGGATCTGCGGGTACTCGTGATCTTCGCGCAACAGAATGGACGGAAATGATTTGTCGTCGCGGAACAGCACGTTGTAGCGGGGCTTGAGGCGCTTGATCAGATTGGCCTCAAGCAGCAGCGCCTCAGTTTCCGAAGCGGTGGTGACGAAAATCATCTCGGCCGTTTCCGAGATCATGCGAGCGATGCGGTAGGAGTGGCCGGTCGGCTTGGCGTAAGACGCCACGCGCTTTTTCAGGTTCGCGGCCTTGCCGACATAAAGCACGTCGCCCTTAGCGTTCAGCATGCGGTAGACGCCAGGCGCCCCGGGCAGCGTCTTGAGATAGGCCTGCACGCGTACGGCGCCCAACAGCATCGATTGGGGCGCTCCGGTGGTAGGTGGCACGTGGGCATCGTCGGTCATCGCATTAATATAGTGCAAGCTCGCGCATGGGGCGGCTAAAATAGGACATGTTGATCTTTCGCCAAATGTTCGACACGACGTCGTCCACCTACACGTATTTGCTGGCGGATAACCGCACCCGCGAGGCGGTGCTAATCGATCCCGTTTTCGAGCAGGTGCGGCGCGATGGTGCGCTGATCGAGGAACTTGGTCTCAAGCTCCTTTACACGCTGGACACGCATGTCCATGCCGATCACGTCACCGGCGCCTGGATGATGAAGCAGCGTCTGGGCAGCTGCATCGGTGTTTCCGCCGCCAGCGGCTCAGCGGGCGCCGACCGCTTGCTCAATCCGGGCGAAAAGGTTGCCTTTGGCGATCATCATGTCGAGGTGCGGGCGACGCCAGGCCACACCCATGGCTGTGTCACCTACGTGCTAGGCGACAAGAGCCGCGCGTTCACCGGCGACTGCCTGCTCATTCGCGGTAGCGGCCGAACGGATTTTCAGCAGGGTAGCGCGCGGACCATGTTCCATTCCGTGCGTGAACAGATCTTCACACTGCCTGAGGAATGTCTTCTGTTCCCTGCGCATGACTATCGTGGTCTGACAGTAACCAGCGTCGCCGAGGAGAAACGATTCAATCCGCGCCTGGGCGGCACGATCTGCGAAAACGACTTCGTCGGCTATATGACCAATCTCAATCTTCCCCATCCCAAACAAATCGACATCGCGGTGCCCGCCAATCTGAAATGCGGCGCGCCGGAGGAGGGCCACATGCCGCCGAAAGATCCCGACTGGGCGCAGCTGACGTTGAGCACCGCCGGAACATGGGAAATGCAGCCGACCTGGCTGGCCGAGCATCGCGCCGCCGCGCACGTCATCGATGTACGTGAGCCAGCCGAGTTCACCGGTGAGCTTGGCCATATCAAAGGCGCGAAACTTGTTCCCTTGGGTCAGCTGGCTGCGCGCGTTGGCGAACTGCCCAAAGACCGGCCGTTGGTCACTGTTTGCCGCGCTGGTGGGCGTTCGGCCCAGGCGACGGTGATTCTGCAAAAAGCGGGCTTCGAGCGCGTGGCCAACCTTACTGGCGGCATGTTGCGCTGGAACCAGGAAAAACTTCCCGTCGAGGGCCGCAACACCTAGTTCGTCATGGCCGCGCTTGACGCGGCCATCCATCAGGCGAGCGTCTGCGAGCCAATAAGTCTTTTTTGCGCCCGCAGACGCGGGCGCGATGGATGGCCGGCTCGGAGGCCGGCCATGACGATTTACTTCTGTTGTGAAAACCTTTCGATCTCGACGCCCGCGGACTCCGCACCCGGCACTGCATGCAGCTTTTCCACGCGCACGCGCGCCGCACGCACTCGGCGGTCCTCGAATGCGGCATCGGCAATGCGTTCGGCCAGCGTCTCGGCCAGATTGATATGGCCAGCCGCAATTATAGCGCGGATCTTGTCCGTGATCGCTTCGTAGTCAACGACGTTTTCCAGCCGGTCCTCAAGCTTTGCGCCTTCCTCGACCGACAGATCGAGATTGATCCGCACGGGCTGGGGCTTGCCCTTTTCGTGGCCGTGAATGCCGATGCGCGCGATCAGCTCGAGGTTGCGGATGAAGACATGCCTGATGGCACGCTCGGCATCCGCTATGCGCAGTGGGTGGACCTTGCTGCTCATTCTGTTTTCGTCACGTCCTGGGTTTGCCAGATCAGATGCTGGCCGGCATCGACCACAAGCGTTTGCCCTGTCACGTTGCGCGCTTCAAGCAGATAGCGCACGGCAGCCCCGATATCTTCTGGCGTGGGGCCGCGTCGCAACACGGTGGCCTCGGTCTGGCGGCGAAAATCGGCCTCGCTCTGGCGTGCGCCGCGCAGCGTTGGACCGGGCGCCACCGCGTTGACGCGGATACGCGGGGCGAGGGCTTGCGCCAGCGTGGTCGTGAGCCAATGCAGGCCCGCTTTGCTCACGCTGTAGGAAAGAAACTGCGGCATCGGTTTGAACAGGCGCTGATCCAGCAAATTGACGATCGCGCCTTCGCTATCGGGTGGTAGTTCGCGCGCGAAGTTCTGTGCTAGCACCAATGGCGCGCGCAAATTGGTCTCGATGTGCTTGTCCCACGAGGCGCGTGTCATGCTGCGCACATCGTCGTTCTCGAAAACCGAGGCATTGTTGACGAGCGCCGTCACGGGACCTAGCGCCTCGCGCGCTTTGCCCAACAGCGCCTGCACGTCGCTTTCCTTGGCGAGGTCGGCTTTGAGCGTTTCCGCACGCACGCCCTTGGCGCGAATCGCTTTGGCGGTGTCTTCGGCCTCGGCGGCCGACGCATTGTAGTGCACGCCGACGGCCCATCCGGCGCCTGCCAGGGCGAGTGCTATAGCGCGTCCCAAGCGCACGGCCGCGCCTGTTATCAGAACCGTTTTCTGCTGCTCCATGTAACTTGCCTTTGGCGCGGGCCGCGTCATTTTATGTGGCCAAGGAGAACAAACGCATGCAGGGCGCGCCCGTCAAGGCGGCAAGTGTTGCGATTTTCGACGGAGAGGCCGTCCGGCGCGATCTGGCGGCGCTTGCCCGCATCCATGCGCGCCAGCCCGAGCGGCTGCGCACGGCCGCACTTGCCTCGGTGCGGCAGAGTTTCTTAGCCGCGCGCGAGAGCATCCAGCACCATGTCGAGACGGGCGTTATGCCCGGCTTGGCAGCGGCCCGCGCCCTATCCACGCTGCAGGACGAAATCATTGCCGTTCTGTTCGATCTTGCCGTCCGCCATTTCCATCCCATGCCCAACCCGACCGACTCGGAGCGTCTCGCTATCGTGGCTACGGGGGGATATGGCCGTGGGCTGCTGGCGCCGTTCTCCGACATCGATCTTCTCTTCCTGCTGCCGTTCAAGCAGACAGCGTGGGCCGAGAACGTCACGGAATTCGTACTCGTATCGCTTTGGGATCTCGGCCTGAAAGTCGGTCACGCCACACGCACGCCGACAGAATGCACCCATTTGGCGAAAGAGGACATCAGCATTCGCACCTCTCTTATGGAAGCGCGGTTCCTGCTTGGTGAGCGCGCGCTATTTGACGAGTTGCACGAAAAATTCTGGAGCGACGTGGCAAGTGGTAACGGTCGCGAATTTGTCGAGGCGAAATTGGCCGAGCGCGACGCGCGCCACACCCGCCAGGGCGAAAGCCGTTATCTGGTCGAGCCCAATCTGAAAGAGGGCAAGGGCGGCTTGCGCGATCTGCAGACGCTCTATTGGCTCGGCAAATATCTCTATCGCGTGCAGGACACAGAAGAACTCATTCAGCATGGCGTCTTCACAGAGGAAGAGTTCCGCCTCTTCCAGAAGGCCGAAGCATTTCTTTGGGACGTGCGCTGCCAGCTGCATTATCTCGCGGGGCGCGCCGAAGAGCGGTTGTCGTTTGACCTCCAGCCCGAGCTTGCGCGCCGCATGGGCTACGAGGACGCCGAGCCGCACCACGCCGTCGAGCGCTTCATGCGCAGCTATTTCCTTGTCACGAAGGATGTGGGCGATCTCACGCGCATCTTCTGCGCCACGCTGGAAGACCAGAATCGCAAGAAGCGGCCCTCGCTTGCGGGTGTTTTGCCGGGTTTTCTGAAGCGCTCCAGCGATGAGTTCTTCATCGATGGCGGGCGGCTGGCGGCGCGCGCCGGCATTTTCGAAGCCGATGCGGTGAACCTGATCCGGCTGTTTCACGTGGCCGACGCCAGGGGCGTCGACATCCATCCCGCAACCTTGCAGGCGGTGACGCGCTCGCTCGACCTGATCGACGAGCGAATTCGCAATGACGCGACGGCGAACACGCTGTTTCTTGAAATTGTTGCATCGAAGCACAATCCAGAAAAGGCCCTGCGTCGGATGAACGAGGCAGGCGTGCTGGGGCGGTTTCTTCCCGAGTTCGGCCGCATCGTCGCGCAGATGCAATTCAACATGTATCACCACTATACGGTCGACGAACATTCGCTCCACGCTATTGGCAATCTCGCCGATATCGAGCGCGGGGAGCGCAAGAAAGACCACCCGCTGGCGAGCGATCTCATCAAGCGCGTGCAATCGCGCGAGGCGCTGTATCTTGCGATGCTGCTGCACGACATTGCCAAGGGCATGCCTGGCGACCATTCCGAGCAGGGTGCCGTGATTGCCGAGAACGTTTGCAAGCGCGTGGGGCTGTCCGTCGCTGATACGGCCAACGTGGTTTTTCTGGTGCGCCACCATCTCGTGATGAGCGACGTGGCACAGCGCCGCGACGTTGGCGATCCGCAGACGGTGCAGAATTTTGTTCGCATCGTGCAGACGCCGGAGCGCCTGCGCCTGCTGTTGCTGCTCACGGTGGCCGATATTCGCGCCGTTGGGCCCGGCGTGTGGAACGGCTGGAAAGGGCAACTGCTGCGTGACCTTTATGCCGAAGCCGAGAATCTGATGTCGGCGGGCGATGCCACGCCCGCGCGCCATAGCCGCGTCGCCGAGGCCAAAAGAGCGCTCGAGGGCAAGTTGCGGGACATTCCGAAAGCCGTGCGCGAGCATGCCCTCAGCCGTCATGTCGACAGCTACTGGCACGCCTTCGATACGGAAGCACATGCGCGCCATGCGCGCCTGATGGCGGAGGCGGACGCTAGAAAAGAAATCGTCGCCGTCGTGGGCCGCAGCGACGAATTCCGCGCGGTCACCGAAATCGTCATCTATACGAAAGATCATCCGGGCTTGTTCTCGCAATTGGCGGGCGCTATCGCGGTGTCGCGTGGCTCCATCGTTGACGCCAAGATCTTCACCACCGCCGATGGTTACGCACTCGATGTCTTCTCCGTTCAGGACGCAGACGGCGGCCCCTTTGGCGATGCGGCGCGCGTGGTGCGCCTTAAGCGGGCGATCGAGAAGACGCTCGCAGGCGAAGTGCTGCCGCGCGACGTGTTCGCCCAGCGCCCACCCAAGAAACGCGCGCGCGCTTTCAAGGTGCGGCCACGGGTGCTCTTCGACAACGAGGCGTCGCTGCTCTCGACGCTCATCGAGGTCGAAACCGCCGACCGGCCTGGACTGCTTTATGAAATCACCCATGCGCTGTTCGAATCGGGGCTGAGCATCTCGTCCGCCATCATCGCCACCTATGGCGAGCGCGCGGTCGACGTCTTCTACGTGCGCGACCAGTACGGCCATCGAGTCACGCATGCCGAGCGGCTGGCTGCCATCGAGGGGCGGCTGATGGCGGCACTCGAAGGCCGCGCGGCTGCCAAAGCTGCCGGGGCTTGATGCCATCCTTCGCCTCGGCGATAAGGCGCGACCCATGACCGACGCACCCAAGCATAAACCGCTCGTCTTTTCCGGTATGCAGCCCACCAACACACTGCATCTCGGCAATTATCTCGGCGCGCTCAAGAACTGGGTGAAGCTGCAGGAACGCATGCCCTGCATGTATTGCGTGGTCGACATGCATGCGATCACGGCGCCCATCGATCCCGAGCAGCTGGTGCAGGCGACGCGTGAGGTGACAGCCGCGTATATCGCGGCTGGTGTCGATCCCAAACGCTCTATTCTGTTCGCGCAATCGCAGGTGCACGAGCACGCGGAACTTGCCTGGGTGTTCAATTGCGTGGCGCGGCTGGGTTGGCTCGACCGCATGACGCAGTTCAAGGAGAAGACCGGCAAGCACAAGGAGCGCTCGTCCGTTGGGCTTTATATTTATCCGACGCTGATGGCCGCGGACATTCTCGTTTATAAGGGCACGCACGTTCCTGTTGGCGAAGACCAGAAGCAGCACCTCGAGCTTGCGCGGGACATCGCGCAGAAGTTCAACAATGATTTCAACGCGCCCGACTTTTTTCCGTTGCCAGAGCCCGTGATCACGGGGCCTGGCATGCGCGTCATGAGCCTGCGCGACGGGCAGAAGAAGATGTCGAAATCGGACGAGTCGGACATGTCGCGCATCAATCTCACCGACGATGCTGACATGATTGCGCAAAAAATCCGCAAGGCGCGCACCGATCCTGATCTGCTGCCACAAACCGTGGAAGGGCTGAAGGGCAGGGCGGAAGCTGAGAATTTGGTGAACATCTTCGCGGCATTGGCCGACGAAACGCCGGAGCGCGTGATCGCAGATTACAAGGGTGCGCAATTCTCCAAATTCAAGGAAGCGCTGGCCGATCTCGCGGTGAGCAAGCTCACGCCCATGGCGGGCGAGATGCGACGCCTGCTGGGCGATAGGGCGGAGATTGACCGCCTTCTTAAGAGCGGCGCCGAGCGCGCGCGCGGCATGGCGGCGCCCATCATGGCCGATGTTCGCCGCCTTGTCGGCTTCGTTGCCTGATGGATCTTGGCCAGTTCATCCGCCAGCTCGGACGCAGCTTGCGCGCCCGTGTGGCCGCATTCTTTGCCTGGCTCAAAAACAGCTTCAAATAGTTTTGGTCTGCTCGCGCGCCCAGGCGAGGTAATCGGGATTGCCGGCTTCAATCGGCAGCATCAGAAAACATGGCGTCGTGTAGGGATGGAGAGGGCGCAGTGCCGCCACGACATCATCGAAACGCTCGCGCCGTATCTTGATGAAAGCAGAGACCTCGGGCGTCTCTTCGCGCGTGCCTTCCCAAACATAGACGGACGTCATCGGCGGGTAGATGTTCACGCAAGCGGCAAGGCGCGTGTCGATGAGGACGCGCGCAGCCGCGAGCGCGGATCCGCTGTCGGGGAAAGTCGAATAGAGGAAACAGAATTCAGGCCGTGCTTCCGCCATTCATTTTCCTGCAAGCCAGCGGCTGGCGAATCCTGCCGCCAACCCACCGGCGATCGGTGCCAGCCAAAACGCCCACAATTGTTCCAGCGCCCAGCTGCCCTGGAAGATCGCCGTCGCCGTCGAGCGCGCCGGGTTGACCGAAGCATTGCTCACGGGAATGGCGATCAAGTGCACGACAGTAAGCGCCAGACCTATAGCCAGCGGCGCGAAACCCGCTGGCGCGCGCGGCGACGTCGAGGCAAGGATCACGGTCACGAACATGAAAGTGCATGCGAATTCCGCCACGAGCACCGCCACCAGCGAATAGCCTTGTGGCGAATGGATGTCGTAGCCGTTGGAGGCGAACCCCGCGCTCGCATCGAAACCTTCCGCGCCGCTTGCAATAACATAACCGACTGCTGCTGCGGCGATGCCACCCAGTAATTGCGCCACGATGTAGAACAGACTGTCGCGCCGGCTGATCCGACCGGCTGCCCACACGCCAAAGGTCACCGCCGGATTGAAATGCGCGCCGGAAATTGCTCCGAAGGCATATGCGCCAGTGAGGACGGATAGGCCGACGGCAAATGCTACGCCCAGATAGCCGATGCCGACGTCGGGAACTCCTGCGGCCAGCAAGGCGCTGCCGCACACGGCTAACACGAGCCAGAACGTGCCGATGAATTCCGCCGCCAATTTGCGCTGAATGTCCATGCGTCCCCCCTTTGCTCGAATCAACGTCGAGCGGGCGGAAATATATCATTCCAGGCTGGCAGCCGCCTCAGAGCGAAATGAAGCCCGGCTGCTTTTCGAAGCGCGCAATCCAAGCCTGCACCGCCGGATATTTGCCGAGATCGAAGCCGCCTTCGCCGGCGCAATGTGTGTAGGCGTAGAGCGCGATATCGGCCACCGAATAGCGCCCGCCCGCGAACCAATCATGCTTGGCGAGGTGCGTTTGCATCACGCCTAGGGCCGCGTTGCCGCGCTGCTCCAGTTCAGGAAGCCGGTCGCGTTTCGCCTCCAACTCTTCCTTCGGCTCGTAACTTATAAGACGCCGCATCACCGCGACGTAGGGCTCGTGGCTGTATTGCTCGAAGAACATCCATTGCAGCGCAAGTCCGCGATCCCATTTGCTATCGGGCTGCAGCTTTGTGCCTTCGCTTAGGTACCAGATGATGGCATTTGACTCTGCGATTATTCGCCCGTCTTCGAATTCCAAGAGCGGCACGCGGCCGTTCGGATTCTTAGCCAGAAACGGCGGTTTGCGGGTATCGCCTGCGTTATGGCCGTAATTTTTTAGTGTAATTGGAATGCCGAGTTGATGCGCGACGAGGCGCACCTTGTAGCAATTTCCCGAGGTTTTCATGTCGTGAAGGACGGGCATGAGAAGCGCTCCAAATGCTGAATCGAAATTCGGACGCGCAAGATGAACAAGCCGCGTCGGTTACGCCAATCACAAAGCCTGACAAAAATCGCGAGAATCAAAAAGCCGGAAGCGGCTTGGCCGCACTCCGGCAGATAATCGCTAGGTGGGAACGAGCGACTCGCTTTTCAAGGGGGGAAGGAGACAAAAGTACAAAGCTGGGAAGCGTCGGGTTGTGCCGCTCAAGAAGGGCGATGCCCTGCGAACTGGGTTCAACGATGCGTTAGCCAGTAATCAAGGCACTGCAGGATACATACAGTATGCCGGGCCTGGGGTTCCGGATCAGGATGCCGGTCCGGTATTTCCCGCTCAGGGCGAAAGTTCTATCGAGCAGTTCTGGGATTGGCTCGTGAGAGGGGGTGAAACCCTCGTCAATGACATTGGGTTAGAATGGAGAGGCAACTGGAAGTTGATCTATGACCCTGCGCATTTTCAGCTTACTGCAGGTCGGACTTTAGAGGAGATCCGAATTCTGTATGTGACGAATCAGGACGTCCTTGGTCCAGCAACCTGGCCACCACCAGGGCTGACAGTAGATCTATCGAAGAAACTTAAATAAGAAGCCAGGAGTTGAAGATGTTGAAATGGTTTAGGTTTGTTGTTTTCCTCGCAGCAGCTACGCATGCGGTTGCTACGTTTGCTTTGGCAGGACAGGAAACGCAATCCAAGTTGCTGGTAGTCCAGTCGATTCGTGCGATGAGATATGATCCGATTACAGCACAATTTGTACTGACATCGGACCTTTTTGATCCTCGACAGGCTGTTCGTCGCTATAGGTTCGACGATGCCCGGAAACAAAGTGATCCCCCATCATTTTATGAGATGTCACTCGGAAGTCCCGTTTCTCTTATTGAAGTTCAGCTGACCGTATCTTCCTCTCTGCGTCACTTTGGTAATTCGATGATTATCAAGCTAGATGTACAGGGCACTAGTTCCGGCAAACTAAAGCAAACCCAGAATGTCAACTTGGCAATGTTTACGTCTTCTGCTCGCGAACGAACATTGTACATTCCGTTTCTTATATATGATGAAAGCTGCGAGGAATTGAAGCTTAACCTGACCGTATTTGATAAGGAACGCACGTACGATACGAAATCACGTATAATTCCGTTTTCTTGTGGCGAATAGACGTGTGCCTTGTGGGTTGTGCATATCAAAACTCCATCCGCAAAAGACGTGATGGCATCATGAAGACAAATTCGGACATGCAAACTATGAAGTAGTCGCATCGTCCTGCCGCCTCGCATCACCACAGGGACCTCGACCTACGATTACGACGCCATGGGCACTGCAGTCGGTCGCCACCGCCGATGGAGGAAGAATTGGGAGGACGAACTGGGGTCGGAATGGATTTATTCGGTCAAATAAAAAAGGCCGGAAGGTTTCCCTTCCGGCCTTCTCATTCATCTTCGCGCACCAGTTAGGCCGGGCGGAGATTGACCGCCTTGGCGCCGCGCGCATCCGGCTGGATGTCGAACGCGACTTTCTGGCCTTCCGTCAGCGTGCGCATGCCCGCTGCTTCCACGGCAGTGGCGTGCACAAACACGTCCTTGCCGCCGCCTTCCGGCGCGATGAAGCCAAAGCCTTTGGTGGTATTGAAGAACTTAACGGTTCCAACAGCCATTTTCGTTTCCCAAGTAAGTTCCACCACGAACAACATGTTCGCAGCGGTGCTTCGGCTCGGTCGGGGAAGTTGGCTGTCTCGTCCAGGCGCGCTATTCAAGCGAATGCATTAAGCGAGTCGGGGGCAAAAACAGGCGCGCTTCGTCAGACGAACGCCGTAGCAGCGCCTACATAGGGCGAGTCCGGCTCGAAAACAAGGCAGCGCGCCTTAAAATGGCCAGGAACCTGCAGGAGTTTGCCGCGTTTTCCCCTGGGATGGGGAGCGCGCAAGCCTAAGGAGGCCTCCATGTCTTTTGGAAAATTTCTAGCATCGTCGTGTCTCATATTGAGCGCCGGCTTTGCTACGGAAGCGATGGCTCAGAACGCGAACCACGCGCCCATGAGTGCGCAGGTTCTTCCGCTCGATATGCCGACCGATGTCAACGGCGTTGAGACGGTCTGCACCGGTATCGACAGCGACAGCCGCAACGATCCGCGCTGGCTTGCGTATCCGCTGCGGCTCGAATTTGCGGCCGGCAACCGCGCCTATGTCGCCGACGAGTCGGTCAGCATCATGGGCGAGGGCGCTGCGCTGGCGGTGCAGTGCGAGGGGCCCTGGGTGCTGGCCAAGCTGCCGCCCGGATCCTACAGCGTGGTTGCCAGCGTGGGCGGCACGACCAAGAACGCCAAAGTGAGTGTGCCGGATAAGGGTCAGGCGCGCTTCGTCGTGCACTTCCCGGAAATCCCGGCGGCCGAAGCGGAAGCCGCGCCCGCGCCGCAAGCCGAGCCGGACGCCCCCGGCAGTCCGTAACGGAGCTTAACGGCCTGCGGTTTTCTTGGCTAAACGCCCGCGTTAACGCGCGGGCGCTTAACCTTTATACGCACGCGTCCACGAACTCCGCCCCGCCTTCCGCTATGCTGTGAATCGTTATGGGGGAGGGGCCTCCAATGAGGATCATGCGCCTGGGCGCGATCGCGCTCGCGGCGATTTTTCTATTCGCCGGCAATGCCGACGCGCGCACGCGCGCGCACCATCACAGGCATTCGCACCACAATGTGCGCACCATGCAGACCAAGCCGGTTGACCCGTCGGTTGCGCACAGAGGCGTGATGAATGCGGGCGAACTCCCCGAGACCTATCTGCCGATCGACGAAGTGACGACGGTGGATGGTATGAGGATGGCGTGCACGGGCATCGGCCTCGAGGCGCGTCAGCGCGAGGACTGGAAACACTTCCCGGTGCGTTTCGAATTTTCCGGTTCCTATCACCAGTATCTGCCGGGTGGGCGCCTGGTGATCAAAAGCTGGGAAGGCAGAAGGCCGCTCGTGCATGTGCGCTGCGACGCGCCGTGGATTCTGATCGATCTCGAGCCCGGCAAATATCGCGTGGGCGGCGTGATGGCGGGCTACAGCCACCCGCAAAGCTGGGTGATGATCCTCAAACCCAACCGCAAGAAGACGCGGCGCATCGTGCTGCATTTCGACGAAGTCGTCGGCTCCGACCCCTGAAAAAAGAACGGGCGGCGGAGTTGCCTCCACCGCCCGCGTTTTTCAACCGGCTGACGCTAGGTCAGCGGCGGATTGCCTTGAGGCTTAGACCGCCTTGAGGTTGGTCGCCTTGGCGCCGCGCGCATCCGGCTGGATGTCGAACGACACTTTCTGGCCTTCCGCCAGGCTGCGCATTCCCGCCGCCTCGACGGCCGAGGCATGGACGAACACGTCCTTGCCGCCGTCTTCCGGGGCGATGAATCCGAAGCCTTTTGAGACATTGAAAAACTTCACTGTTCCGATCGTCATTGATAGGTCCTTACATGAATTCCGCCTGGGCGAAGTGCCAAGGCGGGCGCTAGGACGCTGATCATCTGGGAAGGTCGACTGTCTCGTCCGGGCGCGCACACGGCGTGCAGGGATTTTCAACAACAGGTGCGCTTCTCGACGGACGTCGTCGCGTGGGGCTCATATAGGGGGCGGGGCGCCCAAATGCAATGAGCGGCGGAAAAGCCGCGCTTTACGTGCTGGTCTCGGTGTTTGGCTCGCGCTTCTTGCGTGTGCGCGGCGCCTTGGGCGCCGGCTCTTCGGGACCGCGCAAGGCGGCCGCTTCCGCATCGGCCGCTTCCTTGGCGAGCCTGAGCGCGCGCAGCTTGGCAGTTTTCGCGTCGGATGCCGCGCGTTCCTTCTCGATGATCTGGCGCACGAGAACGTCGCGCTGCTCGGAGGCCTGGAAATGGTTTTGCGCGCGCTTGCGCGCGGACGATCTGCGGTCTTCGTTGGGTCCTGCCATTGGCGTCTTTCGGTATGACCGGCCGTGCATGTGGCCGGCATTTGTTGTTGGTGGCGCATGGCGCCGGATTTGTTGCGGCTGGCCGAAGGGCGGCTAGCATTTCTTTGTTGGCTGGCCGGTACGGCCAGCGGACCCGCGCGGCACACACGCCCGCGAGGCCCAGGGAACACATTGTCTGGAACGAGTTTTCGCGCACCAGCGCGAGTCAACGCACTCTAGCATGCTGCGCTGCAAAACAGAAATCCGTCCATCTGTAGCCAGATTATCGGCTTCAGGTTCGCTCACGTCACATGGTGATGACGTATGGCAATTACAAGCTGCGAGAAAAAGAAAGGCGCGAGCGCTGGCCCCATGCCTTCACCGAAGCACTGCAAAGCACTACAGTGAAATGATGACCAGCGATCAATACTCACAGATCGGGTCACCGAATCACTTGAAACGGCAGAGATGCATCACCAGTGTCGATGCATCCCCGATTCTCAGCGAACGGGGAGTCTGCGGTTATTACCGTCAACCGTGGTCGCAACGGCCAGATCGAGCTTCACCGTCATGGTGTTGCCTCCGGTCTCAAGTTGAGCGCCTAGGTAGACATAATAACACGTATTGTCGCTAACGCGTATTTAGAGCTGTAAGACATAGCTCGCTAATACCGGTGTTGGGGAGAGAGCGAATACAGAGCAATCTGAAAACCGGATACGCGCCGGTGCTCTCTCCCCCTCTCGACATGGCGGGATGGCTCCCAAAAAGAAAAAAGTATTATCCGCATTTCGATCGTCTTTTGCGCGACAAGGACATCTCTGCACTCGTTACAAACAAAATACGTGTCGCATCTAATAGTTTCTTTCCACTTCTGCTCTTTGAGGAAAAATATAAACCGTTCACTCACGGACCAAGGACACATACCGAGCCAAAAATTCGTTTGTTGAGATATGCATCTCGTAGAGATGCATATATCTACGAATATTATCGATCAAAGCTGGTTATCGCATATGAGACAGAACTGACCGAACTTGGAATTTCAGACGTCCCAATCGCATATCGTAAATTGAAGAACGCTTATGGGCGCGGTAAGTGCAATATTGATTTCGCCAAGGACGCCTTTGAAGAGATTTTGAAACGCGGCGATGCAATCGTAATCACCATGGATATCAGTAAGTACTTTGAGCATTTAGCCCATGAAAAAATATATTCTATTTGGTGTCGTTTATTGGGCGCAAAAGAACTTTCTGCGGATCATGAAGCTGTCTATCGCTCCGTTACTAAATACCGCGTTGTTGATCGTGATAAAGCCTACCAACGTATTGGGATATTGACTTATAAAGGTCAGCGAAAGGTGTATCGAATAAAACCAGAAAAAATTAATCCGCAGTTGTGTTCAATCGCTGAATTTAGGGAAAAGATATGTGGTAAAGGCGGAAAATATAAATCTTTGATCGAAAAGAATTCGAATAATTATGGAATACCGCAAGGCTTGCCGATTTCGGATCTCATCGCAAATTTTTATCTGATCGATTTTGACTGCTATTTTGCGAACCGAATGAAGGACATTGGGGGATACTATAGGCGATACTGCGACGATTTAATTTACATCATTCCGAATGACAAAGCTCTTGCTACTGAGCTCATGGAGGACATAACGAAGCAACTCCAACTGGCCGGGCCGCAGCTTAAAATCAAAGACAAAAAAACACGAATTCATAGGTTTTCAGGTAAACCGCTATGTTGCAAATCGCTTTTGAAGAAAGCGTATCGGTTCGAATATTTGGGTTTTCAATTTGATGGCCGCTTTGTACGTCTGCGCGATGCAACAACATCCGCTTTCTATCGAAAGGTTACATGGGCGGTGCGCCATTACGCTAGAAAACTAGTGGCTAGATTTCCTGGAAAAGACCTTGCGTTTTTAGAGGCACACATGAAGCTTGAGGAATTTTTGCAGAAGTTCGGAAGGAAATATGATTTTGCGACAAAAAGCGACGTAACGAAATGGAATTTTTGGACCTATGTTCGCCGTGCCGAAAAAACAATGGGGAAAATTGGTCTTAAGATTCCGAGGCAGGTAAGAAATTATAAAAAAATAGTGCGGTCCAGAATGATTGCCGAGCTAGCCAAAGCCCTGTCGTCATAATCTTCTGCTCCCAAATGTTTTGGGTGTATTCGGTGGGCCGCTTCCGCTCATCCCAACGCGATTTTGAGATTGCGGCCCACGGCGCGGGCGTATTTCACCAGCGAAGACATGGACGGCAAGCCCTGCGCGCTTTCCATGCGCGCGACCGCCGATTGCGAGGTGCGCATGCGGCGGGCGACCTGCGCCTGCGTCAGACCAGCCTTGGCGCGGGCGCGGATCAGCTCGGCGGCCAGTGCGAATTGTGGGCCGAGCCGGTCGTACTCCGCTTTGAAGGCGGGATTTTTTAATTGCTGTCGCTTCCAAGTTTCGAAACTTAGATCTACCTTTCGTTTCACTCTCGTATCTCCTTCATTCGTGCGAGTGCCAAGCGGATTTCTTTCGGCGGTGTTTCCTGGGTCTTCTTTATGAACGTCCGCAGCACGACAACGCGCTGCCCTGATGCCACTACGTAAATGGACCGAGCAATGCCATCACGTCCTTTCAACCGCATTTCCCAAATCTTGCCTGTCAGGTGCTTCACATGCGGTTCATGCACCGCCATTAGGTCGAAGCCGCTTATCATGTCCGCAATGCGAGCAAAGCTCGCGCGCATGTCGAGCGGAAGGGTGGTCACTTCGGCCTTGGCTGCGGCATTAACGAATGTCACTGTCCACGTCATTTATGATATATCTCAGTAATGATATAAGTCAATACGATCTATAGTCTTCTACTCCCAAACGTTGTCGGCGTGCCGGGCCGGCTTGCGCGTTTCATGCGGGTGCGGGGGCGCGGGGCGGCTTCGCCCTTTCCTGAATCATCAGCCGAACCCACCGCCGCCGTCACGTCTTCCTGGCGCGCGAAGGGATCGTCGGCGATGGCGAGCTCGGTCGCCGTCAGCCGCTTGATTTCGTCGCGGATGCGCGCGGCCTCTTCGAACTCGAGATTGCCTGCCGCCTCGCGCATGCGCTTTTCCAGATCGGCGATGTGCGCCTTCATGTTGTGGCCGATATAGGCCGCCGCTTCTTCCGACAGCCCCAGATCCGCGCGCACATGGTCGCGCTCGTACATGCTGCCCATGATGTCGCCGATATGCTTCTTGATGCTGGCGGGCGTGATGCCGTGCGCGGCGTTGTAGGCCTCCTGCTTGCTGCGCCGGCGCGCGGTTTCGGCCATGGCGCGCTCCATCGAGCCCGTCACATGGTCGGCATAGAGGATGACCTTGGCCTCCACGTTGCGCGCGGCGCGGCCGATGGTCTGGATCAGGCTGGTCTCGCTGCGCAGGAAACCTTCCTTGTCGGCGTCGAGAATGGCGACCAGCGCGCATTCGGGAATGTCGAGGCCCTCGCGCAGCAGGTTGATGCCGACCAGCACGTCGAAAGCACCTAGACGAAGGTCGCGAATGATCTCGATGCGCTCCAGTGTCTCCACGTCGGAATGCATGTAGCGCACGCGCAGGCCCTGCTCGTGCATGTATTCGGTGAGGTCTTCCGCCATGCGTTTGGTCAGCGTGGTGACGAGCGCGCGGTGGCCGGCCTTGGCCACGCTGCGGCATTCGGCCAGCAGGTCGTCGACCTGATGCTCGACCGGGCGCACTTCCACCGGCGGGTCGATGAGGCCGGTGGGGCGGATGACCTGTTCGGTGAACACGCCGCCGGTGCGGTTCATTTCCCACGGGCCGGGCGTGGCCGAGACATAAACCGTCTGCGGGCGCATGGCGTCCCATTCTTCGAATTTGAGCGGGCGGTTGTCCATGCACGAGGGCAGGCGGAAGCCGTATTCGCTGAGCGTGGATTTGCGGCGGATGTCGCCGCGATACATGCCGCCCAGCTGCGGCACCGTGACGTGGGATTCGTCGACGAAGACCAGCGCCTCGTCGGGCAGATATTCGAACAACGTGGGCGGCGGCTCGCCCTGTTTGCGGCCCGTGAGCCAGCGCGAATAATTCTCGATGCCGGCGCATGAGCCCGTGGCCTCGATCATTTCCAGATCGAAGGTGGTGCGCTGTTCCAGGCGTTGCGCTTCCAACAGCTTGTTGTTGTCGCGGAAATTATCGAGGCGCAGACGCAGTTCTTCCTTGATGCCTTTGAGCGCCTGGATCAGCGTCGGCCGCGGCGTGACGTAGTGCGAGTTGGAATAAATCTTCACCGCGTCGAGCTCGGCCGCCTTGGCGCCGGTCAGCGGATCGAATTCCGAGATATTGTCCACCACATCGCCGAACAGCTCGATGCGCCAGGCGCGGTCCTCGTAGTGCGCGGGGAACAGGTCAATGGTGTCGCCGCGCACGCGGAAACAGCCGCGGGCAAAGCCATCGTCGTTGCGGCGGTAATGCAGGCCCACGAATTGCGCCAGCAGATCGGCGCGGGTGATGCGGTTGCCGCGGGCGATGGTGAAGGCCATGCCGGAATAGGTCTCGACCGCGCCGATGCCGTAGATGCACGAGACCGAGGCTACGATGATGACGTCGTCGCGCTCGAGAATGGCGCGCGTCGCCGAATGGCGCATGCGGTCGATTTCCTCGTTCACCGAGGAATCTTTTTCGATGTAGGTGTCGGTGCGCGGGATATAGGCTTCGGGCTGGTAGTAATCGTAATACGAGACGAAATATTCCACCGCGTTTTCGGGGAAGAAGTTTTTCATCTCGCCGTAGAGCTGCGCCGCCAGCGTCTTGTTGGGGGCGAGGATGAGGGCCGGGCGCTGCACGATTTGGATCACCTTCGCCATGGTGAAGGTTTTGCCGGAGCCGGTGACGCCCAGCAGCACCTGGTCGCGCTCGTTGGCGTTGGCGGCCTGGACGAGTTCTTTGATGGCCGTCGGCTGGTCGCCGGCAGGCTCGTATTCGGAAACCAGCTTGAACCTCTTGCCGCCTTCCGATTTTTCCGGGCGCGCGGGGCGATGCGGCACGAAGCCCGTCATCTCGGCGCCCGTCATGTCGCCAAAGCCGCGGCCAGCTTCCGCCATGCCGGACGGCGACGCGCGGCCCGCCGCGCCGGAACCTACCGGCCTGAACCCCGGACCATTATTGTGAGCCATAGCACTAATATAGTGCCCGTTCCGGGTTTGTGCACCGGGCTATCAGAACGTATTTAGCGGCGTTTGAACTCCTAAGAGCAGGTTGGCTACTTATTATGTTCGTCAGAATTAGCTTCGCTTTGAACTCCTAATGTCCCCGGAACAAGAGCTAACGGCAATTGCTCTTGCTTTTGTCTCATAACATCAGTGGCATTTTCCAACACGTGCTCGACGAGCTTGAGTGCCCCACTGGCAAGATATTCACGCACGATTGGTCCGTCGAGAAACAGAAATTGGAGATGCGTAGTTGAAGTAATCTCTCTCGCAAAGTTTCGTGCGGCGCTAGTGAAACCACCAGTACTGACCATTGCAATTACATGGGCTTTTGAATGAATGGCAATGCCTACTTCTCGAGCAACATCCTCGGTATCAACATTCGTACTTTTTTGGACAGCTTTGCATTGAAACATCCAGCGAGAAAACAGCAAATTCTTACCTTCAGCGGCAACATCTACTTCTGCGTACCCAGTCAATTTCGCACGCTTTCTGAACCCGCAAGGGAAAAGCGACAAATCTAGGATGATGCGAAGTGCAAGAAGCTCAAGGCCCAGCCCTCTATCATTCTTGAGCGTGCTTTCCAGCAACTGCCGGATCTTCGATAGTGGAATATCGATTTTCGCGCGTAAGTCGGGAGGTACGGCGTCATCAAATTTCGGAATGATATATGCAGCAGGAATTTCTTGAAGTTTCTTTTCGGCACGCACTTGTCCAGATTTCGCGCCTTGACCGGATGTTAGGCCGGTTGTTGCTATCCATCCGCCGCTCTGAAGAGGCTCAAGAACTTTCTTCCGCATCTGATCTTCGTCAAACAACTGCGGATAATCCCTAAGACATTCAGTAATTACCCGTTTAGCAGGTAACCATTGCCCGCCTTCCGAAATAGTCAGTCGGCGAAGAATTAGCGCAAAGAGACGTTGCGCTGCGTCAAGTCCATCAAGCGCAGATACCTCTTCGCTGCTTATCCCAATCAGGTGTTTGAGCGATTGATCGTTTATCGTGTAATTGTTCCCGGCTTTACTGAGAACGCCAGCGTGCGCCATCCAGTTTGCAAGCGTCAGATGGTCCGTGGTTGCAGTCGAGAGCCCCAAGATTCCAAGGCGAACTAGTTCCGTTTTGAGGGTAGCTTTGGAAACTCGAACCGCCCTCTTGTTTAGGCCCCGTATAGCGTCAATAAGGACAAGGCCGTTCATAGTCTCTAATATGTACTTGCAAAATCTTCGACTTGCTTCCTCAGACGACGGCGCGTCTGCGATTGAAGTGCCCAATGATGTGAGAAGTCCGGTTTTTTTGTCGAGAAGCCCATTAAACTGTAGAGTAATTAGAACATTCTTTGCGCGCTTATTCGCTAGCGGCCAGCTTTTAATCTCCGAAATAGCGGCCAAGATCTTGTCCCGGTCATGACCGGCCTGGCGAGCGACGAGTAGCGGCTCTCGAATGTCAGGAAATAGACCCGGCGAAAAATCATTGAAAGATGGAAGGCGCTTCTCGCTCATGCGGCCCGTGCTAAAGATTTTCGCAGCCGTAGTGCCCGAGCAAGTTCATCACCTATCCTTCTAGCCAATAAGGGCGGAACTGCATTGCCTAATTGCCGCCACTGCTGCTCGACCGTACCAGCCAATTCGAAGTTATCTGGAAACGTCTGAATACGTTTGACCTCACTGATGCGCAAAATACGATTGCGCCAGTGCAGCGGCCCCATATTATTTGAACGCCGCGCCTGAATGGTCCAAGAGGGTAGGTCGGGACTAAGTTTTAGAAGAAAAGACCAATATCTGCTCCTCCAAATAAATTTCGGACGTGGGTGGCCTCGCTCTTTGGTGAAGAAAAGATAGTTGTCGCCAGGCGGTACCTGACACAATAGGTTGTGATGTTTACCACCTGCGAAATGACCTTCGTCACGTGCATTCGCCCTCGTGTCGAGATCAGAAAGGACAGAGCCGACGGGCATCCACTTCTCGAGGCCGCCGTCTCCATTCTTAGAATGCGAAGGATTGGGAAACTCGAAAGCGCTGTCCAATGTGCCAACAATAATGCAGCGTTCTCGCATTTGAGGAACGCCATAGTCCGCTGCATTCAACACTTTGCATTGAACGTCATACCCCAACCTTTTAGTGCGAGACAGAATCATTTCAAGCGCTAGCCTATGGACCCCATATGAGAGTCCTTTAACGTTCTCCAAGAGAAAGGCGCGAGGGCGCACCCACCGCACAACATTGAGAAAGCCTGTTACAGTTTCAAAGGCGCTTGGATCGTCAAGACCACGCGGCTTTTCTTTCCGATAAAATCGACTCTTTGAGAATGGTGGGCAAGGTGGCCCCCCTACGACGAGGTCAATGCTGCCAAATTTGCGTGCTACTTCAACAAATGCGTTCTGCTTTAGGACTCCAATGCGCTCGTTTATGAAGGGTACGTTTGGAAAATTCCTACGGTAGCTCTCGGCGCAAAGGGCGTCAGCGTCCAAAGCAAGTGCTGTCTCGATACCAGCATATGAGAGTCCAAGATCAAGCCCGCCACAGCCGCTGAAAAGGCTGATGCTTGTCAATTTTCTTGTTCTAGCCATGGATTGCTCTCAAGACGCTTTCGATAACAATGCGAGCTAACGGCGGTGGAACGGCGTTACCAAGCTGGCGCACTCTTTCACGACGATTGCCTGCAATGCGATAGTCACGCGGAAAGCCCTGCAACGCGGCAATCTCAGGTATGCGCAAACGACGGTTATCCCAATGGAATGGTCCGGTCCATGGACCAGGAGACGCAGCCAATGTCCATGACGGCTTTTCTGGTGAGAGCTTCAATAGAAAATTCCAGAACCGTGTCTCCGTTACAAAGGTTGGATTTGGATGCCCTGCCCAAGCTGTGTGTGCCTTGTAATTCCCCCCTGGTGGGACTTCAATCAAATGGCGCGCCCAACGACCAGTCACAATTTCTTCCGGCTCGAATAGGTCCGAACCACCCAAGCCTTCCAACGCCACACCGGCCACCATTGCAGGGCGACGATTCAAAGACGTTTCAGCTTCTTTGGCCAAAGTGTGCGTGGGTGTAGGTGTCTTTGGTTTGTAACGCCTCGCGCCTAGAACAAACACCCGCTCACGAGTTTGTGCGACACCGTACTCAGCAGCATTTGCAGTAATCTCTATAGTCGAATAGCCAGCCGACTGAACCGTATTGATGAAGGCGTCTAACACCGGTCGATTTCTTGGATGCTTAATGCTAGGCACATTCTCAAAAACGAACCCTGACGGCTTAGCTTCTAACACTAGCCGGGCAAACTGATAGACCAAATCTCGGCGTGCATCCGGTCGTGCTTCTGTGGGTGCGGGCGGCCGCTTAGCTTCGAGGCCGAGGGCTCTCTTGCGCCGATAGCGTGCCTCATCGCCCTTTTCTGTCCAATAAGCGGCTTTCGAAAAAGGCTGACACGGCGCGCCACCAATAAGCACAAGTGGATCGCGACAACCGACGCTGGCGAATGACCGCAGCGTATTGCCCTCCAAATCGGCAACATCGCCCTCAAATATTTCACCGTGAAACTCGGGGTTCAGACGCAGCGTGTTACAAGCGACTGCATCAATCTCGATGGCACATCTAACTTCGCACCCTGCCCATGTCGCACCAATGCTGAGGCCGCCAGCGCCAGCGAACAAATCGACAGCAGGAATACTTCGCTGCTTCAACATATAGTGTGTTTATCCCCCAGCGACGCTGGATTTTGTGACAATGCCAATTGTTTGTTCCAATGCATATTCGAGAATTTTAAGTTCTATATTTGTTCTCGGTCTTTTGGCAAGACCATCAACAAATTGAGTGTCGATGCTTACGTAAGCCGCTCACGAAGGCCAGCCATATGAGGCATCGTTGCTCGGTGATTCGGCGGGTTCCATGAGCGAAACAGAATTTCCCGATGCGGACGCGCAGGCAGACCTATTCGGGCCTGATGCCAAGCCGCAATATAAGCCTGATGCCGACAAGGTGCGGAGGCGGCTTGAAGCCATTTTGGCCGAAGCGCGGGCTGCGTCCACCGTTCCATGGAGCCCGGCCATTCTGTTGCTCTATCGCGAAATTTATCCGCGCATGAGTGGCTATCTGCCGGAAGATGAGGGCGCACAATTCCGATTTGAGTTTGAGACGGAATTAAAGCGGCTGAAAGCGGCTTAGGGCGCTTTCGCTGCTACTTCATCCCCTTGAGCGCCGCTTCGGCGTCGGTTGCGGCTTTCTTGGCGGTGGCGAGGTCGGTGGCAGCGATCCCCGCGCGCGCCGTGTTGGCGGCGGCCTCGAGCGAGGCCTTCTTGGTCGCGTCGGTCGTGTCGGGAATGGCGCCGTTGCCGGCGTTGACGCAGGGGTTCAGCCCCTTCGCGTCGAAGCCAACGCCGCCGGGTCCCACCAGGCAATTCAGCGTGTGATGCAGGTGCGTGTGCACGCCGCCCAAGTCTGCGGCCTTTGCAGCGAGACCCGCATGCGTCGCGGCATTGACGGTTTCCGAATGCGCATCCGCCAGCGCTTGCAGTGGAAACAATGCGGCCGCGCCAAACGCCAATCCGGCGCGGGCGGATTTTCCGAACGAGAATTTGTGGGGCATAGCTGTCTCCTTCCGTAATAGATCGGCAAAACGTGATGGACCAAAGCACGTGATTGACCCATAGCACGTGATAGGCCTGCCATCATAAGACAACGCCCCCGCCGCGTGAACGGCGAGGGCGCATATTTCCGGCGAAGCGCGGCGATCAATAACTCAATGCGGGCCGCAGCCGCCGTGGGGGTGATCTTCGCCCTGTTGGCCGTCATCTTGCTGTTCGGAATTGGGGTTCTGCGAGTTTTCCAGATCGCCCTTGTGGCGTTTCCCGCCGTGCCGGCGTCCGTCGTGGCCGTCATCGTAATGGCCGCCACCCACGCCCACGCCGACGCCAAGGTTGATGTTGACGGGGGGTGACTCTCGGCGGCGCGCGGCTTTCTCGGCTTTTTCGCACCGGCTGCTTGCCCAGCGCAACATGACGTCGCTCATTGCGATCAGTTGGCCGCGCAGTGTTGCCATCTGACTGCGTACGTTCGCCTGAATGTCCTCGATCAGCTTTCTGGCTTTGGAATCCTTCTTTCCCGCAAGGACGGGTTTGATGAGATCGAGATTGTCGATATAGCGCTGCATGATGACGAGGTTGGCAAAGTTCTCCTGAATCTTGTCATACACCTTGACAACGAATTCCGCGTTCTTCGGAGCGATACCAATACGGGTCATTACCTGGGCATCGCCCATGTTCGCAGCGACTGCATCCACGCAGTCGCTGTGTTCCTGCGCCTGGCGCGTCTGTTCGGCTTGATACATGTCCCATGCAGAGCCCGTGTCGTCGTCTTCTTCTGCCAATACCGGCTGCCAGGAAAACGCCAGCAACGCTACCGTCAAAACGGCCAGATAGATTTTGCTTTGCATGAGAACCCCCGCTCTGTGCCGGCATTTATTCCGGCGCGACCATTATAGGCGCGTTTCGGCAAGACCGTCAGCGGGCGATAATCCCATGGTCATCAAAGCAACGCCCCCGCCGCATGAACGGCGAGGGCGCCAAAATTCGAGTGCAACCGTGCCAATCAGTGGATCGAAGCGATCTCTTTTTTGAACGCGAGCGAGTATTTGTTCTTCACCTTGCCGTGCAGGATGTCGTGCAGCGACGGCGAGCCGCCGTAATACTGGTCGTTCCAGTCGCGCATCGGCTTCAGCACCGAGCCGTTGAAGGTCAGGCCGCCATAAAGACCCTTGGCCGACGTCCAGACGATGACATCGCCCGCGAGGTTCGCCGGCGTCGCCGCTTCCGCGCCGGCGCCAACCGTCACCACAGTCAGGCCGGCGCCCGCGCCGAGCTTGACGTCGCCCTGTGTGATGCCGGTAAGCGCACGATCGCTCATGATCAGCATGACGATCTCGGCTTTCTCGAGCCCCGCCTGCAATCCGAACGAAGCCGAACCGAGCCCGTAGAAAGCGGGTGAGCCCCAGCCGAGCCAACCCTTGCTGTCGCGCGCGATCAGCACGCCGTCGCCGCCTTCGGCGCCGAAGATGAAACCGCCTTTGACCAGCGCCGGAATGATCAGCACCGCCTTGGCGTGGTGAAAGCTGTCGCGCGCCGGTTCGAACGCCGGGTCCGTGCTCATGTGCCCGGCGGTCGCGGTCGCGTCGTCGAGCAACCTTTCCGGATCGGCCGCTTGTGCGGACGTGCCCGCCATGAGTCCCGCGGCCAGTGCGAGACACGCGGCAAGTTTTGCAAATTTTGTCATTGGCTTATCCTCTGATGATCCGATGGGCCTTTTGTCCTACCGTAGAACTCAGAGTATCCTCTAGGTCCTCATCCGTCCTCGGTGCAAAGATCATAGTCGCTGCTGGCTGCAATTTGAATGCCCACAGAGTATCCTCACTAAGAGCGTTAAATGGGAGTGAGATCATGACATTACGAACCATCACAACTGCGATCGAAGAATATACTGAAGCCATATTTTTCCGGATGAGGTGGGTCCTTGTTCCGGGCTACATAGTGCTCGCTGTCTCGCTTGGATTACTTGTGTTCAAGACCGTTCTCGCGACATGGGAATTGTTTTTGGATGCGTACACTATGGATGAAAATTCTACAGTGATCAGAGTATTAGGTATTGTGGATATTGTACTCGTGATGAATCTAGTTTTGATGGTCTTCTTCGTGGGTTATGTGAACTTCGTCTCGAAAATTCATTTTCACCAATCTGAAGATAAGCCAGGATGGTTAGAGAAACTCAACTATAGCGGTCTTAAGGTTCAGATGATGGGATCTATCCTCGCTATCTCGTCGGTGAAGCTACTAAAGGCATACTTCAGCATGGGCAGTTCTGAAGCGATGAAATCGGGTGACATGCTATGGCTCGTGGTCATATATGGAATCTTCGTCGCAGCTCTCGTGTGTGTTGCGATCACAAATAAGCTCCAGGGCAAACTCGAATAGGACGTAACGTAGTGGCAACTCGCAGAGGGGGAAATGGCTACAGCTGAAAAACGTGGCAAGCTATCAATCGAGCGCGCACTCGAAAGTGGTCTTTTTAACTCGCGGTGGCTTCTGGCGCCGTTTTACCTTGGCCTGGTTCTGGCGCTGGTGATGCTGCTGGTCGCGTTTGTGGGCGAGCTCCTGCATGCGCTGCCAAACGTGTTCACGATGGATTCCGAAAACGTCATCCTCACCGTGCTGCTGCTGATCGATCTGTCGCTCGCCGGCAATCTCGTGCTGATCGTGATCTTTTCCGGTTACGAGAATTTCGTCTCCAAGATCGATACCGGCGATTCCGAAGATCGCCCGTCGTGGATGGGGATGCTGGATTTCTCGGGCCTCAAGATGAAGCTGATCGGCTCCATCATCGCGATTTCGGCCATCGGGTTGCTGCGCGCCTTCATGACCATCACGCAGATGGATGCGCCCGTGGACCGCGAGCGCATCATCTTCCTTATCGCGCTCCATGTGACGTTCGTGGGCTCAGGCGTGCTGTTCGCGCTCATGGACTGGATCAGCGGAAGGGGCGAGGAACGTATGCTTCGCCTGCGCGCGGGCACCGACTGAGATGGAGCGCGTGCGCGCAGCTTTGGTTCGTGCGTGGACCTGGCTGCTCAATTTTCTCAATCTCGGCGCCAGCGGGCACAGCGATCGGCCGCATTATCTGTTCTATCGGCACAAGGGGCCGGTGCGCGCCATGCACTGGTTCAACGCGATCGTCTTGCTCGTCATGCTGATGAGCGGGCTGCAGATCTTCAATGCGCACCCTGCGCTTTATTGGGGCCAGACGTCGGACTTCGATCATCCGATCTTTGCGCTCAGGTCCGTACTGGGCGTGGACGGCCTGCACGGCGTCACTCAGATCGGGCCGTGGACGTTTGACACCACGGGCGTGCTCGGCGCCTCGGAATTCGATGGCCGAGCGATCGGCCGCGGCTTCCCCGCCTGGGCTACGTTGCCGGGGCCGCAATGGCTCGCGCTGGGCCGGCAGTGGCATTTCTTCTTCGCCTGGCTGTTCACGATCAACGGCATCATCTTCGCCGTCTACGCATTCGCCAGCGGGCATTTCCGCGAGCTGTTGCCGCGCTGGCACGACATACGAGAACTTCCGCACGAAATCGTCGAGCATGCCAAACTGCGTTTTGCCCGCGGCGAGGCCGCCAAGCACTACAACGCGTTACAGAAAATCACCTATTTCATCGTGATCTTTGTTCTTGGTCCGCTAGTGGTGTTAACGGGCCTCACCATGTCGCCCACAATGAACAGCGCTTTTCCGGAACTTGTCTGGGTCTTCGGCGGGCGCCAGAGCTCGCGGACCATCCATTTCATCTGCGCGTTCTCTTTCGTGGCGTTTTTCGTCATTCACATCGTCATGGCGGTGCTGTCGGGGACGTGGAACAATCTGCGTTCGATGATCAATGGCCGTTACGCTGTTGAGAAGGAAGCGGCCCATGGGTGATGCGAGCCGCCGCAATTTTCTGGCGCGCGGTGGCGCGGCCGTAGGCCTTCTCGCACTTGCCGGTTGCCGCGGGCTGCCGCAGCCGCAGTGGCTTCAGGATCTGCTTCGCAGTTCTGAAGGTCTGACGCGGCGCGTGCAGCGCAGCTTCGCTGGGGGCAACTCTCTGGCCAAGGAATTCACAAAGGCCGACATCGCGCCCGTATTCCGGGCCAACGGCACCCGCAATCCGGTCAATCCGGCCTATCAGGCGATGCGGGCGAACAACTTCCAGGATTGGCGGCTCGAGGTAAACGGTCTGGTCGAGGCTCCGCTGTCGCTTTCGCTCGAGCAGCTCCGCGCCATGCCGTCGCGCACGCAGATCACGCGCCATGATTGCGTCGAAGGCTGGAGCTGCATCGGCGAGTGGAAAGGCACGCCGCTTCGCCTGGTACTTGATGCAGCGCGGCCAAAACCGAAAGCGCACTACGTGATGTTCTATTGCGCCGATCCAATGGGCGAGACGCCGGACGCGCCGCTCTATTACGAGAGCCTCGACCTCATCGAAGCGGTTCATCCACAGACGATCCTCGCTTACGAACTGAACGGGCAGACATTGCCCCTCCAGCACGGCGCGCCGATCCGCCTGCGCGCCGAGCGCCAGCTTGGCTACAAGATGGCCAAGTATGTGATGCACATCGAATTGGTACAGGATTTCGCTCATATCCGCGGCGGCCGCGGCGGCTACTGGGAAGATCATGGCTACAACTGGTACGCGGGAATTTGATCGATGCCGTCATTGACACGGGCGTATGCTGGCTTCACATGACGCGCAGAAAGGAACACCCATGACCGACAGCTCGATGCCTTCCAGCACCGCCACGAGCGATCTGCGCACGCTCGCGATCGTCTGTTATGTCCTCTACTTTACTGCGCTGTTCTCGGGCATCACTGCACTGGTCGGTGTCATCATCGCCTATGTGAAAAAGGGCGACGCGCGCGGCACCATCTGGGAAAGTCATTTCGACAATCTGATCTCGGTGTTCTGGGTTGCGCTGGCCGGGTGCATTGTCGGGGCACTCACCGTGTGGGTGCTTGGTCTCGGCATCCTTATTCTGGTTGCCGTATTTGTCTGGTATCTCTATCGGACGATCAAAGGGTTCCTCGCCGTCATTGACAGCAAAGCGTACGTCTGAGGTTCACGCCTTTTTCATCTGCTTGGTGCCCCACAATATGAGCCAGCCGAGCAAGCCGACGACCAGCGCGCCCGCAACAACGATAGGCGTATAGGTGTAGATCAGTTGTGGCGCGGTTGCCGCATTATGGAACGCCATTCCCATGGACTCGCCCCAGACTTTGCAGTCACCGAGACCGTCAGGGTTGATCGAGCACCCGTCATAGGTCGTCACGCTGACGAGAAGGGTGGGAAGCAGGAGGGAGGCGAGCGGCGCCATCAGCACCGTAAGGGCTGCGCTTATCGGGCGTAAAGCGACCACAGCGGCGAGAGCCGCGACGAAGGTCAGGCCCAGCGTCAGCGGCACTGTCGTGCTGACCAGCCAGGCGAGGTCGAGTGTGCCGCGCAGCACAGCACCAAGGATGGCATCGAAAGGCGCGCTAAGGCATTGCGTGGCGCCGGGCTCGCACTGCAGGGCATAACCGATACCGCGGAAGATCCAGGCGACTGCTGCGGGACCCAGCAATGCAGCAAGGCCAGCGAGCCAGACCCGCGTAGCCATGGCAGCCGTGCCATTACGCTTCACTTCCACGTCATCGAACGCCGGCGCGACGGCCATTTGCGCCTACTCCCCCACACACGCGCTGTACAGATGGAGCAACCATAACGCGATCGGGGCGCGGGCGCGACTCTCTCGACATGGTTTACGCCTGCGGCTCATTCGCCGGTCGTATAGGAAAGGGTGGCGACTGCCGTGGCCGAGCACCAGTCGCGGGCGCCAAAACCGACCAGGCATTCACTTTTGGAAAGATCGTTATCGACGTAACGAAGGTCGAGTGAAAACTTCTCGTAGGTGCCGGTGAGCCCGGCATCCCAGTGCGAGTAGGGAAAGCCACTGCCGGGAACAGTGTCGATGCTATGCACCCACTGACGGCCCACATTTCCGCTGGCCGAGAGCCAGTCAAGAACCTGATAGGTGGCGCCCGTACGGACATACCAGCTTGTCCCGGTCTCGCCGAAGGAGTTTGGCGACCACGCGACTTCGCCGTCGAGCGTGAAATCGCCCCAGGAGCGGCTCGCCTTCGCGCTTGCCTCTACAAAACTGTAGCGCGGCGCGCCGGAGGGGCGATTGCGGATGGGATAGCTGTAATAGGTGACGACGAAGTCGACGATCGTGCCGCGCAGGTTGATCTGCTTGCCTGCGGACAGATCGACCTCCACGGATGTGTTCTGGTGATCGTTGAAATCGACCGTCGACGACCATACGCCGGCGTGCCAGCCATCCGGATGACTCCAGGCGACTTCGCCCTGCGGCGCAGGCTTGAGGTCGTTGCCGCTGACGCCGCGATAGCGGTAGTCGGATGTGACGCTGAGTGTGGCGTCGACATTGCCCCAATCGCCGCCCATCGCGGGCGCGATCATGCAGGCAGCCAAGGCTACGCCAAGCAAAATTTCCCGCACCGCTCACGCCTCAAACCCGCACGGAGGCGAGTGTCGGCTGCAGGGTGCAAATATTCAGTGACCGCGAGGGCGGCCATTGCCCCCAAGGTAAATAGATTGCGAACGGGCCCTCCCCTTGGTTTCCTGTAAGGCATTTCATGCCTATATCTATGGCGATGGACGTAGCGGTTCAGGACACCCCAGATCTTGCGGCGCCGGGGCGCGTTGCCGGCAACCGGCAACGCATCATCCTCGTGCGTCACGGCAAGCCCGCCATTGAGACGAGCCCACGCACGTCGCATCACGGGTTTCGCAGATACATCGACGCCTATGAGGAGGCAGGGCTAGATCCACAAAGCGCACCGCCGGATGAACTTCGGGACCTGGTGATGGGCCTCGATGAGGTCTTCACCAGCGGCAGCAAGCGTGCCGAGGATAGCGCGCGCACGCTGCTGCCCGAGGCCGATCTGATTGTTGACCCGCTGTTTAAGGAAGCACCACTGGCCGCGCCGCGCATTCCGCTGATCAAGATGAAGGTGCCCAAGTGGGCGGTGATGGCACGGCTGATGTGGCACGCGGGCTACCATCCCGAGATCGAGAACTATCGCCGCGCTAAACATCGCGCCAGCGAAGCCGCCGATATTCTGGTCGCGCGCGCGCACAAGACCGGTGCGGCGGTCCTCGTGGCTCACGGATATTTCAACGCCATCATCGGGCGCGCACTAAGAAAACGTGGCTTCCGGAAGACCGGATCGCATCGCGCGCGTTTTTGGAACGCAGTAATCTACGAACAGGCATGAGAGGATAAGTCCATGACCATAGCTGCCGAAAAACTTGCCCATCACGATCCGATCTGGGCGGCGCTGCGCAAAGAGGCGACCAAGCTCGCGGAAGCCGAGCCTGCGCTGGCGAGTTTCGCCCATGCCGTCGTGCTCAAGCACGAGCGGCTGGAAGACGCGCTCTCGTATCTTCTGGCCAACAAGCTCGGCTGCGACGACATCAGCCCCATGCTGGTGCGCGAGATTTTCCAGGAAGCCTTCGCCGCAGATCCCGCGCTCGGCGCCGCGGTACGTGCCGATCTCTCGGCCATCTTCGAGCGCGACCCCGCCTGCCATTCCTATGTGCAGGCGTTTCTCTTTTTCAAGGGCTTCCACGCCCTGCAGGGCTATCGCATCGCGCATTGGCTTTGGCTGCAATCGCGCAAGCCGATGGCGCTGTTCTTCCAGAACCGCGTGTCCGATCTGTTCGCGGTCGATATCCATCCGGCGGCCCGCATCGGCCGCGGCATCATGATGGATCACGCCACCGGCATTGTGATTGGCGAGACGGCGGTGGTGGAGGACGATGTCTCCATGCTGCATGGCGTGACGTTGGGTGGCACCGGCAAGGCGGAAGAAGACCGTCATCCCAAGATCCGCCGCGGCGTGTTGCTCGCCGCCGGCGCCAAGGTGCTTGGCAATATCGAAGTGGGCGAATACAGCCGCGTGGGCGCGGGCAGCGTCGTGCTGAAGCCCGTGCCGGCGCATTGCACAGTGGCAGGCGTGCCGGCAAAGATCATCGGCTGCAAGTGCCCCGAGCGTCCCTCGCAGGAAATGGATCAGCTCATCGAAGACGACGGCAAGTCGGGCTGAGCGTCAGAGCATATCCGCAAGTTTGAGACCAAGCAGCGCGGCCGCGACCAGCGGACGACGCAATGTCGCGCCGCCTGGGAAGGGCTTGGCGGGAATGCTGGCCATGAGATCGAAACGCTCGCTCTTTCCCATCGCCGCCTCCGCCAGCAGTTTGCCGCCCATCACAGACAACGCCACGCCATGGCCGGAATAGCCGTAGGCGAAGAAGACGCGCTCACCGAGCTGGCCGAAATGTGGCAGGCGGGTACGTGTGATGCCGACCGCGCCGCCCCAGGCGTGCGTGATACGCACGTCGCGCAATCGCGGAAAGACCTTCAGCATGTGCGGGCGCACGAGCGAGGGAATGTCTTTGACCTTGCCGAAAATGTATTCGCCACCGGCGAAGAGCAGGCGGCCGTCCTCGCTCAGCCGGTAATAGTCGACGACGTGGCGTGTATCGGCGACGGCAGTGTTGTTCGCGAGAATCGCGCGGCGAAGATCTTCCGGTAGCGGTTCGGTGGCCACGATGTGGCTGTCCACGGTCGCAAGAAAGCGTGCGAGTTGCGGCGCGAGCGTGGGAGTAAAGGCATCGGTTGCAAGTATAGCGCGGTCAGCGATGACCTTGCCGTCCGCCGTCCGCGCTCGCACGCCAACAAGTGTTTCGAGAGTGAGTACGCATGATTCTTCATAGATTTTCGCGCCAGCTTTTTCAGCAGCGCGGACCAGGCCCAAGGCAAAAGAGAGTGGCTGAAAATGTCCGCCACCTTGGTCCAGACGGCTGCCAAAATAGATGTTGGTGCCGATGATTGTGTTTGTCTCCTCGGCCGCGAGCACACGCGCATTTGCGTAGCCATAATGTTCATTGAGATACCGCGTGCCAGCAGCGAGCTCGCGCGCCGCTCGGGGCGAATGCGCGGCGATCATGACGCCATCTGTCAGCGCGCAAGCAATATCGTGCCTGCGCACCCGCTCACGGATCAGCGCCTTTGCCTCTTGCGCAATCGCCCATAGGTCGCGGGCGCGTGTCTCGCCCAGCCAACTTTCCAGTTCGGCCTGATCCTTGCGGAAGCCGCCATGGATTTGCCCGCCATTGCGGCCCGACGCGGCAAAGCCGACGCGCGCGGCCTCTAGCAGGACGACCTTCGCGCCTGCCTCGGCCAGGTGAAGCGCGGCGCTCAGCCCCGTATAGCCGCCGCCCACGACGACAACATCAGCCTTGGTGGCGCCTCGGAGGGCAGGGCGCGCGGGCTCGCCCGCCGCCGCTTCCGCGTAATAGCTGTCGGGATAAAGCGTCATCGAAGGGTGCTTATCATAACCCTTTTCATTAGGGGTTGACCGCGCGGGCGCGCCCATGCGACGTGAAAATCCCCTGCAAGGAGCCCCCACCTTGAACCGCACAGAGATTTGGCGCGTGGAGAAATATCTCCGCAATCTCTTCCGTCTCGACACCATCACGCTTGTGCCGCGGAACAAGGACGACTCGGTCGAGGTCCATATCGGCGGCGAATTCATCGGCGTGATCTTCAAGGACACCGAGGAGGGCGAGACCTCCTACGCCTTCAACATGGCGATCCTGGAAATGGATCTGCCCGAGCCGCCGCCTACCCGCGCGGCCTAAGAGCCGTGCCGGACAGAACACCAGGCGGTACGGGCGCCGCCGCGGCCAGCGGACTTTTTCGTGCGCGCGTCGGTATCGCCGTTGCGGCGCTGCTCGCAACCGCGGCAGCGATCTACGCGCTGGCTGAGCAACATGCAGATTTTCGTGGCCTCGCGCTCGCGATTGGTGTTCCCGCTTTGGTGTGGGCGTGCGGTGCCTATGCCCTGCTGCTTTCCGCAAGGCTCGCGCTGATCGCCGCTTCGGCGCCACTGTTAGCCTGGCTGTGGTGGGCCGCCGTTGCTCGCGCGACGGCAAGTTGGACCGGATCTTACGAGCTCACTGCAGTAGGGGCGGGATTTGCCGCCGCCGGCGCGATCTTGGTTGGCCTGGAATTGCACGCGCTGGCAACCGCAACTGCGAGAGGCATGGACATTCAGGACGCGGTGCGTAGCACTCTCAGACGCGGGCTCTTACTTGGCTCGGTCACAGTGCTCGCCGCCGGTGCAGGCATAGCCGGGCTCGTCTATCCGGATTTGCGGGCAGCGCCCGCCATCGCTTTGGCGGCGCTGATAGCGTTTCTGGCCTGTTGGGCCCTGCCGCCTCTCGTAGCAAGCCTTCTGCCTTTTGGTGAATCCTATTTCGCCCGCATGAACCGCGCCCGCGAATGGCGTGAGCGGGTGATTTCGCTACTCGCAATATTCTCAGTCCGGCGCTGGGCGCTGGCGACGCTTGGTATCGTCGCGATCCTTGCGGCGATCGTCTATTTCGATCGCGCGTTCCCAGCGCTCTGGCATGCGGTGCGTCCAAATTTTCCTGGCGAGTGTGCGGCGCTCGGTCTCCTGGCGGCGCTGGCCACACGCAATTGGCGCTACGTCTTTTCGTGCGGGCTCACGGTGTTTTTTTCCACCTTACTGGGCGCCTGGCTCGCTTTGCGCCTGGGCACAGACAGCGATCTGGCCGCACAGTCGACCTTTGTCTGGGCCGGTGCGGTAGGCGCACCGCTCGTTTATACGCTCGCCATTCCCTTGGCGGCCGCACAACGCCGCGGCGAGCCGACGATGATTGCCTGCGTGCAAGCGCTCAACCAGGCCGGCAGCCCCGTTCTCTTTCTTGGTCTGAGCGCGGCATTTGTGTTGCTGGCAGGCGCGCCGCTGCACGGCGTCTCGCCGGGGATCGCTCTTGTGCCATTGGCAGTACTCGGCGGCGCCCTGAAGGTTTTCATGGCGCTTGCCACTTTGATGGATGACTGGTTCCCGCGCCGGCGGTCCTTGGAGGAGCGCTATCGCGCGCGCTGAGGCTTGCGCACGAACGAAGCAATCAACTCGCGCACGCCTTTGTCGATGTCTTTCCAGTTTTCCAGATGCGCGCGTTTGAAACGGTAAGTCAGCGTCGTCTTCGGGCCCAGCAGCGTCTCGCGCAGACAGTTCGGCGACGGCGCGACCTGGCTTGGCCGCGTGCAACGCAGCGCCACGGGTCCTGCCTCGCTGTCGCCAATGAGGAGATCGTCGTCGCGATAGCCCGTGCTCGGCTTGAAGGTGTACTGCTTCAGCCCGAATGGGCCTGCTGCACCTGCTCGCGACACGACTTGCGGCATATAGATGCGCTCGATGCGATCCTTCTCGCTGACGTTGAAGCGTTCCTCGCGCAGACTGAGATATACCACTTCGGAATCCGGCGGGTTTGCACCAAGCGCTTGGCTTTCCGATGCGCTGTAACCGCGCAAATCGGTTAAAAACGCCGCCATCCGCACATTCGTGCGCTTGCCGCCTTTGCGGTCGCTCGCGAAGAGCACATAGTTGGCCGGGATGCGGAAGCCCATCGAGCCGACACCGATGGGGATGCGGTGCGTGTCTTCTATGGGCGAGGCGTGCTCGGTCACCAGTTCCGGCGGCGTCGGCGCGAAGTAATAGGCGAGAACGAGAGCCGACAGCGCCGCCGTCACCACGAAGACGCCCAGGGGTATGAGCCAGACCGAGCGTTGCTTCGCCGGCCCGCCGAATTCGTCGCCAAAACGGCTCATTTCAAGTCCCGTTGCCTGCTGCCCCTATTTAGCACGGGGGACACCCGTAAACGCCGCTTAAGCATGCGGCCTGACCCATTCCGGCACAGTTCGGCCCGCCTGGGCGGGCACAGGGCCTGCACCTCTCCGCCCGAAGCGAAGTTGCGGGCAGGGTCATGCAGGGCGTTTGGCTATTTGCGTTCGCCATCGCGGCCGGATTTACGGCTTCGGGCATTGTCGCGAACCTCTACCGGGTGATTTGTGAGCAGGCAGGCGTCAAGCCTGAGAGCCCGGTCGGGCGGAACAGCCGCTGGGCCGTCATGGTGATCGCCGGGCCTAATGTTTTGTTCGATACCGCGCTGCGTCACATACGCGCCAAGGAATGGAAGCCCGTGCAGTTCTGGGTGGTGGTCGCGCTTGTCAGTTACTGGAGCCTTGCGCTGGGTCTCTTCGTCATCGACCTCGCTGTCCACGCCTGAGCTAGAGCACCGTCAGCATATTTCCCACGAGCGGATGGCGGACGATGTCCGCCTCGCCGAGGCGGACCACGGCCACGCCTTCGATCTGCTCCAGCCGGTCGCCGATCTGACGCAAGCCCGACAGGCCGGACAGCAAATCCGTCTGGTCGGGATCGCCGGTCAGCACCATGGTCGAGCGCCAGCCCAAACGTGTCAGCAGCATCTTGAGCTGGCCATAGGTGCAGTTCTGCGCTTCATCGATGACGATGAAGCATTCGTTGAGCGTGCGGCCTCGCATATAGGCAACCGGCGCGATCTCGATGGCGCCTTCTGCGACAAGCGCCTTCAACCGCTTGGTGCCGAGGCGTTCGGTCAGCGCGTCATAGAGTGGCCGCAAGTAAGGCGCGAGCTTGTCGGCGAGATCGCCTGGCAGGAACCCCAAACTCTCGCCTGCCTCGACCGCGGGGCGCGATAGCACAATGCGCCCAACGCGGCCCGCCTCGAGCGCTTGCACCGCCTTGGCGATGGCGAGATAGGTCTTGCCGGTGCCGGCAGGCCCCAGCGCGATCACCACGGCGCGCGCGTCGACGGCATCCAGCAGTGCCTGCTGCATCGCGCTCATGGCGCGAATATTTTTCACGTAGCGGCGGTCGCGCTGATCCTCGTCGCGTGGGTTCCAGCCCGAGCTCGAGGGAAACAGCGGATGCACATTGGCATCATGATGAAACTGCAAGTCTCGGACTTTACGGCGCGCGGAACGCTTGCCCATGGATACTCCCTGGTCAGCCGGAACTTAGGTTTGGTTGAGTATGCGACCGCGCTTTGGCGCATTGCCTAACGGCGTAAGCGGCACCGGGCGTCATCGCTTGTGCGTCGCCCCCAACGCGAATCACATGACGGTATCGAGCCTAATGGGTTTTGGAATCGCCGTCGCGTGTCATGAAAACGTGATCAGGCGCTGCGGAACATGCGCCGCATCGCCGACAGGCCGAGCAGTCCGAGCAGCCAAGCGCCAAAGGCGAGGATCTTCTCGATGATGAACTCGATGACGTTCAACGAGGTTCTGAAGGCGCGCAACGACGCCTTGCCCGTCAACTCGATCACGCCTCGCGTCTTCTTGCCGAACTTGCCGGTCATGGCTGTCACGTCTTCCAGCTCACCGGTCGAGTGGACATAGCGCATCAGCCGCACGGTTTCGGCCGGGCCGGCGTTGCTGCTCATGGTGCCGAGCCGCCCGAGCACGGGGAAGATCTCGGCCTTTTTGACGCTGCGGGCGTAAGAAGTAATGGCCTCTTCGGTGGCGCGCAGATCGCGCAGATTGGTCGAACGCAGCACGCGCGCAAGCTCGGGCGTGTTCACGGCGCGGCCAACAAGACGCGTCAGCTCGCGGCCGAATTCGGCCGTGAGCGTGCCGGCGCGCTTGGCGACCTTGAGGAGCGAGACGCCCGCTTTGGCCACGACGCCGCCACCGCCGGTGGCGACCGTTGCAGCCGTTGCGGCAACGCCGATCACGGAAAGCCCGAGAATAAGCTCGCTGTAGTCCTGGCCCGCCAGCATCTTGCCACCTTCGCTGGCGATGTCGCGCACATCGCCCACAACAGTGACGTCCGATGCAACAGCGCCGGCTAAGCCGGCCGCGCTGGTGCCTTCGCCGGTAACAAAGCCTGTGGCGAACTGGCCGGCGTTGCGTGCGATCGTTGCTGTGGTGGTCAGCGCGTCGTCCAGCCGCTTCTGCGTCGTTGGCGTCAGCGGCTTGTTCATATATCGCGCCACGTCCGCGTACGTCGTCGCATCGTCCACGTCGTTGCGGTCAAGCGCGGCGCCAACACGATGATCCAACTCCTCGCTTGTGGCGCTCTGGCGCAATTCGCGATGGATAGCTTCGTCTTCGCTTATGGGAAACCGCACATCAAAAGCGTAAAGGCCCGTGATGACAGCGACCGTCAAGCCGAACAGAATGAGCGCAAGCCTGCCCATGAAATCCCCTCGCTGATGCATTATGACGCGATCCCGACCCGCCTAGAAAGGACGGGCCTATGGTTAAACGCGCGAGACGGCTTGAGGGGCTCTAGAAGGTTTTCTGCCAGACGCGGCGTATTTTTACGTCGGCCTCGGGGCCAAAATTGAACCATGCAGCCTTGTTGCGTGTGGCATCGATAACGAAGAGCGAATCGAGCTTGCCCAATTCCTGCACCAGCCGATTGCGCACCGCGTTGGCAGAGTCTTCCGTAGCGACGATCCAGACATTGGGCAGCAGGCGATAGGCGGGACCGAGGCTCATGATGGTCTGCTCAAAATTGTTGCTCACGCGCGACTTCACATCGAGAACGATGGCGAGCTGGGCGCGGGGCAAACCCAAATCTTGTGGCGTGACGTTGCCGTTCACTGACGGCACGGCTGCGGCTTTCGCGTCACGCGCGCCGAACAGATCGGCGAATTCAGGATCGTCGTGGGCCTCGTGCCAGTCGCTGGTGCCTTCGCGCGCGACAAGCGACTTCGGCGCGAGACGGCCTTCGCCAGCGAACTCGCGCATGCGCTCGGACGTGTACGGGCCATAGACCCGGCCGCCCACATTTATGGTCCACGCGCCAATCATCGGGGCGCATGCCCTCCCAGAATGTTCCAAGAAGCTAGAGCTAAATGGTTACCGGCGTCTTGCGAACGGGCCGAAGTGGTCAAGATTTCCTTAAGACGCGGGCCGCAGATGCGAACGCGGCGCGCGTTGGTTGTACAGATTGCCGCATGGATTGCCGCAGACGTGCAGGGCCCCTATCGTCCGCGCCGTCCATTACCGGGAAATAATTATGAACCGCCTCTCCGGTGTCCTCGCCGCCGCCAGCACCGGGTGTCTCCTCCTTTTTGGGTGCGATCAGGGCGGCCAGCCCCAACCCGCTTTTCCACCACCGGTTCAGGAAATCGCCGCACCGACGGGCGACGCAGCGATTCCGCTCGGTCGGCTGTCGCGCGCGGTGACACCTTCGCATTATCTGCTCGACTTTACGATCAACCCCGCGGCCGAGCGATTCTCGGGGCGGACCGAGATTGACATCACGCTGACGGAGCCGCAACGCGCGATTTATCTGCACGGCGATACGCTCAATGTGACGCAAGCTTCGGCCAGGCTCGCGGACGGAAGCACGATTTTGGGCTCGTACAGGCAGGTGCACAGGTCGGGCGTGGCGCAGGTCGCATTCGATCGCGATATCCCTGCGGGGAAGGCCAAGCTCATTTTCGTTTATGCCGCGCCGTTCGGCCTGTCGCTGGATGGGCTCTACAAAGTCAGGGATGGGGGCGCGGATTACGCCTTCACGCAGTTCGAGGCGATTTCCGCGCGCCTTGCATTTCCCGGTTTCGACGAACCCGGCTTCAAGACCCCGTTCGATATTGCCGTCACCGCGCCTGCTGCCGACAAGGTAATCGCCAACACAATGCCTACAGGCGCCGCGGCCGCTGCAAACGGCATGACCAGGACCGTTTTCGAAACGACCAAGCCTTTGCCGACCTATCTTGTTGCGCTTGCAGTGGGGCCATTGGACATTGTGGAAGGGGCAACGCTTCCGCCGAACAAGTTCCGCGATCATCCCCTGCATTTCCGTGGCATCACGGCCAAGGGCAAAGCTGATCAGATCAAATTCGCGCTCTCGCTCACGCCCAAGATCGTCTCGGCTTACGAGAATTATTTCGGCATCGGCTATCCTTTCCAGAAGCTGGACACGCTTGCAGTTCCCGATTTTGCAGCTGGCGCCATGGAAAACGCGGGCGCCATCACCTATCGCGAGCGTCTTCTGCTGATGCCCAATAACGCCTCGCTTGAGCAGAAACGCGCCGACTTGGCCGTGCAGGCACACGAGATCGCTCATCAATGGTTCGGCGATCTGGTGACGATGGAGTGGTGGGATGACACCTGGCTGAACGAATCTTTCGCCGTGTGGATCGAATACAAGGCGGCGGCGGCCGTGATGCCGCAATGGGATTTCTCCCGTGAGATCGCTCACGGCGGACTTCAGATCATGGAAGTGGACGAACTGCCGTCGGCCAAACGAATTCGCCAACCGATCAACAGCGTGGACGATATTTCGAATGCGTTCGACCGCATCAGCTACGACAAGGGTGCGGCAGTGCTGGGCATGTTCGAAAGTTATCTCGGTGAGGACGCATGGCAGGCGGGCATCCGCTCCTACCTGAACAAGTTCGCCTTCGCCAACGCGACGGAACAGGATTTCATTGGCACGATAGCGCACGAGACCAGCCACCCCGAGATCGTCGAGGCCTTCAGCGAATTCGTCGACCAGCCCGGAATTCCGCTGCTGCAAATGCAAATGCAATGCGCGGAGCAGGCGTCGGTAAACATCACGCAATCCACCTACACGCCGGTTGGACGCGAGCCGGCCGAGCATCACTGGAAGGTGCCGATGTGCGTGGCGCCTCTGGGCGGGCAGAAGATCTGCAAGCTGATGGACGCGACGTCGTTGGCGGTGCCGCTCGGCGGCAAATGCCCCTCTGCGCTCATCGCAAACGTGGGAGGGAAGGGCTACTACCGTTTCGCCTTCGACCAGCAGGGCAGAGCGCCGCTGATAGAGAACGCGGCGAAGCTCGCGCCGGCCGATCAGATATCGTTGTTCTTCAATCTTCAGGCCGCCATGCGCGCGGGCAAAGCGACGGCAGGTGATTATTTTCAAGCGCTAGCCAAATTGGCGCCTAAAGCGACATGGGATCTTTTGGGCGAGATCGATGGCGCACGCCCGCTTGGCATGGTCGATACGCTTCACGAGCTGCGGCTCAATCTGATCCCGCAAGCCGATCTGCTCGCCTATCGGCGGCTGATCGCGAAATTGTTCGGCCCGCGTCTGACGGCGCTCGGCCTGAGGCCCAGGCCCGGCGAGAAGCCCACAGATGCGCTCGCGCGCGCAAGTCTGGTCAGGTTGATGGTCGAGGAGGCACGCGACGCCAGGACCATGGCGGCGCTGGCGGCGGACGCCAGGGTGTTTGCCGCGAGCGGAGGCAAGAACGCCAACGGGCTGCCGCTGAGCTTGGTCTCGGAAGCGTTGCGGTCTGCGCTGATCACACAACCCGGTTTTGGCAAGGACGTGATCACGCTGTTCAAGCGTGTATCGGACGAAAATCTTCAGCGGGCGATCATCGCCGCGGCGTCGGCTTCTGAAGACAAGGCGTTCCTGAACGAATTCCTCGGCATGGCGTTGACGCCACAGATGCGCGTGGGAGCGCTCACCTATTTCTATCAGTTCTGGCCGCGCGAGCCTGTGGCGCGCGACACACTGTGGGCATGGCTGAAAGCAAATTTTGGCGCAGTCGTGCAGCGTGCGTCCAAGCGAAATATGTCGGCTACGCCCGGCATCCTGCACACCGCTTGCGACGCGGTGTCACGCAACGATCTGGAGTCGTTTCTTGGCCCCCAAGTGGGCGACTTAGATGGGCTTGCGCGTCCGCTCGCACTCGCCACGGAAGAGATCGGCGATTGCATCGCCTTCAAACAGGCCAAGAGCGCCGAAATAGCGGCCGCTTTGCATAGAGCAGTGGGAAAATAGTCAGCGCGGCTTGCGTGCAGTCAACATCAGAACGCCCGGCGTGAACATCATCGTGCGGGGGTCGGCTTCGGCTGTCCTCCACGCTGCGCCGACGCGAGCCACATCGTCGGCGGTCATCTGTTTGAGTTCGGCAAGTCGATCGAGACTGTTCTTGATGAATGCCGATAGCCATTCCCAAAAATCATCGCCCGGCCTGGCGATGTGGACTTCCGGTTCGGCAAGGGTGACTTCAAGGCCCGCATCCGTGGCTAGCCGCACCATGTCGAGGCCGATATCGGGCTCGCCGCCTTCGTCGCGCCAACTCTTCATGATGATCTCAACCAGGCGCTCGAACTCCGCATCGGCAGGCGCAAGTCGCCAACCACGATAGTCGTAATACTCCTGACTGATCAAAGCGCCAGCGGGTTTGAGCGCAGTCGCCATGCGGCGCATGACTGCGGTCGGCTCGCGCACGAAGGCATAGACCCAGCGGCACCAGATGAAATCAGCCTCGGCGTTGGGCCATATGTTGTCGGTGAGCTCAGCCTCGATGATCTCGATGTTGCGAAGCCCGCGCGCCTCCGCAGTCGTGCGCAGCAGATCGAGGAAGCGGTGCGAACGATCGATGGCAATGACGCGGCCCTTAGATGCAACGATCTCGGCCAGATCGATCGTCGCGTAGCCCGGGCCGCAGCCGGCATCGATCACGGTGTGACCTGCGGCGATACCGGCACGCCGCCAGAACGAAAGCGCAGTCGGCCGCCACACGCGATGCTGCAGGCCAAGCCGCTCGATCTCGGCATCGTGCGTGCCGAGGATGTAATCGCGGTCCTTGGTCATGATTGGATTATCTCTGTGGCGTTTCGCCCGCGCCACCCAGTTCTTGCTCAGCTTCCAAACACAACCGAATGCATGATGCGGCCGGGCGCAAAGGCGAGGCTGCCCGCGATCAAAATGCCGCCGATATAAACGCCCAGCATGGCGCGGCGATGCCCCTTGATGTCGTGTCTGCGCGCCGTGACAAGCGCCCCGTAAACCCCGAACAGAGTCAACGCCACAAACAGGTGAATCCACGACAGGCCGAGAACGCCGCTTGGGTTGATCTGGTGGATGAACAGCGCGGCGATGGCGGTGATCGTCATCAGCGTCAGATACACATAGCCAGTCGCGCGATGATAGGGCGAACCCTTGGTGCTGAAGAAAATCTGATAGGTGCCGAGTATGAAAGCAGGGATGACGGTCGCCACGTGGATTTGCACGGGCAAAGGCGCGTGTAGCAACGGTTCCAGGTTCATCAATACACCCTTGCCTTCGGCGGAATGTATTCGACGTCATTGGTCAGCGTGAAGTCGTGCACCGGGCGATAGCCGATGCGGCTCACGCCTCTGTCGTCCAGCCAGATATAGGTGTGCTTCATCCAGTTCTCGTCGTCGCGATTGGGGTAATCCTCGCGGGCATGCGCACCGCGGCTCTCGGTGCGATTGAGGGCGCCCTCAATCGTGACGATGGCCTGGACGATCAGGTTGTCGAACTCGAGCGTCTCCACCAGATCGGTGTTCCAGATCATGCCGCGGTCGGTCACCGCGATATCCGAAATGCCCTTGAACACATCAGCCACAGCACGCTTGCCATTTGCCAGGCTGTCGGCGCGGCGGAAGACGCCCGCATCCGCCTGCATGGCGCGCTGCATGGTCAGGCGCAGCTCGGCGGTCGGCGTGCTTCCCTTGGCGTTGCGGAAGCGATCGAAACGGGCAAGCGCCTTGTCGCCCGCGTCTTTGCGCCAATCGGCGTGACGCTCGCCCGGCTTGATGCCGGAGGCCGCACGTTCGCCGGCCGCCTTGCCGAACACCATAAGGTCGATCAGGGAGTTCGAGCCCAGCCGGTTGGCGCCATGCACAGAGACACACGCTGCTTCGCCCACCGCGAAGAGGCCGGGCACCACGGTTTCGGCGTTCCCGTTGGCCTGCGTCAGCGCTTCGCCATGATAATTCGTCGGCACACCGCCCATGTTGTAGTGCACGGTCGGCTGTACTGGAATCGGCTGTTTGGTTACGTCGACGCCTGCAAAGATGCGCGCGGACTCGGCAATGCCGGGCAGGCGCTCGTGAATGATCTTGGGATCGAGATGCATGAGGTTCAGCAGCACGTAGTCTTTGCGCGGGCCACAGCCACGGCCCTCGCGAATTTCCACGGTGATGGCGCGGCTTACTACGTCGCGCGAGGCCAGGTCTTTAGCGTGCGGCGCATAGCGCTCCATGAAGCGTTCGCCTTTTGAATTGGTGAGGTAGCCGCCTTCGGCACGCACGCCTTCGCTGATCAGCATGCCGGCGCCATAGACGCCGGTAGGATGGATCTGCACGAACTCCATGTCCTGCAACGGCAGGCCAGCGCGCAGCACCATGGCGTTACCGTCGCCCGTTTGCGTGTGCGCGCCGGTGCAGGAGAAATAGACGCGGCCGTAGCCGCCGGTGGCGATGATCACGCGATGCGCGCGGAAGCGATGAATGGTGCCGTCGTCAAGCGACCACGCCATCAGGCCCCGGCAGATGCCATCCTCCATGATCAGATCGAGGGCGAAATACTCGATGAAGAAATTCACGTCGTGCTTGATGCACTGGCCGTACAGCGTATGCAGCATGGCGTGGCCGGTGCGGTCGGCGGCGGCGCAGGTGCGATAGGCGGTGCCCTGGCCGTAGTTTGTGGTCATGCCGCCAAAGGTGCGCTGATAGATTTTGCCGTTTTCGGTGCGGGAAAACGGCATGCCGAAATGCTCGAGTTCGTAAACGGCTTCCGGCGCGTTGCGGCAGAGATATTCGATGGCGTCCTGGTCGCCCAGCCAGTCCGCGCCTTTCACCGTGTCGTACATGTGCCAGCGCCAGTCGTCCTCGCCCATATTGCCGAGCGCAGCGGCAATGCCGCCTTGCGCCGCCACCGTGTGGCTGCGGGTGGGGAAGACTTTGGTGACGCAGGCGACGCGAAGGCCGTGGCTCGCCGCCTCCAGCGTCGCGCGCAGACCCGAGCCGCCGGCGCCGACAACGACGACATCGAAACTGTGATCGGTGATGGGATAGGCGGTCATCGGCATGTCCGACAGGAGTTCGTGGTGTGTCTGGCGTAACCCCCCTCCTGGCCCTGCGGGCCATCCTCCCCCACAAGGGGGGAGGAAGGATGTCGCGTAACTTTTCCTTCCCCCCTTGTGGGGGAAGGTGCCTGCGAAGCAGGCGGAAGGGGGGTACTGCTCATGTCAGGGGCTCAAATGCGATCTTGAGCAATGCGAAGGCGGTCGCCACGCCGACGGCTAGAGCGAAGAAGCGCGTGAGGATGATGCAGGTGATCTTCAGCAAGGGCTGATGAACATAGTCCTCGATGACGATCTGCACGCCGATGCTCATGTGGTAAAGGCCGGCGATCAGAAACAGCAGCATGAGAACCGCGTTCGTGGGATTGCCAAAAAAGGCCAGCGCGTTGTCCTGATTGCCGCCGACGAGCGCCAGCGCGGACCAGACGAACCAGATGGAGAGCGGCACGAGCGCAACCGCCGTAACCCGCTGGCGCCAGAATTCGCCAGTGCCCGCTTTGGCCGAGCCCAAGCCTTCGACACGATGAAGTGGCGTCTGCAGGCTCATGTGCCCCTCGCCATATAGCCCATCCAGAACACGGAAACGGCCAGCGCCAACGAGAGCAGGAAAACCAGCACGCCGGTGGCGAACGCGGTCTTCACCGCGAAGCCATAGCCCAAATCCCAGAACAGGTGGCGGATACCATTCAGCAGATGAAAGCTGAGCGACCAGAGAAAGCTGAACAACACGACCTGGCCCAGCGGCTGGTTGGCCACGTGCTGGAAGGTCTCATACGCGTCAGACCCTGTGGCGGCCGCGATCACCCACCAGGCCAGCAACAGCGTACCCGCCGCCAGCGCCATCCCCGTGGCGCGGTGCGTGATCGAGGCCGCCATGGTGGCGTTCCAGCGCCAAATCTGCAGATGCGGCGAGAGCGGGCGAGGCCGTACCGCCGTCGGTTTGTTCGCAGATTCCATGGAGATAGCCGTGAGGTGACGTTGGCAAAGTGTAGGGCCGAGCACCTTCAAGTCAACTCGGGCGCGCGATTCGCTGCAGGTACGCTCGTGGCCGGCTCGCGGGCGGCAGAACGATTTCGCCTCCCCTTGGTGGGGAGGCCCAAAAATCGAGCTGAGCGAGATTTTTCGGGTGGGGGGATGCTACTCGTTTTGCCCCCCACCCAAAATTTGCTTCGCAAATTTCGACCTCCCCACAAGGGGGAGGTGACTAGGGATGGCAGCAATCACGAGTGCAAAGCTTGTGGGAACCTCACGAATCCTGCACAAGTTCGGGCGATGGCTGCTTCCGTTCGTATCGCGCCGTCCATCCTGTCGGCGGATTTCGCCCGCCTCGGTGAAGAGGTGGCGGCGGTGGATCGCGCAGGCGCCGATCTCATCCACATCGACGTTATGGACGGGCATTTTGTCCCCAATCTCACCATAGGCCCCGTGGTGGTGAAGGCGATCCGGCCGCATTCGAAAAAGCCGTTCGATTGCCATCTGATGATTTCGCCGGCTGATCCCTATATCGCGGGCTTCGCCGAAGCGGGCGCCGATATCATCAGCGTCCATCCCGAAGCGGGACCGCACGTGCATCGCACGCTGCAATTCATCCGTTCGCTGAAAAAGAAGGCCGGCATTGTGCTCAACCCCGGCACGCCGGTCGAAGTGCTCGACAGCCTGATGGATATGGTCGACCTGATCTTGGTGATGACCGTCAACCCGGGCTTCGGCGGGCAAGCATTCATCTCGAGTCAGCTCGACAAAATTCGCGCAGTACGCAAGCGTATCGACGACAGCGATCATGTCATCGCGCTGGAAGTCGATGGTGGGATCAATCCCGAAACCGCCAAACATGCCGTCGCCGCGGGTGCCGACACGTTGGTCGCCGGCACCGCTGTGTTCGGAAACGGCAAGGACTATGCCGCTAACATCGCAAGCCTCCGCGGATGAGGGTTTCCGTGAAATCCTAGAGGCGGCGGACGCGAGCCTCGCCGGCGAACCGATGACTGTTCCCCTGCAACGCAAGCAATCCACCGTGGCGCTGTGGCCCGAGGCCGCGCGCAACGTGGCGCGCTATGGCTTCGAGCCTTTGTTTGTGCGGTTGCGGCGCGGCTGGCTGTACCGCACCACGCTGCGCGGGCCGGTGCCCGACCGCATTATTTTCTATCCGCACGATCCCAGCACGCGACGGCTCGACGACGCCGATGCGATGTTCCGCGGACGCTTTCGTCTTGCCGGCGACACAGTTGAGGTGAAGGAAGGCTCGATTTTCGATCGTCGTTTGCCGGGCGAGCATTTCGCAGCCGCCTTGCACGGCTTCGACTGGCTGCGCCATCTGGAAGCGGCGGGCAGCGACGCCGCACGCGATCTGGCGCAGAAACTCACAGCGCAATGGTTGGTGCGCAACGCACGGTATTCCGAGCCGGCATGGTTGCCCGGCATTATCGCCGCGCGCTTTTTCAATCTGTTCTCGCACGGACGGTTTTTTCTGCATGGCTCGGACGTCATGTGGCGTTCGAAATTGTTTGTCTCGCTGCGCAATCAGGCGCGCGTGTTGGCGCGGCGCATGCGTCACGCGCCGGAAGGCCTGCCGCGCTTTGAATCGGCGGCCGCGTTGGCGCTTGCCGGCGTTTGCCTGTCGGACGCGCGCAACATGACCAAGGGGTTGGCGCAGCTCGAAAACGAGATTGCGCGGCAGATCTTGCCGGACGGCGGCCACATCGACCGCTCGCCCGAGTCGCTGCTGCGTGCGTTCCTGCATCTCACCATGGTGCAGCAGGCGCTCGACGCCACCAACAAGCCGGTGTCGGCCGCGCTGCGCGGCGCACGCGATCGCATGGCGCCGATGATCCGCTTCTTCCGCCTGGGCGATGGCGGCTTGGCCTCCTTCAACGGAGGCAACGAGGGCGACGCGCGCGTGGTTTCGGCGCTACTCGCTTCCGATGACGCCAAAGGCCTGCCGTTCGGGCACGCGCGCTATTCCGCCTATCAGCGTCTGGCCGCCGGCCGCAGCTTTGTGCTGGTGGATACGGGTATCGCACCGCCCGGCGCCTTCTCTAACGCGGCGCATGCGGGGTGCCTATCGTTCGAGATGAGCTCGGGCCCGCATCGCATCATCGTCAATTGCGGGTCGGCCATAGGTGGTGACCAGCAATGGAACGCGGCGCTTCGCCTGACCGCCGCGCATTCGACCATGACGCTGGCAGATTCTTCGTCGGCATCGGTGCTGCAAGAGGGCCTGGTACGCGATCTGCTGGGTCCGCGCCTGATCGATGGTCCGAGCAATATCGAGACGCGACGCAATGAATCGGCGCATGGCGTGATGATCGAAGCAAGTCACGATGGCTATGCGCAGCGCTTTGGTTTCATTCACGAACGCCGCATGGCGCTATCGCCCAAGGGTGTCGTGCTTACTGGCGCCGATCGCATCATGCCTGTGGAGACGAAGAAGGGTCGCCACAAGCGCGAAGTGTTGCCTTTCGTCATACGCTTTCACATTCATCCCGATGTCCGCGCTTCGTTCGCGCAAGGTGGGGGTACGGTGCTGCTGAAGCTCCCCAATGGCGAGGGCTGGCGTTTCCGCGCGGGCGGTGGTGCGCTCAGCATCGAGGAAAGCGTCTATTTCGGTGGCGGCGCCGCCCGCAAAACCGAACAGATCGTCATCACCGGCGCGGTGAAAGACGAGCCTGTCGAATGCGCCTGGATGCTTGAACAGTCGAACACGGCATAGCCAATTCCCCTCACCCGTTCCGGGTAAGCTCGCTTGCGCTCGCCAACCCTTCGTAACCCTCTCCCCCATTGGGGGAGAGGGAAGGGTGAGGGGGCGGCATTTGTCACTCTTCGGGCCGCTTGCTAGCCTCGCGTCGGCGCGAAGGAGATTCCATGGTCCAGCTCACATTGCCGCGGGGGAGCCAGGTCAAGAAGGGCAAACGCTGGCCCGCGAAGACGAACGGCAAGAAGCCGGCGCGCACCAAGGATTTCCGCATCTACCGCTACGATCCCGACAGTGGCGAAAATCCGCGGCTCGATGTCTACACGGTCGATCTCGACAGCTGCGGGCCGATGGTCCTGGACGCGCTGTTCAAGATCAAGAACGAGATCGACTCGACGCTTGCGTTCCGCCGCTCCTGCCGAGAAGGCGTCTGCGGTTCGTGTGCCATGAATATCGGCGGCTCGAACACGCTGGCCTGCACCAAGGCGATCTCGGACATTTCAGGCTCGGTCTACATCTATCCGTTGCCGCATATGCCGGTGATGAAGGATTTGATCCCCGATCTCACCGATTTCTATGCGCAATACGCCTCCATCCAGCCCTATCTGCAGACAAAGTCGCCCCAGCCGGTGACAGAGTGGCGGCAATCGGAGGGCGATCGCAGCAAGCTGGATGGCCTGTACGAGTGCATCCTCTGCGCTTGCTGCTCGACCTCATGTCCGAGCTATTGGTGGAATCCGGAGCGTTTCCTGGGACCGGCGGCGCTGCTTCAGGCGCATCGCTGGATTTCGGATTCGCGCGACGAGGCGAAGGGCGAACGGCTTGACCATCTGGAAGACCCGTTCCGCCTCTATCGCTGCCACACCATCATGAATTGCACGAACGTGTGCCCCAAGGGATTGAACCCCTCGAAAGCCATCGCCGAAATCAAGCAGATTATGGTGAAGCGCGCGCTTTAGTGCGTTCTGCGATCAGGTCGAATCATCGTTGACCCCCCTCCCGCTCGTGCTCACGCACTCGCGACCTCCCCCTTTCAGGGGGAGGAAAAGGCTCGTTCACCTCCCCCTAAATAGGGGGAGGCCGAGCCGGCGCAGCGAAGCCGGATCGGGTGGGGGTCAGCAAGCACATCCGCTTGAATGCAAAGCGCTTTAGGCCGCGGCCTTCATACTGTTTGCGCGCATGGTGAGCACGCGCCATAGCGTAGCACTTGCCAGGGCGCTCAGCTTGCCTTGCGGGTCGAGGCCCGCCGGCTTCGCCACCATCTTCACCAGCTTGTCGATGTGATGGCGGCGATAGAGGATCATGATCTTGGCGTTATAGGCACGCGTGCACTTGGCGCAATCGTAGGGCGTCTCTTTTTCCTTCTCTGGCGGCACGTTGGCGCAGTAATAGGCATAGGCCAGCTCATCGTCGTCGGCTTCCTGGAAGCGCGTCGCCGCCACCCATAATTTGCGCCACCACGGTAGATCGGGCTCCCCATCTTCCATGAGCATTTCGTAAAACAGCTTGTAGTGACGGAACTCGTCGGCTGCGATGTAGCCCGCCACCTCCTTGAGCACAGGCTCTTCCACGCCCTCCCTCATCGCGGTGTAGAACGATGAGGTGCCGCTCTCGACCACGCAGCGCGAGATCATTTCGCCGCGGCGGCTGCCACGCACGCTACCTTCGCCATTGATGAAATGCTCAGGCCGATAACCGGCGCGGAAGCGCGCGAACGCCTCCTGGAAATTGAACGTGGGATCCGCCATCTCGGCCCAGCGGCCCAATGCAAGGCCGTGCTGCACTTCTTCTTCGCCCCAGCGCTCGATCGTCTCGATCGTCTCGGCCGGTGCGCCGCGATAGACGCGTTTCAGATAGCCGACATAATCGCGGGCGTTGTATTCGACAAGCGACGCGCCCTTCACGGCGGGGAGAAGCTCGGGATCGACCTTGGACGCGTCGAAGCGCGACCAATCAATGTCGTCGAGCGACCAACCAGCCTTATAGACTTCGGCCATCCCTTGAACCCAATGCCAGTCCCCAACCGGGACACCCTAGAACTTTCGGCCGCGAAATCGCAAACCAAAATCCTTGGTCGCAGCTCGAAAGACCGCCGGAAGCCATTAGGATTACTGGGCTTTCAGCCAGCGTCCATCTTCGATCGGAAGCCCATGCCCGTTCGTGCCCGCGGCTCGGGCCGGCCCTGACCCGCTCGCGTGCGGGTGGTAAAGATGGCGCGCCCTTTCGCTTCGTCTCCGGGGGACATGAGCCAGCTCCTCAAAGCGGCACAAGCACGCAAACTCGATCGCATCGCGGCCGCTTACGCGGTCACCGGATGGATTCTCGTGCAGGCCGCGTCGATCACGTTCCCCACTTTCGAAGCGCCGCCATGGGCGCTGCGCGTGTTCATCATCGCCGTGCTGGTCGGATTTCCACTCACACTCGCGCTCGCCTGGATGATTACGCCCGCCCCCAAGCACGGCGGCAAGATCCAGGTGTCCACGCGGACCGACATAATGCTGCTTTCATTGCTTGGCCTGATCGCCGTGCTAGCGGCCGCGCAATTCGCTTATGAGTTGTGGCGCGTATCGAAGATTGCCGAGCTCACGACCGCCCCCGCGGCGACGGCTTCTGCGCCCGCACCAGACGCGGCGTCGATCGCGGTTCTGCCCTTCGTCAATATGAGCGGCGATCCCAACAAGGAATATTTTTCCGACGGGATCTCGGAAGAATTGCTGAACGACCTTGCCAACATTCCTGCGTTGCGCGTGGCCTCACGCACATCGTCCTTCGCCTTCAAGGGCAAGAACGAAGACATCAAAAGGATTGCGCAAGTCCTTGGCGTGCGCGCCGTGCTCGAAGGCAGCATCCGCGAGGATGGGAAGCGCATCCGCATCACGGCGCAACTTATCAACGCGCAAAACGGCTATCACCTGTGGTCGGAGAGTTACGATCGCGAGCTCACCAACGTGCTTGTGATCCAGGACGAGATCGCGCATGCCATCACCAAGGCGCTGACCAACAAGCTATTGGCCGATACCACATCGGCGGGTAAGCCCGCCTCAATCGATCCAGGGGCCTATAAGAAATATCTCGAGGGTCAATTTTTCCTGGGTCCGCGCACAAAGGACGGCGTGACCAAGGCCGTCGCGCTATTCAAGGAAGTGACGGAGCTACAGCCCGATTTCGCGGATGGGTTCGCTGCGCTAGGACGCGCGCTGATCAATCATTCGGAAGATTTTCCCGAGGACAAGACATTGATCCCAGCGGCGGAAGCAGCGCTAGCGCGCGCGGTAGAACTCGATCCCGGCAACTTGAGCGCGCTCGGTTCCCATCTCGATCTGGCCCTGCACAAACTTGATTGGACCACGGCTGAAGCCGACGCTCAGCGCATGCTGGCGATCAATCCGCACAGCGCCATAACGCTGCATGAGATGTTCCGCTTCTACCAGATTTTGGGCTTTCCGGAGCGCGCGCTGATCGCGGCGCGGAGCGCGGCTGAACTCGATCCACTCTCATTTGTCGACAAACTCAATGTGGCGTCAGCGCTCATTCATGTTGCGCGCTTCGCCGAGGCAGCCGACGCTGCGCAGCAGGCTCTCAAGCTCGAGCCCGGTCAGCCATACGTTGAATCCATGTTATGCACCGGCTATGCGCGCAGCGACCGCATTGCGGAGGCCAATGCGCTTGCCCGCAAATTTGCGGCAAGGAAGCTGCTGGAGATCAGAGATGGCTGCCTGTTCGATATCGCGGTTGGTGAAAACCGCCTCGCCGACGCGCAGAAGATCCTGGACGAGGTTGCGGCCAAATTCCCCAACATTGGATTCAGCGCGACTGACCTGGCTGACAACTATGCCGTGGGGGGCGGTTTCGACGCCGCAATGAGGTGGCTCGATCGCGCCTACGCTGCGAAGGAATTCGCTCTGTTCACGATTCCCTATGACAGGGCGATTCCGCCGGCCTTTTTCGAAACGCCCAAATGGAAAGAGTTTTGGAGCCGGCCTCTCATACGCGATTGGCAGGCCGCGCATGACCGGCTTGAGGCCCTATTCGCCAGGGGCGGCTAGAGCGCTTTCCGATCAGATTGGACCAGGAGCGCCGTCATCCTGAGGTGCGCCGCGCATGCTTCGAGGTTCGGTTCGCTCGCACCTCAGCATGACGCGCGACGCCTCGAAGGGTGGCGGCGCGATTCCGTCTGACCAAAAAATGCTCTAGAGCGCCGCGCGGACTTGGCGAAGGTGATCGAGGGTTTCGACGGCGCGGCGGCGCTCGCCGTCCGATTTTGCGAGGCCAACGTCTTCTTCCGCATCCTTGATGCGCTGATCGAGGGCGGCGGCATCGATCTCGCTCATCGGGATGGCTTCTTCGGCCAGCACCGTAATTTCGCCTGCACTCACTTCGGCAAAACCGCCACGCACGAAGATGCGGAGACCATTTTGCGCGCCTCCCTTGATCTCGATCACGCCGGGCTTGAGGTTCGCCATCACCGGCGCGTGCCCCTTGAGCACGCCGAAATAGCCGTCGGCGCCCGGCATGGTGACCATGTCTACGTCGTCGGAGAGCAGCAGCCGCTCCGGCGAAACCAGATCGAGGTGGATGGTCTCGGCCATCTAGTTATCTCTACTTCTTGTTATCCCAGAGCGGTCCTGAATTTTGGTTCCACAGAACGGGCAGAAAATAACTGCACCATCGAACCAACCTGGACCGCCTTCCGTATTCACATAACCCACCGAAACATACAGAACGCCGTCAGTCTCAGAGAATGTCTTCTCGAAGTCCCCACTCATGGCGCTTTTCAACTCGGAACAGCACTCTCCAAACTTTGGCATCATCATGCCGCCTCGGCTGCCATTTTTTGCGCCTTCTTCACAGCATCCTCGATGGTGCCGACCATATAGAAGGCGGCTTCCGGCAAATGGTCGTATTCGCCCTTCACCACTGCCGCGAAGCCTTTCACCGTATCGGCCACGTCGACGAACAGGCCGGGGAAGCCGGTGAAAACTTCCGCCACATGGAAGGGCTGCGACAGGAAGCGCTGGATTTTGCGCGCGCGCGTCACGATCAGCTTGTCCTCTTCCGAGAGCTCGTCCATTCCGAGAATGGCGATGATGTCCTGCAGCGATTTGTAGCGCTGCAGGATCGACTGCACCTGGCGGGCGACGTTGTAGTGCTCTTCGCCCACCACACGCGGATCGAGAATGCGCGAGGTAGAGTCGAGCGGGTCCACCGCCGGATAAATTCCCAATTCCGCGATCTGGCGCGACAGCACGGTGGTGGCGTCCAGATGCGCGAACGAAGTGGCAGGTGCCGGGTCGGTCAAATCGTCGGCCGGCACGTAAATCGCCTGCACCGAAGTGATCGAGCCCTTGGTCGTCGAGGTGATGCGCTCCTGCAGCGCGCCCATGTCGGTCGCAAGCGTCGGCTGGTAACCCACGGCCGAGGGAATGCGGCCCAACAGTGCCGACACTTCCGAGCCCGCTTGCGTGAAGCGGAAGATGTTGTCGACGAAGAACAGCACGTCCTGGCCCTGATCCCGGAAATATTCGGCCACCGTGAGGCCAGACAAACCCACGCGCGAGCGCGCGCCTGGCGGCTCGTTCATCTGGCCGAACACAAGGGCGCATTTGCTCCCCTCGGTCGAACCTTTTTTCGGGTCCTTGTTCACGCCGGACTCGATCATCTCGTGATAGAGGTCGTTGCCTTCGCGCGTGCGCTCACCCACGCCCGCGAACACCGAATAGCCGCCGTGCTTCTTGGCGACGTTGTTGATCAACTCCTGAATGATCACGGTCTTGCCAACGCCGGCGCCGCCAAACAGGCCGACCTTGCCGCCCTTGGCGTAGGGCGCCAGCAGATCGATCACCTTGATGCCGGTGACGAGAACCTGCGCTTCCGTGGATTGCTCGACGAAGGCAGGCGCTTCCTGATGGATGGGCCGGCGCTCGGTGGCCTTCACCGGGCCAGCCTCGTCCACCGGCTCGCCGATGACGTTGATGATGCGCCCCAGCGTGCCGTCGCCCACCGGCACCGAGATGGCTTTGCCAGTGTCGTTCACCTGCTGGCCGCGAACGAGGCCCTCCGTCGAATCCATGGCGACGGTGCGCACCGTGGATTCACCCAAATGTTGCGCCACTTCCAGCACCAAACGATTGCCCCGATTGGTTGTCTCCAGCGCGTTCAGGATTTCCGGCAGCTCGCCCTCGAACTGCACGTCGACGACGGCGCCCATCACCTGGGTGACGTGGCCGGTCCTGTTGCTGGCGGGCGTTTTCGCGGGAGCATTCATGACATCGTTTCTCCATTTAACTCGTGCGTCATCCCGGACGAGCGCATCAGCGCGAGATCCGGGACCCGCAGTGCCGCTTCCCAGTGGGTCCCGGCTCGCGCGCCACTCTGTGGCGCTTGGCCGGGATGACAACCTTTTTTCATAGCTTCTCCATCACAGCGCTTCCGCGCCTGAGATGATTTCGATCAGTTCTTTGGTAATCATGGCTTGGCGCGTGCGGTTGTAAGAGAGCGTCAGCCGGTCAATCACTTCGCCTGCGTTGCGCGTGGCGGAATCCATGGCGCTCATCTGCGCGCCATAGAACGAGGCGGTGTTCTCCAGGAGCGCACGGAAAATCTGCACCGAGACGTTGCGCGGAAGCAGATCGGCCAAGATGTCGCCTTCGTCGGGCTCGTACTCGTAGAATTTCGGCTGCACCGCTTCCTGAACGGGCGCGGGGATCAGTTGCTGCGCGGTCGGCAGCTGGCTGATCACAGATTTGAAGCGCGAATAGAAGAGCGTGGCGGTATCGAATTCTCCAGCTTCGAAAAGATCGAGCACGCGGCGGCCGATGTCGCGTGCGTTCGAAAAGGCGAGGCGCTTCACACCCGAAAGCTCGATCGTATCGATGATATGCTTGCTATACTGGCGCTTGAGCTGGTCGCGGCCCTTGCGGCCCACGCAGAGGATCTTCACGCGCTTGCCGTTGCGCAAGCCGGCTTCGATGCGTGTCTTGGCAAGCTTGACGATGTTGGTGTTGAAGCCGCCACACAGGCCGCGGTCGGCGGTAGCCACCACCATCAGCTGCACATCGTCGTTGCCGGTGCCCGCGAGCAATTTCGGCGCCACCGGGTTGCCCTTAAGCGAGTTCGCCAGCGTGCCGATCACCGCCTGCATCTTTTCGGCATAGGGCCGGCCAGCCATGGCCGCTTCCTGCGCGCGGCGCAATTTCGACGCCGCCACCATCTGCATGGCGCGCGTGATTTTGCGCGTGGCTTTCACGCTGGCGATGCGGTTGCGGAAGGTTTTGAGGCTGGGCATCAGGCGAAGTTCTTGCCGAACTCCTCCAGGATGGATTTGAGCTTCTGCTCGATTTCCGGCGTCAGCTGCTTGCCGGTGCGGATGCTGTCCAGCACGTCCTTGTGACGCGCGCGCATCAGCCTGAGAACCTCACTCTCAAAACGGCGCACATCGGCAACCGCAAGCTTGTCGAGATAGCCCCTCACGCCGAGATAAATGGCGACCACCTGCTCCTCGATCGGATAGGGCGTGTATTGCGGCTGCTTGAGCAGTTCGGTTAGCCGTGCGCCACGGTTTAGCAGGCGCTGCGTCGCGGCATCGAGGTCTGATCCGAATTGCGCAAACGCGGCCATCTCGCGGTACTGCGCAAGCTCCAGCTTGATCGAGCCCGCCACCTGCTTCATCGCCTTGATCTGCGCCGAAGAGCCCACGCGGCTGACCGAAATGCCGACATTCACCGCCGGCCGGATGCCCTGGTAGAACAGATCGGTTTCCAAAAAGATCTGGCCGTCCGTGATCGAGATGACGTTGGTTGGAATGTAGGCCGACACGTCATTGGCCTGGGTCTCGATGACGGGAAGCGCGGTCAGCGAGCCACCGCCATTGGCGTCGTTCAGTTTTGCCGCGCGCTCAAGCAGGCGCGAATGCAGATAGAACACGTCGCCGGGATAGGCTTCGCGGCCCGGCGGGCGGCGCAGCAGCAGCGACATCTGACGATAGGCCACCGCCTGCTTCGACAGATCGTCATAAATGATGAGCGCGTGCATGCCGTTGTCGCGGAACCATTCGCCGAGCGTGCAGCCCCCGAACGGCGCCAGATATTGCAGCGGCGCCGGTTCGGACGCGGTCGCGGCAACAACGGTCGTGTATTCCATGGCGCCCGCGTCTTCGAGCGTCTTGACGATCTGCGCCACCGTCGAGCGCTTCTGCCCGATGGCGACATAGATGCAGTAAAGCTTGCTCTTCTCGTCACCGCTCGCGTTCACCGCCTTCTGGTTGATGATAGTGTCGATGGCGATGGCGGTCTTGCCGGTCTGCCGGTCGCCGATGATGAGCTCGCGCTGGCCGCGCCCAATGGGGATCAGGCTGTCGATGGCCTTGATGCCCGTCTGCATCGGCTCGTTGACCGAGCGGCGCGGAATGATGCCCGGCGCCTTCACGTCAACGCGGCGGCGCTCGGCCACATTCTTGAGCGCGCCTTTGCCGTCGATCGGGTTGCCCAGCGGATCGATGACGCGACCGAGCAACCCCTTGCCCACTGGAATATCGACGATGGAGCCCGTGCGTTTGACAGTGTCGCCTTCCTTGATCGAGCTGTCATTGCCGAAAATCACCACGCCGACATTGTCGGTCTCGAGGTTCAACGCCATGCCCTTGATGGCGCCCGGAAACTCGACCATCTCGCCCGCTTGGCAATTGTCGAGGCCGTAGATGCGCGCGATGCCGTCGCCGACGCTGAGCACCTGACCCACCTCGGCCACCTGGGCCTCGGCGCCGAAATTGCGGATCTCACGCTTCAGGATTGCGGAGATTTCGGACGGTTTGATGTCCATGTCAGCTTCACCATTTCAACTCCTCATCCTGAGGAGCCCTTTCGCCTTCACCCTTCGAGACGGTTGCTTCGCTCCCTCCTCAGGATGAGGCGAAAGGGCGTCTCGAAGGATGGGCCATTGTTTAACTTCCTCTCATCGCGGCGCGGAGGCCGTCGAGCTTCGTGCGAATGCTTGAATCGATCATGCGCGAGCCAACCTTGAGAATCAGCCCGCCAAGGATTTTCGGATCGATTTTGGTTTCGAGCAGCGGCTCGCGCCCGAGTTTCTCTTTCAGGATGCGTTTGAGTTCGGATGTTTCTTCGCTGTTGAGCGCGCGCGCCGATGTGACGGTGGCCGCTATCTCGCCACGCTGGCGCGCGACCAGAGCTTCGAACGCGCGGATGATATCGCCCAACGCGAACAGGCGGCGCTTCTCAGCGAGCAACAGCACCAACTTGCGTGTCAGTGCGTGCGCGCTCGTGCTGGCGAGAACGGCTTCAAGCGCCCTCGATTGTTCTTCGCGCGTGAGAACCGGCGAGCGCACGAGACGGAGAAGGTCTTCGCTGGCCGCAAGCAGCTCGCGCAATTTGACGAAGTCGCGGGCGAGCGCGTCGAGCGCTTTCTCTTCCAGCGCGAGTTCGAACACGGCCGTGGCGTAACGCCCGGCAAGTCCGGTTGTTTGCGATTCCTCCGACGCCACGGAAGTCCACCTGAAGTGAGCGCGCCGAGAACCCGCAGACCTCGGCTAACTCATTGTTACAACAGAAAAAATTATGCCGGAAAGAACGCCAATCCCCGGCGCGCGGGACTTAGCATGGGAGGGTAGGGGGTGCAACACGCTCGTCCGCGCGCAAGCGTCGCGACAGCGCAGCCGTTTCACAGGTGTCTTCCTTGACAAAATTCCATTGCGCCCGTTGCCTGTCGAAAGCAATTCCCAAAGGCCGCGATGGGCAAGATGGACTGCGCGTCGTTACCGACTGTGAAGCCGCGGCTTGAGCGTTGCCTCGCGCAGCACAAATGCGCGCCGAAAGGGTGAGCCGCATGCTGGAGACTAGAATCGACATCAAGACGCATGACGGTGTGGCCGATGGCTATCTCTACCAGCCCGACTCGAAGAATACGTGGCCCGCGGTCATTATGTACACAGACATTAGAGGTGTACGGCCGATCTTCCAGGCGATGGCGAAACGTCTCGCGAGCGAGGGTTATGTTGTGCTGCTGCCCAACCCCTACTATCGCACGCGGCATATGCCTGTATTCAAGGATGAGCTGCCATCGATGAACGACTCCAGCGGACGCGCGCAATTGATGGCGCTCAGGGATACGCTGACGCCTGAGCGTATCGAGACGGACGCTATCTCCTACGTGGAGTTTTTGGGTATGCAGCCAGCTGTGGGTGGCACAGAGATGGGCGTGGTTGGCTATAGCATGGCCGGCCCGATCGCCTTGCGCACGGCAGCAGTGCGACCCGATCGCATCGCTGCGATGGCGTCATTTCACGGTGTGCGTCTGGCGACCGATGCGCCCGACAGCCCGCATCTGCTTCTGCCCAAAGTGAAGGCGCGGCTCTATTTCGGCCATGCGAGCGAAGACCCGTCGTGCCCGCCAGCGATGATCCGAAAACTGGTGGCTGCCTGCGACATGTCGCGTCTGCATTATCAAAGCGAACTTTACCCAGGCAAACATGGCTTTGCCGTGGAGGACCACGAGGCCTACGACGCGCCATCGGCCGAGAAGCATTGGCGCAAGATGCTGGCTTTTTTCAAAGAGACGCTACACTAGCGTCGTGAGATTCTTGCTGCCCGTGGTGTTGGCATTGGTTCTGGTCGTGCTGCCTGCGCGCGCAGTCGACGACGCCAAGCGTCCCTATTTCGTCAGCCTGAAAGCCGACGAAGTCTATATGCGCGAGGGGCCCAGCAAGGAACATCGCATCAAATGGATCTATCACCGCAAAGGGCTGCCGGTTGAGGTTGTGGCCGTGTTCGACGTCTGGCGCCGCGTGCGCGATCAGGACGGTGAAATGGGGTGGATGCATCGCACGATGCTGTCGTCCTCGCGCACGGCGGTCGTAACCGGCAATGGCGAGGTCGCTTTGCGCAGCGAAGCCTCGCCGCAATTGGACTCCGTCGCCGAAGTCGAGCCCGGAGCGATTGGCGAACTGCGGCGTTGCCGCGATCAGGTCTGCGAGCTCAATTTCAGCGGCACCGTGGGCTGGATCGACCGCGAGCGGCTTTGGGGCGTTTATGCCGGCGAAGACGTCCGCTAGCGGCGCCTCGCCGCTCGGGCGGATGTCCTGGGCGCTGTTCGAGTGGGGCCGCAACCCTTACGTACAGCTTGTCACCATCTTCATCTACGCGCCCTACTTCGCGCGGGTCATCGTCGGCGATCCCGTGCGCGGTCAGGCGCTATGGGGCGAGATCTCCGGTTATTCCGGATTGGCGGTCGCGGTGCTAGCGCCCATTTTCGGCGCAGCCGCCGATGCGGGCGGGCGGCGCAAGCCATGGATCGCGTTTTACACCGCGCTTCTCGCGATTGCAGCGGCCGCATTGTGGTACGGCGTTCCCGGCGGCATGCATTCAATCGCCGAAATTGGCGTGGCCATCGCCATTGCCAATCTCGCCTATGAGTTCACCAACGTCTTCCACAATTCGCTGCTGTCTTCGGTGGCACAGCCCAAGCATGTCGGCGCGCTATCGGGCCTTGGTTATGCGCTCGGCAACGCGGCGAGCGTGCTGCTGCTTATCTTTGTTTTGGTCGCGTTCTATCTGCCGGAACATCCCTGGCTCGGCCTCGATCGCGTCGCACACGAGCATGAGCGCGTCGTCGGGCCGCTCTCGGCCGCGTGGCTCGTCGTCTTCAGCATTCCTCTGTTCCTGTGGACGCCCGATCGTCCGCCCAGCGGTTACGGGCCGATAGAAGCCATCAAGCGCGGGTTGAAATCGGTCCTGCACACGATCCGCAGCCTGAAGCACTATCGCAATGTTGCCCTCTATCTTGTCGTGCGCTCGATCTACAACGACGGCAAGACCGCTGTGCTGACGTTTGGCGGCGTGTATGCGTCCGGCGTCTTTCACTGGAAACCAGAGCAGATGGCAGTGTTTGGCATTCTCCTCTGCGTCTTCGCGGCCCTCGGCGGATTGGTGGGCGGCTGGTTGGCGGACCGTATCGGCACCAAGAACGCGATCCTGATCTCCATCGGCGGAACGATGTTTGGCGCCGCGCTCTCACTGGGCTTCGCGCCGGATCGAATTCTCTTCGTCTTGCCCTACGATCCGTCACACACCATCGGGACGCCGGTGTTCCAGACCTGGCCCGAGGTCGCCTATCTCGCGGTGGTCGTCGTGATCGCAATTTTCATCGTGGCCGCCTACGCCAACAGCCGCACTATGCTCGCGCGCATCGCGCCGGAAGCGCGCATGGCGGAATTCTTCGGTCTCTACGCGCTGTCGGGCACTTCGACCGCGTTCCTCGCGCCACTGGCGGTTGGCTTCGTCACCGCATGGAGCGGCAGCCAGCAATGGGGCATGGCCGCGATCATCGTGTTCCTGTTGGTGGGCTTCGCCGGCATGCTCTTCGTTCGCGAGGAGCGCGCCAGGTCGGTTTGACGCTGTCAGTGTCGGAAGTGGCGGATGCCCGCGAACGCCATGGTCAGTCCCGCGTCGTCGGCGGCCTTTATCACTTCATCGTCGCGAATGGATCCGCCGGGCTGGATGACGGCGGTGGCGCCCGCTTCGGCCACAGCAAGCAATCCGTCGGCGAACGGAAAGAATGCGTCGGACGCGGCGGCCGAGCCTTTGGTCATGGGCTCCGGCCAGCCAGCAGCCTTGGCCGCATCCTTGGCCTTCAGCGCCGCGATGCGCGCTGAGTCCACGCGGCTCATCTGGCCTGCGCCGATGCCGGCCGTGGTAAGGCCTTTGGCATAGACGATCGTGTTCGACTTGACGTGCTTCCCCACGGTGAAGGCGAACAGCATGTCGGCTATCTGCGCGTCCGTTGGTTTTTTCTTCGTGACGATTTTCAGATTTTCTTTCGTTACGCGCGCGTTGTCGCGCGTCTGGACCAGCAGGCCGCCAGCCACCGAGCGCACGGTGAGGCCCGCAGAGTTCGAATCGGGCAGCCCGCCCGCGATCAAAAGCCGCAGGTTTTTCTTGGCCGACAGAATCCGTTTGGCATCAGCATCGGCGTCGGGCGCGATGATGACTTCGGTGAAGAGCTTGGAAATTTCCTCGGCTGTCGCGCCATCGAGCGCGCGGTTGAAAGCGAGAACGCCACCGAAGGCGCTGGCCGGATCGCAGGCGAGCGCCTTCTTGTAGGCATCAAGAAGCGACGACCCAAGCGCCACACCGCAAGGGTTGGCGTGCTTGATGATGGCGCAGGCGGCGGACGACTTTGGATCAAATTCCGCCACCAGCTCATAGGCCGCATCTGTGTCGTTGATGTTGTTGTAGGAAAGTTCCTTACCTTGCACCTGGGTGGCGGTTGCGACGCCGAAACGCTTCTCATCCGTGACATAGAACGCAGCTTTCTGATGCGGGTTCTCGCCATAGCGCAGGGGCTGGCGCAGCGTGCCGGCGAACGCACGACGCCGCGGCGGGGCATCGTCGCTCAGCTGCGTCGCCAGCCAGTTGGAAATAATTGCATCGTACTGTGCCGTGCGTGCGTATGCCGTCTGCGCGAGCTTGCGGCGCAAAGCATCCGAGGTGCCGCCGCTTTCGATCTCGGAAAGCACGGCTGCATAATCGTCAGGATCGACAACCACGGTTACCCATTCATGGTTCTTGGCGGCGGCACGGATCATGGCCGGCCCGCCGATGTCGATGTTCTCGATTGCTTGGTCGAAGCCGGCACCCTTGGCGATGGTGGCTTCGAACGGATAGAGGTTGGAAACCAGCAGATCGATGCCAGCGATCTTGTACTTGCGCATCGCATCCGCATGCTTGTCGCGCAGGCCCAACAGCCCGCCATGGATCATCGGATGCAGCGTCTTCACGCGCCCATCCATGATTTCTGGAAAGCCCGTAACCGCGGAAACGTCGGTGACGTCCAGCCCCGCATCGCGTAGCGCCTTGGACGTGCCGCCTGTCGAGATCAGCTCGATATTGTTCTTGGCCAGTGCGCGGGCGAACTCCACGAGGCCGGTCTTATCGAAAACGGAGATCAGGGCGCGTCGGATTTGGCGCTTGGCACTCATGACGATTTTGGCGACTCGGGCTCGCGGGAGTTACGCCCGCTCTTACAACAAAACCCGTCATCCCGGCCAGCGCTGCGACAGCAGCGCGTGAGCCGGGACCCACAGCGAAAGTGTCACGGTGGGTCCCGGATTTCGCGGGCTCCGCTCGTCCGGGATGACGTCACTTCAGATGCTCACGTAGCACCTTCACGATGGCGCCGGTGAGCTTCGCAAGATCGCCTTCGCCGATGGTGAGCGCGGGCGTAAGATAAACGATGTTGCGGAAGGGGCGGATCCACACGACTTCGGCTAAAAAGCGGCGCTTGAGTTCGTTGAGGTCACCCATGCGTTCCAGTTCGACCACGCCTATGGCGCCCTTTACGCGCACATCCTTCACGCCTGGCATGCCGACGCATGGCCCAAGGCCCTGACTAAGATTTTTGGCGATAACGCCCACCTGTTCGAGGCGGGGTTCGCGCTCGAAGAGATCGAGCGAGGCGTTGGCGGCGGCGCAAGCCAGCGCATTGCCCATGTATGTGGGCCCGTGCATCAGGGCGTGTTTGGGATCGTCGGACCAGAAGGCATCGAAGATTTTTTTGGACGCGATGGTAACGGCCAGCGGCAGGGTTCCCCCGGTAAGTCCTTTGCCCAAGGTGATGATGTCGGGCTCGACCTCCGCCACCTCACAGGCGAACATTGCGCCCGTGCGGCAGAAGCCAGTAAAGATTTCATCGAAGATAAGATGGATGTCGTAGCGGTCGGCGGCCGCGCGCAGTTGTTTCAAGACTTCCGCTTCGTGGAAGATCATACCGCCCGCGCCTTGCACGAGCGGCTCAACCAGAATGCCGGCGAGCTCGTCCGCATGGCTGCTCAGGAACCTGTCGAACGCTATCGTCGTCGCTTCGTCGTGCGGCAGGTCGATGACGTAATGCTCGGGCAGCACGCCCTTGAAGAGTGCATGCATGCCTTCATCGGGATCGCATATCGCCATGGTGGCGAACGTGTCGCCGTGATAGCCCCCTTTGAATGCGAGGAACCTGGTTCGTGTGCGCACCCCCTGGTTCAGCCAATACTGCACCGCCATCTTCATGGCGACCTCGACTGCCACTGAACCAGAGTCGCTGAAGAACGCGCGTTCGAGCCTGCTTGGCGAGAGCGCGCATAGCCGTTGCGCCAGTGTCAGCGCGGGCTGGTGCACCAGCCCGCCCAGCATGACATGCGGCATGCTTTCCAGCTGGCGCTCAACGCATTCACGGATATGCGGATGATTGTAGCCGTGGCACGCGGTCCACCACGATGCGATACCGTCCACCAGCTCGCGCCCGTCGGCCAGAATGATCCGCGTACCCTCGGTACGCGCTACCGCTAAGGGCGGCGCTGCGGTCTTCATCTGTGTATAGGGAAGCCAGATATGCGCGAAGCCGCGCTCGAACCAGTCCGGGTTGCTCATGCGTCCCTGAACGCGCTCACGCGCTCATCGGCCGCAGGCCGAGGCGGTCGAGCAGCGCGCGGTCGTGATCGGTGCCTGGGTTGGGCGTGGTCAGCAGCTTCGGCCCATAAAAGATCGAATTGGCGCCAGCGAGGAAACATAGAGCCTGGGTTTCGTCGCTCATCTCTTCGCGCCCCGCGGAGAGCCGCACCATGGATTTCGGCATAGTGATCCGAGCCACCGCAATCGCGCGCACAAAGTCGAGCGCGTCCAACACTGGCGTGCCGTTGAGCGGCGTACCTGCTACCTGCACCAGCATGTTTATGGGCACGGACTCGGGATGCTCGGGCAATGTCGCCAGCGTGTGGATCATGCCGATGCGGTCTTCGAGGCTTTCCCCCATGCCGATAATGCCGCCGCAACAGACATGGATGCCTGCGTCGCGAACGCGCGCCAGCGTATCCAAGCGATCCTGATAGACCCGCGTCGTGATGATGTCGCTGTAATATTCCGGCGAGGTGTCGAGATTGTGGTTGTAGTAATCGAGCCCCGCCTGTTTCAGACGTTGTGCCTGGGCCTCGGTCAGCATGCCGAGCGTAGCGCAGGTCTCCATGCCCAATGCCCGTACGCCCTCCACCATCTGGCACACGGCCTCGAGATCGCGGTCCTTGGGCTCGCGCCATGCGGCGCCCATGCAAAAGCGGCTGGCGCCCGCATCTTTCGCCGCGCGCGCTTCGGCCAGCACGTCCTCCACGTCCATCAGCTTCTGCGCCTTGACGCCGGTGTGATAGCGCGCGGCCTGCGGGCAATAGGCGCAATCTTCGGGGCAGCCGCCGGTCTTGATGGAAAGCAGCGTCGAGATCTGCACTTCGTTCGACGGGAAATACTTGCGGTGCATGGTCTGAGCCGCAAAGATCAGATCGGCGAAGGGAGCCGCGAACAGCGCACGCACCTCTTCGCGGCTCCAGTCGTGGCGGATGTCGGTGGCCATGTACCCCCTTCACGCCTCACCCTTCGACAAGCTCAGATGAGGCGAATTCATTGCCCTCATGCTGAGCCAGTCGAAGCATGAGGGCAAGCGATCCTATATCGCGGAGCGCGAAACCCATGCAAATATCGGTCATGCGCTCGCTCGATCAATTCGCCCGCGCCAAGCTTGCCGAGCTTGAGGCCCGCCACCTGCGCCGCACGTTGGTGGAAAGCGCACGCGACGGCATCTGGATAACGCGGGGCGGCAGGCGCCTGCTGTCCTTCTCCTGCAACGACTATCTGAATCTGACGCAGCACCCGAAGATGAAGGCGGCCGCCATCGCGGCCATAGAAAAATATGGCGTAGGAGCCGGGGCTTCACGACTCGTCACCGGCAACCATCCGCTTTACGCAGAATTGGAAACGCGCCTCGCGCGCTGGAAAGAAAGCGAAGCGGCCTGCGTCTTCGGCTCAGGCTATCTCGCCAACACGGGGATCATTCCCTCGCTCATGGGCAAGGAAGATGTGATCCTGGTCGACGAACTGAGCCACGCCTGCATCTGGGCGGGCGCGCGTCTGGCGGGCGCAACGGTCGCGGTCTACGACCACAACGATATCGGGCACGCGGGAGAATTGCTCACCGTACACCGGCCGAAACATCGCCGGGCACTGATCGCCACCGACGGCGTGTTTTCTATGGATGGGAACCTTGCGCCGGTGAGCGAGCTTGCCGCGCTGGCCGAGCGCTTTGATGCCTGGCTGGTGACCGATGACGCACACGGACTTGGCGTGGTCGGTGATGGCCGCGGCTCTTCTTTCACGGGAAAGCACAAAGCCGATGTGCCCCTGCAAATGGGCACGCTGTCCAAGGCGATCGGCAGCTACGGTGGATATCTTTGCGCCTCGCAGCCGGTGATCGATCTGATCAAGACCCGCGCGCGCACGCTGATTTACTCGACCGGGTTGCCGCCCGCGTCGGTGGCCGGGGCGATTGCCGCGCTTGATATCATCGAAAACGAACCGCGCTTGCGCGCACTGCCGCTGGCGAAGGCGAGATCTTTCACGCGCCACGCGGATTTACCGGAAGCGCAAAGCCCCATCGTGCCGGTTATCATCGGTGAGGAGAAAAGAGCGCTAGAGGCGCAACGCTTGCTGGAGGATGAGGGCTTTCTCGCAGTTGCTATCCGGCCGCCGACTGTGCCGGCCGGTACGGCGCGGCTGCGCTTTGCATTTACGGCAGCGCATCCCGAGAAAGAAATTGAGCGGCTGGCTGGCGTGGTGCGGACGCGGATTCTGCAGCGTAATTCATGAGCGCCTTTTTCGTCACCGCCACCGGTACCGAGATCGGCAAGACGTATGTCACGGCCGGCCTTGTCCGCCATTTGCGCGCACAAAAGAAACGTGTGGACGCTCTGAAGCCGGTCGTCAGCGGTTTCGACGAAGCAAACATGCGCGACAGCGATCCGGCCAAGCTGCTCGAGGCGCTTGGGCTCGCCGTCAATAAGGAAGAGATCGCCAAGATCGCGCCGTGGCGGTTCGCGGCGCCGCTGTCGCCCGACATGGCGGCGGCCCGCGAGGGCAAGAACATCGATTTCGATGCGCTGGTGAAATTCTGCCGCGAGGCGATGGCCGAGAACAAGGGCACTTTGTTTATCGAGGGCGTGGGCGGCGCCATGGTGCCGCTGGACGACCGCCACACCATGTTCCACTGGATGTTGGCGCTCGGCCTGCCGGTCATTCTCGTCACCGGCACATATCTCGGCACGCTCAGCCACACGCTGACGGCCCTAGATGCCTTGCGCGGTAGGCGCGTGAAAGTTCCGGCGATTGTCGTCAATGAGACAGCGGGCAGCGACGTGCCGCTCGCGGACACGGCAAGAACGATCTCGAATTTTGCGGGTGAAGCAAAAATCGTTTCGCTCATGCGCAACGCGGATGCGGCGCAATTCGCCACGCTTGCCGCGGCGCTCGGCCTGCATTGACCGCGAGACGGCCGTGGCTATGATCCGCGCGCCATTGTTTTTCCGTGCCCCTGTGGCGGAATGGTAGACGCGGCAGACTCAAAATCTGTTGGTGGCAACATCGTGCTGGTTCAAGTCCGGCCAGGGGCACCAGGCTTCGCTGCGGATTGATGCTTCACTCCTCGTTTGTCTCTGCATCACGCCCGTCCTGTGTCGCTGAGCCGTGGCTGTATCTTGTAGCGATCTTGGCGAATTTTTTCGGCCCCCACACGCAGTCGAGCGTTTCGTCGGCTCCGGCGGTTTCGCGAAACACGACGTCACCGAAATTCAGTAATTGCTGCCACCAAGTGTAGTCCTGCTTTACGTCCACGACGCGAGAAAGGGTAATGCCGTGCATGTGATAATCGAAGACACCCGAATGCACGATAATGCGTTGCGGTGTGATGACGTAACGGTGCGAGCTCCAATTGGCGACATGAAAAATCGCGAATGGAATGGCGAAGATCAGCGGAATAAAACCGCCGAGCACGGCCGCGTTGTCGGGAAGCACGGAGAAAACATATCCGAGGCTGCCTGACCTCGTCGCCGCAGAACCGACGCCTGAAGTTCCAAGCCAGATCAGCCACGCAATTTCGTAGACCGACACTATCATTGCGATCAGAACTGGAATGCCGATCCAGCTAAGCGATGTCTTGTCATCGCGGATGTAACGAAGCAGCCGCACCCAATGCAGGCCGGTTTCATGCACTTTCTCTTCTTTGCGCTCAAGAAAGTTGCGAATTCTTCGGCCACCGCGGAACAGGCTGGCGAGTTCGATGAAAGCGATGAACATGATCAACGATGCGAGCCCCGCGGCGAAAAAGCTTCTCGCGGTGAAGGGGGTCGATGTGTAGAAGAGTGCCAGATCAACAGCGAGCGCGAAGAGGAACGCGCTCCAGCGCGCCAGCTTCCATAACCTACGCATCAACACCCCCTGTCGGAACGCAATGCCGCGAACAAAGGAATGGTCTCAAAAATCCATCTCTCAAAAATCCATCTATTGATGGCTAGAGCATAGTATACCGCACGGAGACGTTGCGCGCGACGCGCGGGCGAGTCCGATGAGGTTAATGGATCCGATGAGGTTAATGGAGAGGAGAATTATACATGCAACCCATGATGTACCGCGCCAGCGTTGAGCCTTTCCTGATGATGCTGGGCAAGCTGTCGGGCCTCCTGAAAAAGGGCGCAGCCCACGCCGAGGCACGCAAGATCGACCCGCACGTATTGGCGAACGCGCGGCTCTATCCCGACATGTTTCCGCTGCCGCGCCAGGTGCAGATCGCCTGCGACATGGCAAAGCGAGCGACCGCGCGCCTGGCCCAGGTGGACGCACCCGTGCACGAGGACAAGGAGACGACGTTCGAGGAATTGCACGCGCGCATCGCCACCACGGTCTCCTTCATCAAGAGCCTGAAGCCTGAGCAGTTCGCGGGCGCCGAAGCGCGCAATGTCACACTCGAGGTTGGCCGCGAGCGCGAGAAGCGCGAAATCAATGGTATGGCGTATCTATTCGACTATGCCTTCCCGCATTTCTATTTTCACGTGACCATGACCTACGCGATTTTGCGCGAGAACGGCGTCGAACTGGGCAAGGGCGATTTCGTAGCCGCGCCGCCAAAGGCCGGGCCATAACCGGCGCAGACGGAGACGGCCAGTTACGAGAGCCCCGGGCTTAACCAAGCGGCGGTCTTGACAGTCAGCGGGCGCTTGCGCAGTCTGCGATTGACGTTTTTCGAAGGCAGTCATGCAAAAGCGATTTAGCAGCTTTGGCTTCTCGTTCCGCGGCTATTACCGGGCCAGCGGCGGGTTGAAGTCTGCTTTCGTGGCACCAATGACATAGCCTCCAGCGAAACCAGACAATCAACAGGCCGCGAGCCCCAAAAAGGTTCGCGGCCTTTTTCTTTTGGCGGATAGGACGATGCCTAAACACGGCAAGAAAACGATTAAAGCGTTGCGAAAACGGATTGATAGCGTCGATGAAGCATTGCTGCGGCTGCTCTTTTTTCGCGCTGGCCTTGCCATCGAAGTTGGCGAGCTGAAGCGCCGCAAGGGTTTGACAGCTTACTCGCCTGCGCGGGAGCGCGAGATCATGAAGCGCTTGACTAAGCTCAATGGGGGACCGCTGCGCGCTACGGCCGTGAAGCGCATTTTCCGCCAGATCGTGCGCGAAACGCGCAATGCGGCAATACGCGAGGTGCAGAAATGACCACGAACCCTCGCGTTGGGTTTCAGGGCGAGCATGGCGCTTTCAGCGAAGAGGCGGCGCTGCGTTTGCTGGGCCAGGGAATCCAGCTGGTGCCCTGCCGTGACTTCAAAGTGCTGTTTTCGGCGATAGGCACGGGGGCGGCCGACCTGATCGTCGCGCCCATCGAGAACACGATCGCGGGGCCAATCGCAGCCGTGCGCGATCTGCTCGCGAGCAGTGGCCTCTGCGTCGTGGAAGATCTGCTCTTACCCATCTCTTTGCATCTGCTGGGGACGCCCGGGGCGCGGCTCGAGGAAATACAGCGCGCGCAATCCCATCCCGTGGCATTGGCGCAATGCGAGCGCTTCTTTCGCCGTCATCCGGCCATTCTGCCGGTTGCGGCCGACGACACGGCGGGTAGCGTGCGGGCGATCATGGAAGCGGGCGATCCGGCTTGCGCGGCAATAGCTGGAAACCATGCGGCAAAAATCTACGGCGCGAGCGTCTTGCTCGAGCACATCGAGGATAGGCGCAAAAACTATACGCGTTTCGTTTTCCTTGCTCGTTCCTTGGAGGCCTTTCGCGCGTTGGCGATTTTGAGCAGCACGCCCGCATGACAGGCGAGATCGGACGCACACCAACAGGCGAGATTCTTACCGGCCAGCTCTTTGCGTGCGGCGGCACGCAACGCTGGGTGCGCGCGGAGATAGGAGCGGTATTTGGCAATCATCCTGGCGCGATCGCTTTCCTTCCTGAGCGGAAAGGGACTGCCCCATTTGGTGGGCCGAGCCACAACGGCGGCTTCGAGGCTGTTCGTTTTACGGCTGAGTTTTTGCAGATCGAAACCTTTACGCCGGCTCAGCTGAAGACGAACGGGCTTCGCAGTCATCAGCGTCCGCGAATGTCCTTGGTGGCGCGGCGCAGAATCTCGATGATGCGAGCAAGCTCGTCGGCGGACGAATGTTTCTTTTCCCGAACGGCTTCCCGCAATTCTTCGCGCGCTTCGTAAAGCACGCTTTTGGGATCGGCGCCGCGCTCGGATTCGTCATAGTCGAACCAGCGGCGGATATGCGCCATCTTCTCGCCCATGCGGGCGAGCTGGCCGATCACCGCGTCGGCTTCGGCGCGGTTGGCGGCGAGGTGTTCGCGACCCGCCGCGGTGATCGAATACAATTTCTTGGTGCCCTCGCTTTCCACGCTCGCGTAGCCCACCTCTTCCAGATAGGTGAGCGTCGGATACACCACGCCGGGCGAGGGGCCATAAAACCCGTGAGTGCGTTCCTCGATCTCTTTGATGATGTCGTAGCCGTGCCGCGGCTTCTCGGCGAGCAAGGCGAGGACGATCAGGCGGATGTCGCCGGCCGCGAGCGTGCGGCCCGCCCGGAAGATGTCGCCCCAGCCTTGATCGCCGCCGATGGCGAAGCCTTCGGGACCCCAGGCGGCGCCCCAGCCGCGGCCACGCTTGCCGCCGCAATAGATGCCGTCCTCGCCAATATAAATGCCTCTGCGCATTGGTCTTTTCCTCGTCATGCCTATCGTACGATATGATTACTCGATATATCGTAAGATAGTCAAGCCTCAGCTTGGTCCGGCTGGTGACGGATCGGCCAGGAATGACAGCGGAGTTTCAGTACCGGTAGTGATCCGGCTTGTAGGGTCCCGCGGCGGGAATGCCGAGATAGTCCGATTGCTTCTCGGTCATGGTGGTCAGCTTTACCCCGATTTTGTCGAGGTGCAGGCGCGCGACCTTTTCGTCCAAGTGTTTGGGCAGCGTATAGACCTTCTTCTGATACTTGCTCGCGTGGGTGTAGAGCTCGATCTGAGCGATGGTCTGATTGGTGAAGCTCGCGCTCATCACGAAGCTCGGATGCCCCATGGCATTGCCGAGATTCACCAGACGGCCCTCCGACAACAGAATGATCCTTTTGCCGTCGGGGAATTCGATCTCGTCCACCTGCGGCTTCACATTGTGCCACTTATAGTTTTTAAGCGCCGCCACCTGAATTTCCGAGTCGAAATGCCCGATGTTCGCCACTATGGCGCGGTGCTTCATTTTGCGCATGTGCTCGATGGTGATGACGTCGACATTGCCGGTGGCGGTGACGAAGATATCGGCACGCGGCGCCGCGTCTTCCATAGTGACGACTTCATAGCCTTCCATCGCCGCTTGCAACGCGCAGATGGGATCCACTTCGCTCACCATCACGCGGCAACCGGCCTGGCGGAGCGATGCCGCCGAGCCTTTGCCCACGTCGCCGAAGCCAGCGACCATCGCCACCTTGCCCGCCATCATTACGTCGGTGCCGCGGCGAATGCCGTCCACCAATGACTCGCGGCAACCATAGAGATTGTCGAATTTCGATTTTGTCACGCTGTCGTTCACGTTGATGGCGGGGAACAACAGCTTGCCGTCCTTCTCCATCTGATAAAGCCGGTGCACGCCGGTGGTGGTTTCCTCGGTGACGCCTTTGACGGCTTTGGCGATCTGGCCGTACCAGCCGGGCTTTGCCGCCAGCCGCTTCTTGATGGCGGCGAACAGCGCCTCTTCCTCTTCATTGGCCGGTTTGTCGAGGAAGGCCTTGTCGCCACCTTCCGCGCGCACGCCCAAATGCACCAGCAGCGTGGCATCGCCGCCATCGTCCAAAATCAGGTTGGGCACGCCGCCGTCCGACCACTCGAAAATCCTGTGCGTGTAGTCCCAGTAATCGGCGAGGCTCTCGCCTTTGACCGCGAACACTGGCGTGCCGCCTGCGGCCACGGCAGCTGCCGCGTGATCTTGCGTCGAATAGATATTGCACGAGGCCCAGCGCACATCGGCGCCGAGCGCACGCAGCGTCTCGATCAAGACCGCGGTTTGAATGGTCATGTGCAGCGAGCCCGCAACGCGCGCGCCCTTCAATGGCTGCGTCTTGCCGAATTCCGCCCGGATCGCCATCAGACCGGGCATTTCGGTCTCGGCAATCGAGATTTCCTTAGCCCCCCAATCGGCGAGCCCGATGTCCTTGATGCGATAGTCCTGCGTCATGGCCGGGGCTCATACACAGGGCAGACCCAAATCGCAAATAGAGGAATCTATATGTGCGTTTTCGCCTTGGGCGGCGGATTCTCGCGCGGTTCGCCCACGCGGCGCACGGGGGTCCAACTGGGTGCGTCGCTTGCGGGAAAGCCGTCACTCGACGCGACCTCGACTTCGTCGGGCGGCTCGCGCCTCTTTTCGTTGGCAGGCAACATTCGCCGTTCCTGCATCATCGGCACATTATGAACCTGATCGCGCAGTACCGGTAGGGGCGCGCGGGTTGCTATAAGTGCGCGTCAACATCGCCCTCGGGAGACACAATGCGCGGAAAGATTTGTGTCATCACCGGCGCAACATCCGGCATTGGCCTGGAGGCGGCGAAAGAGCTTGGCGCGATGGGTGCACGCCTCGTGCTGGTGGCGCGAGATCGCAGGCGCGGCGAGGTGGCGCTCAAGTGTTTGCCCGCCAATACCACAATCTTTTACGCCGACCTGTCACTGCTTCCCGAGATGAAGCGCGTGGCGGGCGAGATCACCGCGGCCGAGCGGAAGATTGATGCGCTGATCAATGACGCTGGCGCGGCCTTCAGTCCGCGGCAGATCACTCCGGACGGCATCGAGCGCACCTTCGCGCTGAATCATCTGGGCTACTTCGTGCTCGCCAATCTGTTGCTCGAGCGCCTGAAAACCGCGGCACCGTCGCGCATTATCAATGTGGCATCGGAAGCACATCGCCGCAGCCATCTCGATTTTTCCGACTTGCAGTTCGAGAAGGGCTATCGCGGTTACCTCGCCTACGGAAGATCCAAACTCGCCAATATTCTTTTCACGCGCGAGCTTGCGCGCCGGATTGCCGGGACGGGCGTTACAGCCAACGCGCTGCATCCGGGGTTCATCCGCACCCGCATCGGCGACAATATCGGCGGCATCCAAAGTGCAATATTCGGCTTTCTGAAGCTGACCATGGCGCGCTCGGTGCATAAAGGGGCGGAGACTGTGGTCTACCTAGCCTCGTCTTCCGAAGTCGCCAAGATCAGCAGCGAATATTTTTCCGACTGTAAGGTCGTGCGGCCGAGCCATGCAGCACAGAACGACGACGATGCGCGCCGGTTGTGGCAGGAATCCGTGCGGCTCACTGGCGTCGGATGAATTGATTCAATGAATTATCAGCACATCTATCATGCCGGCAATTTCGCAGACGTGCTGAAGCACACGGCGCTCCTGATCGTATTGCTGCATCTGCGCAAGAAGGAAAGACCATTCGCGGTCATCGACACGCATGCGGGGCGCGGTCTCTATGAGATCGCTGGCCGCGAAGCGGCAAGGACGAAGGAAGCGGAACGCGGTATCGCACGGCTGGTCGATCGCACCGATTTGCCAGGCGCGCTTTCGATCTATCGCGATACCGTGCGCGCGTTCGCACCTGACTATCCGGGTTCGCCATTGATCGCGGCGAAACTGCTTCGCCGGCAGGATCGTCTGGTAGCGATTGAAAAGCACCCTGAAGAGTTCGAAGCGTTGCAAGCGGCACTGAAGATATTCGCTCGCACGCGAGGCTTGCAGGGAGATGGCTATCACGAGCTGAAAAGCCTGCTGCCGCCGCCCGAGCGCCGCGGCTTGGTGCTGATCGATCCGCCATATGAGTCGGATGATGAATTTATCGTGGCGGCACGCTCGCTAGCCGATGCATATAGGCGTTTTGCGACCGGCATCTATCTTTTCTGGTATCCGCTCAAGACGCGCCAGCTCGCGGATGCCGCCGCGGGCGAACTGATGAACGCGGGCGTGAAGGATATCCTGCGCATCGAACTCGATGTGGATGTCGATCCAAGTCCCGCACGCGAGGGCAGGGGCGCGCCTCTATCGGCCACGGGCCTTCTAGTCGTCAATGCGCCTTATGGATTCGAAGATGAAATGAACGCTGTCCTGCCCTTCCTTGCCAAGGCGCTTGCACAAGGACCTAATCCTCGTTTCCGCTTGGAACGCCTTGCCGGAGAAGCCGGGTAGTTCGCGGGCACTGTTTCAGTTTGCGCTCATGCTTCGATCCGCCTACGCAATCGCTTCGGCGGACGAGAGACGGCCACGTGATCCGCCGTAGCCATGGCGAAGGCGGACAGGCTCAGCATGAGGGCCTCACCCTGAGCCTGTCGAAGGGTGAGGCCCAGGCGAGCTTGAGCGAGCTTGCGAGCGGCTCGCACGGGGCTATATGGTCCGGCCCTTTCGGACAGGTGGCTGAGTGCCCGGCTTGCTTTGCAAGCCAGAACGAAGACTCCTGAGCGGCACGGACAGGTGGCTGAGTGGTTGAAAGCACCGCACTCGAAATGCGGCGTACGGGTAACCGTACCGGGGGTTCGAATCCCTCCCTGTCCGCCAAATCATTAAAGCCGCCGAACGACTATTATTCCTCCAGACACTTCCAGAAGCTCACGAGGCATTTCTCGCCACGGCGAAGCGAAACTTTGATGCGAAGCCTCATCAATTGAGATTTTTCGATCTTCTATCATTTGTTCGATCTCAAAACCGTATTTCCGAAAAAGGTCTGGAAACTCGAAAAAACGGATTCGATTGCTGTCATGAACCATACCTGCTCTGGGTTCACTCAGAAATTGGAATGGATGATGTGCAGGGTCCGCATAGGACCAATGATCGATGCAGTCGATGCTGTGAATTCCGCGTCCCCCGCTGAGCGTAACTCTTGCCGTTTCCTTTAGAACTGGCTCCAAGTCGTCAACGTGCTCCAGAAAGGAATTGCTTATGACCAGGTCTATCGATGATGATTCGAGCGAGAGACGGCTTGCGGGTTCATGAACCACCTTAAGGCGCGATTGATCTAACCCTTTCTCGTCTCCAGCGCCCAGCGCCTTCAAATTGAACTTAGCAAGGTTGCGCTTTATCTCCTCTCTGGTAATCGGATAGTCCCCAATAATTCGTGAGGGATCGTTTTTCAGGATTTTGGCCGAACGTGCCATCGCACGAAATGCGCGTGCGGCATTCTGCACTTTGTCTAGGTCTACCCCGATCGCGAGACGCGCTCCCAGCATGATAAAGATAAATAGGAACCCCAACGGGTTGTGTGATCCGCACCCGAGATCCAAAATCGAAGCACGTCGAATTTTCGGTTTTGGCTCAATCCCCTTGTAAAACCTATAAAACCTTTCCTGCAAACTCGTTACCGAGAACCGGTTCAAATGCACTTCCAATCTTTCAGAAAGCCTCTCTTGAAGCTCGAGTCCTAGGGCAACGCGCTGCTCACTATTCGCGATGGTTTCATCCGCGCGTACGCGCAACAACACCTCCGAAAGGATATCATCGAACGAAACTTTGGCTAGTCTTGGATTCGTTTTGGCCGCAAACTTGGTCAGTGTACCAGGGGCCGCCTTGCTATCAGCGGCGTCAAGCGTTGCAACAAAGTCAGCTCCGTAGCTTTCCCGTTCCGAATAAGTAAGTGCTCGATCCATCAGCTCTCGTGCTTTGCCAATTTCTCCCAGCCAGAAAGAAGCCCGGGCCTGACCAAATAGCGACCAGTATGGCGAAGCTCCGGATTTAAGAGCCTCCCCATAAAGTTCCCGTGCTTTCTCGTGATTGGAGCGTTTCTCTTCCAAGCTCGCTTGCAGCATAACCGTTGCGGCCGCGTTGGTATCGGGCAAGGCGGAGATTAGTGTTGCGGCTTCGGCGATGCGGCCGGAATTAAGCACGGCACGCGCGTGGGCAATGCGATCCCAAAAATCGACATCTGGCTGCGTCAGAATATACTTCCAGAGAGAAGCGGCGTCTTGCCATTCCCCTGACTGTTGCATTTGTCGAGCCAGATCTCGGATAAAATCGACCGGCTTGATCTCTCGAGTGGTGTCGGATGCCAATTGTAAGCCACTGCCTCCGGTCGACCTGACGTCGATTTGTTCCTGCGGGATAAAGAAACTACTGGATCGGCGTGGTCACAACCAGATGGGCTGCCAACGGGCTGAATAATGGGGTTGGTGTGGCGACCTGCTCCCCGATTTGCCCTCGTTCTGGGGCGGTCTGCAAACTCTGGTCGTGCAACGGCAGTATCGGCGGAACATTGCGAAACGCCACACACACCTGCGGCGTCAATCGACGATGTGGTAGACGGGCGCTTTCGCCAAGTCCCACGTGCCCGATCGGCGGTCGTAGCGTGACAGCGTGAAGCAATGCCAGTTGGCATCGTCGAGCTTCGGATGATCGGCGCGATAGTAGTACCCCGGCCAGCGTGTCTCGGTGCGGAACAGTGTGTGCTGCGTTACAGCCTCTGAGGCCAGCACGCGGTGTTGCAGTTCCCACGCACGCTGCAGCTGGTGAAGATCTTCGGCACCAAGATAGTCGAGGTCTTCCTTCAGCATGGCCAGTAACTCCATGCCGCGGGTGAGCATCGGCTCGTTGGTCGTGTAGTGGGCGCTGATGCCGCCGACATATTCATCCATGATCTTCTCGAGGCGCTGCAAGCCGTGCAGCGGCAAGAGATAACTCGGCGACACCGTGCCAGCGACGATCTCATTGCGCCCCACGGCATAGGTTTCCAGTGGCCGGAAAACCGCTTTCTTCAGCTCCGCGTATTCCGTCTCGCTGACCTCGGGCTGATCGCGCAGATCGTTCACGTAATTCACCGCCGCTTTGCCGGCGATGCGGCCTTCGGTGAACGAGCCAGATGAGAATTTGTGCGCGCTGCCGCCGATCGTGTCGCCCGCGCCGAACAATCCCTCCACGGTCATCATGCGGTTGTAGCCCCACTGGTATTCCGCTGGCGCATAGTCCGAAGGTCCGCTCGCCCAAGCGCCAGAGCAGGTGGCGTGCGAGCCCATGACATAGGGCTCGGACGTCGTGAGCTCGGGATTGGTGTGCTTGGGATCGATGTTTTGCGACGCCCAGACGACGGCCTGGCCAATGGTCATGCCGAGGAAGTTCTCCCAGCCGATCGTTTCCTTATGTAGATCCTGGAAAGCTTCCTTGGTCACCATGCGGATCGGGCCTTTGCCGGCTTTCACCTCTTCCAGCAGCGCGTGGTTGCGCAGGCATGTCGGCACCGGATGCCGGTCGACGTATTCGCCAACCTGATCGCGCAACTTCGCAAACCATTTCGGTTCGTAATCCTCTCCATACGCATTCTGCGTATAGGTTTTCAGGTGCAGGAAATAAGCGCCGACCGGGCCATAACCATCTTTGAACCGCGTCAGCACGATGCGGTTTTCCATCTGTGTCATCTTCGCGCCGGCCAGGATGGGCAAGGCATACGCCGAAGCGCTGCTCCAGGGCGCGTACCAGGTGCGGCCCATGCCTTCGCCGACGGCGCGCGGCTTGAAGATGTGCGAAGCGCCGCCGGCGCACACGATCACGGCCTTGGCGCGGAAGACGTAGAAGTTACCGGTACGCACGTTGAAACCGACGGCGCCGGCGACGCGGTTCGTCTTCGTGCTGTCCATCAGCAGATGGGTCACCATGATGCGGTTGTAGATATGGCTCGCGGCCTTGCGCGCGGCCTCGGCGACGATGGGCTTGTAGCTCTCGCCATGAATCATGATCTGCCATTTGCCCTCGCGCTGGTAGCGCCCGGTCTCCGGGTTCTTCATGATCGGAAGACCCCACTCCTCGAATTTGTGGACGGTGGAGTCGACGTGGCGCGCGATGTCGTAACCGAGGTCCTCGCGCACCAGCCCCATCAGGTCGTTGCGCGCATAGCGGACGTGATCCTCGGGCTGGTTCTCGCCCCACTGCATCCCCATGTAGCAGTTGATCGCGTACAAGCCCTGGGCGACCGCGCCGCTGCGATCGATGTTGGCCTTTTCGACGCAAACGATCTTGAGATCGCGTCCCCAATAGCGCGACTCGTAAGTGGCGCCGCAGCCGGCCATGCCGCCACCAATGACGAGAATGTCGGAATCCACGAAAATTGTTTTTCTGCGGCTGAACAAACCCATCAGGCCGAACCCTGCTTCAATTTCCCTGGCGCAAGCGCGGGCAGCTTGTCGATGTGGAGTGCTTCCGGTTCATGGGCGAGTTCCTGCGATTTCAGGGCATCGTGACGCGGCGCTTCGTATTCCGACGGCGATTTGATCGAACCCCATGGCGTGGTGCGGATCGGAGAAACGAATTCCTTTTCGCGGCCGTCGCGGAATTTGACCTTCCAGGAGATGCTGCCCTTCGCCTCTTCCCGGAGCACGCGAACGCTGTGCCCGAGGGGTGCGAAATCGGCATAGCCGCGCACATCGATCGCGTTTTGCGGACACGCCTTCACGCAGGCGTAGCACTCCCAACACATGTTGGGCTCGATGTTGTAGGCACGGCGATATTTGGGATCGATGTGCATGATGTCGGACGGGCAGATATCGACGCAGTATCCGCAGCCATCGCAACTCGTCATGTAAACAAAGGTCGGCATTCGTTGCCTCCTGTCGTGAAGAGCACTGACGCGTAACATCAATAGTTGCGGGGGGCCTTGCGGGCGCTACCAAAGATTTCGGGCTTTGAGGTGGGGAACGGCAGGTTCTTCCGTGAACCGTTGGCTTCTTCCAAGCGGCGCTGAAGAGCCGCCGCGGGTTTGTAGAACATGTGCGAGAACTTGGACCATGGCACGGCTCCAAAGAGCACGGTTGTGGCTGCGACGTAGAGTCCAAGAGCGACATTCGCCCACGCGCTGTCCGCCGCCTGAAGAAAGGACCAGATCAAGGCCATCGTCGTGCTGGCGAGCAGCGAGAGAATGAACAGATCGGCCTGGACAATGCGCAGCGGCGAATGACCCTCGGCCGTGACATCGATCCGGAGGAAAAACCAGAACCAGTAGCCGCCCGCACAAACCATCAGTGCACCGATGTGCCACAGCAGCGGCAGGAGCGTGGGTGTTGGAGGGCTTGGCGTCGCATACCAGAACACCATGATGACGGTCGTGATCGCGTAAGCCAGAAAACCGTACATTGTCAGCAGATGAGCGATTCTGCGCCGTGCGTTGCAGAATTCCCCGGACACCAAACCTTCCCCCACAGCCTGAATGGCGCGAGACAGGACCTCGCCGTCCGTAACCTGCCGCTTCCCCGCGCCGATGGCACTCCGCCATATCCTGAAGAAGTAGTGCGCGCTCCGTTTATGTTGGATGTCGTACAGCGTGCCGCCCACGACCAGGATGATCATGACAACGACGTACGCCTGCATGATCATGGGAGACACGGACGCGGAAAGTCCGGCGAAGGGGTTGTCAGTGAACATGAGTACCGCTCAATCTTGGTCGGCGCCCATCATTGCAGATTCCGCGGTGAACGCGGGGGGATGAATCTGCTCAAATTCCCTATAAATTCCTTGGATCAGAGAGGCAATTCCATGAGACTTGGCGACTTTCGCGTCCTTTCCTTTGACTGCTATGGCACGCTGATCGATTGGGAAACTGGCATCGTCAAAGCGCTGCAGCCGCTCGCCGCGAAAGCGGGTGCGCCCTCGCGCGCGCGCATTCTTGAGACTTTCGCGCGCCACGAGGCCGCGCAAGAAGCGGAAAAGCCCACCATGATCTATTCGCAATTGCTTGGCGCAGTGCACGCACGCATGGCGAAGGAGTGGGGCGTCAAGACCGCGGCCGAGGAAGATGCGCGCTTTGGCGCGTCGGTCGGCGAGTGGCCGACGTTTGAGGATTCTTCTGCGGCACTTCAATACCTCAAGCAGCACTACAAACTGGTCATCCTATCCAATGTGGATCGCGAAAGCTCTGCACGCACCAACAAGAAGCTCGATGTGGCGTTTGATTGGATTTTCACGGCACAGGACATCGGCTCCTACAAGCCAGCGCTGAAAAATTTCGAATACATGATTGCGAAACTGAAAGACGCGGGCTTTGGAAAAGAGACGATCCTGCACACGGCAGAAAGCCTGTTCCACGACCACGCACCGGCAAACAAGCTCGGCCTAGCGTCGGTGTGGGTTCATCGCCGCCACGCCCAAGAAGGTTTTGGCGCCACCGCTGCGCCGAAAGAAATGCCGCATTATGATTTCCGCTTCACCTCGATGCGCGAGATGGCCGACGCGCATCGTGCCGAGCGCCATCAGGCGAAGCTGTAGCTAAGGCCGGCTCGCAGCCACATTTGCGAATGGTTCTCAATTGAGCCACCGGCCGGCGCTGTCGCCCGGCCGCATCAAAATCGCTTTGCCTGAGCGGGCTTGGCGGTTTACTCGCCGTGGAAAAACGCATTGTCGCAGGGGCTGGGATGGGGGATAACCCTTTGCTTTGGCCGCTGCCGAGTGCGGCAGGCCGGGATAACCAAACCACCAGCGATGCCGCTTTCACGCGCGCTCGCTCGTTGGGCGGGAGGGGACTGGGTTCATGGGTAAGCCGATTACAAACATCACCATCGTCGGTGGGGGAACGTCTGGGTGGATTACGGCGGCGTATTTGAATCACCGGCTGCAATGGGGTCCGACCGCCAATAGCGACGTGAAGATTACGCTCATCGAGTCGCCATCCATCAGCATCATTGGTGTTGGCGAGGCCACCGTGCCCACGCTCAAAGGTACGATGAAAATGATGGGTATTTCCGAGGCAGAGTTCATTCAGCGGACCGATGCCACCTTCAAACTGGGGATCTGGTTCAAGGATTGGAACAAGGACAAGGATGGAAATCGCATCGGCTATCTGCATCCGTTCACGGGCGGGCTGACCATCAAGGGCCACAGTCCGGGCTATTCGTTCAAGAAATATGGCTTGCCCGGCCGGAATGGCAACGTGACCGATCAGGATTTCGTGCGCACAATCAGCGTCGCGCGCGAGGCCATCGAAAACAACCAGGCGCCGCGCGCGTTAAACGGCCCGCCATATGGCGGTGCGCTGCAATACGCCTATCACATCGATGCAAGCAAGCTGGCTGAGTTCTTGCAGGATATCTGCACCAAGCGGGGGGTGACCTATATCCGCGATGACGTGGTTGACGTCATGAAGGACGACCGCGGCTTCATCAAGGCGCTGAAACTCAAAGAACGCGGCGAATGGCCTGTCGAGCTGGTTGTCGATTGCGCCGGCTTCAAGGGAATGTTCATCAACGAGATCATGGGCGAGCCATTCGAATATTACAGCGATTATCTGCTAAACGATCGCGCCATCCCCATTCAGATCAAGCCCACCGATCCGATGAAGATCAATTCGGTGACCACCAGCACGGCTTTGGAAGCTGGATGGTCGTGGCACATTCCGCTGCAGAACCGCATCGGCACCGGCTACGTGTTTTCAAGCAAATTCAAGAGCGATGACGAGGCGCTTGCCGAATTCAAGGAGCATCTTAATGGCGCCGAAATGATCACAGAACCGCGCGTTATCAAGATGCGCGTGGGGCGCTGCCGCAAGAGCTGGGTGAAGAACGTCGTGGCCATGGGACTGTCGAGCGGCTTTGTCGAGCCGCTGGAATCGACCGCCATCATGTCTGTCGAACTGCAGGCGCGCTGGCTCGCCGCTACCTTGCCAAGCACCGATTTCGAAGAGCCGATGATCGAACAGTTCAATGGCGCCAGTGCGCGGCTCTACGACGAAATCCGCGACTTCTTGTGCTTGCATTTCGGACTGAACGAAAGGGACGAACCCTATTGGAAAGCCGCTCGCCACGACGCCAAGAAGTCGGACGGTCTGAAGCACCATCTGGAGCTTTGGAAATACACGTTGCCCAGCCCACTCGATCCGCGCAATCGCGCGGTGTTCAGCCACTGGAGCATCATGTGCATTCTGATGGGCAAGAACTTTTATAAGAATTGCATGTTGCTCGATACAGAAGCCGTGTCCGAGACAATGTGGCAGAATTATTGGAATCAGCTCACCAGCGCGAAGCAGCGTGTGCTTGGCCGTCTCGCGAGCCATCGTCAACTTGTTGATGCTATGGTGAGCAAAGCTGTGCCGGGCGCGAGCGTCGCCAAACAGGTTGATGATGAGCGGCTCATCGGTGACGGACAACTTTTGGTCAATCCGCAGCCGATCATGGCTCAGCGCGCACCGAACTGATCACGGCATTTTGCGAAGCCCAACTGCGACGGCGCCGTGAGTGCTCACGACGTAAGGCACAACGTAAGTCAGGATGAGCTTGGTCCAATTGATGGGACCGCCATTCAGCAAGACATCGCCTTGATTGATGAGGTTTAGAATGGTGCCTATCAGAATGGCTACGCCTAGCGCGCGCAGCGGCACGCCATCAGAAAGGGCCAGCCTGGAGACCTCGCGGAGCTTCCGGTACTGTTTCATTTCTCACTCCAGTTCCTCAATGATGGGGCTCCGCAGTCCGGGCGGCGTACGAACGGGCAGCCAGAAATTAACAACCACCGTGCGTTTCACCTGAGGCGCGTCCGTTTCTCCGAACCTATACACGCCTTGTTGTGCTGTGGATATTTATAGGTTTTAATCGCTCTAATCTTTCCTCCGGACGCGGACTGCGGCGGTTGAGAAGAGAGTGGGCTGCCGGTTTGGGGGAGGATCATGGATAGAGGTAGCTCCGTCCTGGCGGGCCGCCACAGCCCGATTTTGTTCTGGGCAGGAACTTTCGCTGTTTCGGCCGGTGTCCTCCTTCATCTGCCGATGTTCTTCGCGTCGGCGCCCATGCACTACATGATGGCCGGCATGCCGATGGATCCGTGGATGATCTTCGGCATGTTCCTGATCGTGGGCGGCGTCGCGGTCGCGGGCTACGGTCTGTTGCCGCCCAAGCGCGTGCGCGATCCCGAAGAGACAGAAGAGATTTTTATCGAAGCCGCGAGCGAAGGTGAGCTCTCGCCTGCGCACTGGATTTTGATGGCGACTCTCACCATCGGGCTTGTCATCGATACGATGAAGCCGGCCACGCTGGGCTTACTTCTTCCGGGCATGATGGCGGAATATAATCTGCCGCATACGACCATCGCGCTGTTTCCGCTCTCCGCGCTGACGGGTCTCGTCGTCGGCTCGATCGTCTGGGGCTATCTCGCAGATATCTACGGACGGCGTGCCGCGATTCTCCTCTCGGCAGTGATGTTCGCGGGTACGTCAATTTGCGGATTTATGCCGTCCTTCGGATGGAACATGTTGATGTGCTTCCTGATGGGCGCCTCGGCGGGAGGAATGCTGCCGGTTTGCTATGCGCTGCTGACGGAAGCCGTCCCCGCCAAGCATCGCGGCTGGATTCTGGTTCTCGTCGGCGGGCTCGGCACCGTCGGTGGGTTTCTCACAGCCACCGGTTCTTCGGCAATCCTGCAGCCGGAGTTCGGCTGGCGCATTATGTGGTTTCTGGGATTGCCGACCGGGCTGCTCCTGGCCGCGCTAAACCGTTTCATTCCTGAATCCGCGAAATTTCTGATTCTCCAGGGACATGCGGAAGAAGCCGCCGCGATCATGCGGCACTTCGGTTCAGTCGTGCGCACGAAGTCGCGTGCAATCAGCCTCGTTCGCAGTCCGGATTCAGGACTGTCACTCATCGCTTCCCTGAAGTATCTCGGCACGACGGCTGCGCTGGTGTTGACGGGAATTGGTTGGGGTCTGCTGAATTTCGGCTTGTTGCTGTGGCTACCGGCAAGCCTCGAGGCCAAAGGTTTCGATATTTTGATGACGAGCGAGCTGCTCGCCAAATCCGCGTTCATTGCGCTGCCCGTGATGTTCCTGGCGGCATACGCCTACAGCCAGTGGAGCACGAAATGGAGCTTGGTCGCGATGTTGGCGATTTGCGCGGCGGGCTTGCTCGGCTTGCTCCAGATGGACACCGCATTGTTCGCTGGATTCGATAATCCCGTTGTCTACATGGCCTTGCTCGTCATTGGCGCCAACGGGATCGTCGCCACGATTCTCCCTTATGCAGCAGAGAATTATCCCTTGCATGTGCGGGGCCGCGCCACTGGGGTCGTGGCGGCAAGCACCAAGATGGGCGGCATGGGCGCCCAGATCATCGCCGCACTCGGGGTCTATCCGTCTTTGGCTACGACGTCTCTCGCGCTGATGGTTCCCGTCGTCGGAGCAATTCTTCTCATCGGCTATTTCGGGCGCGAAACACGGGGCGTCGTCTTGCGTGATGTCGATTTCACGGACGCTGCCTGGGGCTGAATCGGGCTTACACCGGCAGCACCTTGGCCCTATATGTCATATGGGTCATTCAACGTCATTGAACAATGTCCGTGAAGATCGTCGAAGTGGGCCCGCGCGACGGGTTGCAAAACGAGGCACGCACGCTCGCGCCCGAGACCAAGATCGAGCTCGTTGACCGCCTGTCGGCCACGGGGCTGCGCGTCGTTGAGGCGGGCGCCTTCGTCTCAGCGAAACGCATTCCGCAAATGGCCGACAGCGACAAGGTCTTGCGCGGCATCAAGCGCAAGCCGGGCGTGCGCTATCCCGTGCTGGTGCCCAATGAGCAAGGCTTCGACGCGGCGCTGGCGGCTGGCGCGGACGAAGTCGCCATTTTCGGCGCCGCGTCGGAATCTTTTTCCAAGGCAAACATCAATTGCTCAATTGATGAATCTCTTCAACGCTTTGCCGTTGTATGTGGCAAGGCGAAGAAAGCGAACGTGCGCGTACGCGGTTATATTTCGTGCGTGCTTGGCTGCCCCTATGAGGACGACGTGCCGGCGGCGAAAGTCGCCGAAGTGGCGACGCGCATGGCTGAGCTCGGCTGCTATGAGATTTCGCTCGGCGACACGATTGGCGTAGGCACGCCAAAGCGCGCAAAGGAGATGGTGAAAACTGTGGCGCGCAGCGTGCCGATGGAAAAACTGGCTGTGCACTTCCACGATACCTACGGCCAGGCGCTGGCCAATATTCTCGCTGCCATCGAAGAGGGCGTGCGTGTGGCAGACAGTTCCGTCGCCGGTCTTGGCGGCTGTCCCTATGCTCCGGGCGCGTCCGGCAATGTGGCGAGCGAGGATGTGGTTTACATGCTGGATGGTCTGGGTCTGTCACCCGGCGTCAATCTCGACGAACTGGCGTGCACAGGGGAATGGATTTCACAAATTTTGGGTCGTGAAAGCGCAAGCAAGGCCGGCCGCGCCCTGGCCGCACGCCGCAGCCGGCATCCTTAAGATCACAAGCGTGTTAGGTGACGGCCTCTCCGACTTCGCATAGTCTTGCGCCGTCATCGCAGGGGCGAGATGTGCTGAAGCTTCGTCACCGCCGCAATTATGCCCGCGCCGTCGCGCGCGTGGAGCACATGTCGAATGCGCGGCTGTGGCTTACGTTCCTCGCGCTCTTCGCCTTCATCTGCCAAACCTACATCACGCAGACGCATATCCATTTTCCGCGTGCATCCGACAATCTCGCAACCACGGATGTCGGAAGCAAAGCGCCCCTCGGCAAACAAGACGGCAAAGAACCGTTCCGCCCCAATCAGGATCCGGTCAACTGCCCGATCTGCCAGGAGCTTGTGCATGCGGGCGTCGCAGTTATGCCGGCGGCTATCATCGTTCCACTCGCGCTGCCGATCTTCAATCTTGTCGCCGTCGCCGAGACGGCACGGCATTTTCGTGCGCCTTCCCATAACTGGCAAGGCCGCGCGCCTCCGCGCAGTTAATACAAAATCCCTCTGACTGACGGCGCACGCTGGGCCAGTCCCCGCGTGCGATACCACCCATGCGGTGGCGTCGGTCGTTTTTCCGGCATGAATGGAGAGCCATATGAAACGAACACTATTGGCAGTTTTGCTGTGCGGCACGGCGATATCGAGCGCACCGGCGTCCGCGGCTGACACGGACCTTGCCGCGATCAAGGCCCAGCTCAATGCGCTCGATCACGAATACCGCGCCAAGATTGCGAGTCTCGAAGCACGGCTAAAAAAGGCAGAAGCCGATGCGAAAAACGCGAAAGTATCCGCAACCGCAGCCCAGGTTGCGGCAAATTCATCCGCGACTGCTGCACAAAAGACGGTCGCGGTGGCGCAAGCCGCACCCGCGACGGAGCCGTCACCTTCGCAAACGGTTTTAGCGCGCACGCCTACCTCAGCAAACGCGTTCAATCCGGCTATCGGTGTCGTGCTCAACGGCTTTTTTGCCGCGAGCTCGCGCGATACCGACAACCAACCGATCCGGGGATTCGTACTGGGCGATGAAGCGGGTCTCGTGCCGCGAGGTTTTTCGCTTGGCGAATCCGAAGTGAATTTTGCCGCAAATATCGATCCCTATTTCACGGGCCAGCTGGTTCTCTCCATCAGCAACTCGGGCGCAGCCAACGTAGAAGAGGCCTATATCGCAACGTCCGGCCTCGGTGGCGGCTTCACCGTGAAGGCCGGACGGTTTCTGTCGGCAATTGGCTATCTCAACGAGCACCACGCGCATCAGTGGAGCTTCTCGGATGCCTCCTTGCCTTACCGGGCTTTCTTGGGCGGGCAGTTGGGTGATGACGGCGTGCAGGTGAAATGGCTCGCTCCCACCGACATTTTTCTTGAATTTGGCGCCGAATGGCTCCGCGGCGATTCATTCCCTGCCGGGAATGGCGCAAACGAGGGCAAGGGTAGCGTTACCGCCTTCGTCCACGCCGGCGATGACATCGATGACTCTTCGAACTGGCTGGCTGGCCTTTCCTATCTGCACACGCGTGCGGATGACCGCAACACTGACGGTGACATCTTCAATGGTACGGACGACATCGGCATCGCCAGCCTGATTTATAAGTGGGCGCCGGGCGGCAACCCGACGCAGCGCAACCTTGCACTCTCGGGCGAGTTCTTCCTCGGCCGCGAACGCGGCAGTTTCGATGGGATGCCTGTCGATCTCCTGCGCAGCGGCGGGTACGTGCAAGGCGTCTATCAATTCATGCCGCGCTGGAGCCTGGGCCTGCGTTATGCGCAAGTGACGCCGGATGATGTACCAGCGGCGCTCACGGGCAGCGCGCTCGATGACTTTGGCCACACGCCGCGCGCGACAACGGCGCTGCTCGAATTCGACACCACTGAATTTGGGCGCTTCCGGCTGCAATACACGCACGACCAGTCGGACCTAAAGCCGAACGACGAGATCTTGTTCCAATACACCGTCACTTATGGCGCCCACGGCGCCCATCGTTATTAGGAGTATTGCCCATGCGAAAATCCATCATCGGCGCCACATTCTTGATGCTGGCCGGCATCGCGCCGGCCTATGCCAACCTCAATGTCTTCGCCTGCGAGCCTGAATGGGGCGCACTGTCGAGCGAGATCGGCGGCGACAAGGTTTCGATCTATACCGCCACCACAGGAGGCCAAGACCCCCATCTCATCCAGGCGCGGCCGAGCCTGATCGCAAAAATGCGCAATGCGGATATCCTTGTGTGCACGGGTGCCGAGCTCGAAATCGGCTGGCTTCCCATGTTGGAGAGCCAAGCATCGAATGCAAAGATTCAGTCGGGAGCGCCCGGTGCTTTCTTTGCAACCAATTTCGTCAATCTGCTCGAAGCGCCCGCAGCGCTCGACCGTGCCCAGGGCGATATCCATGCGGCCGGCAACCCGCATATCCAGACCGACCCGCGTAGAATTCTTGCCGTGGCCAAGCCGCTGGCCGACCGTTTCGCGGAACTCGATCCGGCAAATGCTGCGATCTATGCATCCAGGCTAGCCGATTTCACGGCGCGATTTCAGGCAGCGATAGCGAAGTGGCAGGCGAAGGCCGCGCCTCTCAGGGGTACGCCTATCGCAGTCCAGCACCTGAGCTGGGTTTATATGGAGGACTGGCTGGGCCTAAGACGCATCATTCCGCTCGAGCCAAAACCCGGTGTGCCGCCGTCCTCCGGCTATCTCGCGCAAGTCGTCGAAACGCTGCAGAAGACGCCGGCAAAGATGGTCATCCACGCGGCCTATGAGGACGAGCGGCCATCCCAATTCATTTCCGAAAAAATCGGCATTCCGGCCGTCACATTGCCGTTCACTGTGGGCGGCACGGACCAAGCGAAAGACCTGTTCAGCCTCTATGACGACACCATCGACCGGTTGCTAGCCGGCGCTAAGGGGAAATCATGAATACGATTGAACTCGGTATCATTTTTCCGGCGTTTCTCGCCGGTCTGTTGGTGCTTTCGACGCATGTGCCATTGGGTCTGCAGGTTCTCAACCGCGGCATCGTTTTCATTGATCTTGCCATCGCTCAGGTGGCGGGACTAGGCGTGACCGCGGCGGCCGCATTCGGCTTCGAAGCGCAAGGCTGGCGCGTGCAGGTTGCGGCAGTCGGCGCGGCGCTGCTCGGCGCACTCATCCTCACTTGGACCGAGAAAAAATGGCCCGAGGTGCAGGAGGCGCTTATCGGCGTACTGTTTGTGCTGGCGGCTTGCGTGGAATTGCTGCTCCTCGCCAACAACCCGCATGGCGGCGAACATTTGAAGGATCTGCTGGTGGGGCAGATACTTTGGGTCTCGCCATCGGCGCTTTGGCCGGTCGCCGTCCTTTATGCGGCAGCGCTCGCCGTCTGGTTCGGATTACGCAATCGCCTCGGGACGATCGGCTTTTATGTGCTGTTCGCGCTGGTGGTCACGCAGTCGGTGCAATTGGTAGGAATTTATCTGGTATTTGCGAGTCTAATTGTGCCGGCGCTGGCCGCGCGGCTTTATCCGGAGAAGCTCCGCCTTCTGGTCGGCTATACAGTGGGGGTAAGCGGTTACGTCGCGGGCCTTGCTGCTTCCGCGCTATTCGATCTACCAACAGGCGCGATCATTGTCGCAACTTTGGTGGCGATGCTGATCATAGCAACGCCCATCGCCCGATGCGCGCCGGCCCGCCGCAATCCAGGACGCAGTGCGGTTTCTTAACTACGCAATGTTACCCGAAACCGCTTCAGCTGATCGGCCGCCAGTTTGAAGTCCGGCGCAAGCTCGAGCGCCCTCTTGTAGTCGTGATAGGCGCCCTGGGCGTCGCCGAGATCTTCTTTCGCAAGCGCGCGATCGAAGTAAGCGAGTTGCGGACGCCTCAGTCCGGCCTCAAGACTTTGGTTCAGCGCTTCGATGGCTTCGTTGGGTTGGCCAAGCTCGCGCAGTGCAACGCCGCGGTTGAGATAGGCCTCGCCGAGGCCTTTGTGCGTCTTGATGCTTTCGTCACAGTCAGCAATGCCGCCCTTAAGATCACCCTTGAGGATGCGAAGCGCGCTGCGATTGATGAGGGTTGCCGCACGGTCGCGCGACGTCAGATTCTCTTTCAGGGCCGCCGAGCAGACGTTCAGGCCCCTCGCGTCATCGGCCTTCGCCGCCTCATAGCAGGCCTGGGCCGCGCCATTGACGCCAAGCACCGTCGTTGCAGCCGACGCGGCCAACGAAAACCCAATCACACATGCTGTGGAAAGAAGGAGTGCTGAGAGCTTTGTGCGCATGACACCGGGCCTCCCATCCCATAGGTATCTTTGCTCCCGAGCCATGAGCATGCTCCTGAAGTGCGCGTGTTTCCACAGAAACCATCAGTTGTTCTGCCAAGAAATTGCCATGATCCGTGATTTGCTCGTGACGTTTTGGGCGGATAGTTGAGATAATTCGTTGGGGGATGGCATGACTTCGCTACGGCAGGGCTTTCTTTCACATGCGCTGAACCGCATCCAGCCGTCCGCGACGGTCGCCATGAGCCAGCAGGCCCGGGCCATGAAGGCGCAAGGGCGCGATGTTATCGGGCTCGCCGCAGGCGAGCCCGATTTCGACACGCCGGTGCATATCAAGGATGTGGCGATTGCCGCGATCCAGCGCGGCGAAACCAAATACACCGACGTCGAGGGTATTCCCGAGTTGCGCGCGGCTATCGCCCGCAAGTTCAAGCGCGAGAACCATCTAGATTATGCGCCCGCACAATGTTTCGTGGCGCCAGGGGGCAAGGCGGTGATCTATGCCGCGTTGACGGCCACGCTCAATCCGGGCGACGAGGTGATCGTGGTCGCTCCCTACTGGGTGAGCTATCCGGAGATCGTTCTGCTTGCCGGCGCGACACCGAAAATCATCGAGACGCGCATCGAGGACGGTTTCCGCCTGACGCCGGCGGCGCTCGAAAAGGTCATCACGCCGAAAACGAAGTGGCTGATCTTCAACCAGCCCTGCAACCCCAGCGGCGCCTGCTATACGCGCGAGCAGTTGAAGGCGTTGACGGATGTCCTACTGCGCCACGGCCATGTCTGGACTCTCACCGATGACATGTATGAGCACCTGGTCTTTGATAGCTTTAAGTTTCACACGCTGCTCGAAGTCGAACCGAAACTATACGACCGCACGCTGACCATGAATGGGGTGTCGAAGGCGTATGCCATGACAGGGTGGCGCATCGGCTATTGCGGTGGGCCGCTACCGCTTATCCAGGCCATGGCCAAGCTGCAATCGCAGATCGTTTCGAATGCAAGTTCCATTTCACAGTGGGCGGCGGTTGAGGCGCTGGACGGCCCGCAGGATCACATCGCGCGCTTTCAGGCCGCCTTCGAAGAGCGCCGCGACCTTGTCGTCTCCATGCTCAACCAGGCGAAGGGGATCGAGTGTCCGACGCCGCAGGGCGCTTTTTATGTCTTTCCGTCCATTCGCAAATTGATGGGCAAGCAGGCGCCATCGGGCAGAAAGATCGAGAGCGACGAGGACTTCGGCACCGAGCTCCTGGAGCACGAGGGTGTGGCCATCGTGCATGGCGCGGCGTTCGGGCTATCGCCATTCTTCCGTGTCTCCTACGCGACGTCGAACGCGGTCCTCGAGGAAGCCTGCCGCCGCATCCAGCGTTTCTGCGGCAATCTCAGATGATGCGCTCGGCCTTGCCGTCCAGCGCCATCAGGTAATACTCCGAACCAAGATCGGGGTGCTTCTTCGCCAGTTCCGCTTTCATCTGCATCATCACGCGCTTGTGCTGCTCGGTTTCTGCCTTGCCTTCACCCGCGTAGTCCTTGCCGAACGCCACTTTGTAGGCGCCGCAATCACGGTGATCGACGACGACGACCTTCTTGATGTGATGCAGGTCCTTGGCGATCTGCAATTGATTCCAGAACGCCGCGCCGGCTAAGGGGAATTTCGGCGACACCGCGGCCAGCGACGCGCCGGCAAGGCCCACATGATCGTATTCGTGCTCGAGATGCAGTGTCTCGTCGTAGAACTTCACGGTCGCGTCAACCAGCCGGTAATCGATGCAGGTCAGCGCCAGCGCTTCCGCCGTGCCCGAGGCGCGCGCCACAAGCGGAAACATGCTGAAGCTCAATGCCGATACTGCAAGCAGCCCGAAATTGCGCCGGTTTAGCCCCGGCATTTCCAATTGGCACATGGGCGCCTCCCGAGAAATGCTCGCCCGAGTATAGCGACTTGCCGCCTAATCAGGCAGCCGGTCGCGCAGAACGCGGAAAACCTGCACCTTGTGTTTGGCGTTCAAGGGCTTGAGACGCACGAGCCAGGGCGGGTCTCGGCCGGCATCGAGCTGATGTAGAAGCGCGTCCTTGCGACCTTCCTTGAGGTAGAACGCATAATCCGGCGAAGACTTGCAGGCCATCAGATAGTCGATGCCGCGCTCTTTGAGGATACGCGCGCCGATCTCCGGCCTTTGCGTGAACAGATCGTAGGTATCGAGGATGCCCTGCGCGTTGCGATGGTAGGGGCCGCCGATCGCGGAATGCTGCGAAAAGGCGAGGATCGCAGGCCCCTGATCCGATAGTGCCGCCACCCGCCCGCGCGGCAGCGTGTCGAGTTGCGCCACGGCCTCTTGCGTCATGCAACCCATCGCCTTGTTGCGGATCGTGGTTCGTTTGACCACATGCACGCGGCCTTCGATGACGTCGCGTCCCACCACGTCCCAGGTGATGTCGCTGAACAGTGCAAGCGCAAAGATGGTGGCGATGATGGCGACGGTCGTCGTGCGCGCGTAGCGCGCGACGAGCCGCATAACGGTGGCCGCGAGGCCGGGCAGCCCGAAAAGGATCGCGAAGGGCATGCCGCGCGCTTCAACCGTGGTGATGGCCAGTGCGGCTCCGCTGAACACCGCCAATATGACGGCGGCATTCCTGTTCTGGCGCTCGACAAGAAAGACGGCGGCGATCGACGCCAGGAAGCCTGCGACCGCATAGATGTATGTCGCGAAGAACGTGCCGGGCTCGTAGGAAGCCGTTCTTAGCGGCGAGAGCACTTCCTCGATGCGCTCGAGCCAGACGCGGTCGAGCTTGGGATCGACATGCGCATACGGGCCATGCAGGCAGTCCGGCGCCATAACGACCGTAATCGCGAGCAACGCGCCAGCGAGGACAATGAATCCCGTCATGCGTTGAGCAAGAGTGTTGCCCATAACAGATGCGAGCGTGAGCCCGGCAAGCCCTGCTCCCCCGGCCACGGCCAATGTACCGAACAATCCGGAATAGGTGTCGCAAGCGGTCCCAAGCCGCTCGACCGTCGCCGTTGCGCCGAGGAGAAGCACGGCAGCCGCGGCCGCGAAGACCAAACCGAAATTGCGGACTGGGACCGCGACCGCATTGCCTTTGGTCATCCAGAACCATGCGACAATGGTGCAGGTCAGAAGAATGTAAGGGAGGGTCTCAAGCCCAATGGCCAGGCTTAGCGCCGAAACGATGCCGAGGCCGATCGGCGCGTATGGGCTGCGTTCGATATCGAGAAGAAACGCCATGCCCCACATTGTCAGTGCCATATGGATATTGTGCTGGTCTATGTCGCCCGGATGGAAATATCCGGTGATGCTGACGCAATTGATGACGAGCAGCAGTGCGCCGACGCCTGCCACGTAACCGCCAAGGCGGACACCAATGCGCGTCACGGCGATGAAGACCGGCAACAGCCACAGAAGTGGCCAGACGCAGATCGCCGCCAGCTCGGCATTCTTCGGATCCGCGAATAGGCGGAAAAAAAGAATGAGCGCGGCAACGCCGCCATCCACGACGCGCGACCAATGCATGGGCAGGCCATAGGGCGTGTTCATGCGGTACTGTGTGGTGTCGAACCAGGACTGCCCGTTCAACAGATCGCGCACTTCGGTGAGGCGCATGGCGTCGTCGGTGGAAAGCGGCGGGCCTTCGGGCGCTATCGCCGTTTTCAGCAGCAGCACCGCCGCCAGCACGACCCAGAACAATACGGCGAGCGCGGTCAGGTTGAGAGGCTTGGGCGCGCCCGCGCGGCTGCTTGTAAGAAGGAAGTCCAATGCCGCCCCTCTGGCACTTGATACCGCCCCAAAGAAGCGTGACCATGCCCACCTGACAAGGGATAGAGCGCGCCACCCACAAGGTGAAACGCGCCGGCGCTCATGACCGGGTAAGGGAGAGGCAATTATGCCGAAAAAGAACGGAGGAAGTGGGCCACGTGCAGTGGCCCTGGTAGGACCCTACGGCAGCGGCAAGACGACGCTGCTCGAAAGCATGCTCACGCTTACCGGCGCGATCCAGCGAAAGGGCTCTATCTCGGGCAAGAACACGGTAGGTGATTCGTCCGTAGAAGCGCGCGCCCGCCAGATGAGCGTCGAAGTGAACTGCGCCACGACCAAGTTCATGGACGAGTCCTTCACCATCCTCGATTGCCCAGGCTCCATCGAATTTCTGCAAGAGACGCTAAACGTGCTGCCGGGCGTAGACATCGCCATTGTCGTCTGCGAGCCCGACGCCAACAAGGCGGTGATGCTGCAACCGTATCTCAAGCGGCTTGCCGATCTCGGCATTCCGCACATGCTGTTCGTCAACAAGATCGACAAAGCGACGGGTGCGGTGCGCGAGATGCTGGCAAGCTTGCAAGAGGTTTCCGAAAAGCCGCTGGTGCTGCGCCAGATCCCCATCTGGAACAACGGGGTTGCCACGGGCTTCGTCGAGCTCGCGCTCGAGCGCGCCTATGTCTATCGCGAGCACGCGATGCCGGAAGTAATAGAATTGACCGGCGAGGTGAAGACGCGCGAAACCGAGGCGCGTTTCCAGATGCTCGAGAAGCTTGCCGATTACGACGAGCATCTGATGGAGGAGCTGCTTTCCGATGTGGCGCCGAAGCCGGATGAAGTGTTTGGCGATCTCACTCGCGAGCTGAAGGAAGGCCAGATCGTGCCGGTGCTGATCGGCTCGGCCGAACGGGATAACGGCGTGCACCGGCTGTTGAAGGCGTTGCGCCACGACGCGCCGGATGTTGCCGACACGGCCAAGCGTCTGGGCGTGAGCGCGGGCAAGGGCGATGCAGCGGTGCGCGTGCTCAAGACCTATCACACCGAGCGCGGCGGAAAGCTCAGCCTCGCACGCGTACTAGCGGGATCGCTCAAGGATGGCGCCACGCTCTATCGCGCCGATGGTTCGGACATTCGCGTGGGCGGGTTATTCGCACTCAAGGGCATGGAGCAGATCAAGTTGGCGGATGCGCAAGCGGGCGACACCGTCGCACTGGGCCGGCTGGAGGGCGTTACCACGGGCGAGACACTTGGCACGGCCAAGGGTGGCGCCAAGTCGACGCAGAAGGTTGAGATCCTCACGCCCGTATTCGGTCTCGCCATCGCGGCGGCCGACCGCAAGGACGAAGTCAAACTCTCGGCTGCGATTGCCAAGCTTCGTGAAGAGGACCCTTCGCTGACCTTCGAACAGAATGCCGAGCTGCATCAGATGACGCTGTGGGGGCAGGGGGAAATCCATCTGCGCGTGGCGGTCGAGAAGATGCAGTCGAAATACGACCTCAAGCTCACCACCAGCCACCCGCAGGTGCCATACAAGGAAACCATCCGCAAGCCGACAGCGCAGCGCGGCCGCCACAAGCATCAGACCGGGGGCCACGGCCAGTTCGGCGATGTGGTAATCGAGATCAAACCGCAGCCGCGCGGGAGCGGCTTCGTCTTCCAGGACGAGATTACCGGCGGCGTGGTGCCGAAGAATTTCATTCCTTCGGTCGAGAAAGGCATCGTTGCCTATCTGCAGAAGGGACCGCTTGGGTTTCCCGTGGTCGACATCGCCGTGGCCCTGACCGACGGTTCGTACCACACCGTCGATTCATCGGACGCGGCGTTCCAGACCGCGGCACGCATCGGTATGACCGAAGGCATGCCCAATTGCTCGCCTGTTCTGCTCGAGCCCGTCATGCACGTGAAAATCCACGTGCCGTCGGACGCCACGGCGCAGGTGAACGCGCTGGTCTCGGGACGGCGCGGCCGCATTCTGGGCTTCGATTCACGCGCCGGCTGGAAAGGCTGGGACACAGTCGAAGCGCAGATGCCGCAGTCCGAACTGCACGATCTCGTGATCGAGCTGCGCTCGGCGACGCAGGGCGTCGGCACCTACGAGATGAAGTTCGATCATTTGGCCGAGCTTACCGGCAAGCTGGCCGATCAGGTCGTCGAGAAGCGGAAGGCCGCGGCTTGAAGCAAAAAGGGGGAGGAGATGGCAAGGCTCATCTGGGAATTTCAGGGTCGCGAATTCACCAACTGCAACTGTGCCTATGGCTGCCCATGCCAATTCAATGCGCTGCCGACATACGGTTTTTGCGAGGCGGTTGTCGGCATCCAGATTGACAAGGGCCGCCATCAGGACGTGAAGCTCGATGGGCTGCGTGCGGCCGCGGTCTTTCATTGGCCGAAGGCGATACACGAGGGTCGCGGCGAGGCGCTGGTCATTATTGACGAGCGCGCCAACGCCGCCCAGCGCGATGCCATGCTTCGCATCCTGAGCGGGCAGGACACCAAGCCCGGCTCCACCATCTATCAGGTGTTTTCCACCACGCTGGAAAAGGTGCATCCACCGGCATTCGCGCGCATCGATTTCAGCATCGACATCGATGGGCGCATGGCGAAGCTGAACGTGCCTGGCTACATCGAATCGCGTGGCGAGCCGATCAAAAATCCGGTGACCGGGGCCGAAACGCGCGTCCGCATCGATAGCCCGAACGGGTTCGAGTTCACGCTTGCCGAAGCGGGCAGGGGATGGACGAAAACATCCGGGCCCGTGAAGCTCAATCTCTCCGACACCTACGGCCATTTTTGCCACCTGCACCTGTCCGAAAACGGCGTCGTGCACTGAGGGCATGAGCGAAGCCGCGCTGTCGGTTCTGCGCCGCGACCGGTTGGTGGTTGCGGGCGCGCTTGGCATCATCACCGTTTTGGCATGGGGCTACATCCTTTGGCTCGTGCACGCCATGCCGGTGACAAGTGTGGACGGCGTAGGTCTGATGGCGCCCACGATGTCAGCATGGTCGCCCACGGAATTCACCTTCGCCGCCATCATGTGGGCGGTGATGATGGTCGGGATGATGACGCCATCGGTCGCGCCCACAATCCTTCTCTACGTGACGGTGGGCCGCCAGGCGGCGCTACTCGGCAGCCCGCTCGCGCCAGCCGGTTGGTTCGCCGCAGGTTATCTCCTGTGTTGGGCTCTGTTCGCGCTGGTCGCGGCCGCGGCGCAGGGCGCGCTGCAACAGGCGGCGCTCCTCACGCCGATGCTTTCCAGCGCGAGCCAGATTTTCGGCGGCGCCGTGCTCGTCGCCGTAGGCGCGCTGCAATGGTCACCGCTTAAAGATGCGTGCCTGGGCCAGTGCCAGACGCCGCTGCATTTCATTCAGCGCCATGGCGGCTTCCGCGCAGAACCGCTCGGTTCGTTGCAGCTCGGATTGTTGCACGGGGCCTATTGCGTCGGCTGTTGCTGGGCGCTGATGGCACTCCTTTTCGTGGGCGGAGTGATGAACGTGCTGTGGATCGCGGGGCTTGCAATCCTGGTGCTGCTTGAGAAAACCATCCCGGGGAAAGTCATCCCGCGCATTGCCGGCCTGGCGTTGATCGGCTTGGGCGCCTGGATGCTGATCGGCCAGAAGCTTCCGGTTCAGTGACGGCCCGCGAGGAACCTTTCCGCTTCCAGTGCTGCCATGCAGCCCATGCCGGCGGCAGTGACCGCCTGGCGGAAAATCTTGTCCTTCACGTCGCCCGCGGCATAGACGCCTTCGACGCTGGTGCTGGTGGAGTCGTGCGCTGTGCGGATATAGCCCTCTTGGTCCATGTCGAGTTGGCCGCGGAAGATTTCCGTCGCGGGCACGTGGCCGATGGCGACGAAGAATCCGTCCGCGTCCATCGTTGACGTGGCATTCGTTTTTAGATTGCGCAGGCGCACGCCGGTCACGGCCTTCGGTTCGCCGCCGCCCAGCACTTCTTCCACCGCCGTGTCCCACACGACCTTGGTCTTGGGATTATCGTGGAAGCGCATCTGGTTGGTCTTGTCGGCGCGCAACTCATCGCGGCGATGGACCAGCGTCACGTCGGTAGCGAAATTGGTGAGGAACAGCGCTTCCTCGACCGCCGTATTGCCGCCGCCGACGACGACGACTTTTTTCCCTTTGAAAAAGAACCCGTCGCAGGTGGCGCAGGCCGACACGCCGAAGCCCTTGTATTTGTCTTCACCCGCGACGTTCAGCCATTTCGCCTGCGCGCCGGTGGCGATAATCAGCGCATCCGTCGTGTAGCGATGGCCGCTGTCGCCAACCAGCGTGAAGGGGCGCTTGGAGAGATCGGCGGAAGCGATGGTGTCCTGGACCAGCTTCGTGCCGACATGCTCGGCCTGGGCCTGCATCTGGTCCATCAGCCACGGTCCCTGGATGGCCGCGGCGAAGCCCGGATAATTCTCAACGTCGGTGGTGATGGTCAGTTGACCGCCCGGCTGCAATCCCGCGATCAGAACAGGGTTGAGCATCGCGCGCGCGGCATAGATAGCCGCCGTGCAGCCTGCAGGGCCGCTGCCCAAAATGACCACTTTGGAATGAAGGGAATCAGACATTGCCAACGCTCGGCTGTTGATATCGGGGGCGCGGGCGCAAAGGTCAAGACGGGCTCATGCATTGTCCTCATGCTTCGACAGGCTCAGCATGAGGACAACAAAAAGCCTCACCCTGAGCTTGTCGAAGGGTGAGGCTAAAACCCGAACATGTGATCGAGGCAGAAAGAGTTCTTGCCGACGAGGCCGTGAAAACCAAACAGGCGGCAGGTGAAATCACGCACGATCACGTAGCCCGTCCCGTTCATTTTCTTTCGCTCGTCCGCGCTGAACATTTCGGAGAGCTGCCAGAAGCGCGAGCCCCCGCACGGAATGGCGATGGATTTTTCCGCAATCGGCGCGCCTTTCGCGTCGTGCAGGATGAGCTTGGTGTCGCTCTGCGCGTGCCAAGGCTTGG
>Ga0075301_1000005_pt1 | contig 130827 bp, 128 predicted proteins | sample Browns_TuleA_D1_FD_120053 | JGI IMG/M metagenome (GOLD analysis project Ga0075301, IMG submission 120053) | Natural and restored wetland microbial communities from the San Francisco Bay, California, USA, that impact long-term carbon... | ecosystem: Environmental > Terrestrial > Soil > Wetlands... | reverse complement strand
TGTCGTGGTGGTGGACGAGATGGCGGACCTGATGATGATCTCGGGCATGGCGATTGAAGGGAATGTGCAGCGCCTGGCGCAAATGGCGCGCGCGGCCGGCATCCATCTGATCGCCGCCACGCAACGCCCGTCGGTCGATGTCATCACCGGCACGATCAAGGCGAACTTCCCCACACGTATCAGCTTCCAAGTGACGTCGAAGATCGACAGCCGCACCATCCTGGGCGAGCAAGGCGCGGAGCAGCTGCTCGGCCAGGGCGATATGCTTTACATGATGGCGGGTGGCCGCATTCGCCGCGTGCATGGCCCCTTCGTCACCGACCACGAAGTGGAAGACGTGGTGCGCTTCCTCAAGACGCAAGGCACGCCCGAATATCTCGAAGCCGTCACCGAAGAACCGGAAGAGGACGAGGATGATCCCTATGGCCTCTATGGCGAAGGTGAATCCGGCGACGACCTGTACGATCAAGCCATTGCCGTGGTCGCCCGCGACCGCAAAGTCTCGACCTCCTATATCCAGCGCCGCCTCCAGATCGGCTATAATCGTGCCGCGCGGCTGATCGAGCGCATGGAAGAAGACGGCATGATCTCCAAGCCCAATCATCAAGGGCGCCGCGAGATCCTGCTGCCGGAACGAGGCGGGGACTAGATTTGCGCAACGCCGTGTTGCTCGCGCTGGCGGCCGTGGCGCTGCCGGCGGTGGCGCTCGCCGCGACGGCGGCGATCAGCTACGACACGCCGCTCGATATCAACGGCATCGGTCCGATCAAGCTTGGCATGAGCGTGAGAGAGGCGGAGCGCGCAAGCGGCATGAAGATGATCATCGAGGATCCGCTGGATGATCCCAGCTGCGTCTACGGCCGCTTTGCCAAAGGGCCCGAGGGCATCGCCTTCATGGTAGCCGACGGCAGGATCGCGCGCGTCGACATCATGGACCAGGCGAAGAACAAGACGGCGCAGGGCGCCGCGATCGGCTGGACCGAAGACCGGATCAAGAATCTCTACGGCAAGGCGGTGAAGGTAACCAACCACGCCTATGTCGAAGGCCATTATCTGACGATAAAAACCGCTGGCCTCGAGCAGGGGAAATTGCGCTACGTCTTCGAGACTGAACACGGTAAGGTGACGCAGTTCCGGTCGGGGCGCGAACCGGAAGTGGAGTACGCGGAAGGTTGCGCGTAGAAGAGATCTGGTGGGTGGGGAATGAGCTATATCGAACGATCGTTGGGTGCGGGCGAACGCGTGGTCGCGCGCGCGCATTTTCACTGGCTGTATCAGTTGGGCGCGGTGCTGGCGCTCGTGATCCTGGGTTGGGTCCTGATCGGCATCTACATCTTCATCGCCATGACGGTGAAATATCACACGACGGAAATTGGCGTCACCACGCATCGTTTCATCTTGAAGACCGGGCTGCTCACGCTCAACACGCAGGAAATTGCACTGCAAAACATCGAAGGCGTGAAAGTTCACCAGAGCGTCTGGGGACGGATTTTTGGCTATGGCAATCTTCGTATCGAAGGTACGGGCGTCGACGCCGTCGATGTTCCCAAGATGATTGACGATCCGATCGGCTTCCGGCGAGCAATAGAGAGCGCCAAAGAAGGCAAGGCAAAACCCTGATTGAGGGTCGCGACGGTTTGTTAGAATGCTTTTAAGAATAAGTCCGGAAAGCCGGAAGATGTCATGGCAACTGAATTTCTTTGGTAATTTCCCTTTTTTTCTTGATCTGGATCATAGGCGACTTTCATTCGCCATGTGCCAATACTAACGAATATATGCGCTCGGCATGGGTTGATCTCACGCTCACGTAATGTGCGATTTCGCTTATGAACGACGCGAAAAGGGGGAAGAGCATGCGCAGCGTTGCAAAAATACTTCCGCTTACGTTCGCGCTTGCCCTGTTTAGCACTAGAGCCGAGGCGGTGCCGAGTTACGCCGAACAGACAGGGCAACCCTGCGCATCCTGTCACGTCGGTGGATTTGGCCCACAGCTCACACCGTTTGGCCGTGCATTCAAATTGTCCGGATACACACTACGCACGGCGCAATTTTCGGTGCCAGTCTCGGCGATGGCAATTTTTTCCTATGTACACACCAGCGCCGATCAGCCCGAACCGCCGGCACCACATTATGCAACCAATGACAATGCCTCTCTTGACGAGGCGAGCCTTTTTCTTGCCGGGGGCATTGGCGATCATTTCGGCGGCTTTGCCCAGTTCACCTATGACGGCATTGGGCGGGCATTTTCGTGGGACAATCTCGATCTTCGCGCGACAGACCGCGTCACACTTGCGGGCAACGACGTACTGGTCGGTCTGAGCCTCAACAACAACCCATCCATACAAGATGTTTGGAACACAATGCCGGGATGGGGTTTTCCCTTTACGGGCACAGACCTTGCGCCGGCACCCGCTGCCGGCACCGTGATCAATGGAGCGGTAGAAACAAGCGTACTGGGCTTGAGCGCCTATGCGTGGTGGAACTCCGAGATTTATACCGAAGCAGGTCTTTACTGGACGCCATCACACAACTTTCTAAGCGCCATGGGCTCGGGAACCGATGAAAGCGGCATAATTCAGGGGAGCGCCCCTTATGTCCGTCTCGCTTATCAGAAGGATTACGGCGAACAAAACTTCGAGATAGGAGTATTCGGCTTCTTTCCGGATATCTATCCCGGTGGGGACAAGAGCGCTCGAACCACGGACAAGTATCAGGACTTCGGTATCGACGCGTCTTATCAATTCATGGGCGATGGCAAGAACATTTATCAAATCAACGCGCGTTACACGAATGAGCGGCAAAATCTCGACGCCACCTTTCTGCTTGGCGGAGCCGCAAACAGACATGACACCCTCGATGAGTTTCGGATCGATGGTTCCTATTATTGGCATAACCAGATTGGCGGCTCAGTTGGCTATTTCGATACCTGGGGTTCGACCGATGGTCTGCTTTACGCCGATAATGCGAGGCTGAAACCAGACAGTGATGGGTTCACCTTCCAGGCTGATTACACGCCATTTGGTGACGAACCATCGAGCCTTGGCCTGCGCTTCAATATGCGCGTGGGCGTGCAGTACACGCTTTACACGCGCTTCAACGGCGCCACGAACAATTTCGATGGGCTGGGCCATGATGCGTCCGACAACAACACCTTGCGGGTCTTCGTATGGTTTGCGTTTTAGCGGAGGTATGGGCGCGGTAACTGGGCCGACGCAGTGATGATCGGCCGGAGGAGTGTGACATGCTGCACGGAACGAACGCTCTTGGCTCGGCGATACTTGCTGTCGTGGTTTCCTCCGGGCTTGCGTTGCCTTCTCACGCTGCCGAAGTTGGCGTCGATCAGCTGGACCTACAATTCGCTCCCTCTTCCATGACAATCAATGCGGGAGATTCGGTCCGGTTTACGAACAGCGACCGGATAGCGCACGATATCACCATCGTGAATCCTGACGGGACGTCCGAAGACAAAGGCATGAACAGTTATATGGTGGGCATCGTCGTGGCATTTCCGCGACCCGGCGTTTATCAAGTCCGCTGCAGAATTCACTCGGCCATGAAGATGACCATAACGGTCAAATGAGACTAGATTTGCACGAGCTGCAAGAACGCCTTGGCGTTGATGCAGATCAAGGCAGTGCTGCTCTCATGCTGCCAGTCTAATCAGTGAAAATCGGATGGAGAGGAACATGCGGCATACGCCAAATAGTTTTCGCAGAGCTGTGTTACTTGGTATTGTTCTATCAAGCTTTGCGCTTCCTGCATTCGCCGCAGAGACAGTGATTGATCAGAAGGGTTTGAAGTTCGTTCCCGATGCAGTGTCGATCAACGCCGGTGATACGCTTCGCTTTACAAATAGCGACCGCTTCTTTCACGATGTCACGATCGTGAATCCAGACGGGACAAAGGACGACAAGGGTTTGCAGAACTACAAACAGGAGATCACGGTGGCTTTCCCCAAGCCCGGCAACTACAAGATCGTTTGCAGGCTACACCCTGCGATGACCGTAGCTGTTAGCGTGAAATAGCCACGACACAGCATTGGATGCGAAGGACAGGGAGCCGCTGAAGCTTGAATATTGCGCGCATCTCGTCTGCCGCCGTTACACTGACTTTCGCATTGCTTGCAGGCTGCGTGAAAGCCGGCGTCGATGCTGACGATTTTGCCTGCAAATTCCACCATCGTGTGCAAGAAATTGGCTCCTTCGCTGCGCTGCCTGCGGCCATCCAGGAATATCTCAAGCCCAAATTCAATTTCGACGATCCGCACATGGGCGGCATCGCGCCCAAGGGCGGCAAATGGAATGCGAGCGATGCGGTGAGCGAGGACGCGCCTTTCCGCCGTTTCATGCGCGCGGGCCACACAGGCAACAAATGGTTCCTGTGGTGGGAGCGCGGCGGCATCGCCTATTGGCGCGAGTTCGCGGTCTTCGCGCTCGACGGCGGCAAGGTCGCTGTGGTGGCACATGCCAATCTGCCTTCGGACAACCCGTGCACGGCGACCGAAGCCGCGCTGGATGGTAAACTTCCCGCGGGCGGTGAAACGCCCTGGTAGGCCGCAGTGGCGAGTGGCCGCATAGCCACCAACCTTTTGATTTACTTGTGAGTTTCTGCGTTTTTGCAGATTGACACCCGTGAGTGCCCCCCATAGTTTTTGCACCGCACAAAAACCGCCGGACGCACCCAGCCGCGCGCTGACCGCGCGGGCGCAGAGGAAGATTTTCACGCCATGAAGGCACTCGTCCCCGTCAAGCGGGTGATCGACTTCAACGTCAAGGTTCGCGTGAAGGCGGACAGGACGGGCGTTGATCTTGCCAACGTGAAGATGTCGATGAACCCCTTCGACGAGATCGCGGTCGAGGAAGCGATCCGCCTCAAAGAAAAGGGCAAGGTCACTGAGATCGTGGCGATCTCGATTGGGCCCACACAGGCCCAGGAGACGATCCGCACGGCACTCGCCATGGGCGCGGATCGGGGAATTCTGATCAAGGCTGATGGCGAAGTGGAACCGCTTGCCGTTGCGAAGCTGCTCAAGGCCGTGTGCGAAGCAGAGAAGCCCGGGCTTGTCATCATGGGCAAGCAGGCCATTGATGACGACAGCAACCAGACCGGCCAGATGCTGGCGGCCTTGCTCGATTGGCCGCAGGGCACATTCGCTTCCAAAGTGGAATTGGATGGCGGGCGCGTGAAGGTCACGCGCGAGGTCGATGGTGGATTACAAACGGTCGATCTCAAACTGCCCGCCATCGTCACCACGGATTTGCGCCTGAACGAGCCGCGCTATGCGTCGCTCCCCAACATCATGAAGGCAAAGAAGAAGCCGATCGAAGAAAAGACGCCGGCCGACTACGGCGTGGACATCACGCCACGTCTGAGGGTGGTGCAGGTGAATGAGCCGGCGAAGCGCCAGGCGGGCGTCAAGGTGCAATCCGTGGCCGAACTGGTGGACAAGCTAAAAGAGACGGGCGTGATCTGATGGCTTCCCTGGTTCTCGCAGAACACGACAACACATCGCTGAAAGACGCGACGGCCAAGACCGTCACGGCGGCGAGCCAGATCAGCGCACCGGTGCATATGCTGGTGGCGGGACAGAATTGCGATGCGGTGGCGCAGGCAGCGGCCAAACTTGCGGGCGTGGAGAAAGTTCTGGTCGCAGATAGCGCCGCTTACGCGCACGGCCTCGCCGAACCGCTGGCGGCGCTCGTCCTCTCTGTCGCCGCCAATTACGGCGCGATCCTCGCGCCCGCCTCGACCTCCGGAAAGAACGTGCTGCCGCGCGTGGCGGCCAAGCTCGACGTGCCGCAGATTTCGGAAATCCTGGCGGTCGAATCGCCCGACACGTTCCGCCGCCCGATCTATGCCGGCAATGCGATCGCCACCGTGAAAGCCGAAGGCTTCAAGAAAGTCGTCACCGTGCGCACGACCGCGTTCAAGCCAGCCGCCGCAACAGGCAATGCGCAAATCGAAAAGATTTCGCCCGCAGCCGATTCCGGTGTTTCGACCTTTGTGGGCGAAGAACTCACGAGATCCGAACGTCCGGAACTTACGTCCGCCAAGATCATCATTTCGGGCGGCCGCGGCATGCAGTCAGGCGAAAACTTCCACATGCTGGATAGGATCGCTGACAAACTGCGCGCAGCTGTTGGCGCAAGCCGCGCCGCGGTAGACGCAGGCTTCGTCCCCAACGATTACCAGGTCGGCCAGACTGGGAAGGTCGTGGCGCCGGAACTCTATATCGCCGTGGGCATTTCTGGGGCGATCCAGCATCTGGCCGGCATGAAGGATTCCAAGATCATCGTCGCCATTAACAAGGACGGGGAAGCGCCCATTTTCCAGGTTGCGGACTATGGGCTGGTCGCCGATCTGTTCAAGGCCATTCCGGAACTCGAGCAGGAACTCGGCAAACGGGGCTATTAGGGAAAGGTACAGGGTGAGTAAAATGACAGTCGCAGAGATGACACGTCCCACCAAGGACAGCAGTCCAGTCATGAAGATAGAACGTATTGGCGTCGTTGGCGCCGGCCAGATGGGCAACGGCATCGCGCATGTCTGCGCGTTGGCCGGTTACGAGGTGATGCTCGAGGACGTGAACCCCGAGGCGCTGGAAAAGGCGAGACGCACGATCGAGAAAAACCTGCACCGCCAGTCGGGCAAGGGCGTGATCACGGAGAAGGACGTCGAAGCGGCGCTCGCGCGCATCAAGACGACGTCGAAGCTCGAGGACCTCAAGAACTGCGACCTCGTGATCGAGGCCGCGACCGAGAACGAGCAGATCAAGCGCAAGATTTTCCAGGACCTGTGCAAGACGCTGAAGAAAGAGGGCCTCATCGCCACCAATACCTCGTCGATTTCGATTACGCGGCTCGCGGCATCCACTGACCGGCCCGAGCGCTTCATCGGCCTGCATTTCATGAATCCCGTTCCAGTGATGGAGCTTGTCGAGGTCATTCGCGGCATTGCCACACAGGACGAAACGTTTCAGGCGGTGCTGGGTCTGGTGAAACATCTGCACAAGAAGGCAGCCAACGCGGAAGATTTTCCGGCCTTCATCGTCAACCGCATCCTGCAGCCGATGATCAACGAGGCCGTGTACACGCTTTATGAAGGCGTGGGTTCGGTCGAGGCGATCGACACGGCGATGAAGCTTGGCGCGCATCACCCGATGGGGCCGCTGCAGCTCGCCGATTTCATCGGCCTGGATACGTGCCTCGCCGTGATGCAGGTGTTGTACGAAGGCTTGGCGGATTCGAAATACCGGCCTTGCCCGCTGCTGGTGAAATATGTCGAAGCCGGATGGCTGGGCCAGAAGACGGGCCGCGGCTTTTACGACTACCGCGGCGACGTGCCGGTACCCACGCGCTGATCGGCGGGCGCAATCAGTTTCTGCAAATAAGCCAGCGCGTCGGGGCCATCCCATTGCTCCGGGCCGAAGGCGCGCGCAATTTCGCGGCCCTCAGGATCGATGACAACGGTGAGGGGCAGACCATAGGCCTTGAAGCTCTTCATCAAAGCCAAATCGCGATCCACGTAAGCCGTGAGATCTTGTGCGCCATGGGCGCGCAGGAATTCCACCACCTCGGCAGGCTCGTTGTTCTCGAGGTCGACCGCCACCACGACGATGCGGTCGGCCGGCAGTTTCTTCTGTGCGCGCGCCAGCGCCGGAAGCTCGTTGATGCAGGGCGGGCACCACTTGGCCCACATATTGAGCAGCACAAAGCGCCCGCGGAAATCGCTGAGGTGGACCTGGCGGCCTTCGCCGTCGACGAAACTGGCGTCGGGCACCTGCGGGTTGCCGGGTGTCGCCTGAAGCATGATGAGCGTGGCGGGCAGGCCGGACGAAGGTGCTTCCGGGATAGGCTCGCCGCGATGACTCGCGCCGTATATGGCGATGGCCGCGAGGCCTGCGGCGGCAGCCAGTGCGGCGAGAATGGGGAGCAGTTTGGGCCTGGGGTCCATCGCCCCAGAATAGCCGAACGCCAACGAAATGTGGGCGATGGATTGCCGCGCAAAGAGCCCTGGAATTGGCTAGAATGGCGCCCTACGGAGCCACCACAATGTTGCGCCTGTTGCTTGTCATTGCCGTGTCGCTCGGGCTCTACGCCTGCGGCGTCAAGTCGGATCTCGACATCCCCGAGGGCGCGCAGCAGCCGCAAAAGGGCACACCCGACCCTTCGAAACCACCCAAGCCAATTGGCACCTGAGCGCAGCTTCGTGACTTGTGAGTGCCGGACACGGATGTTGAAATGACCGTGCGTATTGCGGTGAGGCGCTAATTGCGCTTGCTGGATTTCCAATCGGGTTCGCCTGAAGGCGCGAGCGGTAACGCGCGTGCGCGGCGCTACATCGCGCTGGCGCGGCTCACCCTCGTTTGGGAACGGCTGTGGCCCGCGCTGTGGCCGGCCATCGGCTTTGTCGGTGTCTATGCCGTGCTCGCGCTTTCGGGCGTGTTTACCCAGACCCCTTCACAACTTCATGCGCTCACTCTTGTCGCGTTGTTCGGCGCGGCAGGCGTTTCGCTGTGGTGGCCGTTGACCAGCACACGCTTTCCACACTGGGATGATGCCGCGCGCCGCGTCGAACGCGACAGCGCCCTTGCGCACCGCCCGCTGAGTGAAAGCCACGATCGCATTGCCGCTGGCCAGGGCGATGAACTCGCCGAAAGCCTGTGGCGCGCACATATGCTGTGGCTGCTTTCGTCGGCCAAGACATTGCGGCTGCACTGGCCGCGTTCCAGCCTGCCCGCGCGCGATCCCTATCGCCTGCGCTATGTTGTCCTTATTGCCGTCGTTGCGGCATTCATAATCGCTGGCGGCGAATGGAAGCCGCGTCTGGTGGCCGGGCTTACGCCTGCGCCGCCGTCGAACGTGCTTGCCATTGCGCTCAACGCCTGGGTCTCGCCGCCGGCTTACACCGGTCAGGCGCCGCACGCGATCAACACCGAGCCGACCGGACAGGAGACAGGCAGTGAAACCGTCGTGCCGCAGGGCAGCGCGCTCATCATGCGCGTGCGCGGCGCCAGGTTCGAGCCCAATTTGAGCGTGCGGCCGGCAGCCGAGGGCACGCTCAAATTTGCCGAAGCCAGCACCGGCTATGAAGCCAAGCTGACGCTCAAAGAGAATAGCCATGTCAGCGTGCGCGCCATGGGCCGCACCATCGGCGATTGGCGCTTTCAGATTATCCCCGACAAGTTGCCCAGCATCGCCTTCACCGAGACGCCCAGCCCCGGCCAGCGTGGTGCGTTAAAGCTCGCTTTCAAAGCGGCGGACGATTACGGCGTGGCCAAAGCGGAAGCGCGCATCGAATTGGCCGACGACGAGTCCGATATGAAGACACAACTCGTCAAGGGCCACGGCCCTCTGATTGTGGAACTGCCACTGCCCGCGCAGACTAAGCAGTTCTCGACCGCCGTTTTCCGCGACTTCACTTCGCATCCTTATGCCGGCATGCGCGTGGCGATCCGGCTTGTAGCGACGGACGCGGCCGGCCAGACCGCGACAAGCGCACCGAAATTTCTCACGCTGCCAGAGCGCGTCTTCACCCACCCGCTCGCACGCGCGCTCATCGAACAGCGCAAGGTGCTGGCCTCCGGCCTGCCCGATGCCGTGCAGCACGCGACCGATGTGGTGGACGCGCTTACCATCGGACCCGAGCGCTTCTATCGCAACGACTACAAAACCTATCTCGCCATGCGGGCGCTCTATTGGCAGTTGCGCTCCGTGCGTAACGATAAGGACGTGCTGGCCGCGATGAGCTTCATGTGGGACATGGCGATCGCGCTGGAAGAAGGCGACGTCACCGCTGCCGCGCAGGCGCTCAAGAATGCGCAACAAGCGTTGATGGACGCACTCCAGCACGGCGCCCCCGACGACGAGATTTCCGCCTTGATGCAGAAGCTGCGCGAGGCACTCTCGCGCTATCTGCAATCGCTCGCCCAGAATGCGCAGCCCAATGGCGCACCACCGCCCGGCAGCAAGATGATGGGGGCGAAGGACCTCGATGAGATCCTGAAAGCTATCGAGGAGTTGTCCAAGACGGGGGCGCGCGACTCCGCCCAGCAATTGCTGCAAGGCCTGGTACAGTTGCTGGAGAATTTGCGTGTGACGCGCTCTAGCGAACCATCGCCCGGCGACAAGGCGATCGGCGATGCGGTGAAAGGCTTGAGCGAGCTTATGGGCCAGCAGCGCGAGCTGCTCGATCGCACGTTCCGCGAGCATCAAAGCGGCCAGCAGAAGGGTGGCCTAGCAGGCGATCAGAAAGCGCTCAAGGACAAGCTCGGCAAGATCACGGAAGGTCTGGGACAGAAAGGCCTGAAGTCGCCCGAGAACCTCGGACAAGCCGGCAAGGAGATGGAGCACTCCGAGCAGAATCTGCGCTCGGGCCAGCTTGGTGGCTCGGAATTTTCGCAGCAGAACGCGCTCGATCAATTGCGCGAGGGCGCCAAGGCGCTGGCCAAGCAGATCACGCCACGTGAGGGCATGGATGGCTTGAACGGCAATCGCATGGAAGATCCGCTGGGGCGGTTGAGTGGTGCCGCGGGCACGGATTTCGGGAGCAACGTCAAGGTGCCGCAGCAATCCGATCTGCAGCGCGCGCGCGAAATCCTGCAGGAGCTGCGCAAGCGCGCAGCCGAGCGCAACCGCCCCAAGGAAGAGCTCGATTACATCGACCGGCTTTTGAAGCGCTTCTAGGGGGAGGTTGGGAGGGGGGTCAGTCTTTCTTGATGCGAATATCGGGAAGGCCGCGCGCGTGGCCGGCGCGATCCATGCCGTAGCCGAAAACAAACTCCGGTCCTGCTTCGAAGCCGACGAAATCGGCTTTGACCGAGGCGTCCCTGGACTTCGATACCGCAACAACCGAGATGATTGCGGCGGCGCCGCGCTCAACCAGTAATTCCTTGGCGCGGGCCAGCGTGCCGCCCGATTGCAGCACGCCGTCGATCAAGAGAAGCGTGCGCCCGCGTACGATGTCGGTCGGACCCTTAAGCACCATCACATCGTCCGCCGTTTCATTGTGGCCATAACTGCGCAGCCAGATGAACTCGGTCTCGAGGTCGAGGCCTTCGCGCGCGAGAGCGCGCAGCAGGTCGGCGGCAAAGACAAAGCCGCCGACCATCACAGGCACGGCAAGGTCGGGCTTAAGTGGATGCGTTGCGATCTCGCGCGCGAGCTTTTTCACGCGCGCATAAATCCTGCTTTCGGAATAGAGTGTTGTGTCGCCTGAGATTTTCACTCGCCTGACCGAACAAAACGGACTTCGACATTGCGCGCCTCCTGCGGCGGGCTCGCAAGCCGCGTCATGAAATTCGAGTGCGCGCCGGGGGCAAGTGTGGTGACGCCAGCGTCGAACGTCCAGTGATAGAGCTCACGCCGTTCCTTATCGCTGAGCGAGATGCGAATGGGGGGTATGGGCAGTTCATGCATGGTCACATTGACCAGCTGGCCGCTGATGGCGAGCACGGCCTCGCCGTTATCAAATTGATCACGATAGGTGACGCCGTGAAACTCCAGCCCGCGCAAATTCACAGGCATGCCGAGCGCGGCATAGAAGGTCGCGGTCTGCGGCCATAGGGAGGCAATGCTCTCGCGGTATTTTACCGTAGCGCCGCCCAAGCCCAACACCAGAACAATCAGCGCCGCCCAGCTTAACGCACCGGCAAGTGCGCCGGCGGAGCCCCACCACCGCTGCGGCGTTGCCGCCATGGCGTAGCGCATCTCGCTCGCGGCCTCGGCGCCGGCCGAGGCCTGCTTCTCGATCGTAGGCTCGGGTTCGGGTTCGCTTTCGGGGCCGGCGGGCGTCTGGAACCAGACCTGACCGCACTTGGCGCAGCGCACATTGCGGCCGGGAGGCGCGAACATCTTCGCATCCGCCAGGTAGCGCGTCGTACAAAGGGGACAAGTCAGGATCATACGCGACGGAACCGCCTGTCCTATCGGGCTCGAACTTGGCCCATCCCAACGGATCAGGCAAGGCGTGGCGCGCGCGAGGGGGCGAGGCTATGGTGCCTGCGCATTTGCGATGCGCGCGATTCCCTGAACCTGCATGGTCCGTTTCGAAAATGTCGGCATGCGTTATGGCGCGGGACCCGAGATCCTGCGAGACGTGAATTTTGCGCTCGAGCCGGGCTCGTTCACCTTCGTGACCGGCCCGTCGGGCGCAGGCAAGAGCACGCTGCTCAAGCTCATCTTCATGGCCGAGCGGCCATCGCGCGGGCTGATCACCATATTCGGCCGCGACCTGGCGACCGCCAAACGCTCCGAGCTGCCCGCACTACGCCGTCGTGTTGGCGTGGTGTTCCAGGAATTCCGTCTGCTCGACCACCTGTCTGCCTTCGACAATGTGGCCATGCCGCTGCGCCTCGCGGGCAAGCGCGAGGACGAATACGGCAAAGACGTGGAAGAGCTTCTTTCTTGGGTTGGATTGGGCAACCGCCTGGATGCGAAACCACCGACGCTTTCGGGCGGCGAGCAGCAGCGCGTGGCGATCGCGCGCGCCGTCGTTGCCAAGCCCGACCTCATTCTGGCCGATGAGCCCACAGGCAATGTGGACTCAGAAATCGGCCAACGCCTGATCCGCCTATTCGTCGAGCTCAACCGCTTCGGCACGACGGTGATGATCGCAACCCACGACCGGGCGCTGATCAGCGGGGCAAAGTCACGCGAGATCCGCCTCGTCGGCGGGCGCATGGTGGAAATGCGCGGAGGGCGCCCGCATGGCTGAGCGCACGCCAGGACGCATCCTGCCGCGCGAAGCGGGTGCGGCGCCGCTCGACCTCGTCATCGGTGTCATGGCGTTTCTGGCCGCGCTGGCACTTGGCGGCGTGTTGATCGCCAATCGCACGGCGGAGAGCTGGCAGGCGGGCCTGATGGGCCGTTTGACTGTCCAAGTGCTTCCCGTGGGCGCCGCCGCACCCGATGAAGAAGTGCGCGGCGCGCTGCGCGTGTTGCAAAAGACGGACGGCGTGGTGCGCGCGCGTCCACTGTCTCAGACAGAGGCGCTGGCGCTGGTCGAACCCTGGATCGGACACGATGCCGTTGTGTCGGCGCTGCCCTTTCCGACCCTTATTGATGTGCGTCTTGCACCAGGTGCCGCGCTCGACATCGCCGATCTCGAAGCGCGTCTGAAAACAGCAGCACCTCACGCCGTTTTCGACGATCACAGCCGTTGGGTGGCGCGCTTGAAGACGACGGCGGGCACCGTCTTATGGAGCGCGCTCGCGATTCTCATTCTGATCGCGATTGCAACGGCTGCCACGGTTGCGTTCGCTACCCGCGCCGGCCTCGCCACGCATCATCAGATCGTGCAGCTCCTGCATCTCATGGGCGCGCGCAACGGATTTATTTCACGCGCCTTCGAGTGGCATTATTTCGTGGCGGCGCTCGTCACTTCGGCGTGCGGCATGCTGGCGGCGCTTGCCGTGTTTGTCGTCGCGGGCAGCGCCGAAGTGGCGGGGCTGGCGAGCGTGCCTTTCCTGCCCCCGCTTGGCCTTAAACTTGCCGAACTTCCTTGGCTTGCTTTGGTGCCGGCTGGTGCTGCGCTGATTGCCTGGCTGACCGCCAGGGCATCGGTGTTTTCGGCCCTCAGGCGGATCTACTGAGTGAACCGAACGCGCGTTTCGCCTGTTTGTATGTAAACTTTTTCTTTTTGCCCGCTGTGGCATAGTGAGTGTCAGCATGACGATGGACCGTCCATTCAAGCAGAAAAAGAGCGTGTCGCTCCCGCGCACGCTGCTGATCCTATTGTTGCTGTATCTCGCGGGTTTTGGCGCCTACGTATTCTCGCTTCCCAAAGTGAAAGCCGCACAGGCCACGGATACGAAAGCGGATGCCATTGTGGCGTTGACGGGGGGCGATGCGCGCCTGGAGACGGCCGTTGCGCTCCTCGAAAATGGCGTGGGCAAGAAGCTGTTGATCACCGGCGTACACCCGCAAACGAAGAAAGAAGAGCTGAAAGCGATGCTGCATGGCGGCGACCGCTTCGATTGCTGCGTCGATCTCGGTTTCACCGCTACCGACACCCGTGGCAACGCCCGCGAGGCCGCGCTATGGGCGCATCAGAACGGCTATCGCAGTCTCGTGATCGTGACGGCGGCCTATCACATGCCGCGCAGTCTCCTCGAATTCGGTAACGAGATGCCGGATGTGCGCATCACACCCTATCCGGTCGAAATCGATGCGGCAGACCCCGCGAACGGATGGGATTTGAAAACGCTGCGCATCCTCAACGGTGAATATGTGAAGTATGCGGCGAGCCTTGCGCGCGTCACCATCGAGCACGCGACCGAGCCGCACGCCAAGGCTGAAACGCAGACAAAATCAGCCAGGCGATAGGGCAATCCGCTTGCTCTATCTGCGCTCCGCGCTTTTTCTCATCTGGTTCATTGCGGTCTCGCTGGTGGTGCACATCGTAGCGCTGCCTTTCTTGTTGTTGGATCGCAAATACGCAGCCGCGGCCGCGCGCATCTGGGCTAGGGGCTGTCTTTGGGGCCTGCGCGCGATCGCAGGTCTCGGCTACGAAGTACGCGGCCAGAAGAATTTCATCCATGGCCCGGTGTTGGTCGCGAGCAAGCATCACTCCATGTGGGAGACCATTGCCTTCATCGCACTGCTCGACGATCCGGTTATAGTGATCAAACGCGAACTGCTGAGCATTCCTTTTTACGGCTGGTACGCACGCAAGGCGGAGATGATCGCAATCGACCGCAAGGCGGGCGGCGGCGCAGTGCGGGGCATGCTGGCGGCCGCGCGCAAGGCGCTGGGCCAAGGCCGGCCTCTCCTGATTTTCCCCGAAGGCACGCGTAAAGCCGTTGGCGCCTCGCCCGATTACAAACCGGGCATTGCCGGCCTTTATGTGGAGCTTGAGGTGCCGTGCGTTCCTGTGGCGCTCAACTCGGGGCTCTATTGGGTGGCGGGCGGGTTGATCAAAAGGCCCGGTACAATCGTGGTCGAATTCCTCGAGACAATTCCGCCAGGATTGCTGCGCCGGGAATTCCTGGGCGCGCTCGAAACCCGCATCGAAACGGCCACTGCACGGCTGATCACCGAAGGCAAAAACTCCATATCTGCAAAGCGTTAGACGGGCACAAAAGTAAAGAACGGATCAAGAACTTTTAATTGACTCGCAGCATTTGCGGGTTAGCGTGGGCGGAAATGAGCGACATCTCGCGCCAGATTTGGGACATGAAGTACCGGCTGAAAACGCCGGACGGCACGCCACTGGATGCCGGCGTCGAGGACACCTGGGCGCGCGTGGCCATGACCATGGCCGAAGCCGAGGCGCCCGAGCGCCGTCGCGAATGGGCGCATCAATTCGCGATGGCACTTGCCGGCCATCGCTTCTTGCCCGCGGGGCGCATTCTCGCCGGCGCCGGCACGGGGCGCGCTGTCACGCTGTTCAATTGCTTCGTCATGGGGACGATCGGCGACGATCTCGGCAGCATCTTCGCGCATTTGCGCGAGGCAGCGCTCACCATGCAGCAAGGCGGCGGCATCGGTTACGATTTTTCCTCGTTGCGCCCCAAGGGCGCGGCCGTGCGCGGCGTGGGCGCCGATGCGTCGGGCCCGGTCTCGTTCATGGATGTCTGGGATTCCATGTGCCGCACCATCATGTCGGCGGGCGCGCGCCGCGGCGCCATGATGGGCACGCTGCGTTGCGACCATCCCGATATCGAGGAGTTTGTAGATGCCAAGCGCGATCCGGCGCGCCTGCGCAATTTCAATCTCTCGGTGCTGGTGACCGACGCTTTCATGGACGCGGTGAAGGCGGACGCCGCGTGGGATCTCTCGTTCGAGGGAACGACGTACAAGACCGTCAAGGCGCGCGCGCTATGGGACCGCATTATGCGCGCGACCTACGATGCGGCCGAGCCCGGTGTCGTCTTCATCGATCGTATCAATCAGGAGAATAATCTCGCCTATTGCGAAACGATCCATGCCACCAATCCCTGCGGCGAGCAGCCCTTGCCGCCTTATGGCGCGTGTTTGCTTGGTTCGATCAACCTGGCGAAGCTTGTCGCGCATCCTTTCACGCCGAATGCCGCACTTGACGAAGCAGAACTGGCGCGGCTCACGCACGTCGCTGTGCGCCTGCTTGATAACGCCATCGACATGTCGCGCTTTCCCTTGGCCGCGCAGGAGCACGAGGCGCGCGCCAAGCGCCGCATTGGGCTCGGCGTTACGGGGTTGGCTGATGCCCTGATCTTCTGTCGCACGCGCTACGGATCGGCACACAGCATCGCCTTGATCGAGCGCTGGCTGCGGGTGATACGCGATGCGGCTTATCTCGCCTCGAGCGAAATTGCGGCCGAGAAGGGCGCCTTTCCACTGTTCGATCGCGACCGCTACATGGCCGCGCCCAACATCCGCGCGCTGCCGGAACACATCCAGCAGAAAATTGCCTGGCACGGCATGCGCAACGCGCTGGTGACCTCCATCGCGCCAACGGGAACGATCTCGCTTTTCGCCGACAACGTGTCGAGCGGCATCGAGCCGGTCTTCGCCTATTTGTACAAGCGCAACGTGCTGATGCCCGACGGAACGCGGCGCGAAGAGCGAGTGACGGACTATGCCTATGCGCGCTTCCGCACGATGTTCGGTACGGACGCGAAGCTGCCCGATTACTTTGTCAATGCACAGACGTTGCTGCCGTCCGACCATCTGGCCGTGCAGGCGGCGGCGCAGAAATACGTCGACAGTTCGATCTCCAAGACGATCAACTGCCCGGCGGACATTTCCTTTGAGCAGTTCAAGGATGTCTACATCCACGCTTACGAGTCCGGCTGCAAAGGCTGCACGACCTATCGGCCCAATGCCGTGACCGGCGCCGTGCTGGAGGCCGCGCCGGTCGCGGCGCCCGCTTCACCCGCTTCCGTGCCGGCGCCGCGCCGCACGGAGAGGTTCGAATCCGGCGGCGTCGTCTACATGACCAGGCCGCTGGATCGGCCAGGAGAGCTCACAGGGCGTACCTACAAGATCAAATGGCCCGATCTCGACCACGCCTTCTACATCACCATCAACGACATCGAGCAGGATGGCCGCCGCCGCCCCTTCGAGATCTTCATCAACTCGAAGAACATGGAGCATTACGCCTGGACGGTGGCGCTCACCCGCATGATCTCTGCCGTGTTCCGCCGCGGCGGCGATGTTTCGTTCGTGGTCGAGGAACTGAAGGCCGTGTTCGATCCGCGCGGCGGCCAATGGATGGGCGGGCGCTATGTGCCCTCGATGCTGGCGGCCATCGGCGAAGTGATCGAGCGCCATCTGATCGATATCGGCTTCATGGCCAATCCGGAAGAGGAGAACGATGCGCAACGCGCGGCCAAGGCCGTAGCCGTCGGCGAAGGCGCCGCCGTGCGGCGCTGCCCGCGTTGCGGCGCGCCCAGCCTGTTGAAACTCGAGGGCTGCGACACCTGCGTCTCCTGCGGCTATTCCAAGTGTTACTAAGCGCCTATAAATAGTCACGCGCTTCCGAGAGCCGTCTTTGCTTCCCTATTCGCACCGCATCTTCATGTACGGGCCGATCGCGCTGTTGGTCATTTTGGCCGCGGGCTATTCGCTGTACTGGCGCGCGAGCGCGCAGGAACTGGCGGCCGAGCTCGATGCCGCCAACGGCCATGAGATCGTGCCGGGCATCGAGTTCGCCTTCGCGGAAAAGAGCATTGGCGGTTACCCTTTTCGTCTCGATGCCGTACTTTCCGGCGTGACATTCGCGCATAAGGGGGTGGAGGGCGAAACGGCCTGGCGCGCAGAGAACATCGCTCTGCACACGCTCAGTTATGGCAGCAGCCACTACCTCTTAGAAACAGCCGGCCTTCAATCTTTCGCCTGGCCAGACGACCAGGGCCGCCCGCGTGTGTTTTACGTCACGCCCGGGACCGCGCGCGCGAGCGTAGTCCTTCGCCGCAACAAGCTGGCGCGCTTCGATCTCGATGTGGTGAAGCCCATCCTTCAGGACGCGGCGCCAGACGCGATACCCGGCCGCAACGCCACGGTGAGCCGGGCGCAACTGCATCTGCGCCAGAGGCAGGACAAGACGCTGGATGTGGCCGTCAAGCTCGAAGGCACACGCATCGGTCCCGGCTTTTCGCCAGCGTTGGGACGCGACCTGCTGCTCCTAAGCGTGCGTGGCGTACTCAGGCGCAGCGAGAAACTGAAATCGCTGCTTGCGGGCGAGGAAAGTCCGGCAGCGGCATGTGAGGCGTGGCGACTAGCTGGCGGGTCGTTCGATGTCACCGCACTCTCCATGAAATGGGACGGCGTGACACTCGATGGCACTGGCACGTTCGCACTCGATACTGCGCACCGCCTGATGGGCGCGCTCAATGGCTTCGCCGGCAGCGCAAAATCGCTCGCCGATGCCGCGGAACGCACCCGCCAGACGCCTACCGCGGAACTGGGTCCCGCGCACGCGGCCGTTTCCGCGATCGGCGAGACGGCAGCCGATGCACAGGGGCGTGTTCCCTTGAACATCGAGCTTGAGCGCGGCGTCATGACGGTGGGGTTGACACAGATTGCGAGCTTCGAGCCGCTTTATTAGCGCGATTTTTCCTTCATGAAATCAGCCAGCGCCTGCGCGACGAGCCGGTTCGCCTCCTCGCTGCCGATGGTAAGCCGCAAACAATTCGGCAAGCCGTAAAGCGCGGCCGGTTGAAGCATGAAACCGCGCGCGGCGAGAAAATCATTCGCTTCGGCCGCCTGTTGTGCATCCGAAAACCGTGTCAGCACGAAATTGCCCGCGCTTGAATCGACCAAAATGCCGGCCGCGCGAATGCGCTGGCTCAGCCAATCCCGCCAGGTCGCGTTGAAGTCCACCACCGCCTCCAGGTACGCGCGGTCCTCAAGCGCGACGATCGCCGCTTTCTGCGCCGCAATATTGACGTTGTACGCGGTGCGCACGCGGTCAAGCGTTTCCGCGACATGAGGCGGGCAATAGGCCCAGCCAACGCGCAAACCCGCCAACCCATAAGCCTTGGAAAACGTGCGCGTCATCACCACGTTATTGGCGGCCGTCACCAGTTCGGCTCCCGGCTCGTAGTCTTTGCGCCCAACATATTCGGCATAGGCGGAATCAATCACCAGCAACACATCGGGCGGCAAGCCCGCATGAAGCCGGCGCAACGCGCCGGCAGGCAGACACGTACCGGTGGGATTGCCGGGATTGGCGAGATAGACGAGCCGCGTTCGCGCGCTGACTTTCGCCAGCATGGCATCGACATCGACCGTGCGCTCGCGTTCCGGCGCTTCCACCGGCGTCGCGCTGTTGGCAAATGCCGCAATACGATAGATGAAGAAAGCGTGCGCGCTGAACAGCACTTCGTCACCCGGACGCAAATAGCTGTTCGCCAACAGGGTGATGAGTTCTTCGGACCCGTGGCCGCAAACGATGCGCTCGGCCGGGATCCCGTGGCTGCGGGCGAGCGACTCGCGCAGGGTTTGAATGTTATCGCGTGGATAAAGATGAAGTTCTCGTTGCGCTGCGCGAAACGCCTCGATGGCTTTCGGGCTCGGTCCCAAAGGCGATTCATTCGCCGCCAGCTTGAATATCCGCTTGCCTGCTTCTTGAGTTGCCGCGGCGTTGGCGCCGCCAAAAGGCGTGATCTTCGACACGCCGGGTTTGGGTGTAATGGTCATGGCGTCTTGATACAGTTCACCCGCGTGAAATCAAAGGCGCTCGTTGACAGCGCGAGGTAGGAGCCCTAGCACACCGCGCTCCTGGGAGGTCCGCTTGTCCGACACCGCGAGCCCACGCTTCCTACGCCCATTGAAGGCGCCCGCCGAGCATGTCGGCCACGCCATCACCTTCGAGCGGTCGCTGCTGCTCGACTCGGGCCACGAACTCGCGCCTTTCACGACTGCCTACATGACCTACGGCACCCTCAACGCAGAGCGCAGCAATGCGGTACTGGCGCTTCATGCGCTGTCGGGCGATCAATTCGTCGCCGGTATGCATCCGGTCACAGGTAAGCCAGGCTGGTGGCACCTGATGGTGGGTCCGGGGAAAGCCATCGACACCGATCGCTATTTCGTCATCTGCGCCAATGTCGTGGGCGGCTGCATGGGCACGACGGGCCCAGGCGAGATCGATCCCACGACGGGCGAGCCTTATGGCCTGACATTTCCCCTTGTCACCATCCGAGACATGGTGCGCGCGCAGGCGATGCTCTTGGACGCGCTTCGCATCGAACAGTTGCTTTGCGTACTCGGCGGTTCGATGGGCGGCATGCAGGCGCTGCAATGGCCGGTGAGCTATCCCCAACGCGTGTTCTCGGCCATGCCGATAGCCATGGCCGCACGGCACTCGGCGCAGAATATCGCCTTCCACGAGGTCGGCCGCCAGGCGATCATGGCCGACCCCAACTGGCAGGGCGGCAACTACGGGCGCTCCGATGCCAATCCATCCAAAGGCCTCGCCGTGGCTCGCATGGCCGCGCACATCACTTATCTCTCCGAAGCGGCGCTCCAGCGCAAATTCGGCCGCAATCTCCAGGATCGGGATGCGCTCTCGTTTGGCTTCGATGCTGATTTCCAAATCGAGTCTTACTTGCGCCATCAGGGCATGACCTTCGTGGACCGCTTTGACGCCAATTCATATCTTTATATGACGCGGGCGATGGACTATTTCGATCTGGCGGCGGATTACGACGGGCAATTGGCGCAAGCGTTCCGCGACACGCCGACGCGTTTCTGCATCGTCTCCTTCACCAGCGACTGGCTATTTCCCACGGTCGAGAACAAGCGTGTCGCGCACGCGCTGAATGCGGCAGGCGCCAATGTCAGCTTCGTCGAGATCGAGTCCGATCGCGGCCATGATGCGTTCCTGCTCGATGAGCCGGAGCTGTTCGCGACCGTGCGCGGCTTTCTCAACGCAGCGGCCGCAGCCAAAGGCATTCCATGAAGCAGTCGCTGGCGCCGCTCAGGCCAGATCTCGCGGCCATAGCAGGCATGGTGCCGGCGGGTGCGCGCGTCCTCGATATCGGCTGCGGCGATGGCGCACTGCTCGAGCATCTGGTTACGGCCAAGAGCGTGGACGGCCGCGGGCTCGAGCTCAATCAGCAGAACGTCAATGCCTGTGTGGCACGCGGGCTTTCCGTCGTGCAAGGCGACGCAGACACCGACCTCGGCGAATATCCCTCGAGCATTTTCGACATCGCCATATTGAGCCAGACCATTCAGGCGACGCGGCGGCCGCAATATGTGCTGAGCCAACTTCTTCGCATTGGACGGCGCACCATCGTGTCCCTGCCCAATTTCGGGCACTGGCGGGTGCGACTGTCTCTGCTCGCACGCGGACGCATGCCGGTAACGGACGCGCTCGGCTATCGCTGGTTTGAGACGCCGAACATCCATCTCTGCACGATTGCCGATTTCGTGGCGCTTACGAACGACGCGGGTGCGCATATCGAGCGCGCGCTGGCGCTGCGGGCCAGCGGGGCGACACACGAGATGCACCCAAGTGCTTGGGGACCGAATCTCTTCGCCGAAGGTGCGATCTTCTTGCTCGCCAAAAGATAATTTTCAGGAACGGGCGCCGGCGAGCACAGGCGTTCGCATGCCTTTGGCGGACGCCGGCGCAAGCTCGTACATGGATTTCGACGCCTCGACGATGTGCACGCCGGCCAGGCCTTTCCACAGTGCGCGGCCCGTGCGCTCCCAGGCCGTGCCGCCGCGCGCGCGCCGGCGCTTGTGGGGCGGCACGAAGAGCGCCGCGTCCCAGCGCTCGGGCACGAAAAGCGAGCGTTGCAGCAAGCGCTCGAGCTGCCCGCGGCTGTAGGGGCGGCCATGACCGAAAGGCGTAGTTTCGAGTTGCGCCCACAGGCTCGCGCGATTGGGCGCGACGATGAGGAGGCGGCCGTCTGGCGTCAGCACGCGCCACAGCTCGCGCATGAAGGGGCGTTCGGCTTCCGTCGTTTCAAGCGCGTGCACCAGCAGAATGCGATCGAAAGTGGAATTGGCGAAGGGCAGCGAATGCTCTTCGACCAGCGTGGTCGCCGAACGGGCGGCCGGTCCCCAGTGCACCACGCCCTGCTCGGCCGGCATGGCGGCCAGCACGCGCTCGGCTTCGGGCGCAAAGGCCTTGAGATATGGCGTGGCGAACCCAAACCCGAGCAGGCGTTGCTGCGTGAGATCGGGCCAAAGCTGGCGCAGGCGCTGCAGCACCAGCCGGCGCGCCACCTGGCCGGTGGGGCTTTCGTAGAAGAGGTCAAGCTCGCGAACGTCGAGCGCCATGATCAATGCGTAATCCTCTGGCCGCACGGGTTCAATGCAAGGAAGCGGTTGCCCTCATGCTTCGACAGGCTCAGCATGAGGGCTCAACACATGGCCTCACCCTGAGCTTGTCGAAGGACGAGGCCAAAATCTGGGAAATCGTCGTGGCCCAACTCGAAATCGTTCCCGTTCTTTGCCTCAAGGACAATTACGCCTATCTGGTGTTTGAGCCGGGCGGCGCATGCGCTGTGGTCGATCCCTCGGAAGCGGCGCCCGTGCAGCGCGAGCTCTCGCAACGCGGGCTTAAGCTCACCCATATTCTCAACACGCATCATCACCACGATCATGTCGGCGGCAATCTTGCGCTGAAGCAGGCGACGGGCGCGCAGATTATTGCAGCCGAAAAAGATCGCGCGCGCATTCCGGGCCTCGATATCGGCTTGCGCGAAGGCGAGACGTTCCGGCTGGGCGCGCATGAGGCGCGCATTCTCGAAATCCCTGCGCACACTTCGGGACACATTGCGTATTGGTTTGCGGGCGAGAAGGCCGTCTTCACCGGCGACACGCTTTTTTTGATGGGCTGCGGACGATTGTTCGAAGGCACGCCGGCGATGATGAGCGCGAGCCTCGCCAAGCTCGTGGCGCTGCCCGGCGACACGCGCGTTTTCTGCGGCCACGAATACACGCTGAACAATGGACGTTTTGCACTGACGCTTGAGCCCGATAACGCCGATCTGCAAAAGCGCATGAAAGAAGATGGCGAAACGCGCGCAGCCGGCAAACCAACCGTGCCGGCCACTATCGCGCTCGAGAAAAAAACCAATCCGTTCCTGCGTGCAGCTTCGCACGAGATACGCCGCACGCTCGGCATGGAACGCGCAAACGATGTCGAGGTCTTCGCCGAAATGCGCCGGCGCAAGGACGCTTTCTGAATCAATTGGACTTGTCTTCGTCCGATTTGTCTTTGTCTTTCTTATCTTCGTCGCTCTTGTCTTTACTGCCGCTTACAGTACTGGCCGCGCCGCGCACGACGCTTCCCGCCACGTCCACCGTCGTCGTTACCACGGTGCCGGTGACGCTGGCCGCCGTATCGACCACGCTGATCACGGCGCAGCCCGAAACCATCGGCGCTAGCAGCAAGGAGAATACGACAAGCGAAACGGCACGCATGGCGTGGACACTAAGCCGATTCCCTTGGCGTTTATAGCGCAATGGCGTCGTGATTGCGGTTGTGGCCGGACAGTCCGTTCATAATCGCGTTCAGAAACGGGACGGAATCAATGGCGCGTCTTTTTTTTCGCTGGCGCTGCGGGTGGTTGCGACCCCGCTTTCGGGTGAACTCGAAACTTCCTAGACTCGCAACTGGATCGTTTCGAGGACATTGGCCAATGAAACTGACAACGGTTCTTCTTGCGGCCGTGGCGGCGGCGGCACTTCTGCTCGCACCCGTCACGGCATCGGCGCGGCATCATCATGGATGGCGCGCGCATCATGGATGGCACAGCCATTGGCGGCATGGAATGTTCGTGCCGTTCGGCTGGCGCCATTATGCCTGGGTGGATTGGCGGCGGTATCGCTTCCTGCATGATCCGGGCCGGTATCACTGGGTCTACGTCGACGACCAATACGTGCTGGTGGACGATCGCGGCCTCATCATCGAAGTGGCGGTGTTCTAGGACCGGCGCTTGGAATAGGCGAAAGGGACGGGCGGCTTCGCCCGTCCCTTTTTGCTTGAGTGCAGAGCTACGCCGGGGCGTTACGCCTGCGGAACGAGGCAACCAGCGCCGCCAACGACAGAACGAACGCGATGAGAATAAGAATATGCAGCACAAGGTGGTTGGCGTCGGGTGGCAGATGGTTTTCAGTTTTTGGCAGAATGTGGACGCCGCCCGCGAACCATTTGGCGTAAATCCGTTTCCATTGCGGCGTGGCGCCAGCGATGTAGGGGATCCACCAGCTGCTGACTTGCAGCCAGCCCCAAATGCCCATCAGCGCGGTCGCGAGTAACGCCGCAATTCGCCCGCCCCACCATAGCGCTGCGACAAGCCCCGCCGTCACCAGTGCGATGATGATATCGGTCTGCTCCTGGCCGTTGCCGGCGCGAATGTCGTTCCAGGGATAGAGGTTGATCCATTCGGTTGCCTGGAGATAAAGCGCGAGCGCAGCTACTGCCAGCGCCGCGCGATGGCTTTCTTTCAGACCGGGTTTTGATTGAACTTCCTTTGCATTCTGTATCGGCGCATTAAACACGGATTTGCCCCCAAGTAGTTTTCATCAATCGTGGGACAGTGATGGTATTGCTGCTGGGCGTCTATCGGTTGGCTGTTCAACATCGCGTGAAGCGGAATCCCTAAGGACGCTGTCTTGCGGCACACGCGCATCGTCGGCGGATTTGTATTAAGATGGCGCCGGCCAGAGGGAATTAGCCATGAGCGAGACGCACGACCAGGACGATCTGCCGCCGAAGAAAGACAAGCCGCACCCGCCCACGCTGGGCTTCACTTTGGGCGAAGTGGTAGGCGCGCTCACGTGGCTCATACCGATCATTCTCGTCGGCGGTTTTCTCGCCTGGCTGGCGATCAGGTGGTTGGGCTAGGGCTCAAAAGCCGGCTTGCGAGCTGCATGTTGAATCGTAAGAACGACGATTTCGTCTGAGGCTTCATCGAGCCGGTAATAAATCAGATACGGAAAGCGGCGCGTCACCAGTTTGCGCACGCCTTCGACCGATTGACGCCGGCCGAGCTTGGGGAAACTGCTGACGAGTGCTATCGCTTCGAGGATGGCGCCGCGAACGCGCAGGGCCGCAGGCGGGTTCTCGGTGCGAATGTAATCGGCGATTTCGACGATGTCTTTGGCGGCTCGCGCCGTGAAGTGGAGTTTCATCTATCAAAGCGGCGGAACGCAGCTTCGACCTCCTTGTCGGTCGCAAATTCACGCCGCTTTGCCTGCGCCAGGCCTTCGAGAACGGCAGGTAGATGCGAAGGCTCGACGGGTTCCGGTTCGCCATCGTTCGCCGCAAGCTGCAAGATCGTGCGCGCGATTTCGTCCTGGCTTTCGGACGGCAATTTGCGCACAGCCTCAAGGGCTTTTTCCAGAAGCTTGGTCATGGGCGGAGAATAAGATAAATCCTGCCTTCTCGAAAGGGTGCCACCCAGTGAGCAAGAAGGCGATCAGGTACACGGAAGGCGAGATCGGCAAAATCGGACCGGTGCTGAAGGATTTTCTGCCACCGCAAGACAAGCTTGTGCTGCGGAGACCCATAGGCGCGCTGACATGGATCGTGCCGATCATTCTCGTCGGCGGCGTGCTGGCGTGGCTGGCTATCAGGTGGTTGGGGTAGTCTCAGAGTTCTTCTTAGTGAGAAAATAGAATAAGAAACTCGCTTGTTCCCGCGCCATTGATCTTTTCAATTCTGGGCCTTCCTCAAAAGAGCCCATAACGGTGCCCGGTGAAAGGCTGTGTCGTAAGGCGATCGGGGCACAAACCATTTCAATCGCCATACGAAAACATACAAAAGCTGAACGAACGTGGAATTGCTGGCGAATTGTTAGTGGGGGTACTTCTCTAATTTCTTGTAAGAACTTCAAGGGCTCAGCTTCTGTTGCCGCGAGTGAATCTACGTAGTCAGCGATTTCCTTATCACCTATTGAACGTCGATATGGATCATGCGCGAAGGCATTTCGTATCTTTCTTAAGAGATGAAGGTCGCTTGCGGTACTCTCGGAGAGCCAAGCTAAACCACGAGCGACTCGAATCTTTGCACTCATGGTAGACAATGGTCCCGTATTTTCAAAAATCTCTTCCGCACTCCGGTTGCTTAGCCCAAGCATATTTTTCTTAAATGCATCAGCGAGGTGCGTATCTATATATGATACGGACAGCACGACCAGACCGGCATCAGTCTCCTGAGCTAGTTCGCTGAAGAATTGTCGTGCATCACTTATACTAACGCCAACTTGATCAACTTCAGCGCGAGCTGATTTCAAAGCGTGTTCGAATAACACCTTTGAAATAGCTTCTACGGCATCTTCGTCTTTTTCTGTTGACACTTGGGAGCCCAATCGCTGCCACCAACTTTAAGACAAAATCAACTGTCCAAAAAAGCTCCGCAGTTTCCTTGACCTGCTCGGGTGCTTCAGCTTGCGCAGCTATCTCCGCCGCTTTTTGCGGGCGGCGTAGCGCTCGTCGCGCGCGGCCTTGCGTTCGGCGTTGAGCGCGATCTCGCGCGCCGCATGATCGGCCTTTTCTTTCTTCAGCGCAGAGGCGCTGAGCGTTTCCGCCTCGATGCGCGCGGCTTCGGCGGCCGCCTTCTCGCGCGCCTCGCGCCCGGCCGCCGCCTGTTTCTCCGCCACGCGCAGAGCCAACCGCGCCTCGCGCGCCAGGCTTACGGCCGCGCGCGCGGCGCCGCGTTCGGCCCGGCCCGGCGCGTTGTCGCGCGCCATGGCGCGAACCTTTTCCAATTGGGCTTGTTTGGCCTTCGCCGCCTTGTCCCGGCGGTCGGCGAGGTTTTCGTCCCTGAAGCCGCGCATGACCATTAATTGTCAAGGAAGCTGCGCAGCTTCCGGGAGCGCGAGGGGTGCTTCAGCTTGCGCAGGGCCTTGGCTTCGATCTGGCGGATGCGTTCGCGGGTGACGCTGAACTGCTGGCCCACTTCTTCCAGCGTGTGATCGGTGTTCATGCCGATGCCGAAGCGCATGCGCAGCACGCGCTCTTCGCGCGGCGTCAGCGTGGCGAGAACGCGCGTGGTGGTCTCGCGCAAATTGGCCTGGATGGCGGCGTCGATGGGCAGCACCGCGTTCTTGTCCTCGATGAAATCGCCGAGATGGCTGTCCTCCTCGTCGCCGATGGGCGTTTCGAGCGAAATCGGCTCCTTGGCGATCTTCATCACCTTGCGAACCTTCTCCAGCGGCATGGCGAGACGCTCGGCCAGTTCTTCCGGCGTCGCCTCGCGGCCGATCTCGTGCAGCATCTGGCGCGAGGTGCGCACCAATTTGTTGATGGTCTCGATCATGTGCACCGGGATGCGGATGGTGCGCGCCTGATCGGCGATGGAGCGCGTGATCGCCTGCCTGATCCACCACGTGGCGTAGGTCGAGAATTTGTAGCCGCGGCGGTATTCGAATTTGTCGACCGCTTTCATCAGGCCGATATTGCCTTCCTGGATGAGGTCGAGGAATTGCAAGCCGCGGTTGGTGTATTTCTTGGCGATCGAGATGACGAGACGCAAGTTTGCCTCGATCATTTCCTTCTTCGCCTGGCGTGACTCGCGCTCGCCCTTCTGCACCGTCTGCACGATGGTGCGGAAGTCAGTGATCTCCTGGCGCGTTTCCTGGGCGAGGGTTTGAATCTCCTCGCGGATTTCGCGGATCTTCTCGCGCTCTTCGCCGACAAACTCGTGCCAGCCCGAGCCCGTGAGGCGGCCCACGCGGCGCGCCCAGTTGGGGTCGAGCTCGTTGCCGAAATACTGCTTGAGGAAATCGAGGCGCTCGACGCCGTGCGCTTCGGCGAGCCTGAGCAGTTTGCCCTCCAGCGACAGCAGTCGGCGGTTGATGCCGTACATCTGATCGACAAGGGCTTCGATGCGGTTGTTGTTGAGCTTGAGCTTCTTGACGAGGTCCACCGTCTCGTTGCGCAGCTTCTTGTAGCGGCGTTCCTGCCCGCTGGAGAGCTCGTCGGAGGAAAGGGCGGCTTCCACCTGCGCGTCCTGCAAACGGCCAAGGCGCTTGTAGAGGCCCGCGATCTCGTCCAGCGTTTCCAGCACTTGCGGCTTCAGTGCCGCTTCCATGGCGGAAAGCGAGAGCGCGCTTTCGTCATCGAAATCGTCTTCGCCGGGCGGCGCGCCGCCTTCCACAACGCCTTCGGTGGGCTCGGCGCCCGCCTCGCCTTCCGCTTTCGGCTCGAGCCTGGGTGGAACGGGCCGCGTCATCACCGCGGCCGCGGCCACCGCACTGCCATTGCCACCGCTCACGGCCGCTATGGCTGCAGCAAAAATCGTGCGAACGGGGCCAGGCCCTGCCGGCGCGGCACCCGGCATGGCGCCTGGCATGGCTCCGGGCATGGCGCCAGGAACGCCAGGCATCGGCGGCATTCCCGGCATCGCGCCCGGAAGTGGCTGGCCGTCGGGGCCCACGGCGCCGGGCTGACCGGGCGCGCCGCCATACATGGCTTCAAGGTCGATGATGTCGCGAAGGAGAACCTTGCCTTCGTTCAATTCGTCGCGCCACACGGTGAGCGCCTCGAAGGTCAGCGGGCTCTCGCACAGCGCGCCGATCATCAGCTCGCGGCCCGCCTCGATGCGCTTGGCGATGGCGATTTCGCCTTCGCGGGAGAGCAGCTCGACCGTGCCCATCTCGCGCAGATACATGCGCACGGGATCGTCGGTGCGATCGTAGGCCTCTTCCTTTTGCGTTTCGGCGGCGACTTCGCGCCCCTCGGCCTTGGCGGGAAGATTGTCGCCCTCGCCTTCTTCCTGTTCTTCGCTCTCGATGACGTTGATGCCCATCTCGTTGAGCATCGCCATCGTGTCTTCGATCTGCTCGGAGGAAACCTTGTCGGAAGGGAGAACTTTATTCAGTTCGTCATAGGTGACGTAACCGCGGCTCTTCGCCTTGGTGATCATCTTGCGGACGCCAACGTCCGACATGTCGAGCAGTGGCTCGCCATCTTCCTTGGATGGAATGGGTGTGCCGTCGGGGCCGACGGCCTTCTTGCCGGCAATCGGCATTTTGATGCCGCGCGCCTTGTTGAGCGCGGCCAGCGCCTTCTGCCGCTCGCGCTCGAAGCGCGCAAGCTCGGCCGGCGTCAGCGGGCGCGACTTGGGTGGCGCTTTGGGTGGCGCCTTGGCTGCGGCCTTCGGCTTCGATGGCAGCTTGGGCTTGGTCTTGAAAAACGGCTTTGGCGCCGCCTTCTTGGCTGCCTTGGATTTCGACGTCTTCTTCACTACCAAACCTGCTTTCAATAGGCGGGGCGCGCACCGGCCCGAAGGAGATCGTTCAACCGCTGCAGCTCGTCCCAATCGGCGTCCGCGCCCGCATCGAGATAACGCGCCAGCGCCTCGTCGCGTTGCAGCTTGAGATCGCTTTGCCCCGGCAACTCGGGATCGCGAAGCTGGGCAATGGCGCGCGCGGCGCGGCCTTCGCTTTCGTCAACATCGGTCCCCCTGGGCTGCGCCGTCCGCACGATGGTCTGCGACCTGAGCCGTTCGGCTAATTCGCCAAGCCCTTGCTGTATTAGATGGTTTTCCACGGCCGGTCTTTCAAGCCTGCTCGCGGAGGCCGCGAGGTTTAGGAGTTCGTGGCGGAGCCTGTCAAGCGCCTGATCGGAAAAGCGAAATCGTGCAAGCGCCTCCGCATGTTGGCCGACCAATTCCGGGCTCCAAAGGAGGAGGCCCAGGAGTTCCCGCTCCTTGATCTGCTGGGCGGCCGATGAGCTTACGGCATGGAGGCTCGATTTGACCGCGGATGAGACGGTGGCGAGCGGCGGCGGCGTGCGGTTGCCGGTTTGGCCGGCGCGGAATGTGTTGCGGCGTTGCGACGGCGACCAGGGATATGTGCCGCCGCCGGACGCACGCGCGCGTTGTTTGAAGGCGCGATAGACGCGCTCCTGAAAATCGCGGGCGTAGTAATCGGCGATCTTGGCGTTCTTGATCTCGCGCACCAGGCGATCGAGTTCGGCTTCTAATCCTGCGCGGCGCTCGGGCGTGGAGAAATCGCGGCCTTCGGTTTCACCGATCCAAAGCACGTCGGTGAGCAGCTTGGCCTTCTCGATGAGCGCGCGCATGGGCGCGGCACCCGCACTGCGCAGGAAACTGTCGGGGTCTTCGCCCGCGGGCAGAAAGACGAATTTGAGCGAGTTGCCAGGCTCAAGCGCGGGCAACGCCAGATGCGCGGCGCGTTGCCCTGCACGTTTGCCTGCCTCGTCGCCGTCGAAGCAAAGCACGGGCTCGGGCGCGATCTTCCACAGAATCGCCAGCTGATTTTCGGTCAACGCGGTGCCCAAAGGCGCCACCGCGCCTTCTATTCCTGCGCGCACCAGCGCGATCACATCCATATAGCCTTCGGCGAGGACGAGCGGCTGGCCTTTCGACACCGCCTCGCGCGCGTTCTTCAGATTGTAGAGCAGGTAACCCTTCGAGAAGAGCGAGGTCTCGCCGGTATTGATGTATTTGGGCTTGGCGTCGGCTTGAAGCCCGCGCCCGCCGAAGGCGACGATGCGCCCTCGCGCGTCCGTTATCGGAAACATGATGCGATCGAAGAAGAAATCGCGCGCGGGCTTGTTGTCTTCCCCGGCCCGCACTAACCCTGCCTCTATCATGTCTTCGAGCGGGATTTTGCGCGCGGCCAGATGGTCCCGTAACTGCGCATGCGAATCCGGCGCATAGCCGATGCGAAATTGCCTGGCAGCAGCATCGTCGAGCCCGCGCGATTTGAGATAGGCGCGCGCCACGTCGCCGGCGCGACCGCGCAATTGCTCCTCGAAGAACGCAGCCGCGAACTCGATAACCTCGTAGAGCGTCTTCTTCTTCTGCTCGCGCGCTTCGTCTTCGGGCGACCAGGCGGGCAGCTCCACGCCCGCTTCCTGCGCCAGACGCTGCACCGCTTCGGGGAACGAGAGGCCTTCGGTCTCCTGTACCCATTTGAAGGCATCGCCGCCCGCGCCGCAGCCGAAGCAATGATAGGTGCGCCGCTCGTTCTCGACCTTGAACGAGGGCGACTTCTCTTTGTGGAACGGGCACAGGCCCCAGAACACGCGGCCCTTGCGGGTGAGTTTCACGCGCCGCCCCACCAGCTGGACGATGTCCGTCCGCCGCGAGATTTCGGCCAATAATCCTTCGCCGTAGCGCATAGGAATCACACTATGCGTTATGCATAGAGTGCGCCCTATCCCTCTGAAGATTCACTTGTGAATCCTCTTTCCTTGAAGGCCGCAGACCCCGCTTTTCCTCCCCCGTTGTTACGGGGGAGGTGCTGAGCGAGCACTTGCGAGCGAAGCGGAGGGGGCAATGGCGATGCTGCCCCCCTCCCGCCCTTCGGGCGGCTCTCCCCCCGTAACAACGGGGGGAGATGATTATTGGCTTTACTTAGGCGCGCTGAGCAGCTCCTTCACCAGCGCGCTGGCGCGGGCGAAGTCCATCTGTCCCGCATATTTTTCCTTCAGCGCCGCCATGACCTTGCCCATGTCCTTCATGGCGGAGGCACCCGTTTCCGCAATGGCCGCGTTGGCCGCGGCCTTCACCTCGGTGTCGGACATCTGCTTGGGCATGTATTCGCGGATGATCTCGATTTCCTCGCGCTCGGCCTCGGCCAACTCGGGCCGCCCGGCGGAGGCGTAGGCCGCCGCCGATTCCTCGCGCTGCTTCACCATCTTGGCCAGCAGCGTAAGGATTTGCGCGTCGCTCACTCCGGCCTTGGCTTCCGGATCGCGATTGGCGATGTCGAGCTCCTGCAGCGACGCCAGCACGAGGCGGAGCGTGGACACGCGCCGTGCATGCTTCGCCTTCATCGCTTCGTTCAGATGCTCGCGAAACTGCTCGCGCAGGGCCATGGCCAACTCCTGTTGCTGGACACCTTACTTAGTGTCCCCAAGGGCAAGGTCAAGGTCCGCTTGACCCTTATGGAGTGCCTCCCTATGGTCCGGCGATTCCTGCAATCGAGCTCGGCCATGCCCGACGCCATCGTGAAAAGCGCCCCGAACCGCGGGGCGGAGTCGTTGCGCACGCGTGGCGAGGCGCCACGCCCCGGCGCCACGGCCGTGCTGGTGCTGGCGGACGGCACGGTGTTCGAAGGCAGGGGCTTCGGCGCCGCTTGCCACGCGGTGGGCGAGGTCTGCTTCAACACGGCGATGACCGGCTATCAGGAAATCCTCACCGATCCGTCTTATGCCGGGCAGATCGTGGCCTTCACCTTCCCGCATATCGGCATTGTCGGCGCCAACAACGAAGACATCGAGAGTCTGACGCCCGTGGTGCGCGCCCTTGTGGTGCGCGCGGCAAACGGCACGCCATCCAATTACCGCGCGCTCGACAGTCTCGACCGCTGGCTCAAGCGCCACAACATTCCGGGCATTTCCGGCATCGACACGCGAGCGTTGACGAGCCGCATCCGCGAGCTCGGCATGCCGCATGGCGTGGTGGCGCACGCGCCCAAGGGCAATTTCGATCTGGCCGCGCTGAAAGCGGAAGCGAAAAAGTTTCCGGGGTTGGAAGGTCTCGATCTGGCGAAAGAAGTGAGCTGCCGGCAGAGCTTCACTTGGGACGAGACGCCGTGGGTGTGGAATACGGGCTACGGCAAGCAGAGCAATCCGACGTGGCGCGCGGTGGTGATCGATTACGGCGTGAAGCGGAATATTTTGCGCGAACTTGCGGGCGTCGGCGCCGAGATCATCGTGTTGCCGGCGCAAGCGAGCGCCGATGACGTGTTGCGCCACAAGCCGCATGGCGTGCTGTTGTCGAACGGCCCCGGCGATCCGGCGGCCACGGGCCAATATGCGATCCCCACCATTCGCGCGCTGGTGGATTCAGGCCTGCCCGTGTTCGGCATCTGCCTTGGCCATCAGATGCTGGGGCTCGCGCTTGGCGGCAAGACGCGCAAGATGAGCCAGGGCCATCACGGCGCCAATCATCCGGTGAAGGATCTGGAGACCGGCAAAGTAGAAATCGTTTCCATGAATCACGGCTTCACGGTGGACCGCGAGACGCTGCCCAAAGGCGTCAAGGAAACCCACGTCTCGCTGTTCGACGGCAGCAATTGCGGGCTGCGCGTCGAGGGCAAGGATATTTTCTCGGTGCAATATCACCCCGAAGCCTCGCCGGGCCCGATGGACAGCCACTATCTGTTCGAACGGTTTGCGAAGGCCGCAAAGGCGCGGGCCTAGTCCTCTAACCGCCAGGGCGGATAGCGGCGGTTCTCGCCCGCGGCGTATAGACAGAGCTTCACGCCGGCCGGATCGGTGAGCCACGCCTCGCGCCACAGCCAGGACTGATCTTTCGGATCGTTGTCGAAGGCGATGCCTTTGGCTTTCAGCTCCGCCACGCGCGCATCGAGATCGTCGCATTCGAAATAGACATGCGGGCCGTTGGCGGCGCCGGATGCATCCTTGGTCACATGCAGCGAGAACGTATCCGTGCCGTCGCCCACTTCGAAGCGCGCGTAAGAATCGCTTTCGACGATCAGCTTGAGCCCGAGCGCTTGGTAGAACGCGATCGAGCGCGCAAGATCGAGCGCAGGCACGGTGACCTGGTTGAGACGCATGGAACGAAACTAACGCGGACTAGCGCTTCAGTTCCATCACGTCGAAGGTGGATTCGTAGAACGGATTGGGGAATTCGATGCGCAGGCGGCCGTCGCCGATGCGGCTCAGCACGCCGACCGAGTCCGTATGCGTGGCAGGTGCGCCCGCGCCGCGGTTGGCGCCTGAGTAAGGCTTCGGGCGCTCGCGGCCGACGCCCATCGAGCCCAAGAGCACGAAGCCGCCGTTGTCGTAGCGGTCGAGATAGCCATAGAAGCGCTGCGTGCCGCTGACCTTCTCGAAATACAGGCCATTGCGCGTGTCGCGGATGCGGCAGCGGAACCAGGAATAGACGACGGACGGCGTCATGCCGCCGAGCTTGATGGTGCGGCAACGCCAGGCGCCTTGGATCGCGTCTTCCGAGACGCCCGCGCCTTCCCCGTCCAGCACCGAATGGATGATGGCGAGATCGCCCGCGCTCGAGCCGCGCTCGGCCTCGGCCATGCCTTTGGATTTGGACTGAGAGAAATCGGCCAGCCGGTCGCGGTCGTAAGAGGAAATCTCCTCCTGCCACGACTGCGCCAAAGCGGGGCTGGCGAGGGTGAGCGCAAGGATAGCCGGCAAAAGCGCGCGCATGGTTGTCCCGTTTCTGGACAAAGGGTTTTCCGCTTCAGTCCGTCGCAAGAGCCGCGCCAGCCGCGCGTTATTCGTCCTGATTGCCGTTGGCGGGGGCCACCCAGCCCTTGAGGTCGGCCGTGGGTGGCATGCCGATGACGTTGTAACCGGCATCGACGAAATGCACTTCACCGGTGACGCCGGTCGAGAGATCGCTCAGCAGATACAGCGCGGCGCCGCCGATATTGTCGAGCTCGATGTTTTTCTTGAGCGCGCTGTGCGCCTTGTTCCACTTGAACACGAGGCGCGCGTCACCGATGGCGGAGCCCGCCAGCGTGCGCATCGGCCCCGCGGAGATCGCGTTGACGCGAATAGAATCCTTGCCCAGATCGGCCGCGAGATAGCGCACGCTTGCTTCCAGCGCCGCCTTGGCGACACCCATCACATTGTAATTGGGCATGACGCGGCTGGCGCCAAGATACGTGAGCGTCACCAGCGAGCCGCCATTCGTCATCAATTCGGAAGCGCGTCGCGCCACCGCCGTGAACGAGTAACACGACACGCTGAGCGTGCCGATGAAATTGGCGCGGCTGGTTTCGACATAACGGCCCTTGAGCTCGTTCTTGTCGGAATAGGCGATGGCATGCACCACAAAATCCAGCGTCTTCCATTCGCGCTTAAGCGACGCGAAGACGTCGTCGAGCTCGCTGTCCTTCTCTACATCGCAGGGCAGAACGATTTTCGATCTCACCGTCTCGGCCAGGGGCTTCAGGCGCTTGGCCTGCGCGTCGCCCTGATAGGTGAAAGCGAGTTGCGCGCCGTGTGCGGCCAGCGTTCTCGCGATACCCCAGGCAATCGAGTGATCGTTGGCGACCCCCATGACGAGGCCGCGCTTCCCCTTCATGAGGGGCGCATCAGGCAGCATGGCGCTGGAAGACCAGCGTGGCGTTGGTGCCGCCGAAACCGAAGCTGTTCGACATGGCGGTTTCGATGCGGGCGTTGTCGATGCGCTTGCGCACGATATTGGCATCGCCCAATTCGGGATCGAGTTCTTCGATGTTGGCGCTTTCGGCGATGAAGCCGTTGTTCATCTGCAGGATCGAATAGATCGCTTCGTGCACGCCGGCGGCGCCAAGGCTGTGGCCGGTCAGCGACTTGGTGGAATTCACCGGCGGCATATCCTTGCCGAACACTTCGCGCATCGCCTTGACTTCGGTGACGTCACCCACCGGCGTCGAGGTGCCATGCGCGTTGATGTAATTGATGGGCCCCTTCACGGTTTCCATGGCCTGGCGCATGCAACGCACCGCGCCCTCGCCCGAAGGCGCCACCATGTCGTAGCCGTCGGACGTCGCGCCGTAACCCACGAGCTCGGCATAAATCTTGGCGCCGCGCGCCTTGGCGTGATCGAGCTCTTCCAGCACCACCGTGCCGCCGCCACCGGAAATCACAAAGCCGTCGCGATTCTTGTCGTAAGCGCGGCTGGCCTTTTCCGGCCTATCATTGTAGTGCGAGCTCATGGCGCCCATGGCGTCGAAGAGAACCGACAGCGTCCAGTCGAGTTCTTCGCCGCCGCCCGCGAACATCACGTCCTGCTTGCCGTGTTGGATCAGCTCGAAAGCGTTGCCGATGCAATGGGCTGACGTCGCACAGGCCGAACTGATCGAATAGGAAAGCCCTTTGACCTTGTACCAGGTGGAAAGGACGGCCGAGCAGGTGGAGGACATCGCCTTCGGCACCACGAAGGGGCCTACGCGCTTGGGGCCTTTCACCGGCTCGGTGCGCGCGGTGTCGGCGGCCTGCACGATGGCCCGCGTCGATGGCCCGCCCGAGCCCATGATCAGGCCGGTGCGCTCGTTGACGACGTCTTTCTCGTCGAGCCCCGCATCGCGCAGCGCCTGCTCCATGGCGAGGAAGTTGTAGGCCGCGCCATCGCCCATGAAGCGGCGCGCGCGGCGGTCCACCATGGCATCGATGTCGACTTTCAGGTTGCCCTCGACGTGGCAGCGAAAGCCCATCTTCTTGTAGATCTCGGAGAGCGTCACGCCCGAGCGCGCTTCGCGCAACGCGGCGACCACTTCCTGCACGCTATTGCCTATCGAGCAGATAATGCCAAGTCCGGTAACGGCCACGCGCCTCATCGGCGTTTTCCCTTTCTTAAAACGTTCGGAAACGATTTTCCGCTCACGCGGTTGCCGGCCCGTCCGCACCTTCGACGAAGAGGCCAACACACAAATCCTTCGCCGTATAGATGGGCTTGCCGTCCACGCTCATCGTGCCGTCGGCAAAGCCCAGCGTCAATTTGCGCGTGATCACGCGCTTCAGGTCGATGGCATAGCTCACCACCTTGGCGGTTGGGAGCACCATGCCGGTGAATTTCACTTCGCCCACGCCGAGCGCGCGGCCCTTGCCGATGCCCCCGAGCCAGCCGAGAAAAAATCCCAGCATCTGCCACATGGCATCGAGCCCGAGACACCCCGGCATCACCGGATCGCCCTGGAAGTGGCATTTGAAGAACCAGAGATCCGGTTTGATGTCGAACTCGGCCCTGATCTCGCCTTTGCCGTTGGCGCCGCCTGTTTCCGAGATATGCGTGATGCGATCGAACATCAGCATCGGCGGCAACGGCAGCTTCGCATTGCCGGGGCCGAACAGCTCGCCGCGCGCGCAGGCAAGCAGGCTCTGGAAGTCGAAGCTCGATTTGCGCGTCTGCGTGTCCACGGTCACTCGTGCCCAGTTTGGCTGATATTAGAAGAGTTCTAACCGGCTGGCGATTAGAAAAGCTTTCATCTAGGATGGGGTGCGAACGCGGATGGCGCAAGGGGCGAGCGGCGGCGGCGTTTTTCGAGGAGTCATCATGCCCATCAAAGCGGGCTCGGATCAGGCAGGGCGGTTGCGCTCCGCGGGGCTTAGGCCCACGCGGCAGCGCATGGCGCTGGCGCAGTTCCTGTTCACCGACAAGGACCGCCACGTGACCGCCGAAGCGTTGCACGGCGAGGCGGTGGCCGCGGGCGAGTCCGTTTCACTCGCCACGGTTTACAACACGCTGCATCAATTCACTGAAGCCGGTCTGTTACGCCAGGTCGTGGTGGACGGCGCGCGCACCTATTTCGACACCAATACCGGCGACCATCATCATTTTTATCGCGAAGGTGACGGATTGCTCATCGACATCGACGGCGCCGCCATCACCGTGCATGGCGTGCCGCTGCCGCCCAAAGGCGCCAAGGTCGAACGCATAGACGTCATCATCCGTCTCAGCCGCAGCCAATCTTGAGATGCGCGTTGCGCATGGCTCCTGTATGACAGGGCCATGCTGAACCTGTTGGTCGAGCGCAATTCGCCGGTCATTGTCGATGCACCGTGCGGGCGGCTGTCGGGCTTAAGGCAAGACGGCGTCACCAGTTTCAAAGGCATTCCCTTCGCCAAGCCGCCGGTCGGGCCTTTGCGCTGGCGCGCGCCGGAACCCATCGCGCCGTGGGCGGGCATTCGCGACGCGACCAAGTTCGGCTGCATCGGCGTGCAGGCGCCGAGCCAGATCGAAGCGGTGATGGGCGCCATCGTGGGTGAGCAATCGGAGGATTGCCTCTCCTTAAATATATGGACGCCCGATGTGAGAGGCGAAAAGCGCCCGGTGATGGTTTGGATTCACGGCGGCGCCTATGTGTTCGGCGCCGGCAGTCAGGGCATTTACAACGGCCGAAATCTGGCGCTACGCGGCAATGTCGTCGTGGTGACGCTGAACTACCGGCTGGGCGCGTTTGGGTTTCTCAATCTGAGCGACGCCACCGACGGCAAGGCGCCAGGCACCGGCAGCGAAGGCCTTGCCGATCACATCGCGGCGCTGAAATGGCTCAAGACCAACATCGCGGAATTCGGCGGCGATCCGGACGGCATCACGCTGTTTGGCGAATCCGCGGGCGGCATGAGCGTGGCCTGCCTGCTCGCCATGCCTGCGGCGCGCGGACTGTTCCGCAAGGCCATTATTCAGTCGGGGCCCGCGCATGTCGGTTACGACCGCGAGAAATCGGCGCGCGTCGCGCACGCACTGCTGGCCGAGCTCGGCATCGCACCCAAGGACGGCGCCCGCGCGGCGCAGGCGCCTTACGCCGCGGTGGTCAAGGCGCAACTGCGCGTGCTTGCGGATTCCCGCGATGGCCAGGACACGCGCAAATTGGGCCGCATGCCGTTCCAGCCCTGCATCGATGGCGCGCTCTTGAGCGAACAGCCCATCGCGTCCGTGCGTGCGGGCTCCGCCAAAGATGTCGCCGTGCTGACTGGCACCACGCGCGAGGAATGGAAACTATTCACGGCGATGCATCCCGGCATTCGCATGTTGACGACGCCCTCGTTGCAGAAGCGGCTGGTGAAATCGTTCGGGCCCGAGAAGGCGGCTGTGATGATGGACATCTATGCCGGCACATCGCCCTTCGAGCGCTGGAACGCGGTGATGACCGACCGGGTCTTCCGCGTGCCCGCCATCCGCCTGCTCGAAGCGCAAAGCGTGCATGCGCCGGTCTTCAGCTATCGCTTCGATTGGCGCTCGAAACTGATGGGCGGGATTTTCGGCTCCTGCCACGCGCTCGACATCGGCTTTGTCTTCGGCACGCCGCGGCTGCGCATGGCGACAAAATTTTTCGGCACTGGCCCGGAAGCTGAGGCGCTGTCCTCGGCGATCATGGATTCATGGATCGCGTTTGCCAAAAGCGGCGATCCGTCCAACGGAACCGCCGGCCCATGGCCGCGCTACGACGCGAGCGCGCGCACCACCATGATCCTCGGCGATGGCCCGCCGCATCTGGTGAGCGCCCCCGGCGATGCCCAGCGCGCGGTGTGGGACGATATTTCCGATCAGTTGCTGGGCACGTAAATACTTGACGTAAGTACATTTGGTACATACAATGGACTTCGATTGGGATCCCAAGAAGGCGGCCGCCAATCTGGCCAAGCATGCCGTCGATTTTCGCGACGCCATCGGCATTTTCGAACGGCCGACCATCGAATGGATCGACAGGAGATTTGAATATGGTGAAGAACGCTGGATTGCAATCGGGCGCATCCAAGAAACGGAACTTGTTGTCGTCTACGTCAAAAAAGATGAAGAGCGGCGGCGCATCATCTCTGCGCGTCGCGCCAACAGCAAGGAACGCCAAGTCTATTGGCGGCAAGTCCAAGACTGATTGGCAGCGGCTGCGAAACATGACAGACCGCGAAATTCGCGCGGCCATCGCAGACGATCCGGATGCAGCTCCGGAGCTTGACGAGACATTTTGGAAAAATGCCCGCGTCGTGATGCCAGGCAACAAGGTGCCGATGACAGTGCGTCTTGATGCTGATGTGCTCAGCTGGTTCCGCGCCCTTGGCAAGGGCTATCAGACACGCATCAACGCCGTGCTGCGCAGCTACATGAACGCGCGTAGGACAGCGAGCTAGGGACTCATCCTTTCGCTCGCATACCCGCGGATGCTTTCTTCTTCAATTGGATCTGATTGTGATCAACGGCCTCGCGAATGAGCGCCTTGAACGCCTTCTCATCGATCTTTTCGCCCTCGCGGAAATCGATGGCGCGCCGCGTGTTGCCTTCGAGACTGGAGTTGAAGAGCCCCGTTGGGTCCTTGAGCGCGGCGCCGCGCGCGAATGTCGTCTTCACTTTGTCCTTGTAGGTCTCGCCGGTGCAGATGATTCCGGCGTGCGACCACACCGGAATTCCCCACTTCCATTCCTCGACCACTTGCGCGTCGGCCTCTTTGATGAGCGCCCGGATGCACGCCAGCGTCTTGCCCCGCCAATCGTCCAGCCCCTTGATTGCCGCATCGATCAGGCGGGAGGGAGAGCTTGCTCCCTTTCCTTCCTTCGATCCGCTCTTCGTCTTCATGGGTATCGTCACTTTCTTCATGGTTACTGCCACTTACCCGTCGTAGAATCGAGTCACGGAGGCTGTTGCTGGAATAGTTTTTTGCGAAGCCGGATAATCCAACAATGACCCTTGATGTCCAGCGCATTTTCGACCAGCTCATGCAGCGTGACAGCGTTGATGGTCTGCCTGATGAAACCGCGATGCAATGTGCAGGGAGTCTGATCGACGTCTCGACGGACCTCGGCCGGGAAGACGGGGTCGCCAGAGCCCTTCAATGGTGTGACGAGCTGGCGCGGCGCCAGTTGGGAGATGCAGAGTTCGCCCTGGTAGAGTATTTTCGAGCCAATGCTTGGGCGGCTAAGCAGCGACTGAGACATCGCGAGAAGGCTGCCCTGTGGAACTGGGAGCAACCCGAAGTCCAGGAGCAGATTCTTCATCTACGCCTCGCGATGCGGCATCCCGGCTATGAGAAGCTAGATGTGATCCGTCAGTGCCAAATTCAAACCAATCTCGGAAACCAGCTGAGTCACATCGGCCGGATTGTCGAAGCGCTGCCGACGTGGGAGCGCGCGCTTGCCATTCGGCCGCAATTCGCTATGGCGCTTGGCAATCTCGGCTACGGATTGAAACAGTATGGCCACGCCTTGTACGACACTGGCCATGCACGGGTGTTCTTCGCTGCAGCTCATGCACAGCTCACAGCGGCCCTCGCGCCAGAAGCGGAATATGAGAGCTACGATAGCGAGCACGTTAAGTCACAATTCGCTAAACTCCGCACCGATATTGAACAGCGCGTTGATGTCGAGGCCGTCCGCGCTTCGATCAAGCTCGACGGCCATGATGTCGGAGTCTCTGGAGAGGAACGGAACTACCGTCGCTGGGTGCTTGATGAACGGCTGTTCTTGAACCCGCTCAACGATCTTGGTCCCTACACGATTGGCGCGCGAGACATTCTATCGCTGCCAAGCTATGTGACTGCCCTTAAGGAGCCTCCGACGTTGATAGGCTTTTTCAATCAGATGAAGCAGGAATTCGTTTCTGCTCGCTGGTTTCTTTACGAAGCCATCCGCTCGCACAAGCCACATTTCTCAGACCGTGACGTAACGCTCTACAACACGCTCGACTATCCGAGCTATTCGCTCGCCGTGGAACGAGCCAAGGCTGCATATCGCATTGCCTATTCGCTCTTCGACAAGGTCGCGTTCTTCGTCAACGACTATGCGAAACTGGCTGTCGACTTGACGCGGGTCTATTTCAAGACGATTTGGTATGAGAATCCTAGTAAGCGCATTATTCGCGACGAGCTTGTAAAGCTTGAAAACTGGCCGCTGCGAGGCCTGTTCTGGCTTTCGAAGGACCTATTCGATCCTGAGCTTCAGGATTCAGCCGATCCTGATGCGCAGGAACTCTACCTGATCCGAAACCGTCTAGAGCACAGCTATCTCAAAATACACGAGATATTAGTTCCCCGACTTGTTGCCGATGATCCCTTCCGTGACCGACTTGCGTATTCGATCCAGCGGGAGGCGTTTATCGACAAGGCGCTTCTCGTCCTCCAACGCGCACGCGCAGCGCTCATTTATCTCTCCCTGGGCATGCATCAAGAGGAACGGAGGCGCTCAAAGAACAAGAAGGGAGGCCTCATTGCGCCAATGCACCTTGACCATTGGGACGACGACTGGAAGCAGTAGCCTAGACGCTGAAAAAAGTTTCTTTATGGGGTTGTCGTTTTTCTGGTTCTACCAGGCCCGCGCCGTTTAATCACATTCGATGAACGAACGCGGAGAATAATTTTTGCCGCGCTCTTGCAGCGGGGCGCTGTCAACCCCACATGCACTTATATCCGCACACATGCGGGCGAGGCGGCGCGAGGACCAGACGGCTCCCGCGCCGTTCATGTTTCTGAACCTACTTTCTGGAGAGTGTCATGCGTTTGCGCGCGGGGTTGCTCGCGCGCATCGGCAGCGAAGCCTTGAAAAAATAAACGGGCCTTGCCGATGGGCGGTAGAGCCGCGCCCGCTCCGCAAGATTCGCAATTTTGAAAGCAAAAATTTTTTCCTGCTGAAATCTTACAGGCTCATGCGGCCCGATTTGATGTCGGCATACATTTTCGCATCGATCTTTTCGTATGTGCCGCTATGGGGATCGCGCACATAGAGCGGGTCTGGAATCGCGGCCGGATCGAAGCCTTGGCTCGCCAGATCGAGTTTGAGCTGCTTGAAGGTGCTGGTGGCCGCGATCTCGCCCTTCAGGCGCAGGAAAACGGGCCGCGCGTAGGCGGGCAGGTTTTTCTCGAGGTGCTGCGCCAGCGCCGCAAGATCGATGCCGGGCGCCACGATCGCCGCCATGCCGGCCTTGCCCTCGCCGCCCGGCACTTCGACGCCATAGACGTTGGCCTCTTTGACGCCCGGAAAAACCGACAACGCCTCCGCCACTTCGCTGGTGGCGACGTTCTCACCCTTCCAGCGGAAGGTGTCGCCGGTGCGATCGACGAAATAGAAATAGCCGTGGCGGTCGCGCTTCATCAGGTCGCCGGTGCGAAACCAGGCGTCGCCGCGCTCGAACACGTCGCGCAGGATTTTCTTTTCCGTCTCTTCTTTCGCCGTGTAGCCATCGAAACGCAGGCGCGCGACATTGGGATCGATCTTGCCGATGGCCTCGCCCACTTCGCCGTCGTCCGTCTCGATGCAAAGCCCGTCGGCGCCCCGCACCGCCTCGCCCTTTTCGATGCCGTAGCGCACCAGCCTGATCTTCTGGATGGCCCGCGCATACCACGGCACGCGGCCGATGGCGCCCACCGTGCCGTCGTAATTGATTATGCCGACATTGCCTTCGGTGGCGCCGTAGAACTCCATGATGCGGGGGATTTTGAAGCGCTCCTGAAAGCGCGGCCAGATTTCGGGGCGCAACCCGTTGCCGATAGCGATGCGCAAGGAATGATCGCGCTCATGCGCGTGGCTCGGCGTGTTGAGAAGATAGCGGCAGAGCTCGCCGATATACTGGAACAGCGTCGGGCGGTAGTCGTAGCAATCGTCCCAGAATTCGGTGGCGGAGAATTTCTCGCGGATCACCATCGAGCCGCCGCCCATCAGCACCGGCCCCAGCGCGCAGATGCCGCCGGCCGAATGATAAAGCGGCAGCACGTTGTACATGCGGTCGTTCGCTTTGCCGTTCACCGCGCCCTGGAACGCCGCCATGATGTGAAGAATGCGCATATGGCTGATATTGGCGGCCTTGGGCAGGCCGGTGGTGCCGGAGGTGTAGATATAAAGCGCCTTGTCGCGGCCGAAGACCTGATCGCGCACTTCGCGCGGCAGCGCGGCGCCCGAATGCGTTGCCAACGCGGCATCCAGATCTTCGGCGCCGCGAACGCGGCTACCCGTGGCCCAAAGCTTGGGCGCGCTTTCGAGACTCGGCGCGACGTGGAGATAGTTCTCGGCAAGTTCCGCACCCAGGATCAGGTGCTTGGCCTGCGCGATTGCGACCGAATGCGCCAAAGGATGCTCGACCAGATGCGTATTGATGAGGGCGGCGATGGCGCCGGTTTTGGCGAGGCCGATCCACGCCATAAGAAATTCCGGGCGGTTCTCCATCAGCAGCGCCACGACGTCGCCCTTGGCCACGCGGTTCGCGAGCGCCCAGCGCGCATAGCGATTGGCGCCCTCGTCGAACTCACGATAGGTGACCATCTTGCCGTGATAGAGGAGCGCGGGCGCATCGGGCGTTTGCCGCGCATGGCGCTCCACCCAGTCGGCCACGGTGAGCCGCGCATCGGGGCCAACCGCATGCGTGATCATGAGTGTGCGCGCGACGCTAGCGATAAACGTCCATTCGCGCGAGATGGCGTTGGCCAGACTCATGCGCCAATCCCTATCACACCAGGAAAGTATGGGAGACTGGGGCCTAGAGCCCTTGCGCCTTATTCATGGCCGCAGCCGCCTGGGCCAGCCCGTCCACCGGAATATCCACCAATGCGCGGCGGTCCTGGCTTGCCGGCAGGACTGCCTCGATCGCGGCCGCATCCAGGAGCTCGCCCCAACCGTCGGTGTTAAGCTCGGTGCGCGCGAGGCACTGCGCGGCCGAGCATTCGTGCACCGGCACTTTCAGCACGTAGCCCCCGAAGCGCAGTAGAATCTTGTCGCCCACGCGCGCGGTGGGCGGAAGCCTGAGCGCCAGCACGGCGTGTTGTGCGCTCCCGAGCACACGCAAATTGGCGGCGAGGATCACCTCATTGGGGCGATCCTTGATCGATACTTCCTGGTTCACCCGGCAGATGTTTTCCTGGCGCGCGCGGAGCTTGTCGCTGGCGGGATCGCAGATCAGCCGCCAATGGCCGAAATTGACGATGCCGACAAAGCCCGCGTCCACTTCGCCGGTGATGGGTGAATATTTGGCGCCGGGCGCAAGGCCAGGGGCCGCCGGTATCACGAGATAAAGCGCCGTCACCATGGCCGCCGTGATGAGAAACACGCCAAGCATGGCGAACTGGCGAACGGTCATCGCCTTCTTTCCATGCGGCTCGTGCAGCGCGTCGTGCATCAGTGCGCGGGCGGAGACGTGGGAGTGAGATGTGCTAAGACATCTGCGGCCGAGAGTGCCATCGGATCCTTCGCGGCCTGCGCAGCCGTCAACATGACGATCTCGGCGTAAGCCTCATAGCGCGTTACTGGGAACGTGGTGCTCTCGACTGGCCAGTTCGACCAGTACCAGGCGCGCCCATGCCGCCAGGGCGGCCCGCCCCATGGGGCCCAGGGATCGAAGTCGGTGCGGTAGTACGTCTTGGCTTCGGTGTCGCGCGTATTGAAAATGAAATGCGTGAAGTGCGCGGCCAGCGTCACTTCGGCTGCGCGGCGCAGGAGATAATTCTCCACCTCATTGCGTGGCGTCGCCGTGTTGCCGCTGAAGGTGATGCGATAGCGATTGGCGGCCAACTGTTGATCGGTGTAGCCGACGCGCTCGCCCGGACCTTTGGGTTTATACACAGGCCCGGTCTCGCAAGCGCTGAGGACCAAGCCCGCTACCAATGCTACGAACAGCCCAATTCGCGCGGAATTTGGCCGCATCACGCCCTCCCTTTACCCACCTGTCTTTGAAGGGATTTTCTGCCTTTTCACGCGCCGGAGCAACGGATAGCGCATTCGTCTGCTGGCCTTTCGTTCATGGGTATGTATAATAACTGACCAGTCAGTTACTTACACAGAGGCCCCGGATCGTGCCTGTTTCCGCCGCAAAAAGGAAAAGCGAGCCCGCCGCACGCTGGCGCCGGCGCAAGGAAGCGCGCCCCTTAGAGATTCTCGAGGCGGCGCTTGCGGTGTTCGCCGAGAAGGGCTTTGCGGCCACGCGCATGGACGAGATCGCGGCACGCGCGGGTGTCTCGAAGGGCACCATCTATCTCTACTTCGACAGCAAGGAAGCCGTGTTCAAAGCGTTGGTGCGCGAGACCGTGGGCGCGCGCATCGGCGAGATCACCGATCTGATGCAAAAATTCGACGGCTCGACCCGTGACATGCTGGCCGCCGCCTTGCGCAATTTCGGCGCCTTTGCCGCCACCAGCAATCGTGTCGTACTGCCCAAGATCGTCATCGCCGAAGCCGGCAACTTTCCCGATCTCGCGCGGTTTTATCGCGAGGAAGTCATCGAGCGAGGGCTCAAGCTCATGGGCAGCATCGTCGCGCGCGGCATTGAGCGCGGCGAGTTCCGTAAAGTTCCTATCGAACACGCCGTGCGCCTGATTGTGGGACCGCTGCTGATTATTATGCTGTGGCGCACGATCTTCGGACGCTTCGACAAAGCACCCTACGACTATTCCGGTCTTATCGAGACGCATATCGAAACCTTGCTGAAGGGACTTGCGCCATGAAGCGCCTCGTCCTTGCCCTCGCCTTTCTCCTCATCGCCTGCGGGCGTTCGGAACCCAAATGGCTCGGCTATGCCGAAGGCGAGAACGCGCTGATCGGCGCACCGCAGGCAGGTTGGGTGACCAGCGTAATGGTGACACGCGGGCAGGAAGTAAAAATCGGCGACGTGCTGTTCACCCTCGACGACACACCGCAGCGCGAAGCCTGCGACAGCGCCCAGGCGCAATTGGCGGCAGCCGAGCAAGAGCACATGCAAGCCCAATCCGAGATGGAGTACGCGACCAAGGAACTCGCCCGCAATCAGGCGATGTTTGCGCGTCGCGCGGTGTCGCAGCGCGACGTCGATGCGGCGACAAACAACTTCAATTCAAGCGCCGCCAAGCTCGCGGGCGCAGCCGCCAACAGCGCCGCGGCCAAGTCCGCACTCGCCACGGCGCAATGGAATTTGAGCGAACGCACCGTGCACGCGCGCACGTCGGGTCGCGTGGAAGACATCTATTTCCACCAGGGCGAGTACGCACCGGCGAGTGCGGCCGTAATTGCCGTGTTGCCGCCACAAAATATCTACGCGCGCTTCTTCGTGCCCGAGCCGGAACTGAACACCATCAAACCGGGCCAGGACGTCGCCATCGTCTGCGACGGCTGCCCAGACCATTTGCGCGCGCGCATATCCTTCATCGCCCAGCAGGCGGAGTTCACGCCCCCCGTGATCTACAGCGTGGGAAATCGCGAGAAGCTCGTCTTCAAGGTCGAAGCGCGAGGAACGAACGGCCTTCCCTTGCGCCCAGGCCTTCCCATCAGCGCCAGCCCGATCGAGCAGTAAACGTGGCCGCGCTTGCCATCGACGTGCATGGGCTGACCAAGCGCTTTGGCGCCAAGGTCGCGGTCGATCACATCGATATCGCCGTGCCCGAAGGCCAAATTTGGGGCTTTCTCGGCCCCAACGGCAGCGGCAAGACCACCACCATCCGCATGCTGTGTGGGCTGCTGCATCCCGATGCGGGAAGCGGCACCTGCCTGGGCTACGACATCGAGCGCAACGCGGATCGCATCAAGCGCGAAGTCGGCTACATGACGCAGCGCTTTTCCTATTGGGAAGATCTCTCCATCCGCGAGAACCTCGAATTCGTCGCCCGCATGTACGAAGTGGGCGGTGTCGAGGCGAAAGTCGACGACACACTGAAACGGCTGGGCTTAGAAGCGCGGCAGAAGCAATTGGCGGGGGAGCTCTCCGGCGGCTGGAAACAGCGCTTGGCCCTTGCCGCCTGCATGCTGCATCAGCCGAAGCTTCTTCTTCTCGACGAGCCGACCTCGGGCGTCGATCCGCAGGCGCGGCGCGATTTCTGGGACGAGATCCATCGCCTGAGCGGGCTCGGCCTCACCGTGCTCGTCAGCACACATTACATGGACGAGGCCGAGCGCTGCGATCGCATCGTCTACATCAATATCGGCCACATCATCGCACGCGGCACGGTGGATCAGGTGATCGCCGAATCCGGCCTTATCACCTTTGTCATCGAAGGCAAGGATGTGCGCCGCCTGCTCGAGAAATTGGAAAACGAGCCGGGCGTGGAACACGCGGCGTTCTTCGGCACGCTCGTCCATGTGAGCGGCCGTAATCGAAAGGCGCTGGAGGCGGCGCTCGTGCCCTTCCGCAACAAGCCGGGGCTCACCATCAGAGAGCAGCAGCCGAGCCTTGAAGACGTGTTCATCCATTTGCAACGCATGGCGCCGCCGCAATGAACGAGCGCTTTTCCATCGCCCGCTTCAAGGCGCTGTTCATCAAGGAATTCATTCAGATGCGGCGCGACCGCGCCACCTTCGCCATGATGGCGGGCGTGCCCGTGATGCAGCTGCTTCTTTTTGGCTTCGCCATCAACATGGATCCGAAGGGCCTACCCACCGCCGTGGACATTGCCGACAACGGGATTTACGCGCGCACCATTGTCACCGCGATGCAGAACTCGAGCTATTTCCACATCGTGCGGATGGTGCACTCGCCCAAGGAAGCGGACGACTTACTCGATCGCGGCGATGTTCTTTTTGCGGTCACCATCCCTGTCAATTTTTCGCGCGATCTGATGCGCGGCACGAACGCACAAATCCTGGTCGAGGCGGATGCCACCGATCCTGCGGCCGCATCGGGCGCCATTGGCGCGCTTGCCAATCTCGCTTCTACTGCGCTCAAAGACGATTTGGCCGGCCCGCTCGCCGCGAAAAGCACAAAACCGCCGTTCGAGATCGTGGTGCAGCGCCGCTACAACCCCGAAGTCATTACCGCTTACAACATCGTGCCCGGACTGATGGCGATCATTCTCACCATGACCATGGTGATGATCACGGCCATCGCCATGACGCGCGAGCGCGAACGCGGCACGCTGGAAAACCTGCTGGCGATGCCGGCGCATCCTTTCGAGGTGATGCTGGCCAAGATCGTGCCGTTTGTCTTCGTGGGCTACGTGCAGGTCTTGTTGGTTCTAGTCGGCGCCAAGTTCATCTTCCATGTGCCGATGATGGGCTCGCTCATTCTTCTTCTGCTGGTGGTGGGTGTCTTCATTGCCGCCAATCTCGCCGTAGGCTTTACCTTTTCCACGTTCGCCAAGAGCCAGCTGCAGGCGCAGCAGATGTCGGTGTTTTTTCTCCTCCCCGCCATTCTGCTTTCGGGTTTCGCCTTCCCCTTCCGCGGCATGCCCAGCTGGGCGCAGTGGATCGGCGAGTTGCTTCCCGCCACGCATTTCCTGCGCATGGTGCGCGGCATCATGCTCAAGGCGAACGAATTCCCGGAGATCTGGCCCAATCTGTGGCCGTTGTTCGTCTTCCTTCTGGTTGCGGGCGCGCTGGCGATGCTGCGCTACCAGCGCACGCTCGACTAGAAATCCCGCAAAATCTCGCGACCGTTCAAATTTGAGCAGTTGTGGCAACTTGCCATTGGGGCGCGAACGATAGCATCGTCCGGGTACTTGGGACGGGGGTTCCAGTTTGTTGCGTTACGTCAGTCAGGGGTCGGTGGCCGCTCTCGCACTTCTCTGTGCGGCGTGCGCAGGCAGTGTGGCGCCGCCCGCGAGCGTCAGCGGCGACGCACCCACACTTGTCGAATCCGATTACGCACGAGAGTGCGCGGCCTATGCGCGCGAGCATTCCGGCATCGCCATCTATGGCGACGCCTACACGTGGTGGGATCAAGCGGAGGGCCGCTACGACCGCGAAAGCACGCCGCAACCAGGCGCAGTCCTGGTGCTCACGGGATACGCGGGCCCCAAACACGGCCACCTAGCAGTAGTGACGCGGATTGTTGGCCCGCGCGAAATCCGCGTGGATCACGCCAACTGGCTGAACGACGGCAACCTCTATCTCAATACTCCCGTGATCGATGTGAGCGCCGCCAACGACTGGAGCGAGGTCCGCGTCTGGAATACGCGCGAAGGGCATCTGGGCGGGAACACCTATGCTGTGCAGGGTTTCATCTCGCTCACCAACAGCGCGATCACCGCCGCCTCGGGTTCGGCCTCGTTCTAGGCCGCGCTTACCAACCGCTTTTTCAGTGAATTAAATGCTTAGCTGTGTACGCTGCGCTATTCTGCCCCTTCCTTGGCGCAAGCCATAGGGCTAGGTTCCGCGGCCCAAAAACGGGGGAGTAGGCGCGTTTTCTGTTGCGCCAAGACAATGATTCAGAGTGCAGTTTTTCCGTGAACGACGCCACCACGCGTTCCCCCACTCTTGACGAGCGCGGCACGCGCAATCCGCAGCGCCCAAGCCTGAAGCGCGAGAATGCGCTGCTGCTGGCGGCGCTTGGCATCGTCTACGGCGATATCGGCACGAGCCCCTTGTACGCCATACGCCAGACCGTGCTGGCCACCGGCGGATCCCACCTCGGCGAGCTCGCCGTGCTCGGCGGGATGTCGATGATCTTCTGGTCGCTCATCATTGTGGTGACCGTGAAATACGTCTCGATTGTTCTGCGCGCGGACAATCGGGGCGAAGGTGGCGTGCTGGCGTTGGCTTCACTGGCGCACCGCTCACCAGGCCTCTCGCGCACATTGAAATCCTTCATCGCTTTCGCCGCCGTGCTTGGGCTTGCGCTGTTCTTTGGTGACGGGCTTCTCACGCCCGCCATCTCGGTGCTATCGGCGGTTGAAGGCCTGCGTGTCGAGAACCAAGCATTAGCGCCGCTCGTGCTTCCGACCACGCTTGCCATCCTCATCGGCCTCTTCTTGTTGCAAAGCCACGGCACTGCACGCGTAGGGCGCCTGTTCGGACCGGTGATGGCTGTCTGGTTCGCTACGCTAGGCGTTCTCGGCGTGCGCGCGATCGCTCAAACCCCCGATATTCTTGCGGCCGTAAGCCCGCATTACGCCTACATGCTGTTCTTGGCCGAGCCATGGACGGCTTTCGTCTCGCTTGGCGCCGTTGTTCTCTGCGTAACTGGATGCGAAGCGCTCTACGCCGACATGGGCCATTTCGGTCGCGCGCCGATACGCGATGCTTGGCTTGCCATCGTGCTGCCGTGCCTCCTGCTAAACTATTTCGGCCAGAGTGCCGCGATCCTCCGTGATCCCACGGCGATCGATCATCCGTTCTATGCGCTGGCGCCGGGTGAGTTGCATTACCCGCTGGTCGCGCTGGCCACTATCGCCGCCATCATCGCCTCGCAGGCCGTGATCTCGGGCGTTTTCTCGCTCACGCGTCAGGCGGTGCTTCTTGGCAAGCTGCCCCGCATGGAGATTCGCCACACCTCGGCCACCGACTGGGGCCAGATTTTCGTACCGCGCGCGAACACAATCATGCTGATCGGCGTCATCGCCATCGTCATGGTGTTCCAGAGCTCTGACAATCTCGCCACCGCCTACGGCATCGCGGTCACTGGCGTGATGGCGATCGACACGTTCATGATCGCCATCGTCGCCACCAAGCAATGGCGCTGGGGTAAGTGGGCGTTCCTCGTGTTCGGCCTTCTTGGCCTCATCGACACGGCATTTCTCTCGGCCAATGCGCTTAAGATCATCGAGGGTGGTTGGCTGCCCATCGCGATCGCCGTGGCCATAATGCTGCTGATGGACGCCTGGCGGGAGGGGCGAAAGATCTTCGTCGAGCGCGCGCATGGCGGCGGATTGGCGCTTGAGAACTTCCTCGCTCGCGCCGATAAGACGCCGCTGCGCGTTGCGGGTACCGCCGTTTACATGGCGGGCCGGCTGGATCGGGTGCCGCACGCGCTGCTGCATAATCTCAAACACAATCAGGTGCTGCATGAGCGTGTGATCCTGCTGCACGTGATAGTCGAAGACATTCCCTTCGTGCCGCCGGAGCGCCGTATCGCGGTGCAGAAACTCGGCAAGGGTTTCCATACGGTCGAACTGCACTTCGGATTCTTCGAGGTCTCTGACGTGCCGCGCGCGCTGGAAGCAGCCCGCTCGTTCGGGCTCGCCATCGATATCGATCACACCACGTTCTTCATCGGTCGTGAGACCATAGTGCGCGGCGCCAGGCCCACGATGCGGCTATGGCGAACCAAATTGTTCATGGCAATGGCAGCCGCAGCACTCGCACCGGCACGCTTCTTCCGCCTGCCGCCGGGCCGGGTGATCGAGCTCGGCGCACAGGTCGAAATGTAGTCAGGCGAGACGGTAGGTTAGCGCCTTCAGATAGGCGGACGCGGGCAGCATCGGATGCACCGGATGATCGGGGCCCGCACCGGCACTGCGAATGAGCGCGGCCTGGCGGCCGGCGCGAGAAATTCCACCTGCGTTTTCCAGGCCAAAGCGTTCAAGCGGAATATTGTGCGAGCATGAGCACAGCATGAGAAAGCCGCCTTGCGCCGTGACGCCGGCGGCTAGGCGCGCCAGTTTGCGATAGGCTTTGGCGCCAGGCTCGAGGTCCTTGCGCGCGCGCACGAAAGGCGGCGGATCGCAGATCACAAGGCCAAACCTTTCGCCTGAGGCATTCAGGCGCTCCAGTTCTTCAAACACATCGGCCTTTTTGAATTTGCAAATATCCGCAACACTGTTTTCGCGTGCGGCCTCCGCGGCAAGTGTAAGCGCTGGCTCCGAACTATCGATACCAACTACCTCGCGCGCGCCATGCATGGCTGCAAGAACGCCAAAGCCGCCCGTGTAGCAATAGGCGTCGAGCACGCGTGCGCCCTTGGCAAGCTTGGCCATGAAGGCGCGGTTGTCGCGCTGATCGTAATACCAGCCCGATTTCTGCCCGCTCATCGCATCGGCGAAATAGCGTGCGCCGTTTTCTTCGACAGCGAGGCGCGGCTGCGGGCTTCCTTTGGCCACGCGAACATAGGTCTCCAGGCCTTCCAGCGTGCGCGAGGGTGCATCGTTGCGCAGGGCGATATGTGTTGGTGCTATCACTTCGTCGAGCGCTGCAAGCATCGGCTCAAGCAATTGTTCCATCCCGGCCGTCGTCATCTGAACGGCAATCGTGTCGCCAAAGCGATCGATGGCGAGGCCGGGAAGGAAATCCCCTTCGGCGTGGACAAGCCGGTAATAGGGCTTGTCGAAAAAGCTCGCGCGCAGCGTGAAGGCCTGCTTGAGTTTCTCCACGAAGAAGGCTTGACCGATCTCGGCATGGGCATCTGCGCTTAGCATGCGAACGGCAATCAGGCTTTTGGAATTGAAGTAGCCCGTGCCGAGAGAGGTGCCGTCGGCCTGCTGGAGCCTCACCAGCGTGCCCGGCGTTAGCGCTTTGGCGGCCGCATCCATGACAATCTCGTTCGAGAACACCCAGGGCGCACCCGCGCGCACGCGGCGGCCTTCTTTAGGGCGCAGACGGATAATGGCGCGCGTCACTGCCATGCCGCCCCGCTATAGAAGAAGCGCCCCAGGCCAACGGTGAAAATCAAGCAACCGTAAAGCGCATGCTCAATGCAGACCAGCAGCAGCGATTTGTGCCGCGCATAGTCGCGGGCGAAGAGGAAGCCGCCGAACGCGGTCATGGCGATGGCGATCCAGTTCAGAAAAATCATGTGCACATAGCCGAAGGCAAACGCGCTTGCCGCCACATAACCCCATTGCTGGCCAAACAGCGGCGCATAACGGCTGTAGGGGAAAGCGCGATAAACCATCTCCTGTGGCCAAACCGAAAGCAGCGGATAAAGAAACATGATGGCGATCCACAGCTGCGGCACCTGGCGCGGCAGCTGAAGGAACGATTCCGGCATGAAGTACCAGGTGAGCCCCGCGATGATGGGCGCCAGCACCGCGAAGCGGATAACGATCGGCTTCAGGTCCTTCGCGAGATGGGCGAGGTCGTGTTTGATGCGCGGCACATGCCGCGTGGCGCGATAGGTGAGAAAAGCACCTACCCAGAGCAACGCCAGCATCAGCACGCGGCTCTTCACTTCCAAAATGAGGAATGGCAGGCCGATGTACAGGCCTGCGAATTCGAGCCCGAGCAGCAGCTTCTCACGCAAGGCCTGCGACAGGGGCCACAGTTTCGAGCCGTTGAGCTTAGTCATGGCAATCGCAGCGGAGGACGCGGTTCCGCGCTGGGCGCGAGAGTCTGAATCTCCTTGCGCATTTGCGCGCGGCGCTCGTGGATCGAAGCGATCACCGCGCCCGGCGGCACGCCGATATCCATGAGAAGCGCCTCGCTCAGTTGCAGGCTCGCCTCCACCGTTTCCGGCACGGCATTCGTTGCGCCCTTGGCATACAGCCGGGCAGCGTGCCGTGGATCGCGGGCGCGCGCGATGACAGGCAGGTCCGCGCGCGCGCCGCGCGCAGCCGCAACCACGTCTTCTGCGCCGGCGGGTGAATCCATCGTCACCACGAGCGCCTGAGCGGAAGCGAGCCCGCAATGCTCAAGGAAAAGCGGCTTTGTCGCGTCGCCATAGAACACCGGCGCGCCAGCGGCGCGCGCCTTCGCCACCACATCGGCATCCCAATCCACCGCCATGTAGTCGATCCGGTGCGCCGCCAGCATGCTCGCCACCACCTGGCCGACGCGTCCATAACCCACAACGATCACACGCGGCGCCTCGGCAAGATTATCCGGTGCGAGCAGAGACGGCTCGACCGCAGGCTGCAGTTCCAGTTTGCCAGCAAGGTATTTTCCCAAAACGGAAAGAAACGGGTTTGCCGCCATCGTGACCGCGGTAACGATGAGGGCAATCTCGCTGGCATGCGCTTCGATAAGACCGAGCGCCGTGGCAGCGCTTAACACAACAAAACTGAACTCGCCTCCCGGGCCAAGCAGAAGCCCCGTCTGCAACGCGCTGCGTCGCGGGATTCCGAAAAGGCGTGCGGGCACGTAGATCATCGCTGCTTTTGCCACAATTAGTCCGGCAGAGAGGCCGACGATCAAGAATGGCGCTGCCGCGATTGCGGCCAGATTGAGCGTCATGCCCATAGAAATCAGAAACACGCCAAGGAGTAAGCCTTTGAACGGCTCGATCAGCACTTCGATCTGACGGCGGTATTCGGTCTCGGCCAGCAGCAGCCCCGCAAGCAGCGCACCCAGGGCCATCGAAAAGCCCGCCGCCGCGGCAGCAGTGGCCGCGCCAAGCACCACGAGAAGGCATGCGGCCATGAACAATTCCGGACTCTTTGTGCGGGCGACAGAGCGGAACAATGGCCGAAGCAGAACGCGTCCCACAGCGATGATGGCAACAACCGCCAGCGCCGCCTGGCCCAGCGACATGGCGAACGCCAGCATCGTGTGACCGCCTACGCCAGTAGCGCTTCCCATGATGGAAACGGCGAAAAGGATGGGGATGACTGCGATGTCCTGGAATAGGAGAATCGCGAAGCTCGAGCGCCCCGTATGTGTAGTGAGACGTTTTTCTTCAGAAAGAATCTGCACACAAATAGCGGTGGAGGAGAGCGCCAGCGCAAGCCCGATAACGACGGCGGCATCACGAGCCTGCCCAAGCAGCATGGCGGTGAACGCGATGGCCGCCGCGGCCAGGACGACCTGCAACGGGCCAAGCCCGAACACCAAACGGCGCATCAGCAGTAGACGCTCGAACGACAATTCGAGCCCGATCATGAACATGACAAAGACGACGCCGAACTCGGCGACAGTCGCGATGCGCGTACGATCGGACAGCGCAATCCAGTCGAGGCCAGGAATTTGGCCCACCAGCGCGCCTGCGGCAGAGGGCCCCAAAATCATGCCGATGAGAATGAATCCGAAAACAGGGCTAAGCCGCAGACGGTGAAAAACCGGAATGACCAGGCTGACCGCGCCAAGCACGATCAGCACCTGCTGCAGCACCACGAAATCAACATGCCCGGCCATGGCCACTACTTACGGCAAAGGCCCCATGGAGGGAAATTCACGGGCGTTGCGTGTGAGAACTGGTGTGAGGCTACATGGCTCCCAGAGGCGAGCGGCTCACGTCGTGGCGCTTCCCGGCTTGGTGACGAACCGGCGTGTAGACCGAATGGCAACAAGTGGCGAGGAGCAATCACTGGCTCGGCATATGCTGAGCAAGGGTATGCTTCACGGCATCCGGTACGCCATCAGCACTGGTGTAGCGGTTCTGAAGCAGCTGAGGGGCGGCTAGCAGCCGGATGAGCGAGTGAGGCTTTCAGGAAAGATAGCCGTCGTTACCGGAGCGAAGTCAGGCATCGGCCTCGCAACAGCTCGTCGGTTTGCGGCCGAGGGCGCCGACGTGGTTCTCGCCGACATCAAGAACGCCAAGCAAGAGGCGGAAGGCGCCGGTGCGCGTTGCATCTCAGCCTTCGTCGATGTGGCTGACGAACCCAGCGTTCAAGAGCTTTTCAGGCATACTCTCGAGCACTTCGGGCATCTCGACATTCTCGTCAACAATGCGGGCATAGATCTTCCCAAACGGGTTACCGAGACTGACGAGGCGGAGTGGGATCGCCTCATGAGCGTCAACCTGAAAGGCGTATTCCTCTGCTCAAAAGCCGCGGTGCTCACCATGCGACGTTCCGGTGGTGGCGTCATCGTGAACGTGGCGTCCGAGCTGGGTATGGTCGGTGGCTCGGACATTGCAGCTTACTGTGCATCAAAGGGTGGCGTGGTTCAGCTTACCAAAGCCATGGCCGTGGACCACGCAGCGGAAGGCATCCGAGTGAACTGTATTTGCCCGGGACCCGTTGTCACGCCCTTACTCCAGAGCATCATCGCGGCGGCGCCGGACCCGGTGGCCGAGGAACACAGCATAACGTCGAAGACCCTCCTGAAGCGGCTCGGAGAACCCGATGAAATCGCACGTGCCATCCTTTTTCTCGCGTCAGATGAGGCATCCTACATGACCGGAGCCCTCGTGCCTGTGGATGGTGGGTGGACTGCGCAATGAGACAAGCGGGCTGCGAGGCTCGCGGCTGATGTCGCTGTTGATATAATAGCGAACCGCCCAGCTATGGAGTGCACGCATGAGCGTGCGTCCGATTTCAGTCTTCTTCTACGGCCTTTTCATGGACCACGAGCTGCTGCGCGCGGCCGGCATCCAGCCATCACCGCTGCGCGTTGCCCGGCTTCCCGAGTATGCTCTTAAGATCGAAGAGCGAGCAACGTTGCTGCCGGCGGTGGGCCACACGGCATACGGCGTACTCACCACACTGACGCATCCGGAATTGGAGCGCCTCTACTCGGGTCCTGGTCTCGACGCCTACCGACCAGAAGCGGTGCTGGTGCATTCAGCGGACGGACCCCCCGTCCCCGCGCTCTGTTTCAACTTGCTCATCACCCCACAGCCGCACGAGCGGAATCCGGACTATGCGGACAAGCTTCGGGCGCTAGCCATGCGACTCGAACTGCCTCGCGAATACGTCGCGACGATCGCCTGAGGCGCTGTTTCAGTTCCCAAGCCCTCATGCCGAGCTGTCGAAGCATGAAACAATGCGGAAATTCACGGGCGTTGGGCGTGAGAACTGGTGCCGCCTGCGTGACTCGAACACGCGACCTACGCATTACGAATGCGCCGCTCTACCGGCTGAGCTAAGGCGGCCCGATGAAGTGGCGCAAAGTTAGGCGTGAAGACGCGTCGGCGCAACGGTTAGGCACGCATCCGCCCGCCGCGGCGAAGGCGCGCGGCATCTTCCGATGTGCCTGTGGGTTCGTGATCGTCGTCTTCTGTGATCGGGCCGGGATCGTCGGGAAGGCGCGGCAGCACGACGCTTTCGCGGCCCACATAAACAGGTGCTGGCTTGGGCGTACCCTCGATCACCACTGGCTCGGGCGCCGGCGCCGCTTCTTCGACGACAGGCTCCTCCACTTCGATATGCGGCATGTTTTCGAGCACGCCAGCACCCGGCGTGGTCCAGGCGAGGCTGTCGAAGGCGCCGCAACCACCGCACACGGCGCGCCAGTCCGACGCCGCCCAGCCGCAGGAATTGCAGGTCCACTGCGCGTCGCGCGGCGCACGCACCGCGCGGGCGAGCCAGCCATGCGCGGCCACCATGTCGCCGCGCTCTTCCTGCGCGATCTCGGCCATCAGCGCGCAGACGCGCGCAGTGGTGAAACTTTGGGCCAGCGGATGCAGGGCGGCACGCGCCTGACTCCAGCGCTTGAGCGCGATGGCCTGTTCGGCCTCGAGCAGGCGGCTTTCGAAATGACCGCGGTTGAGTTGCGTGAGACCCATCAGGCGTTTCGCGCGCGCGGGCGTTGCTTCTTCGGGGCGGATATCCGCGTAGGCGACGGCCAAATCGGGATGCGGCGATTGCGCCCAGGCGGCTTCGATCACGTCCTGCGCTTTCCAGATGCGGCCGGCAGCGCTCAGGCGGCGCGCGGCCAGCGATGCCGCGGGCGCCAGCGCCGGCGATAAGGCCAAGGCCTCAAGCGCACGCGCAAGCGCGCGTTCGCCTTCGCCGCCGCGCTCGGCCTCGATGGCCTCGGCGGTGAGCAACACGGCGCGGCGGCGGCGCGCCACGTCGCTGTCGAGCAACCGCGCGCGTCCCGCTTCCTCGAGAACCGTCTGCGCCTCGCGCCAGGCCCCACGCGCGCATTTGAGATCGAAGAGCGCATTGGCGGCCCACGCGGCCTTGGGGCGCAATTGATGCGCGCGCTCCGCCAGCGCCAACGCTTCATCGTCGTTGCCGCTCTTGCGCGCTTCCATGAAAAGCCCACGCAGGCCCAAAAATTCCGTGTCGGAGTGCGCCAACATCGCGCGATACGCGGCCGATTGCTTTTCCTCGTCGCCGGTCAGCTGCGCCGCCTGAGCCGCAAGCAGGAGCCCCAGCGGCGGCGCGCCCAGAAGTTTTTCCGTGCGCCGTGCGAGGCGCAACGCTTCACCTGCATCACCGGCCGCGGCCGCAACCAAGCCTTCGGACAGCGCGCGATAACCCCGGCGGGCGCGCCGCGCGCTGTACCAGACGCCGAAGCGATCGGGTACGCCCCAGATGGCGACGATCACGCGATGAAGAATGACGGCTGCCGCGACGATGACGATGAGAAGCCCTGCGGCCACGCCCACGCTCATCTGGAATTCGTAGCCCGCGACCGTGAGTTGCATGCCACCTTCGAGGCTTGCCAGCCACGCCATGAAGGCGGCGGCGAGCCCAGCGGCAATCAGTATGGCGACAAGCCGCGTCATGGCGGACCGCCTTGTGCTGGCGCTGGCACAGGCGCTGGCTGCGTCGTAGGCGCTGGCGTGGCGGGCGCGGCGATAGGCTCGGCCAATGCCTGGACCACACGCGCCTCCATATCGGAGACCGCGCGCTCGAGCGTGACGCGCGCATAGGCGTCATTCAGCCACCTGGCCAAGGGCTTTGCCGCCACCCCCTGGACCGAGCGCACTTCGCGGGCGGCACCGGCTAGATCTTTGGAATCCAGCCGCGTCTGCGCGCGCGCAAGCTTACTTTCCGTGTCGCCGCCCTGCGCTTCGCCCACGCGGCGAACACTGACAAGCGCGCGCAAATTGGCCCACAATTTGGCGAAGAGACTGCGCGCGTCTGCACTGCGCTCGGCGTCGAGCGCCGCGCGCGCCACGCTCGGGAAACGTTCGCTGAGGATTGAGCGCGAGGGCACGCCCGTGCCGGCATAGGGCCTTAGGAGAACGACCATCGGGTCGCTCGGTGCAGCTGCCGCATAAGTATCGAGCTGAAGCTGGAAGGAATCCGTTTCGTTTGCGGCGTGTGCCAACTGCGTCAGCGCCAGCATTTGTGCCGCGCGATGCAGGCGCTCGCCGCTGTTCAGCTCTTCCAGCGCTTTCACGCGCGCATCCAGTTCGCTTTCCGCGCTCTTGAGCGCAAACGAATCGAGTCGCTGGGCCAGATTGGCGGGCGGCGCCTTGTCTTCGACGGCCTTGAGCCGCGTCTCATAGCTTTGGGTGATGTCCTGCTCGAGCTTGGTGATACGCGTCTCAAGCGCCGTCACCTTGCCGGTGAGCTCCGACACGGTGCCCGTTCCTTGCTCGAGCTTGGTCAGGCGCGCCGTAACATCGGCCAGCGCTGCCTGAAGCGGCGCCACATTGCCAGAAAGAGGCGCCGTGCTTCCGCCGCCCGTTCCACTCTCGAGCGCCGCAATGCGGGCTTCGCCGGCATCGAGACGTTGTCCCAGCGTTGTGATGTCGCGGCGCAGATCGTCGAACACGCCCGTGGCGGCTGCGCCCGCGCGTCCCGCCGCGATCTGGCCCACTCGCGTCTCAAGCGCGGCCAGTCTGTCTTGCGTGCCGCCGGCGTCACCGCCCATGAAAGTGGGCCAGTAACTTGCGATCAGTCCGCCCGAGAGTGCGGCCAGAATGAGAAGGAGAAAAATCCCCACCCAGCCTTCCGGCATGTCGAGCCGGAAGCGGCGCGATTGTCCGTCCTCGATGGCATCCTCGGGACTGTCTGCGGGCGTCTTGTCGTTCATGGCTAAAGCTATAGGCGCGAACGCAATTGCGCTCAAGAAACCACGGGTTTCGTACCCTTCTGCGGGGGCGTTACGAGCGCAAGCATTGCCTCCTGATTGGGGGCGCCAGCGACCGAAACTTGCCTCAAGGCGAGGGCGCCAAGCGCGGAGACTGTGGCCGCGCTGATGCAGAAACATTGCAACCGCCCGCAGGCCTGCGCGAGGCCGGCACTGGTAACCAAACTCGCGAACAGTTTGGCGCTGCGCGGCGAGAACAGCAGCACGCCATCGAGCGAGTCGGCGCGTAGTGCATCGGCGAGGTTTTGCGGCAGCTCTGTGACCGGCGCCGCTTCGTAGAGAGTTTCTACCGTCACTGCGAAGCCCTTGGCTTGCAGCACCTGGCGTAGACGGCCGGCGGTCTCGGTGCCCGCCGCATGCAGGAGCCCGCCTTTGTCGGGCTTTGCCCATCCGGCCACGGCTTCGGCGAGCGCCGCCGCATCGCCTTCGGCGCTGTAGACGAGTTGGAAGCCGGCTTGCGTCGCAGCCTCGGCGGTTTGCGGGCCAACGGCATAGATCGGGATATCGCGCTTGTCGCTGCGTGTAGCAAAGGCGCGCACGCCATTGGCGCTGGTGGCGATGATGGCCTGCATCCCGCTGAGCGCGAGCGGCGGGCCCTCATAGATCTCGACCTGCATCAGCGGCGCAACGACGACGCTGTGGCCGAGCCTCTTCAATGTCGCGGCAAGGGCTGCGGCATCGTCTTGGGGTCGTGTGACAAGCAAACGCATCAGAATCTTGGCAGTTTGTCGCCCGCCGCCTCGCGGATTTCCAGTGCGGCCTCGCGGCCGGCCGCGGTCAGCGGCGCATGATCCGAGGAATGAAAGTTTACTTCGCGCAAAGCGCTCCAGGAATTTCTTCCATCCAAGGTCAGCACCTCACCCTCGAAGCTCAGTCTATTGCCGCTGATCTTTGCGAGCCCAGCGATCGGCGTGCGGCAAGAACCGTCGAGCGCTGCCAGGAAAGCACGTTCGCACGCAATAGCGGCGGCGCTCGTCGCATTATTTATGGGCACAACGACGTCACGCGCCCGCACATCGTCACCACGGATTTCAATACCGATGGCGCCCTGGCAAAGTGCCGGCAGCCAGTCGAGCAGCTCGCCACCCTCTACTGTCAGGTTGAGGCGGTTCAATCCGGCTTGCGCGAGGATGGTGGCGTCGGCCTCGCCGCGGGCGAGTTTGGCGAGCCGCGTCTCGACATTGCCGCGCAAGGTCATCACTTGCAGATTGGGCCGGGCGCGCAAGGCCTGGGCCTGGCGGCGCACCGAGCTGCTGCCCAGCCGCGCGCCCTCCCTTAAAGATTGGAAGGGCGAGCCGTCGCGGGCGATGAAAAGATCGCGCGGGTCTTCGCGCGGCAACACGGCAGCAATGATGAGACTCTTGGGCTGCTCGGCCGGCATGTCCTTGAGCGAGTGCACGGCGATGTCGGCCACGCCATCGATCAGCGCCTCTTCTATCTCCTTGACGAAGAGACCTTTGCCGCCCGCTTCGGCCAGCGGCTTGTCGTGGATGCGATCGCCCGATGTTTTCACCACGACAAACGGACAGAGCTGGTCGAGCGCGCGCATTTCCCAGCCATGGACGCGGGCGAGGCTTTCCCGCACGGCACGTGCCTGCGCGAGTGCCAGCGGCGAGCCGCGCGTGGCGATGCGGAGCAAAGGCGTGGACATGGCGGCGCCCCTTAGCATAGATCGGGCCCATGCGCGTGATGACTGTCCTTGGTATCGAGACCAGCTGCGACGAAACCGCGGCTGCGGTGGTGCGCGGGCGCCCACCTGGGCCCGGTACGATGCTTTCCAACGTTGTGCTGAGCCAGCTGGACGCGCACCGGCCCTATGGCGGCGTGGTGCCCGAGATCGCCGCACGCGCCCACGTGGAAGCGCTCGACGCCATTGTTGCGCGCGCTCTCGAAGACGCAGGTGTCAGGATCGACGAACTGGATGCAGTGGCTGCGACCGCCGGGCCAGGCCTGATAGGTGGCGTGATGGTAGGGCTGCTCACGGCGAAAGCCATCGCGCTCGGCGCAAATAAGCCGCTGATCGCGGTCAATCATCTGGAAGCGCACGCGCTGACGGCGCGCCTGGCCGCGGGCATTGAGTTTCCCTTTCTGCTCCTTCTTATATCTGGCGGGCACTGCCAGCTGCTCGCGGTGGAAGGTGTCGGCCGCTACCGGCTCTATGGCGCCACCATCGATGATGCGGTTGGCGAAGCCTTCGACAAGACGGCCAAGCTGATCGGCCTGCCCTATCCGGGCGGGCCCGAGATCGAGGCGCTGGCGAAACGGGGACGCCCGAAGGCATTCCATTTGCCGCGCTCGATGGTGGGACGCGAAGGCTGCGATTTCTCGTTCTCGGGACTGAAGACGGCCGTGCGCCAGATCGTGCTTAAGGCCGGCAAGCTCGATGAGCCGACCAAGGCCGATATCGCTGCGTCGTTCCAGGCCGCCATCATCGACATATTGAGCGATCGTGTGAGGGCAGGCCTGAAAAGATTCGCAGGCGAGTTCGGAGCAAAGGGAAAACGCTTCGTCGCCGCGGGCGGCGTTGCCGCCAATCAGGCGATACGCACGGCGCTTGATGCGGCCGCGAAGGATGAGGGATTTTCGTTTTCGGTAGCCCCACCCGAACTCTGCACCGATAACGGCGCAATGATTGCCTGGGCTGGGATAGAAAGGCTGGCGCTTGGTCTGACCGATGATCTTGGCTTTTCGCCGCGGGCGCGCTGGCCTCTTTCTCAAGATGGCCAGCCGGCTGGATTGGGGGTTCTCCAGCCGGCTTAGCCGCGACCTTTACTGAACATAGGCGGTGAGGAACGGAGCAAAAGAGAAGAAGCCCGCCGCCACCAGGACCATCCAGACCACGATGCCGAAGCTGGTCGTGTTTTCCGAATTGTCCGTCGCAACAGTTTGCAATCTTGTCGGTGCCATGATGCCCTCCATCGAGTTGAGCGCGGGTGTAATGCACCGGCAGCGATCAAAGCGCCAACCACGAAATGGTGAACAGTATGCGAAATGTCTGTGTCTCACGCCGATGTGAAATTGCTGTCCGCATTTTCATTTTCTCTCACGCGGGCGTGAAGAATTTTTCATCTGAACTCACGAGCGCGTGATCGTGGCGGCCGTCAAAATCGCCACCTGGAACATCAATTCGGTGCGGCTCAGGCGAAATCTGGCCGCGCGATTCCTGCGCCGTCATCAACCGGATGTTTTGTGTCTGCAGGAGACCAAGTGCCCTGACGAGTTGTTTCCCGCCGAGACCTTCAAATCGCTCGGTTATGTCCATCAGGCAATCAACGGACAAAAGGGCTATCACGGGGTGGCCATCCTTTCGCGCCTGCCCTTCCAGCGGACAGAAAAGTTCGTCCTCTGCGAGAAAAGCGACTGCCGGCACGTGGCCGTTGCGCTGGAGGCGGGGCTTGTGCTTCACAATTTCTACGTGCCGGCTGGCGGCGACATTCCCGATCCCGACGTCAACCCCAAGTTTGCCCATAAGCTCGCCTTCCTGCGCGAGCTTGGCGACCGTTTCGAAAGGGCGCGCGACGGGCGGCATGCGCCCATGGCCCTCGTTGGCGACCTCAATGTGGCGCCTTTAGAGAACGACGTCTGGAGCCACAAGCAATTGCTGAAAGTGGTGAGCCACACGCCCGCCGAGGTGGAACTGCTAGCGCGTGCGCAACGAGCTTTCGATTGGCACGATGTGACGCGGATCTTCGTGCCGCAGGAGGAGAAGATCTATTCCTGGTGGAGTTATCGCAACCAGGATTGGCGGGCGTCGGACCGCGGTCGCAGGCTCGACCATATCTGGGTGAGCCCCGGGCTCAAGGGCGCGGTGTCGGGTCACGCCATCATGAAGGACATGCGCGACTGGCAGCTTGCTTCCGACCACGTGCCGGTCATGGCGACGATTACACTCTGAAAAAATTCTCGTCTCGAAATCGCGAAGTTTGCGAAACGGGCATAGTTTTGCCGCCCATCGGCAAGCGCTTTTTATTTTTTCAGCTTCGCTGCTATGCGCGCGGGGAACCCGCGCGCAAGCGCATGACACTCTCCAGAGAATAGGGGTTCAGAAACATGAACGGCGCGGGAGCCATTTGGCCTCGCGCCGTGTCACCCGCACTTCTGCGGATATAGGTCCATGTGGGATTGACAGCGCCACGCTGCAAGGGGGTGTGCGGGAAAATCATGACCCCCACGCGCTCGCGTCCTCCCCCTTCTAGGGGGAGGAGAAAAGGGGTCACTCCTCCCCCTGAAAGGGGGAGGCGGGAAGGGGGTCAGCTTTTCGCCTCGCGCCAGAAGGGCGGTGTCTTGGAAAATTTCTTCCAGCGCTTCTGCGCCTTCTTCCAAGTAAGGCTCGCACGGCCAATATGGAAGCCCGAAACGAGGCCGGCGACACTGCGCAATTCCTCGCGCGCGTCTTCATCGGCGTCATCGAGGAGCCGCTCGACAATATCTTGCGCCATCTCGGCGTCATTCATGGCGCCGAAAATGTCCTGCAATTCCGAAAGCTGTTTGAGAAACGGCGCTACGGCCTTGCGGTCATAAAGCGAGGCGAAGATCTCGGCCGAATACCGCAGCTTCTTGAGCTCGATGCGTAGCTCGTGGCGTTCCTCGGGCGAAAGGCCCTCCATGTCGTGCGCGCGCTTCTTTGCTTTGGTCAGGCGCTTGTCGAGGGCGCGGCGCGCGAGCGATTTCGCGGACTCAACCTGTTGCGCGAGCCGGTCCGGTTCGGCGTCCGCGCGCCAGACACGCGCTTCGGCAGCTGCTGCAAGGTCGATCAGGAAGCCGGTGAAATCATCGGAGCGTACGGTGTCAACCGTCTCGTCCCATTGCGCATCGCGTTCGTCCGCCAGAATCGCGCGCAAGCGCTTGAGACCCGCCGTTTGAGGGAACGCCTTCTCGACCTGATGCAAGAGATCGCTTGAGAACACATCGAGGTCGCGCGTAGCTGCGAAAGCCCGGCCCAAGTCGCGCGCGCTCTCGCGCAAGGGCTCGAGCGCGTCCGCCTGAAAGGCGTGGCCAAAGGCCTTCAGCGCCACGCGCAGACGGCGCAGCCCCACGCGCACCTGATGCACGCCTTCGGGAGCGCGCGTTTCGAGCACGGCAGGCACGTTGCGTGCGATATGGCGCAGGCAATGGAGCAGCGTGGCGCGAAACGCTTCCTCGGCGGTGGCATTGGCGGAAATGGCGAGGGGGCCCGCCTTGTGCGCGTCGACGTCGCGGCCCTCAAGCGCGCGCAAACCCCGTTCGGCCTTGCTCTCCATACTCACGGTCAAGGGCGCCTGATCGGCAAGTGCGCGCGCCACATCGAACAGGCTCGCGGGCGAGCCCTTGAGCAGTTCCAATTCCACCTCGCTCACCGGCACGCACGCCTTGCCGTTCACCAGGGTACGAATCTCGCCACTATCCACCGCAAGCTCGATCTCATCGCCTGCTTCGGTCTTGAGCCGGCGCTTGGTACGGCTGATCGCCGTCTCGATCATTGGCTTGACCGGCTCTTCGGCGGCGATGGCTTCGACACGCTCGCGCAGGCCCTGATCGGCAATCAGCCTGAGATTGGGGAATGACGACGGCAGCGGACACTCCCATTCGCCGCGCGTGGAGGAAAGCGCGCCGGTCCCTTGCGTCTTCAACGTCTGGATGTAGGCCCGGCCCTTCTTGCGCACACGCAGCGAAAGTCCCGCCTTGCTCAGCCCGAAGTCGGGCGTGTCGTAATAGATCGTATTCAGGCGCTCGGTAGCCGCAGGCCCAGGCGCAAAACGCTTGAGCGCGGCGCTGCGCTTGAGGCGCGCCAAATCGTCCGGCCGGGCCGCGAGTTTGATTTCTATTTCCTGTGCCATGACGAGAGAACTTGAACTGCATAGACGGCGCTTCGCCGTGCCCAAGGGCACGCGGGACGACTTCCGGCTGGCGCCAATAACGCATCATCCATGAAGGCGCTCGCGCCTTCAATCGCGCGACGTGTAGGTGTCACAAAACCGTCGTACGAATTTGAATTGGCTGCCGCGGCAACCACAAGGATTAGATGTTGCCTGTGGATAAGTTGTCGCGGGTTGTCCTACGCCACGTCCGGCGCCAACTTCTGAACCTGGCTGCTGGCAAGCGTAAGTTTCGAAATTGTCAGCGGGCCGCCATGTTCGAGTTCGGAAAGAAACTTCTGCGCCCGTTCAAGTTCGTCCTTGCGCAGATCGGCCCAGACACGCGCGGCCGCGGCGCCCTGTTCGCGTGTGCCTTTTTTGAGGGAGGCGCCCGCCTTCTCCATCGCCTGAGTCGCAAGCCCGCGCTGGCTGGCAAAAAGATCATCGACGATGCGGCGGATGGCGAGGCGATCCCAGTGGTCGCTGGCTACTACGCGTTCGGCCAAGCCGCGCAGCTTATCCAGGCCGACGATGGTGCCCACGGTGAAATAGGCGCCGGCCGCCGCATCCACCGGCACGTTGTGCAGCTGGGCGAGCAGGATGATCTCGCAGGCCGCCCCCATCAGCGGCAGCACGGCGACATCTTCAGCCACATCGGGCGGCACGCCGGATTGCTGAAGCTCGGTGATGCGGGCTTCGGTTACTTGCGCCTCGAAGGGCGAGACGAGGCCGGCAAAGCGCCCGCGCAGCTCCGCCACGCCTACCGCATAGGCGCGCCCAGTTTCGCCGATGGAAGCGCTCGACGGCAGGTGCACCAGGAACCAGAGGCCCAGCCGGCGGAGAAGTTCGGCGATGTCGGCGACCATGGCGTTCTGGACGTCGGCAGGCACCTTCAGATCGAGCGCGCAAATGCGTTGGCGCAATTCTTCCAGACTGAAGGCACAGGCGGCGAGCTCGAATGCGCGGGCGACTTCGGCGCCGGAAGCGCTCGCAAGCTCGCGCATGCGCTGCACGAACAACGGGCCCGCGAGATTGACTGCCTTGTTGGCGAGTCGGCTGGCGATGATTTCGCGCTTGAGGCGATGATTGGCAATCTCGCCCCTGAAGCTCTTGACGGCGAGCGCCGGGAAATAATTTTCCAACATGCCTTCGAAATGCGGATCGTCGGGAAGTTGGCTCGTCAGGATTGCGTCGAAGAGCTCGAGCTTGGCGTAGGCAAGCAGGACGGCGAGATCGGGCCGCGTCAAGCCCTGACCGTCACGCGCGAGCGCGCGCAAACTTTCGTCGTCAGGCAAAAACTCCACGCCGCGGTCAAGCCGCCCACTCTTCTCCAAATCGCGCATGACGCGGCCGGCCGCGTCGAGATCGCGTGGGGATGTGCGCTGCGCCACCGAGATGGCCAGCGTCTGATCGTAATTGTCGGCAAGTACGAGCCGCGCCACGTCGTCCGTCATGGCCCCGAGCAGCCTGTCGCGTTCCTCCTCCTTGAGTTCGCCGCGGCGCAAGGGTCCGCTCATCAGGATCTTGATATTCACTTCATGGTCCGAAGTATCGACGCCCGCAGAATTGTCGACGGCGTCGGTGTTGATGCGGCCGCCGCCGCGCGCATACTCCACACGGCCCAATTGCGTGAGCCCGAGATTGGCGCCCTCGCCCACGATTTTCGCTTTGAGATCGCGGCCGTTGACGCGCAGCGCATCGTTGGCGCGGTCGCCAGCATCAACCTGGCTTTGCGAGCTTGCCTTTACATAGGTGCCGATGCCGCCGAACCAGAGCAGATCCACATCGGCCAAAAGAAGGTTTCGCATCAGTTCCGCCGGGGCCACGCGATCACGCTTCAGCCCGGTGAGGGCTTTCACTTCCGGGCTCAAGGGAATTTCTTTGGCCGTGCGCGGGAAAACGCAGCCGCCCTTGGAAATCAGCTTGGCGTCGTAGTCGGCCCAGCTTGAACGCGGTAGATCGAACAGGCGCTTGCGCTCATCCCAACTCTTGGCGGGATCGGGATCGGGGTCGAGAAAGATGTGACGGTGATCGAAAGCGGCGAGCAGCTTGGTCTGCTTGGAAAGCAGCATGCCATTGCCGAACACATCACCCGACATGTCGCCAACGCCCACGCAGGTAAACAGCTCCGACTGGATATCGCGGCCGATCTCGCGGAAGTGGCGCTTGACCGCTTCCCATGCGCCCTTGGCGGTGATGCCCATCTTCTTATGGTCGTAGCCACGGGAGCCACCGGAGGCGAACGCATCGCCCAGCCAGAAACCGCGCTCAACAGCCATGCCGTTGGCGATATCGGAGAAAGTTGCCGTGCCCTTATCGGCGGCCACGACGAGATAGGGATCATCATCGTCGTAGCGCACAACGTCCTTGGGCGGGATCACCTCGCCCTGCGCGCCGATATTGTCGGTGATGTCGAGCATGGCGCCGATAAAGGTGCGATAGGCCCGGATGGCTTCCGCCTGCACTTCCTCGCGCGTGGCGTTTTGCGGCAGCTGCTTGGGAAAGAAGCCGCCCTTGGCGCCCACCGGCACAATGACGGCGTTCTTCACTTGCTGCGCCTTCACGAGGGAGAGCACTTCGGTACGGAAATCTTCCCGCCGATCGGACCAGCGGATGCCGCCGCGCGCCACCTTGCCGAAGCGCAAATGGACCGCTTCGACATTGGGTGCGTAGATGAAAATTTCCACGAAAGGGTGCGGTGGCGGCAGCTCTTCCAGTTTCTGGCTGTCAAGCTTCGCCGCCAGATATGGCTTGAAGCGGGCCTGCTCGTCCTTCTGGAAGAAACTGGTGCGCAAGATGGAGTCGATGACATTGCGCATGCGGCGGATGATGCGGTCGTCGTCGAGGCTTTTGACGTCGCCAAGCGCGGCCTCGATCTTGTTGTGAATGGCGAGAGCGCGCGCCTCGCGTTTGTCCCGGTCCCTTTCGAACGACGGATCGTTGCGCGCGTAGAAGAGCTCGACCAGTAATTTGGCAATGTCGGGATTTTGGACGAGGGCTTGCTCCATATAGGGCTGGCCGAAGGTGATATTGGTCTGACGAAGATATTTCGCGATGGCGCGCAAAATCGTCACGTCGCGCCAGGGAAGCTCAGCTTCCGTCACCATGCGGTTGAAGCCGTCGGACTCGATCTCACCATTGACGACGGCGTGATAGGCGTCTTCCAAAAGCGGCTTGAGGCGGGTGAGATCGGCCACGCCCCCGCTTGCACGCTCCATGAGAAAATTGTGCACCGCCGCCTGCTGTTGCGTGCCGTCCTGCGCTTTGGGCGTAAGCGCGTAACTGTCCTCGGCGATGACCTTCAGCCCGAGATTTTCGAACACGGGCAGGCAGGACGAGAGCGGCATGAAGGTCCCGCGCACGAACAATTTGAGACGCAGCGTGCTGCGCCCGTCGCCCGCCTGGCCATAGACGCGCGCGGCAACCGAACCCGCCCGCGCATTGCCCGATAGCACCGCTTCGATCTCTTCGATGTCGGCCACGGCCTGTGCAGGTGTGAAATTGTCGCGGTAGCCCGCGGGGAACGCCTCGCCATAGCGATGGAGTAGCGCCGTGCCTTCCGCATCGCCATGCGCGGCAATGATCGCAGCCGTGAAACCATCTTCCCAGGTGCGGATGGCGCCACGGATTTCCGCCTCCAGCGTTTTGACGTCCACCTCAGGGCGCGGCCCCGGATTGCGCCCAACAATGAAATGGACGCGAGCCAAGGATTCGTCATCGAGGCTTGGATGTGCAGCCGTCATGCGGCCATCGAAGGCGCGCGCCAGGATCGCGTGGATGCGCTCGCGCGCGGCCGTGTTGTAGCGCTCGCGCGGCACGAACACGAGCGCCGAGACAAAGCGGTCGAAGCGGTCGTAACGCAGGAAGACGCGCACTTTGGGCCGATCGCCAAGCGCGAGGATGCCGAGCGCCGCGGCCAGAAGCTCGTCCTCGTCGATCTGGAACAGCTCGTCGCGGGGATAAGTATCGATGATGTGGGCCAGCGCCTTGCCATCATGGCTGTCGGGGGGAAGGCCCGCGCGTCCCAGCACGTGCTCGACCTTGTGACGCAAGAGTGGAATCTCGGCCGGCACGCGGCTGTAAGCACTCGAGGTGAATAGGCCGACGAAACGCCGCTCGCCGGTGAGGTTCCCTTTCGCATCGAAGCGCTTTACACCCACATAATCCATGTGGACGCGGCGGTGCACGCTGGATCGTACATTCGACTTGGTGATGATGATCGGCGAAGGCTGTGTGAGAAAGGCGCGCACTTCCGGCGTGAGGCTGGTGCGGTCCTCGCCTTCGCGGATCACGCGCGCATTATGATCCGAAAGCAGCCCGAGCCCGCTGTCGAGGATCGGCGCGTGGCGGCCGTCGCCCTTGGGGTCGAAGGCGTAATCCCGGCAGCCGAGGAAGGTGAAATGCTTGTCCGCCAGCCACTTCAGGAAGGCAACGCTTTCGTCGAGTTCGTCGGCCGGAATATGCGGCGGGTGGGCTCTGAGCTCCGCTGTTACATCATTGAGGCGCTTGAGAATCAGCTTCCAGTCGCGCACAGCGCTATGCACATTGGCGAAGACGTTGCGCAGCCCTTCGATCAGGGCCCTCTCGCGCTCTTCCTCGATGATATGATGCAAAGCCAGCACAATGATGCTGTCGCGCTTGCCGGGAGCGAGCTGGACCACGGGATGAAATGCGGCATGGATGCGGAAACCCTGCGCCGTCACCTCGCCGATGCAGGAATCGTAAAGGAACGGTATGTCGTCATTGATGCAGACGACGATCGTCTCGTTGCGCTGAAAGGCTAAGTCTGCCTGCGCCGGCGCTAGCGCCTCGACCACGGACGTGCCGGGTGCGCGCCTGGTGAAGTGCCCATAGACAAGCCGCACGAGTGCTGCGAGCTCCGCCGGCGTATAGCGTGTAACGTCTTCAGGCAAAGCGTGATGGGCGAAGTTCTGAAAAAAGCTCGCAAGGCTCGCATCGCGCGAGCCGATTAGCTTCGCCGCCGCAGCGACACGAACGGCAAGTTCCTCGGATTCTTCTCCAGCGCGTTCGGCGGCCGTGCCCTTCTCGGGCACACTCGCGGTCGACCTGCGGGCCGCCATGAAAAACTCCCTGCTCCGCGCCTGAAGGACCAGCGCGTAGTTTAGGGCGGGGAAATTAACTCCCCCTTAGGGGTCGCAGGAAGCGGTAAAACTCAGGAAAACGTGACCAAAGGCGCTAGCCCTAGGCGCCTGGCCTGCCACCACCCCGAAAGAAGCGTGGCCACGGCCACGGCAGCGCCAAGAACAAGCAGCAAAGTGGCGGCCAAGGGAGCGTCCGGCAGAGGCCGCAGAAAGGCCGCGATGGCGGGAAGGATCACCGCCGGCGTGAGGAAATAGAGGCTCGGGCGGGCGCGCAGAAGTGCGCTAACGCCTGCTGCCGTGCCCGCGGCGAAGAGGATGAGTGTCAACGGGTTGCTCGACTGGGGCAACGCGAGGAAGCCGCCCGCGCCCCAGGCGAAGCCCGCAAAAAGCAGCGCCGCATCGAGATCAGCGGCAAACGCGCGCAGCGGCATCAACTCGAACGGCACCACGGAGGTGCGTCCATAGAGACGCAGGATCGTGATCGCTGATGCCGCCGTGAACAGGGACCACAGGACGAGCGGCGAAAGCGGCACAGCGCCCGTCGACGTGAGCGCGACGACGCCAAGGCCGGCGATGAGCAGCCACGCCACGAACGGCGAACGACCCAGCAGGTTCGCGAGCCGCGCGGTTTCGATAGCTTCCTCGTGAAGGCGCGACAGGCGATGTAGCGCATGCGCCTGGACCTCTTCCGCTATCTCGACACGCGCAGCTTCGAAGCCGCGCAGCAATTTCGATGGCGATTCCGGGCTCATGTCCCCCTCTTAAAATTCGAGGCTGCGTTTCACGAGACAGCACAACGCTCCTCTGCGGCAGTTAACAATGCTTTAACGATCCGAAGGTTCCCCGAGAGGACGGCGAATCAGGTGGCAGTTGTGCAATTTTACTACGCAACCCAGTTGCCACCATCTTGGGACAAAGCCCAAGCGAAGCGAGGCGTTATCCTTGTGGAAAAGTGGGAAAAGACAAAGGACGTCTGGAGCTGATTTTACAGCTTGTCGCGGATGATTTTGAGGATGGCGAGCGAAGAGGGACGTCCTGCGAGCCCACGCGTCGGCGCAATGTGAATGGTGAGAAGTTTATCGCCGACAGCGGCGCTTGAATCGCCCGCGATGACGATGCGGACCACGCTGAACTCAGCGAGGAGCTGCTGGCCGATGCGGCGCGACGTGGCGACGCGCTCGATGGCAAGTGTCGCGTTGCGTATCGCGTCGGTGGCGAGCGTGCGCGTCATATCGGACTGATTGAGCGCCTCCCAATTGGCGCGGAAGCCGATGGTGAGACCGGTGCGGTTCTGGATCTCTTCCGACATCCGTTGCGCCAGCGTCTTGGCGTCCGGCATGGCCAAACCTGTTTCCGCCTGGGCCGCGACATCGTTCAAGCGCTCAGCGGGAATGCCGTCGGGTTTTTCGCGTGTGTAGATGGTGACGCCGCCCCAGCCAGCCACCTGCAAAGCCACGTCTCCGGAATCGTATTTCAGCACGCGCCCGCCCAGCGCGGCCGGTTCGATCGTCAAATAGTAGGTCTCGTCATTGCCGCTGAAGCGCAAGCGTTCGTAGTCGTGATAGCGTTCGAGCGTGAATTTCATGTTGTCGCCAGCGAGATAAGCGCCCGTTTGCGGCAGCTCGGGACGCTGCTCCCGGCCGGGCATGCGCGGCGGGCGATCATTCTCCATCTGGGCGATGGCGCGTGCGGGCTCGAGTGCAAGCGGAAACGACCCCAGCAGCGCGATCATCATCCCCATGAGACACATAGAAGAGATGAGCAGATATCCGTGGCTCGCGCGCAATGGCGATCCTTTATACTGGCCCATGGCCTATTTGCTTCGAACCCTGGCCCGACGGCGCCGCCCCATGGGGCAGTATCGGCGGGATAGTGGCAACAATATGGACTGGGTAGCTTAACATTCGGGATACGACTAAGGTCCGCGCCGTTTTTGGACGGTCCGCACCAAAATCAGAGATCACAACGCAGAGATCACATCCGTGTCAGCGAGCCTCGACAGTTTCAATTGCCGCCGCACACTTTCCCTTGGCAAGAAGAAATATGTGTATTTCAGCCTGAAGGCGGCGGAGAAGAATGGCCTGCCCGGGATTTCACGGCTGCCGTTTTCGCTGAAAGTGCTTCTGGAAAATCTTCTGCGCCACGAAGATGGGCGCACGGTGGCGGCGAAGGACATTCGCGCGCTTGCCGATTGGCTGACGAAGCGAAGCTCCGAGCGTGAGATCGCCTTTCGCCCGGCGCGTGTTCTCATGCAGGACTTCACTGGCGTGCCTGCGGTGGTCGATCTCGCCGCCATGCGCGACGCGATGAAGGCGCTGGGCGGCGACGTGAAGAAGATCAATCCGCTTACGCCCGTCGATCTCATCATCGATCACTCGGTAATGGTGGATGCGTTTGGCTCACGCACCGCGTTCAAGACCAATGTGGTGCGCGAGTATCAGCGCAACGGCGAGCGCTATGCTTTCCTGCGCTGGGGCGCCAAAGCGTTCGATCAGTTCCGCGTCGTGCCGCCAGGCACCGGCATCTGCCATCAGGTCAATCTCGAATATCTCGGTCAGACAGTGTGGACGGCGAAGAAAAAACTGAACGGCAAAGCTGTCGAATACGCCTATCCCGATACGCTGGTTGGTACAGACAGCCACACCACCATGATCAATTCTCTCGCCGTGCTGGGCTGGGGTGTGGGCGGCATTGAAGCGGAAGCGGCGATGCTCGGTCAGGCGATGTCGATGCTGATCCCGGAAGTCATCGGCGTGCGGCTGACCGGCAAGCTCAAGCCGGGCGTCACGGCTACCGACCTCGTGCTGACCGTCACTGAGATGCTGCGCAAGCGCGGCGTGGTGGGAAAGTTCGTCGAGTTCTTCGGCCACGGTCTCGATGATCTTAGCCTCGAGGATCGCGCCACGATTTCCAACATGTCACCTGAGTATGGCGCGACCTGCGGCTTCTTCCCCGCTGACCGTGAGACCCTGCGCTATCTGAAAGCGACGGGGCGCAAGGCCGAGCGCGTGGCGCTCGTCGAGAAATACGCGAGAGCGCAAGGGCTGTTCCGTGACAAGAAGACGCCCGATCCCGAATTCAGCGACGTGCTGAATTTGGATCTGGGAAGCGTCGAGTCCAGTCTGGCCGGCCCGCGCCGTCCGCAGGATCGTGTGGCGCTCAGCCGCGCGGGCCAAGAGTTCGCCGACGCGCTTTCGCACATCTTCGAAAAAGGAAACGAACGGGCCAAGCGCGTGAAGGTCGAGCGCGCCAATTACACGCTCGGCCACGGCGATGTGGTGATCGCGGCCATCACGTCGTGCACCAACACGTCCAACCCGAGTGTGATGATCGGTGCGGGCCTCCTCGCGCAGAAGGCGGTGGCGCGCGGACTCAAGACCAAGCCTTGGGTCAAGACTTCACTCGCGCCCGGCAGTCAGGTGGTGACGGAATATCTGGCCAAGGCAGGCCTGCAGAAATCCCTCGATGCGCTTGGCTTCGAGCTCGTGGGTTACGGTTGCACCACCTGCATCGGCAATTCGGGGCCGCTGCCCGAGCCGGTGGCGCAAGCGGTCACCGACAATGATCTGGTCGTTGCGGCCGTGCTTTCGGGCAACCGCAATTTCGAAGGCCGCGTGCATCCGCAGGTGCGCGCAAACTACCTCGCCTCGCCCATGCTCGTGGTCGCCTATGCGCTCGCGGGCACGATGAACATCAATCTGACCTCCGATCCCATCGGCACCGATCGAGAGGACAAGCCCGTATTCTTGCGCGACATCTGGCCGAGCGCCTCTGAGATCAAGTCCGCCATGGGCAAATCGATCAATCCCGCCATGTTCCGCCGCCGTTATGGACACGTCTTCGACGGCGGACCAGACTGGAAGAAAGTCAAAGTGCGTGGCGGCACGACGTACGATTGGGACGCGAAATCCACCTATGTAAAGAACCCACCATATTTCTCGGACATGACGACCGCGCCAGCGCCGCTCACCAATATTCGCGGCGCGCGGATTTTGGGATTGTTTGGCGACTCGATCACGACGGACCACATCAGCCCTGCGGGCTCGATCAAGAAAGATTCTCCCGCCGGCAAATATCTTATCGAGCACGGCGTCGAGCCCGCCGATTTCAATTCCTATGGCGCCAGGCGCGGCAATCACGAAGTGATGATGCGCGGCGCCTTCGCCAATATTCGCATCAAGAACGAGATGCTGGGCGGACGCGAAGGGGGCCTCACCCTGTTCCAACCCACCGGCGAAGAGATGCCGATCTACGATGCCGCCCTGCGCTATCAGGAAGCGGGCGTGCCGACGATCGTCATCGCCGGCAAGGAGTATGGCGCGGGCTCATCGCGCGATTGGGCTGCCAAGGGGCCGAGGCTCTTGGGCGTGCGCGCGGTCATCGTGGAAAGCTTCGAGCGCATCCACCGCTCGAACCTCGTCGGCATGGGCGTGCTGCCGCTTGAGTTCATGGGCGGAAAGACACGCAAAGATTACGGTTTCACGGGGAAGGAAGTCATCGACATCGAGGGGATTGAGAAGGGCCTAAGCCCGCGCATGACGATCAAGGGGCGCATCGCCTATGCCGATGGACGCGTGGCCGAAATGCCGCTGCTGGCGCGCATCGATACGCTCGACGAAGTGGCATATTTTGCCAATGGCGGCATTCTTCCCTTCGTGCTCCGTCACCTGCTCGCGGCATAGTGCTTGAGAATCAAGCCATCGTGATGATCTGCCCCTTGGGATGAACGGGGGCTTTCGCCTATCTTGCTGGCATGACGTTCAGATTGCTTATTCCGGCCGCGACATTCGCGATCCTGGTTGCTGCGCCTGTGGCATTCGCCGGTTCGCCGCCTCCAGCGCCTCCCGGCGAAGCCCCGATCGTGGTCGAACTCTTCACCAGCCAGGGCTGCAGCGACTGCCCGCCGGCTGACGCTTTGCTGGGCGAGCTCGCCAACCGCAAGGATGTCATCGCGCTGACGTTGCCTGTCACCTATTGGGACATGATGGGCTGGAAGGACACGCTTGCCAGTGAAGCCAATACGGTGCGCCAGAAGGCCTATGCCAAGCAGATGGGACGTAGCGGCGTCTACACGCCGCAAATCATCGTCAACGGCCTGGCCGATGTCGTCGGTGGCCGCCGCGACCAGGTGATGAGTACGATCGCGGCGCATGAGCGCGACAAGCCGAATATTCCCATCCGAGTGGACGTCTCCCCCAAAGTGGTGCAGATCGCCATTGCCGGCGGCAAGGGTGACGAGGACACCGATTGCACGATCTGGGTGATGCACACGCTCAACCATGCCAACGTCAAAGTGGGTGAAGGCGAGAACAAAGGCCGCTCTCTCAGCTACACCAATATCGTGCGTGATCTGAAGGCGGTCGGGCTATGGAAGGGTGGTGCCATGACGCTGAAATTGCCGCGCAAAGCGCTCTCCAGCACGCCGCATGATGGATTGGTTGTGCTCCTGCAGCGCGACCGTTATGGCCAGATTGTCGGTGCCACCATGGTCGGCAAGGGCCACTAGTTCCCCCGTCCCAAAACAGCACACATCGTCTGTTAGGCATCGAGCGCGCATGTGGCGCGGCTCTGCGCGCGCGATAGGGCATGCCGCTGACGCGTAGCGTAAATGCGCGCCGCCCCGTTCAGATGTTCCTAACTTCGTTTGTTGCGCGGCTGCGATGCTCCACACGCGGGCCGGGAAATTTCTAAATTTTTAAGCGCTTGCCACTTAGTTTTGACGCAATTACGGCGGGTTGAATCCCGCGAAAGGGGTGGTGGGCAGTGCGCTCCAGTCTGCTGCAACGGACGTTCAAGGATAGTTTTCGGGTGCTTGGCAACGCGAACGCGGCGGAGCGCTTGCGCCTCGCGGTTGTGGGCGCTCGCGAAGCGGCTTTCGACTGGACGGTCGCCGACGACTGGATCGTCTGGGAAGGCGTGGAACTGGTTCTCACCTCGCACACTGATCCTGCGCGCCTTGAGACGGGACGTGGGTTGATGGAATGGATGGGCGCCGAGGCGCGCGACAAACTTCTGAGCTATCTGAGCGAGCTCGCGCCGGCGGAACCCGCGTTCGAGATCGAATTCGAGTCGCTCTCGCCTACGCCCGAATGGTACGAGATACGCGCTGTCCGCGTGGCGGGCTCGAATGGCACGGCCGAGCGCGTAACAGGAATTTTGCGTGCGATCACGGAACAGAAGCACGCGCTGACGCGTCTCACTTACCTTGCGGCTTATGATGAGCTTACGGGTCATCTCAATCGGACCCGCCTGCGCGATGAGCTTTCCAAGACGATCGCCCGCGCGGCGGCCAATGAAAGCCATTGCGCCTACTTCGTGGCGGCAATCGACAAGCTTGCGGTCATCAATGAGACTTACGGCTTCGATATCGCCGACGAAGTGATCGTCGCCACTGGCCAGCGCCTGGGCTCAGCTTTGCGTGCAAGCGACGTCATTGGGCGAACGGCCGGCAACAAATTCGGCATCATTCTCGCCGAATGTGGCGAGCAGGAAATGAGCCTCGTGGCCGAGCGCCTGCGCGCAAGCGTGCGCGACACGGTGATCGAGACACACGCGGGCCGGGTGTCGGCCACCGTGTCGGTGGGCGCCGTATGGCTCCCCACCCAGGCCGTGACCAGCCAGGAAGCCATGTTGCGCGCGGAAGAGGCGCTCGACCGCGCCAAGAGCTCGGGCCGCAACGGTTATGTCGCTTACACGCAGTCGCCGCAGCGCGAATCCGCTCGCCGGCGCCTGATCACCATCGCCGATGACGTGATGGCGGCCCTCAACGACCACCGCCTTGTCTTCGCCTATCAGCCCATCGTGGGCGCAGCGTCGCGGAAAGCCGAGCATTACGAATGCCTGCTCAGGCTCGCACGCAAGGACGGCAGCATTGCTGCGGCCGGCGAGTTCATTCCGGCGGCCGAGACGCTGGGGCTGGTGCGCCTGGTCGACCGCCGCGTGCTCGAGATGGCCGTGGCTCAGCTCTATGCGCACCCGGACGTCAAGCTTTCCATCAACGTCTCGGGCACAACGGCGAGCGACCCGTCATGGCTGCAATCCTTCATCACCTATGTGCGCGAGAACCGTGAAGTGGCGGAACGCATGACGGTGGAACTGACCGAGACTGCGGCCATTCATGCCTTTGAAGAGAATGCCCGCTTTGTCAGCCGTCTGCGCGACATGGGCTGCCGCGTCGCCATCGACGATTTCGGCGCGGGCTATACGAGTTTCCGCAATCTGCACATGCTGCGCGTGGACATGGTCAAGATAGACGGCGCCTATGTGCGTGAGCTCTGCACCTCGCCCGACAATCAGTTGTTCGTGCGCACGCTGGTCAATCTCGCCAAGAACTTCCAGCTCGAGACGGTGGCCGAATGGGTGGGTTCCGAGCAAGATGCGCTGCTGCTCAAGGAGTTCGGCGTCGATTATTTACAGGGCTATTGCTTCGGTGAGCCAGACATGGCGCCGGCCTGGCCCGACCGCCCGAACTAACTACTTCCGGCCAGCCAGTTCCGCGATCTGGCGGCGCATGGCCTCCAGCTGATCCTTGAGATCGCGGATCTCGTCCTCGCGCTCGCTCTGCTCGGCCTCGCCGCCATTGGTTTGACCCTTCTTGTGCGATGGCCCGTTCTCGCCGCGCGCCGCGGCAAAGGGTGAGAACATCTTCATCGCGTTCTCGAAAACCACCATGTTCTGGCGCGCGATATTCTCGAAATTCTTGTAGCCAACGCCGCCGAAGGCATCGGCGAATTTCTCTCGTAATTCTTCTTGGTTGCGCGCGAAGCTGTCCATCGAGACTTCCAGATAGCGCGGCACGAAGGCCTGCAGGTTGTCACCGTAGAAGCCGATCAACTGGCGCAGGAACTTGATCGGCAGCAGGTTCTGCCCCTTGTTCTCTTCCTCGACGATGATCTGCGTCAGCACGGCGCGGGTGATGTCTTCGCCCGTGCGCGCGTCGCGCACCTCGAACTCGACGCCGTCTTTCACCATCCCGGAGAGATGATCGAGCGTCACATAGCTCGACGTCTGAGTATTGTAGAGTCGCCGGTTCGCATACTTCTTGATAATGACCGGCCCACCCGACCCGCTTTTCGTCTCGCTCAAACGCGTCACCTGGGGGCGAAGATGGACGCCATCGCGTCCGCTTTCGCGATTGACTCAACACGCATGCCTGCGCGCTGTAAAGCCAAATTTCGTGACGGGCGCCGATAGGGTTTACGCGGGCTGAAACGCGATGCATGAATCCTCCGCGTTCGCTGGAGAAAATCATGAGAGAGGAGGATTATCCGATAGCGATCACACTTGCGGCCGCGCGCGTTGCGTCGATCCCCGCGGGCCGGCGTTCCGCGGAATTGATGACGCATGGGACAATGCGGCTGCTTTACTACGCGCCTAGGGACGTCGATCGGCAGAAACCCCATGATCAGGACGAACTTTACGTGGTAGCCAGCGGAACTGGCACGTTCCTCTGCGGGGCACGGCGTGCAGGCTTTGTTCCAGGCGATGTGCTATTTGCGCCCGCCGGCGTGGTGCACCGGTTTGAAACCTTTTCGGAAGATTTCGCCGTTTGGGTAATCTTCTATGGCCCCAAAGGCGGGGAAGGCACCCTTACATGAGAGGATTAGTCAGATTTTTTTGCTGCTGCTGCGGCCGAGCCCGAACCTGAGGTGGAAAATCCCAGAATGCTCTTCAGGATATCCGCAGGCAGAGAGATAGCCGCCAGAAGCGCGCTCGTGTGGACGTTCTCATACTTGGTCAGCATGCCGTGAGAGAATGAGAGCTTGATATTCGCTTTGGCGGGGCCGCGTCGATTCAGTGGCACGTACAAGGTCTGCTCCGGATCGGGCGCCAGGAGCGCAAACGTAGTTGCTTTCACGACAGGATGCCCGTCAGATTTCTTCGCCCCCTTCTTCTTATCTAGAACGAATTCACCGAGAGCGAGCGTTACGTCATACGGCCAAGCTGGTCTGTAACAGACGCCCGAACGTTCTTCTGACCCGTCTGGCAAACATTTGCGGGCCTCTCTATCTGTTGCGGGGCTGGATCCTTGCCGCTCAGCAGTCAAGCTCAAGACAATAATATCTTTCGGGAGGTGATCTCTAAGGGATTGGACCGAAGCGGGAGCCGTTGGGTTCAAGGCGTAGGTAACGTCGATATCCGCCTTGGAATTGCATGCAGGGACTTCTTCCTTCAGCTCTGCGATGCTGATCTGCTCCGAGAAATTCTTCATCGCTCCTGCGATTTCGAACGCCTTGCCGAATATCTCTTTGGCTTGCGGCTCACTTTCAGCGTTGATGGCGGATAGCAACCCACTTTCATCCGTGGCGATCGACACTGTGTCGTTCGAGAAGTCATCCGGCATGTAACGGAGTTCGTAATGCCCGCCAGTGGGATCGGGAAAGAACTCCGGCTTGCCGAGGTCGATGCTTATTTCACAATTTTTTCGTTTAATAGTCAGTGGAAAGCGAGCCTGTGGCAGCCAATACGATGCAGTAATCTCGCGGCGGCTCGGCTCTTTGAGATCGCTCGGATATCTTTCAGTTTGAATGATCGGCTCGGTGCTACAGCCGCCGAGAATGAGCACAACAAATGCTGCTAGCAAAGTGCGTGTCATGACACCCCCACTTGAATATGGTCATGCTTGAATATTCGCCATTTTCTATTTCTTATATCATGATCTGTACGAGCTAACGACTTGTTCGGTGGGCGAAAAACGGCTTGTAATTACAGGCCAATAGTTGGTGCTAGACCACTTCAGGGCGAATGGAGCAGGCAATGGCACGCGTGGCAGTGGTGACGGGTGGAACGCGGGGCATCGGCAAGGCGATTGCGCTGGCCTTGAATAAGGCCGGCTACAGGGTGGTGGCGAACTACGCCGGCAACGAGGAAAAGGCCAAGACATTTGAAAAGGACACCGGCATCCCCGCGCGCAAATGGGACGTGGCGGATTTCGGGGCTTGCATGGACGCTTGCGGCCAGATCGCCAAGGAGTTCGGTCCGGTGGAAGTGCTCGTCAACAATGCGGGCATCACGCGCGACGCCACCATGCGCAAGATGGCGCGCGAGAGCTGGGACGCCGTGGTGGATACCAATCTCGGCGGCTGCTTCAACATGTGCAAAGCGGTGTGGGAAGGCATGCTGGACCGCGGTTTCGGCCGCATCGTCAATATCGGCTCGATCAACGGCCAGGCCGGCCAGTACGGCCAGGTGAACTACGCCGCCGCCAAGTCCGGCATTCACGGTTTCACCAAGGCGCTCGCCCAGGAAGGCGCGGCCAAAGGCATCACCGTCAACGCCATCGCGCCGGGCTACATCGACACCGATATGGTGGCGGCGGTGCCGCCGAATGTTTTGGAAAAGATCGTGGCGCGTATCCCCGTAGGCCGCTTGGGCAAGGCCGACGAAATTGCCCGCGGCGTGGCCTTTCTCGTGGCTGACGATGCTGGCTTCATCACCGGATCGACCATGTCGATCAACGGTGGCCAACATATGTATTAAGCGCGCGTGGCCTCGCAAACTTTCGTCAAAGCAACGCGGCTGGAAGGCAACCCTTGAAGCGCTTCTTACTTCTCATTCCCGCCGTGTTGTTCGCGGGCCTTGTCTGGCTTTTCTACGCGGGGCTTTCCGGCCCGCCGCCTTCTGTGCTGCCGTCGCCGCTGGTTGGCAAGCCCGCGCCCGATTTCACTTTGCCCGCGCTATCGGGCGGCGGGTTCGCGCGCGCCGACCTTGCGACTGGCCATGCGACGATCGTCAATTTCTGGGCCTCATGGTGCGCGCCCTGCCGCGTCGAGCATCCGCTTCTCGAAGCGCTGGCCGCGCGCGGTGACATTCGCCTCTACGGCGTCGCCTGGAAGAACAAGCCCGAACTCGCGCGCGGCTTCCTCGATGAACTCGGCAACCCGTTTGCTCGCGTCGATCTCGACGAAACGGGGCGCATGGGCATCGACTGGGGCGTGGCGGGCGTGCCTGAGACCTTTGTGGTCGACGGGCAAGGCATCATACGCGCGCACTATGCGGGGCCACTGACCCCGGAAATCGTCTCGCAAATCATCTTGCCGGCTTTGGTTCGGGCCGACGCCAAACCCTAGCGCGGACGGCGTGGAGACCGTGGGTCGCGGTCGTGCTCGAGATGGGTCACGATCATCGCCAGATCCCGGGAGAAGCGCGAGCGTTCGGTCGCCGGCAACCCCGCCAAGACCCCCTTTTCCACCCGCTCGCTGGCGGCGCGGGCCCCCCTCAGCGCCTTGCGGCCCAATGGCCCCAGGCGCACGGCATTGGCGCGGGCATCTTCCTCTGTCCGGCCCCGTACGAGGAGGCCGCGTTCCACCATTCGGCGCGCCATTTCGGCCAGGGTCGAGCGGTCGATCCCCGTAATCTTCACCAGGCGCGTCTGGGTGATGCCCTCATTCTGCTCCACGGCGGCAAGCACCGTGAACTGCTGCTTGGTCAGACCGCTGGCACCAAGCTCGCGCGAGAAACGATCGTTCGCGCGCTGCAGACAGCGACGCATCAGATACGTTGGTGTCACGGAAAGATCGAAGCCGCCGTCCGTCTTACGCGGACCTCTCGAAGCCATCATTCACCCCTCGGGAAATTCTTCTTATATGCGTCTCTTACGCGGCACCGATTGTCCGTATTGAGCGGACTTGGCAAAAACAATACTCCGAATGCGCTCCCGCGCAAGCGAAGTGCGTAGATAATTTGCAACACATTGAATCTCGTTTTCTTTCTCGCACATTCGCTAAACGTTATTGGGTATTGCTGCCGCAAACTTTCTCCAGACGCTATGCTATGGATTGCGCGCCACGTGGCGGGAACGTTCTCAGCTTAGCGGGGCGACGTTTCGTCGCTCTCGATTTGATGCTTCATTACGAAAGGTATTTGCGCGGCGCTGAAAAGAAAAATCAGCGGAAAGATTCCCCATACTTTGAACGCGACCCAGGTGTCGGTGGTGAAATTGCGCCAGACGATCTCGTTGGCAACCGCGAGCACGGCAAAGAACGCGGCCCAACGCCAGGTGAGCGCGCGCCAGCCCCGTTCGTTGAGCTGAAAAGCCTGCCCAAATGCGTACTTGATCAGAAGACGCCCGGACGTCATGCCCCCCAGCAAAACAGCGGCAAATAGCGCATACAGGATTGTAGGTTTTACCTTGATGAACATCTCGTTTTGCAGCCAGAGCGTGAGCCCGCCAAAAACAAGAACGAGCGCCCCGGTAATAAGGGGCACGGGCGAGATTTTGCGTTCGATGACGAAGCCGATAGCGATCACGACGACCATCGCCACCATAAAAGCGCCCGTTGCCACGTAGATTTTGAACAGCGCGTTCGCCACGAAGAAAATCAGGAGCGGCCCGAGATCGAGGGCAAGCTTGAAAAAGGGAGGCGTTTTCATGCGGTGCCTGTGAGAGCTTTGGCGAAAGCGTCGGCGTCGAATTGTTGCAGATCGTTCAGGTCTTCGCCCACGCCGATGAAATGTATAGGCAATCCAAAGCGCTGCGCGAGTGCGACAAGAATTCCGCCCTTGGCCGTTCCGTCGAGTTTGGTCATGATGAGACCCGTGAGCGCGATCGCCGATTGGAAGGCTTCAACCTGGCTGAGCGCGTTTTGGCCGGTTGTGGCATCGAGGACGAGAATGGCCGCGTGTGGCGCGCTCGCATCCACTTTCTTGACCACGCGGGCGATTTTCTCGAGTTCTGCCATCAGGCCCATCTTGTTTTGAAGGCGGCCCGCCGTGTCGATCAGCAGCACATCGGCATGAACCCTGCCGGCCTCGCCAAGCGCATCGAAGGCAAGGCCAGCCGCATCCGCGCCAGGCTCGCGGGCCACGACATGGGCGCCAGCCCGTTCGCCCCAGATCTGGAGCTGCTCGATGGCGGCGGCGCGGAAGGTGTCGCAGGCGGCAATCCAGACCTTGAGGCCGTCTTTCCCGAGCCTGGCCGCGAGCTTGCCGATGGTCGTGGTCTTGCCCGTGCCGTTCACGCCCGCGACCAGGACAACATAGGGCTTCTTGCCCCGATCAATAATGAAGGGCCTGGCGACCGGCTTGAGCTTGGCGGCAATGGCGCCGGCCAGAAGCGCGCGCAATTCGGCCTCGGGAATTTCCTTGTCGTAGCGGCCTTTGGCGATTTCGGCGGCAAGCTCATGTGCGGCATGCGCGCCGACATCGGCCGAAATCAGCGCGTCTTCGAGCCCGGCGATGGTTTCGGCATCCAGCCGGCGCCTGGTGAAAACGCCGGTGAGGTTGTCCGAAAGCGCTGACGACGTTCGCGCCAGGCCCGATTTCAGGCGCGTGAAAAAGCCCTGATCGGATGTCATGCCGCTTCCTGAAGCGACATGCTGCCGATGAGGTGCTTGCCGTCGCTCGCGGTGATGCGGACGCGGGCAATGTCGCCCGCCTCGCCTGCACCTGCGAATAGGACAGGCGCGAAACACGATGTGCGGCCCATGCCCGGCTTTTCGATCAGTACGTCCTGCACGCTGCCCACAAGCCCTGAGAGACGGCGGCCAAGAGCCCGCTCGCCCGTCGCACGCAGACGTGCCGCACGTTCCTTGACAAGGTCACGCGGGAGCTGGGGCATGCGCGCGGCCGGCGTACCTTTACGGGGCGAGAACGGGAAGACGTGCAGATAGGTGAGACCCGCTTCTTCCACCAGCGATAGCGTGTTCTGAAACATGGCTTCCGTCTCGGTGGGAAAGCCCGCGATCAGATCGGCGCCGAAGGCGGCATCGGGCCGCAAGCGACGCACGTTCTGACAAAATTCAATCGTGTGCTCGCGCGCATGCCTGCGCTTCATGCGCTTCAAGATCAGATTGTCGCCCGCCTGAACCGAAAGGTGGAAATGCGGCATCAGGCGCCGTTCTTCGGCAATGGCGCGGAGCAACTCATCGTCCACTTCGATGGGGTCGATCGAGGACAGTCGAAGCCGGGCCAGCTCGGGCACCAGTTTGAGAATGCGTGTGACCAGCATGCCCAGCGTGGGCTTGCCGGGAAGGTCGGCGCCATAAGCCGTAAGATCAACGCCCGAGAGAACGATTTCCTTGAAGCCGCCCGCGGCAAGACGGCGCGCTTCTTCGACCACGGCACCCAAGCCGACGCTGCGCGACGGTCCTCGCCCATAAGGGATGACGCAAAACGTGCAGCGGTGATCGCAGCCGTTCTGCACCTGCAGCACGGCCCGCGCGCGGCCTTCGAACGAGTCCACGAACTGCGCCGCCGTCTCGCGCACGCTCATGATGTCGTTGACGCGCACGCGTTCGTTGATAGCGAAGGCGTAACTTCCCGCCTCCAGCTTTTCCGCATTGCCCAATACCTGATCCACTTCGGGCATGGCGGCGTAGATCGCGGGCTCCGTTTGTGCAGCGCAGCCGGTGACGATGATGCGCGCGTACGGATTGTCGCGGCGCGCCTTGCGTATGGCCTGACGCGATTGGCGCACGGCCTCGCCCGTCACAGCGCAGGTATTGACGATGACGGCGTTCTCAAGCCCCGCCTCGCCCGCGCGCAATTTGATCGCCTCGGACTCATAGGCGTTAAGGCGACAGCCGAAGGTGAGGACCTCAACGCTCATATGCGCACCAAGGACGCGATATCCGCTTCGCCGCGATAGGAAAGGGTCGCGGGTCCCGTCATCAGTACATGGCCATCACTCTCGCGCCATTCGATCCAAAGCTTGCCACCATCCAATAAAACATCGGCCTTTCTCTCTGTGAGTCCGCGCCTATAGGCGGCAACCACGGCGGCACACGCACCCGTGCCGCAGGCGAGCGTAACACCCGTGCCCCGTTCCCACACACGCACGCGCAGAGATTTGTCGGAAAGCTTTTGCGCGAACACGACATTGGTGCGCGCGGGAAACCATGGGTGATGCTCGATTGCCGCACCCAAATTCTCGACCGGCGCTTTTTCGATATCCGCCGCGAACAGCACGCAATGGGGATTGCCCATCGACACCGCGGCCGCTGCCCGCAGCATCCTGTCATCGAAGCCCGCCACTTGCAGCGCGAACGATGTAGTATCTACGGCCTGCGCCATGGGGATTTCGCGCCAATCGGTGCGGGGCGCGCCCATGTCCACAGTCACATTGCCGGAACCGGCCGACGTGCAGGTCAACGGACCGCCTACGGTGTCCAGTTTGATCGCGCTGATCTCTTCCTCGTTCATCAGCAATTGCGCAACGCAGCGCGCGGCATTGCCGCAGCTCTCCACTTCGCCGCCATCGGCGTTGAAGATGCGCATGAAAGCATCGGCGCCGTTACGCGCGCGCTCGATCACAATCACCTGATCGCAGCCCACGCCCGTGTGGCGATCGGCAACGGCGCGTGCGGATATGGCATCCAGCGCAAACGCATGATTTCGTGCGTCAAAGACGACGAAATCGTTGCCCAGCCCGTGCATTTTCAGGAACGCGGTCATGGTCATCTTATAGGCCGAGGCATCCGCGCCTGCCAACGCGCCATTGACGGCAGCGCCACGGGTTTCCGATAAGAACGGCCGCATTTTGCCGGAGGAACATGATGGCGCGCGTGTTGGTGGCGATTGGCTTGGCCTTTCTGTGTCTTGTGGGCGTGGGCCATGCGGCGGCGCTCAAGGACAATGATCCCTATCTCTGGCTATCCGACATCAATGGCAAGAAGGCGCTTGCCTGGGTGGCCAAGCAGAACGCGAAAAGCGAGCAGCTGAAAAAGGATCCCGAGTACCAGCGCGATTACGCGACGATCCTCGCCTCGCTCGACACGCATGACCGCATCCCGCAGGGCAAGCTGATCGATGGCCAGGTCTATAATTTCTGGCAGGACGAAAACCACGTGCGCGGCATCTGGCGGCGCACGAGTATCGCGGACTACCGCAAGGCCGAGCCCAATTGGGAGACGCTGCTCGACGTCGACAAGCTCGATGCCGACACCAAGGCGAACTGGGTGTTTCACGGCGCCAGCTGCTCACCATCGATGAGGCGCTGCCTGATCGATCTTTCGCCCGGCGGCGGCGATGCCAGCGTCTTTCGCGAATACGATCCCAAGACGCATGAGTTCTTGAACGATGGCTTCTCGCTTGCAGTGGCAAAGTCGAACGCGGATTACATCGACGACGACACTATCGTCTTCGGCACCGATTTCGGGCCCGGTTCGCTCACCACGTCGGGATATCCGCGCATCGTCAAGCAGTGGCATCGCGGTGAGAACATCGCCAATGCGAAAACCATATTCGAAGGCCAGACCATCGACCAAGATTCGCACCCGCAGGTTTACAACGGACCGGACGGCGAGACGGCGAAGACAACGACCGCCCTTATCGTGCGCGATGTCAGCTTTTTCCAGGCTGAGTACTACGCGCTCAGGCCCGACGGCAGCACGGTTAAGCTGCCCCTACCTACGGGTGCGAACGTCCAGGGCATGACGCGGGGCGCGCTTATCTTCACTTTGCGCGACGATTGGAGTGTTGGCGGCACGACGTACAAACAAGGATCGCTGCTCGCTTTCCCGCTGGCGGCCTTCCTGCACGGCCAGGCGCAACCTGCAATCGGCGTTCTCTACGTGCCCGATGAGCGCAGCACGGTGGAGGACGTGGGCACGGGTGCGGGTGGCGTCTATGCCGCGATCTTCAGCAATGTCATCGGGAGTGTGCATTTCTTCGCGCCCGACCGTCACGGCAAATGGAGCGCCGCCACGCTAAACATGCCGGCGGGTGGCACGACGACGGTCGTCACGGCCGACGACTGGGGGCCGGGCGCGTATTTCACCTATGAAAGCTTCCTCACGCCGCCCACGCTTTACGAGGACGCGGGCGGCCACAAGCCGCAAGCGATCAAATCGCAGCCGGCATTGTTCGACACGAGCCTCTACACGGCAGAACAGTTCGAAGTGGCCTCGAACGACGGCGTGAAGGTTCCCTACTTCCTCATCCGCGCGAAAGACGCCAAGGGGCCGCAACCCACCATTCTCTATTCCTATGGCGGGTTCGAGCTTTCGCTTTTCCCCTGGTACTGGAACGATGGGCACCGGCCGCTCGATCCGGGCCAGGTGTGGCTCAACAAGAGCGGCGCGATTGTTGTTGCCAATATCCGCGGCGGCGGCGAGTTCGGCCCGCGCTGGCATCAGGCGGCGCTCAAGGAAAATCGCCAGCGCGCTTTCGACGATTTCGCGGCCGTCGGAAAAGATCTGATCGCGCGTGGCGTGACCACGCCCGAGCATCTTGGCATTGTCGGCGCTTCCAATGGCGGCGTGCTGACCACCGTCACCATGACGCAGCATCCCGAATTGCTGCGCGCGGTGGTTTGCCAGCGCCCCTTGGTCGACATGTTGCGCTACACGCATTTCGGCGCGGGCGCGTCGTGGGCGGAAGAATATGGCGATCCCGACAAACCGGAAGACCGCACCTATCTCGCCAAATACTCCGCCTATCAGAATGTGAAGCGGAACGTGAATTATCCTTCCATCTTCTTCATCACCGAAACGAGCGACGACCGTGTCACGCCGATCTGGGCACGCATGATGGCTGCCAAGATGGGAGCGCAAGGCCATGACGTGCTGTTCTTCGAAAGCGCCGAAGGCGGCCACGGCGCCGGCGCCACCAACGCGCAGCAGGCGGAATACTGGGCGCTCAGCTACACCTATTTCGCGCGCGAGCTTGGGCTGCCAGGCTCTCTGCCCGCTGCCAGCAAGGCGGCCTCGCCATAGTTTGACTTGAGGCGGGGCTCCGCCTAAACCACCGGCCATCCGGAAAGACGAGAGCCTTTCCGGTCCCGAGCACGGCTCGGGATCGACCCCAGGCAGCGCAGATGCGCCCCCTGGGGCGATAGCCATTTGTCTTGGGCGTTTGCTTTGGAGTTTGAATGTTCGATCGCTTGCAGAAGCAGCTGAATGCCGCACTCGGTGCGCTGAAGCGCAAGGGCGTGCTGTCGGCCGAAGACGTGGATGCCGCGCTGGCCCAGGTGCGTGCGGCGCTGCTCGACGCCGATGTGGCGCTGCCCGTGGTCAACGACTTTTTGGCGCGCGTGCGTGAGCGCGCGGTCGGCGAAAGCGTCATCCGCTCGGTCACGCCCGGCCAGCTTGTGGTGAAGATCGTTCACGACGCACTGGTGGAAACGCTGGGCGCAAGCGAAGGCCTGTCGCTGGGTTCGCCGCCCGCGCCCATCCTGATGGTGGGCCTGCAGGGCTCGGGCAAGACCACGACCGCGGCCAAGCTCGCTTCTCATCTGCAGACCAAAGAGAAGAAGCGCGTGCTAATGGCATCGCTCGACGTCAATCGCCCCGCCGCCATGGAGCAGCTGAAAGTTCTGGGCGAACAGGCGGGCGTTGCGACGCTTCCCGTGGTGCTCAAGCAGACGCCCACCGACATCGCCAAGCGCACCATGGCGTCGGCGCGTGTCGGTGGCTACGACGTGGTCATTCTCGATACGGCCGGCCGCCAGCACATCGACGACGTGCTGATGAAGGAAGTGGCGGCCGTGCGCGACATCGCCAAGCCGCACGAAACCATTCTGGTGGCGGATTCGCTCACCGGTCAGGACGCGGTCAACATCGCCAAGAGCTTCCACGCGCGCGTAGCACTCACGGGCATCATCCTCACGCGCGCCGACGGCGACGCGCGAGGCGGGGCGGCACTTTCCATGCGCGCGGTCACCGGCGCGCCGATCAAATTCCTCGGCACGGGCGAAAAACTAGACGCGCTGGAGGCCTTCAATCCCGAACGCGTGGCCGCGCGCATTCTCGACATGGGCGACGTGGTGGGCCTGGTGGAAAAGGCCAGCGAAACGATCGACCGCGAGCAGGCCGAGAAGCTCGCCAAGAAACTGAAGAAAGGCCAATTCGATTTCGAAGATCTGGCCGAGCAATTGCACCAGATGCGCAAGATGGGCGGCATGGAAGGCTTGCTCGGCATGCTGCCGGGCGTCGGCAAAGTGAAAGATCAAATGGCGGCCGCCGGTTTCGACGACGCGCTGCTCAAGCGGCAAGAGGCCATCGTGCAATCGATGACGCGCGAGGAGAGGGGCGATCCCGATCTGCTCAACGGCTCGCGGCGCAAGCGCATCGCCAAGGGCGCTGGCGTCGAAGTTTCGGACGTGAACAAGCTCTGCAAGATGCAGCGCCAGATGGCCGACGTCGCCAAGCGCATGGGTAAAGGCGGGCGCATGCCATTCGGCGGCGCCATCAATCCTCAAATGCTTTCGCAGCTCGACGGCATGCCGCCGCAATTCAAGAAGTAACGCAGTTCAACCACTCGTATCAATCAAAGGGAGAAGTCATGGCACTGAAGATCAGAATGTCGCGCGGGGGCACCAAGAAGCGCCCGCATTATTCCATCGTCATCGCGGACTCGCGCATGCCGCGCGACGGCCGTTTCATCGAGAAGATCGGTTTCCACAATCCGCTGCTGCCCAAGGATCACGCGGACCGCACCAAGCTCGACCTCGAGAAGGCGAAAGCGTGGATGAAGAAGGGCGCAACGCCATCCGACCGCGTGCATCGCTTTTTGGCTGAAGCGGGCGTGCTCGAGCCGCTGAAACGCAATAACCCCGAGAAGGCGAAGCCAAAGAAGAAGCGCCAGGAACGTGAAGCGGCAGCGGCGGGTGCGCCAGCGGCTGCGGCTGCAGCGGAAGCAGCGCCAGTTCCAGCTCCGGAAGCAAAGGCCGAGCCGGCAGCGGAGGCGCCGCAGTCTTGACGCGCGCGGTTGCCATCGCCGGCGCCGACGTCTTGCTGGTCGGCGCCATTGTCGACGTTTCGGGCCTTAAGGGCGAGGTGAAGGTCAAATCCTTCACCGCGGCTCCAACGAACATCGGCCAATACGGGCCGCTGTTCACCGAGGACGGGCGGAGCTTCGACGTAGAAAGCGTGCGCGCGCTCAAGGGCGATGCGGTGGTGGTGCGCTTCAAGGGCATCAATGACCGCGGCAGTGCCGAGACGCTGAAGGGCGTGCGCCTTTACGTTTCGCGGGGGGCGCTGCCTGCGCCGAAGAAGGGCGAGTTCTATCATGCCGATCTGATGGGACTGCGCGTCGAAGATGAGGAAGGAAAAAATCTCGGGCTGGTCTGCGGCCTGCACAATTTTGGCGCGGGCGACATGATCGAGATCGAGAACGCGAAGGGCGAGACGACGATGATCCCCTTCACGCGCACGACAGTAAGATCGGTTGACGTTGTGGGCGGTCGCATCGTCGTGACGCCGCCCGCACTGGAAGAATAGATATGTGGCGGGCAAGCGTTCTCACCCTGTTTCCGGAGATGTTTCCGGGCCCGCTCGGCGTTTCGCTGATCGGCAAGGCGCTTCTTGAAAAGAAATGGTCGCTGGATGCGCACGACATCCGGGCTCACGGCCGTGGCAAGCATAAATCGGTTGACGATACGCCGGCCGGCGGCGGTGCCGGCATGGTGATGCGCGCCGATGTGGCTGTGGCTGCGATCGATGCGGTGCGCGCGAATGACAAAGCGAAGCGCCCGCTGATCTATCTCAGCCCGAAGGGTGCGCCGCTGACGCAGCCGCGCGTGCGCGAGCTGGTGCAAGGCGCGGGCGTGATCCTTTTCTGCGGACGCTTTGAAGGTTTGGACGAACGCGCGATCGAGGCTCGCCAGATGGAGGAGATTTCCGTCGGCGATTTTGTGCTGGCGGGCGGCGAGATCGCTGCCATGGCGCTGATCGAGGCATGCGTGCGGCTGATCCCCGGCGTACTCGGCGCGGAAGCCTCGAAAACCGAGGAAAGTTTCGAGGAAGGCCTGCTCGAATACCCCCACTATACGCGACCGCAAGCCTTTGAAAATCTTGATATTCCTGCGGTTTTGGCCTCCGGCCACCACGGCGAGATCGAGCGCTGGCGCAAGGCCCAGGCCGAGATGGCAACCAGGCTCAAACGCCCGGATCTCTGGGCCCTCTATGAAAAACGCGGACGATCCGCTAAGACCCCCGCCTTCCAGCAAACAGGCGCCTCCGAGGGCAAGAAGAAATGAACATTATCGAGACCCTCGAAAAGGAGCAGATGAAGGCCGCGCGTGGCGGCAAGAAGCTCCCCGATTTCCGCCCCGGCGACACGCTCAAGGTGAACGTCAAGGTGGTGGACGTCACCTATGACGAAAAGGCCAAGCAGAACAAAACGCGCGAGCGCCTGCAGGCGTTCGAAGGCGTTTGCATTGGCCGTAGCGGCGCGGGCGTGAACGAGAGTTTCACCGTGCGCAAAATCTCCTATGGCGAAGGCGTGGAACGCGTCTTCCCCGTGTACAGCCCGCTGGTCGATTCCGTGGAAGTGGTGCGCCGCGGCAAGGTCCGCCGCGCCAAGCTCTATTACCTGCGTGGCCGCCGCGGCAAACGCGCGCGTATCGGCGAGCGGACAATGGGCGCGGAAGAAATGAGCGACGAGTCCGCGCCCGTGGAGTCGTAAGAACTAACCATCGTCATGGCTGGGCCCGCGCCGCTTCGGGGCGATTGGCGTGCGAAGCGCGCCGGGCAGGCCATCCATCGCGGCCGCGTCTGCGGGCGCTAATGACTCATTGGCTCGCGAACGCTCGCCAATGGATGGCCGCCTCAAGGGCGGCCATGACGAATAGAGAGTTGCTTGCGCCTGCATTTTGCGCGCGCTACCAACGCTAGCGTTTAACGGAGACGGCGCCATGGCTCGCAGGAAAATCGCGCTTATCGGCGGCGGCCAGATCGGCGGCACGCTCGCGCACTTGGCCGCGCTGAAAGAGCTGGGCGACGTCATCCTCTTCGATATTGTCGAAGGGCTTCCCCAGGGCAAGACGCTCGACATCGCGCAGGCGGGCCCCATCGAGGGCTATGACGCGAAGCTCAAGGGCACCAATTCTTACGCCGATATCGCGGGCGCCGATGTGGTGATCGTGACCGCCGGCGTGCCCAGGAAGCCTGGCATGAGCCGCGATGATCTGCTTGGCATCAATCTCAAAGTGATGGGCGCGGTGGGCGACGGCATCAAGGCGCACGCCAAGAACGCCTTTGTCATCTGCATCACCAATCCGCTCGACGCCATGGTGTGGGCGTTGCGCGAATTCTCGGGCGTGCCGAACCAGAAGATCGTCGGCATGGCGGGCGTACTCGATAGCGCGCGCTTCCGTCACTTCCTGGCCGAGGAGCTGAATGTCTCGGTGGCCGATGTCTCCGCCTTCGTGCTGGGCGGCCACGGCGACACCATGGTGCCGATGCCGCGCTTCTCGACGGTGGCCGGCATTCCCCTGCCCGAACTCGTGCGCATGGGATGGATCAAGCAAGAGCGCCTCGATCAGATCATCCAGCGCACGCGCGACGGCGGCGCCGAAATCATCGCCATGCTGAAAACCGGCTCGGCATTTTATGCGCCGGCGGAAGCCGCCATCCTCATGGCCGAGTCGTTCCTTAAGGACAAGAAACGCGTGCTGCCCTGCGCGGCGCATCTCGACGGGCAATATGGGCTCAAGGATATTTTCGTGGGCGTGCCGGTGGTGATTGGCGCGGGCGGCGCCGAGCGCGTGGTCGAGCTCAAGCTCACCGACGATGAACGCGCTCAACTGATGAAATCAGCGGACTCGGTGAAAGGCCTGATCGAGGCCTGCAAGAAGCTCGAGCCCAAGCTCGCGTGACACGTCTTATCCCGCGTCTCGAGACCGAGCGGCTGATCCTGCGCGAGTGGCGCAACGACGATTTCGAATGGTTCGTGCGGCTGCAGGCCGATGAAGAGGTGAAGCGCTTCATCGGCGGAGTGCAGAACCGCATCGATTCCTGGCGCACGTTTGCCGGCACCATCGGGCACTGGTATCTGCGCGGCCACAGTTTCTGGATCGTCGAGCGCAAATCCGATGGCGCGCGATTGGGCTCGCTCGGCGTCATCCGCCATGAGACCTGGCCTGGCCTGGAAGTGGGCTGGAATCTGGAGCGCCAATATTGGGGCAACGGTTATGCCAGCGAAGGCGCGGCGCTCGCGCAGGACTGGGCCTTCGCCACGCAGCCCGTGGACAAAGTGATCTCGTGCATCGACGCGGAGAACGTCAATTCGCAACGCGTTGCGAAAAAACTTGGCAATGTAAAAGGCGCGCCTGTCACCATGACCATGGGGGGCGAAACTTTCACCGTCGATGTGTGGGAGCTGACGCGCGAGGCCTGGCAGAAACAGGGACGCAAGGCGCCCGTGATCGCCGGCACTACTGAACTCAAGCCGATCCCGCGGATCGAGACCGAGCGCCTCATCCTGCGTGAGTGGCGGCACGAAGACATCGCGCCATCGGTTGCCTTCATGGCGAACGAAGAGGTCACCCGTTACACGGTCGGCGCACCGCAATCGCCCATGGATGCTTGGCGCAACCTGACGGCCATGGTCGGCCATTGGTATGTGCTCGGCTACGGCATGTGGGCGGTCGAACGCAAAGAGGACGGCAAGTTCGTGGGCCGCGTCGGCCTCTACAATCCCGAAGGCTGGCCGGGGCTGGAAGTGGGCTGGACCTTGGGCCGCGAATTCTGGGGCAAGGGCTACGCCACGGAAGCCGCGCGCGCCTCGATGGATTACGCGTTCGAGACCTTGCCGATCGAGAAACTTCTCTCGGTCATTCATGTCGATAACCGGCCATCGCAGAAGGTGGCCGCGCGGATCGGAGAGACGAGGGGCGCGCGCCGTGAAATCACCTTCGGCGGCAAGACGTTTCCTGTGGAGTCGTGGGAAATCACCCGCGAGCGCTGGCTGGCGAGGCGCGGGCAACCGTCATAGGATTGCGGCCTCGCTGGGGGGATTGTCATGAACTGGATTCTGATCGCGGCCATTCTCGTTGCCGGCACGCTTGGCACGATGACGGACTGGCTGTTCATGGGCGTGCTGTTTCACGACCGCTATCTCAAATACCCCGAAGTGTGGTGGCCCGGCATTCGCGACAAGGCGGGCGATAAGCGCGCGATCATTCTTTCCTGCATCGTGAGCTACCTCACGGCCGCTGGCGTGGTTGTGCTCTGCGCCTATACCAACGCCAACACGATTACGGGCGGACTGATTACCGCTGCACTTGTCTGGCTTGCCGGCTCGCTTGTCGTGACCCTCAGCAACAGTTTTTGGGTCAAGACCGATGCCATGATCACGGTCATGCATTCGTTCGGCCATCTCGCGCGCACGCTCATCGCGGGCGTGGCGGGCGCGGTCGCGCTGCAACTCGCCGCATAAACGCGCGCTTGCCGCACGGTTTGCGGCTGCTATAAGTCGGTCGCGTCCAGCCGTCTTCCTTCATGAACATCCACGAGTATCAGGCGAAAGAAGTTTTGCGTGGGGCTGGCGTGCCTGTGCCGCGCGGGCTGCCCGCGTTCAGCGTGGATGAGGCCATGGCCGCCGCGAAGAAACTTGGCGGCAACAAATGGGTGGTGAAGGCGCAGATCCATGCGGGGGGCCGCGGCAAGGCGGGCGGCGTCAAGCTGGTGCGCTCGCTCGACGAAGTGAAAGCGGAAGCCGTGCGGATGCTCGGCATGACGTTGGTCACCAAGCAGACGGGGCCTAAAGGTCGCGTCGTGCGCCGGCTCTACATCGAAGAAGCCTCCGACATCGCACGCGAGCTCTATCTCTCGGCGCTGGTGGACCGCGCGGTGGGCCGCGTCGCCTTCATCGCCTCCACCGAAGGCGGCATGGACATCGAGGAGGTGGCCAAGAACACGCCTGATAAGATCGCCATGTTCCATATCGATCCGGCGGAAGGCTACAGCAGCTTCATCGGGCGCGACGTGGCAAACGTGCTTAAGTTCACTGGCGATCAAGCGAAGCAATGCGCAAGTCTGATCGAGAAGCTCTATAGCGCTTTCATCGCCAAGGATATGAGCTTGCTTGAGATCAATCCGCTGGTTGCGACCAAGCAGGGCCAGGTGATCTGTCTCGATGCCAAGGTGAATTTCGATGACAACGCGCTCTTCCGCCGTCCCGACATGGCGGTGCTGCGAGACGAGAATGAGGAAGAGCCGGCCGAGCGCGAGGCGGCGAAATATGAGCTTTCCTACGTCAAGCTCGACGGCACGATCGGCTGCATGGTCAACGGCGCGGGGCTCGCCATGGCGACCATGGACATCATCAAGCTTTACGGCGAGGAGCCCGCGAACTTTCTCGACGTGGGGGGCGGCGCGTCGCGCGAAAAAGTTACGGCTGCGTTCAAGATCATCCTGTCGGATGCCAGCGTGAAGGGAATTCTCGTCAATATCTTTGGCGGCATCATGCGTTGCGACATCATCGCCGAAGGCATCGTAGCGGCCGCCAAGGAGATGGCGCTTCCGGTTCCCGTGGTGGCGCGGTTGGAAGGAACGAATGTCGAAAAAGGCAAGGAGATTCTTGCTGAATCGGGCCTCGCAATCATTTCGGCAAACGATCTCGCCGACGCGGCGCAGAAGATCGTCAAAGCGGTGAGGGAAAAGAAATGAGCGACACCTCGCCTGCCGCCAAACCCAATTTCGATGTGCGCTTTGCAGAAAAGCTGCGCGGTTGGGGACTGGTTGGCATCGTCGCCTTCATTATTGTCGTCGCAGGCGTGTTGCTCACGCCGCCCATCGCGGCGGCCCTTGGTCTCGTCTGGCTTTGGCTCTCGCGCACGCCTTTGCGCGAGATGGGAATGACACGGCCCAAAAGCTGGGCTGTGACGATTCTGGGCGGCCTTTTGCTCGGCATCGCGCTGAAATTCGTGATGAAGGCCGTGGTGTTGCCACTATTCGGCGCCGATCCGGTCAACCACACTTTTCATTATCTCGCGCACAACAATGCGGCCGCGCTCGAATTCGCAGCCTATGCCATTTACGGCGCTGGCTTTTCCGAGGAGTTCTTCTTCCGTGGCTATCTGTTCGAGCGTCTGGGCAAGCTGTTCGGCCAAAGCACGCTCGCCATTGTCACGATAATCATCGTCACGACGGGGCTGTTCGGTTTGGCGCACTTCGCACAGGGGCCTTTCGGCGTGGTCAACGCGCTGTTCACCGGCGCGACCGTCGCCATCATCTTCGCACTCACGCGCAATTTATGGTTCGTCATGTCCGCGCATGCGGCGTTCGATCTCACCGCGCTTGGCATTATCTATTACGACGTCGAGCCACAAGTGGCCCATCTGATCTTCAAATAATGTCCATCCTCGTAGACCAAAACACGCGCGTCATCTGCCAGGGTTTTACCGGCGCGCAAGGCACTTTTCATTCCGAGCAGGCGATTGCCTATGGCACCAAGATGGTGGGCGGCGTTTCGCCCGGCAAAGGTGGACAGACGCATCTTGGTCTTCCCGTCTTCGACACTATGCGCGAGGCGAAAGAAAAAACCGGCGCCACCGCCAGCGTGATCTATGTGCCGCCGCCGTCGGCGGCCGACGCCATCATGGAAGCGATCGATGCGGAAGTGCCCCTCGTCGTCTGCATCACCGAAGGCATTCCCGTGCTCGACATGGTGAAGGTGAAGCGCGCGCTGATCGGCGCCAAGACACGCCTCATCGGCCCCAATTGCCCGGGCGTCATCACACCCGGCGAATGCAAGATCGGCATCATGCCGGGTCATATCCATCGGCGTGGCAAAGTTGGCATCGTTTCGCGCTCGGGAACCCTTACTTACGAAGCGGTGTGGCAGACGACGGCCGCGGGCCTTGGCCAATCATCTTGCGTCGGCATTGGCGGCGATCCGGTGAAAGGCACCGAGTTCGTCGACGTGCTCGAGATGTTTCTGGCAGACAAGGAAACCGAAGCCATCGTCATGATCGGCGAGATCGGCGGCACGGGCGAAGAGGACGCGGCCGATTTCATCAAGCGGTCGAAGACCAAAAAACCGATGGTGGGGTTTATTGCGGGCGTTACCGCACCACCCGGCCGCCGCATGGGTCATGCAGGCGCCATTATTTCGGGCGGCAAGGGCGACGCGAAATCGAAAATAGAAGCCATGACAGCAGCAGGGATAAAGGTCTCGCCCAATCCGGCGGCACTTGGCACCACCATGGCCGAGTTGCTGGCAGGGAAATAACCCTTACGAAATCTTGGTTTGAGCGGGCGCCAACACCATATTAAGAAGGCCGCCCCAAATTCGGGCGTAGCTATGAGCAGCGAAGCAAAACCGAGCGGTAATGGCGCCTCCACGAAGGCGGTGCTGGAGGCGACCTCGTTCCTGTCCGGCGCCAATGCCAAGTTCATCGAAGGCCTCTACCGCAAATATCTTGAGAACCCGGCCAGCGTCGACGCCGAGTGGCGGGATTTCTTTTCGGCACTTGGCGAAAAGGGCCTGAACGCGACGCAACTAGGACGCGGGCCAGCGTGGCGGCGCGATGCCCCGCTCGATGGCGAGGAGAAAAGCCAGCCTGCGCTATCGGTCGAAGCCGTGCGCACGGCCGCGCTCGATTCCATTCATCTGGTGCGGATGATCCGCACCTATCGCACGCTCGGCCATCTCGAAGCCGATCTCGATCCGCTGGCACTCGAGCCACGCGAACCCATCCCGCAGCTGCAGCCTTCGTTCCATGGTTTCAGCGAAGCCGACATGGACCGGCCAATCGCGCTCGATGGCGTGCTCGGCGTGGATCAGGCCAGCCCGCGCGAGGCGCTGCAGATACTTCGCCGCACCTATTGCGGCACCATCGGCTACGAATACATGCACATCACCGATCCCGAACAGCGCGACTGGATCCAGCGCCGCATCGAAGGCTGGGAGCCCGGCACGCATTTCACGCCCGAGGGGAAGAAGGCCATCCTGAACAAGCTGATCGAAGGCGAGAACTTCGAAAAATTCTGTGCGGTGAAATTTATCGGCACCAAGCGCTTCGGGCTTGACGGCGGCGAAGCGATGATTCCCGCGCTCGAGCAGATCATCAAGCGCGGCGGGCAGCTGGGTGTCAAAGACATTGTGCTCGGCATGGCGCACCGCGGGCGGTTGAATGTGCTGGCCAACGTGCTGGCCAAGCCGTATCGCCAGATCTTCCATGAATTCCAGGGCGGATCATCGCAGCCCGAGGACGTGCAGGGCTCGGGCGACGTTAAATATCACCTTGGCGTATCAAGCGACCGCCAATTCGACGGCGTGGAAGTGCATTTGTCGCTGACGGCCAACCCATCGCATCTGGAAGCGGTGGATCCCGTCGTGCTCGGCAAGGTACGCGCCAAGCAACAGCAGAACGACGACAAGATCACGCGGGCGAGCGTGTTGCCTCTGCTCCTGCACGGCGATGCGGCCTTCGCAGGCCAGGGCGTAGTGGCGGAATGCTTCGCCATGTCGGGCACCAAGGGCTTCCGCACCGGCGGCACCATCCACTTCGTCATCAACAATCAGATCGGCTTCACCACAGCGCCGGCTTACGCACGTTCCTCGCCCTACCCGTCCGATGTCGCGCTCATGGTGCAGGCGCCAATCTTCCACGTGAACGGCGACGATCCCGAAGCGGTCGTGCACTGCGCGCGGGTGGCGGCCGAATTCCGCCAGCTGTTCCACAAGGACGTCGTCATCGACATGTTCTGCTATCGCCGCTTCGGCCACAACGAAGCGGACGAGCCATCGTTCACGCAGCCGCTGATGTATCGCGCCATCAAGGATCACGAAACGACGCTCTCTATCTATGCCAAGCGCCTGATCGCCGAGGGCACGCTCACCGAGGCCGAAGTGCAAGCGATGAAGGACGCCTTCACCAAGCGGCTCGATGACGAGCTGGAAGCGGCCAAGGCGCATCGCGCCAACAAGGCCGATTGGCTGGACGGGCGCTGGACGGGTTTTGAAACGGCCCCAGAAGGAGCCCGCCGCGGCACCACGGGTGTCGACAAAAAATTGCTACAGCAGGTGGGCAAGGCGCTGACCACCGTGCCCGCCGATTTCAACTTGCACAAGACGCTCGCGCGCATTCTCGAAGCGAAAGCGAAAACGCTTCAGACCGGCGAAAGCATCGACTGGGCGACGGGGGAAGCGCTCGCCTTCGGCACCTTGCTGGCCGAAGGCTACATGGTGCGCTTGTCCGGCCAGGATTCCGTTCGCGGCACGTTCTCGCAACGCCATGCCGCACTCGTCGATCAGGAGAGCGAGCAGCGCTATGTGCCGCTCAATCATATCAGTTCCACACAGGCCGAGTTCGAAGCAGTCGATTCGCTCCTGTCGGAATTCGCCGTGCTTGGCTTCGAATACGGCTACTCCCTGGCCGAGCCCAAGGCGCTGGTGTTGTGGGAAGCGCAATTCGGCGATTTCGCCAATGGCGCGCAGGTGGTGATCGATCAGTTCATAGCGCCCGGCGAAATGAAATGGCTGCGCATGTCGGGCCTCGTTCTCTTGTTGCCGCATGGTTATGAAGGGCAAGGCCCCGAGCATTCTTCGGCACGATCGGAACGTTTCCTTCAACTTTGTGCCGACGACAACATGCAGGTTGTGTACCCCACGACGCCCGCGAATTATTTCCATGTGTTGCGCCGGCAGGTGCACCGCGCCTTCCGCAAACCGCTGATCGTACTGACGCCCAAATCTCTCCTGCGCCACAAGAACGCTGTGTCGAGGCTTTCCGACATGGAAAACGGCTCGTGCTTCCATCGCGTTCTGTGGGACGGCGCGCAGCTTACAAAATCACTGGTGGCGGATTCCGAGATCCGCCGCGTCGTGCTGTGCGCGGGCAAGGTCTATTACGATCTGCTGGCCGAGCGCGAGAGACGCGGCCTCAAGCACATCTATCTGTTGCGCCTCGAACAGCTTTACCCGTTCCCCGACAAGGCACTGATGGAGGAGCTCGCACGGTTTCCCAAGGCCGAAATCGTCTGGAGCCAGGAGGAGCCTCGGAACCAGGGCGCCTGGACGTTCGTGGGGCCACGCATCGCAGCCGTATTGGCGGAACTCGGGCGCAAGGATGCGCCCCGTTATGTCGGGCGCGCCGAAGGCGCCTCGCCCGCGGCGGGCCGCATGAGCCAGCACCAGGCCGAGCTGGCCGCGTTTCTTGATGAGGCGCTGACGCTTTAATTCCCTCCCTTTAAAAGGGAGGGTCGGATCGCGGCACGCGATCCGGGGAGGGATCGTGCTACGGTATTTTGCCGCCTTGACCGCCACCCGAGCCGCTGTGCGGCTCGACCTCCCCCTTTCAGGGGGAGGAAAATTGCGGCAAGAGATTTCACCATGAGCATCGAAATCAAAGTTCCCACTATGGGCGAATCCGTCACCGAGGCGACGATCGCCAAATGGTTCAAGAAGGAAGGCGACGCTGTGGCGCGCGACGAGCCTTTGGTCGAGCTCGAAACCGACAAGGTGACGGTGGAAGTGCCCTCGCCCGCGGCCGGCACGCTCGACGAAATCCGCGTCCGCCAAGGCCAATCGGTGCAGGTCGGCACCGTACTCGGCGCCGTGCGCGAAGGCGCGGGCGGGGCGAAGCAAGCGGCCAAAGCGGAAGCACCGAAAGCGGCGCCTGCAACGGCCGCGAAACCTGCACCGCAAGCGAAAGCACCGACGCCTTCTCCGCCGCCATCGGTGCGTCGCATCGCCGAGGAAGAAAAACTCGACACATCGCAGATCGCAGGCACGGGTAAGCACGGCCAGTTGACCAAGGCCGATGCCATCGCCGCGTTGGAGGCTCGCGCAAAAGCGCCCAAGCCACAGCCTGCCGCCAAACCTTCGGGCCCCCGCGCGCAAGAAGCGCGCGAAGAGCGCGTGCCCATGTCGCGCCTGCGCCGGACAATCGCCGCGCGTCTCATGGAATCGCAGAACACGGCGGCCCAGCTCACCAGCTTCAATGAAGTGGATATGGGGCATATCAAGGCACTGCGCGACGAGTTCAAGGACAGTTTCGAGAAGAAGCACGGGGTGAAACTCGGCCTGATGAGCTTCTTCGTGCGCGCCTGCGTGACCGCGCTGAAAGAAATTCCCGCCGTCAACGCCGAGATCGACGGCGACGACATCGTCTACAAGAACTATTACGACATCGGCATCGCTGTCTCGACCGACAAGGGCCTTGTGGTCCCCGTGCTGCGCGACGCCGATCAAAAAAGCATGGCGGTAATCGAGTCCGGTATTGCCGATTTCGCCGCGCGCGCGCGCGACGGGCATTTGAAGCTCGAAGAATTGCAGGGCGGCACCTTCACCATCACCAATGGCGGCGTGTTCGGCTCGCTGATGTCCACGCCCATCCTCAACGTGCCGCAATCGGGCATTTTAGGCATGCACAAGATCCAGGATCGCCCCATGGCGATCGCGGGCCAAGTGGTCATCCGGCCGATGATGTATATCGCGCTCACCTACGATCACCGCCTGGTGGACGGGCGCGAAGCCGTCACCTTCCTCGTGCGCGTAAAGCAGGAACTGGAAGACCCGCAGCGTATGTTGCTGGATCTCTGACATGGCCGACAGTTTCGATGTCACCGTCATCGGGAGCGGGCCCGGCGGCTACAATTGCGCAATCCGCGCGGGCCAGCTTGGATTGAAAGCGGCCTGCGTGGACAGCCGCGGGGTGTTTGGCGGCACGTGTCTGAACGTCGGCTGCATTCCTTCGAAGGCGCTGCTGCATACGAGCGAGCTCTACGAGGAAGCGAAGGAACGCTTTCCCAAGATGGGGATCGTAGCCAAAGACCTGGCCGTCGATCTCAAAGCCATGATGGCGCACAAGGACAAGGTGGTCGGCGAGCTGACCAAGGGCGTGGAATTTCTTCTCAAGAAGAACAAGGCCGAAGCCATTGTTGGCGAAGCGCGCATCACGGCGCCGGGCAAAGTAACCGTCAAAACCAAAAATGGTGTGCGCGAGCTGCAAACGAAGCACATCGTGATAGCCACGGGCTCCGATGTGGCGCCGCTGCCGGGTGTAACCATCGACGAGCGTCAGATCGTTTCCTCCACCGGCGCGCTGGCACTTGGCGCAGTGCCGCAGCGTTTACTGATTGTCGGTGCTGGCGTCATCGGGCTCGAGCTTGGTTCGGTATGGCGCAGGCTGGGCTCGAATGTGCTGGTCGTGGAATTTCTCGACCGTATCGTGCCGGGCGTCGACCTTGAGATCGCCAAGCAGTTTCAACGCCTGCTGGAACGCCAGGGCATAAAGTTCAAACTTGCCTCAAAAGTGGTCGGCGTGGAAAAGAAAGGCGCTGGCCTTCAAGCGGCTATCGAACCTGCTTCGGGGGGAACGCGCGAAACCATCGACGCCGATGTCATTCTTGTCGCTATTGGCCGGCGCGCTTATACGCAAGGCCTTGGTCTCGACAAAGTCGGTGTGAAGCTCGACCAAAAAGGCCGCGTGGTCACCGACGCGAATTTCAAAACCAACATCGAAGGCATCTGGGCCATCGGCGATGTGCGCGAAGGCGCCATGCTCGCCCATAAAGCGGAAGACGAGGCGGTCGCCTGCGCCGAGCGCATCGCTGGCCGCGCAGGCCACGTCAATTACGACGCCATTCCGTCGGTCATCTACACCTATCCGGAAGTGGCGACGGTGGGCAAAAGCGAAGAAGAGTTGAAGACCGCCAATATCGCTTACAAAGTGGGCAAGTTTCCGTTCGCGGCGAACGCGCGCGCCAAATCCAATCTCACCACCGAAGGTATGGTGAAAATCATCGCAGACGCCACTACCGACCGCGTGCTGGGCGTGCACATGCTCGGGCCCGACGTCGGCAACATGATCGGCGAGGCCTCCTTGGCAATAGAGTTTTCGGCTGCCGCAGAAGACATTGCGCGCACCTCTCACGCGCATCCGACGCTTGCCGAAGCCGTGCGCCAGGCCGCCATGAATGTGGGCGGCTGGACGATGCAGATGTGACCCCTCCAGTAATGACCCCCTCCTGACCTCCCCCTTTCAGGGGGAGGAACAGTGATTGTCCTCCCTCCCCTGAAAGGGGAGGGTTGGGGAGGGGTCATGGCGAAGCCAGTCATCGCCATCTAAACTCGCTCCTTCACAGGGGGTGTCTCATGCGTAAATGGCATTTCGTTCTGGCTGCCGCCGTCTTCGCGTTCGTTGCAAGCGCTCAAGCCGCCGGCGTTCCGAAATACATCAGTGACGCTGTGGCCGATAAAGCGCGGCCCGAAAAGGACACGGCGCGCGATGCCAATCGCAAGCCCGCTGAGACGATTCAGTTCGCGGGCGTGAAGCCGGGCATGGTGGTGGCCGAACTCGTGCCAGGCGGCGGCTATTACACGCGGATATTGGCCAAGGTCGTGGGACCGAAAGGCCACGTCTACGCCCTGACGGCAAACGAAGTTCTCAAGCCCATTCCCAAGGCGGCGGATGCGGCCAATGCCATCGCCAAGGATCTTGCTTATGGCAACGTTAGCTCGATCATCGAACCGGCGGACGTACTCAAAGTGCCCGAGCGCGTGGACGTCGTTTGGACCACACAGAACTATCACGACCTCAAGATCGAGAAATATTTTGGCAAGCCGGACATGGCGACCCTGAACAGGTCGATCTACAGGGCGCTCAAGCCGGGCGGCATCTATTTCGTGCTCGACCATTCGGCGCAAGCGGGTTCCGGCGAGCGCGACACGGAAAAGCTTCACCGCATCGACGAGGAGATGGTGAAGAAAGAAGTGCTGGCAGCTGGCTTCAAGCTGGAAGCGGAAAGCGACGCGTTGCGCGATCCATCGGACAAGCGCGACGTCAACATCTTCGAAGCCTCCATCCGCGGCAAGACGGATCAGTTCATGCTGCGCTTCAGAAAGCCGAGGAAATAGCCGACGGGAATTTGGTGTGGTGATGGGCTAAGTGGCGCAAGCGCGCATACCTGAAACAGCCGATGCCGCCGGCATCGAGGCCTTCGGCTACAAGCAGGAACTGAAGCGCTCGCTCAGCCTCTTCGATCTGGTGGTGTACGGTCTCGTTTTCATCATACCGACCGCACCGATCGCGCTTTTCGGCCTCATCTTCAACGCAAGTCACGGCATGGTTCCGCTGATCTATGTGATCGGCCTCGTCGCCATGCTGTTCACAGCCTTGAGTTATGCGGCGATGAGCCATGCCTTTCCGGTGGCGGGCTCGGTCTACAGTTATGCCGCGCGCAGCCTGGGACCAACGATCGGTTTTTTTGCGGGCTGGGGAATTCTGCTCGACTATCTTCTGCTTCCTGCCGGCACCTATGTTGTCTGTGCGGTGGCGCTGCATGCCGTGCTGCCGATTGTTCCAAAACCTCTGTGGGTGGCCGGGCTGGTCTCGGTTGCGACCCTTATCAACTATTTCGGCATCGAAACGACCGCGCGCGCGAACCTCATCATGCTCGGCCTGCAACTCGCCATGCTGGCCGTTCTCATTGGCGTCGAAATCGCAGCCGTCGGCAACCATGTCGCCGGTGCGCATCTTTCGCTCCTGCCATTTTACAATCCGGCCGAACTCACTCCGGCGATATTGTTCGGCGCGCTGTCCGTGGCGGTGGTCGGGTTTCTCGGCTTCGATGCCGTCTCGACCATGGCGGAAGAATCGAAGGCCGGACCTCATGCGGTGGGGCGCGCCACCATACTCTCCCTTTGTCTTGCCGCCTTTCTGTTCATCGTGCAGAGTTATCTTGCCTCCCTCTTCGTTCTCGACCGGACGAGCTTCCCTCCGGGCGAGCCGACGGACGCCGCCTTCTACGGCATCGTCGCCATCATCGGCGGTTATTGGCTGAAGCTCTTTGTGGCGCTTCCCAAGGTCTTGTTTGGAAGCTTTGCCGGCGCCATGACGGCCCAGGCCTCAACCGCGCGGCTCCTCTACAGCATGGCGCGCGACGGTAAACTGCCCAAGCGGCTCGCGCATATCCATCCGCGGCGCAAGGTGCCCGACAATGCCATCTTCCTGGTGGCGATCATTACGCTTGCGATTGGTGTTGGATTGGTTGACCAGCTCGGATTGATCTTTTCGATGGTGAGTTTTGGCGCGCTGATCGGTTTTCTGCTGCTGCACGTCTCGGTGATCGCGCATTTCGTCTGGCGGCAGAAGAGCCGCAACTGGCTCCGCCATCTCATCGTGCCCGGCATCGGCCTTGCCATCGTCGCTTACGTGCTATGGAGCTCGGACGCCAACGCAAAAATTGCCGGCGGCATTTGGCTGGTGGTGGGCCTGGCCATCGTTCTGGCTCAGCGGGCGATGGCGCGCCCGGCGGCTCGCGCGTGAAACATGAGATGTGTTGGTGGCCCTGAACGAACGGTCAGCGTCTTCGACGCCTCCATCCGCGGCAAAACCGACCAGTTCATGCTGCGCTTCCGGAAGCCAAAAAACTAGCGGAAAATGATCGTGTGCAGATGCGGTGAGGAGGTTAGCGGTGTTTCTTTCTAGCGAGCCAGATTTGGAAACAGTATCAAGAAGTCATCGCGGCTATTGCGGAGAGGTAAACCCCGAGTCATCGTAGATGCGAGGAGCTAGGACGCGCGGATGCGGGATTCAATAGTGAAGCCGACATTGGCTCGGATATCATTCTCTGCGATTGGAATGGCTTTTGTCGCATTTATCTGTGCGATGTCCGGTCTGATTTATGGTTCAGAAACAATACAAAATGCAACGATCGCAAGTTGGCTGGATGAAAGCTGGCTCAGGTGTGCTTTTGTCTTGGCCTATGCTTTTCTGGTTTATCCGTACTTCTACAGCCGTCACGCTTGCGTCGAAGGGCCAAGTCCTACAAGGAGTGATCTGCAAGATCGCGGGGGCTTTGTGCCCGTATTTTTTTTCATATTCCTATTAGCCATTCTCACGATGCTACTGACTGCCGGCCTTCTGCAATTTGGAAATCGGCATGAGCTTTGGCTCGATATGGCAACTTTGCTACTTGCAGTGTCTCCATTCGCTTACTTAGGAATCCTGACCTATAGGAATCTGATTCACTCGAAAACATCAGCCCAAGAGGAGCGGCTGTTCCGAAGCAAAGTTCTCTTCCCAGCATTCGCTACTTGTCTGATTTCTTTCGTATTTGGGTGGACTCTGAGCCGACCGACAGCAACGTTTCTTAACCATGTTTTTCCCATCGTAATACCGATCGCGCTTATCGTTTTAGGTCGAGCAGTGATTGCGAAAAAAGGACTCATCTGGAGCTTCTATTTCGTCGTGGCTGCGATAGTGGCGACGTTTCTCATAAGCCAAGTTCGAATCCCGGGTTCAGAAGTTGGAAGAGCAATCTTGACCGGGATAGTGCTCACCTTTGCAATGGGTGTTGCCGAGGTGTGCAAACGTACAGTTTGGATAAATCAGGGTCGAAAGTTTGTAACAGCAGAACCAAACGAAGATGGAAATTTCTATTTGGCTGGCTCTAATTGGGCTAGCATTAGTTTTCCCTTGCTTCTGATTTTTCTTCCCTTGCTGAATTCAGAGATCGCTGTGGGGCCAATCTTTGCAATTTCTGCCATCCAGTATCTGCATTGGCATTTTCTAACGCCAAAGAAAGAGAGCAAGTGGCTGGCTAGAACCAACATTGTGTTAGGTTTCTCTTTGCCGATTGTACTTTGCGTACAGTATGTTTTTTTCCCGGTTACTACGCCTATGACGCCAAATCGCATATTGGATTTTTGGCCATTGCTCGCCGTATATCTCACTTTGCTTACCTCTTATTTGCTTGCGATTTGGGATAGGAAACGGCTAGTCGGGATTCTTAGTCACTTAAACCGGAAAGAGACCTATCTCGCTTATGACAATTGCTTTCTATTCTTTCTAATAAACGCACTGTTCATCAGCATATTGATTACACTATTCGCGCTCGTTGCGACGACGACTCTTGGGTATGATGTCCAGCTAAAAGCAACAAAAGCGATCGCTTATCTTTTTCTTCTGACCGTCGTTGCTTGCGTGCTTTTCTACATTCAGCGTTCGCGCATGTCGGGTAATTCACCTAGAACACGTTCCCAGATGGGGCGGAGTTCTGGCCGTCAAAACAATATTGGCCAGAAATATTTGCGGGCTTTTCTTTCTATTTCAAAAGTTGCTCGTCTGCCTGTAGCCATCATTGCCGGTCTTCCTGTGTCCATTGTACTTGCCCTGCGAACTAGTCTCGAATGGCCTACGATAATTTCGCAGGCACTACCAATAGTGGCTACAACAATGGCGGGCTTCATTATCAACGACATTTACGATGCGAAGAAGGATAAGTATTCATCAGTATCTAAGGCTATAGCTGCTGGGAAGATTTCCTCTGAGACCGCGGCCTGCGTCGCCGTTTTTCTTATCGCTGTAGCAGTTACCCTAGCCGCAGGTATATCCCGCGGGGCGTCTCTTTTCGTCATCATTGCGGCAATAGTAGGGGTCTCGTTGTATTCAGTCTTGGCTTACCATTTGCCAGTTTTCAAAGGTTTTATTACAGGCACGCTGTCCTGCGCGCCTTTTGCTTATGCAGCGGAAATTTCTGGGCTCAACATTTACGCCAGCTGCTATATATTGCTTGTAGTATTCATAGCTGGGCGGGAATTATTGCTCGATGTCCGTGACTTTAAGGCGGACCAAAAAGCCAACATCAACACACTAGTCTACTACTTACAGCCAACGACTAGCCGCGTCCTGGGCTGGATGATGATGGCGGGAAGTATAATAGCCGTTGCGTTTTATGCACGTGGGATTGCGCTCATTTGGTTCATTGCCACGCTAGTTTCTCTTTTGCTCTGTCTTGTTTTCTATTCGCGGGACGAATCTTTGAGCCTTGCTTTATCTCGCGTGTCACTGCTTTGCGGAGTCGTCGGTACGGCATGCCTGTTCTGACGTCCTAGCTAGGTGAATACTGATTACCCCGGCCGTCCTCCTTTGCTTTGACGCTGCACAGAGGACTTGATCCTGCGCACTTAGCGCCGTAGCTGCATGAAATTGCGCCAGCCCGCCTTCCCCCGGATTAAATCCGGGGTTCGGCGCGGCAGCCTTAGTTTCGCGTGGCTCACGGACCGTAGCCCAATGAGCGAAGGTCAAAAAAACGAAATTGGTGGCCCCGCCCGGACTTGAACCGGGACGGCCCTTGCGAGCCTACGGATTTTAAGTCCTATTATATAATTTATAACTATATGATATATATAACATATTTTGATTATAAAATGCGTATGTGTAAGTGAATGTGTAAATTTTTGACGATCTCAATATTATCCTATTCATTCCAGGTACTTACATTGCAAAAAGGCTAACCGAGTGCTGCATCCCGTTAAAAATATCACGTTAATTCAAGTAGTTGGAGATTCAGTGGGGGTGGTCATCCTCGATGGCGAGCTAGAGAACAGGCATAGCGCCAATGGTCTGGCTAACTTCGACTTCTAACGCAGCTTCGCCCGCACGGACATGCGCAGCTGCACCCCAGCAAGCGAAGCGGTGCCGTCGGGCGACGGCAGCGTCCTTAAAGGACGCGCGCAGCGGCGCACCCGTAGGAACCGCGCAGCGGCGGGACCGAGTGCGCCCGCCGGAACCCTCCGCAGGCCGCCCACATTCATGTGTGCAATGTCTCACTTCTCGCTCGATTTCACGGCTTTGTGTTCGCGTTTCAGAAGTCGGTCGGCACGCGCGAAGTCCTGCGGAATTTCCCACATAAGTCGATTTACAATTTTCGCGAACATGTAGTTGTCGAATGGCGGTGCATCTCTGTCATTGCAGGCAATGATTGTAAGTTTTGACAGTGACAAAGCAGCATTCTGTGCCGGTTCGACCAATCCCGCATTGCTGGAACCAGCTAATAACACTGTGCTTTTCTCCATCTCTCCCAGTTTGAAATAGACTCCTTTCGGGCTCGCATGCACATTGTAGCTCGCCATCTGATAGTGGGCACGCATCTGCTTCATCCCGACCGCGTTCTGCAAGTTTGCAAAGGTGACTTTCTTCTTTGGGCCTTGGCCGATTAAATGGGCTGCCCATCCATACTCACCGCCAAAGGGTTTCCCGTACTTGGCGATTACACGTGCGTATTCTTTGGTAATCTTGGCAGCTTGTTTTTTGGAATATGCACCATATCCCAAGTCTTTACGGCACTCTTCATAAGCCGTCATCGCCTTTTTGGATTCCACGATCTGATAGTGAACGTAGCGCTGGGCCGTTTCCTCTCCATGCCTCTCGATAAACATGGCAACCGTCGTAATCTCGTGGAGCGTACGCCACCGTGCTATCGCACCGTCGGCCAGACCTGTCTCAAGCAGCGTGATGATTTCCAGGACGACCTGACAAGCGCGCACATGCAAACGGATCAAAACGTCGTCAAGGTTTGAAAGGGTTCCCTTACACCTCGCAAACTTGCGCTGATAGTTCTCCTGCCCCCATTCTCTGGCGATGGTGGCTAGCATCCGTAGTTTGCCCAATCCTTCGCCGTATCGCAGTTCCAGATTTTTTCGAAACCGAGCCAAGTCAGTGTTTTGGTGTCGATGTTCTTGCGCCCACTTCTTCTTGAGGCTCGTGTAAAGATCATTGGCTGTACGGTCGCCCACACCCTCTATGATTTTTGGTAGATCAACCTCGGAAAATTTCTCAAGACGCTTGAAAACAGTGTCCAGATCCACTTGCGTGATCTCGATATCTGCAGCATCCGCCGCCTTCTCTCCGAACGAGACTGTGCCTTTAACACCGGACAGTATCTGTTCGGCGACTCTTCTGATCGAGGATTTCCGAGCCTTAACGCCCATCTTCTGCAACTTCTCGCGCAGAAGCCGTTCTACGGCGAGCTTGGGGGCATCGCGTAGGACATTGGAAAGAATATCCCCAATATCGATTGTGCCTTTGGTCGCAGTTGACATCCTATCTACGGCGCTTTTTCCCGGGCCAGGGCAGGATGCCATCGAGTTCTCTAAGGCCAACCTCCTCTTCCTCTTCTCGAACGGTATGGTGAGGTGCCGGGAGTTCTTCGTCCTCGAACCAGATCAATGACAGCGTTTGGTCCCAAGGTTTGAAATACCGTCCATCTTCCGACAGGTCGCCCCCTCGTTCCCAATCGCTGAACCAAAGATCAGCCGCTACCACATCAGGACCACTATATTCTTCTCCGGCACGCAGTTTCGCCGCCAGAGAACCCTCAGGGAGGGAAGAGCCCGGAGAAATCCAAGCTTTTGCATCGCGCAATGTAGTGGAGCGTGCCGAATATCGGACCTTTCCTTTTTCTCCGAGCACATACGCGCAAGGCACACGCACAAGAGACGCAAATCGGGAGCCCGTAGTAGTTAGGGATGCTTCGAACCGCTCCGCTAATTCAGCAACGGCTGCAAAACCGATCTGAGCTTTATCCACGAGAGGTTTGAAGAGCGTGTAGGGCAACAGCAGCTCCGCAGCAAAAACATCGCAAATGATTTCATTAGGCGAGCGTTTGGAGTAACTCCACCACGGGGAGGCGCCATGCTCGGAAGGCAATTCCAGAATAATGTGCGCCAATTCGTGACAAATCGAAAATCTGCGCCGTTCAGGCTTGTCGTTTGCATTGACGCGGATAAATCGCTTGCCATCCCATTCAAATGATAAAGCCGCTTGATCGTCTTCCAGTGAATGATCAAGTTTCAGCGCCGCGCCCACCTGTTCTAGGTAAGCATCCATCGGGACCGGGATCGTCGTCGGGTTTACTTTTCTGACGAATTCTCTGGCCCTGAGCGTGGCCGTGAATTCATCCACGCCTTGCCTCTTCATCCAGAAACCTGCGTACAAGGTCGATCCGCTCCGCGAAGTTCGGGCGCTTCCCGCGAAATGACATACTCGCGGTAGCGTGGAAGATATCGTAGGTGATGGACTGATCTTTGAGGGTCAGCTCGACCAGCTCAGTGGCCGTGTCGGCGTGTTCGCTGAGATAATGCAACATTTCTGTTTCACGCTTCCCAGGCTTAAGCGCCTTAGTTAGCTTTGCCAGCACTTCGGGTGAAGGTGATTCCTTATCGCCAGTTTCCAGCCGGTAAATATATGCGTGATCCACTTCGGCGAGGCGTGCTAACTCCCGAAACGATAACTCCTTCTGCTCTCGCAGATTCCTTAGCAAAAAGCCCAGCGCGGCTTCAGCCATTGCCTCTCCTTGACACGCGGTACACTCCGCGACTATAGTGTTGTCTGAATGGGCAACGTGCCATCGTAAAACCAACTTAAATATGGTTTTCCGCGCATTGAGTGCTCAACAGGCTCGTTGCCCCTGTGGACAGGCAACCATGACACTTCATTCCGCTGAACGCAAGTGATTCGTCGCGGGCGAGGCGTCGGGACATACATAAGGTGGAATACAATGGAACCTGAACTTATTGAGATTTTCGTTCATGCCAAAGGGCAGTCACGGGTCGTACAGGCCTCGCCCAGTGAAACCCTTCGTGAAGTCCTTGTCCGGCTCGAAATCATCGAGGTCGGAGCGCAAGGTGACTTGGTTTTTGTTGGCGAGTGTGAAGAGGCGCTCGTTGAACCGGACGAAGTCGATAACGGGGAGGATAGTCTTGCCCCCGTTGATATCGATCTCACGTTGGAAGTCTTGGGGATCAAGCGCCATCGGCATGTACATCACCATCCTTGTCGTCACATCGCGGTAGGGGTCAATTTTGGCAAGGAAACGAAAAAGCGGCGGTTTTCACCAGCGGCGACCGTTGAAACGGTCACTCGCTGGGCCCGTAAAAAGTTTCATCTGGACACGGCAAAAGCCGATGAATACGTCCTACAATTCTGCGACAGCACGGTTCGGCCGCGTTCGAACCTGCACCTCAGCCAGCTTCCCGAGGCGTCGAAATGCTCTCTCTGTTTTGATCTAGTGCCCGAAGTAACCCCTGCGGGCTGATATTATGTTGCAGCCAGATCAGCGCCTGTTCGAAGCTGACCTCCTTTGCCCCGATTTCAGAAGCGGGGCGATTAAAGGCCGGTGGGGTGTTGCCGAAGCGGATGTCATGCCTGTCGGCCTCACCTGGCCGAACGTCATCTTATGGATGAAGGCATTATCACGCCCGAACTCGCCAGACCGCTTTTATGTGGCGCTGGATTGCGCGGGTTATCGCGCCGCATCACCCACAGGCACTTTCTGGGACCCTATTGCAAAAGAAACGCTTGCATTTGCAAAGCGACCCAAGGGAAAGCCGAACAGTCGTTTTGCCAAGGTGTTCCGCACGGACTGGAAAAACGGGGAAGCGTTTTATCACCCCTATGACCGTATTGCGGCGAAAGGTCATGAGAAATGGGCGCGTGAGCAACCTCATCTGGTCTGGGACAGCAATCATACGATTGTCGATTATCTCGAGGAATTCCACGCGCTCCTGCAATCCGGTGATTATCTTGGCGTCTGATGTTCCGCTTAAAGTTATCCAGGTGCCTCTATTTTTATGGGCCCGCACAATCTCCGACCTTCGTCGGCGCGGAAAGGGTGTGCAAGAGAGCGGCGCATTCCTACTGGGCCGGCAACGCGGGTCAGCGGCAAAAGTAATTCAATACATTTGTCATGACGATTTGGACCCAGACGCCTATCAAGGAGGCGCAATCCTATTTCATGCGGTTGGCTATGCGGCTCTTTGGCGCTGTTGCCGCGAACAAAATCTGCAACTGCTGTGCGATGTCCATACGCACCCAGGAGCGAATGTCGCACAGAGTAAAATTGATCGCGAACATCCGATGTTTCCCATGACTGGTCACACAGCGATGATCGTTCCTAATTTCGCGAACGCATCGCGGTGGTCACTTCAGACGGTTGGCGTTTATGAATACCTCGGTAATTTTCAATGGCGGACTTATGGATCAAGTGACCCAGTTCGTCGTGTGCAGCTCACGTGGTGGTGAAAAAGATGGAAGCGGAAGCAACCGATCTCTCGCGCATCTCTAAGCTTTTGCTTGATCGCGATCAGATGCCGCTTGAAGAAGCGCTCGCTCGCCGACAACAATTCAATCTGACGCTGGTGTGTGGTGCCGATGTCCAGCACTCGTATGTTCTCCAATTGGCCGTACTCACCGCCGCCTCTATTGGCGTACGCTGTTTTCCGGGGGCGGTTCAAGTAGCCCTGCCCCCCTCATTGCGCGACGCGCAGCTTCGGATATGGCCGACGTTAGGATGGACGTTTCAAAAGGCACTGGCCGATATCCTCGGCCCCGGCAAGTTGCTGGATTTGGCTTCCGACAACATTGGCGGGCCTGCATTGGCATTCGGAGATGTTCCGGTATCAAAGAAAACATTGCGTGTGACATTCGACGGATGGGTCGCAAAGGTTGGGCCGTCAACCAATGTTCCACGCTTGCCCGAACGCGAATACTGTTCACTAGCTGGCGTCCTTGCTGGGGCGCTTGCTATGACTGAGGAATTTTTTTCGTTTGCGCAGATCAACATTGAGGCAGGCCATCGGACAGTAGCGCTCTCCCTGTGGCGTCCGGATATGGATGCCAGCAACACCGCCGCACTCGGGGTGCCAGTCGAGCATCTTCCCCGAGAACTGTGGGTCCTGGGGCTAGGACACCTTGGCAATGGTTATCTTTGGGCCTTGGGGACATTGCCGTACTCAAATCCATGCGAGGTCGAGTTCGCCTTGATGGATTACGACAAGATCGAGAAAGAGAACGCAGAAACCGGGCTAATCTTTCAACAAAATGATCGTCGATACAAAACACGCGCGTGCAGTGAGTGGCTTGAATCGCGAAAATTCGGGACGAAACTGGTCGAAAGAAGATTTGACGCGACATTTCGACGGCATTCCAAAGAAGCTGCACTGGCGCTTTGTGGTTTTGATTCCATCCCCTCGCGCCGCGACCTTGAAACCGCAGATTTTTCACGTGTCGTGGAAACGGGCCTTGGCGGAACGATGAATAACTTCGATACCATCAATCTGCACACTCTTCCGCACCCCCGCCCACTTAAGGAACTTTGGCCCGACTTGTCGCCAGAAGAGCAGCAGAGGCAACACCTACATCAAGAAGAGATCGCGAAGACAAACAAGGCCTATACACGCATCCCAGGCAATGAATGCGGGCGATACGAATTGGCTGGTAAGTCAGTAGCAGTGCCCTTTGTTGGCGCAGCAGCAGGCGCTCTGGTTGCGGCCGAAGTACTGAGAATTGCGCATGACGGGGTGCGCTTCACGGATTTGAAGATTCGTCTTGGCGCGGTTCAAAACCGTACATTTCAAAGCCGCGGCATCTATGGCGTAAACGATCTAAATGAGCTGACTTTTTCGAGAGCGCGGCTTCTCGAAAACGAGAAATAAATCTTGGCAGAAAAGGGTTTGGCAATGAGCAAACATTTTCCGAAAGGGCTCGACAATCGGATGCGAGATGAGGACGGCGAAATTCGCCGAAAGCGCAGCGACACGCTTGTCCGCACGCTCCGTGAAGAATACGGCGATAATTTCGCGCCCGGGTATCGCGCCGACACTAAACTTGGGACCGTCCTCAAGAGAGAAAGCACAAATAGTCTCGACCAGCTTCTCAAGCCCAGACGCTAAAAAGGGCGCGTAGCGGATGCTGTGCCGTCTGCTGAATAGCCTTGAGAACCGCACATGGTAGGTTTCTGAGGACGCCGGTCTATTCGACTTGGTACTCCTCTCAGCGACGCTGTTGACACCCTAAAAACCCTCTGATTTTACATTTTTATACGCAAAACCCTATGATTCACTTTGTTTTGGTACAATAAATGTTGACATCTTTCAACTAATATAGCATTCTATAATACGAAACAAAGGTTTTTGTGAGGTTTTGTTACAAGAATGAGCATAACATTCCCCATCCGCTCCCTTTCGCCGCAAGAGAGCCGTGTCGTGCTCACCCTGACCGAGCATGGACGCCGTGAAGTGGCGCGGGAGGATATTATCCAGCTTCTGGCAGTAAGCCCGGAATCTGCAGATCATGTGATCCGTTCCCTGCGCCGCAAGGGCTGGCTCCAGCAGGCAAGCTGGGGAAAGTATCTCCTGATCCCGCCCGATCAGGGACCGGAAGCGCTCGGTGAAGGTAATTTGTTGGCGCTCGCCAGCCGGATCGCTGAACCTCATCCTTATTATCTCGGCTACGGCACAGCAGCCGCTCATTACGGCCTGACCACACAGCATCGCAACATAATCTGGCTTGTCACTCCGGCGCGTTTGCGCGACCGACGTCTGAATGATTCCAAAGTCCAGATCGTGAATCCGGTAGCACGAAAGTTTTTTGGTTTCGTACCCGTCGATGTGCTCGGCTACACCGTTAAAATGTCGGATATCGAAAAAACAGCCATCGATTGTATTGATCGGCCAGAATTGTGCGGCGGAATTGGCGAGGCTGCTACCATCTTCGCGGCATCAAGCCGACGCTGCGACTGGGGTAAGATTGCTTCCTATCTGCAACGAATTGCGTCCAAGCCGCTCATACAGAGATGCGGATGGCTCGCCGATTATGTTGGCGCGGAAATCCCGCCCGATGCACGCGCGCAACTATGTCAGCTAGTTAGCAAGAGCCGCAAAACCTTCTTCGGTCCTAAGAAAGCCCCATTGGGTGCGATTGGTTATGACGAGACATGGCATATCGTCGTCAACGTGACGCCAGCAGAACTACATGGCAGCGCCGGTCTTGGCCGCAAACAAGGCATCAGGAAAGACATGTAGAATGTTAACGCGCCCCGAAGTCCAGCGTTATGCTACTGAGTCCGGGCTACGCGACATCATGGTCGCAGAGAAAGAAGTCATCCTCACCTTCCTGCTCCAGCTCTTGTCTGAACGGGGAATTCTCGATCAGCTCGCTTTCAAGGGCGGCACTTGCCTGAGAAAAATGATACTCGGGAGCCAGGGGCGATTTTCAACCGATCTCGATTTCACGGCTTTGCAGGAACATGATCATGAAGATGTTATTCTGGAGATGATGCGGGCATTCACCGAACCATTTCATGGCATACAGTTCGCCATTCCGGACAACAGCTATTATGAAACGCAAGATGGTCAGTCCTGGGGCGTTAATCCGACCTACGTCCATGACTGGAATCGCGGTGGACAGAGCGAAGTAAAACTCCAGATCAGCCGCCGCGAGACGCCGACGCTGGCACCCGAACGGCTGCGGCAATGCAAGCAAAGCTATTTTCAGCGCCTGCCCTTCGCACCGGCGGAGATCACTTGCCTAGCATTCCCCGAAATTATCGCCGAAAAAATTCGTGCCTGTTATCAGCGCAATAAGGCGCGAGACATCTATGATCTCGGCACTTTTGCCACGCGCCCCCTCAACCAGCCCCTTGTTCGCCGCCTTGTCGTTCTGAAACTCTGGCAAGCGCAGGACAGATTCGATCCTGCGCGGTTGATGGCGAAATTCGCTGACGGCCAGGTATTTGACTGGGATGATCTCGAACAGCTTGTCCGTCGCACGCAGGTCATAAATCGAGACAAGATAATCGCCGATTGCATACACGGCTTTCGCTTCCTCACCGCGCTCACACCAGAAGAGCAGGTGCTGGCGAACGATCCCTACCAGAGGGAACGCGCCTTATGGGTGAAGTTGCAGATCGATCTGCCTCAATAAGCAAATGAAAATTCTTGGGCGCTTATCCGAATAGCTACGGGCGTGTTCAACAGATGGAAATAAAAGACTACATCACGCTTGGGTTCCCTCTGTGGGGCGCGCTACTTTCTACCGGACTTGCCATCACTATGGAGCCCTTGCATGAAGTTATTGCTGTTCCTGGGTGCGGGAGCCTCTGTGCCGTCCGGATTGCCGACAGCACTACAGCTAACAGAAAAGCTCTTCGAACCGCTCGACAATGAAAATGAGATGACGATGCGAGTCCGTGCGCTCTTGAGCGTGATTAGAGAGCACGACACCGCCGATATTGGGCGTGTGGGTCTTATGCCTGTGGCTGGTGGATTCAGCAGCTCCGGTGCCATCTATCGTGGCGGTGTTTCCACATATGAAGACCTCTTCTTTCTTTGTCAGCAGATTAGCCTTTGGAACATCGGGCTGTCCGACAATTCGCTCACAACGCCATTCATGGAGTGCATCGAACGAAAAGCGCAAGGACTATTACGCGGTTCGAGCTTCGAAGCACGCATCTGTGACCTCGCCAAACTGGGAAAAGAGGCGTGCTCGTATATCGAGTCAGTCGCAGCGAAAACTCTCCAGCGGAAATATTTGGCGGGGTTCGATCTGATACTCGAATTGGCAACCACCCCCGAAATAGAACAGTTGAATATCGTCACGTTGAATCATGACACCCTCGTAGAGCAATTCCTTTCGGCGAATGGAGTGGCATTTGTGGATGGGTTTGGCGAACGTGACGGTGACGTTCGTTGGAGCAATGATAAAGTGTACGAAGATCAAAGTGCACGCACGCGACTTTTCAAGCTCCACGGATCAGTGAATTGGTATTCGTTTCAATATGCTGGAAGGCTGCGGCCCGCCATCTTCCTTGGAACGGATCTGGCAGATGCGCATGATGCGACCGGGAAACCACTCAAAGCGGAATATTTATCACCCTCGTTTTTGTCGGGCATAAATAAAGCAGACTCATATCAACGTGCAATATACACAGACATTCACTTCCATTATTATGCGCTTCTTCGCCAAAGCGACCGGATTCTCATGTCCGGCTACGGATGGGGCGATACAGCGATCAATTTTCAGTTTGACGCTTGGTTTGACCGCTCTCGCAGTAACAAACTCATTCTCCTCCATAGAAACCCGAAACAGCTCACCGACAAATCCCTGGTCATGGCAAGCGGTTACAACGGCTGGGAGCAATCTGGTCAATTGATCTGCATAGAACGCTGGCTCAGCGAGACGTCGGTGAGCGACTTGAACAATGCGGGTCGCGGAAGGTTCTTATCGAGTTGAGTGTTGTTGGACTTACGCCTGCTGTGCAGAGTCAACGCGCATCAAAGGGCCGGACCATTCTGGTTAGCACGTTTCAATTCCTGCCGATTCCGGTTCGCATTTTTCGCGTTGATAAGGGCCGCAGATTTGGAGAAGGCGGACATGAGCCCGGCAACGTCGGAGAAATCCATGTCGAATTTCGTGATGATCCCGTTCTCTTGGCTCCAGTCAACCATCACCACAGTGCCACAGGTATCCCCGAAGCTCTTGTCATCTAATTGAAGGTTGAAGTTGACGCCAACATTTGTGCCGCTGTCATCAAGTCTTGGAGGACGATTGATGCAGCGGTATGGCTTTGGCAATCGGCGATTGAGTTCTACCGAAGACAGAAACTCACCCGTAGACGTCCAGACATAAACTCTATGCTCGCCCAAGTTAGAATGGCTCTCGACCACTGTTGGTGTCGGCGTTTTAAGTTTCTCGGCGAGACCGCGAACGAAATTATCGACTGAAGGAGCTTCAGGGTTTGTCTTCCCACTGCTATTGCAGCTATAACAGACGTTTCGAAAAACTCTCAAAACCGTTGATGCCGTCGGCGGCGGCGCAAAATCAAGGTCAATGGTATCGACCGTCAAAGCTGTCTGGTTTGCGAGGCTTACGTGCCAAACGGATGAGCCAAGGCCTTCAATCGTAGGAGCGTTCGTATTTGTAATGGAATACGGAGGGTTTCGGCTCTGGAGCAAATGCACGGCCGTTTCCCGTGGCATCCCCAGTTGCACGCCGAGGATATCGAGACCCTGAGGCGGCTGCGCGGACGCGCTTTCAACATTGGCCGCGACAGCGAGACAGAACACGAAAGCAAGTGAACGCTTCATAGCTCCCTCCGTGACTATTGTTGCTCAACGGCTCCTGAAAAAGCTGACAATATCAATCCAAATTATCAGGCCGGGCGTTTAGAGCGACGGATTAGTTTGTTTCGCCTTTTTTATTTGCTCTTGGCGTTTCGCATTGGCTGCGTTCTGGAGCAGCGTTCGCGTTTTCTCTAACGCGGCATCCTCCATCGCCAGATCGGCAATCGACACGCTAAAGCTATCCACCAGGGCTGGGTTGCCCACATCGAAATTGGTCATAGCGAAAACGCGAGAACCGCACTTACTTTGTACGTCCGCTGAAAACCCTCGAATGAGTACGTTATTCAAATGATCGGTATTGTCGAAAGATTCGCCATACTGATTGGGCGGGCTCTCTATCGATGAAGCACAAACCGAGAGGTAGAGGGAATCGGCGCTAAATTGGCTGCTAACGAATTGCTGCCGACCGTCTTTGAATAACCAGCTATGTGTAACGTCGGTAGGGTCCTTTTGTCTGACAGATTCAGGGCCGTATTTTTTTCTCAATGAGTCGAGCAGCGCGTCCTTCGCCGGCATATTCTCGCGGTATTCCAACTTGCGGTGAACCTCCGCGACGACCTGCGGATTTGGCGGCATCGTGAACACCACAAAAATACCTTCGGTCGGGACCGGACCATTGCCTATCGCCACTGCGCGCATCCCCCAAGTGATCGGTTTGGGTAATACGTCAAAAGATATGATGGCGGGTTGAACCAGCATTCTTACGTTATGGGCGCGTAATGCGGCGGCGTGAGAATTGAGTATCTGCGTCGCTTGGCTGGCTGCCATCCCAAGTTGAATGCCGAGGATATCCAAAGGTTGAGGCGGCTGCGCGGACACGCTTTCGACATTGGCCGCGACAGCCAAACAGAACGCGAAAGCAAGTGAACGCTTCATAGCTCTCTCCATGCCTGTGCTTTGTGCTAAAGGTCGCCCTCTTGCTCCCGAATCAAAGCTCGTGGAATTTATTTTCTGCAGTACTTACCCATGATGCCCCCGTTGAGGCACCCGTCACCGTCGACCGTGAAGACAAGCGATGCGCCAGCGGTGACGGTGATGACCATCTTTTCTCCGTCGATCTTGTAAGTGCTTTGCATCGTTGAACCGAACATGGTGGTCATGTCGACCGTCCCGTTCGAGGCAAATTCCAACTTTTGATAAGCGGACATGCCCGTCCCGGCCGGAAGGTAGGTGCCGCTGACGCTCTGACCGCAACCGGCCAGGGCCAGCCCGGTCAGCACCACGAACAGGATCGCCCTCGTCATTCCGGGCATTACCGCTATCTGCATCGGGGTCGCGCCTCTCTTCCCAGGCGCTCTTGCAACAAAAGGTGTTAAATAATCCTTGGGACCATAGTGCGTGGGTTTAGAGACTTCAAGCAGTTTTTCTGTGCGGATGAAGGCTCAACAACTGGTCGCCCACAATATTCGGAAGCTCAGGGTAAGGCGGGGCATTTCCCAAGAAGACCTTGCCGTCGATGCGAGTATTGACCGGACGTATGTCAGTCGACTCGAAAGAGGCATGGAAAATCCCACTGTGGTCGTGCTGGAAAGGCTTGCAGCGGCCCTGGAGAGCGATATCGGCGCGTTCTTTGTGTCACCTAAGCTAGGCGAGAAATTCCCGGCCCCGCTGCGCGGCGGACGAAAGGCGCGGACCTGATCTGCAAGCGTTTCCGACGGCGTGGTCAGCCGCATATTTCCGCTGTCAGGCCCTCACATGTGGCTTCGATTAATAGGTCCAGGCCTTTGCCGAAGTATCGTTTTTGGTTATCATGGTAAAAATTCTGACATTTCTGGTTCTTGTGTATTTTGAAACTCGTCTATCGCTTTTCATCAGAAATTGGGGGGTTCAATGTTGCGATATTTTTCGAGGACAATATCAAGTGGGCCTTTTCTAATTCTTGTTTTGGCTGTGGGGGGATGCGCGACAGCCCCACAAAATGAAGGCACTCCGGCCACCGTTGCCGAAGTGGTCACGCGAATAAAGGCCGATCTGGACACATATCAGAAATACGACGCGCTCGCTTCGACGACCCCAGCCCAGTCTAATGACTGCAAAGGCAAAATCAGTTTTTTCATCGACAATGTGAAAGTGTCGCTCACTACCCAGACCGACGATACAAAGACAGGAACGGGATCGGCGACTCTGCCTGTTGCTAGCAACACGCTCGGGTTAAATCTCAGCTTCTCTCAAGAGATCAAAGGCACACAGACGCTCACATTTACGCTTTATCCGAAGCCTGTCGTCGCCGCTGCGAGTTCGTCAGACATCGACGCGGCTGAATTTCCGATCGCAGCCAGTCTTAAGCAGTTGCGTCAAGGCCTGCTTGAAGCGAGTGCAAAATCTCCGTGTGTATCTCTTGTTCCTCTCAAAGTAGGACCGGACGGGAAGCCCCTTCGAGCTATGGGTCCTGACGGCAAGCCTCTTTCGAAGCAGGGCCCAGACGGGAAGCCAGTTCCAGTTTATGCAGCAGACCCAGAGGGCAATCCAAATGTCGATGAAGACGGCAAACCTTTTGTCGCGCTGGGGGCCGATGGTAAACCGATCACGGATGCGGGTGGCACGTTTGTGTTTGGCTTTACAGTGATCAATACGCTTTCCACCGGCGGGACATTCAAATTCGTACTGTTCTCGCTTGGCGCTACGAATTCTATGCAACGCCAAGCTGGAAACACAATTACTGTAACATTTAAAGCGCGGCCAGACAGCACGGCTGCTATAGCGGCTGCTACAAACTAGCGCCCACGTCCTTCAGGTAGAGGCAAGAGAAAAGCTTTGACGCGGGAAGCACCCGCGTCTGGCACAGAGCGGCCCATGCTGTGAGGGCACGCAAACAAAGAAGAGACATAACCGACAGAGAGCGGCCATGATCTTTGGCACTCACGCGATCAGAAGGGCTTGAATTCCTTCCGCAGCTTGCGACGCGGCTGCGCCCGCTTGAGAAACATCGGCCTGATCGGCGGAAGTGGTGGTGGTGGCGGCTTCGCCAGAATGCGTCGGAGCGCCGCAATCGACGCAGCGATTCTTCCCTGAGCCAATTCCAACATGCGGAGCGCCCTGCCGGAGAGGAACCGGGAAACCCGATGGACAGGTGCGGCAACCTTTTCGGTCAGGAAGCGGCTCAGCTTTGGTTGCAGGAAGCGAGAGCCGCTCAGCGTGCGCGGCCAGGTGGTCCCGTGGTGCGCGGCGGCTGGCCGTCCCTGGACCGCTGTCTCTCTGCGTCAAGTTCTTGTTGTCGGCGTCGCTCCTCGATCTCGGCGAGGAGCTTTGCGGCGGCGGCAGCCTCGCGCAGATAACGGGCGCGATCCTCGTCGTAGCGGGCTTTATGCTCACGTTGTTGTTGATGATGACGTTCGGCCAGGTCAGCAAGATCAGTTGTTTGAGAGGTCTTGAGACCTACAACGTAAGCTTCGCGTTCCTGTTGCTGTTTGCGCAGAAACACCTCTGCCGCCTCCTTGCGTGCGCGTGCATCTTCGGCTGCCTTGAGAGGATCAAGCTTATCCTTGATCGCGTCGATGAAGCCATCGAAACCAGTCTTGGCCCGATAGGTTTCCCGGAAAAAACGCTCCTTGGCCGCCTGTTGGAGGGCATCGAAGTGGGAGAGTTTCTCCTTCGCATCTTCTTCAAGAACGTGAGCTGTCTGTTTGTATTCGGCATCCTGTTTGAGACGTAGCTGGCGGCCCTCTTCGGCGTGGCGTATGCGGAGCGCCTCTTCGAGGGCGGCGATCTCTTCTTTGGTGTGAACGGCTGGCGGTGGTGGAGTTTCCTCGGGGACTTTTTCGGGTGTCTGTACGCGCTGTTCCTGGAGCGCCTTGGCTTGCTCGACTGTCGGGAGGGATTCCCGCTCTACATCGGCCATGAAGGCGCGCAGATCCTTGGGCGGAACGCCCTTGATCTGCCGCGCTAGGCTGTAGATTTGGCCGTCGTCGTCGACGATGACGTAATCGCGCCGGTCACCTTTGGCGAGAACGAAGCCATGTTCCTCAAGCGCGGCCTGAAACGCCTGCGCGTTATCGCATGACTTATATATGGCGGTGATCGCGTCCTTGAACGCGCGCGGATCGATTCCGGCACGTTCTGCCTGCTGCCATTCGGCATGGTTGATCTCGGCCTTGGGCATTTCTGGCTGCTTTTCACGATCCCGCTTGGCGTGCTTGCCGGGCACGTGCTCGTGTCCGAATTCCCGTTCCAGCGCCATACTCGCTCTTTCGTGCGCGATGTAATTGAAGCTGTCGGAGATCAGCGTCATGGTGTCTATGTCGGTGCGCTGCCAGACGACGTGAATATGCTGGCGGCCATGTTTCTCGTGCACCACCACGGTGCGCGGCTGGCCTTCTAATCCAAGCTCTTTTTCGAGGACATCGACGGCGCGCTTCCATTGCTCCGGCGTCATCACATAGCGGGCGTCCGGAGAGATATTTGCGTGGTACAGGCCCTTACTGCCCTGCGTACCAGCCGCGATCAGTTGCCAGTCGCGCATGGCCTCCCTGAGGCTGCCGGTCGGCGAGTCGAGCTCGAAGATTTTGACGGTCTCGTTGGTATCCGTACGAAGCAGATGTCTCGCAAGCTGGACGGGGCTGCCTCTGCTCTTGCCCTTAATGATCATCGGGGGCGGCTCGTTTTGGGGAGTCCTCCCCGACCGTGTCCATCGCCAAAGCGCGCAAGATAGCGGCCCGAATATCGAGATAAGCGGCAAGTGCCGCCTTGAGTTCGGGGATGTTGACCGGCCCGCCCTCGTTCAGGCGCCTTGCAATCTGATTGAGATTGTTGCCGACACGACCGCATTCCCCGAGCAACTGACGCAGGGCTTTGTGGTCGGCGGTCGGGCGGCGGCGGGCGCGGGGGCCCGCGTCGCCGAATGCAGCGGCGCGCATGAAAGCACCGGCCGCGAGGCCGCTGCGCGAGGAAAGAGCATCGAGGGTGTCGCGTTCGTCTTTGGTAAGACGGACAGTGACGGTTTCGCCCCGCTGACGCTTGTCGGTGCCGCTCGCCATACCCCCTTCTTGCGTGCGCAGGCACGCGGGTTCCAAGGGGCCTACGATTGCCCCTTGGTCGAAAGCGCCGCTGCCGAAACAGCGGACGCGCGGCTCAGTGAAGTTGAGACCCGCCGCGCGGGGGTCGAGGGGGCATCGCCCCCTGCTGCACGGCTCTTCCGCACCCCGCCGTGCAGGGTTCCAAGGGGAGGTGATGCGACCTCATGGGAGTATCGTCTCAGGCCCCCTTGGTCAGGGTCCACGGGCGGAACGCCCTGGTCCTGGGGATGCAACGGGGATGGAATAATCCCCTTGCCAAGCCCGGCGCGGTGTGACCGCGCATGGCTTGCACATCCTAATATCAGGCTATCATGATTATGTTTAATGATCGATGAAGACTGCGGGAACTGGGTTCTTTTCGCTTCGGGCAGAGTTCTCCGCATTCAATTTGTACATTATACACCGATTTCCCGATTCGCGCTAATTCATAAGTTGGAAGTCCTTCAAGCCCAGCTTTGGTAATCGATGTTCGTAAGTAATGGCGCGTATATGTTCAGAAGAAGAAATTTCCGGTGTATAGCACCCAACGCTTGTTGACGCTGAATCCGCCAAAGTGGGGCAATAGATGCATGTACAGAACCTGCATCGTGGCTCTCGGACTTCTGGTCATTTTTGATACGGTTGCTTTAGCCAAGACCGGCGTCCCTTCTCCCGAACACTCATTGGTACGCGCTGGCTCTGAGATTCAGATTCTCAGGTCTACGTTGGCGGGACCAGAAGACAAAATCGACTTCGCGAAAGCAAAACTCACAATCGATAAATTGGTCGATCCGCACACCAACATTAACACGTTGCTTGGGCAAATCGATCAGATGGTGCGCACAGTTCGAGCGATGGCTGGCCCAAACGCCAGCGCCATCAAAAAGCTCGCTGCGGTGCGCCGCTTCATCTACGAGAGCGGCGATTGGAATGACCACAAGCCATTCCAGTACGACCTTAGCGACCCCCTCGGCACGAAGCTCGCCAACAAACTACTTTCGACGTACCTTGCCACTAGGCGTGGAAACTGCGCCAGCATGCCGGTTCTCTTCGTAATTCTTGCCGATCGATTGGGCGTGCATGTCGCGCTTTCAACAGCTCCATTTCATTTATTCGTGAAATTCATCGATGACGCTACGGGTGCGACGTACAACCTCGAAACGACCAGTGGGGGCTATCCGGCGCGAGACATCTGGTACAAGCAAAAGATGGCAATCACGGATGAGGCCGTTAGAAATGGCGTCTACCTGAAAACGTTGAGCAGGAAGGAAGCCGTTGCGGTCATGGCGGAATTGCTGATGGAACATTATGTGGCGCAAAAGCGGTATCCCGAGATCATCGAGATAGCCGATCTCATCACGCACTATTACCCAAACAACGTAGACGCGACGCTTACCAAGGGCAGTGTTTACGGCCATTTGATTGAAACAGAGTTCAAACAGAAATATCCGCGGCCAGTCGATATTCCGCAGAAATTACTGCCTAAATATCAGTCGTACGTACGCGAAAACGAGATCGCATTTCAGAGAGCAGAAGCATTGGGCTGGCGTGAAGAACAATCAGATGCTGGAATCACCCGCTGACGGGAACGGATTTTCTAGCTCTCTGCAAAGACTTGTCCCCAGAATATCCTTACATGTGGCTGATTTTCCACAATTTAGGAACCTGAATGTAACGCCGTGCCAGCTGAATCGCACTAGCATTCGTCTCGCTAGTTTTTTGGTTGTCCAATATTTGGGGCCCATAATGACCGTGCGAAACGTAGCTACTGCCATCATCCTGTTGATTGCCACATCGATCACCTACGTCAGTACAGCCCACGCGCGATTTTTGCAGACTGATCCGGTGGGGTATAGCGCGGGGATGGATATGTACGCCTATGTCGGGAATGATCCCGTCAATCACACCGACCCTATGGGAAAGGATTGTGTATCCGCGAACAGAACTACGACGTGCACGGTTGACAGAACTGGCAGTCGTATCCCCGATAAGTTTTCGTTCCCAACACCCAAGGGGTGGCCTGCGAAGATGGACAACAGCTCCGCCTTCCATCATAAGTACGATGAGCCGGTATCAACGACGGGTTTTGCAAAGTTTGCGGGAGCTATCCGCCAAGGCATCATCAATGATCCGACACCCGGCCCGGACCAGAAGGCAGCTGCTCCGGGCGGCACCCCGAACAACGCTTCACCACAAGGTGGGGGCTTGGTGGGCGTGGTGGGTAGCGTAGTTCCGAGCCCCGTATTGTCCTACACACGCAAGGACGCCAACGGAAACCCGATGGTCGTCAATGTAACGCTGCCGGGTCATCCTCTCTTCCCGGGGTATGTGGCGCGCGAAACTGATCGCGATGCGAGCGGACAAATCACAGTCCACAATTACGGGGAAGGCACGGGCGCGTTGCAGAGCGCATATAGCCCCTTTGCAGGCATGATAAACGATCAGTGGCAGCAACAAACCCAAGCCATCATCAACGGCACGCCGCAACAGTAGGAGGAGCGGATTGTGAGTTTGTGGCGGATTTTATGTCTTCTAGTTGCCTTTGGGATAACACTCGCGATTTACGTGGTGTGGGTAATCACAGTTGGAGAAGTGAACGCGATCCAGTTCGTGGTTGTCTGGCTCTCGATCTTCATCGCCGTGGGAAGAACGGCAGGCGTTGCCTATGTGATCGCTTTCGTGGGCGCTCTCGTACTCGCGTTTCCAGTCAGCACGGTTCTGTATATCCCGCAACAAGGAAGCGCGCAGTTTACCGGGTTTGATCTTCTTACGAAACAACTTCTCGACCTTAAGACGTACATAATGATTGCGCTCTACATCGTCGCGCTGTGCGGGGCTCTCTATCTGCTCAGGAACAGACGAACGGCGGGTTAAGCGAACCATGCTGCTCACGGACGGTTGAAAGGGATGTTCTATGCGGCGCGTAATTTATGCGGCTGGCTGTCTGCTCTTGTTTGCAGGGCAAGCATCTGGTGCGACAACAGGGCCTTCGTCGGGACTGAATTGTAAGGCAGGACCCGTGACGAGGACGTATGGCAAGACGAACTGGCTTGTATACGGTTGCGACGATGACCGCAGCGTGATTGTCGTTGCGGCACCGGGAAATCCCGCGTCGCCTTTCTACTTCAGATTATCGCCCGGGAAGGATGGCTATCACCTGACGGGTGAGGGAACCGGCAGCAAAGATGCAACGGATTCCGCATATCGGGACCTCAATATGCTCTCCGAAAAAGACATCGCAACGCTGATTGCCAAAACGAGGCATCGTTAGTCGGCAAACAGTTTGATCGCCAATTATGGCCGGTTGAGATAAGAATTCTCCACATCGCGCTGACGGCCGCGAGCACGAATCTGTCCCCGGCCGCTCGGAATTCATCTCTGAATCGCATCGAGATCGGCACGGAGTTGACGCTTCGCGTGCAGAGTTTGTGCGTCGGCGGAAGCGAATCCGTTGCAAATTTTGGCATCACTACCGGCGGCGCGGCCAAGCCCTCCACAGCCTTCCTTAGATGTAGCAGCGAACTGCCTTACGCGGCACCAGTACGCATGCCGTGTTCTAAACAACCAAAAAATTGAGAGATGAAAGAACGACACGTCGCGATGGGAGTTCGCGACGGATGTCAATTCATACATAGGCTGACGAAGACGAGAAGTGCACCAGGTGATTCCTAGTGTATTCAGAGGGCTTGTTAATTCTTCGTGCGAAAACAGGTTGTTAGCGGAGTTTCGACACCTGATTAACGGATATTCCAGAATAACTATGCGATAATTAAGAATAAGTCTAAACAGCAAACAGAAGGGGCTTTATGGCGGTGTGGATGCCCGTGGGGGACGGGTTCATTGAGGCGGACGTGATCCGGTGGAAAGAACCAGTGTTCAGGAACCGCCGCCACGGGCGAGCGGCACGGGTCGGTGAGCGTGTCGTGACCGCCGAGGTGTTGGGTGAGGATGACAAAGACGGGTGGGTATATTTGCTGGTGCGAGCCAGCACGGTGGTGTCCGCATATATGGGCTGGAGCGCCTCGGACGTTTTGCTACCAGCGACCGGAGCTCAGACGAGGCGGAAACGCAGCACGCTGGTCAGGGGCAATCCCGAGCGCCTGGCGTGGAGTGACGAAAGCGCTCGGGCCATTGTAGCGAGCCAGTTCCTTGGAAGTAGAAAACCTATCCCATCCGTGTCCGCTGACACGCGCAAGAATTACTCCCGTCAATTACCCAGCGCCCCCTTTTCGCGCACAAATAAGAAACGCTCCCGCAAACCGGGGCCTACACCACCTGGTCCACACGATTGATAGAAGGCCAGACAAACATACTTGCGAAAGGGGGCGTTACCTGAAGAGGCCGAGACAGCGATGCTGGCTCGGTGAGGCGCGCTCGCGCCGAATAGCACCCGGCGCGCGGAGATAGCCGCGCGTTCGTCCAAATTCACGATTGAGAACATCGCGGGCCTATCCATCACACTCAGTCAGCTGATAGTTGCCTATTTGGGAGGGAGAGCGACGAATTCGACACGACGGTTTTCCCCACGTCCCTCGGTGGTATGGTTGTCAGCAACGGGATCCGTGTTACCAAACCCTTTTATGATGAGCCGGTCTGATTCAATTCCGTGACTTGCGAGCCACCGCTTGATTGCCGTCGCGCGTTCCACGGAGAGTGTAAAATTATATAGGTCGGTGCCGGTTTCATCTGCATGGCCCTCCAACCGAAAACGCAACGCAGGATTATTACGAAGTAATCGAAGAATATCTCCCAACTTCGAAAGGGAATCCCGTCTTGGGTCTGACGCATTCACGTCAAAATACACTTCGTCGAAATTGGCCAGTTTCTGGTTTGGCGGCGCAGGCTGCAGAGAAGAAGTATGCAGTTGATCATTTTTTGACGACGCGCCTAAGGCTGTAAGACTAAGACCGATCAAAGCCAGCATTGATAGCGCGACAGCGAGCTGAACCAAAACTGCTCGACGCCGAAATAGCTCAACGGTGTTTTTGAATTCGGAATAAAAGTCCCCATAGCTGCGACTGAACCTCAGCAAGAACATGAATAAACATAGGACAATCGCGATATAGAGGAATTTTTGACTCTCTTGCAGAAAGAACGATCCCCAACCGTTCCCATCCACCCGAGGCGCCAGCCGTGAAGCAACAAGTAGAATTGAATCGACAGCCAAAATGCCGCGAACTTTATTGATTTGTCGGTCAATGGCACGCTCGACGTATGCAAGTGCGCGTTCGGCACGATCCAGATTATATTTCGGCTGATGCCGGCATGTCGCGCATGGCTTTCCATTTTCTAACGGAAGGTCGTAGCGTCTCCATATTGGAACTCGAAGGCCGGTATCCATGCTTCTATATGTGGGGACATGAATACTTAAACAGACGACCCACTCAAACGCACCGGCGACCGTACGAAACACGCGAACTAACGCGCCACCTTCATCACCTGACTTTTCCTCAGCCAAGCCTCCGGCAAATATCGCCACCAAAATGATGGCCGCGATAACAGGGAACGTAATCCAAGACATACGCGCCTATTGATCTCTATCTGGTAGATGTCGAATAATGATGATCGTCGCAAATGACTAGCGGCAGGGCGCAGAATTCGCTCGAAATTTACTTTCCCTCGACAACATTACATCAGAAATGTCGAGTTCCAGCCCGATTTTTTGCCGGTCGGATCATTCAGCTTTTCGACCAAAGAAATCCCAGCCACTATGCTCGTAAGCACCCCGACCTGCTCGGCATAGGTCTCTACCTGCTGAATATTTGTCGTTGCAGCACAATAAAAGGAACCAGCAGCGAGCGTTGTGTAAAACAGACACCGCCTCCCTTTGCCAACACCCTTCTGAAATACAGTTTTCAAATTCATTTTATTATCCTCCTATCATATTATTGCCTTCGCGTTCTACCTGACGACGAACCTCTAGGATCACAGTACAGGTAAAATTGGCATTACGGCGAAACCATGAGCGTAAGCATTTACGAAACTATTGATTTCTAATGCTTATATTTTCAGAAAAGATTTACATAACTACATTCACGCTTCCTATTGTTCGCATACGAATCTGTCGTCGGTGAGAATATCAATCATCGTCTCCACTCAAAACTCATGCCTCAACTCGATGATGTCCTGCCGGTCAACACCGGCGCGCAGGATAGATACAGTCCTTATTATCACCCCAGCAATACCGCCTTTGCTTCATTCAGCAGGCGCGCAAAGTGATTCGATCCACCTACGTCAGGGTGAACTTTAAGCATCAACCGCTTATAGGCGGCGAGAATGTCATCTGATGTGGCTCCCACATCGACTCCAAGTATTTCTCGCGCTTCCTTCTCGCTCAGGCCCGACTTGCCCGGCGGTGGCGGTTTCCTGAAATAAGGATTCTCATCGTACTCAAGCGGCGGGTCCCAGTAGAATTTCGGATATTCATTTTTGAGATGGGCGTAAGTGTCGACGAGCTTCCAATAGTCCACGGGCCGGAGATAGCAGGGCAAGCCGTGCGGATTGAGGAGGATCGCCGTTTCCCTTCCGAGATTGAGAATTTCGTCCAGGGTCAGGAGCGGTCGGCCCATCTCGCCATAGGTCGTGCTTTCCCCTTCTGTCTCGCCCCCTGCACTCGCACCTTTGGATTTCGATTTTCCGACCGTGCGGACGGTCGCCTTGCCGAGGCTTTCGCTGAGATACCTGGCGGTGTCGAGTTCATTGACAAAACAGAACCATTTGAAGGCGCAATTGCTGAGAATGGTTCCTCTGGCGTCACCGTAATGATCCTTGAGCTGGTCGAGCCCCTGCACGATCAACGTGAAGTCGAGACCGTAGCCGCTCATCAGCGCGATATCGCGCGGGATGTCGTCAATACGTCCGATAGAGCCGAACTCGTCAATCAGGAACATGCAGCGATGACGTGCCTTGGTCGCATCTTTGTGGCTTTTCATACCCTGCATGGCGGAAGCGATGACAAGCCGGAGCC